>Ga0076930_100005_pt1 | contig 560042 bp, 509 predicted proteins | sample HotLakConsoUCCRE_FD_71149 | JGI IMG/M metagenome (GOLD analysis project Ga0076930, IMG submission 71149) | Hypersaline microbial mat communities from Hot Lake, Washington, USA - Hot Lake Consortium UCC-RE (version 3) (version 3) ... | reverse complement strand
GGCACCCGCACAACAGCCGAAGCAATGTGGATTTGCCCGCGCCGCTGGACCCGATGATCGCCACGAGCATTCCCGGTGCAACATGAAAGCTGATGCCCTTCAGAATGTATCTGATCCCGGCAGGGCTCTCGACGGTGAATGCCAGGCCTTCTACCGCGATATGGCCAGCGGGAACCGGAAGATCGGTCTTGTCCCGCCCCATGTCCATGGCAGTGATACCACACCTGACCCGTCGCCAGGCGGCGAGCACGTCAGAGATTGCCTTCCAGCTGCCGATCAATTGATCGACCGGTTGCAGAGCCCGTCCGGACAGGATGGAGGAGGCAAAGATCATTCCAGGCGTCATCTCATTTATGAGCACAAGGTAGCCGCCGTAACCGAGAACAGCGATCTGGAGACCCATTCGCAAGAACCGGGAAATTCCGGTCAGGCATGCGCTGATCGACGCACCGCGATCCGAATGGCGCAACATCGTCCCGTGCTGTACGCCCCAGTGTCCGATCACATTGTCGCTCATGCCCATGACGCGCACGGCTTCCGACGAACGCACCAGCGCCTGCGCCGCATGGGTGGCCTTGAAGCCCGACTCGTTGGCATCCCGGTTTGCCTTGCTCGTGGCGAACTGATTGAGAAGAGCGAGCAAGGCGAGCACGACAGCGCCCACCAGAGTGATCCAGAAAAGATCCGGATGGATGAAATAGAGGATGCCGATGAAGAGAGGGGCAAAAGGCGCGTCGAACAGCACGAAGGCAGTCCGCGATCCAATGAAGCTGCGGATCGCACCCACATCGCGCAAGGGCTGGGTGTCGCCCATCGCGGCCTGCGGCGAGATCATGGCGAGACGGATAGCCATGGGGCTGAGTTCAATGTCGAGCCGCGCGGCAACGCGACTGGCGTAGATGCCGCGAACGATTTCGAGCAGCCCCAGAACCACCAGCGCCGCGCCCGCGATTATCGACAGATACAGCAGTGTTTCCAGACTGCGTGACGCCAGCACCCGATCATAGATCTGCAGCATGTAGAGCGGCATGACCAGCATAAGGATGTTGGTCGCAGCTGAGAATATTCCCAATTCGACAAAGACCCGCCGAATGAGAAGTTTAATTCTGTCGAAAACAACAGGTTGCCCGCGCGCCATCGATAGTCCCCAGCTCAATATGCAACTGTCTGTACGGGAAACGCCACAATCTCGCAATGTCGTCCGAAAGGATATGACATGCACCGGTTAATTTGCGTGTTTGCCTAAGCGAGGCGGCGCAACACAATCGCCGGATCCGGAACGATCATCTATCGCCGCCCCTGCAATCCTCCACCGTCACCGGATCTTGCCTGTTCCTGTTGTCCCGCAGGCCACAGGGTGAAGGACACGGTCGTCGTCTGGTCGTGCCTGCGGAACCTGCTGCTTGACTTTTGCTCCCCACACTTTGATTGAAGGCCGGATTGGCGCCGGCCGCGTTTCCATGGATAGATCGGGACGTGGGCGGGATGGGCCGATGTCGACTGGGTCCCTTGCGCCTCCGGCAGAATGCGCGGCGCGGTCGGGAACAGAACTATAATGAGGGAGGGGAAAAGTGCATTTTCTTGCTCGAATTGCCACATCGATATGCGCGGTCAATCTTTTCATCGGCCGGACCTTTTCCTGGCTCGCGCTCGGCATCGTCGTCGTCTGCTTCGCGGTGGTCGTCCAGCGCTATGTGTTCTCGGTCAGCCATCTGTGGATGCAGGACCTCTATATCTGGCTGAACGGGGCGATGTTCACCGCGGTGGCCGGGTTTGCGCTGCTGCGCGACGATCACGTCCGGGTGGATATCTTCTATCGCCCGGCGCGGGTGCGGACGCGGGCGCTGGCCGATCTGGTCGGCGTGCTGCTGTTCCTGCTGCCTTTCACCTGGGTGGTCTACCAGTACTCCATGCCCTTCGTCGCCCGTGCCTGGAGCTATCGTGAGGCTTCGGCGAATGTCGGCGGGATGCCGGGGCTTTTCATTCTGAAGAGCTTCATCATCGCCTTTGCCGTGCTGATCGCGCTGCAGGGGCTGGCGATGATCATTCGATCAGTCCTGGTGCTGTCGGGCAACGACAAGCTGGTCCCCGAATCAATCCGCTACAAGACGGAGCAGGCGTTGCCTGGTCTGCCCCAGGGAGACGCCTGATGGATCCTGTGTTGATCGGCGAAATCCTCGCCGCACTGATGTTCTTTGGCGTGATCGGCTTTCTGCTGATCGGCTTTCCCGTTGCCTTCACGCTGGCCGGTGTCTCGCTGCTGTTCGGCGCCGTCGGGCTGGGCCTTGGCGTCTTTGATCCGTCGAACTTCGGATCGCTTCCCAACCGCTACATAGGCTTCATGACGAATGAGGTGCTGGTGGCCGTGCCGCTGTTCATCTTCATGGGCGTGATGCTGGAGCGGAGCCAGATCGCGGAGCAACTGCTGCTGACCATGGGCAAGCTGTTCGGCAACATGCGCGGCGGGCTCGGCTTTTCGGTGATCCTTGTCGGCGCGATGCTGGCAGCCTCCACCGGGGTTGTCGGCGCCACGGTGGTCACAATGGGACTGATCTCGCTGCCGGCGATGCTCAGGGCCGGCTACGATCCGAAACTGTCGACCGGGGTGATCTGCGCCAGCGGCACGCTCGGCCAGATCATCCCGCCGTCCACGGTGCTGATCTTCATGGGGGACATGCTGTCGGGGATCAACAGCCAGGTGCAGATGGCCAAGGGAAATTTCGCGCCGGTGCCGGTTTCGGTCGGCGACCTGTTTGCCGGAGCGCTGCTGCCGGGCCTGCTGCTGGTTGGCCTTTACCTGCTCTGGGTCATGTTCAAGGCTGTGACCGATCCCGCCTCGTGTCCGGCGACGCCGGTGCCGGCGGACGAGAAGGCCGCCCTCTTCAGGCAAGTCCTCACGGCCCTGGTGCCGCCGCTGATCCTGATTCTTGCCGTGCTGGGTTCCATCCTCGGCGGCATCGCCACGCCGACCGAGGCGGCTTCCGTCGGCGCTGTCGGCGCGATGGTTCTCGCGGCACTGCGCTGGCGCCTGTCCTTCACCATTCTCAAGGAAACGGTCATCGCCACCGCGACCATCACCAGCATGGTCTTCATCATTCTGCTTGGGGCGTCGGTGTTCTCGGTCGTGTTCCGGATGATGGGCGGGGACAACCTCGTGCACGAGTTCCTCAGCAATCTGCCCGGCGGCCCGCTCGCGGCGGTCGCCGTGGTGATGGTGATCATGTTCTTCCTGGGCTTTATCCTCGACACGTTCGAGATCATCTTCATCGTGATCCCGATCACCGCACCGGTGCTCCTGGCGCTCGACGTCGATCCGATCTGGCTCGGCGTGCTCGTCGGCGTCAACCTGCAGACATCGTTCCTGACGCCGCCCTTCGGCTTCGCCTTGTTCTACCTGCGCGGCGTGGCCCCTGAAGGTCTGCCGACCAGCGCCATCTACAAGGGCGTCCTGCCCTTTGTCGTGCTGCAGATCGTGGCGATTGCCGTGCTGTTCATCTTCCCCGAAATCGTGACCTGGCTGCCGCGCCTGATCGCAGGGTAAGACAACGAAAAGGGCCCGGTGCTGCCACCGGGCCCTTCGCTACACTCGAATGCTGCCGATCAGTACTTGAGGTACTTTTCGCGTGCAATCACGTAGGGCATATCGATCTTCTCGGTACGTGTCCGCACCAGATTGAGCGCCTCGATGAAGCTTTCCGTGGTCTTCTTGACCAGCGGATCGGAGCTGTTGCGCAGTTCCTCGACCAACTCGGTCGATGCCTTGGCGCCGGCTTCCATGATGTCGTCCGGGAAGTTGCGCACGATCACGCCGTGATCCTCGACCAGCGTCCTGAGCGCACGCGGATCGTTGGCGATGAAGTCGGATGAGACCTGGTCGTATTCCGCCTGGCAGATATCGCGAATGATCGCCTGCAGATCGGCTGGCAGTTCCTGATACTTCTTCTTGTCGACGACCAGCTCGGTCGCCAGGCCCGATTCGACGAAGGAGGGCATGTAGTAGTTCTTGGTGATCTGGTGGAAGCCGAGCGCCAGGTCATTGTAGGGGCCGACGAATTCGGCGGCGTCGAGGGTACCCGACTGCAGCGCCTGGAAAATTTCGCCAGCCGCCATGTTGGTGACGGTCGCGCCGAGCTTTTCCCAGACCTGGCCACCCAGGCCCGGCGTGCGGAAGCGGATGCCCTTGACGTCTTCGAGGCTGTTCAACTCGTTGCGGAACCAGCCGCCGGTCTGCGTGCCGGTGTTGCCCGACAGGAAGCCCTGGACGCCGAACTGGTCGTAGATCTCGTCCCAGATCTCCTGGCCGCCCATGTAGCGCACCCAGGCGGTCAATTCAGGCGTGGTCATGCCGTAGGGAACGCCGGTGAAGAACGACAAGGCAGGCGACTTGTTCTGCCAGTAATAGGCTGCGCCATGGCTCATTTCGGCAGTACCGTCGATGACGGCATCCAGCGACTGAAGCGGCGGAACCAGTTCACCGGCGGAATAGACCTGAATGGTCAGGCGACCGCCGGATGCGGCCGTGACGCGATCAGCAAGCCGCTGGGCGCCAACGCCCAGTCCGGGAAAGTTCTTGGGCCAGGTGGTGACCATGCGCCAGGTGATGTTGCCCTGGGCGATTGCCGGCGTGGCAAGGCCCGTGGCAACGGCGCCCGCGCCGACGATCCCTGCGTTGCGAATAAATGAACGACGATCCATTAAGTTTCCTCCAAAATCGAAAAGCTCCTGCAAGCGTGCCTGACAACTCGCAAGGCACTCTCGGCGAAGACACATACTCTGCGCTCCGGGGGCATGTCCATGCCAGAAAGCAATCTGCGGCGTAAGAGCCTATGTGTCTCATTTCGCAGGAATTCGACGCCGCCAAGCCTTCCACCGGGCCGAAATCTCCTGTCAATTGCCGGAAAAACGGCTCCGCAGTTCGGTCTTGAGGACTTTTCCGTAATTGTTCTTGGGCAGCTCTTTCTCAAAGACATAAGCCTTGGGGCGCTTGAATCCGGCGATCTGCGCGCGGCAATGGGCGTCAAGATCCGGGATCGACGGCGCTTGAGGTCCTGCGGGGACAACGACCGCGACAACCTCCTCGCCCCATTCGGCGCTGGGCCTTCCGATGACCGAGACCTCGGCCACGCCCGGATGGGTGAGCAGCGCCTCCTCGACCTCGCGCGGATAGATGTTGGTGCCGCCGGAGATGATGACATCCTTGGAGCGGTCGCGCAGCGTGAGGTATCCGTCCTCGTCGAGCGAACCCATGTCGCCGGTCCAGAGCCAGCCGTCGCGGATGCTCTGCGCGGTGGCTTCCTCGTTGTTCCAGTAGCCCTTCATCACCGGCGCGCCCGCCGCGATGATCTCGCCGATCTCGCCCGTGGGCTTGTCCTCGCCATCGGGACCAACGATGCGGATGCGCACGCAGGATTGCGGCGTGCCGACGGAAGCAAGCCGGTCGCGCCAGCGCGGATGCTGGCGGTCAATGATGTCGCCGCGCGGCAGCGCAGTCAGCGTCATCGGAGACTCGCCCTGCCCGTAGATCTGCACAAAGCGCGCGCCGAACTGCTTTGTGGCCGCCTCGATGTCGGCAAGATACATCGGGCCGCCGCCATAGACGATGGTGCGCAGGCCCTCGCCGGCGTAACCGGTCTCGCGCGCCACGGCCATGAGCCGGTTGATCATTGTCGGGGCGGCAAACATTGTCACGCTGCCGAGCCGTGGCGCCAGCGCGCAGAGTTCGCTCGCATCGAACCCGCCCGAGGCGGGCACGACATGGCGCGAGCCGCGCAGCACATGCATGAAATTGTAAAGCCCCGCGCCGTGCGACAGGGGGGCCGCGTAGACCGCCGCGTCCTCGGGCAGCACGTCGTCGACATCGACGAAATAGGCATAGGTCATGGCGTGCAGGTTGGCATTGGTCAGCATCACGCCCTTGGGCTTGCCGGTGGTGCCCGAGGTGTAGAACAGCCAGGCAAGATCGTCTGCCTGGCGGGCGACCGGGGCTGCGAGCGCGTCGCCGTCCGCCTCGAACGCGGGCGCCGTTTCAAGATCGTGCATCGCGCAGCCGGCCGGCAGAAGGGCGGCAAGACCACCCTCCCCCGCCACGAACACCACGCGGCTTTCAGAATCGTCGATGATATAGGCCGCTTCGCGGGCGTGCAGCTTGGCGTTGATGGGAACCGCGACCGCGCCGCAGAACCAGATGCCGTAGAGCAGTTCGAGATAAAGCGGGCTGTTTTTCATGAAGATGGCGACGCGATCGCCAGAATGGATCCCATACCGCTTGCGCAAGGCCTGGGCCATCTGCGCCGCGTGCAAAGCAAAATCGGCATAGGATGCCACCACCTCTTCGCCCGAGAGAAGCGCGGGCTTCTCGGCGTGTCTCCTCGCCGTGCGGACCAGCCATTCAGCCAGATTCATCGTGTCTCTCCACCGTCCTGCCGGGACGTCATCCAAGGCTCCTGCCTGCCAGCTTACGGCTGGCAGGCTCTGGATCAAGCCTGCCCGTAGCCGCCGCCGCCCGGCGTGATCATGAACACCTCGTCGTCGGGGTTCATGTCGCGCTTGCGGGTGTCGACCACATCCTCGCCATTGATCCGGAAGATGCCCTTGGTTCCGTCGCCACCACCGAAAATGCCTTCCGGACCATAGGCGAGCCGGCTCGGGATGGTGTTGAGCAGCCAGCGCGAATTGGTGCGCATGCGGTAGCCGATGCGCTGCCCATCGCCGCCAGGCTGGCGGCCGGTGCCGCCGGTGCCGCGTTCGAGCTCCTTGCAGGTAAACGCGATCGGGTAGGACGCTTCGAGCACTTCGACGGGTACGGCGGACACGCCGGTGGGATAGCAGATCGCCGAAAGCCCCGGCTTGTGCGCGCGCGCGCCCATGCCGCCCGAATAGTTGAACATGGAGCTGGTGAACGGCTTGCCCTGCGCATCCTTGCCCTGGATCTGGATGGTCCAGACTGCACCCGAGCCTTCCGCAACAACGGCGTCCGGCAGGATCTGGGCCAGCGCCTTCAGGATCGGGAACGGCACATACATGCCGACCACATGCCGCGCGTTGACCGGCGAGGGATAGCGCGCATTGACCACGCAGTGCTCGGGCAGCTTGATCTTGATCGGCGCCAGCGAGCCCGCATTGTTGGGCAGGTCCGGGTTGAGCGTCGAGCGGATGGCGAAGGTCGCATAGGCGTGGGTATAGGCCGGGACCACATTGATGCCCATGGCGCTGGGGCCCGAAGAGCCTTCGAAATCGATGGTGATTTCGCCTGCGACCGGATCGACGGTGACGGCGGTCTTGAGGTCGATCACCTCGCCGCCCGGCACGTCGAATTTCGAGGCGCCGTGCCAGGTGCCCGCCGGCAGCTTGGCGATGGCGTCCCGCGTGGCTTTTTCCGACCGCGCGATGATTTCTTCCGACAGGGTGGAGATGTCATCGAGACCGTAACGGTCGCAGAGCGCGTTCAGCCGCTCGGAGGCGATCATGCCGCTCGAGACCTGGGCGCCCAGATCGCCCATCAGCGCATCGGGCGTGCGAACATTGCGCTTGATGATCGAAAACAGCGTCTCGTTGGGCCTGCCTTCTTCATAAAGCTTCATCACCGGGATCCAGAGACCTTCCTCATGGATGTCGCGGGCGCCGGAGCCGATGCCGTAGCCGCCGATGTCGGAGTGGTGGATGGTCGAGCCTGCATAGGCGATGATCCGGCCGTTGCGGAAGATCGGCGAGATGATGGTGATGTCGAAGAAATGCCCTGCCGACATCCAGGGATCATTGGTGATCAACACATCGCCCGGACGCAACTTCTCCATGTCGGTGTGTTCAAGCAGGTTGCGGGCGGCTGCGGCGAGCGAGTTGATATGTCCCGGCGTGCCGGTAACCGCCTGGGCCACCATCCGTGCATTCTCGTCGAACAGGCCGTTGGCCAAATCGCCCGCCTCGCGCACGATCGGGCTGAAGGCGATGCGCTGCAGCGCCCTCGCCTGCTCGGAGACTATACCGATGAGATTGCTCCACAGGATCTGAAGTTCGACGCCGTCCATCATGAGGCTCCCTTTGTCTTTTCGGCAACGATGCTGCCGCTCGCATGCAGGGTCGCAACCCAGTTTTCGAGAATGAAGATTGTTGTTTCGCGTTCCTCGATGATCACCGGACCGGCAATGACATCGTCGGCCGTGATCATCGAGCGCTGGTGAACCTGGACGGCTTGCGGCTTTCCGCCGATAAAGACAGTGCGGCTTTCCGCCTTGCGCTCAGTCCCGGTGTTCGCCTGCCGGGCTGCGGGCCTGTCGGCCTGCGAGCCGCTGGCTGTGACCAGCCAGTTGACGATCTCGATGTTCATTCCGGTGAGCTTGAGCCCGTACTGATGGTGATATTCGGTCTCGAACAGCTCCTCGATCCGCTTGGTGTCACGCGAGGCGATCACATCGGCGGGCAGATTGATCCGAACCTCGGATTGCTGTCCGGAGTAGCGCATCTCCACCGCATGGGCGAAGCGGGCCTCGTCGTCGGGGATGCCAGCCTCGCGCAGCGCATCACCACCTTCCCTGGTCATGCTTTCGAGAACCGCGTCGACCGCGGCCCAATCGAGATTGGAGAGCGGCGAGACCAGGCTGCGGACCAGGTCGATCTGCGCCGGCGTCACCAGGGTTCCAAAAGCCGACAGCACGCTTGCGAGCGGCGGATAGATCACCTTGGTGCTTTCGGTGAGCTCGGCCACCATGCACGCATGCACCGGGCCTGCTCCACCGAAGGCCAGCAGCGGCAGGCCGCGGTAATCGATGCCGCGCTCGGTGGCATGCGTCCGGGTTGCCGCCGCCATCTGCTCGCAGACGACTTCGAACACGCCCCAGGCAGCCTGGGAGCGGGGAAGGCTGAGCTTGGCGCCCAGATCATCGAGCGCCTTTTCGGCGGCTGCGGTGTCGAGCTGCATGTCGCCGCCCAGGAACCGCTTCGGATCGAGGATGCCCAGCACCACGTCGGCGTCGGTGACGCAAGGGTCGACGCCGCCCCGGCCATAGCAGGCCGGCCCCGGCATCGAGCCCGCGCTTTCTGGGCCGATCTTGAGCAGGCCCAGATCGTCGACCGAGGCAATCGAGCCGCCGCCCGCGCCGATCTCGATCATGTCGATCGAGGGCACCGTGATCGGCATGCCGCTGCCCGGCTTGAACCGGTAGCGCCGGTCGACCTCGAATGTGCCGGTAACCAGCGGCTCATGATCCTGAACGATGCAGGCCTTGGCCGTGGTGCCGCCCATGTCGAAGGAAATCAGATCCGGAATACCGAAGATGCGGGAGAAATAGCAGGCGACCAGTGCGCCCGCCGCCGGCCCGGATTCGATCATGCGAACCGGAATGGTGCTCGCCCGCTCCGCGCCGATGACGCCGCCATTGGACAGCATGATCAGCGGCTGCTGGGAGAAGCCGCGGGTCTTGAGCTCGGTGATCAGCGCCGAGAGATAGGGCCTTGTGATCGGCACGGTGTAGGCGTTGATCGCCACGGTCGAGGCGCGCAGATATTCGCGCATCTGCGGCGCGATGACGCTCGACAGCGAGACATAGATATCGGGGGCTTCCTCTGCGAAAATCTTTCGGACTTCCTCCTCGTTCGAACCATTGCGGTAGGAATTGAGAAAGCAGACGGCAACAGAGACAATTCCCGCCTCACGGCACTTGGCGATGATGTCGAGGATCTCGGCCCGGTCCACCGCAGTGCCGACGGTGGCGTCGGCAAAGGTGCGTTCGTTAACGGTGAAGGTGCGCTCCATCGGGATCAGCGGTTCGGCGAACTCGATCTGCGGGTCGTACATGTCATAGCGATGCTCCTCGCGGATATAGAGAACATCGCGGAACCCTTCGGTGAGCAGCAGCGCCACCGGCGGCCCCTTGCGCTCGATCAGTGCGTTGGTGACCACGGTGGTGGCATGGACGATGACATCATCGACGTCGCCGGGCGCGATGCCGGCCTTGCCCAGCACCAGATCCACGCCCCGGAAAAACCCCTCGAGCAGGTTGGCATGGGTGGTCAGGGTCTTGTCGACATAGCTCTGGCCGTCGGAGGCCAGAAGAACTGCGTCGGTGAAGGTGCCGCCAATGTCGATGGCGAGTGAATAGCGTGTCATGTCGGGTACTCCGTGCATCCCAAGTCTCTGGATATGGCGCGCGCAGCCTGGGTTACGGCGGCGCAAAGCGGGGTCGGCGGCTCGGCGGGTATTTCCTGCAGCGAACCGGCAACAGTGATGGTGGCGATGAACCTGTTCTCAAGATCGAAGATCGGCGCCGAGATCGCGTTCACGCCTCTCAATGTTTCCTCAGGCGCCACGGCCCATCCGGCCTTGCCTGCGCGGGCGATTTCTGCCTTGAGGCGTTCGGGATCGAAGGCATCGCCATTGGCCATCGGCGGATGGTCGGCGGCAAGCTGGACGGGGAGCAGCTCGGGATCTCCGAAGGCGAGCGCCACCTTGCCCTGCGCCGAAGCATGAAAGGACAGAAGCGCGCCCGGCTTGGTGACGATCTGGACGGGGGAATCGACGCGCACGATGTCCACCACGCGCATGCCCCCGTCTTCGGGAATGGAGAGCGTGCAGGTGAGCCCTGCCTTGTCGCGCAGCTGCACCATGACCGGCCGCGCGGTGCTGGTCAGCTGCGTGCCGTCGGCAATCGCCTGACCGACATGGAACAGCTTGAGCGTCAGCCGGTAGCGTTCGGTCACCGGATCCTGGCGCACATAGCCGATGTTGCACAGAGTCTGCAGGTAGCGGTAGATTTTCGCCCGCGGCATGCCGAGCCGCTTGGCCAGATCCGTTATCCGCACGGCTTCGTTCATGGGGGCCATTTCCTCGATGATCTGGAAGGCGGCGATGGCCGAGTGATTGTTGATCTTGCTGGTGTCCTTCATGGCATTATCCCGGAAACAGGCCTGGCAGCGTCAGCGTCAGAGACGGCACGAAGGCAACCAGGGCGAGGATTATCAGGGAGATCCCGATCATCGGCAGGATTGCGACAGCCACTCTTTCGAGCGGCGTCTTGCCGATGGCCGAGACAATGAAGAGGCACAGGCCCACAGGCGGCGTGATCATGCCGATCATCAGGTTGAGCACGACCATCACGCCGAACTGGACCTGGTCGATGCCGAGCAGCGGGAACATCTCGTTGAGGATCGGCATCACCAGAACCAGAGCCGCCAGCGGCTCGAGAAACAATCCGAGCAGCAGCAGCACCAGGTTGAGCAGCAGAATCAGCACCCAGGGCTCGGAGCTGATGCCAAGCATCTGCTGGGCGATTGCCTGCGGAATGTTCTCGATGCCGAGAATGAAGGAGGTCATGCTGGCCATCGCGACAATCAGCATCACACCGGCAGTCATCGTCGCCGCCTCATAGAAGGAAGTGACGATCTTCGCTGCGTTGAGCGTGCGGTAGAGGAGCAGGCCCACGCCGAGCGCATAGACCACGGCGACGGCAGCGGCTTCGGTCGGCGTGAAGACGCCCGAGCGGATGCCGCCGACAATGATCACCGGCAGCAGCAGCGCCGGCAGCGCCTTGACCGCGAGCGGCCAGCGCTCGGCAACGGGAATGGCCGCCGGCAGCGGGTGATCCTCGCGCCGCGCCTTGAGGAGGACATAGATGAGCAGGCCGCCGCAGAGTGCGAAGGCGGGAACGATGCCGGCGAGGAACAGATCGGCGATCGAGGTGCCGGTCAGCACGCCATAAAGAATGAGGGCGAGCGACGGCGGCACCAGCGGTCCGAGAATCGAGCCGGCGGCGGTCAGGGCCGCGGCATATTCGGGCTTGTAGCCGTCGCGCTGCATGGCAGGGATCATGACGCTGCCGATCGCCGAGGCTTCGGCGGTGGCGGCGCCGCTGACGCCCGAGAACATCATGCTGGCGAGCACGTTGACCGCAGCCAGGCCACCACGGACCCGGCCCACGAGCATCTGCGCGAAGCGGACGATCTGGCGGGTCAGGTCGGCCGAATTCATCAGGTTGCCGGCCAGGATGAAGAAGGGAATTGTCAGCAGCACGAAATTGTCGATGCCGGAGATCATCTTCTGCGGAAAGCCGATCAGGAGGTGCAGCTGGTCGTTGACGATCAGATAGGTGAGCGAGGAAAGCCCGAGGCTGAAGGCCACCGGAATGCCGATGACCATGAAGCCCAGGAAGGAAAGAAGATAGAGGGTCACAAGCTGGTGCCTCCCTGCTGCGCCAGATCCTGCAACGACTGTCCGTTCCTCCAGGCGCGCGCATAAGAAAAAATGTCGGCGATGATGCGCAGCGCCAGCAGGCTCATGCCCAGCGGCAGAGCGAAATAGACCCAGAAGACCCGGGGCGCTTGGGGTGCTGCGGCTCCGAACAGGTCTTCGAGAATGAAACTCAGCGCCGGGATGGGCTGCGATCCGGCAAGGTCGGCATAGATGTAGCCGTACCAGGCAAGGGCTACGCACATCGCGGCCGAGAGCAGACCGCCCAGGATCGCCAGCATCAAAGCCGGCACGCGCGGCAGCGCGTTGGCGAGGATCGAGAGGGCTGCGATCTCGCCGCGCTCATAGGCAAAGATCATCGCCAGGAACGATGTCCAGATGAGCAGGTATCGGCACAGTTCCTCCGACCACAGCAGCGAGGAATTCAGGCCGTAGCGCATGATCACCTGCGCCACCATCACCGTCAGCAGCAAGGCCATCAAGGCGACGAGAAGCGCCCTGAGACCCCGGCGGAAGGCATGATGAAATGCTGATAGTGTCACGACATCAACTCCTCTTTGCTGGCCATATGCTTGCGCATTCGCGCGCGTTTCCCGGTGGCCCGGCGCCGAAGCGCCGGGCCGTTCCTGCTTGGACAGGAGGTCAAGTCGGATGCTCAGTCGAAATCCGGTTCCTGATATTCGGTGAGGTGCTTGTAGTCCTCGCGCACCGGAGCGAACACATCGAGATTGAGCGCAACCTCCTCGCCGATGGCTTCGCCGCAATGGACGACATCGGGGGGAATCCGGACGACCTGCCCCGCCCCAACCTCGACCACATCATCCCCGATCTCGAACCGGACGCGCCCCGACACGACATAGGCCAACTGCTCGAAGGGATGGGAATGGGGCTTCTTCTCCATTCCCGGCGTGAGCCAGTTCATCACCATCAGGGCGTTGTCGCCGCGGAAGGCGGTTCGCGACACTCCGTCGCGAACCTGTTCCCGGGGAAGCCTGTCCCAGCCATAGACCTTGGTTGACGCCATGGCGGTCACTGGCCCTTTGCGAAGGCTTCGTCGAACCTGGCGATCATCGGATCCTTTTCCTTCCAGGTGGTCACCACCGGGGCAGTCAGGGTCTTGAGATCATCGAGATCGCTAAGCTTGTTTATTGTCACGCCATTTTCCTCAAGGAAGGCAATGGTGTCGGCTTCCTGCGAGGCCGCCAGCGCGTAGGCCTCAGTGGTGGCCTCCTTGCCGGCCTCTTCGACCGCCGCCTTGTCCGCGTCGCTCAACTTGTCCCAGGCAGCACCCGACATCATGATGACGCCAGGCCAGAAGTAATGGCCGGTGAGCGTGACCTGCTTGGCCGCATTGTAGAGGCTTTCGGACTGAACCGAGGAGACATTGATCTCGACGGCGTCGATGGTGCCTGTTTCAAGCGCCGAATAGACCTCGCCATAGGCCATTCCGATCGGGTTGACGCCGATGGTCTCCCAGATAGCCTTGTGCAGCGGGATCGGCACGATGCGCGTCTTCAGTCCCTTGAAGTCCGCCAGGCTGGTGACCTGCTTGTCCTTGGCGAGGAAGTGGCGAAGCCCCGCCTCGACAAAGCCGAGGCCCTTGATGTTCTTTTCATCAAGCGTCGCCAGGAGCTCATCACCCAGATCCGATGTGAGAACTGCGGACAGCTGCTCATAGGTCGACACGGTGAAAGGCTGCTGCAGGGCGTCAAAGGACGCGGCGCCAAGGACCAGGGGCAGCGTCGCCGAGGAGACCAGCGCGCCGTCGATCAGGCCGATCTGGATGCCTTCGAGCAATTGCTTGTCATCGCCGAGCTGGCGGTCGCCATAGACCTCGATCTTGACATTGCCATCAGTCTTTTCCGCGACCTTCTGAGCGAAGATCTCGAGCCCCGTGTGGAACACATGGGTCGATGCGGCTGCATGGCCCATTTTCAGGGTCACTTCCTGCGCGCTCGCCAGCGAGGGCAACACCAGCAGGGCCACGCCTGCCAGAACAGATAATCTCTTCATTCCATCCTCCCAATTTTGTTTCACTCAATGAAACAATACGATGCAGAGTGAAACAAAATGAATTTCGAGTCAATAGCACTGTCGCAGTGACAGCCATCGAGAACCGTCGAATACTTCGCGAAATCGCAGGCGGGAGTGCGCCCACGGCGCGCCAGGACTTGTTGCGCAGCGGTGGCGGCCGGCGGCGGCGGCTCTCGCCAGTCAAGATTCTGACCAGCCCGCCACAAGTTTCTCGCTTTAGCCTGACCCCGATTTCAGAAGGGTCCGGTTCTCATGAATGTATTCGACAGCAGCCATTGCCAGGCCGGACTGCACCGGAAGCAGCGTCGTGATTCCGTTTCAGGCCTGTTCTTGTCTGCGGCTGTCTGTGCTTTCGCGGCTTCTGGCGTTCTCACTGTGCAAACCATCGAGGCGGGCGAGCAGGACGCAGATCCGGATCTCATTGTCTATCACACAGGCGCGCTTTCCCTTGGCAAGTCCGATGGGGCGGATGCCGAACTCGAGAACAGTTCGACCATTGATCTGACTGAAGTGCGGGTCGGGACGGCAATGGGCGCGCAGGCCATCAGGGTCCTCACCTTCGGGACACAGTATCCCAAGCCAGGCGGACCGGCCGGCGACATCACGATCAGCCAGTCCGGCGCACTGAGCTCATCCAACACTGCCGGTGATACCATTGTGAGCACATCAGCGGTGCTTTATGCGACCAGCCGCGGCGGCCAAGGTGCAAACGCCGATCACGAGGAGAAAAGACACGCGGGCAATGGCGGCAGCGGTGGCGCCATCACCATCAACAACAGCGGTGATATCGTCAGCAGCGTCGAGCAGACCTATGGCATTCACGCAGCCAGTTATGGCGGAACCGGAGGCGCGCAGGACACGCACAGCAGCAGATACCCGGCAGGGCTTGGCGGCAAGGGCGGGCGTGTGACGCTGGTCAATCAGGGCGACGTCAGTACAACGAAGGCCAATGCCGCCGCGATTGTGCTGCAAAGTCTCGGCGGCCCTTCCGGTCGCGACGAAACCCACAGCGGCCTGAAAAGCGGCGGCACTGTCAACCTGACCGTCAAGAACAAGGCCTCCGGCAACGCCTCCACCATTTCCACCCTGGGAGAAGGCTCCGCCGGGATTGTCGCGCAAAGCGTTGGCGGCGGAGACATCACATATGATCTCGACAACGGCGCCCCGCGTCCGGTGAGCGGCGGAAAGGGCGGCACGGTCACGGTCGACCTTGGCGCCAACCGGATCACGACATCAGGTGGCCTTTCCCATGCCGCCGTCCTCCAGAGCATTGGCGGATCCTCCGGCATCTCGCCCAAGGGCAAGCAGGGATCGCACGGCGGCAATGCATCGAGCGTCAATCTCACAGCTGCCTCGGGGTCCATGATCACCACCCGGGGCCTGAATTCGGACGGACTCCTGCTGCAGTCGATCGGCGGCAGTGGCGGCACGGGCGGCTTTGACACTGGCAGCGTCGCGATCGGCGGAGATGGCGGCGATGGCGGGCATGGCGGCACAGTGGACCTCAGCATGCCTGGCAGAATCGAGACCAAGGGCGATCATTCGCTCGGCGTTCTGGCCCAGAGCCTCGGCGGCGGCGGCGGGCGCGGCGGCAATGCGGACGCCAAGGGCGTCTTCACGGCCCTGGCGATCGGCGGTGACGGCGGCGACGGGGGGCATGGCGGCGCGATTGACATCACGGTCAACGATATTGTCACCGAAGGCCTGTTCTCGCATGCCATCAGCGCTTTGAGTGTCGGCGGCGGCGGCGGTCATGGTGGAACAGCCACCGCGCGCGCCACAGCGCCGGTGATGGCCTCGGCAACAGCCGTCGGCGGCAGGGGTGGCAAGGGCGGTCACGGCGGCACAATCGGCATCGACGTCAATGGCCAGGTCAGGACCGCGGGCGCACACTCCTTCGGCGTGATGGCATCTTCAATCGGCGGCGGCGGCGGCAATGGCGGGGCGGCGCACAGCCTGTCGGCAAGCGCCGGGCCGGTCAGCCTTTCCGTGTCCGTCGGAATCGGCGGCCACGGCGGCAGCGGCGGCGACGGAAGATCGGTCATGCTGACACAGAAGACCGGAGCAAAAATTGCGACCGAAGGCGCGTTTTCGACCGGACTGGCTGCGTTCAGCCTCGGCGGCGGCGGTGGCGCGGGCGGTGGGGCGCAAAGCCTGGCGGCCAGCGTCGCGGCAGGCGAAGGCGCGATCAGCGGCTCGGTGGCCGTGGCGATCGGCGGCCAGGGCGGAGACGGCGGAGACGGCGATGCCATCTCTTTGACCTCGGAGGGCGATATTGCCACCAAGGGCGCCTTTGCGCTTGGCGTTCATGCTCTGAGCTCCGGCGGCGGCGGCGGGCACGGCGGCAACTCGACCGCGCTGAGCGCCGCGCTCTCGACCGGCATGTCGGCGTCGGTGTCGGTTGCCGTCGGCGGGTCTGGGGGCAAGGGCGGTGACGCGGGCACCATGACCATCGATCTCGGCGCCGGTTCCAGTGTGTCAACCCTTGGCGACCACGCCGCCGCCATCGTGGTGCAAAGCATCGGCGGCGGAGGCGGCACGGGCGGCAATGCCGTGTCGCTCGGCGCATCCATGGGTGCGGAGGGCAATGGCAACGCCATTTCCGTGGGCGTTGGCGGCACCGGCGGCACCGGCGGAGACGGGGGCAGCGCCAATATCGGCTCATCGGGCATTGTTTCGACCGAGGGAGCCTTGTCGCACGCAATCCTGGCCCAAAGCGTCGGCGGCGGAGGCGGGTCGGGAGGCAATTCCATCTCCGTGGCTGCGTCGGAAGGGGCCAAGGCCGCGCGAAGCCTGTCAACGTCGATTGGCGGCAACGGAAAATCGGCCGGGCATGGCGGTGAGGTCAAGGTCGAGGCATCGGGCCAGATCTCGACCGAGGGGCCGTTTGCCGTCGGCATCGCGGCCCAGAGCATCGGCGGCAGCGGCGGTATCGGCGGCAATTTGGAATCGGCCAGCGCCGCCATCAGCACCGGCCAGGAGAAAGACAAGCCGTCCAAGGCGCCAGGCGGCAAGACGGTCACGGTCTCCGTCGGCGGCAATGGCGGAGACGGCGGCCACGGCGGCGCCATCAGCCTCGTCAATGGCGCCGCCATGACCACACAGGGCGCCGGAAGCATCGGCCTTATGGCGCAAAGCATCGGCGGCGGCGGGGGCGCCGGCGGCCATGCGGATTCCATCTTCCTCACGGGATCTTCCAAAACCCCGGTCGATGACACCGGGACCGGGTTCTCACTGTCGCATCTCAAATCGCTGGAGCTTGCGCTGGGGGGCAATGGCGGCGACGGCGGCAATGGCGGCACCGTGGAGATCACGCAGCGCTACCAGGATCTGGCGACCTATGGCGATGGAGCCGCGGCCATCCTGGCGCAAAGCATCGGCGGCGGCGGCGGGCTTGCTGCCGCGGCTGATCATGTGTCGTTTCTCAAGATCGGCCGGATCGGCGGCCACGGCACCGCCGGGCACGGTTCGGACGTCACCGTCACGACCGCCAGCGCGATCTCGACCAATGGATTGTTTGCCAGCGGCATCATCGCCCAGAGCATTGGCGGTGGCGGCGGCGCACTGTTGTCGTCGGAAAACCTGCGCGACCGGTTCCTCGAGACCAATGAACTGGCGAGCAGGAAGGGCGACGTCAGCCTCGGAGGCCTGCTGACGGCCGGCAAGGGAGGCCGCGTCACGATCGACAGCGGCGGGGATATCGAGACATCGGGCAACTTTGCAGCCGGTATCATCGCCCAGAGCATCGGCGGCGGCGGCGGCCTCGCCACCGTCGATAATGCTGAGTCTCCAACCAATGTCACGGTCTATGGCGAACTGGATCATCACTCCGACAGCCAGAACGGCGCCAGCGACGTGGCTGTTACTCAATCGGGGGCAATCGATACGTCCGGCATCGGCGCCATGGGCATCATTGCCCAATCGATCGGCGGCGGCGGCGGCCTTCTTCAGGCCGCGTCCGCGGTAATCGATGAAACCAACAATGCAGCAATTGATGCCGCCCTGAACAAGAACACCGGCGGCGGCGCAGGTGGCAGGGTTTCGGTGACGCAGGAACCGGACGCCCTGATCCATACGACCGGAGACGGCGCTGTCGGCATTTTCGCCCAAAGCATCGGCGGCACCGGCGGCCTGATCCAGCAGCAGGACGGCACGCTTGCGATTCACGGTCACAAGACGTCCGGCAAGGGCGGCGATCTCCAAATCGTGCAGGGCGGAATCCTGATCACCGAAGGCCTCCATGCCGACGGAATCCATGCAAGAACCTATGGGTCCGAGGGACCTGGAAACCTGGACATTTCCATAAACGGAACGGTTCAGACACTCGGAAACGACGTCAACGCCATTGTCGCCTCTGCCGATGGCGCTGGAGATTTCAGCAGCGATATCAGCATTGCGGTCAAAAAGGGCGGTCGGGTTGAAGCCAAGGGCGGCAATGGGAACGCCATCTTGATCGATGATGCGACGGTCGGGTTCCTCAAGATGGCGAAAGTCTCGAACGCAGGACTGATCTCGTCTCAGGATGGCCTCGCCATCAGCTCGAACCAGTTTCTTCACATCAGCAATGACGGGATCATAAGCGGCGATATCGACGCTACCGGCGCGCGCAGGAATCAGTCGTTTTTTGGAGGCGGCGACTACAGCGTCAATGCCGAGGGCAATCTGACAAATACCAGTTCGGGCACGATTGAATCGGCCGACAGCATCAAGCTCGGAACCTATGACGCCAACGAATTGATCCATGGCGTCCATGTGGGACTTTTCGATAATGCAGGCATCCTGTCCCCCGGTGGTGCGGGAGAGATCGGCAGCACCCTGCTGTCGGGCAGATACGAGAGTTCGGCCACGGCCCGGTACGCCGTTGATCTGGACCTCAATCTCGGCAGGTCCGATCACTTCAGCGCATCGCAGGGCGCAAGTGTCGAAGGCGTTGTCACGCCGCGCATCCTGTCTTTCGGATCCCACAACGAGGTGCAGATCCTGTCGGTGCCCAAAAGTGCCGATCTGTCTTTCGCCGCCAAGGCCGCGGCAAACCCGGTGGTCGCCTACGCGCTCGAGAAAATCAGAACCGACAGTGGCGATCACGCAGTCAATCTCACGGTCGGAAAGATAGACTTCGACGCAGACGGATTGAGCAGCAATCAAGCCGCCATTGCGAGGTTGTTCAACGCCAGGCTGGCCGGCGGGCTTGCAGACACCGATTCCGACCTGCTCGCCCTGGCAAATGCGGGGACGCTGGCGCAGCTCAGTCACCTGCTCGGGTCCTATTCCGACGGCCATTCCGCCAAGCAGACGGCCAGCCTGCAGTCGGGCGCAACCCATTTTACCGGCTCGGTGTTCAGTTGCGGCGTGGCGCGCGGCGCCCATGCGGCAATCGCCGAGGCCGAATGCGACTGGGCCGAAGCCGGCTACCGCTGGACCAACCACGATGCCAATGCCGGTTCGGCCACACGCGATGAGCGCCTTTACAATATCGGTCTCGGCGCACAACGCGACATGCGCGAAAACTGGAGCCTCGGCGTCGCGGCAGGTTATGGTGTTCTCGAGTCAGCTTCCGATCTGGCTGCATCACGCGCCAAGCTCATGCAGGCGGGGCTGGTGGTCAAATACCAGAAGGACAATTTTCTGCTCGGCGGGTCGATCGCGGCCGGGCACAGCTGGCAGGACATGGTGCGGGCAATCCCGCTGAGCCCCGGCCTGCAGGCCGTATCCAGCACGCAAAGCAGCTGGATCCATAGCCGTCTTCGCGCCGGCTACCTGTTCGAGAACGAGGACTGGTTTGCCAAACCGCTTGCCGATGTGGATTTCAATTTCACCCACACAAGGGGATACAGCGAAGCCGGAGCCGGCAGCTACAATCTCAGCGTACTCCCGGTGAATGATTTCCAGGTGTCGCTTGCTGCGGGCATGGAATTTGGCACGAGTTATGAGCTGGGCGCCGGACTGAGCGTCCGGGCCTACGGCTATGGCGGAGTTCGCTACAGTCCCGACAACACCACCGCGACGCAGGTGGGCTTTTCGGGCATCAGCAGCCCGGTCACCCAGATTTCCGAACACGACCGAACTCTCGGCGAGATTTCCGCCGGCCTGAAGTTCTTCGGTGAAGCGGGGATGGGGGTTGACTTGCGATATGACGGCGCGTTTGGAGCATCGATGACGTCCCAATCCGTCAAGGGCAAGATCAGATGGCGGTTCTGACGCGGCCACCCGGTTTGCCATCACATCGCGGCGGCCGGTCGCGCATTTCGGTGGCATCGTCTTAGAGCCATGAAGGCCCGGCCCCGCCAGCGGGATCCGGGCCTCACATCTTGACTTGAACCGGCTTCAGTGTGCGGCGTTCCACTCGGCATACCAGGTCTTGAACAGCTGGTACTGGTTCTCGACATAGTTCTTCTGCGAGGCAGACAGGGCGTCGGTCTCGTAGAAATGCAGGGTGTATTCCGTGTCGCCGTTGAGCACCATCAGATGCTTGTAATAGAGCACCAGGTCGGCGCCCTCGTCGAAGGAGGACAGCACGCCCAGCGCCTCGTCGAGCTGTTTGGCGCGCGCGCGCGCCTTTGCGTCGCCGGCGGCGGCCTGCTGGCACAGCGAGACCAGATGCAGAACTTCCTTCGGAAGCGCGTTGCCGATGCCGGTGATCGCGCCGGTGGCGCCGCAATTGACGTAGCCGTGGAAGACATTGGTGTCGACGCCGACCATAAGGGTGATGCTGTCATCGGCGGAGGTGATGTTCTCGGCCGCGTAGCGCAGGTCGGCCGCACCGCCGAATTCCTTGAAGCCGATCAGGTTGGGGTGATCCTTGCGCAGCGCGAAGAACAGGTCGGCCCGGGTGGCAAACCCGTAATAGGGGCTGTTGTAGATCACCGACGGAAGCTCCGGAGCGACGGACAGGATGGCCTTGAAATGAGCTGCCTGGGCCGCGGCAGAGCTGCCGCGCGAGAGCACGCGCGGGATCAGCATCAGGCCTTGCGCTCCAACTTCGGCGGCGTGAGCGGCGTGGGCAACAGCAGAGGCGCTGTTGATCGCGCCGGTTCCAACCATCGTTGGAACCCCGGCATCCACCAGCCGGGCAACGCCTTCCATGCGCTGCGCGTCGGTGAGCAGCGGCCAGTCTCCCATCGAGCCGCAATAGACCACGCCGGACATGCCGGCATCGACCAGTTCCCGGCCCTTGCGCACCAGCGCATCGAAATCCGGCGTCCGGTCGGGCTTGCACGGCGTCATGAGGGCCGGAATGCAGCCTTTGAAAATGGTGTCGTCCATGGGGTACGTCCTTTGTTGTCAGTAAAAGGGTTCTAGAAGCCAACGATCTGCGAGGGAAGCCATGTCGCCAGCGCGGGAAACAGAGCCACCGCCAGCAATGTCGCGATCTGCAGCCCGATGAACGGCACCACCCCGCGGCACATCTGGCCATAGGTCATGTCCGGCGGGGCGATGGACTTGAGATAGAAGATCGAGGATGCCATCGGCGGCGTGAGGTAGCTGGTCTGGATAACAATGATCATCATGGTGCCGAACCAGACCGGATCGATCCCGGCAGAGCGAATGAACGGCGTGAACATCGGCACCGCAATGAGCACATTGGCGGTCCAGTCGAGCACGAAGCCCAGAAGCAGGACGATCAGCAGGAAAAAGACGATCATGCCGACATCGCCAAATCCGGCGGCCTCGATGAAGGAGCGGATCATGCGCGAGCCGCCATTGGCCGCGAAGGTGCCCATGAACATCGTGCCCGCGGCGACGATCAACAGGATCATCGCCGAAATCCTGACCGTGATCCTGAGAGAATCAAACAGCATGGAGAGGTTGAAGCGGCCGTAGAAGATGCTCAGCAGCAGCGCGCCGACCGCTCCGACCGAGGCTGCTTCCGTGGGAGATGCGATCCCGGCCAGAAGCGAGCCCAGGACCGCGAAGATCAGTGCGCAGATCGGCAGCAGCGAGGTCACCGTGATGCGCAGCTTTTCAGCAAGCGCGATCTCCGGCTCGTTGACATCGGCGGCGGGCTGCGGTGGCGCCAGCACGCCCTGGATCATCAGGTAGATAATGAACAGGCCCACCATCAAGAGGCCCGGCAGCATCATCCCGGCGAGAAGCTCGCCGACCGACATCTGCGCCAGCGACGCATACATCACCGCGATCACCGAGGGCGGGATCATGGTGCCGAGCGAGCCGCCGGCGCAGATCGTGCCGGCGATCTGGCTGTTGCGGTAGCCGCCCCGCTGCATCGCCGGGATCGCCATCATGCCAATCATCACCTCGACCGCGCCGACCACGCCAGCGGCGGCGGCAAATACCGCGCCCATGGCAATTGTCGCAACAGCCAGGCCACCGGGCAGGCGCGCCATCCAGATCTGCATCACCTTGAACAGCCGTTCGGCAATGCCGGAGCGCTCCAGAATGGCGCCCATCAGCACGAACATGGGAATGGCCGCCAGGATGAAGTTGGTCGAGGCCGAATAGAAGGCGCCGTAAAGCTGGGCGAAGGCGTTGGGGCCGAATTTGGCAAGGCCCGCGGCCGCCGAGACGATGGCGAGCGAGAACGCGATCGGGATGCCGGTCAACACCAGCACGAACAGCGCGGGAAACATCAGTGCGGCGATGGTCATGGATCAGGCTTCCAGTTTGAACGGCTGGTCACCCTGGCCAAGGAGGATCCGCAGTCCGTGGACAAGCAGTTGCAGGGTCAGCGCTATCAGCCCGATGGCAAGGATCGCGAAAAACGGCCACATCACCGGGGCCCAGGGGCTGACCGTCTCGACCTCGGAGGTCGCCCAGGCGCGCCAGGCGCGCTCGACCGCGAATTTCGACAACGCCGCGAATATCGGCATGAGCAGGAAGATGAAGACCAGACCTTCGAGCCAGCGCCGGACGGCGATCGGCATCTTCTGGGCGAGGAAATCAATCCGCACATGGGCATCTTCATGCAGCGCATAGGCGGCGCCCAGGACAAACAGTGTTCCGGTGCACATGTAGGAGATATCGAAAGCCCAGATTGTCGGCGCGCCGAAGACATAGCGCGCCGTCACCTCGTAGATCATGGAGATGACCAGGACCACCGTCACGATCTGGGCGATCCAAAACAGCAGACGGGAAAATGCGTCGATGAGTTTGAACAGCTTGGTCATGACGGTGGCTGGCCCCTTCAGTCCTGGTTGCGAACCAGATAGCTGCTTTCCGCGGACCACAGGTCCTTGAAGGCGTTGTAGTCGGCGAGAACTTCCGACATTTCCGGCTTGCCGTCGGCCTTCTGCGCCTCGGCGGTCTTGCCGATCCAGTCAACGCCCGCGTCAGAGAGTTGCTTGATGAACTCCGGCGACAGCGTGATCACCTCGTTTGCGCCCTTGCGGTAGCTGTCCATGGCGACAACGTCCTCGCCGTAGAAGTGCACCAGCGCCTGCATGGTCGTCAATTCAGCGGCCTTCTCGATCAGCGGCTTGAGGTCCTCGGGAAGCGCATCCCAGGTTTCCTGCTTGAGCACGACTTCCCACAGGAAGGTCGGCTGGTGCACGCCCGGCACGATGATGTATTTCGCGGCTTCATGAAAGCCTTCGGGCATGTTGGCCGACGGCGGACCCCATTCGATCAGGTCGACGCCCTTGCGCTGCAGCAGCGTGTAGATTTCGCCAGGGGGAACAACCGTCGGCACCGCGCCGAAATACTCTTCCATCACATTGGCCCACGGACCGGAGGTGCGGTACTTCATGCCCTTGAGGTCTTCGGCCTTGGTGATCGGCACGTTCGAATGCGCCATCACTTCCGACGAGCCAATGCCGACGATCAGGTTCTTGAAGCCTTCGCTGGCGCGCAGTTCGCTCAGCTTGTCCTTGCCGCCCTTCTCGTAGATCCAGGTGGTGAAGGCCTCTGGGCCCATGCCGCCGGGAAAGCCCGCGAAAATGGCGTTGAGCGGATCCTGGTTGACGAGGTAGCTCGGCGTGGAATGTCCGGCCTGGACGATGCCGTCGCGCACACCGTCATAGACCTGCAATGCGGGCACCAGCACACCGGCCCCGAAAGGCTCTATGAGCACGCGGCCACCGGTGAGGACGTCGACATTATCCGCGAAACGTTCAAGAAAATTGACATAGAAGGGAGAGCCTTCCGGAACCGATGTCGGCACCTGCCACGTTACTTCCTGGGCTGATGCAGGCAATGCCGCGACAGACAGCATTGAGACCAGCGCCCACTTCCTGAATTTTTGAAACATAGAACCCTCTGTGATCTGGCCGCGCAGCAACGCGGACGGTTGATGTTGTTCTGACCGACGGATGGTCGCGCCCTTGCGGCCGAGCTCCCGTGCCCGCCTCTCTGTGGAGACGCGAGAATCATATCGTAATGTATTTTTGTTGTCGACATAAAATATGTGGGCGAGATCTTGCCTGCCACGGCCGCCCCACACATGGGTCGGGAAGCCACAGAGGACCTGCCCTGTCTTCCTTGTCAGAGGGTTATGTTGGCGTTCACGCGATGGTCCGCGGTGATGCTTGCCTGGATCTGCTTGACGATCTGCTGGGCATGGGCATGGGCGATGCGGTCCGCGGTATCGATGTCCCCCCGTTCAATGGCCGCCACCATGTCCTCATGCTCCTGAAGGTAAATCCGCGGCAGCTTGTCATTGTAGGAGGAATAGTAGAGCCGGAGCAGCCGCCTGCCCTCGTCCAGCAGTCTCTCGAACAGCTCGGTGTAGTAGCGGTTGTTGCCGGCGCGCGCGATCTCGGCATGAAAATTCCGGTTGACCTCGATCATCTCCGGCACGTCCCTGGCCTCCACCGCCTCTGCATAGTGATCCTGAAGCGCGCGAATCCGGAGGAGATCGGCCGCGGTGCGGTTGGCGGCGGCAAGACGGGTGGTAACACGGTACATCAGCGACAGCGCGTCGAAGAACTGCGACAGATTGGGAAAGTCGATCGGCGCTACGATGGTGAAGCGGTTGGGAAGGGTGACGACCAGGCCCTCGCCCGCAAGCTTGACCATCGCCTCGCGGATGGGGGTGCGCGAGATGCCGAAGCGCTCCGAGAGCCTGACCTCGTCGATCGGGCTGCCTGGAGCGAGTGTCAGGTCGAGGATCTCGTGCTTGATCGTGTCGTACACCGCGCCCACGCCCTTGCCACGCTTGCGCTTCGTGCCGGGAAGTTGATCCGGTGCCTGTTCTTCAACGCTCATGGGGTCTCTCCAATCATCCGCGCGACCGGGACGAGGACTACAGAATTGCATCCGCAAAAACAATTCGCCAAGTCTACCGTGCCGCGCAGCCATTCGCCGGCTGCCTGCAAAACTGCCGGGCTTGTCTTTCTCCTCGCGGACAAACATGGCATTTACCGCACCTGCCATTCATCCGCCGGAGCCCCGCCATGACATTTCAGCCAGAATCCACCGCCACGATTCTGGAGCTGTCGCAAGGCTGGACCGTGACCAATGGCAAGCACAGCGTGGCGCTCGCCGTGCCGGGCGACGTTCATTCGGCCCTGCTTGAGGCCGGCATCATCAGCGATCCCTACTGGCGCGACACCGAGGTCTCGCTCGACTGGGTCCATCAATCCGAATGGACCGCAACCCGATGCTTCGACTTTGCGGATAATGGCGGCTTCTGGACCCTCGCCTTCGACGGCATCGACTGCGTGGCCGAGATCCGGCTGAACGGCCACATGCTGGGCCGCGTCGACAACCGTTTCCTGCGGCAGGATTTCGAAGTGGGCGAAAAGCTGCTGACCGGCGAAAACCGCCTGGAGGTCCGCTTCCTGTCCAATTCCGCCGAGGCCTCCGCCCGGGCCGCCACTTCGCCCTATCCGGTTCCCTATACGAAGGACAACAACCGGATCCCGCACTATAATTTCCTGCGCAAGACCCATTGCGACGCCGGCTGGGACTGGAACATCGCGCTGTCGCCACTGGGGCTTTGCGGGCCGGTGACGCTGAGACGCTGCGAGGCGGCGCGGCTCGATGATTTGATGATCCGCCAGGTTCATCGGGACGGTAAGGTCACGCTTGAGCTTGACCTGCATTACACCGCCTTTGCGCCGGGCGAGATCGAGATCGCGGCGCGGTGCGGCGGCCAATCGGCCAGTGACACCGTTCAGGTCTGGCCCGGCGAGGGCAAGGCGCGGCTGTCCCTGACAATCGAAAATCCCGAGCTGTGGTGGCCCGCAGGGCACGGGTCCCAATCCATGTATGATCTCGAGGTCCGGCTGGGACAGGACCTGGTCACCCGCCGCATCGGGCTCAGAACGGTCGAGCTTGTGACCGATGCGGACGCAGTCGGCGCCCGGTTCGCCTTCCGGGTCAACGGGCGCGAGATCTTCATGCGCGGCGCCAACTGGATTCCCGCCGACGCGCTGCCCGCGCGGGCCACGAAGGAGGTTGTTCGCGACCGCCTGACCTCGGCGGTCGAATCCAACATGACCATGATCCGAGTCTGGGGCGGCGGGCAGTATGAGCCGGGGTGGTTCTACGATTTGTGCTCCGAGTTGGGGTTGATGGTCTGGCAGGATTTCATGTTTTCCTGCAGCCTCTACCCGGCCCATGATCACGCCTGGCTCTCAAGCGTGCGCCGCGAGGTCCTCCAGCAGATCAGGCGGCTGTCGGGCCATCCCTGCATGGCGCTGTGGTGCGGCGACAACGAGGTGATCGGGGCGCTGACCTGGTATCCCGAGGCCCGCGCCAACCGTGACCGCTATCTCGCCGTCTATGCACGGCTCAGCGCGAGCCTCGAGGAAGCGGTGGCGGAGGAAAAACCCGATGTCGCCTTCTGGCCGTCCTCGCCCTCAGTGGGGCCGCTGGATTTCGGCGACGGCTGGCATGACGACACCTCCGGCGACATGCACTTCTGGGACGTGTGGCATTCCTCCAAGGACTTCGAGCATTACCGCAGCGTGAGGCCGCGCTTCTGCTCGGAGTTCGGCTTCCAGTCGTTTCCCTCCAACCGGATCATCGCGAGCTTCACAGAACCGGACGACCGCAACGTGTCGTCATCCGTCATGGATGTGCACCAGCGCAATCATGGCGGCAACAGCCGCATCGTCGAGACCTTGGCGCGCTATTTCCGCTTCCCCGAGAAATTCGAGGACATGACCTGGCTTTCCCAGGTCAGCCAGGCGCTGGCGATGAAGACCGCGATCGAGTTCTGGCGTTCGTCCAAGCCGCGCTGCATGGGCACGCTCTATTGGCAGCTCAACGATACCTGGCCGGTGGCGAGCTGGGCGTCGCTGGAATATGGCGGCGGCTGGAAACTGATGCACTACATGGCGCGGCGGTTCCAGGCGCCGGTGCTGGTGACCGCGCAGCCCGACGCCGCGACCGGCGACATCGTTCTGTGGGCGGTCAATGACACGAACCAGACGGTATCGCTCACGGTCAAGGGGCGGCGCGTGGCCACCGGCGGCAGCGTCAGCGAGTGCGGAACCTGGTCGTGCCTGTGCCCGACCGACCGCGCCGTCGAGGTGGCCCGCCTGCCCGCCGCACAATTCGCCGCGGACGAATTCCTGCATTTTGACTGGCGCGACAGCGAGGGAAGCCTGACCGGCGAGAACGACTACCTGCCGCGCCGGCCGAAGGAGTATCGATTCGCCAGGCCGACGATCGAGGTCGCGGAGACCGAAGGCGGCGTGACGCTGACCAGCGACAAGCCGGCGCTCTATGTCACCCATGATCACGGCGGCTCGGATGTCTGGTCCGACAATGGATTCACGCTGCTTCCGGGCGTTCCCAAGGTCCTGAAGCTCAGCCGCGTCCGCGGCGGCGTGGCGGGTGACCGGAGGATCCGGTTTCTTGAGAGCTGACGGCGGCCTGGCGTGACCGACGGCGCAGCCTCAGGGATCTGGGGATAATCAGCGATGCGGCAAAATGGGCCTGCAGGAGAAGGCCTCGGGCGGCTTTGCGGGCGGTGATTTAACCGCTATACCATCACCCGACAATCATTCCCCGGAGGCGGATACACTGCCCAAACCGGCCGGATCGGGCGCTGCGGCTGGTCTTTTTGGCGAGCTGCGCATGTGAAACACGAAGAGAGTAGCGAAAATGGGTAAAAACGCCGCCATTCAATCCCGCAAGACCGACGCCATTGCACGCGGTGTCGGCATGATGACGCAGGTCTATGTGGATCGTGCCGAAAACTCCGAGTTATGGGACGTCGAAGGCAATCGCTACATTGATTTCGCCGCGGGAATCGCGGTGGTCAACACCGGCCACCGCCACCCCAAGGTGATCGAGGCCGTCAAGGCGCAGCTCGATCGCTTCACCCACACCTGTCACCAGGTCGTGCCCTACGAGAACTATGTGCATCTGGCCGAGCGGCTGAACAAGCTGGTGCCCGGCGATTTCGACAAGAAGACGGTGTTCGTCACCACAGGCGCCGAAGCCGTGGAGAACGCCATCAAGATCGCCCGCGCCGCCACCGGCCGCGCCGCCGTCGTGTCGTTCTCCGGCGCCTTTCACGGCCGCACCTTCATGGGCATGGCGCTGACCGGCAAGGTGTTTCCCTACAAGGCCGGCTTCGGCGCGATGCCGAGCGATGTCTACCACGTTCCCTTCCCGGCCGCGCTGCATGGCGTCTCGGTCGAACAGTCGATGGCAGCCCTCGACACCCTGTTCAAGGCCGATGTAGATCCGGCCCGGGTTGCCGCGATCATTCTTGAACCGGTGCAGGGCGAAGGCGGTTTCTACGAAGTGCCGGCCGGCTTCTTCAAGCTCTTGCGCGAGATCTGCGACAAGCATGGCATCCTCTTGATCGCCGACGAGATCCAGACAGGCTTTGCCCGCACCGGCAAGATGTTCGCGATGGAGCATCACGGCGTTGCGCCTGACCTGACGACCATGGCCAAGGGGCTTGCCGGCGGCTTTCCGCTCGCCGCCGTCACCGGACGGGCGAGCGTCATGGATGCGGCAAATCCGGGCGGTCTCGGCGGCACCTATGGCGGCAACCCGATCGGCATCGCCGCGGCGCACGCGGTGCTCGACGTGATCGAGGAAGAGGGCCTGTGCGACCGCGCCATGCAACTGGGCAACCGTCTCAAACAGCGGCTGCAGGCGATCCGCGAGGACGTGCCGGAGATCGTCGACATCCGCGGCCCCGGCTTCATGAACGCCATCGAGTTCAACGATGTGAAGACCGGCAAGCCGAGCCCCGATTTCACCAATGCAGTGAAGTCGCGTGCGCTGGAGAAGGGCCTCATTCTCCTCACATGCGGCGTTTACGCCAATGTCATCCGCTTCCTGTCGCCCGTGACCATCCAGGACGGGGTGTTCCAGGAAGCGCTGGACCTTCTTGAAGCGTCCATTCGTGAAGTTCATTCGGAATTTGGAGCCAACGCATAATGACCAAGAAACTTGCAGACATGCTGAAGAACCCCGACCTGCTGGTCAGCGCCGCCCTGGTTGGCGGTGAATGGGTCAAGACCGCGCCGAGCGGCAAGAGCTTCGATGTTCTCAACCCCTCCACCGGCGAGGTCATCACCTCGTTGCCGGATCTGGGTGTGGACGAAACCAAGTCGGCGATCGACGCGGCCTATGTTGCTCAGAAGGACTGGGCGGCAAAGACCGGCAAGGAGCGCTCGGCCGTGCTGCGCAAGCTCTACGACCTGATGGTCGCCAATGCCGACGATCTGGGCGCGATCCTGACCGCGGAGATGGGCAAGCCGCTGGCGGAAGCCAAGGGCGAGATCCTCTATGGAGCGAGCTTCATCGAGTGGTTCGCCGAAGAGGCCAAGCGCGTCTATGGCGACGTGATCCCCGGGCACCAGCCTGACAAGCGCATCATCGTGCTCAAGCAGCCGGTGGGTGTCGTCGCCTCTATCACGCCGTGGAATTTCCCCAATGCGATGATCGCCCGCAAGCTCGGCCCGGCGCTGGCCGTGGGGTGCGCCTTCATCTCCAAGCCCGCCGGCGAAACGCCGCTGTCGGCGCTCGCGATGGCCAAGCTCGCCGTCGATGCGGGCGTGCCGAAGGGCATCCTCAGCGTCATCACCTCGAGATCGAGTTCGGCGATCGGCCAGGAGTTCTGCTCCAACGACAAGGTGCGCAAGATCACCTTCACCGGCTCGACCGAAGTCGGCCGCATCCTGATGCGCCAGTCGGCCGACCAGATCAAGAAGACCTCGATGGAACTGGGCGGCAACGCGCCGTTCATCGTCTTCGACGACGCCGATCTCGACGCCGCCGTCGAGGGTGCGATGATCTCCAAATACCGCAACAACGGCCAGACCTGCGTGTGCGCCAACCGCATCTACGTTCAGGCCGGCGTCTATGACGCATTCGCCGAAAAGCTCGCGGCGGCGGTCGGCAAGATGAAGGTCGGCGACGGTTTCGGTGACGGCGTGACCACGGGTCCACTGATCAGCGAGGACGCGGTCGAGAAGGTCGAGGACCATATCGCCGACGCCAAGAGCAAAGGCGCCAAGGTGCTGACCGGCGGCAAGCGCCACGACCTGGGCGGCACATTCTTCGAGCCGACAATCCTCACCGGTGTCACCCGCGAGATGAAGGTGGCCGGAGAGGAGACCTTCGGTCCCGTGGCGCCGCTGTTCAAGTTCGACAGCGTCGAGGACGTGATCGAGCAGGCCAATGACACGATCTTCGGGCTTGCGTCCTATTTCTACGCCAACGATCTCTCAAAGGTCTGGCGGGTGGCGGAAGCGCTGGAATATGGCATGGTCGGCGTCAACACCGGCCTGATCTCGACGGAAGTGGCGCCTTTTGGCGGCGTCAAGCAGTCGGGCCAGGGCCGCGAAGGCTCCAAGTATGGCTGCGACGACTATCTCGAAATGAAGTATGTCTGCCTCGGCGGCATCTGAGGCCGCACTGAATGGCCGGGGTTCACCCCGGCCATTTCCTGACCAGCTGACCATCGCAGGGCGGGATCAGTCCTCCCAATCGACGCCGGCGGGGCGCCGGTCGCGGCTCTTTTCGGCGTCGATGGCGTCGTCGGCTTCCTCGATGTCGTCTTCGTCGGGCTCGGCAGGAGGCTCGTTGTCGCCACCACCTGTCAGGGCCAGATTGTAATACATCGGGAAATGGTCGGAGCCGACGAAGCGCTGCCGTTCGATCGCCACCAGTTCGAAGTGGCGGGAATGGAAGATGTGGTCGAGCGGCCAGCGCAGGAACCAGTAGCGCGCGTCAAACGAGTTGAACAAGCCGCGGCCCTGGCGCGGGTCGAGAAGGCCTGAAATCCGCAGGAAGCGCCGCGTCGTGCGTGACCAGGCGACATCGTTGAGATCTCCGGTGACGATCAGCGGCATTTTCTCCTCTTGCGCCTCCTCGGCCACAAGCAGAATCTCGGCATCGCGGCCATAGGTGTCGCGCAGCGGCAGCGGCGGCTCGGGATGCAGCGCGATGATTCGCACGTCGTGACCGCCGGGCAGAGTGGCGACACAGGAAATGCTCGGCACCTCCTTGTTGAGCAGGAACCGCACCTCGGTGTCGCTGAGCGGATAGCGGCTGGCGAGGATCATGCCGTAGCTGTTTTCCTGGGGCTGCAGCACCGTGTGGGGATAGTCCTTGAAGCAGCGCTGGAGCGCCTCCCCCCAGGCTGCGTCGGTCTCCATGAAGACGGCGACATCGGGCCGCGCCTCGCGCAGCATGTCCTGCACCAAATGATAGTCATGGTTGCTCTCCTTGACGTTGCAGGCCAACACCGAGATGGTCGCTGCGGTGTCCGGATCGCCTTTGAACCCGGCCGTCTGGCGCGGCCACAGCGGCGTGAAGCGCAGCACGTGCAGGAGCTGGATCATGATCGCCGCGGTCGCCATGCCGATGGTGATCAGATCGGCCGGCGCGGTTGGGGTGAAGACCATGGTCGCGGCGACGACCAGGGCGGCGAGCGCGATGACCTGCAGCCGACCAAAATCGAACGAGCGCACCATGCCGTGGGCGAACGGCAGCAGCGGGATGAGGCTGGCGATCAGGCAGAACGCGGCCAGCACCGTGAGCACAACCGGAATCATGGCAGCCATCTCCGTGCGGACGCGCGCTTGAAGCGGGGCTCGGGGAGGACGTCAGGCTGCGGGGTGGGTATGTCGACGGAGGCTGCCAACGTCTACGCGGACGTCAGATCGGCCAACGTGGCGCGCATTGAGGAAGGATAGCGCGCGGCGAGTGGCGCCAGTTCGGCCGCGGCCGCGGCAATGGCGTCCCTTCGGCAACCGAACGGGCCGGTATACTCGCTCCCGAACTTGTAGAACCATCGGTTCCGCCAGGATTCGATCTCGAACAGGTTATCGTTCAGGTTATCATTCATCTGCGCGATCTCTCCATTTGGCCGTGGTACTTGCCGCCTTCTTAACGCCGCACCAGGCGGAAGGGTTCCGGAACCGGCGGCAAATTCTGCGCGGAACTTCCCATCGCGCTCGTCGTTTAACTCGGCAGTCCGCCCCAGAGGGGCTCTTGGAGAGTGAGTGTTTCCCCGATGAATGATATATCCAGCTCATTTCGTGACTTTATCGAAAGCGCCGAGTTCCCTTGCGTCGGCGCCAAATCGGCGGCGGCGCGCGATGCGCTCAGCACCCTATCCGTGGGCAAGATCGACAGCCCCGTCGATGATGTCGAGATCCATCGTGCGCTGGGCGAGTTCAGCGAGACGCTGGATCCCGAAAGCCCGATCGTCCGATCCTTCGTGGTGATTTTCGACGGTCCCGCCGATCTCGACGAGAAGGAATTCGAGACCGCATTGTGGAACAGGCTGCAGTCGCTGCACAATCTCGACGTGGTCAGCGGCCAGCCCTGGAGCGAAGCCGTGGACCCCGATCCGCAGTCGCCGCATTTCTCGCTCAGCATCGGCGGCGAGCCGTTCTTCGTCATCGGTCTGCAACCGCATGCGTCGCGCCCGGCGCGGCGTTTCGGGCAGCCGGCGCTGGTGTTCAATTCGCATCTGCAATTCGAGAAGCTGAGGGCCGACGGTCGCTTCGACAAGATGAAGGAGATCATCCGCGAGCGCGACGAGAAGCTCTCGGGCAGCGTCAACCCGATGCTAAGCGACCACGGCAAGGCCTCGGAGGCGCGCCAGTATTCGGGCCGCGCCGTCGACAAGGAATGGAAATGCCCGTTCTCGCGAAAGGAGGTCGCCTGATGGCCGAGAGAATCCCGCCGCGCAGCGGCACCGCATTCAAGCTCAGGAAAGGCCAGGTGCTCAGCGTCATCGATCCCGAAGGCGAACAGGTCTCCGACCTCGTCGCCTTCAACACGCTCGATGTCCGCGAATATCTCTCTTCCGGACGGTCGATCGACTATGCAGGCCGTATATTCCTGACGGCTGGCGACCTGCTCTATTCGAACCGTTCCAGGCCTATGCTTTCGATCATCGAGGACGAGGTCGGCCGGCATGATTTCAGCCTGACGCCGTGCTCGCGCGACACTTTCCGCATCATCTACGGCGACACGGATCCGCATCACGGGTGCCAGGGCAATCTGGAACTTGCGCTCGCGCCCTACGGCATCGGACCGGATGCGATCCCGATCGCCTTCAACGTGTTCATGCATGTGTCGGTCGATAGCGACAGCGGCGAGATAAAGGTGCTGCCGCCCCGGAGCAAGCCGGGGCAGAAAACGGTGTTCCGCGCCGAGATGGACCTGATTGTCGCGATGACCGCCTGTTCCGCAGGCCAGTCCAACAATTTCCGTTACAAGCCGATCGACTACCTGATCGAGGATGCTGCCTAGAAGATCGCCCGGGGCAGCCAGGTCGCCAGTTGCGGCAGCAGCCAGACCAGCGAGATGCCGATAATCTGCAGGCCGATGAACGGCACGACACCGGCATAGATCTGTCCTGTGGTGATCTCAGGCGGTGCGGCCCCACGCAGGTAGAACAGCGAAAAGCCGAAGGGCGGCGTGAGGAAACTGGTCTGCAGGTTGATCGCCAAGAGCACGCCGAGCCAGATCGGGTCGTGGCCCATGACGATCAGTGTCGGCGCGATCAACGGCAGCACGATCACCGAGATCTCGACGAAATCGAGGAAGAATCCGAGCACGAAGACGAAGGCCATGCAGAACAGCAGCGCGCCCATCGGGCCGCCAGGCATATTGGTGAGGATATGGGCGACCCGCTCCTCCCCGCCGAGCCCGATGAAGACCAGCGAGAACAGGCCCGCCGCCAGGATGGTGGCAAAGATCATCGCGGTCATGGTGAGCGTGGAATCGACAGCACCGTGCAGGCTCCGGGTCCTGAGCGTTCCATAGAGCGCCGCGACAATCGCCACCGCGCCGATGACGGTCAGCACGATGTAGAGCCCGCCGGCCGCCAGCGAGATGAATTCGAGATCATTGCGCTGCAAGCGGACCGGAAACAGGCCGGCAAGGATTGCGAGGGCGACCAGAGCTGCGGTGCCCACGTGAATGATGCGCGGGTGCATGCCGACCCGGATGCCGGCCATCAGAAGCGCGCCGATGGCGCCTACCGCCGCAGCTTCGGTCGGAGTGGCGACACCGCCGAGAATGGCGCCCAGGACCGCGAAGATCAGCAGCACCGGCGGCACGATCGCCGAGAGGATCTCGCGCCGGTCGGGCTTTGGCGTGTCGAGCTTGGCTGGCGGCATGTCCTGCGGACGCAGGAAACCACGCACCAGGATGTAGATCAGATAGAGCACGACAAGCATCAGGCCGGGAATGATGGCGGCGGCGAAGAACTGTCCGACAGACAGCGCCTCGACCGAAAACTTGCCCTGTTCATACTGTGCCTGCTGGTAGGCGTTGGACATGACGTCGGCGAGAATGATCAGCAGCGTCGAGGGCGGAATGATCTGGCCCAGCGTGCCCGCGGTGCAGACGATGCCCGAGGCGACGCGCGGATCATAGCCCGAGCGCAGCATGGTCGGCAGCGCGATCATCCCCATGGCCACCACCGTGGCCCCGACAATGCCGGTCGAGGCCGCCAGCAGCGCGCCGACCAGAACCACAGAGATGCCCAGCCCCCCGCGCAGCTGCCCGAACAGTCGGCCCATGGTGTCGAGCAGTTCCTCGGCGATCCGACTTTTCTCCAGCACCGCGCCCATCAGCACGAAAAGCGGAATGGCGATCAGCACCTGGTTGGAGATCAGGCCAAAGATGCGCTGCCCCGTCGCGCCCATCAGGGTGATGTCCATGGCGCCCATGGCCCATCCGAGATAGGCAAACACAATGGCCACGCCAGCGATCGAGAACGAGACGGGAAAACCCAGCAGGATGGCGCCGATCAGCGCCGCGAACATGATGAGATCGAGATAGGCGCTCATTTGCTTGCCTCCGGCGCGGCACTCTGGGGTAGAAGCAGCCGGATCAGCAGGGACAGGGACTGGATCACCAGAAGAATGCAGAAGGCGGGAATCAGGGACTTGAGCAGGAACACCGCTTCGATGCCGCCAACCGAAATCGGGCCTTCGAGGATGGCCCAGGAATTGCGAACCGAGGGCCAGGACCAGTAGAGGATCACCAGCATCGACGGGATCAGCAGGAAGACGTGGCCGAAGATATCGATTCCGCGCCGGGTCGCCGGCTTTGCCTTGGCGTAGAAGACGTCGACGCGGACATGCTTGTCGACCAGCAGCGTGTAGGCGGCGCCGAGCATGAAGAACGTCGCGTGCATATAGAGAACGCTCTCCTGGACGGCGATGATGTTGTAGCCGAACACATAGCGGCCGACCACGATGCCGAACTGCACCAGCACCATCAGGAGCGCCAGCCAGCGGATTACGCTCGCCGTCACCCGGCTGATCATATCGAGACTATCGGCCAGACGCAGCATGCGGTCCCCTCTTGGCGTGGATGTCCGGCGCGGGATCAGGATCCCGCGCCGGATGGTTCATTGCTCTCAGTAACCCATGACCGAGGCGCGGGCGTTCATCTGCCCGTTGTCGGCATAGGTCATGTAGCTGCCCACCAGATCGCGATAGGCGAGGTAGCTCTCGGTGATGCGCTTGACCAGTTCATCGTCGTTCTGGCGCAGTTCGTCAACGACCTCCTCAGCCGCCTTGCCCATGGCGACGATGACGTCGTCGGGCAGCTTGCGGACCATGACGCCATGCTCGGACACCAGCGTCTTGAGCGACTGGGCGTGCTTGGTGGTGTATTCGGTCCAGACCGGGTTGTAGAGGCTTTCGCAGGCGAGGCTCACAACCTGCTTGAGGTCGTCAGGCAGATCATTGTAGGCGGCCGCGTTGACCCCGCATTCTTCCGCTGAGGACGGCTCGCCGACACCCGGCCAGTAGTAGTTCTTGGCGACCTGATAGAAGCCGAGCGCGGAATCGGTCCATGGGCCGATGAACTCGCCCGCGTCGAGCGCGCCGGTCTGCAGCGCCTGGAACATCGGTGGTCCGCCCATGGCTTCCGCCGCCATGCCCATTTTGGTAGCCATTTCCGAGGCGAGACCGGTGGTGCGGAACTTCAGGCCCTTCAAGTCTTCCACCGAATTGATCTCGTTGCGGAACCAGCCAGCCCATTGCGGACCGGAATTGCCGCACAGGAACGGCTTGACGCCGAAGCGGCCGTACATTTCGTCATAGAGCGCCTGACCGCCGCCATGCTGCATCCAGCCGAACTGCTCGTCGGCGCGCAGGCCGAAGGGCTGGGAGCCAAACAGCAGGATGCCCTTGGACTTCGAACCCCAATAGGCGGGAACCGCGTGATAGAGTTCGGCGGTGCCTTCGGAGACGGCGTCGAACACGCCGGGACCGGGGACGATTTCGCCTGCGGCATAGAGCTTGACCTCGATGCGGCCGCCCGACAGCGTGGTAATCCGGTCAGCCAGGAGCTGGGCTGCGACGCCCGGGCCCGGGAGGTTCTTGGGCCATGCGGTGACCATTTTCCATTCGCGCTTGTCCTGCGCGATGGCGGGTGTGGCAAGAGTTGCGGCTGCAGCTGCACCGACGACGGAGCCTGTCAGAAATTTTCTTCTCTGCATGATTATTCCTCTCAGTTTATTGTTCATCCAAGTATTGCGGGCAGATTGAGCCCGTGTTCGCGCGCGCAGTCGAGCGCGATTTCGTAGCCGGCGTCGGCATGACGCCAGACGCCGGAAGCCGGATCGTTCCACAGCACCCGTTCAAGCCGCCTGGCGGCGGCTTCGGTGCCGTCGGCCACGACGACCATGCCTGAATGCTGGGAAAAGCCCATGCCGACGCCGCCGCCATGGTGGATCGACACCCAGGTGGCGCCCGAGGCTGTGTTGACCAGGGCGTTCAGGAGCGGCCAGTCGCTGACGGCATCGGAGCCGTCCTTCATGGCTTCGGTTTCGCGGTTGGGCGAGGCGACGGAGCCGGAATCGAGGTGATCGCGGCCGATGACGATCGGCGCCTTGAGTTCACCCGAAGCCACCATCTCGTTGAAGGCGAGACCGGCGCGGTGGCGGTCGCCGAGACCGATCCAGCAGATGCGCGCCGGCAGGCCCTGAAACGCGATGCGCTCGCGCGCCATGTCGAGCCAGGCGTGAAGATGGGTGTTTTCGGGAAACAGTTCCTTCATCTTGGCGTCGGTCTTGTAGATGTCTTCGGGATCACCCGACAGCGCCACCCAGCGGAACGGGCCGATGCCGCGGCAAAACAGCGGACGGATATAGGCGGGCACGAAGCCCGGGAAGGCGAAGGCGTTTTCCAGGCCCTCGTCCCGGGCGACCTGGCGGATGTTGTTGCCGTAGTCGAGCGTCGGCACGCCGGCGTTCCAGAAATCGACCATGGCCGCGACATGGGCCTTCATCGAGGCGCGCGCGGCGGTTTCCACGGCCTTCGGGTCGCTCTCCTGCTTTTCGCGCCATTCGGCGACACTCCAGCCCTGCGGCAGATAGCCGTGCAGCGGATCATGCGCCGAGGTCTGGTCGGTGACGATGTCGGGGCGCGGTCCGCCGGCCTTCATGCGGGCGGCGAGTTCGACGAAGACATCCGCCGCGTTGCCCAGCAGGCCCACGGACTTGGCCTCGCCGGCCTTGGTCCAGCCGTCGATCATCCCGAGTGCTTCATCCAGCGAATGGGCCTTGGCGTCGACATAACGGGTGCGCAGGCGGAAATCGATGCGGGTCTCGTCGCACTCGACAGCGAGGCAGCAGGCGCCGGCCATGACGGCCGCGAGCGGCTGAGCTCCGCCCATGCCGCCAAGCCCGCCGGTCAGGATCCATTTGCCCTTGAGATCGCCGCCGTAATGCTGGCGCCCGGCCTCGGCGAAGGTCTCGAAGGTGCCCTGGACGATTCCTTGAGTGCCGATATAGATCCAGGAGCCGGCGGTCATCTGGCCGTACATGGCAAGGCCGCGCTTGTCCAACTCGTTGAAATGGTCCCAATTGGCCCAGTGCGGCACCAGATTGGAATTGGCGATCAGAACGCGCGGCGCGTCGACATGGGTGCGGACCACTGCGACGGGCTTGCCGGATTGCACGACCAGCGTCTCGTCGTCGTTCAGGCTCTTGAGGCTCGCGATGATCTGGTCGAAATCCTTCCAGGTGCGGGCGGCGCGGCCGATGCCGCCATAGACCACCAGCTCGTGCGGGTTTTCGGCCACGTCGGGGTGCAGATTGTTCATCAGCATCCGCATCGGCGCTTCTGTCAGCCAGCTCTTGGCGGTGATCTCGGTGCCGGTCGGCGGATAGACATCACGCTGATTGTGTCTCGGATTGGTCATGAGCGGTCTCCCAGGGAAGGTGCGATATCGACAAGCGAGGTGAGGATGGTGGTGAGATGGACCCGCAGGCGATCAGCCTTGTCGGGATCGTAGTCGAACGGCAGCGTCTCGGTGGCGAGATGGGTGCTCTGCGCCAGCTCCATCTGGATGGCGTGGATATTGTCGGCGGGGCGGCCGTAATGCCGCGTGGTCCAGCCGCCCTTGAAGCGGCCGTTGAGAATGCTTGAGTAGCCTTCTGCCCCTGCGCAGATGCCAGCGACGATACCCTCGATGACCGGCGCGCAGGTGGCGCCGTTGTTGGTACCTATGTTGAAATCGGGCAGCGTACCCTCGAACAGGAACGGGATCCGCGAGCGGATCGAGTGGCAATCATAGAGGATCGCCACGCCGTGGATGTTTCGCACGCGGGCGAGTTCGGCTTCGAGCGCTGCGTGATAGGGCGCGTGCCAGGCGAGCCGCCGCGCCTCGATCTCGGCAGCGTCGGGCTCTTCAATCCACAGGACCTCGCCATCGAAATCGGTCATCGGCACGAGGCCGGTGGTGTTCTGGCCGGGATAGAGGCTGGCGCCGGAGGGATCTCGGTTGGCGTCGATGACGTAGCGGTGGAAATTGGCGCGTACCGTCGTGACGCCGTCGAGCAAACCGTCATAGAGCCGGTCGATATGCCAGTCGGTGTCGCCGAGCGTCTGGCCGAGCGGAGTGAGACGCGCGAAGATGTCGTCCGGCACGAAGGTGCCGGTGTGCGGCAGGCCGAGAACCAGCGGGCTCACGCCGCGCCTGACCTCGACCGGGGTCATACTGCCGCTCCGGCAAGCAGGGTCGCCACGTCGCATTTCTCCTGCACCCTGCCCTCGGCCACGAGGGAAGCTGCGCGGGCAATGTCGCCGGCCATGAAGCGGTCATCCGTCAGCGTGACGATCTCCGAGCGGATCAGGCCGATCGCGCCCTGCAGCACCGGGCTGGTGACGAGCGGCGCGCGGAACTCGACGCCCTGCGCCGCGCACATCAGCTCGACGCCGATGATGACGTTCAGATTGTCGTTCATCCGCTTCAGGCGCCGCGCGGCGTGGGCGGCCATGGAGACATGGTCTTCCTGGTTGGCCGATGTCGGCGTGGAATCGGTCGAACATGGATTGGCGAGATGCTTGTTCTCGCTCATCAGCGCGGCGGTGGTGACTTCGGCGATCATCAGGCCGGAATTCAGCCCCGGCGCCGGGGTGAGAAACGGCGGCAGGTCGAAGGACAGGCTGGGGTCGACCATGAGGGCCACGCGGCGCTGGGAGATCGCGCCGATCTCGGCAATCGCAATCGCGATCTGGTCGGCGGCGAAGGCCACCGGCTCGGCGTGAAAATTGCCGCCCGAGACGATCTTGCCTTCCTTGACCAGCACCAGCGGATTGTCGGAGACGGCATTGGCCTCGATTTCCAGCGTCTGGCCGGCAAAGCGCAAGAGGTCGAGCGCTGCACCGGCAACCTGCGGCTGGCAGCGGATGCAATAGGGATCCTGCACGCGGGCATCGCCCTCGCGGTGGCTTTCGCGGATCACCGAGCCGGCCATCACCGCGCGCATGGCGCGGGCAACGTCGATCTGACCGCGATGGCCGCGAAAGGCGTGGATGCCTTCCTCAAGCGGCGCGGTCGAGCCCATGATCGCGTCGGTCGACAGGCACGAGGAGACGATGCTGGCCTCGAGATTGCGGATCGCCGAGAAATAGCCGGTGAGCGCGCAGGCGGTGGAGAATTGCGTGCCGTTGATGAGGCCGAGGCCCTCCTTCGGCGACAGTACCGCAGGCTCCACCCCGGCGGCTGCCAGCGCCTCGGCGGCGGGCATGCGTTCGCCCCTGAAGATCGCCTCGCCCTCGCCGATCATGGCGGCGGCCATGTGCGCGAGCGGCGCCAGATCGCCCGACGCGCCGACCGAGCCCTGGCTCGGAATGACGGGGGTCACGCCCTTGGCCAGCATGTCCTGGATCACCGAGAGCGTCTTCCAGGTGATGCCCGACGCGCCGCGGCCGGCGGACAGCAGCTTGAGCGCCATCATCAGCCGTGTGGTGGCGACATCGAGCGGCTCGCCCACGCCGCAGCAATGGGACAGGATGAGATTGCGCTGCAGCTGCGCGGTGTCGCCGGGCTTGATGCGGACACTCGCCAGCTTGCCGAAGCCGGTGTTGACGCCATAGACCGCCTCGTCGCCGGCGGCGGCCTGGCGCACCAGCTCGGCTGCGGCCTCGATTCCCGGGAGGGCGCTGTCATCGAGAACGACCGCCGCGCCGGTGCGCCAGATCTCCTCAAGTTGGCCAAGTGTCGCCTGGCCGGGTAAGAGAGTCAGCGTCACAATTCGCCTCCAAAAATCCGCTTCCAGAGCGGGTTGAATCCAATGCGGTAGGCCAGTTCGGCCGGGTGCTCGATGTCCCAGATCGCAAGATCGGCGCGCAGGCCCGGCCGGATCATGCCGGCATCTTCCATTCCGAGAGCGCGGGCGGCGTTGCGGGTCACGCCGGCGAGCGCCTCTTCCGGCGTCATGCGGAACAGTGTGCAGGCCATGTTCATGGACAGCAGCAGCGACGCCATCGGCGAGGAGCCAGGATTGCAGTCGGTGGCGACCGCCATCGGCACCCCATGGGCGCGGAAGGCCGCAATCGGGGGGGCAACGGATTCGCGCAGGGTGTAGAAGGCGCCGGGCAGGATCACGGCGACGGTACCTGACCCAGCCATGGCCTCGGCGTCCTGCTCATTGGCATATTCGAGATGATCGGCGGACAAGGCGCCGTAGCGGGCGGCCAGTTGCGCGCCGCCGAGATTGGACAATTGCTCGGCATGGAGCTTGACCGGAATGCCGAGTGATTTGGCCTTGTCGAACACGCGGGCGATCTGCTCAGGTGAAAATGCGATGCCTTCGCAAAAGCCGTCCACCGCATCGACCAGACCTTCCGCATGGGCGGCTCCCAGTCCCGGAATGCAGAGCTCGTCGATATAGGCGTCGGCGCGGCCCTTATACTCGGGCGGCACCGCATGGGCGCCGAGATAGCTAGTTCTTACCCGGACCGTCCTCTGGCTCGCGACGGCCCTCGCCACGCGCAGCATCTTGAGCTCATTGTCAATGTCGAGTCCGTAGCCCGACTTGATCTCGATAGTCGAGACTCCCTCGGCGATCAGCGCGTCCACACGAGCGAGCGCGCCTTGGAGCAGTTCCGCTTCCGACGCCGCACGGGTGGCGGACACGGTGGAGACGATGCCGCCGCCGGCGCGGGCGACCTCCTCATAGGTGGCACCTTCGAGACGCATCTCGAATTCCCGCGCGCGATTGCCGCCATGAACCACATGGGTGTGGCAATCGATCAAGGCGGGCGTCACCACACGGCCTTCGAGATCCAGCTTTTCCCCATCGCGGAATTCGGCGGGCAGATCGCTCATGGGGCCGGCCCAGGAAATCAGGCCATCTGCCATTGCAACGGCGCCCTTCTCCACCAGCCCGTAGGCCGGTGCGCCGTCCATCGTCGCCAGCGTTGCGTTGGTCAGAAGCACTTTTTCGTCCTTGTTATGTCGGCGTTATTTGACTATAAGTATATACATATTAATCTGTCAAGAGGCGCGAAAGCATGGCGATTGTGTGGGCGGAGAAGGCTTTGCTGGAGGATGGCTGGGCCGAGAATGTCAAAATCAGCATCGCGGAAGACGGCCGGATTGCAGCGATCGAAACCGGGCAGCCGGCGGAGGGGCACCGCACCGGGATCCTGCTGCCCTCGCCCGCCAATTGCCACAGCCACGCGTTTCAGCGCGCCATGGCTGGCCTCACGGAGAAGCGCGGGCCGGATGCATCCGATTCATTCTGGACCTGGCGGCAGCTGATGTTCCGGTTTCTCGACCGGCTGACGCCGGAGCATGTGGAGGCGATCGCCGCCTTCGTGCAGATGGAGATGCTGGAGGCGGGCTATTCCACCAATGTCGAGTTCCACTATCTGCATCACCAGCCCGGCGGCGCGCCTTATGGCAACATCGCCGAGATGGCGGAACGGATCGCCGCGGCCAGCGCCCAATCCGGCATCGGCCTCACCCTGCTGCCGGTGCATTATCAATATGGGGGTCTCGACAAGCGGCCGCTCGGGCCCGGGCAAATCCGTTTCGGCAACACGCTCGACGAGTACGCACGGCTGCACCAGGCATCGGCAGAGATCATCGCGCGACTGCCCGCGGATTGCGCGATTGGCGTGGCGCCGCACAGCCTGCGCGCCGTGGCGCCGGAGGATCTGGTCCATCACGCGAGCCTCGCGGGTCAAAACCCGCTGCATATGCATCTGGCCGAACAGATCGCCGAGGTCGAAGAGGTGAAGGCCACCCTTGGCAAGCGGCCGGTGGAATTCGTGCTCGACAGCATGGAGCTCGACAACCGGCATTGCTTCATCCACTGCACCCAGATGCTGGAACACGAGACTATCGGCCTGACCCGCAGCGGCGCGGTGGCCGGGCTTTGCCCGATCACCGAATCGAGCTTGGGCGACGGCATCTTCGACGGCGTGCGCTGGCTTGAGAATGGCGGCGCCATCGCCATCGGCTCGGATTCCAATATCCGCATCTCACTGAGCGAAGAACTGCGGACGCTGGATTACTCCCAGCGGCTGCGCGATCACTCGCGGGCGGCCCTGGCGACCGCTGAAAAATCCACCGGGCGCCGGCTGTTTGACGCGATCAATGCCGGCGGGGCCACGGTGTCGGCGCGCGACACCGGCGCGATTGCTGTGGGCAAGCTGGCCGATCTGATGGCGCTTGATGCGCAATCGGTGGATCTTGCAGGTCGGTCAGGCGATGCGGTTCTCGATTGCTTTGTCTTTGCCGGCGACGACCGGATGGTCAGCGATGTCTGGTCGGCGGGCCGGCACATGGTGAGCCAGGGCCGGCACATCAGGCGGGAGACCATCGTGCAGAATTACATCCGCACCATGAAGGATCTGAGGGAGGCGATTTGAGCGGAGGAGATTTCAACAGCTGGCAGACGGTGCAGGCGGAGGTGCTGCGCCGGATCAATGCCCGCGAATGGAAGCCCGGGGAGTTCATCCCCAACGAGGCGGAACTGGCGATCGAGTTCAACTGCGCGCGCGCCACGGTGAACCGGGCGCTGCGTGCGCTCGCAGAAACCGGATTGCTGGATCGCCGCCGCAAAGCCGGAACGCGGGTGGCGCTCAACCCGGTGCGCAAGGCGACGCTGGCGATACCGGTGATCCGCTACGAAATCGAGAGCAAGGGCCAGAGCTACCGCCACACGGTGCTGTCGCGAAAGAGCGCCGTGCCCCCTTCCGGCATCCGCGCCCGGATGCGCACCGAGCCGGGCGTCAAGCTCGTGCACCTGGTGACGCTGCATCTGGCGGACGGCAAGCCCTACGTGTTCGGCGATCGCTGGATCAACCCGGAAGCCGTTCCCGGCATCGACACCGCCGACCTCACCGCCAAGAGCGCCAATGAATGGCTGGTGGCGAACATCCCGTTCGAGGGTGGCGACTTTTCGTTCTCGGCCATGACAGCGGGACCGAGGGAGGCCGAGATCCTTGCCTGCAAGGAAGGCGAAGGCCTCTTCGTCATCGACCGCAGCACCTGGAATTCGACGCATGTCATCACCTCGGTGCGGCTGACCTTTGCGCCGGGCTACCGGATGCACACGGAAATCTGAGCCCCGAAGGGAACGTTCTACTTGCCCTTCCAGACCGGATCACGCTTTTCGGAGAATGCCTTGAAGCCTTCGAGATTGTCTTCCGAACCGTAGAGCACATCGACCGTGCGAAGCTGCCGCTTGGTCACCTTGTTCATGGTGTCCTGGAACTTTTCGCCCTCGGCCTCGCGCACCACTTCCTTGATGGCGGCAAACACCAGCGGCGGGCCGGAGGCCAGAAGGTTGGCCATCTCCCAGGCCTTGTCCATCAGCTCATCAGCCTTGTGGATGTGGTTGACGAAGCCCCAGCGGTTGGCCTCCTCGGCGTCAAGCCAGCGGCCGGTGAACAGCATCTCCATGGCAATGTGATAGGGAATGCGCTTGGGCAGCTTGATCGAGGCGGCATCGGCCACCGTGCCGGACCGGATCTCGGGCAGCGCAAAACTGGCGTGTTCTGCGGCAAGAATGATGTCGCAGGAGAGCGCGATCTCGAGCCCGCCGCCGCAGCAGATGCCGTTCACCGCGCAGATCACCGGCTTGTTGAGATGCGGCAGTTCCTGCAGCCCGCCAAAGCCGCCGACGCCGTAATCACCATCGACCGCGTCACCATCATTGGCGGCTTTCAGATCCCAGCCGGGGCAGAAGAATTTCTCCCCGGCGGCAGTCAGGATGGCGACTCGGAGATCGGGATTGTCGCGGAAATCGCGGAACACCTCACCCAGGATGCGGCTGGTCGCAAGGTCCACCGCGTTGGCCTTGGGCCGATCGAGCGTGACCTCGAGTACGTGTCCGACGATGCGGGTTCTGACAGGTCCGGTCATGGGGCGTTTCCTTTTCTCATTCAGCGTCGGTGATGCGGATCAGCGCGTCGACGGCAATGGCGTCGCCCGTGCGCGCGATCAGCGGATTGACTTCGAGTTCGACAAGCCGGTCCGCCTGAGCGCTCGCATAGAGGCAGATCGATAGCACCGCCTCGCAGAGCACCTCCCTGTCGGCGGCAGGCTTGCCGCGATAGCCTGCGAACAGCGGCGCGATCCGGAGGCTGTCGAGCGCCAGCATGATCTCGGAGCGGCTGGCGGGCAACAGCAGGCTTGCGGTGTCACTGAGGATCTCGGTGAGCACGCCGCCCGCGCCGAGCGTCAGCATGAAGGCGCCGGTCGGATCCCTTGTGACGCCGACAAGGACCTCGGCGAGGCCGCCGACGATCATTTCTTCCGCCAGGTACCCGGTGGCGACGCCCTGCATCTTGCGGGCCTCGGCTTCGAGCTGCACTTCGTCGGCGATGTTGAGCGCAACCAGTCCGGCCTCACTCTTGTGGGCGACGCCGGTGCCCTTGAGCGCCAGCGGATACTTCATTCGGCGCGCGCCGCGCATCAACTCTTCGACCGATCGCGCCGACACAGATTGGGGAACGCCCAGCCCGAAGGCGGACAGGGCCTGCTTTGATTCGGCTTCGCTCAGGATCGAGGACGGACCGGCCACATCTGTCGCCAGCACGATCGGTTGCGGGGCCACGCTTTCAAGCCGACCGGCGGCGATTGCCGCGCTGATCGCGGCGATGCCCTCGCTCATGCCGTGCAGGACGGCGACGCCGCCCTCCATGAAGCTGCGGGTAAAGTGGTCCGACATGTTCTCGGGCAGGCTTGCCAGCACCGCCACGCGGGCGCCGGTGAGTGCCTTCGCTGCGATGATGGCATCGACGGCGCATTGATAGCCGGAGGGATCGCATCGGTCGGCACGCGGCATGTCGAGCACGAAGACGGTGAGATCGAAGCTGCCCTCCATGACAGTTGAGAAAACCCGGGTCATGCGCGGCGTGTCGCCCCAGATGAAGGTGTGATAGTCGAGCGGATTGGCTATGGTGACGATGGGGCCGAGTTCGGCCTTCAGCGCCGCGCGCTGGCCGGGCTCGAAGTCGGCGAAATCGAGGAGCGTGCCACCGCTCAGATCCGCCATCAGGCTCGCCTCGCCGCCCGAGCAGCTGACCGAGCAGACCGACGCACCCGGCAGCGGGCCGATCACGTGCAAAAGCTTCAGGGTCTCGAGAAACACCGCGATTGTCTCGACCTCGATGATGCCGAGGCGCTTGAGCAGGGCCGAGCCCGCTGCAGCACTTCCCGCCAGCGAGGCGGTGTGGGTCATGGTCGCCGCGCGGGCCTTGTCGGAGCGGCCGATCTTGATGGCGACCACAGGCTTGCGCTTCGCCCGCGCCTTTGCAGCGAAAGCTTCGAGCGCCCGGATGTCACCGAAACCTTCGAGATAGAGGCCGATGGCGGTGACGCGGTCATCTTCCAGAAGCGCCTCGGCGATGGCGCTCGCGCCGGTCTGGGCCTGGTTGCCCGCGGCCACCACATAGGCGATCGGCAGGCCGCGGGCCTGCATGGTCATGTTGATGGCGATGTTGGAGGATTGCGCAACGATCGCCACGCCGCTGTCGACAGCGACTCCGCCGTGCTGATCGGGCCAGAGCGTGACGTTGTCGAGATAATTCAGGAGCCCGTAGCAATTGGGTCCGAGGATCGGCATGTCTCCTGCAGCCGCGATCAGCCGCGCCTGCAGCTCGGCGCCGCCGGCGGTTTCGGCTTCGCTTTCGAGAAAGCCCGAAGCGAAGCAGGTAGCGCCGCCCGCCCCCATGGCGCTCAGCCGTTCGACCACCTCGATCGTGGCGTCGCGATTGACGCCGATGAAGCTCGCGTCAGGGGCCGACGGAAGGTCTTCGATGGAGGCCAGGCACGGCACGCCCAGAATGTCGGCGCGCTTCGGGTTGACCGGCCAGATATCGCCATCAAAGCCGGATTTCTTAAGCTGGGCCACGACATTGACGGCCCAGCCCCCGCCGAACAGCGCAATGGATTGCGGCCTCAGGAGGCGGGAGAGATCGCGGGTCATTCGTCGGTCTTCGCGCGTTCGAGATGGCCCAAATCGCGATCCGGATCGACGCGGTCGCGCACCCGGCCCTTGAGCGCCTTGACGTCCGGGAAGCCGCCGTCGCTTGTGCGGTCCCAGATCAGTTCGCCGTCCACCTCGATGGTGAAGATCCCGCCAGTGCCGGGCACGAGCGTGACCGAGCCGAGTTCCTCGGAAAACGTCGAGAGCAGCTCCTGCGCCATCCAGCCGGAGCGCAGCAGCCAGTTGCACTGGCGGCAATAGGTGATGGTGATGGCCGGTTTCATGCGTGTCGCACTCCAATGATTGCCGGGCGTTGATCAGGCCCCGTACGGCCGGAGCAAGGCGCGCGAAATGATGTGGCGCTGGATCTCGGACGTACCTTCCCAGATGCGTTCGATGCGGGCGTCGCGCCAGATGCGTTCGAGCGGCAGCTCGTCCATCAGGCCCATGCCGCCGTGGATCTGGATCGCCTCGTCGGCGACCATGGCGAGCATCTCGGTGGCCTTGAGCTTGGCCATGGCCATGTCGGCGTCCGACGCCTCTCCCCGGTCGAATTTCCATCCGGCCTCGAGGATCATCAGCTCGGCTGCCTTCATCTCCATCGCCATGTCGGCCAGCTTGAAGGAGACGCCCTGGAACTTGCCGATCGGCTGGCCGAACTGTTCGCGCGTCGCCGCCCATTCGACCGAATGTTTGAACGCCCGGTCGGCGCGGCCGAGACAGGTGGCGCCGACCTGCAGCCGCGTGGCGCCGAGCCAGGTGTTGGCGACCTCAAAACCCTTGTGGACTTCGCCCAGCACGTTCTCTGCGGGCACGCGGCAATTGTCGAATTCGAGGATGGCGTTGGTGTAGCCGCGGTGGGAGACATTGCGGTAGCCGTCGCGGACGGCATAGCCGGGTGTGCCCTTGTCGACGAAGAAGGCGGTGATCAGCTTCTTCTTGCCGCGGGGCGTGTCTTCCTCGCCGGTCGCCATGAAGGCGATGGTGAAATCGGCAATGTCGGCGTGGGAGATGAAATGCTTGGTGCCGTTGAGCACCCAGTCCGATCCGTCCTGTTTGGCGCTCGCCTTCATTCCGCGCAGGTCGGAGCCCGCGCCGGGTTCGGTCATGGCGAGGCAATCCCATTTCTCGCCCGCCACGCAAGGGTCGAGATAGCGGGCGCGCTGATCCGGAGTGCCGGCGCAGAGGATGTTGGAGGGACGCGCGACACAGGTCCAGTGCAACGCGTAATTGGCGCGGCCCAGTTCCTTCTCGTACAAGAGCCATGTCGGCGTATCGAGGCCGGCGCCGCCGAATTCTTCCGGAATGTTGGCGGCATAGAGTCCCGCGGCGATCGCCTTCTTCTGAATCTCGCGCACCAATTCCATATCGAGATGGCCGGTGCGCTCGACCTGGGCTTCATGCGGATAGAGCTCGTTCTCGACGAAGGCCCGCGTGGTCTCGACGATCATCTCCTGTTCCTGGGTCAGTCCGAAATCCATTGTCTCACACCTTCGGGTCTGGGTTTTCAGTATGGCCGTCGACGGCGATCACCTGGCCGGAGACCAGTCGCGCGCCGTCGGAGGCGAGAAAGACCGCCATGTTGGCGACGTCCTGGGCGGTCACGAAAGAGCGCATCGACACGCCCGCCTCATAGCCCGCCCTAATGATCTCGGGGGTCGTGCCCTTGGCTTTCGCCTCGCGCGCGATGACGCCGTCAATGCGCGGGCCCTCGACGCATCCCGGCGCGATCGCGTTGGCGCGGATGCCATAGGGGCCGAGTTCCATGGCGAGCGTCTTCATCAGCCCGATCATCGCCCATTTGGCCGAGGCATAAGGCGCGCGGTTCGGGAAACCGTAGAGGCCGGCATTGGACGAGGTGATGACGATCACGCCGGATTTTTGCGCCTTCATCATGGGTGCGGCATATTTCGCCGCCAGGAACGCGCCTTCGAGATTGACCGCGACGCAGCGGCGGAAATCTTCTGGCTCCACATCCTCGATGAGCGCCGTCGGGCCGGCGATGCCGGCATTGGCGCAGACGACGTCGATGCCGCCCCATTCCTCCGCGATCCGGGCAAAGACATCGCGCATGTGAACCGGATCGCTGGCATCGCCTTCCGCTTTCAGCCAGGCATGGGGACACGACGCCAGCGCGCGCTCGTCCATGTCGGTGACGAGCACGCGGGCGCCTTCGGCCGCGAAGCTCTCGGCCATGGCCCTGCCGATGCCGGATCCGCCGCCGGTGATGAGGACGCGCTTGCTCATCCCTTGTCCCGCATGCTCGCGGGCCTGGGCAGCTTCGCCTGGGCCTCACCGAGCGCCGTGATCTTCGCCAGCACCTCGCCTTCCGGCTCGCAGGATTTTCGGGTCTCGAGCGAGACATGGAGGAGGAGCTGGTTGCAGGTGGCGAGAAGCTCGTTGTCCGCGCTGCGGATCATCTCGTGATAGAGCCTCAGCTTCTTGCCGCGGGCTTCCAGCACCTGAGTGCGGACATGGATCACGTCGCCGAGATGGGTCTCGCTCAAATAACCGATCTCGTTGGCGACGGTGAAATAGGACAGGCCGCCATCGATATAGGCCTGGTCGGCGCCGACCATGCCCATCACCACATCGCCGGCGTCGGAGAAGACCTGGCCGTAGCGGCTCTCGTTCATGTGGCCGTTGTAGTCCATCCAGTCGACCGGGATGACGCGTTCGAGCGTCTTCAGCGGAGCGGAGATGTCGGTGGGCAGCGGCGGCTTCATTCGCGCATCGTGCTGGTTGAGCAATTCGCCCGAACCCCAGTTGCGCGGCTTGAGCGCCCGCATGATCGAAACCAGATTGTCGTCGCGGATGCGCTCGAGTTCGCGGATCGAATGCATGCCCGATTGCGCATCCGACTGGTCGGCGATCATGTCGGTGAGTTCATCGGTGAGTTCGGGCACATCCATCAGCTTGGTCCAGGGCCAGCTGAGGCACGGGCCGAACTGGGCGATGAAATGGCGCATGCCGGCCTCGCCGCCAGCGATGCGGTAGGTCTCGAACAGGCCCATCTGCGCCCAGCGCATGCCGAAGCCGTAGCGGATGACGTCGTCGATTTCCTTCGTGGTGGCGATGCCGTCCTTGACCAGCCACAGCGCCTCGCGCCAGACGGCTTCGAGGAACCGGTCGGCGATGTGGGCGTCGATCTCCTTGCGCACGATCAGCGGTTTCATGCCGATCTCTTCGAGCACCGCAGCGGCGCGTTCAAGTGTCACCTGGACACCGACAAGCTCGATCACCGGCAGCAGGTAGACCGGGTTGAACGGGTGGGCGACGAAGATCTGATCGGGGCGTGCCGCATTCTGCTGCAACTCGGAGGGCTTGAAGCCCGAGGTCGACGAGCCGATCAGCGCGTCGGTGCGGCAGTGCTTCTGGATCTCGGCAAAAACGACATGCTTGACGTCGAGGCGCTCGGGCGCGCTTTCCTGGATCCAGTCAGCGTCAGTGACCGCCTCGGCGATCGACGCGGCATAGCTGAGCCTGCCCTCCTTCGGCACGCCCACATCCGACAGCGCAGGCAAGGACCGCCTTGCGTTGGCCAGCACCTCACCGACCTTGCGCTCCACTTCCGGATCGGGATCGGAGACAACCACGTCCCAGCCGTTCAGCAGGAACCGGGCAGCCCAGCCGCCGCCGATGACACCGCCGCCGATGATGGCGGCCTTCATAATCTTGCTCATGCGTTTCGCTCTCTGGCAACAGTGGGATCGGTCAGCGCAACCCGTTCGCCGGCGCGGATGATTGCGGGGTCGTAGGCCTTGCGGGCGAACACCTGTTCGACCATGGGGCGGAAGAAATCGATGCTTTCATGCGGATAGTCGGGATCGAAACTGTTCTGGTCCCAGCGCTCGCAGAAAGTGGCGCAATCGTCGAACCAGGGATGATCCCGGTAGGCGTCGCGGGCATGGGGATTGCCGCCGACATGGTGGGCGTAATAGAGCTTCTGGAAGTCGCCGTGCTTTTCCACCACCCAGGCGCATTGCTCGCGCACGAAGGGGCGTAGAATGGCCGCCGCGTACTCATCGTGATTGTAGGGCGCGTAGATATCGCCGATGTCGTGCAGCAGGGCGCTGACCACCCAGTCCGTGTCGGCGCCATCGCGCCAGGCGCGGGTGGCGGCCTGCAGCGAATGACCGAGCCGGGTGATCTGGTAGCCCGACATGCTTTCATCGAGATCCACCATGGCGCCCAGAAGCCGCTCGGCGGTCTTGGACGCGAACTCGATCTCGTGCCGGTTGAGGAATTCGTAATCCTCCCGGTCGCCATCCTTCATCGCGGTGAACTTGACCTTTTCCATGTGAGCCTCCCAACCCTGGTTCAGTCTGATGCCGGCGCGCGCTTGGTGAGGTTCAGCCGGGTGCGGACCTCGTCGGGACCGATGACGCGGGCGCCCATGTTCTCGACGATGGTGACCGCGCGCTCAACCAATTGCGCATTGGTGGCGAGTTCGCCCTTGCCGAGCCAGAGATTGTCCTCGAGCCCAACGCGGACATTGCCGCCGGCGAGCACTGCGGCGGCGACATAGGCCATCTGGTTGCGTCCGAGCGAGAAGGCCGACCAGTTCCAGTCCGCGGGAACATTGTTGACCATGGCCATGAAGGTGTTCAAGTCGTCGGGCGCGCCCCAGGGCACGCCCATGCAGAGTTGCACCAGCGCATCGGGCGCGAGCACACCTTCCTTGACCAGTTCCTTGGCGAACCAGAGATGGCCGGTATCGAAGGCCTCGATCTCGGGCTTGACGCCCATCTCGGTCATCATGCCGCCCATGGCGCGCAGCATGCCGGGCGTGTTGGTCATGACATAGTCGGCCTCGGCGAAATTCATGGTGCCGCAATCGAGCGTGCAGATTTCCGGCAGGCAGGCCCGGATGTGTTCGACGCGTTCGCTGGCGCCGACCATGTCGGTGCCAACGGGCTTGAGCGGCAGCGGGGATTCGGTGTCGCCGAACATCATGTCGCCGCCCATGCCGGCCGTCAGGTTCAGCACCACGTCAACATCGGCGTCGCGGATGCGCTCGGTGACTTCCCGGTAGAGAGCCACATCGCGGCGAGGCGCGCCGGTTTCGGGATCGCGGACATGGCAGTGGACGATCGCGGCGCCGGCCTTGGCGGCGGCGATGGCGGAACTGGCGATCTGCTCGGGCGAGCGCGGCACATGCGGGCTGCGGTCCTGGGTGGAGCCGGAGCCGGTGACGGCGCAGGTGATGAAGACCTCGCGGTTCATGGTCAGGGGCATACGGTCAATCCTCCTTTTTGAACTTCAGGCAATGATGACCGGCTTGCACTAACGTGCATTGCTATTTACGAAGGAAACATGACACAAAACAAAGCGCTCAGGACGATTTCCGAACTGCGCCGGCCGATCACGGTCGATCTCCTGGTGCTGCCGGGGTGTTCGCTGCTGACCCTGTCGAGCGCCGTCGAACCGCTGCGGGCGGCCAACCGTCAGTCCGGGCGGACCGCGTTCAATTGGCGGTTTGTTTCGCTCGACGGGGATGCGCCCGTGACCTCCTCGGGGATCGCCTGGCCGGTGTCGGGCAGGCACGATCCGGCATCCCGCTGCGACATGCTCGGCATCATCGCCGGTTTTGGCGCAGCGCAGATCACCGACCGCAGGCAGTTCCGGCATATCTACCGGGCGGCACGCAACGCCACCATCGTCATGGGCATCGAGTCGGGCCCGTGGCTGCTGGCCCGCGCCGGGCTTCTCGACGAGCACCGTGCGGCGACCCACTGGGAGGATTTCGAGGAGTTCGCCACCGCCTTCCCCAATGTCGATCTCCGGCCGGACCGCTACGTCATCGACGGGCGCTTCATCACCACTTCCGGAGCGTCGCCGACATTCGACATGATGGTGGACATGGTGAGGCTCGTGCTTGGGCATCCGGTGGCGCTTGATGTGGCAAGCAGCTTCGTCCATGACGATCTGCGCGCGGCGGGCGATCCGCAGGTCCACGTCACCCTTGCCGGCGCCAGCCACGATGCGCGCCTGGTCCGCGCGATCCGGATCATGGAAACCCATATCGACGCACCGCTCAGCATCGCGGCAATCGCCAAAAGAGTGTCGATGTCGGCGCGTGGCCTGGAACAGTTGTTCGCCCGACAGCTGGGGCAGACGCCAGGCGCCTATTTCCTGTCGCTGCGGCTGGCGGCAGCAAGGCGGCTGGTCAACGACACGCGGCTCAACATGACCGATATCGCCTCCCGGACCGGTTTTTCATCGCAATCGGCATTCTCGCGGGCGTTCAGCCGGCAGTTCGGGATTTCGCCGACGTCAAGCCGCAGCGACCGCTCCAGCGTGGCCTGAACATCAACTCTTGACGGGAACCTTGGCTTCGAGCCAGCGGAAGGCCAGCACCAGAACGCCGGTCAGCATCATGTAGATCAGCGCCAGCAGCAGCAGCGGCTCGTAGGTGAGATAGGTGTCCTGGCGGACGCGCGAGATGATGGCATAGACATCGACCACGGTGATGGTCGCCACCAGCGGCGTGGCTTTCAGCTGCAACACGGTCTCGCCGGCCAGCGTCGGCAGCGCACGGTGAATGGCACGCGGCAGCCAGATCCGACGGAACGAGGTCCATGGCGACATGCCGTAGGCGCGCGCCGCCTCGAGTTCGCCCTTGGGCACGCCGGCAAATGCGCCGCGCATCACTTCGCCCTCGTAACCGGCAAAGGACAGCGTCAGAGCCAGAACGCCGTAGGGCCAGGCCGAGCGCAAATAGGGCCAGGCCCAGGAGTCGCGAATTTCCGGGTACTGGGCGAACAGCGAGCCAAGTCCGTAATACAGAAGCCACAATTGCAGCAGCAACGGCGTGCCGCGGATCACCGTGCAGAAGGCGCGCGCCGGAGCGGCCAACCACCAGGGTCCGGCGGCCTGGGCGAGGCCAAGCGGCACCGCCAGCATGAAGCCCATGACGCTGGTCAGAAACAAAAGCCACAGCGTGGTGCCGACGCCCTCGACCAGCCGCCACGAATAGCGCGGCAGCCAGTCCCAGCGCATGGTCACCGAAGCCAACAGGATTATGCCGATGCCGATGGCGATCAGCACAAGCCGGTGCGGCTCCCTCCAGCTTCTGAGTTCCGGTCCCATCAGCGCACCGCCGGCATGCCGCGGCGAGCATGGCGCTCGATCCGGCGGATGGCGACGTTGGAAATCAATGTCACCGTGAGATAGAGCAGACCGGCTGCCATGAAGAACAGGAAGTAGGATTTGGTGGTGCCGCCCGCCTGCCGCGTCACCAGCGTCAGTTCGGCCACGCCGACGACTGCGAGCAGCGCCGTGTCCTTGGTGGCGATCAGCCAGAGATTGGCGAGACCAGGCACCGCATGCGGCAGCATGCCGGGCAGCGTGATGCGGCGGAGCACCTGCAGCGCCGACATGCCATAGGCGCGCGCCGCCTCGATCTGCCCATGCGGCACGGCCTTGAAGGCGCCGCGCAGGACTTCCGTCTGATAGGCTCCCTGAACCACGCCGATGACAAAGATGCCCGCGACCAGACCGCTGATATCCATGGGTCCGGCGCCGATCAGCATCATGAACTTGTTGAGGGCGTCGGTTCCAGCGTAATAGAGCAGCAGGATCAGCACCAGTTCCGGCACGGCGCGCACCAGCGTGGTGTAGACATCGAGAATATCGCGCAGGATCGGCCCGCCATAGAGCTTTCCGGTGGCGCCGCCAACGCCAATGACGAAGCCGAGGATATATCCACCCACAGCAACCTGGAGAGAGACCGCAAGGCCCTTGAGCAGCACGCCGCCCCAGCCCGGCGGCTCGAGCGCCAGAAGCTCCCAGGCTGCAAGGCCCGCGATCCAGTCAATCATGAGAGACTACCGAACAGGTCCGGCGGGATTTCTCCGCCGGACCTGTCGAAGCGCATTGCGCCATGGCCGGTACATTACTGGCCGTAGATGTCGAAGTCGAAATACTTCTTCGAGAACTCGTCATAGGTGCCGTTCTCGCGGATGGCGGCGATGGCGGTGTTGAACTTCTCGCGCAGTTCGTCATCGCCCTTGCGCAGGCCGATGCCGACGCCGGCGCCGAGGATGGCCGGGTCGTCTTCAACCGCGCCGACGATCTCGCAGCAGGCGTCGGACTTGACGAAGGCGTCAAGCGCCAGCGAATCCGCCATGATGGCGTCGACTCGGCCGGCGGCGAGGTCCTGGTTGGCCTCATCCTGGGTCTGGTATTCCTTGATCTCGGCAGCGACGTCACCGAAATGGGTGGTGACGTAGTCCTGGTGGATGGTCGAGACCTGGACGCCGATGATCTTGTCCTTGAGGCCGGCGTCATCGGGCGTGATGCCCGAGCCCTTGGCGGTGGCGATGACCGAGGGAGTGTTGTAATACTTGTCCGAGAAATCGATGGTCTTCATCCGCTCTTCGGTGATCGACATCGAGCCGACGATTGCGTCGATCTTGTTCGATGTCAGGGCGGGGATGATGCCGTCCCAGGCGACCGGGGTGACCACGCAATCGAGCTGGGCCTCGGCGCAGACGGCGTTCATGAATTCGATCTCCCAGCCGGTCCAGTTGCCCGAGGCGTCCGGCTCGGTGAACGGCGGATAGGGTTCGGCGGCGACGCCGACCCGAACGGTTTCGGCGGAAGCGGCGCTGGCGGCAAGCGTCAGGCCGAATGCAGCGATGGTTGTGATGATCTGCTTGTTCATGGTTTTTTCCCTGTTAGAAATTTCGGGCTTTGCCCATTCACCCCTGGACTATTGAACAGTCGCAAGGAATTTCTGCAAGCGCTCGGATTTCGGGGCGCTGTAAACGACATCGGGCGGACCTTCTTCCTCGATCACGCCGCCGGCGAGGAACACCACGTGGTTGGCGACCTCGCGGGCAAACTTCATCTCGTGGGTGACGAGCAGCATGGTGCGGCCTTCGCGCGCCAGATCGGCGATGACGGCGAGCACTTCGCCGACCAGTTCCGGATCAAGCGCCGAGGTTGGTTCGTCAAACAGCATGACTTCGGGTTCCACAGCCAGCGCCCGGGCGATGGCGGCGCGCTGCTGCTGGCCTCCGGACAGAAAGGCCGGATAGACATCGCGCTTGTCGGAGAGGCCGACTCGGTCGAGCAGCTTCTCGGCGCGTGCGATGGCCTCGTCGCGCGGCACGCCCATGACCTGCACCGGCGCCTCGATGATATTGCCCATGACCGTCATGTGCTGCCAGAGATTGAAGCTCTGGAACACCATGGCGAGCCGGGTGCGGATGCGCCGGAGCTGGCCCGCATTGGCCGGTTGAAGTCCGCCGCGGCCGTCGGACTTCATGTCGATGGCTTCGCCCTTGATGCTGATTGCGCCGCGGGTAGGAAGTTCGAGCATGTTGATGCAGCGCAGCATGGTGGATTTGCCGGAGCCGGAGCCGCCAATGATGGCCACCACGTCGCCGGTCTTGGCTGTCAGCGAAACGCCCTTGAGAACTTCGAGATCGCCGAATGTCTTGTGCAGGTCAGCGACCTGAACCGCGGGCGGAGTCTGATGATCGCCGGTTTCAGCACCGGGGTGTGGACTGCTCATGCGTTCCCTTTACTACCTCGTCTGACGCGAAGTTGTCCAATCGTGACCCTTGCGCGGTAATTAATCAAGTGTATAATTTGAGAAAATTTCAAACCACCCGAACGGACCCTTCATGACATACGGATGCCAATCCATGACCGCGCCGCTCAAGCGGGTCGCCATGCGCACCCCCGGCGCGAGCCTCCTTTCCGCAAAAGCCGAGGACTGGCATTACGGCCCCGGCTTCGACGGCGCGCGCGCCATCGCGCAGTTCGGCGCGTTTGCCGATCTGGTGACCTCCTGCGGCACCGAAGTGCTCTGGATCGAGGATTCGGGCGACGGCCTCGCCGACGCAATGTTCACCCATGACCCGTCGCTGATGAGCGATCACGGCGCGATCATCCTGCGCATGGGCAAGCCCGGCCGCATGGCGGAGCCCGAACTGCACAAGGCTGCCTATCAGTCCGCCGGCATTCCGATCCTGGGCGAGATCGTCGCGCCGGGCTCGGTCGAGGGCGGCGATTGCGTGTGGGTGGACACGACGACGCTGGCGATCGGCCGCGGCGTGCGCACCAACCAGGCGGGTATCGAACAGGTGGCTGCGATGCTCGCGCCGCACGGCGTCACGGTGCTTGGCTACGATCTGCCGCTCGGCAACGGCGCCGACGCCTGCCTGCACCTGATGTCGGTGATCTCGCCGCTCGACGAGAAGCTGGCGCTGGTCTATGCGCCGATGCTGCCCGTCGCCTTCTGGCAATTGCTGAAGGACAAGGGGTACACGCTGCTCGAAGCGCCGGCGGACGAATTCGCCACCTCCAATGGTCTCAATCTCAACGTCCTGCCGCTGACGCCCGGCGATGTGCTGATGGTCGAGGGCTTCCCCAAGACCCGGAAACTTATGGAGGACGCCGGGTGCCGCGTGCGGACATTCGAGGCCGACGCCCTGTGCATCCCCTGCGAGGGCGGGCCGACCTGCCTCACCCGCCCCGTGTGGCGGGAATGACGCGGCGGGCGTTTCATCATGAACCTGAAGCGGTGCGGCAAAAGGATCTGATTGCCGCAACGCTCGACAGCATCGCCGAACTGGGCCTGGTCGGCGCCACCGTGCGCGAGGTGTCCTATCGCGCCGGCGTCACGCCTGGGCTGATCCGGCGCTATTTCGACAACAAGGAACGGCTGGTCGCGGCCGCCTATCGCACCTTCATCGCGGACCTGATCGCCAAGGCGGAAGCAGGCTGCGGCGACGGGCCGGCGCTCACCCGGCTTGCAGGCCTGATCCGCGCCAGCGTCACGGCACCCGTGGCCGACGGACGGACGTTGTCGATCTGGGCGGCCTTCATCGGTACCGTGAATTCGGATCCGGTGATGGCGGAGGTGCATCGCGAAGGCTATCAGGCTTTTCGCGACCTCATCGAGCGGCTGGTCGGCGAGGTCATGGCCGAACGCGGAGGACCTGTCTCCCGACAGGAAATCCACAGGCATGCGATTGCGCTCAATGCCTTGCTCGACGGTCTATGGATCGAAATCTCCATGGGCGGCGATGATTTTGCGCGGCTCGACGTGGTCCGGATCGCGCTCGATTCGGTGGCGACATTGCTGGGGATAGACCCGGCGGAATTCAGGGAATAACCAACATGCATTATGCGGCAATCACCGAGCGCCTGGCCCATACCGGCGGCGCCAAATGGGCCATTCATCAGCGCTGCCGTTCGATGAAGAAAGCCGGCGCCGACATCATCGAGCTGACCATCGGAGAGCCGGACCAGCCGCCCGATCCGCAACTCTTCGAGGTCGCCCACGCCTCGATGCTTGCCGGCCGCACCGGCTATTCGAGCGGTCGCGGCGAGCCGGATCTGCTGGAGGCCATCGCGGCGCGCTACAGTCGCAGGCGCCCGGGCGTCGACGCCAACAATGTGATGTGCTTTCCCGGAACCCAGACTGCGCTGTTTGCCACGATGATGGCACTGACCGGTCCCGGCGACGGCGTGCTGGTGGGAGATCCGTTCTACGCCACCTATGAAGGCGTCATCGTCGCCAGCGGCGCACACCGGGAATCGGTGCCGCTCAGACCCGAGAACGGATTTCGCCTGAAGGCTGAAGATCTGGAGGCTGCAGTCACACCGCAGTCGCGGGTGCTGCTGCTCAATTCGCCGCACAATCCGACCGGCGCGGTGCTTGGTGCCGACGAGATCGCCCGCATCGGTGCGGTCTGCCAGAAACACGATCTGTGGATCGTCGCCGACGAGGTCTATGAGGAGCTGGTGTTCGACGGGAGGTTCGCCTCGCCGTTTGACAATCCGGACCTCGCCGACCGGGTGATCGCCCTATCGTCGATTTCCAAATCGCATGCGGCGCCCGGCTTCCGCAGTGGATGGGCCGTGGGGCCGCATGAATTCTGCGAGAAGCTGCTGCCCCTGTCGGAGACAATGCTGTTTGGCAACCAGCCCTTCATCGCCGACATGACGGCGTTTGCGCTTAATTCGGACCTGCCCACCTCGGCGCGGATGCGCGCCTCCTACAAGAGCCGGGCCGCGATGTTCGCCGACACGCTGGACAGGCTCGACGGCGTCACCCCGTTCCGGCCGCAAGCCGGCATGTTCATCGTGCTCGATGTCTCGGGCACCGGGCTCGACGGCGAGAGCTTCGCCTGGCGGCTGCTCGAAGCCGGCGTTGCGGTCATGCCAGGTTCGTCCTTCGGCGAGAACGCGGGCGCCCTGGTGCGGCTCAGCCTGACTGTGCCGGACGAAACCGTGATGGAAGCCTGCGACCGCATTTCGCGGTTTGTAAAGGGACTGTGATGACTGGAGACAGACCAACGGTTGGAGAAGCCCTCGTAACCATGCTGGAACAGGCGGGTGTCGACACGGTGTTCGGCATTCCCGGGGTTCACACGATCGAGCTCTATCGCGGGCTTGCGGCGAGCTCGATCCGCCACGTCACGCCGCGTCATGAACAGGGCGCAGGGTTCATGGCCGACGGCTATGCCCGCGTCACCGGGCGGCCCGGCGTCTGCTTCGTCATCACCGGACCGGGCCTCACCAACACGCTGACCGCCATGGCGCAGGCCCGCGCCGACAGCATTCCGATGCTGGTGATCTCCGGCGTCAACGCGACCGCGACACTCGGGAAGGGCCGCGGCCACCTGCACGAATTGCCCGATCAGGCAGCGCTCGTCCGCAGCGTGGCGCTGTGGACGCATACGCTGACGGATCCGGCTCAATTGAGCGACGTGCTGGCCAAGGCCTTCACCGTGATGACCGCCAGCCGTCCCGGACCGGTGCATATCGAGATTCCGACCGACGTCATGAAACTGGCCGCGGGCGAGCAGACGTTCACCATGCCCCCGCGCCCGCGTCCACGCCCCTCCTCCACCGATCTCGCCGCGGCGATCGACATGCTTGCGCGCGCTCGCCACCCGGCGATCCTGATCGGCGGCGGCGCAGTGGGCTGTGCCGACGCCGTGCGACGCTTCGCCGAGGCACTCGACGCGCCGGTGGTCTCCACCACCAATGCGCGCGGGGTCATGGCGGGATCGCCACTTGATGTGCCGGCGAGTCCGAGCTTCGGCTGCGTGCGCGATGTGCTCACAAGTTCCGACCTGGTGCTGGCTCTGGGCACGGAACTGGGGCCGACAGACTGCGACATGTACGAGGATGGCCGCTTCGCGCTGCCGGCAAACCTGATCCGGGTCGATATCGACTCGGCGCAACTGTCACGCGGCGCGCCAGCGGCGCTGGCGATCGCGGCCGATCTCGGCGCGTTCCTCGAGGATCTGCTCGAAGCAGCCGAAGCCTGGCGCGGCAATGGCGGAGGCGGCGCGCAGCGCGCCAAGGCCGCGCGCGATCTCGCCATGGCGAGCCTGGGCGACGCCTATCGCTCCCATGTCGGGCTGATAGAGGAGATCTGGCGGATCCTGCCGGAGGCCACACTCGTCGGCGATTCCACTCAGCTGGTCTATGCCGGCAACATGTATGTGGACGCGCCGCGCCCGGCTTCATGGTTCAATTCCGCCACCGGCTTCGGCACACTCGGCTACGCGGCGCCGGCCGCGATCGGCGCTGCGCTCGGCAAGCCAGGACGCCCGGCAGTTGCTCTTCTGGGTGATGGTGGATTTCAGTTCACGCTCGCCGAGCTTGGCAGCGCGAAGGATTGCAACGCCGATGTGGCGTTTGTGGTCTGGAACAATTCGGGCTTCATGGAAATCGAGACGTCGATGATATCGGCCAGCATCACGCCGATCGGCGTGACGCCGTCGGCGCCTGATTTTTCAGCCGTTGCCGCGGCCTACGGGCTGCCGTCACGCCGTGTCGAGAGCCGCGAGGATCTCCTCAAAGCCCTGGTAGATCTGCCACGGCCCTGCCTGATCGAGTATTTTGATCCCCGGTAGACCTCAGGCGCACAGCGCGTCGATCAGCCTGTCCATGAAGGCTTCGCCGGCGGCGAACTGGTCGAGCGACAGGAACTCGTCCGGCTGGTGCGCCTGGGCGATGTCGCCGGGGCCGCAGACCACGGTGGAATAGCCGCGCGTCTGGAACTGGCTGCCTTCGGTGCCGTAGCTGACCACGTGCTGCCCATTGTCGCCCGTCAGTCGCCGCGCAAGGGTTTCAGCCGGCCCATCGGTCTCCGGCGCCAGCGCCGGCAGCGCAAAGCCGGGATTGAGATCGATGCCGGTGTCGGGATGGATCTTCTGCATCTCGGCCGTCAGTTCCGCGGCCTTGGCCTCAAGCGCCCGCGCCCAGTCTTCGGGGCTTTCTCCCGGCACGAAACGGAACTCCATCAGGAACCGGCAATCCTTTGCGGTGATGTTGTGGGCGGTGCCGCCCTCGATCCTGCCGACATGGAGCGTGGTGAAGGCCGGATCGAACGGACTCGCCAGTTCGGAGGGCGTGCGCGCGGCGTTTTCGGCGTTGCGCTGGTTGGCCCAGTCGATCAGCTTCGCCGCCTGCATGATGGCGCTCACGCCGTAGGGCAGAAGCGAGGAATGCACCTCGAAGCCGCGCACGTGAATATTGTAGGCGAGGCCGCCCTTGTGGCCGGTCACCACCCGCATCATGGTCGGTTCGCCGACGATGACCTCGCGGGCCTTCGGAAGCGCGCCGAGCATCGCCTCGACCAGATCGACAACGGCTGCGCAGCCGACCTCCTCGTCGAAGGAAAACGCCAGTTGCAGCGGACGCTTGAGCGGGCGTTTGGACGCCCGGGCCATGGCCAGAAGCGCCAGCGCGTCAAAGCCCTTCATGTCGCAGGCGCCGCGACCGTAGAGTTTGCCGTCGCGTTCGGTCAGCGTCCAGGGATCGGTTGTCCAGGCCTGCCCCTCCACCGGCACCACGTCGGTGTGGCCCGAAAGGATGACCCCGCCATCGACCTCGGGGCCGGTCTGTGCATAGAGATGCGCCTTCGTGCCGCACGGGCTCATGATCCGCTCGGAGGCAATGCCATACTCCGCCAGATAGGCTTCGACCCACTCCACAAGCGGCAGATTGCTGTCTCGACTGACTGAGGGGAATGAGATCAGTTTTGCCAGCATTTCACGAGAATTAGAATAATTTTCCATCAATTGGTCCAGCAAAGGTTTGAAACGCCAGAGAGATTCGAATTTCCACAGTCTTGTTCGCTCAGTCCAGACTTGTCCAGAGCCGGTTTCGCGGGAAAATTCGGGGCTCGCCGCCACCGGCCGGAACACTTATCACGCAAATTGAAAAACCCCACTGGTCAACCGTGGAAAAATTGGTCAATAGTATGGGCCACCGGCTGATGGAGAGATCGGACCGGCAACAAAAATAACGGGAAAACATCTCCCGAGGGGTACAGTATGCCAGACACGGCCTTGCCAATTCTGGATGTTAAAGGGCTTAAAACGGTTTTCCGCACCCGCGGCGGCGAAGTGCACGCGGTCAACTCCGTAGACTTTCATTTGCGTCCCGGCGAATTGCTCGGCGTGGTGGGGGAAAGCGGCTCCGGGAAATCCGTGACCATGATGTCGCTGTTGCGGCTGCTGCCGTCTCCGCCTGCGGAGATGCGCGACGGCACGGTGATGTTTGACGGTCAGAACCTGCTCAAGATCAGCCCGGACGAGCTGCGCCAGGTGCGTGGCTCCAGGATCGGGTTCATCTTTCAGGACCCCATGACATCGCTCAATCCCGTCTACACGGTGGGCTTCCAGCTGGCCGAGCCGCTGCGCGCACATCTCGGCATGTCCAAGGCCGAGGCCCGGGCCAGGTCGGTCGAACTGCTCAAGCTTGTCGGCATTCCCGATCCGGAGCGGCGCTTGAAGGACTTTCCGCACCAGTTTTCCGGCGGCATGCGCCAGCGTGTGATGATTGCCATCGCGCTTGCCTGCGATCCCAAGGTGCTGATCGCCGACGAGCCGACGACGGCGCTCGACGTGACCATCCAGGCGCAGATCATCGAACTGGTGAAGGACCTGCGCCAGAAGCTCGGCATGGCGATCATCTGGATCACCCATGATCTAGGCGTGATCGCCGGGATCGCCGACCGGGTGATGGTGATGTATGCCGGCCAGGTGGTCGAGGAAGGGCCGGTGGGCGAGATATTCAGCGATCCCCAGCATCCCTATACCCAGGCGCTTCTCAAGACCGTACCGGCGGTCCGGGGACCGCGCGCCGAAAAGCTGCAGGTGATCGAGGGCCAGCCGCCGATCATGCATGAAGCGCCCGACGCATGCTCCTTCCGCAACCGCTGCCAGTACGCATTCGACCGCTGCGGCGAAGCCAATCCGGCGCTGGCTCCGGTACATGCACCGGGCCACCGCGCCGCCTGCTTCCTGCTCGACAAGGCCTCAACAAAAGAGCCGGAGGCTGTCGATGGCTGACGTTCAATCCGGAACCGAAGCCCTGGCCCCGCTGGTCAAGGTCCGGGACCTCAAGATGTATTTCCCGATCCATTCGGGCCTGTTCAGGTCGCATACCGGCGACATCAAGGCGGTGGACGGCATCAGCTTCGACATCATGCCCGGCGAAACGCTGGGGCTGGTCGGAGAATCGGGTTGCGGCAAATCCACCGTCGGGCGCTCGATCCTCAGGCTCTATGACGTGACCGGCGGCACCGTCGAAATCAACGGTTTCGAGATCGCCCATGTCGACCGCGACAGCCTGCGCTCGAAGCGGCCGATGATGCAGATGATCTTCCAGGATCCGCAGGCAAGCCTCAACCCGCGCATGACGGTCGCCAGCATCATCGGCGAGCCGCTTGACGAGCACATGAAGCTGACCGCGGACGAGCGTCTCGCCCGCATCTATGAGCTGATGGACTGGGTCGGCCTCAACCGGGAATTTGCCAAGCGCTATCCGCACGAGTTTTCCGGCGGGCAACGGCAACGCATCGGCATCGCCCGGGCGCTGGCGCTCAATCCGAAATTCATTGTCTGCGACGAGCCGATCGCAGCGCTCGACGTGTCGATCCAGGCGCAGGTGGTCAATCTTCTGGAGGAACTGCAGAACCGGCTCAACCTGACCTACCTGTTCATCAGCCATGATCTGTCGATGGTGCGCCATATCGCCGACCGGGTCGCGGTGATGTATCTGGGACGGATCGTCGAGATCGCGTCGCGCGAAAAACTGTTTGCCGAGCCGCTGCATCCCTACACCCAGGCGCTGCTCTCGGCTGTTCCGGAGCCGGATCCCGCTTCCGAGCGCAACCGCAAGCCGATCGTGCTGCAGGGCGACGTGCCCTCGCCGGCAAATCCTCCCACGGGCTGCAATTTTTCGACCCGATGCCCCAAGGTCATGGACATCTGCCGTCAGCAGGAGCCCGGGGTCTTTGATTTCGGAGAAGGAAGACAGGTGGCCTGCCATCTGTATTCGGCCGACCTGAATCCGGAAAGCATGACAACGACCGCGGATCCAACCGCCGGCGAAAGAACAATCTGATAATATTCAACAAGGAGACAGCCATGAGACTGAAAACAATCCTGATGGGCGCCGTCGCCGCGATGGCGATCGCACCTGTCGCACACGCCGAGCGTGGCTCGGACGGCGACGTCAAGATCATTTACTGGCAGGCGCCCTCGATCCTCAATCCGTATCTCTCGGGCGGCACCAAGGACATCGAAGCGTCCTCGCTGATCGTCGAGCCTCTGGCACGCTTCGACCAGACCGGCGCAATGGTGCCCTACCTCGCCGAAGAGATTCCGACCGTTGAGAACGGCGGCGTTTCGGAAGACCTGACATCCATCACCTGGAAGCTGAAGGAAGGCCTGCTCTGGTCGGACGGAACTCCGGTCACCTCTGCCGACGTCAAGTTCACCGCCGAGTACTGCATGGCGCCCGATGGCGGTTGCGCCCAGAGCGCAAAGTTTGACGGCGTCGCCAGCATCGACACTCCGGACGAGCGCACCATTGTTGTCAACTTCACCGGACCGAAGCCGGTTCCCTATGCGGCCTTCGTCGGCGCGCAGTCGCCGATCATCCAGGCGGCCCAGTTCAAGGATTGCCTCGGCGCCAAGGCGCAGGAATGCACCTCGGCCAATTTCGGCCCGGTCGGCACCGGTCCGTTCGTCGTCACCGACTTCAAGCCGAATGACGTGATCACCATGAAGGCCAACGAGAATTTTCGCGATCCCGCCAAGCCGGCATTTGCGACGCTGACCTTCAAGGGCGGCGGTGACGCGGCTGCGGCCGGCCGCGCCGTGATGGAAACCGGCGAATATGACTATGCCTGGAACCTGCAGCTGGCCCCCGACGTGATCGCCAAGATGGCCGAAGGCGGCAAGGGAACGCCGATCTCCGGCTTCGGCACGCTGGTCGAGCGCATCGAGATGAACATGACCGATCCCTCGCCGGACCTGCCGGAAGGCGAGCGCTCGACCGCCAAGCACCCGCACCCGATCCTGTCGGATTTCAAGGTGCGCAAGGCGCTTTCGATGGCGATCGACCGCGAGTTGCTGGTTGAAATCGGCTATGGCCAGGCCGGTCGCGCAACCTGCAACCTGGTGCCGGCGCCGGAGCTCTTCGCGTCTGACAACACCGATTGCATCGCGCAGGACGTCGAAGGCGCCAAGGCGCTGCTCGAGGAAGCCGGCTGGACCGTCGGCGCGGATGGCGTGCGCGAGAAGGACGGCGAGAAGCTCTCGCTTCTGTTCCAGACTTCGACCAACGCCGTGCGTCAGGACTTCCAGGCCCTGATCAAGCAATGGTGGACGGATGTCGGCGTTGAAACCGAACTCAAGAACATTGACGGTTCGGTTTTCTTCGGCGGCGACCCGGCCTCCCCGGACACCTTCCAGAAGTTTTACGCGGACGTGGAAATGTACGCCAACAACTTCGACGGCACAGACCCGGAGCAGTATCTGGGCCAGTACACCTGCGAAAAGGCCCCGCGGCCCGAAACGCAGTGGCAGGGCGAGAACATCAACCGGTTCTGCGACCCAGCCTATGACGAGCTGGTTGCGGAACTTGGCAAGACCGGCGAAATCTCAAAGCGCGCCGAAATCGCCAAGAAGCTCAACGACATGATCACCAAGGACACGATGACCATCGTGCCGCTGGTTGATCGCGGCCGTGTTTCGGCTCACTCCACCAGCCTCGGTGGCGTCGTGCTCAACACCTGGGATTCCGAACTCTGGAATGTCGCCGACTGGTACCGCATCAAGTAAAGCAGAAATCAGAAGGGCCCCGCTCCTGCGGGGTCCTTCATGCCTGCTGCGATTTTCTGCGCCACACTGCTGAACCGAGGCGTCGCCCATGCTGACCTTTATCATCCGACGGCTATTGACGGCGATCCCGACGCTTGTGCTCATCAGTCTGATCATCTTCCTACTGCTCGACCTTGCGCCGGGCGACCCGCTTGCCGACCAGCCGCTGAGCATCCCGCCCGAAGTGCGCCAAAAGATGCGCGACGCGCTCGGCCTCGATTCGCCGGCCTATATCCGCTACCTGCTCTGGGCCAAGCAGTTCTTCTGGGTCGAGCCGCTCTATTTCATCGATTGGCTTGTGGGGACCAATTTTGCCGATGGCATGCAGCGCATTGTCTCCTGGCAGTTTCGCGCGCCGGTGTTCGACATCATCATCCAGCGCATTCCGCAGACGCTGTGGGTGGTGGGCCTTGCCTATCTGGTGGGCGTGATGATCGCTCTTCCGATCGGCATCATCTCGGCCTACAAGCAATATTCCTGGTTCGACCAGGTCGGCACCTTTGTTTCGATGATCGGCTTCTCGGTGCCGCCCTTCTTCTCGGGCGTGCTGATGATCGTGGTGTTCGCCATCATGCTTCCGTGGTTTCCCTCGATCTACGACACCACGCTGGTGGTCAACGACTTCGAAAGCCTGGGCCAGCAGATAAGGCAGATGACCCTGCCGGTGATGGTGCTGGCGCTGCAGACGACGGCGCAATTGTCGCGCTTCATGCGCGCCTCGATGCTGGACAATCTCAATCATGATTATGTCCGCACCGCCCGCGCCAAGGGCATGACCGAGAAGGTGGTGGTGCTGGTGCATGTGCTGCGCAATTCGCTCATTCCGGTGGTGACCGTGATCGCGCTCGGCATCCCGTCGATCTTCGGCGGCGCCATCATCACCGAGCAGATCTTCAAGGTGAACGGGCTGGGGCAATTGCTGATAACGGCGATCTACGCCAATGACCTGCCGATGGTGCAGACGCTCGCCTTCATCTTCGCCGTGCTGATCGTCGCCTGCAACCTGATCGCCGACATGCTTTACGGCCTGCTTGATCCGAGGATCCGCTATGACTGATATTCCTGTCGCCGTCGTCACGGCAAAGCCCGACACCTCCGGCCGCTCGCAATGGTGGGATGTCTGGGACCAGTTCAAGACTCACAAGGGCGCACTGTTTGGCGCCGCCGTGTTCCTGTTCATCCTGCTCTCGGTGACCATCGGGCCGCTGCTCTGGCCACTCGAGCCGACATTCATCGACATCCGCTCGCGCAATCTCGGGCCCGAGCTCGCGCATCCCTTCGGCACCGACCAGCTTGGCCGCGACATACTTGCGCGCATGATGGCCGGCGGCCAGGTGTCGATCGCGGTGGGCCTGACGGCGATGCTGATCAGCGTGGTGCTGGGCGCCTTCATCGGGGTCGTCGCGGGCTTCTTCCGGCGGCTCGACGGTTTCCTGATGGGGCTGACGAACCTGTTTCTCGCCCTGCCGCTGCTGCCGCTGCTGCTGGTCATGGTGATGCTGTTCCGCGAAACGCTGGCGCGCAGCTTCGGCCCGGAAATGGGCACCTTCATCCTGATTGTCTCGGCGATCGGCATCACCAGCTGGATGCAGACGGCGCGTATCGTGCGTGGCGAAGTCCTGGCGCTGAAGGAACGGGAATTCGTGCTGGCGGCAAGATCCATCGGCACCCCGTCACGCCGCATGATCATGCGACACATCCTGCCCAATGTGCTCTCCCCGATCATGGTTTCGGCGACGCTGGGGATCGCAACCGCGATCATCACCGAATCCGCGCTGTCATTTCTGGGCTTGGGCTTTCCGCCGGACTTCCCGACCTGGGGACGGCTGTTGTTTGATGCGGTGGATTACCTGCAGCAATATCCGGAACGGGTTTTCTGGCCGGGGCTGGCGATTTCGCTCACCGTGCTGAGTGTCAATTACATCGGCGACGGTCTGCGCGACGCGCTCGATCCGCGCATTCGCGGACGCTGAGGTCTGGAGGCAGGTTTAATCGTCGACCGGGATGACGTCCACGTACTGATCGGTGGTCTGCCCGCCTGCTATGCGCATGGCGCCGCGAACCGGGGCGAGGTCGGCATAATCGCGGCCATGGGCCACCACGACATGACCGTCACCGGCAAAGACTGCATTGGTAGGATCATATTCCACCCATCCGGTTTCCGGGCCGCACCAGGCGGACACCCAGGCATGCATCGCGTCCGCCCCCTCAAGCCGCTCCTTGCCCGGCGGAGGCAGTGTGCGCAGATAGCCGCTGACATAGCCCGAGGGAATGCCGAGGCTCCTGAGCGCGATGATCATGATGTGGGTGAAATCCTGACAGACCCCATGCCGCGCCGCAAAGGCCTCGGCGGCGGGCGTATTCACCGTCGTCGCCTCGGCGTCGAACCGCATTTCGGTGTGCAGTGCCAGACCAAGCCCGGCCACGATATCAGCCACCTCGCGGCCCGGCTGCGGATGGGTTCGCGCCCAGGCGGCAATGCCCCTGTCGGGCTCTGCATAAGGAGAGGCTGCAAGAAAGTGCAAGGGCGAGCGGGGTCCGAGATCGGTTTCCGCTTGCAGCGCGCTGGCAAGCCCAGCAAGATCCGGTGATGACAAACCGGGAGCCGCGCTGCCGGTCACTTCGACCCTGGCCTTGAGCACAATGGTGATATCGCTGTGCGGCTCGGTGAAAGCCAATTCCGTCAGCTCATTGCCAAAGAAATCCCGGCGATCCTGGCGCATTGCCGGTTTGGGCTCGATCTGGATGCTACCCGCAATCACCCGCTGCCGGCCTTCGATGGCAAGCGGCATCACGTGCAGGATCTGACGCGCGCCGGCGGCGGGGCTTTCGTAGATGTAGTCGATGGTCAGCTTGATATCGTAGCGCATCGCTTCAATCGAGATACTGGGCTTGAATGTCATTGGTCAGGCGACCGATCGCCTTCTCGAGCTCGGCAAGTTCGGGCTGACCGAGACTTTGCGGCGTGTGGACCGAAAGATCGGCATGAATCCGCAAGACCGCACGGGACAGATCCGACAGTTGCCCATTGACGTCGGCGCCGGGCAACAGGCTGACCTGTTCGCGGATCTCGTCTATGTGAAAGGCGATCGATCGCGGATTGAGCGGGTCGAGAGCCAGCAGGTCAACCACCGTGTCGCGGCTGGCGGTGACGGAATAGCGCCGGCGGTGGGTCATGACGCTGTCGCCCACCTCGACGCACAGTTCAAAACCGCCCTGGGGACCCGTCCACTCGCCGAAGGTCGCCAGCAGATCCGCCATCCCGAGGGCGCGTTCCAGCGAGCGGCCGATCGTCAAAAAGCGCCAGCCGCTGAAGCGGTACATGTTTTCATGGACAAGCCCTGAAAATCCGGTGATCTTGCGCAGCAGAACCCCCATCGCGGCGGCGGCATCCTCTCCTGGAACCACGGTCTTGCGCATGCTGGCGACGGTGCGCTCGAGATCTGCCAACGAGGCCCAGGCATCGACGGAAAACCGGTCGCGAACCTGGTTGGCGGAATTCACCGCGAGCGCAATGGTTCGCTCGGCCTTCTGGCAAACGCCCTCGGCCATGTCCAGACCGAGGTCTTCGAGATAGGTTTCGAGCGCGGTCATCAGCGGCGTGCCGCCTGCAGGCGTCTCCGGCAGCCGGCTCATGTAGGCGCGGGTCAGGCGCATCTGGCCTTCAGCGCGTTCGACATAGCGACCGAGCCAGAAGAGATTGTCGGCCGACCGGCTCGGAAGCAGGCCGGGGGATGCGCGAACGAACACTTCACCCGGCTGCATCAGCATGGAATCCTCCGGGACCGGCGTGTCGGACACGACCCAGACGTCGGCGACCGAGCCGCCGCTGCTGATGGAGACCGCCGACGGATCCTGACCGGTCGCAGCCAGCCGTGCAAATCCGCCCGGCATCAGCTGCCAGCCGTCACGGGTGCGCGCCATGAACACCCGGATCCGCATCGGCCGCGGCGTCAATTTTCCATCCTGCCAGGTCGGCGTGGTCGAGAGCGACACCAGTTCCTGGCCGACCAGGTTGCGCCCCTCCGCCTCAAGCCACGCATCGAGATCAAGACCAATTCCGGACATGTCGCCCCTGAGCACCGCACCCGCATCAGGCTCCAGCGGAAGCCGGGTGGAGTTGGCGGAGCCGATCAGCATCGCATGGGCGTTGTCGCGCACATGGGCGCGCTCGGCCTCGCCACCGCACCACCAAGTGGCAATGTTCGGGATGGACAGCGGCTTACCTTGGAGCACCCGCGACAGCCGCGGCAGGAAGGCGAGAAAGGCGCGGCTTTCAAGAATGCCGGCGCCCAGCGCATTGATCATGGCGACGCCCTGGGTCCGAACCGGGCCAAGCAGCCCGGGTGTGCCGAGGTGGGAACTGGCCTTGAGTTCGAGCGGATCGGCCCAGGCGGCATCAAGCCTGCGCCACAACACACTGATCGGCTTGGGACCCGAGACCGTCCGCACCATCAGCCTGCCATCGTCGACCACAAGATCATCGCCCTCAAGCAGCATCATGCCGAGATAACGGGCGATGTAGGCGTGCTCAAAATAGGTGTCGTTCATCGGACCCGGCGTCAGGATTCCGACGCGGCTGTCCTCCTCGCGGCGGAGTGCATTGAGGCCGTCCCGGAAGGCCCGGAAGAATACCGCCAGACGCTCGACATGCGAATCCGTGTAAAACCCTGGAAACGACCGGACCGAGGCGACGCGGTTTTCAAGCGCGTAACCGGCACCCGACGGGGCCTGGGTCCGGTCGCCGAGCACCCACCAGCCGCCATCTGGCCCACGCCCGATCTCAAAGGCCACGAAATGCAGGAAATGACCCGATGCGGGTTTCACGCCGACCAGCGGACGCAGCCATTCGGGATTGGATGCAATCACGCTTGCCGGAAGATGGCCTTCGGCAACGAGCCGGTTTTCGCCATAGAGATCGGCGACAACCGCCTCGAGCAGGTCGGCCCGTTCGGCCAGCCCCTCGGCCAGAGCCTGCCATTCGGCTTCCGGCTGGATCACCGGCACCGGGCTCAGCGGCCAGTCCCGCGGGCTCTTGCCGTCGCCATACTGGCGCACGAAGACGCCGGCGTCGCGCAGGTACTGGGCGCCGCGGGCGAAAGCGCGTTCCCGCTCTTCCGGACTCAAGCCATCGAGATGCGCGATCAGCTTTGTCCAGGCCGGCCGGACACTGCCATCCTCGGAGAGCAGTTCATCCGGGACACCAGGCAAGGCCCGGTAGTCGGACATGATTGACGGCCGGTCCTTTCGCGAAGCCATGGCGGGGCCCGGCATGGCTCAGATTCCCGGTTTGCGGCGCAGATCAAGCGTGAACGGAAACTCCGTATGCGGCGTTTCGGGCATCGGCATCGAAGCGCCCGGCGTATGGCCCCGATGTTCGAAGCGAGCAAGGCGGCGCGCTTCGGCCTCGTTGCCATTGACCGGGAACGTGTCGTAGTTGCGGCCGCCGGGATGGGCGACATGGTAGACGCAGCCGCCCAGCGGCTTGCCCGACCAGGTGTCGAAGATATCGAAGGTCAGCGGCGCGTTGACGGGCAGCACCGGATGCAGCGCAAGGGACGGCTGCCAGGCCTTGTAGCGCACGCCGCCCACTGCGCCTCCGGTCAGCCCCGCTGCCGTCAGGGGCACGGGCCGGCCATTGCAGGCCACGAGATAGCGGGTCGGATCGGCGCATTCGAGCTTGACCTGCAGGCGCTCGACCGAACTGTCGGTGTAGCGCACCGTGCCACCGATCGCGCCGGTTTCGCCCAGCACGTGCCACGGCTCAAGCGCCTGGCGCAGTTCGAGCCGGACGCCCTCATAGGTGACCTCGCCGCAGAACGGAAAGCGGAACTCGGCCTGCGCTTCGTACCATTCAGAGCGCAGGTCAAAGCCGTGATCGCGCAGATCGCGCAACACATCGAGAAAATCCTGCCAGATGAAATGCGGCAGCATGAACCGGTCGTTGAGCGCTGTCCCCCAGCGGGTGAAGCGTCCGGTGGCCGGGCTTTGCCAGAAGCGGGCGATCAGCGCGCGGATCATCACCTGCTGCGCGAGACTCATGCGCGGCTCCGGCGGCATCTCGAAGCCGCGAAACTCGACAAGGCCGAGCCGGCCGGTCGGTCCGTCCGGCGAATAGAGCTTGTCGATGCAAATTTCGGCGCGGTGGGTGTTGCCGGTGACGTCGGTCAGCAGGTTGCGCAACAGCCGGTCCACCAGCCACGGCAGGGGTGGCGTACCCGCATCGGGATGCGGGATCTGCTCGAGCGCCATTTCGAGTTCATAGAGACTGTCGTGGCGGGCTTCGTCGATGCGCGGCGCCTGGCTGGTCGGGCCGATGAAAAGGCCGGAGAACAGATAGGAGAGGCTGGGGTGACGCTGCCAGTGCAGGATCAGGCTTGCGAGCACATCCGGGCGCCTGAGAAACGGGCTGTCGAGCGGCGTGGCGCCGCCGACGACGACGTGATTGCCGCCGCCCGTGCCGGTGTGGCGGCCGTCGATCATGAACTTGTCGGCGCCAAGCCTTGTCTGGCGCGCCTCCTCGTAGACGCCTTCGGTGATCGCCTTGCATTCGTCCCAGTCCGTGGCCGGATGGACATTGACCTCGACCACGCCAGGATCGGGCGCGACCCGGATGACGTTGAGGCGCGGATCATGCGGCGGGCCGTAGCCCTCGATATGGACCTTGAAGCCAAGCTTGTCGGCTGCGCGCTCGGCCGCCGAGATCAGTTCGAGATAATCCTCGACCTTTTCCACCGGCGGCATGAACACGCAGAGGCGGCCATCGCGCGGCTCGACCGAAATCGCGGTGCGGACGGCGCCATCGAGGTCGCCGATGGTCTGTTCGACACGGTTCTGGGTGGCTTCGGCTGCCGTGAACTGGGCGACGGCCTGCTCAGGCGCCGCTGCGGCGCGGACTTCCTCCAGTGCGGAGGCCAGCGCTCGGGCCGCCACATCCGGCAGATCGCCCTTGGGCTCTGTGGGGTCGGCCGGATTGACATAGGGATAGGACGCGGCCGGAACATGCGGCAAGGATCCAAGCGGCAGCCGGTAGCCGACCGGACTGTCGCCCGGCACCAGGAAAATATGGCCGCGGCGCGTCCTCCACTTTTCCGACCGCCAGCCATGGGCGGCGGCTTTCGATTGCCAGCGCTGGACCGGCAGAACGAAACCGGACGGCCTGGCCAGGCCGCGCGAAAACACGGTGGCGATCCGATGCCGTTCTTCGGGATCTTCGAGCTTGGAGTTTTCCGGCGTCACATTGTCGGGAAGATTGCCTTCCTTGATGATCCATTCCGCCGGGTCCTCATAGGCCGCGGCGACATGGTCATCGGTGATGCCGAGATTGTCGGCAATGGTGGCGAGCAATTCCTTGGCCGTCTCGGCGGTGGCCTGGCCGGTGTCCTTGCCCTCGTCGGCGATGAGTTCCGGATTGTGCCAGATCGGCTTGCCGTCGCGCCGCCAGTAGAGCGAGAAGGTCCAGCGCGGCAGGGTTTCGCCGGGATACCACTTGCCCTGCCCGTAGTGCAGGAAACCGCCCGGAGCGAAGCGACTGCGCAGCCGGCGGATCAGCTTGTCGGCGGCCTCGCGCTTTTGCGGACCGACAGCGGCGGTGTTCCATTCCGGGCTTTCGAAGTCATCGATCGACACGAAGGTCGGCTCGCCGCCCATTGTGAGCCGGACATCGCCCGCCTTGAGCTTGGTGTCGATGTCATGGCCGAGCGCGTCAAGCGCCGACCAGGATTCTTCGCTGAACGGCTTGGTGATGCGCGGATGCTCCGCCATCCGGTCGACGCGCATGTCGAAGGCGAAGTCGACCTCCGCATAGCTTGCCAGACCCGAGATCGGGGCTGCATTGCGAAAATGCGGTGTGGCGGCCAACGGAATGTGACTCTCGCCGGTCAGCAGGCCCGAGGTCGGATCGAGCCCGATCCATCCCGCTCCCGGCAGATAGACTTCGGCCCAGGCATGCAGATCGGTAAAATCATGGTCGGTGCCGGGCGGCCCGTCGAGCGATACCAGGTCAGGCTTGAGCTGAATCAAGTAGCCGGAGACGAAGCGGGCGGCAAAGCCCAGGTGCCTCAGCGCCTGCACCAGAAGCCAGCTGGTGTCGCGGCACGACCCTTTACCGGTCTCGAAGGTTTCCTCGGGCGTCTGTACGCCCGGCTCCATGCGGATGACATAGCCGATCTCATTGGCAAGCCGGGCATTGAGGCCGACGACGAAATCCACGGTGCGCGCCTGTTCGCGCGGCACCGTTTCGAGAAAAGCCGCCAAGCGCGGACCGGCGGGCTCGGGCGTCCGGTAGATGACCAGGTCCGGCTCGATGTCCTCGGGATAGGTGAACGGCCAGGTTTCGGCAGATTCCTCGACAAAGAAGTCGAACGGATTGTAGACCGTCATGTCGGCGACCAAATCCACCTCGATCTTCAGTTCCATCACCGGATCGGGAAACACATAGCGCGCCAGCCAGTTTCCATAGGGATCCTGCTGGTAATTGACGAAATGTTCCTTGGGACTGATCTTGAGCGAGTGCGATACCACCCTTGTCCGACTGTGCGGCGCCGGACGGAGACGGATGATCTGCGGGCCGAGGCTCACCGGGCGATCATACTTGTAATGGGTCAGATGGTGTACGCTTGCCAGAATCGACATGGGGTGTATCCGTTGATCGGGCTGCCTTGCGGCAATGTGCACCATGCATTGCCCGTCCGGCCATGTCCACCGCCCGTAATGCCATGCACATGAAAACGCCTCGTTCCACGGCGGTCTGCCTGCCCCTGGAGGCGGCACTGCGAAACGGGTTCTCTTCAGGGATCAAACGCAAAGGGGCGGGCGCATCCGGGTATGACCCGGCGCGCCCGCCCCTTTAAAGAGCAGGTCTGCTGCAAATTCTCAGGCGGCGAGTTCGCCTTCTTCGTCGAGCAGCGAATCAAGGTCGAGATGCGAGATCATCGACTTGTCCTTTGCGATGATCGCCGTGGTCATCCGCTGGACTTCGGTTGCGCCGACTTCCGGCACGCTCTGGATCTCTTCTTCGGCGACCGTCACCATGTCGGACACGTTGTCGACCAGAAGGCCGACCAGCTGTCCGCGGATGCTTGCGACGATGATGGCGGAACGTTCGGTCGGCTTGATGGCGTCCAGGCCGAGCCGCAGTGCCATGTCGATCACCGGAATGACGGTTCCGCGCAGGTTGATGACGCCCAGCACGTGACGTGGTGCATGCGCCAACGGCGTGGCGGGGGTCCAACCGCGAATTTCCCGGACTGCCATGATGTTCACGCTGAACACCTGTTCGCCGAGGAAAAACGAAATGATTTCGAGACCTGAAGTCTTGTTGGCCGTTAGCGTGCTGCTCATCATATCCTCGTTTCGTATTGAACCGACCCGCACATGAATGGTGAAGTGCCTGGGGCCGGCCTGTCCGGTGGTAAATCTGCAAACAGGCGGCACGCCCAAAAGCCTTCATGTGCCGGACGCGGACCCGTCCGCGCATGGGAAGAACGGCGGGCCCGAAACGAGCGCCAATTCCCATGCTTCGATCTAACCATCCTTTCGTTAAGAATGCGAAAACACGCCACCGCAGGAATCGGCCATCTGTCGCGTTGAAAACAGCAGGGAACGAGATATCTTCATGCTGGTTAACTGAACATGACTGTCGGCCCGTCATGGATACTGCCGGCCCCGGCGAAGACCGGAAACTCGTGTGTCGCGCCGCCCGAAACGCCTGTCGCGCTCAAGCGGGTTTGCTTGAGCGCGACAGGATCACATTCAGTCTTCAGGCGAGCTGGCCGCTCAAGCCTTGGGCTTGCGCTTCAGTCCACCCTTGCCGCCATCGGCAGTGACCCGCTTGGTCACATCGGCGAGCGGGTTCTTTTCGCCCTTGCGGTGCGGCTTGGCGGGTTTTGCCCCGGGCTTGAAGTCAGGCTTGAAATCGGCCTTGGCGCCCGGCTTGTCGCGTTTGGGCTTCTTGTCCTTGGCAAACGGCTTCTTGTCCTTGGCAAATGGCCGGTCGATGCCGGCATCGGCGGCCTTTGCGGATGGCGGGGCACTGGCCTGCGCAGGCTCCGGTCTTGCCTTTTCAGGCTTGGCGGCCGGGGATGCGTCGTCATAGGGCCAAGCGCCGGCTTTTGCCGGTGTGGGTGCATCATCGCGGGAAGAGGGTTTCCGGTCTGCATAGGCATCCTGCCGCGGCGGGCGGTCATCGCGCTTCTTGCCGCCGGTAAAGGGGCGTTTCTTGGCGTAATCCGGCTTGGCCTTTTCCCGCGGACGATAGTCGTCGTCTGGCCGGTCGGCGCGCGGGGCAGAAGCAGCATCCGCGTCCGAAGATCTGGCCGGGCGCGGCGGCCGCGCCGGCGCCTCCGGAACGCCATCCAGACGGGTGACGGTGACGTTCTTCTCGATCTTGCGCGTCGGGCCGATGGCGGCTTCGAACTTGGCGGCGGCGGCTCCGGCGATCTCGACATGGGTCTCGAGATCATGAATGCGGATCGAGCCGATTTCATTCTTGGTGATATGGCCGGCGCGGCAGATCATCGGCAGCAGCCAGCGCGGCTCGGCCGATTGCTTGCGACCGAGCGACAGGGAGAACCAGACGGCATCCTTGATCGCCACATGCTCGCGCGGCGCGCGCTCGGCAAAGGTCCCGCCGGACGCGCCGCCGGGCGCCGAGACGGGTCCGTCATCGATCAGTTCCTCGGGCGAGGAACGTCCGGCGCGATGCAGGCGAACAAGCGCTGCAGCAACCTTGTCGGCACCATGGCGCTCAAGGAGAGCGGCCACCATGGCGGCCTCGTCCTCAGCGACATCGGCCACGAAGGACGCGTCTTCCATCAGCCGTTCATCGTCGCGGGCGAGAATTTCCTCAACCGAGGGCGGGCGGGCCCAGGCCGCGGCGATGCGCGCGTCGGACAACAACCGTTCGGTGCGGCGGCGCGCGTTGTAAGGCACGATCAGGGCTGAGACGCCCTTGCGTCCGGCGCGTCCCGTGCGGCCGGAGCGGTGCAGCAGGCTTTCGGGGTTCTTCGGCAGATCGGCGTGAATGACAAGTTCGAGATCGGGCAGATCGAGGCCGCGGGCCGCCACGTCGGTGGCGACGCAGACCTTGGCGCGGCCGTCGCGCAGCGCCTGCAGCGCGTGGGTGCGCTCGTTCTGGCTCAGTTCGCCCGACAGCGCCACGACCGAAAAGCCGCGGTTGGAAAAGCGCGCGGTCAGATGATTGACGGTGGCGCGGGTGGAGCAGAACACGATGGCGTTCTTGGCGTCGTAATAGCGCAGCACGTTGATGACGGCGTTCTCACGGTCATTGGGTGCAACGGCGAGCGCGCGGTACTCGATGTCAAGATGCTGCTTCTGGTCGCCGGCGGTGGTGACGCGGACGGCCTTGTTCTGATAGCGCTTGGCGAGATTGGCAATGCCTGCGGGCACGGTTGCCGAGAACATCAATGTACGCCGCTGGTCAGGGGCTGCATCGAGGATGAACTGGAGATCGTCGCGGAAGCCGAGGTCGAGCATCTCGTCGGCTTCGTCGAGAACGACGGCGCGAATGGCCGACAGGTCCAGCGACCCGCGCTCGATATGATCGCGCAAGCGGCCGGGCGTTCCCACCACGATATGGGCGCCGCGCTCGAGCGTGCGCCGTTCGGTCGTCATGTTCATTCCGCCGACGCAAGTTGCGATGCGCGCGCCGGCTTCGGCATAAAGCCAGGCCAGTTCGCGCTCGACCTGCATGGCCAGTTCGCGTGTCGGGGCGATGGCGATCGCCAGCGGAGCCTCGGCGCGCGGCAGGGCTTCTTCCTCGCCCATCAGCGTCGGCGCCAGCGATATGCCGAAGGCTACCGTCTTGCCGGATCCGGTCTGGGCGGAGACCAGAAGGTCCGCGTCGCGCAACTCGGGCGCAAGCACAGCCTCCTGAACCGGAGTGAGCGTTTCATAGCCGCGTTTTGCCAGCGCCCGGGCTATTGCCGGCTGGATGGTCGCAAGGTCTGTCATGTCGGATCTTTCGGACTTCGTGTTTGAGCCCGCTCAAGCGTGCGCGATGGGCGGGCGCCATGTGCGGGCGAATGTCCGGCCACGGCTTTGGGGCTTCATAAAGCACATTTGAACAAGAAGAAACGGGGTAACGCAAGAAAGTGCAAGCAAGACCGCTCCGATCGGACGGCAAGAACATCCCAAAGCGTGGTCTGGACCATGCGGCCAGGATCTGGCCCGCATGCGCTACAGCTTGACCTTGCCAAGCAAAACGGCTCGGGCCAGCGCCTGTTCCCGGGTCTGGGCATCGAGCTTGGCGCGGGCATTGCGCAGATGAAGCTCCACAGTCACCGGACGGATGTCCATCCGTGCGGCGATCTGCTTGGTGCGCAAGCCACCCGCAAGCCATTGCAGGCACTCGGTTTCCCGTGTCGAGAGCGACATGGCGCCAGACGGACCGGGCGCTTCGGCCCGCGCCAGCTTTTCATGGGCGAAATGGGCCGCCAGCTTGATCACCGCCCCTTTTTCGGCCAGCAGTATTTCGAGCTGAGCCCGCGGCATGGTGGAGCCGAGGTTCCATCCCGCAGCACCTGACGAGTCCTGGGCTCCCTTGAGGCGCACCATGCAGGTGATGCCGGAGCGAAAACCGGTTTCGGATGCCTGCCGGACGAAATCACGCTCGCGCGCATCGAGGTAGGGATGGTCTTCGAGATAGTCGATGCCGGTGCCGAACTGCCGCATCGTCGAGGCGCAATAGCGCATGAAGGGATCGATGCGGGCGTGATTGTGCTCGACATAATGTCTGGCCCAGTCCTCGGGCATCGTGGTGATCGAGCGTTCCCGTAAAGGGGCAAGATCCATGTAGATGATCCGGTCCAGTCCAAGTGTCTCGAAGAACTCGGACACGGATTTCCAGGATTGTGCGATGCAGGATGCGTCTTGAAGGGTCGTCAGGAACTCTTCCAATGCCTCGGACTGCATCTGCGGCTCCTGCTGTTGCATGGATCGATCCCATCTGACCGATGCCGTATGCGCACTATGGATTTCCATATATTGTCAAGCACAACCGGTTTGGCAACCATTGCTGCAGGCAATCTGAACTGGATCCATGCATGCTGATTAACAGTCTTCTCCGTCACATCCTGCCGGTGTGCGCAGCTTCTCTCGTCTGGTCTGCTTCCGCTCAATCCGCGAATGCCGACAGCGCCACAATCCTGGTCTTTGACGGGTCGGGGTCGATGTGGGCCGAACTTGAAGGGCGCACGCGCATCGAGGTGGCACGGGACGTGCTGTCCAACTATCTCGCCGGCCGTGACATGAGCCGGCCGCTGGGCGTGATTGCCTACGGGCATCGCCGGCGCGGCGACTGTGCGGATATCGAGACCGTGTTCGCGTCAGGCGTCCACAGTTCAGGCGACGTTTCAAGCCGACTGAATGCGCTCAATCCGAAAGGCAAGACCCCGATCAGCGCCGCTTTGCGCGAAGCCGCACGGCAAATACCGCGCACTGCCGAAGAAGCCGATATCATCCTGATCACCGACGGGATCGAGACCTGTGCGCCGGATGTGTGCGCCATCGCCGAAGAACTGGCCCAATCGGGGATCAAGATCCGGGCCCATGTGGTGGGGTTCGGCCTGTCGCAGGCAGAAGCGGCCTCGCTGGCCTGCATTCCCGACCGGACCGGCGGCAAGCTGCTGCGACCGGGCACCGGTCAGGAACTGGCGGACGCGCTGCGGCAGACAGAAACTCAAGCGCCACCCGAGCCGCCTGCAGCCAGCGCCAAGGTCGAGCTGTTCATTCAGCTTGGCAACAACGGCATGCCCGAAAGCTACTCCTGGGCCATCCGGAACGAGGCCACAGGTGCCGTTACGCAGCTCGGCACCCTGACGGGGGATGCCCGCTACAGCCCCTACCCGCTCGATCTGCCGCAAGGCAGCTACACCGCCCTGCTCACTACCCGCAATGGGGCCGGCGAGACCGGCTTCGAAATCCGGGGAGTCGACGACCGATCGGTCGAGGTGGCGCTGGCGGGCGACCTGCCCGACATCACGCTTGTCAATCGCGGCCCCTATCTCGCCGGGCACAATGCGCTGATCGATCTCACCATCAACCGGGAGGGGCTCAATGTCGGCGGCGCCGATTTCCAGCTCACCCTCTACAAGGCGAAACCCAACGGCGACCCCGACGGCGCGGCGGTGACATGGTCCTATGTCAGCGGTGCTGCCGGACGAAAGGCAAACGCGCTGGCTTTGCCGCCCGAGCCGGGCGAGTTCATTGTCACGCTGGAGCGCGGCGATGGCAACATCGTCGGTTCGACGCGGATCGAAAGCCAGGCGGATCCCGCGGTTCGGCTTGTCGTGCCCTCGGTCGTGGCGCCAGGGGCCCAAATCGCGTTCGAGAGCTTTGGCGGCCAGGGATCCAACGATCTTGTCAAAATCCAGCAAGATGGCGTGGATGTCGGCTGGGCAACCACGCTGGGAAGCATTGCCGAAGGCAACCCGCTCATCGCTCCGGATGCGGAGGGAGCCTACGACCTCGTCTATGAAATGGGCGACGCACGCGTGGAGAAGGCGCGGGGCTCCTTTGCCGTAGGCGCGCTCGACCAGGCTGGGCAGAATTCGGGACAGCAAGGCCAGAATCCCGGCGAAGTTGAGGCGACCTTCAAGGTTGGCCCGGTGTTCGAAGGCCTGCAGCCGCAATGGTCGGCGGTCCCTCTCGACGATCATCTGCCGGTTGATGCCTGGGCTTCCAACGAAGCCGGCCCCAGCATGAGCGGGTCCTTCCTGCCAGGCCGTTACCGGGTGACCGGAGACGCAGGCGACATGCAGTTTCTTGGCGATGTCGAAATCACGCTGGGTGGTCCGAATGTCTTCGAGATCGGGCTGGCGCCCGAACCCGGATCCGATCCGGGCGGACCGTTGACAGAGGAAGGCGCCGCGGAACTGCTCGATCGGCTTGTTCCCGATCGCAAACCGGCCAATTGAGGATAAGACCATGCGCAGGATCTCACTTCCCATCACAACAGCCGTCTTCCTTGTCGCGGTCCCGGCCATGGCAGAACAGAAGGCGCTGGTCGCCGAATGCACCGGCAGCGGTGCACGGTTCTACCTCTCGGACCTGACCATCAGCCAGGCGGCGGTCACAGCCGGCACGGATGTTCCGTCGAATTCCGACGGCGTGCTTGTGGTCGGTGCAGGCAAGAAGCCCTACTGGTCAACGGCGGGACGCAAACAGATCGACCGGGATTGCGGCGGCCAGGGCCAGGACGAAATCGAGCTGTTTCCCGGCGGCCTGCAGCCTCGGGACGGCACCTGGCGGACCACCGTGCAGCCCACCGAGATGAAAGGCTGCCCGTCCATGCTGGCCGGCGCGATCGCGGCAGGCAGCGCCCAGGCCCAGACCACGACGCGGCGGGTCGAGTTTCCCGAACCGTTTGATCCCAACAAGCTGCCGCGTGACTTCAACCCGGGTCACAGCTGGCAGGCCGCCGGCGCGCATCGCTGGACCAGCTCGATCTATTCCGGCGGCACGAATTTCGGCGCAGAAGGCATGCAGGCAACGGATGTGCGCCTGACCCTGCAGCTGGTCTCGGAGACCGAAATCCGGCAATCCGGCTCGGTCAAAATCAACCTGCCGAAGATCGCCCAGCAGACCCTGGGGATTTCGGGCGATTGCCGTGTCATCACCAATTCCGTCTCAACATGGATCGGCAATTAGATGAGTGTCGGTCAAAACCGGGACGCTCTGACATCCCTCCCCGCTGGGAGCATCGACGACTGAAGGAAGGAAACCGGCAGGTTGTCTAGCCGAAGGGATGGTCGGGACACCAAAGCTTGCCCTGAAACCGAAGGCGTTCCGGCTCGGGAGCAGAAACCCGTCAAAATCAATGGCGGCACTGACGGAACCAAGGCGAATGTGCGGCGTTGGTGTGTCATGAAAAAGATCGTCACCATTACCGCATGCCTCCTCGCCCTGGGCGCGGCCTCGATTGCCGCCGACGCGGACGGGATTTCCTGGTCGCCCAGAACAGCGGAGTTTGCCATGTCCTCCCCGGCTGCGCCGGTCTCTGTTGCCGCAGTGGCGTCCGGCGAAGGAGTTCCAGGACAGCATATGCAGATCATGGAACGCGATGTGCGTCTGGTATCCGGCAAGATCGCCCCCGTGAGATCCTGCAGCTCAGCCAATTGGCCCTATTACCCCGCTGACTGCCTGCAAAGGACGGAGTCGGCAGGCCTTTGATCAGACACCGGCCAAAGAGCCATGTCCGCGCAACTGAAGGCCGGGCAGGACTTTGACGCTGCCCGGCGCTGATGGCCGGCAAGGGTGTGATCCCGGTTGTCACCAGCACCGAATGCTGGTTGTTATGCGCCATGGCCTTCACGCTTCGCCAATTGCAGTATTTCGTCGCCGTTGCCGCCCAGGGCACTGTCTCGGGGGCGGCACAGAACCTTTCGATTTCGCAATCGGCGGTGACAGAGGCGATCAAGGAGCTGGAAGGTGATCTCGGCGTAGAGCTGTTCGAGCGCCATTCCCGCGGGCTGACGATCACCCACAAGGGTCACCAGTTCCTGCGCCACGCGACCAAGATCCTGTCCGATGTCTCCGACGCCCGCCGCACCTTCTCCGACGACAAGGAAAACCTCACCGGCACGCTCAATCTGGGCGTCACCTCGCTGGTGGCCGGCTATGTGCTGTCGGACCTGCTGGCGCGCTATCGCCGGGCCTTTCCCGGCGTCACGGTTTCGGCAATCGAGGACAATGGTGATTATCTCGAACACCTGCTGATCGGCGGCGAACTCGATGTCGCCGTGATCGTGATCTCGAATTTGCGCAACCGCATGGCGCTGCAAACCGAGATCCTGGAAGTTTCACCCTACCGATTGTGGCTGCCGCTCGGCCACCGGCTGGCATCCGCCGAGAGCATCACAGTCGCGGAGGTGGCGGAGGAACCGGTAATCATGCTGACCATCGACGAGATCGAGGAGAGCACCGCCAAATTGCTGAGCGCCATCGGCTCGCGGCCGAAGATCGCCTTCCGGACCCGGTCGGTGGAAGCGGTGCGCAGTCTCGTCGCCACCGGCGCCGGCGTGGCGCTGTTGCCGGATCTGGTCTACCGGCCCTGGTCGCTGGAAGGCGACCGGATCGAGAGCCGCGATGTGTCGGGGAGCCTGCCGATGGTCCAGGTCGGCGTTGCCTGGCGGCGGGGCAGCGAACTCACGCAGGCCGCGCGCGATTTCATCGGCCTGTCGCAGGCGCAGCGCGCGATCCGCCAGCGCTAAGCCTTTTCCGAGCCTGCGACTTGTCATGTCACATAAATCGGATATTCTTGATATATCGATGCGATGGGATGCGTCGGCCGACCGGCCACGCAATGGCGCGACTTAGAGGAAAAGCGAGCAAATCATGACCGACAAGATCTACAACGTGCTGTTTCTGTGCACCGGCAACTCCGCCCGGTCCATCCTCGCGGAAGCCATCATGAACCGCGCCGGGCAAGGCCGGTTCAAGGCCTATTCGGCCGGCTCTCAACCGAAGGGCGAAGTCCACCCCTACACGCTCGACCTGTTGCGGAATACGAATTTCGACACCGGCTTCGCTCGTTCGAAGGACTGGGAGGAGTTCGCCAAGCCCGGCGCGCCGGAGCTGGATTTCGTGTTTACCGTCTGTGACAATGCGGCAAATGAAAGTTGTCCTGTCTGGCCCGGTCAGCCGATGACCGCCCATTGGGGTGTGCCCGACCCTGCCGCAGCCGAGGGAACGGAAGCCGAAAAGCGTCTCGCATTTTCAGATGCTTACCGCATGCTCAATTCACGGATTTCGATCTTCACCAGCCTGCCCTTGGCGAGCATCGACCGCCTCGCCCTGCAAAAGCGGCTGGATGCGATCGGGCAGTCGTCCGACATGGATGGCGCCGGCTGAGGCAGGCTCCCGCCCCCAGGGCAAAGCATCCCGGACACAGGATTCCCTGACCCACGGGCGTCACAGCCTTGAGGCCAGGATAGATATCGGTTTTTCCGATATCGTAAATCTGATAAAAGTATTTGTGGTCTCAGGGTGATCGTATCACTCTTGGCTCCCGACGCTGGCCACTATTTCAGAGGCCGCCTACAGGGGAGCTCAAGCAGATGAAAAAAGTCTTCAATACATGCACGGCCATGGCATTGGCGCTTTCGGTCATGGCGCCGGGAATGGCGTCAGCTGACATGATGACGGAAGTCGGACCCGGCGAAGGCCAGGTCAACATCGTTGCCTGGGCCGGCTATATCGAGCGTGGCGAAACCGACAAGGCCTTCGACTGGGTCACCAAGTTCGAGGAAGCCTCGGGCTGCAAGGTCAATGTCAAGACCGCCAACACATCCGACGAGATGGTGGCGCTGATGAACGAAGGTGGCTTCGACCTCGTCACCGCGTCCGGCGACGCATCGCTCAGGCTGATCGCGGGCAAGCGCGTGCAGCCGATCAACATCGATCTCATTCCGTCCTGGTCGACGGTCGACGACCGGCTCAAGGATGCGCCCTGGCACACGGTTGACGGCGTGCATTACGGCACCCCCTACATGTGGGGCCCGAATGTGCTGATGTACAATACAGAAGCGTTCAAGGATTCGCCCCCCACCTCCTGGAACGTTGTGTTCGAGGAAATGGATCTGCCGGACGGCCAGTCCAACAAGGGACGCGTGCAAGCCTATGACGGCCCGATACACATCGCCGATGCAGCGCAGTACCTGATGTTCCACAAGCCCGAACTCGGCATCAAGAGCCCCTATGAGCTCAATGACGAGCAGTACAAGGCGGCACTCGATCTGCTTCGCGTTCAGCGCACCCTGGTCGGCCGCTACTGGCATGACGCCTTCATCCAGATTGACGACTTCAAGAATGAGGGCGTTGTTGCGTCCGGCACCTGGCCATTCCAGGTCAACCTGCTGAAGGCCGACAACCAGCCGGTGGCTTCGGTCATCCCCCAGGAGGGAGCCACGGGTTGGGCTGACACCACCATGATGCATGCGGAAGCCGCCAATCCGAACTGCGCCTACATGTGGATGGAGCATTCGCTGGCCTCCAACCTGCAGTCCGATCTCTCGGTCTGGTTCGGCGCGAACCCCTCCGTTCCCGCAGCCTGCACCGATGGGCGCGGCATGCAGACCGCTGAAGGCTGCACCGCCAACGGCCTGGATGATTTCGAGAAGATCAACTTCTGGACCACGCCGGTTTCGAAGTGCGAAAGCCAGGGCGAGTGCGTTCCCTACTATCGCTGGGTCTCGGACTATATCGGCGTCATCGGCGGCCGTTGATCCGAACGCAGCATCGACCGAACCAACACCTCCCTCCCCTTTGCAATTCGGGGAGGGAGACTGGCGGCCGGCCAGACTCTCGCAACATGAACTGCGCTCCCTTGGACCGATGCCCTTGCCAGGCACATCACGACTGATCTGGATATCCCATGCCCCATGCCGTCTCCTTCCAGCAGGTATCCCGTCATTTCGGGACCGTTCGCGCCGTCGACGCGGTCGATCTCGAGGTCGAGGCGGGCGAGTTCTTCGCCATGCTCGGACCATCGGGATCTGGCAAGACCACCTGCCTGAGGCTGATCGCCGGGTTCGAGCAGCCGACCGCAGGACATATCGAGATCTTCGGGGAAACTGCGGAAGGCGTGCCGCCCTACCGGCGCAACGTCAACACCGTGTTCCAGGACTACGCGCTGTTCCCGCATCTCAACGTGGCGGACAATGTGGCCTACGGGCAGATGATCCGCGGCGTGGCCAAGGCCGAGCGCCTGCGCGACGCGGAGGCTGCGCTCGAGATGGTCAAGCTGCCGGGTTACGGGGCGCGCAAGCCCGGCCAACTCTCGGGCGGGCAACGGCAGCGCGTGGCGCTCGCCCGCGCGCTCGTCAACAAGCCCAAGGTTCTGCTGCTCGACGAACCGCTCGGCGCGCTGGATCTCAAGCTGCGCGAGCAGATGCAGGAAGAGCTCAAGGCGCTGCAGAAGGCGCTTGGCATCACCTTTGTCTTCGTCACGCACGATCAGGGCGAGGCCCTGTCGATGGCCGACCGGATCGCGGTGTTCAACGATGGCAGGATCATGCAGACCGGAACGCCAGAGGAGATCTACCGCCGCCCCAAGACGCGCTTCGTGGCGGATTTCGTCGGTTCCTCCAATGTGCTGTCGCCGGAGTTCACCCAACGGCTGGGTGGACCCGCCGAATGGGCGAGCCTCAGGCCCGAAGACATTCGCCTTGGCGCGGATGGCGGGCGCGAGGCCCGGGTGACCGGATCGAGCTTCCTTGGCAACGCCACCCGCGTGACGCTTGATCTCGGCGGTGAGAAACTCACCGTGCTGCTGCCTGCCGGATCCGATGTGCCCGCGCAGGGCGCAACGGTGCGCTTTTCCTGGGAGCCCTCCGCGCTTCACCTGATGGGAACGGAAGCATGAGCACCGCAACCCTGCGAACCGGCGCCATCCTGCCCGGTCGAGGGGGCGTGGGCGGTGCGCTGTCTGATGCCTTCTGGCGCAATCCGAAACTGCTCCTGTTCGTGATGCTGACGCCGCCACTTTTGTGGCTCGGCATCATCTATCTGGGCAGCCTGTTCGCGCTTCTGGTCCAGAGCTTCTTTTCGATCGACGAATTTTCCGGACTGGTCGTGCGTGAATTCACGCTCAAGACCTATGGCGAATTGCTGCGCCCCTCCAATCTCGACATTATCGTGCGCACCGTCACCATGGCGGGCCTGGTGACCATCGCCTCGGCGGTCATCGCCTTTCCGATCGCCTACTACGCCGCGCGTTATGCGAAAGGGCGCTGGAAAGCGGTGTTCTATCTCGGCGTGATGCTGCCATTGTGGTCGAGCTATCTGGTCAAGGTCTATGCCTGGAAGCTGATCCTGGCCAAGGAAGGCATTCTTATCTGGATCTTCGACAAGCTGCATCTGACCTTCCTGATCGACGGCTGGCTGTCCCTGCCGGTCGTCGGCGGCAACTCGCTGTCGGTCAGCCTGACGGGTACGTTTCTTGTCTTTGTCTATGTCTGGCTGCCGTTCATGATCCTGCCGGTGCAGGCAGCACTTGAACGGGTGCCCGGCAATCTGCTCGAAGCCTCCGCCGATCTTGGCGCCTCGCCGCGCCAGACCTTCACCAATGTGCTGCTGCCGCTGGCGCTGCCGGGCATCATCGCCGGCTCGATCTTCACCTTTTCGCTGACGCTCGGAGATTACATCATCCCGCAGATCATCGGCACCTCGCACCGTTTCATCGGCATGGCGGTCTATGCGCATCAGGGAACGGCGGGCAACATTCCGCTCGCCGCCGCCTTCACAGTGGTGCCGGTGGTGATCATGGGGATCTATCTCTGGCTCGCCAAACGCGCGGGGGCCTTCAATGCGCTCTGACAAGCAAAACCGCACGCCGACAGGACTCAAGATCGCCGCAGGCGTTGGGCTAGCCTTCCTGCATCTGCCGATCCTGCTGATCTTCCTCTACGCCTTCACCACCGAGGACAAGAGCTACCAGTTCCCTCCCCCCGGGCTTACGCTGAAATGGTTCGCGGTGACCTGGAACCGTCCGGACGTCTGGGAAGCGCTGGGCCTGTCGGTGCGCGTTGCCTCGATCTCGACCGTGGTGGCGCTGGTGCTGGGCACGCTCTGCGCGGCGGCCATCTCGCAGACCCGGTTCTTCGGGCGCGAGGCGATCTCGCTGCTGGTGATCCTGCCGATCGCCCTGCCCGGCATCATCACCGGCATTTCGCTGCGCTCGGCATTCAATCTCGCCGAGATCCCGTTTTCGTTCTGGACCATCGTGCTTGGTCACGCCACCTTCTGCGTGGTGGTGGTCTACAACAATGCCGTGGCCCGTTTCCGCCGGGTGTCGGGCTCGCTGATCGAGGCCTCGATGGATCTCGGCGCCGACGGGTTCCAGACATTCAGGTATGTGATCCTGCCCAATATCGGCACGGCGCTGCTCGCCGGCGGCATGCTCGCCTTCGCGCTCAGCTTCGACGAGGTGATCGTCACCACCTTCACGGCCGGCCAGCAGGCGACGCTGCCGATCTGGATGCTGGAGGAACTGGTCAGGCCGCGCCAGCGCCCGGTCACCAATGTGGTGGCGATGGTGGTGGTGCTGGTTACCTTCCTGCCCATTCTTGCCGCCTATTACCTCACCCGGGACGGGGACCAGATCTCCGGACAGGGCAAATAACACACGGGAGAAACACCATGGACACGCAAATGCTGATCGGTAACCGTTTCGAGGCAGGGACGGAAGCGGAGGAGAAGATCTTCAACCCGCGCACCGGCGAGACCATCCTCAACCTGCCCGAGGCCTCTTCCAGCCAGATCGAGGCTGCGGTCAATGCTGCCGACAAGGCGTTCGCGACCTGGTCGCGCACGACGCCGGCGCAACGCTCGGGCTATCTGCTCAAGATCGCCGACCGGATCGAGGCGGAGGCCGACGGGTTTGCAGCCCTTGAAGCCCTCAACTGCGGCAAGCCGATCAATGCGGTGAAGAACGACGAGATCCCGGCGATTGTCGACTGCTACCGGTTCTTTGCCGGCGCGGTGCGCTGCATGCCCGGAAATGCGGCGGGCGAATACATGGAGGGCCACACCTCGATGATCCGCCGCGACCCTGTCGGCATCATCGCCTCGATCGCGCCATGGAACTATCCGCTGATGATGATGGCCTGGAAGCTGGCGCCGGCCATCGGCGGCGGCAACACGGTGGTTTTCAAACCGTCCGAGCAGACCCCGCTGACGGCGTTGAAGCTGGCCAAGATCATGGCCGCGATCCTGCCCGAGGGCGTGGTCAATGTCGTGCTTGGTCGCGGCGAAAGCGTCGGCAACGCGCTGATCAACCACCCCAAGGTCAACATGATCTCGATCACCGGCGATGTCGCCACCGGCAAGAAGGTGCTGCAGGCCGCCGCCAAATCGGTCAAGCGCACCCATCTCGAACTCGGCGGCAAGGCGCCGGTCATCGTGTTCGACGACGCCGATCTCGACGCAGTCGTCAGCGGCCTGCGCGCCTTCGGCTATTACAATGCCGGCCAGGACTGCACCGCCGCCTGCCGGATCTACGCAGGGCCCAAGATCTATGACAAGCTGGTGGCCGAGCTTTCGAGCGCCGTCTCCAGCATCAAGTTCGACCAGGCCGACGACGCGGAAAATGAAATCGGCCCGCTGATTTCCAAGCGCCAGCGCGACCGGGTTGCAAGCTTCGTCGAGCGCGCCTCGGAAATGAAGCACATGGAAATCACCACCGGCGGCAAGCCGGGCGAGGGCAACGGCTTCTATTACCAGCCGACGCTGATTGCCGGAGCACTGCAGAGCGACGAGATCGTGCAGCGCGAAGTCTTCGGCCCGGTCGTTTCTGTCACCCGGTTCACCGAGGCGGAGGAAGCGGTCCGCTGGGCCAATGATTCCGAATATGGCCTAGCCTCCTCGGTCTGGACCAAGGATGTCTCCAAGGCGATGCAATGCGCCGCACGGCTGCAATATGGCTGCACCTGGATCAACACCCATTTCATGCTGGTCAACGAGATGCCGCATGGCGGCATCAAGCAGTCGGGCTATGGCAAGGACATGTCGCTTTACGCACTTGAGGATTATACCGCAGTGCGGCATGTAATGATCGCCCACGGCTGAGAGGCCGTTTACCCGATCCCGGGACGGGCTTGACCGTCCCGGGTGGATGCTGCAAAGCCGCCGGGGATGGTCGATAATCGGGGCCATCAACAACCGGAGACTGTCATGGCGCATCCGCATTTTGTCATCACCATCGCCTGCGCCGACCAGCCCGGCATCGTTGCGGCGATCACCACCGAACTCGCCGCGATAGGCGCCAATATCGCTGAATCGAGCCAGTTCTGGGATCGCCAGACCAACCGGTTCTTCATGCGCATTGCGATCGAAACGCCGGACGGCGTCGACGCGGAAGCCGTCAAGCGGTCGCTGAAAGCGCCGGTGGCGCGCTTCGAGATGCGGCTCGACATCAACGAGACGGCCAAGCGGCCGAAGATCATCATCATGGTGTCGAAATTCGACCATGCGCTGCTGCACCTGATCTATCAGATCCGGGTCGGCTGGCTCGACGCCGAAGTGGTCGGAATCGTCTCCAATCACGAAGACAGCCGCCGCACCGCCGAGATCGAGAACATTCCCTTTCACTACTGGCCTGTCAGCAAGGACACCAAGGCTGCCCAGGAAGAAAAACTGCTTGAGCTTGCGACCACCAGCGGCGCGGATCTGGTGATCCTGGCGCGCTACATGCAGGTGTTGTCGGACAACCTCTCGCGCCGGCTTTTCGGCAAGGTGATCAATATCCACCACTCCTTCCTGCCGAGCTTCAAGGGCGCCAAGCCCTATCACCAGGCGCATGAACGCGGCGTCAAGCTGATCGGGGCGACGGCGCACTACGTCACCGCCGATCTCGACGAAGGTCCAATCATCGAACAGGAAACCGAGCGCGTGACCCATGCGATGACCGCGGACGATTTTGTCGCCGCCGGCCGCGACATCGAGGCGCGCGTGCTGGCGCGGGCGGTGAAGATGCATGTGGAATCGCGCGTCATGCTCAATGGCCACAAGACCGTGGTGTTTGGATAGGCGGCGTGAACTGGGACGACATCAGGGTCTTTCTGGCTGTCGCCCGCTCAGGGCAGATCCTGGCGGCCGCCAAGCGGCTGGGGATCAACCACGCCACCGCCGCACGACGGATCACGTCGCTTGAAACCGCGCTCGGGGCGCAACTGGTGGTCCGCCGCACCAATGGCTGCGGGCTGACCGGCGAAGGCGAGGCTTTCCTGACGCATGCCGAGCGCATGGAGGCCGAGATGCTGGCCGCGCAGGCCAATCTCGGCCGCACCGACAGCGCCATCTCGGGCACGGTGCGGATCGGGGCGCCGGACGGGTTCGGAGTGTCGTTCCTGGCGCCGCGGCTCGGGTCGCTAATCGCCAGGCATCCCGATCTCAGGCTGCAACTGGTGCCGGTGCCGCGCAGCTTCTCGCTGCCGCAGCGCGAGGCCGATATCGCGATCACCGTCGAGCGGCCCGCCGAGGGCCGGCTGGTGGCGCGCAAGCTCGTGGACTATTCGCTGTCGCTCTACGCCTCGCGCGCCTATCTGGCGGAGCACGGAACACCGACGCGGACAGACCAGCTCAAGCAGCACCGGCTGATCAGCTATGTGGAAGACCTGATCTTCTCGCCGTCACTGCATTTCACCCGCGAAATCCTGCGCAACTGGACCGCGCAGTTCGAGATCTCCAGCGCCACCGGGCAGACCGAAGCAGTGCGCTCGGGCGCAGGCATTGCGGTTCTCCATGATTATATTGCGGGGCTGGATCCGGATCTGGTGCGGCTGCTGCCGGAACACCGCATCGAGCGCTCCTACTATATGGTCTATCATGAATCCGCGCGGGATCTGGCGCGGGTCCGCACCGTCGCCGATCACATCTCCACCGTCGCGCAGGCGCACAAGGCGCATTTCTTTCCGGTCGAGCGATAAGGATCTACCCGGGAACCGCAGGGGCCGGGCTCAGTGACCTTCAGCTGCCAGGCGTCCTTGCAATCGCCCATGCCAAGAAAAAACAAAACGCCTGCCGGGTCAGACCCGACAGGCGCTTGTACTTCGTCGTGACGTCCGGACCGGTGCTTGGGAGGAGGATCCCGGCGCAGACCGTCTCGACTACTGCCATGCCGAACTGGGAGGAGGAGGTGTTCGGCGTGGCGTTGAAACAGATATGGTGCAGTTCATGCTGCATTGCAATAGGATTCTGCAAAAATCTTTATCTTTTGGTAAAGTTGCGTAACCCCATGTATTTTTGTGTGTTTTCGGGGAGATATACGGCCGCTGACAACTGGCGGGCAGCCGGAATTGCCGCATTGCAACAAAAAACCGGGGCCCGGGGCCCCGATTAGGGTCAAATCAGGCCATTTGAATCGCGCCCGGCCCGGGAATCCCGGAGGGCGGGCATTTGCCGGCGATGATCATGCCGAGCAGATCGTCCTCCGACACATCGGCGACCTTGACGGTTCCGACCAGCTGACCGTTTTTCATGACATTGGCCCGGTCGCACAGCGCCTTGACCTGGTGAATGTCGTGATCGATCAGCAGGATGCCGATTCCTTCCGACTTCAACTGATCGATCAGTTCGGCAACCATCTGGGTTTCCTGCACGCCAAGCGCCGCGGTGGGTTCATCCATGATCAGGATCTTGGCGTTGAAGTAGACCGCACGGGCAATGGCGACCGATTGTCGCTGACCGCCCGAAAGCCCCTTCACGGGCGTGTGGAAGCGCCGGAAATTCGGATTGAGGCGATGCAGGATCTTGCGTGTTTCCGCCTCCATCAAGGCATCATCGACAAATCCCAGCGGGGTTGTCAGTTCACGACCCAGGAACAGGTTCGAAGCTGCATCGAGATTGTCGGCAAGCGCCAGATACTGATAGATGGTCTCGATCTGGTGATTGCGGGCGTCGCGCGGGTTGTGGATCTCCGCCTTCTTGCCGTTGATGAAAATCTCGCCGCCGTCGCGCGGCAGTGCACCCGACAGCATTTTCATCAGCACCGACTTGCCGGCGCCATTGTGGCCCAGAACGCCGACGACCTCGCCGGGATAAAGATCGATGGTGACGTGATCGACGGCCTTGATGCCGCCGAACGACTTCTGCATGTCGCGCAGTTCAACGAGAGGCGTGGTCATGTCTTGTCTCCCGTCCGACGCCGATAGAGAATGTCAATGAAGACCGCGAGAACCAGCACGGTGCCCACGACGATGTTCTGGTAGGGCGCGTCGACGCCAACCATGGCCATGCCCGATTGCAGGCTCTGCATGATCAGTGCGCCCAGGATCGCGCCGTAGATGGTGCCCAGGCCGCCCGACAGCGCCGTGCCGCCGATGACCGCTGCCGCAATGACGCGGAGTTCGTCAAGCGTGCCGATGTCATTGGAGTGGAAGGTGAGCCGTGACGAGGCGACGACTGCGGAAATGGCGCACAGCACGCCCATGATGGCGAAGATCTTGACGGTGAGCAGGCGGGTGTTGATGCCTGCCAGTTCCGCCGCCTCGGGATTGCCGCCGGTGGCGAAAATATACCGTCCCAGCCGGGTGCGCCGGGCCACGATGGTCATGACAAAGGCGATCAGGAACAGCAGCAGAACCGAAACCGGCAGTCCGTAGCCCTGCACAAGGCCTTCCGGCATCACTTCTCCGCGCTCCTCGAACATCCGCTGCAATCGCGCCGTGGGGATTTCATAGGCGTTGAGGATGGCAACGAGACCGACAATGGCGACTGCGATGATTGCGCCCATCATGACTTCGGCCCACATCGGCTTGACCGGGAATTCGTGCAGGATCTTGTTCCGTCGCGACTGGAACAGGGCATAGAACGCCGCCAGGATGGCGAGTCCGGCAACGACCCAGCTCCAGGTCTCGCCCAGTGTGCCGTTGATGCCGCCGAAAAGCTGAAAATTCCGGTCGAGCGGACCTATTGTCTGTCCCGATGTCAGGTGCCAGGCGACGTTGCGCCACACCAGGAAACCACCGAGGGTGACAATGAAGGCCGGGATCGCCAGATAGCCGACGAGCCAGCCCTGGAAGGCGCCGATCACCAGGCCGGTCGCCACGCCGACCAGGATCGCAAGCGGCATGGTCAGTGGATGGTTGAGACCCAGCCCCAACCACTCCGGCGACACCACGGTCTGCATCATCGCCATCATCGCCGAACAGGTCGCCAGTAATGAGCCGACCGAAAGGTCGATATGGCGGGTGACGATGACAAACACCATGCCCGTCGCCATGATCGCCACCGAGGCGGTCTGGATCGTCAGGTTGAAGATGTTGCGCGGCGTCATGAAACGCCCGTCGGTGAGAAGGTTGAAAATCAGGCAGATGACGACAAAGGCGCCGATCATGCCGATAAGGCGGGAGTCAATTTCAAGCGCGGCGAAGAACTTGCGTGGCTTTGCCGGCGTGCTCGCTGCTGAGGTGGTGTCGGTCATGGCCGTATCCGGATAAAGAGCATCAATACGTCCCCATCCCGAAGGATGGGAACGCTACTTGCGCAATCAATAACAGAGCGTGAAGCTTAGTTACAGGGAGCGGGGCCGCCAGAAACGCCCTGGCACAAGGCTTCCTTGCTGATCCAGCCAGCATCGACGACCGTGGCAAGATTGTCCTTGGTGATCGGAACCGGAGCAAGGAACAGGGCAGTCATCGTGGTGCCGGAAGGCGATGTCCATTCCTCGGCGCCTTCGATGTCGGCCATCGCCGTGCCATCTGCGAGCTTGGCGGCGATTTCGCCGGCATTCTTGCCGAGTTCACGGGCGTCCTTCCAGACGCTGACGGTCTGGGTGCCATTGGCGACGCGGTTGAGCGCGGCGTGGTCGCCGTCCTGGCCGGAGACCGGGATGCCCTGCATGCCCTGCGCGGTCAGCGCAGCAACGGCGCCGCCGGCGGTGCCGTCATTGGACGCAACCACGGCGTCGACCTTGTTGTCGTTGGCCGTCAGGATCTGCTCCATGTTGCGCTGGGCGTTGGCGGGAAGCCAGCCGTCGGTGTAGGCTTCGTCGACGATGGTGATGTCGCCGGCATCGATGGCCGACTGCAGGACTTCCTGCTGGCCGCCACGAAGGAAGTCGGCGTTGGGATCGGTCGGCGAACCCTTGATCATCACGTAATTGCCCTTGGGCGCGGCAGCCAGAACGGCGCGAGCCTGCATGCGCCCGACCTCGACGTTGTCGAAGGTCAGGTAGAATGCGCGGCTGTCCTCGATCAGGCGGTCATAGGCAACGACCGGAATGCCTTCGTCCGCAGCCGCCGTCACGGCCGGAATGATCGCCTGGGTGTCCTGGGCGAGAATGATGAGCGCGTCGACGCCCTGCGCCATCAGGCTTTCCACATCGGACAGCTGCTTGGCGGCGGACGATTGCGCATCGGTCGACACATAGGTGTCGCCAGCGGCCTCGATGGAGGCCTTCATCGCGGCTTCATCGGTCTTCCAGCGTTCTTCCTGGAAATTCGACCAGGAAACGCCGATGGTCTTGCCTTCAGCCAACGCGGCTCCGGCCATTCCAGCTGTCATGACGACGCCAGCAACGAGCGTGCTGAGTAACTTTTTCATGTAATCCTCCCGGGTGCATACCAAATGCAAAATTGACAAACATGCCGGCAATCAGCAGCCGGGCACGCCTCTGAGACTTATTAATTCAAGTCTCGAAAAAAATCGTGACTCAAAACAGCTTGCATGTCAACATGAAACACACTGGGAGCAAGTTGCTGCAATGCAACGTAAATTTTGCATTGCACCCGGCCATGAGGAGGCGGCCAGGGAAGATGACGATCGTACTTCGCTCGGACGACATGCGAAGACGCAACCGACTGCGCATCGTTGAGATCGTGCGGCGCGGGGGCACGGTCAGCCGTGGCGAGATCGCCCAGTCCGCCGCGCTGAGCCCGGCGACGGTGTCGACGATCTCGAGCGAACTGATCGCCGAGGGCGTCCTCATCGCGCGCAGCGTCGAGACCGGTTTGAGCGCCGGGCGCGGCCGGCCGAGCGCCAGCCTGTCGATCAATCCGCAATTTTGTCATGCCGTGCTGATCATTCTCAAGATCGGCGCGGTCAACGTCGCCATTGTCGATTACGCCGGCACGGTGATCGCGCGCGAGCATTTCCATCTCGACATGGCCAATGTCGCCATGTCGGATTTCAGGGAGACGCTGATTACCGAGATCCACCAGACCTGGGAGAGGTCAGGACTTGCGACGGAGCAGCTCGGGCGCATCTCGATCGGCGTCCAGGGCACCACCGACATCGCCGGGCTCAAGCTGCTGCGGTCGCCGATGACGCCGCTGACCGACATACCGGTGGCCTTCTGGCTCGAAGAGGAATTCGGCGTGCCCGTTCGGCTCGCCAATGACTGCGACCTGATCGCCCGGGCGCTGAACTGGCGCGATCCGGAGCGCTACAGCGACAATTTTGCCGCCATCCTTCTCGCCCACGGCGTCGGCATGGGCCTGTTCCTGCGCGGCCAGATCATCAACGGAACACGGTCCTCGGGAACGGAATTCGGGCATATGCTGCACCAGACGGACGGGGCATTGTGCCGCTGCGGCTCGAATGGCTGCATCGAAGCCGATGCGGGCGACTATGCGATTACACGCCGCTACCGGGGCAAACCGGTTCACGCGGCGCCGCAAAGCCATGTCGAGCCGGTCGAGATCATTCGCATCGCCGAGGCCGCCCGCGCCGGCGACACGCTGGCGGCCGAAACCTTCGCTTCCGCCGGCCGGGCGCTGGGGTCCGGCCTGGCGGGCATCTTCGCGCTTGTCGACCCGTTCAGGGTGGCCTTTGTCGGCCATGGGGCGGCGGCGTTCGACCTGATGGAACCGGCCTTGCGCGAGGTCCTCAAGAATTCGAACGCCTCTGCCGCGAGCAACATCCCGATCGATCTCTATGTTGACGAAATGCCGCTGGTGTTCGAAGGCTGCGGCATCGCCGCGCTTCTGGAGATCGACGTCACGCAGGCCGACCGGGTCGGGGACAGCTCGAGGCACTGAAGGCAAGGCGGCGGCGGGGGAAAACCCGGAAGCAAAGCCCCCAGGCAAGGAGGAATGCAGCATGATTTCAGTGAACAGGATGCCCGCAGCACTCGGCCTCGCTCTTGTTCTCGGACTTCAGTGGGGGTGGGCGCCAGCAGTCCTTGCGGAGGAACCCTGGGCCGAGCGCACGCAAGCGCTCGGCGCAATCAGCGAGATGCCATCGGGGGTCCTGTCCAGATCTGAACTCGCAGACCTTACCGCCATTGGCGAGGCCTTGTTCAGTGCAAACTTCACCACGCAGGACGGGGTGGGCCGGCCGCAGGCGACGCAAGCGATCGATCCGACCCGGCGCAAACATCCGCGCGAGCAGGTGTTCTTCCGCACCGCGGGTCCGGATGCCGGGTCGTGCGCGGCCTGCCACAACCAGCCCGTCGTGGGCGGGGCGGGCGATTTTGTCACCAACGTCTTTACCTCCGAGGGGTTCGAAAGCGCGGATTTCGATTCGCTTGATCCGCAATTTTCCAACGAACGCGGCAGCAATCACCTCTTCGGCGCAGGCCTGGTCGAAATGCTGGCGCGGGAGATGAGCCGCGAGCTTCAGTCGATCCGGTCCCGGACCCTCGCCCAGGCGCGGGCCGACGGCGCCGTCGTGCGCCGCAAGCTCGAAGCGAAGGGGGTGGATTTCGGCTTCATCACGGCCGAGCCCGACGGATCCGTCAATCTCGACGAGCTTGATGGCATCGACACCGATCTCGTCATCCGTCCCTTCAGCCAGAAAGGCGTGATGACCTCGCTCAGGCAGTTCACCGTCAACGCCATGAACCATCACCATGGCATACAGCCCGACGAGCGTTTCGGCGCGCGCTGGACCGGGTCGGATGATCACGACGGCGACGGGAAATCGAACGAGATGTCCGCGGCCGATGTCTCCGCGCTGGTGGCCTGGCAGGCGACGCTGCCGGCTCCGGTGCAGATGGTTCCGGAAGTGGATGGCTGGCCCGAGGCGGCCGCGCGCGGCGAAGACAGGTTCTCGGATTTCGGCTGTGCCACCTGTCACCGCCCCGCCCTGCCGCTCGACAGTCTGGCCTTCGCCGACCCCGGGCCGTTCGATCTGGCCGGGACGCTCAACGACAGCCAGGTGGGGCAAAAGGCGCTCTATGATTTCACGTTGCTGGACTGGACGTCCAGGCTGCCGCGCGACGCAGAGGGCCGGGTGCTGGTGCCGCTTTTCGGCGACCTGAAGCGGCATGTGATGACCGACAACCAGATCGATGCGCTCGGCAACGAGCTTCTGTCGCAGAGATTCGTCGAGCGGAACCTTTTCCAGACCGCGGAATTGTGGGGCGTCGGGTCCACCGGCCCCTATGGCCATCGCAACGACTTCACCACTCTTGATGAAATCATTCTCGCCCATGGCGGCGCGGGCCGTGAGTCCCGCAATGCCTATGCCGCGGCCGCCGACGCGGACAAGTCGGCATTGATCGCATTTCTCAAGACCCTGGTGATCGTCCCATGAACCGTCTCCGTTCCCTGTCTTGCGCCAGCGGACTGTTGCTCACCGCGCTGGTCTATCCCGCCATTGCCGAAACCAGCTTCTCCTCCGACGTGCCGATCCTGAACGAGGAAGCGGCGAGCGCGGGCATCGATCACAGCTACACCGGCGGCTGGGAGTTCTTCGTCGGCGGCGGCGTGGCGAGCCTTGACTGCAATGGCGACCGTCTTCCCGACCTGGTGATTGCCGGCGGCGCGTCACCTGCGGGATTCTATGTCAATGAGAGCGCGACTGGCGAGGCGCTGGCCTTCAAGCCGCTTGATACCGGACTGAATGCCGAAGATCTCACCGGCGTGCTCGGCGCCTATCCGCTCGACATCGACAATGACCGGTACATGGACCTGGTGCTCCTGAAGCTTGGCCGCAACCTGGTGCTCAGAGGCGGACCCGACTGCCGTTTCGAAAAGGCCAACCGCGAGTTCGGCATCGATGGCGGACGGGCCTGGTCGACCGCAATGTCCGCGATCTGGGAAAAAGACATGCGGTTTCCGACCATCGCGATCGGCAATTATGTCGACCGCTCGGCACCGGGAACGCCATTCGGAACCTGTGAACCCAATCAGTTGCTGCGCTCGCGCCCGGGCGAGGCGCCCGATTACTCGGAGCCATTGACGCTGGAGCCCGGCTATTGTGCGCTGTCCATGCTGTTCACCGACTGGAACCGGTCGGGACAGCCCGATCTGCGCATCACCAATGACCGGCAATATTACCGCGAGGGCCAGGAACAGCTGTGGCAGATGTCACAGGGTCGCCCGCCGCGGCTCTATTCGGCGTCGCAAGGCTGGCAGCGACTGACGATCTGGGGCATGGGAATCGCCGAAACCGATTTCGACGCAGATGGCCTCCCCGAATACGCTCTGACCTCAATGGGCGATACCAAGATCCAGAAGCTAGACGAGGAAGCGGGAGAGGACCGGCCGACCTACCGGGACATCGCCTTTGAGAAGGGCGCCACGGCGCAGCGGCCCTATACCGGCGGCGATCACAAGCCTTCGACCGGCTGGCACAGTCAGTTCGCCGATATCAACAATGACACGCTGACCGACCTGTTCATTGCCAAGGGCAACGTCCAGGCCATGCCTGACTTTGCCAGTTTCGACCCTGACAATCTGCTGCTTGGCGGATTTGACGACAGTTTCCACGAAAAGGGGCTCGAGGCCGGGATCGCGGTCGACACGCGCGGGCGCGGCGCGGTTGTGGAGGATTTCAACATGGACGGCATGCTCGATCTGCTGGTCGTCAACCGCGAGCATCCCGCCAGCCTGTTTCGCAATCTTGGCGCGGCAACGGACTGGGGGCACCGGTCGATGGGCAACTGGGTGAAGATCGAGCTGGACAATGGCAAGATCAACCCCAGCGCGGTGGGTGCGCTGATTTCCGTGCGCACCGGCACCCGCACCCAGACACGCCGCATCCAGGTCGGCGGCGGTCATGCTTCCGGCAGGTCGGGTTTTGTGCATCTCGGCGTCGGCGTCTCCGAACGCGCGACCATTCGCGTACAATGGCCCGACGGGGAATGGAGCCACCCCTACCGCGTGTTCGCCAACCAGCATGTGCGGATCATCCGCGGCGAAGCCAATGCCCGCTACTGGTATCCTGCACAGTGACGAAGCCGGCCGGCATTCTCACTCGATATAGCCATTGCGCATGGCATAGGCCACCGCCTGGGTGCGGTTGACCGCGCCGACCTTGCGGGCGATGTTGTTGAGATAGTGATTGACCGTGTGTTCCGACAAATCGAGGATGCGGCCGATTTCCACCGATGTCTTGCCCGCTGCAGTCCAGAGCAGACACTCGCGTTCACGTTCGGTCAGAGGAGACTCGGACTTGACCGGCTTGGCCGAAACCTGGCGCAGTTTCTGATGCAGCAAATGGGCGTAAAGCGTCATGTCGGCGGTTTCGCAGCTGCTCATCGGCGGCCGATCTCCGAGGAAACAGACGGCCGCTGCGCCATGATCCGGACTGTAGACCGGCACAACGAACCAGCAAGCGGCCTCATTTTCGGCCGAGGTCGCCACGGCGAGCGCCTGGTCGCCAACCACAACGGCTGCCCCGGGGGCTTCAGGGCGGTGCTCCAATGGCGCTCGTGCTTCCCGGATCGTTGCGGCCAGCGGATTGACCGCAAATATCGTGGTGTCCTCATAGGCCTGTATAAGGTCGGATGGCGCGGATGTGATGACAACCGCTTCGGAGAACGTTCCGCTTCCCGAGCCGTATGTGTTGGCGACGAGAAAATACTTGAAACCGAACTGTTCGGCGATTTCCCGAAGCAATCTGAAAATATCAAACTGGGAAACACATTGATCCACACGCTGGCGGATGGACTGCATGCCCTTTTCCCGCGGATCGAGGCCGGTCATCGACCGCCCCCCCGCAAGAGTTTTCCCCGCTTCATGACTTCAGCTGATTGATGTCCGGACCGATTCGGCCCGACCCTGTTTCTAGACGGCAAGCAGTTCATGCAACCCCGGATTTCCCCATGCGACTGGCATTTGGAGCGGTAGGCTCCAATGCAGACACCCCCCACCCCGGCGGCTGTCTAGTGACACTTTGATTTAAGAATATACTAAAATTTACAAGATGCAAAACCTTGATCCCCAGATAGTTTCGTGTTGTCCGACAAGCCGCAAAGGTCATAGTGTCGCAAGCAGGATGAGGAATTCAAAAGGGGATATCATGCTTGGAATGATGCAGGACTGGCCGTTGCTGTGCCACAAGGTCATTGATCATGCGGCGACCTATCACGGCCAGCGGGAGGTGGTGTCGCGCTCGGTGGAAGGAGCGTTTCACCGGACGAATTACCTCGAGATTCGCGGCCGCGCGCTCAAACTTGCGCAACGGCTGGACCGGGATGGCTATGGGCTCGGCGACCGCATTGCGACGATGGCCTGGAATACCTGGCGGCACCTGGAATCCTGGTATGGAATCCTCGGAATCGGCGCGGTCTATCACACGCTCAATCCCCGGCTTTTTCCCGACCAGATCGCCTGGATCATGAACGACGCCGAAGACCGGATGCTGTTCGTCGATCTCACCTTCGTCAAGCTGGCCGAGATGATCGCGCCGAAAGTGCCGAGCCTCGAGCGGATCGTCATCCTGACCGATGATGCGCACATGCCCGAGACTTCGCTCAAGAACGCGGTCTCCTACGAGAGCTATATCTCAGACGCCGATGGCGATTTCGCCTGGCGGGAATTCGACGAGAGAACCGCCGCGGGGATGTGCTACACATCGGGCACCACCGGCGATCCCAAGGGCGTGCTGTACTCGCACCGCTCCAATGTGCTGCACGCCATGGCGGCGCTGCAGCCCGACATGCTCAATCTCGCTTCGCGCGACCGGCTGATGCCGGTGGTTCCACTGTTCCACGCCAATGGCTGGTCGACCGCCTTTTCCGGCCCGATGTCAGGCTGCGCGATGGTGATGCCCGGTGCCGGGATGGATGGCGCGTCAATCTATGAAATCCTGACCAAGGAGAAGGTCACGATCACGGCGGCGGTGCCGACGATCTGGCTGATGCTGCTTCAGCACATGGAAAAACACGGCGGCGACCTGCCCGATCTTTCCCGTGTGGTGATTGGCGGCTCGGCCTGCCCGCGCGCGATCACCAAGGCCTTCCAGGACGGGTATGGCGTCGAGGTGATCCATGCCTGGGGCATGACGGAAATGAGCCCGCTGGGAACCCTGTGCTCGATAAAGCCGGAATACAGCAATCTCACGGGCGAAGCCAAACTCGACATCCAGGCCAAGCAGGGCCATCCGCCCTTTACGGTCGAAATGAAGGTTACCAATGACGAAAACGAGGAGCTGCCGTGGGACGGCAAATCCTTCGGCCGGCTCAAGGTTCGCGGCCCGGCGGTTTCTTCTTCCTATTACAAGGGCCGCGGCGCCGAACAGTTCGATGCGGAGAACTGGTTCGACACCGGCGATGTCGCCCATATCGACGCCTTTGGCTACATGCAGATCACAGACCGGGCCAAGGATGTGATCAAGTCGGGCGGCGAATGGATCTCCACCATCGAGATCGAGAACCTGGCGGTTGGGCATCCGGATGTCGCCGAAGCCGCCGTGATCGGCGTGGCGCACCCCAAATGGGACGAGCGGCCACTGCTGGTGGTCGTGGTCAAGGAGGGCCGGTCGCCGAGCAAGCAATCGCTGCTCGATTTCCTGGAAGGCAAGATCGCCAAATGGTGGATGCCGGACGACGTCCTGTTCGTCGAGGAAATCCCACACACTGCCACGGGCAAGATCCAGAAGACCGCGCTGCGCGACCAGCTCAGGGACTATCGGCTGCCGACCGCCTGAGCGAAGCGAGATCCTTCACCACGGCAACCAGGCCCGCAGGCATGCCACGTTGCGGACCTGGTCCGTGAAAGGCCGCTTGTCAGCGCAAACGCAGGCCGGATTCCGCGTCAAACAGGAAAGCCCTGTCCGGATCGAAACCGGTCTTGAGAACATCCCCTTCCCGGGCCTCGCGATTGCCGCGAAGTTCGATGGTGAGCGGCAGTTCCTCCTCGGATCGCGAATAGGCAAAGGACGATCCGCCGAGATTTTCGATCACGTCCACCGGCGTCTCGATGGCGATCGAACCGGTGGCATCGAAGTGTTCGGGACGGATGCCGAGCAGCAGTCCGGCGCCCTTTTGCGGATGCAGGCCGGTTATCCTCATCGGCACGGAGACATTGCCCATATCGGTGAGGCGCACGGTCAGGGTTTCTCCCTCGGAGGCCTCGACCACGGCTTTCAGGAAGTTCATCCGGGGCGAGCCAATGAAGCCCGCGACAAAGCTGTTGTCGGGATCGTCATAAAGTTTGAGCGGTGAGCCGACCTGCTCCACCCTGCCCGCCCGCAGCACCACGATCTTGTCGGCCAGCGTCATCGCCTCGACCTGATCATGCGTCACATAGATCATGGTGGCGGCCAGTTCCTTGTGCAGCTTGGCGATTTCCAGCCGCATCTGCACGCGCAGTTCGGCGTCGAGATTGGACAGGGGTTCGTCGAACAGGAAAACCTTGGGCTGACGCACGATCGCCCGGCCGATGGCGACCCGCTGGCGCTGACCGCCGGAAAGCTGCCTGGGCTTGCGCGCGAGCAGGGGTTCGAGATGCAGGATGGATGCCGCGCGGGCGACGCGCGCCTTGATTTCGTCTTTCGGATGGCCGGTCATCCTCAGGCCGAAACCCATGTTCTCCTCCACCGTCATGTGCGGATAGAGCGCATAGGACTGGAACACCATGGCAACGCCGCGGTCGGCCGGCTCGACATGGGTCACATCGGCTCCGCCGATTTCCAGCGTTCCGCCGGTCGCATCCTCGAGACCCGCGACAAGCCGCAAAAGCGTGGACTTGCCGCAGCCCGAGGGGCCGACGAACACGGTGAATTCGCCGTCGTCGACGGTCAGGTCGACGTCATGAATGACATCAACCGAGCCAAAGGATTTCCTGACCTTGCGGAGTTCAAGCCCTGCCATTTTACTTCCCTTTCCTCCACCCCGCACCCCGCGGGAGCAAATGTTCGCACCGTGTCATCTCACGCGGCGTCGGCGTCATGTGCGCGGCCCCAGCCGCAGCGCCATATCATCCATGATGGCGTTGGCGGCCTGCCGCACCAGTTCGGCCCAGGACTGCAGCGACTCCATCGAGACCCTATAGGCGGGTCCCGTGACCGAGATGCCGGCGACAAAGCTGCGGTCGACCGAGTAGACCGGGGCGGCAACGCAGCGAATGCCGATCTCGTGCTCCTCGCGGTCATAGGCGTTGCCTGTGCTGCGGATCTCGGCGATCTCCGCCTTGAGCGCCTGCGGGGTGACCAGCGTGTGTTCGGTGAAACGTCGGAAGACGATCTGCCCGATGGTCGACTCCAGCGCCTCGTCGCTCAGCGCCGCCATCGCCGCCTTGCCGACACCGGTGCAGAACACCGGCGAGGCGTTGCCGATCTGGGAGTACATGCGCACGGCCTGTCGGCTTTCGACCTTGTCGAGATAGATCATTTCGGTGCCGCGCAGAACGCTCAGATGCACGGTCTCGCCGGTCTGCTCGTGCAAGGTTCTGAGATGCGGTTCGGCAATGGTGCGGAACCTGTTGCCGGCCCAGGCCTTGGCAGCGAACTGGAGCAAGCGGAGTCCCAGCGAATAGGTATGGTCGCGGTTGAGGCTCAACAGCCCCTCCTCGACCAGATTGCTCAATTGCCGGTGCAGCGTTCCGCGCGGCTGGTCACACAAATCAAGGATTTCGGTGAAGCGCATCGGCGCTTCCGCGGACGCGACAATATCGAGCACCGAGATCGCCTTGCCCAATGTTCCGGTGTCGGCCTGCTGACGCAACGGCGCCGCTTGGCGAACCGAACCTGCCGCCGCCTTTGATGTCCCGGTGCTGCCTGCTTCGTCCACATTCCCTCCCCCGGCGACACAAGAGCCCTCGTGTTTTGCCGCTTGACATTCACTACACCATAGTTTGATAATTCTGAATAGTCAAATTGTGTTCCATATAGTGGAATTATCGGAACGCCATCTGGCTTAGCTTGAGGATCCTGGGAGGGTGTCCTTCAGCCCAGACCGGAATGCCGGCGCCGCCGGTGGTTTTGTCCCTGGGCGGGATTCTCGGAAGTCAACCATTGGGAGGATGACCCGAATGAAACACTTGAAAACGGCGCTGCTTGGTTCGGCTGCGGCTGCAATTGTCGCCAGCTCCGCACTCGCCCAGACGCGTGTTGTGAATTATTACGCCGACTTCGACCCGGCACCGCTCGCAGCCTTCGAGGCGGTGATCGCCGATTTCGAAGCCGCGAACCCCGACATCGACATCGTGCTGCAGAACTTCGACCACGAAGGCTACAAGACATCGATCCGCAACTTCCTGTCGGCGGATTCCCCGGACCTTGCCAACTGGTATGCCGGCAACCGCATGGCCCCCTTCGTCAATTCCGGCCAGTTCCAGGACATCTCCGACGTCTGGACCGACAACAATCTGGGTGAGACGCTGGCTTCGGCCAAGGGCTCGATGACCATTGACGGCAAGCAGTGGGGAATTCCCTACACCTATTATCAGTGGGGCATCTACTACAACAAGGACGCCTACGAGCAGGCCGACGTCGAGGTTCCCACGACCTGGGCCGAGTTCATCGAAAACTGCGCCAAGTTCAAGGAAGCCGGCATCGACTGCGTGACCACCGGCACCAAGGCGCTGTGGCCCGGGGCCGGCATCTTCGACTACATGAACCTGCGCACCAATGGCTATGATTTTCACATGGACCTCACCGCCGGCAAGGTGGCATGGACCGACGACCGGGTGAAGAACACCTTTGCCGAATGGGCCAAGCTGGTTGAGCCGGGCTACCTCACCGCCAACCACGCCGCACTTGACTGGCAGGATGCGGCTGCACTGCTGGTTCAGGGCAAGGCCGCAAATTATGTCATGGGCAACTTTGCCGTGGCCGTGTTCAAGGACGGCGGCATGACCAACGACACGCTGGGCTTCATGGTGTTCCCGGAAATCACCCCGGGGATCCCGCGCGGCGAAGAAGCGCCGACCGACACGATCCACATCCCGGCAGGCGCCAAGAATGTCGAGGACGCCAAGAAGTTCCTCGCCTATATCGCCACGGCCGATGTGCAGACCAAGCTCAACGAAGCGCTCGGGCAGTTGCCGGTCAACAACCAGTCGAAGGTTGGCGACGATCCGTTCCTGCAGGCGGGCTTCGAAATGCTCTCGACCGCCGACGGCGGCATCGCCCAGTTCTTCGACCGGGACGCGCCGGCCGAGATGGCCAAGATCGGCATGGAAGGCTTCCAGGAATTCATGGTCAAGCCGGAAAACGTCGACCGGATCCTCGACAGGCTCGAAAAGGCGCGCCAGCGCATCTACAAGTAAACCCTTTGGCCGGGCAGCCAGTCGTGCTGCCCGGCCATTTTTCATGACCTGACACGCGCGGCAGCGGACGGCAATTCGGGAGAGCACCATGACGGGGTCAGCGACGACGGCGGTCGCCGGAACGGGGAGCGGCAGGCACGGGTTCTGGAAGCGAAACCAGCGCACGCTTGCGCCGTGGATCTTCCTGGCGCCCGGCATCGCCATGTTTTCCCTCTACGTGATCTACCCGATCATCGCCTCGATGTGGCTCAGTTTCTATGACTGGGACGGTCTGGGCGAGAAGGTCTGGCTCGGCACCCAGAACTATGTCGAGCTGTTCGACGACGACGCCTTCTACACGTCCTTGAAGAACAACATCATCTGGCTGGCGCTCTACATGTTCGCCGTGCCGGCGGGGCTGTTCATCGCGCTGTTCCTGAACCAGACAGTCTTCGGCATCCGGATCTACAAATCGCTGTTCTTCTTTCCCTTCGTCATCAGCCAGGTGGTCGTGGGCCTGATCTTCTCCTGGTTCTATGCCCCCAATTTCGGCCTGTTCTACAATCTGATCGAATGGATCACCGGCACCGGCGTGGCCGTGCTCGCCGATGACCGCTACGTCACCTACGGCATCATCGCCGCCGGCCTCTGGCCGCAGATCGCCTACTGCATGATCCTCTATCTTACCGGGCTCAACAATGTCTCGCCCGACCAGATCGAGGCTGCGCGGCTCGACGGCGCGCGCGGTTGGCGGATGCTCTGGCATGTGATCCTGCCGCAGCTTCGCCCGGCAACCTTCATCGCCGTGGTCGTCACCGTCATCGGCGCGCTCCGCTCCTTCGACCTGGTCTCGATCATGACCGACGGCGGCCCCTACGGCTCTAGCCGGGTGCTGTCATTCTACATGTATGAGCAGGCGCTGTCGGAATATGGCTACCGCATGGGCTATGGCGCGGCGATCGCGGTGATCCTGTTTGCCATCATGATGGTGTTCATCTCCGGATTCATCTGGAAGATGATCCGTGACGAGCGGGGCGTGTGATGTTTCCCATAGCGATTCAAAAGACCTCGGTCCCCACGCAGATCCTCTACAAGATCGCCCTACCGGTCGCCCTCATCCTCTGGCTGCTGCCGCTCTTGGGCGTCGCCATGACCTCGCTCAAGCCGTCGAGCGACCTGGCGGCGGGCAACATTTTCGGGCTGCCGAGCTATCTCGCCTTTTCCAACTATGGCGACGTCTTTCGCAATTCGCCGATCGCCGGCTACATTCTCAATTCCTTCAAGGTGACGATCCCGACCGTTATCGGCGCCATCGCCATCTCCTGCCTGTCGGGTTTTGCGCTCGCGGTCTATCGCTTCCGGTTCAACCTGGTGATCTTCTTCCTGTTCGTGGCCGGCAATTTCGTGCCGTTCCAGATCCTGATGGTGCCGGTGCGCGACCTCACGGTCTCGACAGGACTGTACAACACCATCACCGGGCTCGCGCTGTTCCACATCGCCTTCCAGTCGGGCTTCTGCACATTATTCATGCGCAACTTCATCAAGGGCCTGCCGTTCGAACTGATCGAATCGGCCCGGGTCGAGGGCGTCTCGGAGTTCCGGATCTTCTGGTTCATCGTGCTGCCCCTGATGCGACCGGCGATCGCCGCGCTGGCGGTGCTGGTCTTCACCTTCATCTGGAACGATTATTTCTGGGCGACGGTGCTGACCACCAGCGCCGAGACGCAGCCGGTGACCGCCGGGCTCTATTCGCTCAACGGACAATGGATAGCCCAGTGGCAGCTGGTATCCGCAGGCTCCATCATCGCCGCGATGCCGCCGGTGCTGATGTTTTTTCTGATGCAGAAGCATTTCATCGCCGGGCTGACGCTCGGGGCTACAAAGGGCTGACATGACATTTTCCGACAGGCCAGACTTCACCGTTACCGATGTGGTCCGGCTGGATGGAGGAGGCCGCACGGCCGCCTTCGCCAGTTTCGGCCATGGCGTGCCGTGCCTGATCCATTTCGGAGCGAGCCTGCCCGAGGAGGAGGATCTGGCGGAGCTCGCGATTGCCACGATCCCCAATGTCAGTGCCGGACAGATCGACCCGTTCCAGCCGCTGACTCTCTGCCCCCTGGCGATCACCGGCTGGCAGGGCCATCCCGGCATGGTCCTGCAGGACAAGGGCGGGCAGGATTATCTCGCCAATCCGAAGCTCGCAGGCATGGACCTCGATGGACCCCACGCAGTGCGCTTCACGCTCCATGACCGCGGCCAGACCGACGGCCTCGGAGTTGAGATTTCTGCCCGACTCGATCCCTCCACAGGCATCCTGCATCTGGCGCAGAAATTGACATTGCCCGCAGGCATGAGCTGCAGCTGGCTTTCGGCACCCGCAGTCCCCGCTCCCGCCGGGATGAGCCGCATCATCGATCATTCCGGCCGCTGGTGCGGCGAATTCCGCCGGCAGGAGACCGGGTTTCGCACCGGCGCGCATGTCCGCGAAAGCCGCGAGGGGCGCACCGGGCACGCCCATTTCCCGGGTGTGACGCTGGCCACTGCATCGACCGGAGAGCATTCCGGCGCCTGCCTGGCCGCGACGCTGGCCTGGAGCGGCGGCCACCGGATGCTGGCCGAGGAACTGCCCGACGGGCGGCGGCAGGTCCAGTTCGGCGTGCTCGACGATGGACTGGCGCGGGACGAAATCATCTCGCCCACGCTGATGCTGGCCTGGTCGAATGCCGGATTGAACAGCATCAGCCAGGCCTTCCACGGCCATCTGCGCGCGCTGCAAGCGCCCGTCAATGTCAGACGCGGCCGCGAGCCGCATCCGGTGCACTACAATTGCTGGGAGGCGGTCTATTTCCGCCATGACCTCGACGAGCTGAAAGCCATCGCCACGCGAGCTGCCAGCCTTGGCGCGGAGCGTTTCGTGCTAGACGACGGCTGGTTCCGCGGCCGCAATGACGACACGTCGAGCCTGGGCGACTGGGAGCTCGACGAAGCCAAGTTCCCCGATGGCCTCGCGCTGCTGATCGATCATGTTCATTCGGAAGGCATGCGCTTCGGCCTGTGGTTCGAGCCGGAGATGGTCAATCGCGACAGCGATCTGTTCCGCGCCCATCCCGACTACATGCTCGGCCCCCAGGACCAGCCGAGCGGCCGCAACCAGCATGTGCTCGATATGGCGAGAGAGGATGTGCGGGCGCATCTGTTTGCCCAGATCAGCGCGATTCTGTCCGCGCACGCCATCGACTATGTCAAATGGGATCACAACCGGCCGCTGACCGGCGGCAATCCGGACCAGGCGCGCGGCTTCATTGCGCTGCTCGGCGATCTGGTTCGCGCCCATCCCGATGTCGATTTCGAAAGCTGCGCCTCGGGCGGCGGCCGCATCGATTTTTCGGTGCTGGAGCTCGCGAGCCGGGTCTGGCTGTCGGATTCCAACGATGCGCTTGAACGGCTGCGGATGCAGCACGAGGCCAGCCGCTGGATTGCGCCCGAAGTCCAGGGGTCGCATGTCGGACCTCGTCATTGCCACACCTCCGGGCGGGAACTGTCGATGTCGTTCCGGGCCTGGGTGGCGGCACAGCGCCACATGGGCTTTGAAATGGATCCGAGCGAGCTGACGCCCGAGGAAGCCGAAACCTTGAGCCGCGTCACCGCCTGGTGGAAAGACAACCGGGACTTTCTTTTTTCCGGCAGCCTTCACAGGCTGGAAACCGATGACACGGAGGTTTTCGCCGAGATGACGGTGGACGCGGATCGAAACCGGTTTATCCTGTTTGCCGGACAGGCCGGGGCCTCGGCTCAGATTTTCCTGCGGCCCTTGCGTGCGGCGGGTCTGCAGCCGGATGCCATCTACGACGTGAAGCTGGTCAATCCCGAAGACGTCAGCCGGCGCGCCAACCGGCTGATCGTCAATGATCTGGCGGACGGCGGAACCACGCGTCTGTCGGGCGCGTTCCTGATGTCAAGCGGACTGCGCTTGCCGAACGCCGCGCCTGCGTCCATGACAGTGGTTGAAGGAACACGGATCGGAGCCGCCAACAATGCCTGAACTCACGACGATATTTCCAGACCTTAAGTCCGCGTCGGTGCTGATAACCGGAGGCGGCACCGGCATCGGCGCCGCGCTGACCGAGGGCTTTGCCCGGCAGGGCGCGCGCGTCGCCTTCATCGACATCGCTGCAGACTTGAGCGCGGCGCTGGTCGATCGGCTGGCCGGCCAGGTCGACCACGCGCCGCTGTTCATTGAGGCCGACCTCACCGATCTCAACCAGTTGCGGAACGCCTGCGCGAAGGCTGACGAAGCACATGGCGCGGTCACCGTGCTGGTCAACAATGCCGCGCTCGATGACCGCCATGAATTTCTGGAAATGAGCGGCGAGTACTGGGACGAAAACCATGCCGTCAACCTCAGGCCCGTGGCCTTTGTCGCCCAGGCGGTCGCCCCCGGGATGATCGCTGCGGGTGGCGGGGCCATCGTCAATTTCACATCGACTTCCTACATGCTCAACATCGGCTCCATGCCCGCCTACACCGCCGCCAAGGCGGGCATTGTCGGCCTGACCAAGGGGCTTGCCGGACGGCTCGGCCCCGACGGCATCCGTGTCAACGCCATCGCGCCGGGCTGGGTGATGACGGAACGCCAGAAGCGACTCTGGGTCACCGACGAGGGCCTTGCGGCGATGATGGAGCGGCAATGCCTCAAACGGGCGATCGAGCCCGAGGACATGGTCGGACCATGCCTGTTTCTCGCCTCGAAAGCCTCGGCCATGATCACCGCGCAGGTGCTGATCGCCGATGGGGGCATGATGTGAGCACTTTGCCTGCCATCATCGCGGTCGATTGGGGCACGTCGAGTTTCCGGCTCTGGCTGATGTCGAATGACGGCACTGTGCTTGCCGAACACCGCAGCCATGAGGGCATGAGCGAAGTCGCCGAACGCGGCTTCGAAACCGTGCTCGAAAGCCATTTGCGCACGCTTCAGATCCCCGACAATCTTCCGGTGGTCGTCTGCGGCATGGCCGGATCCCGGCAGGGATGGGTGGAAACCGGCTACATCGACACGCCTGCCGATGTCACAACCATCGGCCGACATGCGGTTGTCGTTCCGGGTGTTGCACGGCGGGTCATCATCATTCCAGGACTCGCGGCGCGCTCGCTCAACGAGCCCGACGTGATGCGCGGCGAGGAAACGCAATTGCTGGGGGCGCATCTGGAACTGCCCGGCGGCGAGCGCTACTGCATGCCCGGCACGCATTCGAAATGGGTGAGCATGAACGGCGCCGTTGTGACCGGGTTCGAGACCTTCATGACGGGCGAACTGTTCGCCACCATCAGCGCCCGGACAATCCTAGTGCATTCCACCGGCGGCGAAGGCGGGGTGGACGCCCAGGACCCCGCTTTCCTGACCGGCGTGCGCGACGGCTGGACGCGACCAGAGAAGACCACCCATCATCTGTTTTCGATCCGCGCCGGACAGCTGCTGCATGACCGCGGCGCCAATGAAAGCCGCGCGCGGCTGTCCGGATTGCTGATCGGCGCTGAATTCGCAGGCGCAGGCATTCGCGGCGGCGAGCAGGTCGGGCTGGTGGCCAGCGGCGCGCTTCAAAAGCTTTATCACGCCGCGCTTTCGGAATGCGGTGTAAAGGTTCGCGACATTGACGCCGATGTGGCCGTCAGGCGGGGCTTGCTGGAATCCTGGTATCGCTATTCCAACAAGAGCAAGGATCTCAAACGCGCATGATACGGATCAAATTCCCTTCCATGAAACGCGGCCTTGTGGCGATCCTGCGCGGCATCAGGCCCGACGAGACCGCCGCGGTCGTCGACGGGCTGATCGAGGCCGGGTTCACCGCAATCGAGATCCCGCTCAACTCGCCCGATCCCTTCAGGTCCATCGAAGCCGCCGTCAAGCGAGCGCCCAAGGATGTGCTGATCGGGGCCGGCACGGTGCTTGCGACGGACGATGTCGACCGCCTCAATGATGTCGGCGGACGGCTGATGGTGAGCCCCAATGTCGACGCCCAGGTGATTGGCCAGGCCGCCTCGCACGGAATGGTGACTATGCCCGGCGTGTTCACGCCGACCGAAGCCCTGGCCGCCTGCGCTGCCGGTGCTTCGGCGCTCAAGTTCTTTCCGGCCAGCGTGCTCGGACCCGCAGGGATCAACGCCATCCGCGCGGTGCTGCCGAAGGATGTGGCGGTCGGCGCGGTTGGCGGTGTTTCCAACGATGATTTTTCCGCCTACGCCAAGGTCGGCATCCGCACCTTCGGGCTGGGATCGAGCCTCTACAAGGCCGGCATGGACGCGGCCGAGGTCCAATTGCGCGGCGCGGCGGCAATCAAGGCCTATGATGCGCTTGAGGAGACCGGCCTATGAGCAGCGACCAGATCGCCTTTACCGGGTCAATCCTCAACGCGCCCGGCTGCATGCTTGGCGAGGGGCCGAGCTATGATCCGCATACCGGAACGGCCTGGTGGTTCGACATTGTCGGACGCAAGCTGATCGAATACGGGCTCGCGGACAACACGGCCAAGATCCATGATCTGCCGGTGATGGGCAGCGTGCTGGCGCGGGTTGATGACGACCGGCAGGTGATCGCCACCGAGACGGGGTTGCATCTGCGCCATCGCGCCAGCGGCAGGCTCGAGCTGATCACCCCGGTCGAGGCGGACAATTCCGTGACCCGGTCCAATGACGGGCGGGTTCACGCCTGCGGGGCCATGTGGATCGGCACGATGGGCAAGAACGCCGAGATGCACGCCGGCGCGATCTACCATGTGGCCCGCGGTGAGGTGACCAGGATCTTTCCGGATGTCACCATCCCCAATTCGATCTGCTTTTCGCCCGATGGCGGCACCGCCTATTACACCGACACCGACACAAACAGGCTGATGCGGGTGGAGATCGATCCGACGACCGCTCTGCCAACTGGCGAGCCGCAGCTGTTCCTTGAGCATCGGGGCGAAGGCGGGCTTGATGGGTCGGTTTGCGACGCGGACGGCATCCTGTGGAACGCATGTTGGGGCGGCGGGCGCATCGACGCCTATTCGCCTGATGGCAAGCGGCTGATGTCGCTCACGGTTCCTGCGGGCCAGACCACCTGTCCGGCCTTCGTAGGCGAAGACGCCAGCCGCTTGCTGGTGACATCGGCACGGGAAGGCCTGTCTGCGGAGCAACTGGCTGATGACCCGCATGCCGGATCGACCTTCCTGCTCGACCATCCGGTCAAGGGCCGGTTCGAGCCTGACTACATCCTCTGAACTATTTCGAAAGCGAGCGACGATGCAACGGACACTCGGTGTTTGCTATTATCCCGAACACTGGCCGGAAGCCCGCTGGGCCGAAGATGCCGCGCGCATGGCCACGCTTGGCCTGACCCATGTGCGCATCGGCGAATTCGCCTGGTCGCGGCTCGAGCCGCGCCGCGGGCGCTTCGAGTTCGACTGGCTCGGCCGCGCCATCGACACGCTGCATGCGGCCGGGCTGAAGGTGGTGCTGGGCACGCCGACGGCGACGCCGCCGAAATGGCTGGTGGACGAGATGCCGGACATGTTGCCGGTGGGCGCGGACGGGGCGGTGCGCGGCTTCGGCTCGCGCCGGCATTATGATTTCTCGCATGAAGGCTATCTCGAGGAAAGCAGGCGCATCACGCTCAAGCTTGCCAAGGCGTTTGGCGAGCATCCGGGCATCTGCGCCTGGCAGACCGACAATGAATATGACTGCCACGGCACGACGCTGTCCTACTCGCCTGCCGCGCGCGCCGGCTTCCAGGCCTGGCTGCAGCGAAAATACCAGTCGCCCGAAGCGCTCAACCGCGCCTGGGGCAATGTGTTCTGGTCGATGGAGATCTCCGATTTCAGCGAGATCGAATTGCCGAACCTGACCGTGACCGAGCCCAATCCGGCGCATGTGATGGACTTCCGCCGCTATGCGTCCGAGATGGTGGTGCGCTTCAACCGGGCGCAGGCCGAGATCATAAGGGCGCATTCGCCCGGCCGCGACGTGATTCACAATTTCATGGGCCGGACGCTGGCCTTCGATCATTTCGACGTGGGCGCCGATCTCGACATCTCGAGCTGGGATTCCTATCCGCTCGGTTTTCTCGAGGACCGTTCGGACCAGGGCGATGCCTGGAAGCGGCAGTTCGTGCGCGCCGGCGATCCGGATTTCCAGGCGTTTCATCACGATCTCTACCGCGCCACCTCGAAGGGGCGCTGGTGGGTGATGGAACAGCAGCCCGGCCCGGTGAACTGGGCGCCGCACAACCCGGCGCCGCGCGACGGCATGGTGCGGCTGTGGAGCTGGGAGGCCTTCGCCCATGGCGCGGAGACGGTGAGCTATTTCCGCTGGCGCCAGGCGCCGTTCGCCCAGGAGCAGATGCATGCGGGCCTGCTCCGGCCCGATTCCACCGAAGCCGAAGGGTTCGCCGAGGCAGCGCAGGTGGCGCGGGAGCTTGGGGAGCTTTCCGGGACGCTCGAGGCCAAGGCTGGCCGCGCCGATGTGGCGATCGTCTTCGACTATCCCTCCGCCTGGGCCTGGGAGATCCAGCCGCAGGGCCGCGAGTTCGACTATTTCCGGCTGGTGTTCGACTTTTACCGGTCGTTGCGACAGCTCGGCCTGTCGGTGGACATCGTGCCCGCTAGCGCGCCGGAGCTGGACGGCTATCAGCTAGCGCTGATACCCGGCCTGTTCACCTGGACGCCGGAACTGATTGCGGCGATCGCGGGCTTTGACGGCCAGATGCTGATCGGCCCGCGGTCAGGCTCCAAGACCCACGACTTCGCCATTCCCGACACGCTTCCCCCTGCCCTGCCGAAGGACCTTCTCGATCTCCATGTCAGCCGGGTAGAATCGCTCCGGGCGGATACGCCGGTGCGGATCTCGGGCGGTGGGGCTTTACAGTTCTGGCGCGAATTCCTCGAAGGCGGCGCGGACGCCGAGATCCTTGTGAAAGCAGATGACAATGTGCCGGCCCTCGTCAGACAGGGATTCCTGCACTATCTCGGCGGCTGGCCCGATCAACAGCTGATGCGGGATGTCCTTCTACGCCTGGCGGGCAACGCCGGCCTAACGACCAGGGATCTCCCCGACGGCGTGCGACTCCGGCGGCATGGCGGGCATGTGTTTGCGTTCAATTACGGCGAGACAGTTTTCGACCTGGCGGAGCTGGGTTGGAGCGGGGAACCGGTGCTGGGCAAACTGGTGCTGGAGCCTTCGGGGGTTGCGGTCATAGCGGTTGCGGGGGCTGGGGTATTGAGGGCGTGACACTGCCAGCAGCAATCCATCTATAACGCCTTTCGTTATATAACGTCATGCGTTATAGTGTGTCATGATCCTTGGCTTTGACGATCCGGAAGCTGAGTTGATTTGGAGCGGTACCCGGAGCCACCGCCTTCCATACGATATTCAGGCCACGGCATTGCGGAAGTTGCGTATGCTCAATCAGGCTGTGGACTTGAACGACCTGCGAATACCGACTGGGAACCGCCTCGAAGCCTTGAATGGGAACCTGCAGGGATGGCACAGCATTCGGATCAACAGCCAGTGGCGCGTTTGCTTTGTGTGGGAAGACAGAGGACCGAGAGATGTCAACATCGTCGACTATCATGACTGACCTGCTGCCCAATCCGCATCCCGGTGACATTCTGATCGAGGATTTTCTCAAGCCGATGGGAATCAGCCAGAATGCGCTTGCGCGCGCCGTTCATGTACCGCCGCGGCGGATTAATGAAATTGTGCTCAGGAAGCGCGCCGTATCTGCTGACACGGATCTGAGGCTGGCACGGTTCTTCGGAATGTCGGATGGCTTCTTCCTTGGACTTCAGGCCGATTTCGACATGAGGGAGCGGCGAAGGGTCATCGCCGAGGAGCTGAAACAAATCGAACCCTATGCGGCTTGAGTAGCTTGTCCGGTTTCGGCGCACCGGAACCCGAAATTCAGCTCCGCTTTTCAGTACCCAGCCGCATGCAGGCTTCCTCGAACAGGGGCCTCCTTGGACTTGCTGCCAACTCCGCTTGCCAATCCTTCATCCACGAAGCGTTGCATGATGGCAATCTTCTCGGAGCGTTCCTCGTCATCCGCAATCATATCCATCCCTCACATATCCTTTACCAGCCGCAGCGCGTCGTAGATCGCCGCATGCGTGTTCCTTGCCGCCACCGCGTCGCCGATGCGGAACAGCTGGAAGCCGCTTGAGCCATCAAGCGCCGCTGCCGGACCGCCGTTCAGCACTTGCGGCTCGCCGGCGATGAAGGCGGCGTAGTCGACCTGACCGAGATTGGACGAGTGGGGCTTCAGGTCGAAATAGAGCTCGTCGAGCGGCAGGGTGCCGTGGTTGATGACGATCTGGTCGAAATGGCGGGTCCTGGCGAGATCCATGTAGTCGCTGCCGATGATGGCCTTGAGGCGGTTGCCATCGCGTTCCACCGAAGTCAGCCGGTAGGTGACGGTGAAGGTCACGTCCTTGTCCTGCAGCGACCGCATGTAGGGCACGAGGTTCATCGCCATCACATCGGGCGCGAAGCTGCGGTCGGGCGTCATGATCTCGACGCTGGCGCCGGCCTTGGCCGCCACTTCCGCCGCCTGCAACCCGGCATGGTCGCCGGCGTCGTCGTAGATGAGCACCGACTTGCCCGGCTTGACGTCGCCCGAGATCAGGTCCCAGCTCGATATCACCAGATCGTTGCCGCTTTCCAACACCTCGGTGTGCGGCAGGCCGCCGGTGGCGACGATCACCACGTCGGGGTTTTCCGCGAGCACATCGGTCGCCTCGGCCCAGCTGTTGAAGCGGAACTCGACGTCGCGTGCGGCGCATTGGGCCATGCGCCACTCGATGATGCCGATCATTTCCTTGCGGCGCAGGTTCTGCGCGGTGAGCCGGATCTGGCCGCCCGGATCGGGTTGGGCTTCGAACACCGTGACCTTGTGGCCGCGCTCCGCCGCCACCCGCGCGGCCTCGAGTCCCGCCGGTCCGGCCCCGATGATGACAACACGCTTTTTGACCGGAGCCGGCAGAATCGTGTGGGGCATGGTCAGTTCGCGGCCGGTGGCGGGATTGTGGATGCAGAGCGCGTCGCCCGCCTGGTAGATCCGGTCGAGACAATAGGTGGCGCCGACGCAGGGGCGGATATCGTGCTCGCGGCCCTCGATGATCTTCTGGACCAGATGCGGATCGGCCATGTGGGCGCGGGTCATGCCGACCATGTCGAGCTTGCCCTCCGCGATGGCATGGCGGGCGGTGGCCACATCCGGAATGCGCGCGGCATGGAAGGTCGGCAGGCCGACTTCGGCGCGGATACGGCCGGCGAAGTCGAGATGCGGCGCCGACTTCATCCCCTGCACCGGGATGACGTCGGTCATCGCCGGGTCGGTGTGGATCTGGCCGCGGATGACATTCAAGAAATCGACGTTGCCGGAAGCCTTGAACAGGTGGCCGATGGCCACGCCCTCCTCCTCGGTGATGCCGCCCTTGGCGGTCTCGTCGGCGGTGTAGCGCACGCCAACCAGCAACTTGTCACCTACCCGCGCCTTGATCGCCGCGACCACCTCGAGCGCGAAGCGGGCGCGGTTCTCAAGGCTGCCGCCATAGGGCGCGTCGAGTTCATTGGTCAACGGAGACATGAACTGGTCCATCAGATGGCCGTAGCATTCGAGCTCGACGCCATCGAGGCCGGCTTCGGCCATGCGTTCGGCGGCATCGGCATAATCGGTAATCACCCGGGCGATGTCCCAGTCTTCCATCTTTTTCGGGAATGCCCGGTGCGCCGGTTCGCGCTGATGGCTGGTCGAGAGTGCCGGTAGCCAGTCGCCCTTGTTCCAGTGGGTGCGGCGGCCGAGATGGGTGAGCTGGATCATCACCGCGCAGCCATGGTCATGGCATTCGTCGGTGAGCTTCTTCATCCAGCCGACGACCTCGTCCTTGTAGGCGAGCACATTGTTGAACACAGGCGGGCTGTCCCTGGACACCGCGGCCGAGCCCGCGGTCATGGTCATGGCGATGCCGGCACGGGCACGCTCGACATGATAGGCCCGGTAGCGGTCCTTGGGCATGCCGTCTTCGGGATAGGCCGGTTCATGACTGGTGGTCATGATCCGGTTCTTCAGCGTCAGGTGCTTGAGCTGGTAGGGCTGCAGCAGCGGATCGTTGACTTGCACCATGGGCGGGCTCCTCGGTTTCAGACAATCCGGGGATGGCAAGGCCTTCCCCGCGACCAATGTCCGGTCATTTGCATTCCATGCTGGAGACGCGCCAACCGTGCTCCGCGGACGCGATGTCGGAGACCAACCAGCCATTGGAGCTGTTCTCGAGCGTCCAGTCGATCTGTGTCGCCTTGCCGAAATTGTCGAACTCCGCCGTCACCTTTGCAGTCGTCCCCTCGATGGTTTCATAAAGTGTGAGGGTTTGCTCTATTTCAGCGTCGTCGAAATCCTGGGCGTCGACGGCAAAGCCGAACTCGATGCAGTTGGTCTCGTCCCGTTCCCAGGCAGCGTCGGCGGCGTTGAGAAAGTCGAGCGCCGGGCCGGTAAAGCGAGCGCGGTTTTCCGGCTGCGTTTCGGCGCCAAGATTGGCGTAGAAGAATCGCACCGCGTCACCGGGTTCGCCGGCAAGGGCGGACGCCGTGGGGATCGCCAGAAGCAGGGACACAACGGCGAGGGATTTCAGCATGGCGCAACTCCGGTTGGAACGATCCCTTTCAATACCATGCGTCAGCCATCTGCGCCTTGGTCCGTTCGACGAATTCCACAAGCGCCTCGTCGATCGCCACATCCATCGGAGGAGCCTGGTAGTCGCCGAGCGTCCGTTTCCAGCGCGCGTTGGCCCGGGTGGCAGCATCGGTGCGTCCGGCAATGTCCCATTTCTCGAACGGCTCGTTGTCGGCGATGTCGGAGTCCCAGAACGCGGTCTGGTAATTCTCCATGGTGTGGCCACAGCCGAGGAAATGCTTGCCGACGCCGACTTCACGAAAGGCGTCGAGGGCGAGCGAATTGTCGTCGACCACGACACCGGCGAGATAGGAGTGCAGCGCGCCGCAGAAATCGGCGTCCATCATGAACTTCTCGTAGGACATCGACAGCAGGCCATCGAGAAAGCCCGCCGAATGCAAAATGAAGTTGGCCCCGCAATGCACCGCCGAGAGCATCGACATGGTGCCCTCGTTCATCGCCTGCGCGTCTGGCAGTTTCGAATTGGAGAAATTGCCGGCGCATCTCAAAGGCAGATTGAGCTTGCGCGCCAGCTGCCCGATCACCATCGAGCCGATGGCAGGCTCCGGCGTGCCGAAGGTGGGCGAGCCGGACCTGAGCGACATCGAGGAGAGGAAATTACCGAAGATCACCGGCGCGCCCTTGCGCTCGAGCTGGGTCAGCGCGCAGCCAGCCATGGTTTCGCCGAGCGCCTGGGCGATGGCGCCGGCATTGGTCACCGGGCCCATGGCGCCGCCCAGGATGAAGGGCACGATGACGGCCGCCTGGTTGGCGCGGGCATAGGCGCGGAGCGCATTGGTCATGGTGCCGTCCCAGACCAGCGGCGAGTTGACGTTGACATTGCCGAGGATGACGCAGTTCCGGTCGACGAAATCGCGGCCAAAGACGATGCGGGCCATTTCGATATTGTCCTCGGCGCGATTTTCCGCCGTCACCGACCCCATGAAGCAGCGGTCGGAATATTTCAGATGTGAATAGACCATGTCGAGATGGCGCTTGTTGACCGGCACGTCGACGGGCTCGCAGATGGTGCCGCCGGAATGGTGAAGCCAGGGGCTTGATTGCGCCAGCTTGATGAAGTTGCGGAAGTCCTCGATGGTGCCGTAGCGGCGGCCCTTGTCGAGATCCATGACGAAGGGCGAGCCGTAGGCGGGCGCAAAGACGACGCTCTTGCCTCCGATCTCGACAGAATTGGCCGGATTGCGCGCATGCTGGGTGAAGCTTGAGGGCGCGGATTCCAGGATCTCGCGCAGCATGCCGGGTTCGAACTTGACCAGCAGGTCCTCGACCTGGGCGCCGGCCGACTTCCACAGCGCGAGCGCCACGGGATCGTCGCGGAACTCGATGCCGACTTCCGCCAGGATGCGGTCTGCCGCAGCCTCGATCTTGACGAGGTTCTCCTCGCCCAGGATGTCGTAGGTCGGGATGTTGCGGATGATGTAGGGCGCTGCGCGATGCGGCGGCACAGAGCCCTGGCCGGACCTTCGGCCATCGCGTCCGCCCGCCCGTTCCCGCCGGCGCGGGGCCGCGGCTGTCGGGTCGATAATGTCTGCAGCGTCCATGACACATCCTCCGAACCGGCTCCACACCGGCAATCCACGACAGTCTAGGAGTGGAGACAAAGCATGTAACGCTGGAAAATTTCATGGCTTTGAATAAGGTGGGCTTATGGATAACCTTCGCCACCTGCTGCCGTCGGCCGGCAACCTCATCGTCTTCGAGGCGGCCGGCCGGCATCTGAGCTTCACCCGCGCCGCCCGCGAATTGGGGATGACGCAGGCGGCGGTCAGCTATGCCATAAGGTCGCTGGAGCGCCAGCTCGGAACGTCGCTGTTTCATCGCGCCCACCGCGCCGTATCGCTGACCGAGGCGGGCCGGAGGTTTCATGCGGATGTGACGCTTGGATTGAGCCACATCCGCAAATCAGCCGAGGATATAAGGGCGCGCGGCCGGGCAAACAGCGTGACGCTGGCGGCTTCCACGGCCTTCGCCTCGCTGTGGATGCTGCCGCGGCTGCACCGGCTGCGTGACGAATTGCCCGATATTGACCTCAGGATCCAGACCGCAGACCGGGATCTCGATATTCGCAACGAGCCCATCGAGCTTGGCGTGCGCGGCGGACGCCCGGAAGACTGGCCCGATTACGACAGTGCGCTGATTGCACCCGAAGTGATCGAGGCCGTGGCCAGCGCGGCGTACATCGAAAAACATGGCATGCCGGAAAGCGTCGCCCACCTCACACAGCACAGGCTTATTCATCTGGAGGAGCCATACCGCAGGGCCTGCGACTGGCAGCAATGGTTCCTGAGCGCCGGCGTCAACGGGGTAACGGCGAACCGGGGGCTGGCGATCAATGATTATGTGCTGGTCATCCAGGCGGTGATGGAGGGGCAAGGCGTCGCGCTGAGCTGGCGGCATCTCACCGGACGGCTGGTCGAGACGGGATTGCTCTGTCGGGTCACCGGCCACCGGCTTGAGACCGGCGCTGCGTTTCATGTCATCTGGCCGAAGGGGCGGCAACTGACGCCTCAGGCCCAAGAGGTCCTGAACTGGCTGACCAAGGAAGGGCGGCAGATTAACGGTTGACGAGGAAACCTCTGGCCTTGCGGGCGCCGGCGATCTCCTGGGCTTCGATCAATCCGAAGGTCGCTGCCGCATCCACGGCCTTGCCGTAGAGCCATCCCTGGCCGGACTTGCATCCCAGGGATCTGAGCTTTTCTGCCTGCTCTTCGGTTTCTATGCCTTCGGCGATGACCTTGAGGTTGAGCCCCTCGCACATGGTCAGGATGGCCCGGACAATGTGTTCGGCCGACGTGTCGACGGTGATCTCGCTGACGAAGCTCCGGTCGATCTTGACCTTGTTGAAGGCGAATTCGCGCAATCTGCCGAGACTCGACTGGCCGGTGCCGAAGTCATCAAGCGAAACCCTGATGCCCACACTGTGCAGCTCGTTGACAACCTTGGCGGCGATTTCAGGATCGCTCATCATCGACGTCTCGGTGATTTCGAGCTCCAGCCGGCGCGGGTCCAGCCCGACGCGGTTGATGACAGCCAGCACATTGAAAGCCGTGGCCGGGTCAATCAATTGCGCCGAAGACAGATTGAAAGACAGGAAGAGGTCCGCAGGCCAGTGCTTGGCGGTTTCGGCGGCCTTCTTGAGCAAGGTCTCGGTCAGGGAATCGATGAAGCCGCGTTCCTCGGCGAGCGGAATGAAGATGCTGGGCGAAATGAAGCCCATCTCCCGGTCGGTCCAGCGGGCGAGCGCCTCGAAGCCCTGGATCGATCCGTCGGCGAGGTTGACGATCGGCTGGAAGTGGCAGGCCACTTCGTCGGCGATGATGGCCCTGCGCAGGGCCTGCTCGATCTGGGTTCCGCGCCGCATCTCCTCGGCAATTTCCTCGGAATAGACCGTGATCTGGCCACGGCCGCGGCGCTTGGAGCGGTAAAGCGCGGTATCGGCGCTTTTCAGCAGTTCGGCGAACTGTTCGCCCGCAAAGGGATAGACGGCGAAGCCGAAGGAAGCCGACAGGCGGACATTGCGGTCGCCCAGATCATAGGGCGCCGACAGCACGTCCTTGAACATGCGGCCGATCTTCTCGGCGCCTTTCTTCTCGAACACAAGCGGCAGTACGAAAGCGAATTCATCGCTCTCGATGCGGGCGACAAAGCCGCCGTCCGGCAGGCAGGCGCGCAGCCGGTGCGCCACCTGGCACAGGATCTCGTCCCCTGCGGCGTGGCCGAAGAGATCGTTGATCGGCTTGAACCCGTCGATATTTGCAATTCCGATGGTGAACGGCGCGGGATCATCTGCCCGCTCGGACGCCAGTTTCCGGATCTTGTCCATGAGCCTGCGGCGATTGCCCAGACCGGTCAAGGGGTCTGTGTAGGCTACCGCTTTCGGATTGGGGGACACATCGTCCATGGTTTCGTCTTCTGGGGTCATGAAAATCAGTTGGGTCCGCACGCAGGAATATATGCTCAAACATGCGTCAGATATCTTAAGATTGTCCTATAACCGGAACCGCAAGAAAGCATGGAAGGAATTCCGGTAATCGCAGCACCAGATCAATAATTTGTGGGCCGACTTTTCGAGATCGATGGAAACCATCTGTTTCGGTCAGACCACTAGCCGGCCGCCAACATCCTGTCGGGTCGGTCGATCCACTTCTTGATGATGGATTCAAGCTTTTCGGGGCTCACGGGCTTTGACAGGTAATCATCCATTCCGGCCGCGTAACAGCGCTCCCGGTCACCACTCATGGCATGGGCGGTGACAGCGATGATGGGCACATGCCCCTGGTCTTCGGAACCGGCCAATTCGGCGTCGCGAATGGCTTGCGAGGCCTGCAAGCCGTTCATCACAGGCATGGAGACATCCATCAGGATCAGGTCCGGGACGGAGGCCCGCCAGGCAGCAACAGCTTCCTGGCCATTGGAGACAATGCGGAAATCGACGCCAATGCCCTCAAGAATCTGTTCGAAGACAATCTGGTTGACGTCATTGTCCTCGGCGACAAGCACGCGGATGCGGTCACGCCCGGGACTGGCCACACTAGCCTGGGGCTGGTACGCGCCTTGCGGATGGACTGGCTGGGTCGACGCCGATGTGTCCGGCGCAGCGGCTTCATCTCCTGCGACCGGCTCCGGGCGCGATGGCGCGTCCGTTGATGGCGGCGCCTCCCTGGTCAATCGTTCCTGGACAGCCTTTCTCAGATCATCGTGACCGGACAGGGCCGCGCCCGACAGGCTCGTGGCCATTTCGACGGTGATTTCAATGCCGCTGATGGCAAGGTTGAAGGACTTGACCGCGTCGAGAAATGCCAAAGCCTCGTCAGCGCTGGCGATGGCGACGGCATCCGACCCGGCCTCAATCAGTTCGGCGACGCGGAGTGCCGATCTGTCGCGATCCTGATCAAGGATCAGGACCCGGCCCGCCGGCGCCTCGGGCAAGGCGGAGGCGCCTGGTGCTCCCGCCTCGGGTTCCTCCCCGGGCACGTCCGCGTCATATCTCGATGTGATGTCGGGACTGTATTTTTCTCCCAGGGCAAGGGCGCTGATATCGTCGAACGAGACGGTGACATAGTAGTGTCCCGGCGTCCCGGACCGGCGTGCCCGGGTTATGGCATTCATCACCGAGCCGTCCGCGCGGTAGATATCCTCCTTGGCGTCGAAAGGCATGCCGGTTTCGAGCACATGTCTTTCCACCTCCTCGAAGCGCGCTGCAAGTTCGGGTTCGACAAGTTCCCTGGCTGTGCGTCCGATCACCTGCTTGGGGTGCAACCCCGGAATCCGGCAAAAGGCTTCGTTGACGATGACGTAACGCAGCGCTGAATCCTTGACGATGACGGGATTGACCAGATTGTCGAGAATATGCTGCGCGAGTTCGGCCTGATGCCGGATCCGCGACAGTTCCGCATCCCGGCGCTTCTGCTCGGAGACATCCTGGATGGTGGCGATCAGCACCCCGTCGGGCAAGCGCCGCTTGCGCATCCGGATCCAGCGTCCGTCGGGGAGCTTCTCGACGCTCTCATAGCGCTCGCGCCAATGAATGGCGATCCGTTCGGCGACCCAGTCCTCGCGCGAAATAGAGCGCGGTTTCCCGTTCAGGGACCCAAGCACCCGCGCCCCGGCATCATACATCGCGTTCAGGAGATCCCTGAGCCGTGCGCCGGGCGTCAGCAGGTCAGGCGACACACTGAAAAAGCTCAGGAACTGCGTGCTGACGGCAACCAGAATGTCGTTGCGATCAAAAATCGCGATGGCGATATCGAGCGTCGAGGCCAGTCCCTCTATGGTTCTGGCTTCGCAACAGTTTCTTTGCAACTCGTTTTCGCTCAACGCCATTTCACTTCAATCCGGTTCCGGAACGTATCGCAGGGACAGCATCCTGGTGCAGGGGCACCGCTCTTTCATTCCTGGAAACAGTCCCGGCAGATCTTTCGAACTCGATGCCTCCGACCCGCGAGCCTGCAGGCCTGATCGACTATCACACAGGAGTGTTAAGCCACGCTTAACCAAGTTATATCGACGTCCAGACGGTCCGGTCCGCGCCCTGGAGCTCATTTTCGGGGCATGCGGCATGGCTGACGTGCCGAAATTATCCACGCCAATGCACAGCGACCCGTTGCGCTCGTGTCCGAATCCGCCAACATGGCGCAATGCGTATCCATCAACTGCCCGAGACCCTGATCAACCAGATTGCCGCCGGTGAAGTCATTGAGCGGCCGGCGAGCGTTGTGAAGGAACTGGTGGAGAATGCCATCGACGCCGGCGCGCGTCGGATCGAGATCGCCACGGCGGCCGGCGGCAAGGCGCTGGTCCGCGTGATCGACGACGGCTCCGGCATGGATGCCGAGGATCTGGCGCTGGCCGTGCGCCGCCACTGCACCTCCAAGCTCGATCAGCGGCTCGACGACATCAGGACGCTTGGCTTCCGCGGCGAAGCCCTGCCCTCGATCGGTTCGGTGGCAAGACTGACGCTGAGGTCGCGCCCCAGGGATGCGGCGCACGCCAATGAGGTATCGCTGGCGGGCGGGATTGCGACGCCGCTCAGGCCGGCGGCGGCCAATCAGGGAACCACGGTGGAAGTCCGCGACCTGTTCTTTGCCACGCCGGCGCGGCTGAAGTTCCTCAAGTCCGACCGCGCGGAAACGGCGGCGATCACCGAAGTCGTGCGGCGCATCGCGATCGCCTTTCCCTCGGTGCGCTTCACGCTGTCGGGGCCGGATCGCTCCACCCTCGACCTGCCGGCGACCGGCGAAGACAGGTTGGCGCGCATAGCCCAGGTGCTGGGCGGGGAATTTGCCGCCAACACCATTGCGCTTGACGCCATGCGTGAAGACGTCGGCCTTGCCGGGCATGTCGGACTGCCGACCTGGAACAAGGCCAATTCGCTCTCGCAATACGCCTTCGTCAATGGCCGTCCGGTGCAGGACAAGCAGATCCTGTCAGCCATTCGCGCCGCCTATTCCGACACCCTGCCGCGCGGACGCTATCCGGTGGCGGTGCTGTGGATCACGCTGGATCCGGCGCTGGTCGACGTCAATGTGCATCCGGCCAAAGCAGATGTGAGGTTCAGGGATCCCGGACTGGTCCGGGGCCTGATCATCGGCGCGATCCGCCAGGCGCTGACGGATGGCGGCGACCGCGCCTCGCCATCGGCCAGCCTTGGCCTGGCGCAGGCCTTCCGGTCCGCCCCGGCTTTTGGCGACACACCGCAGCCAGGTTTTGGGCATCATGGTTCGTTCGGCCAGTCTCCCGCTCCGGGACGCAACGGGTGGCAGACCGCCCAGTCTCCCTCGCGGCCGCTCGACGGTTTTGCTTCGGGGTTCTCCGAACAGTCTCAGCCGGAGATCGGCGGCGCGGCAACGCCCTCGGCAAGTGTGGCAGAGATGCAGAGCGACCCGTCGCTTGAGACGCATCCGCTCGGCGCAGCACGGACGCAGATCCACGAGAACTATATTGTCGCCCAGACCCGCGACGGGCTGGTGATCGTTGACCAGCACGCAGCCCATGAACGGCTGGTGTTCGAGCGGTTGAAGTCGGCGCTGCGCGCCGGGCGGGTGCCGTCCCAGATCCTGCTGTTGCCCGAGATCATCGACTTGCCGGAAGAGGATTGTGATCGGCTCGCCGAGCGGGCAGACGATCTGGCAGAGTTTGGTCTGGTGCTGGAGCGCTTCGGGCCGGGCGCCATCGCAGTGCGGGAAACGCCCTCGATGCTGGGCGACACGGACGTGGCGGGTCTGGTCCGCGATCTTGCCGATGAAATCGCCGAATGGGACAGCGCCGGTGGCCTGAGCGACCGGCTTGAGGCCGTGGCCTCGACCATGGCCTGCCACGGATCGGTGCGGTCAGGACGGCGGTTGATCCCGGAGGAAATGAACGCGCTTCTCCGCGAGATGGAGCGCACGCCCGGCTCGGGCCAGTGCAATCACGGGCGGCCGACCTATATCGAGTTGAAACTCGCCGACATCGAGAAGCTGTTCTCGCGGCGGTGACCAAGCGGCGGGTGGTGTCGTGCAGAATCTTGCATTTCCGGCGGCAAACCTGCATAGACCAGCAATGAGACAAACGGGAGCAGTTCGCCATGAACCGTTTTGAAGGCCCCGGCGCGCGCCCGGCCAAGATCCGCTATCTGGATGGAGATTTTCAGATCCTCATGCCGGGCAGCCATGTCGTGTGCGCGGTGACCGGCGAAACCATCCCGATCGAAGAGCTCAAATACTGGAGCGTGGCGCGGCAGGAGCCTTATGTCGACATCCATGCGTCCGTCGCCGCCGAGCAGCGTGCGGGAGTTCTGCCGAAACGCGGGTAAGCCTGTTTCAGCGCGCGGTCTGGCGCCGTTTGAAGGCGGCAATGGCCAAGTCGAGGATGGCGCCGGGCACATGGGGGCTGTCGAAGGCCAGCTCTATGTCGAGAACGGCAGTCTTCTGGACCAGGTCCAGCGCCCGGCCATGGCCCGCCTGCAGCCGGACATAGTCCTTTGAGGTGGTGATCAGATCGAGACCATAGAGCTCGGCTTCGGCCAGCAGGTCCTCGATCTCGTCGCTGGTGAAATGATGGTGGTCCGGAAAGCCGCGCCGTTGCGCAACCCGGACACCGGCGTCCTCAAGTGTCGCGAAGAACTTGTCGGGATCGCCGATGGCGGCGAAGGCCAGGCAGTTGCGATCCCTGAACCTTGCGGCATTGAGCGGGCGCAAGCGCGCCAGGTGGATGGGCTTGGCGGCGCGCGCCGCCAGGCGGATCATCGGATCGGCGCCCTCGCCCTCGCCGACAACGATCAGGGCATCCGCGTGCCGGACCTGGTCGATCACCGGAGCCCGCACCGGACCTGCCGGAAACACCCGGCCGTTGCCGATGCCCCGGCGCGCATCCACGACCAGCAATGCCTGGTCGAACACCAGTCGCGCGCTCTGGAACCCGTCATCCATGATGATGAGATCAGCGCCCTCGCGCACCAGGAGTTCTGCGCCTGCAACCCGGTTTGCCGAGACCACCGTGAGGGCCTTTGCGGCAAGAAGCATCGGCTCATCGCCGACCAGACGCGCAGTGTCCATCGAGGGATCGACGATGGTGGCGTCACGCACGCCCCCACCATAGCCGCGCGACAGAAACCCGGGCGTGAGGCTTCGGGCGATTGCGGCTTCGGCCAGAGCGAGCGCAGTGGGTGTCTTGCCGGACCCGCCAACGGTGAAATTTCCCACGCAGATCACCGGCACCGGAACCTGCTTGCGCACGCGATGATCCAGGATCCGGCGCGCCACGCGGCCATAGAGCCAGGCGAAGGGCGACAGCAGCGACGACTGGATGCCCGGCGCCTGCCACCAGAAGGGCGGGGCTTCGCTTACCACTGACCGCCCGCCCGGTGCTCCATGTTCTCGTTCTCGCGCGGCAGCAGCCGGGCTTTCACGGTCAACGGGTTGATGTAGGGTTCAAGCGCACGAATTGTGGATTGAAGCGCACCGCGCATGTCTTGCAGGGTCTTGTCACCACCCGCCGCCATCGCCTGGCGAGCCTGCGGGTTTGACAGCAGGTAATGCACCCCCTTGGCCAGCATCTCGCCGTCGCGGACAAACCGCGCCCCGCCGTTCTTGATCAGCTTGGCATAGCTTTCGCGGAAATTCTCGACCTGGCTGCCCGACAGGACCGCGCAGCCGAGCATGGCCGGCTCGAGCGGGTTCTGTCCGCCGCCACCCTTCAAGGATTTGCCGACGAAGGCGATTTCGGTGAGATTGAGGTAGAGCCCCATCTCGCCGATCGTATCGCCGAGATAGACGTCGGTCGACGGCTCGATCCGGTCTCCGCGCGAGCGGCGCGCAACGCTCAACCCCCGGGCCGCCAGCATGGCCTCAACGGCGTCGGCGCGATCCGGATGCCTCGGCACCAGAATGGTCAGCTGCTTGTGGCGCGGCTTGAGCGCGCGATGCACGGCGGCGGCGATCTCGTCCTCGCCCTCGAAGGTCGAGATCGCAGCCCAGGTGGCGCGGTTGCCGATCTGGATATGCAGCCGGGCGAGTTCCTCCTCGTCCCATGGCGGCGCCGAGGTGTCGACCTTGAGGTTGCCCGACACCGAGACCGGCCGGGCGCCCAGCGCCAGAAAGCGCTCGGCGTCGAGATCGGACTGGGCAACGACGTGGGAAAGGTTTTCGAACAAGGCGTCGGCAAGGCTCGGACGCTTGCTCCATCGCGCGAAGGACCGGTCCGACAGGCGGCCATTGACCAGCACCTGCGGCGTCCGTCGCGCGCCCAGCTCAAGAATGGTCATGGGCCAGATCTCGGATTCGGCGATAATCGCCAGATCCGGCTGCCAATGATCAAGAAAACGCGAAACCGCCGGCTTGAGGTCGAGCGGCACATATTGATGGATGACGTCGTCCCCCAGCCGTTCGCGCGCCACGCCCGCCGATGTGACCGTGCCGGTGGTCAGCACCACCGAAATACCGCGGCGCCGGACTTCCCGGATCAGCGGCACGACGGCCGTGGTCTCGCCGACACTGGCCGCGTGGAACCAGACGAGAGGTCCGACCGGCCGGTCGATCCTGGAGCGGCCATAGCGCTCATTGCGGCGGGAGCGTTCTTCCTTGCCCTTGGCGGCGCGGATGGCGAGATAGGGGCCGAGCAGGGGATAGATGCCCGCGCCGAACCAGCGGTAGCCGAACAGCGCCCATCTTGCCCAACCGCGGCTCATGTCTCGATCCCGACTGCGCGGTGCGCTTCCTCGGTGACACGGTTGAGTTCGGCGGTCACCCTGGCCCGGGCCGCGGCCATCTCCTCCTTGTCGGCCTTGGGCGAGACATAGATCGGAGGGGCAAGGCGCGCGCTGCGAACGCCGAACGGCAGGTTGATCGTGGTCTTGTCCCAGGTTTTCTCGAGCACGATGCGGCGGCTGGTGGCCAGCGCAACGGGAATGATGGGCCGGCCCGAGATCCGCGCCAGGGTGACGACCCCCTCGCCGGCCTGGCGCGCCTCGCCCTTGGAAATATCGGCGATCATCACCACGCTGACATCGCGCTTGAGCGCGTCACGCATGCCGAAAAGGGCCCTGACGCCGCCCTTTCCCGCCACCATGCGGGCATCGCGCCCGCCCGAGCCCCGAATCACCTCGTAGCCCGCCCGCTCGATGACGCGGGCGTTGATCTCGGCATCGGTGCTGCGCGAGACCAGGGTGACGAACTTCCGGTCGCGCGGCCCGCCATAGGGAATGAGCAGATGCTGGCCATGCCACAGCGTGAAGATCGCGGGCCAGCCCTCGTCGATCATCGTCTCCCAGTCGCTGGACGTGCCGTTGTCCCGGTTGGTGCGCCAGATCGCGCTCAGCATCCCGTGGATCACAAGCGATCCGCCGCGCTGCACCCATTCGGACTGCAACAGCTTCTTGCCCAGACGGCGCCGGTTCATCTTCTCGCTAAGCTGCTTCAGCCACGGCGCGGTTTGGGCGTCCGGTTTTGTCATGCTTGTCTTTCGCCCGGGCCTCTAGGACACGGTTTTGCTGTCTTCGTCCGGATTGAGCATCCGGTGCATATGAACGATGAAGTAGCGCATATGGGCATTGTCCACCGTCATTTGCGCCTTGGACTTCCACGCCTGGTGGGCAGAGGCATAGTCCGGAAAGATCCCGACGATATCCAGCGCATCGAGATCCCGGAAATCCATCGATTCGAGGCTCTTGAGTTCGCCGCCAAACACGAGATGCAGTAGTTGTTTCTTTTCGCCATCGGCCATGGTGTTGCTCCACGAGTAAACGGTGCCGCCAATAAAGGCGCGGTTTGCGGCAATTCCATAAAAAGGTCAATGCCCGTCGGGCGGCTCCAGCAAGGCCAGCAATCCGGGAACCTGGGCACCGGAGGCCGCAAGCAGAAGGCCGCGCGAGGGGTCGATCGCATTGTAGGCCATCCGTGCGCCGGCCTGGTCGACCAGGATGTGGCCGGTTTCAGCCAGCATCGTATCGGCGGCGGCCAGATCCCATTCACTGGATCTCGGCCTTATGAACACCCCATCCAGGCTGCCGCCGGCCACTGCCGCGACCCTGAGCGCCAGCGACGGCCCCCCCGGAACCTTTGCGAGACCCGCTTCGGCGCCGGGCCGCATTTCCCTGGCCACCATGTCGGGAACGGCCACCTGCAACGGCGCGTCCGGGTTCTCGCCATGGCCCGAACTGAGCCGGACATCGTTGCAGAACGCACCTCCTCCGGACCTGGCATGCCAGATCTCGCCGCGCGCAGGCGCCGCCAGCACCCCGGCCACCGGCCTTCCGTCCTCCACCAGACCGATGCTCACGCACCAGTCGGGCCGGCCCGACACATAGGCGCGGGTGCCGTCTATGGGATCGATGATGAACACGCGACGATGGGCGAGGCGTTTTTCGGTGTCCTCGCTCTCCTCCGAGAGCCAGCCATAGTCGGGTCGCGCCGCAAGCAGCATGGCGTAAAGCAGCCGGTCGATGGCGATGTCGGCTTCCGAGACCGGGGAGCGGCCCTCGTTCTTGTACCAGACCTCGGGATCCTTGCGGAAATGCGACATGGCGACATCAGCCGCCAGGCGCGATGCGTCAAGCATCAACGCCAGATCGTCGGCAAAGGGTTCAGTCACCCGCAAGCGTCATGCCTTCCACGGCAATGGTGGGAGCCGCAATCGAGTATTTCCGATCGATGTCATCCGCAAGGACCATGCGCTTGAACATGTCCTTGAGATTGGAGGCGATCGTCACCTCGGACACCGGGAACGCGATTTCGCCGTTCTCGATCCAGAAACCCGAGGCGCCACGGCTGTATTCCCCGGTCACCTGGTTCACACCCTGGCCGATCAGTTCGGTCACGTAAAACCCCGTGCCGATCAAGGCGATCAGATCCTTCGGCGACTGCAAGCCGGGATTGAGGATGACATTGGTCGACGACGGCGAGACGCCGCCGCCGCGGCTTGCCCTTCCATTGCTTTCAAGACCCAGTTCGCGGGCCACGGCGGTGGTCAGGTACCATTGCTGCAACACCCCGTCCTCAACCATGGTCAGGGGTCCGACTGAAACGCCTTCGCCGTCAAAGGGCCTTGAGCCTGAACCGCGCCGGACGAATGGATCATCGACCAGCGTCAGACCGTCAATGGCGACCTTCTTGCCCATCATGTCCTTGAGGAAGCTGGTCTTGCGGGCAACGGCCGCGCCGTTGATGGCCGAGACCAGGTGTCCGATCAGGCCGCGCGCGGCGCGCGGGTCAAACACCACGGTGACATTCGAGCCGGTCTTGACCTTGCGCGGATTGACCCTTGCGGCTGCGCGTTCGCCCGCACTGCGGCCGATCTTTTCGGCGTCATCGAGATCGGCAAAGAAAACCCGGCTGTCGAAATCGTAGTCGCGCTCCATCTTCGTACCCTCGCCGGCGATCACGCTGACGGAGCGGGAGAAGCCCGAGCGCTCAAAGGCGCCGGAGAAGCCGTGCGACGTTGCCAGTACCATGCCGAACAGACCGGCGCCGGCGCCGGCGCCGATGGAACTGGCGACGCCCGGCACGGCGAGCGCTGCCTGCTCGGCCGCGACCGCCGCCTCGATCAGGCTTTCGGCCGGCGGTTCGGTGGAATCATAGAGGTCGAGGTCCGGCCAGCTTGTTGCGAGCATTGCGGCATCGGCCAGGCAGGCGTGGGGATCTTCGGGCGACACGCGCGCCATGGCGACTGCGCGCTCCGCAAGGGCTGCCTCATCGGCGCCGTGGCCGGCCTGGACGACCGCAACCTTCTGGCCGACAAACACCCTGAGACTGAAGTCATCTGATTCGGAGGATTCGGTGTTTTCCACCTGCCCGTTGCGCACGGAGGCGGACCGGGACCGGCGGCGAACCACCAGGGCATCCGCCTGATCTGCGCCTGCGGCGCGGGCACGCCCTATCAGGCGCTCCGCTGTCGCCAACAAGCCTTCGGATTGTCTGGATTCGCTCATGATTTTTGGCCTTTCGCTTGGCTCTCATGTATTGTCCCGAGGGTCAAGCATCAAGTCCATCCTGAGCCGAACCGACTTGAAGCCCGAAATGGAGTGTCTTGAAGCCAGCAGCGGAAGTCCGAGCGTCTGGACAAACTGTTCAAACCCGATATCTGCTTGTCCGAGCCGCCTGATCACCAGCATGGAAGACAGACACATGATGACCCCGTTTCACCTCGCTTTCCCCATCCGCAACATTGAAGAAACACGCCATTTCTATGGTGACGTGCTGGGCTGCCCGATGGGGAGGTTCACCGACAGCTGGATCGATTTCGATCTGTTCGGGCATCAGATGTCCGGGCACGTCCGCCCTGACGCCGGCACCGGCGCCTCGCCGGGCGTGGTTGACGGTCATTCAGTGCCTATCCCGCATTTTGGCGCCGTGCTTCAGATGGACGACTGGAAGGCGCTCGCCTCGCGCCTGGAAGAGGCCGAAGGCATTGACTGGATCATGAAGCCAACCGTGCGCTTTGAAGGCCAGCCCGGCGAACAGGCGACCCTGTTCATCCGCGATCCATCCGGCAATGCGCTTGAGTTCAAGGGATTTGCCGATCTGGGGCAGGTCTTCGCCTCGTGAGCGACGAGGCGCCTTTGACAACCGGCGCGGCTGCAGCCCCCCGTGCGCGCGGCGAACCCGGGATCTTCGTCACCGGATCGACCATGAAGCATGTGGTGACCATGACCGCGACCGGCTCCATCGGCCTGGTGGCGGTGTTCATCGTTGATGCGCTCAACCTCTTCTACATCTCGCTTCTGGGACAGCAGGAACTTGCTGCCGCCATCGGTTATGCCGGCACGCTCCTTTTCTTCTCCACCTCGATCGCCATCGGACTGTCGATCGCAGCAACCGCGCTGACAGCACGCGCGCTTGGCCGAGGTGACCGCGGCGAGGCGCGTGAAATCGCCGGCGCGTCGATCGCCTACATGCTGATCCTGATGATCGCGACTGTGGCGCTGATCTATCCGTTCCTGGCCGAACTGGTGCACATGATGGGTGCGAGAGGCCAGACTGCGGAACTCGCCACGGAATTCATGCAGATCGTGCTGCCCTCGCTGCCCGTGCTCGGCACCGGCATGTGCCTGGCGGCGTTGCTGCGCGCCGTGGGCGACGCCAAGCGGGCAATGTATGTCACGCTCGGCGCGGGCGCGCTGACCGCCGTGCTGGACCCCATCTTCATTTTCGGCTTCGATCTCGGCATCCATGGCGCGGCGATCGCCACTGTAATCTCGCGGTTTGCGCTGGTCGGCATCGGCCTTTACGGGCTCATCCGGGTGCACAATCTGGTCGCCCTGCCGTCAAAAGCGGTGATCGCGAGGGAGTTCCGGCCGTTTCTCGCCATCGGCCTGCCCGCGCTTATGACCCAGATCGCCACGCCCGTGGGCAACACCTTCGTGACAACGACCATGGCCCAGCATGGCGACGCCGCCGTGGCCGGATGGGCCGTGGTCGGACGTCTGATCCCGGTCGCATTCGGAGCCCTGTTCGCGCTGTCGGGCGCCATCGGCCCGATTCTCGGTCAGAACTACGGCGCCAGGCGCTATGACCGGCTGATGTCGACGATGCGCGACGCCCTGATCTTCATCCTGATCTACACAATTGTCGCATGGGCCTTGCTGGCCCTGTTCCGCAACCAGATCGCCGATCTTTTCGGCGCCACGGACGATGCGCGCGACGTGATCGTGTTCTTCTGCCTGTTCGTTGCCGGAAGCTTTATTTTCAACGGCATGCTGTTCGTGGCCAATGCGGCATTCAACAATCTCGGTTACGCCCTCTTGTCGACCCTGTTCAACTGGGGCCGTTCGACGCTCGGGGTGATCCCCTTCGTCTGGCTCGGGTCGCACTGGTACGGGGCTCCGGGCGCGCTCGCCGGCTACGGCCTGGGCGCGGTGGTGTTTGGCCTTGCGGCCGTCATTGTCAGTTTCCGGGTGATCTCCAAGATAGGGGACCGGGATGGCAGCGCGCCGGATGGGACCGCTGTTCACATCCCGCCAGCGGCGAATTCGGCCTTTACCAGCGGAAAAGGCTCGACGCTTTAGGAAAGTCCGTGAAAGGCGAAGGCGGCATCAAGGTCGCGCTTGAGTTGTTCGGCCACGCCCTTTGAATCGTTGAGGATGTCCTTGGCCTTGAGGAAATCGAGAACCCGGAAATGATGCACCTCGGGCCTGAGAAGAATATGCGGCGGATAGGCCTGCCGCTTCATCTCGATGATCGACTGCATCATCAACTGGTTGGCGCCGAACATCATGTCGATGCTTGACGGCGCCTGCCCCGGCGTTCCCGACGGAAGTCCCACGACATCGACGCCGATGATGATGTCGGCCAGCCCGCTTAACTTGTCGAAGGGCACCGGATTGAAGATGCCGCCATCGACCATGATGCGGTCCCCGATATTGACCGGCCGGAACACTGCCGGAATTGCGGCCGAGGCGGCAATGGCGGGCCGCAATTCGCCCTTCTCGCACACCACCTCGCAATGGCCGAAATAGTCGGTGACCAGGATCTTGGTCGGGATCTTCAGGTCCTCGAACTGGCGCGCGACATTGGCGGGCAGAAATTCCTCGAGAATGCGCTCGATGTTGAACTGGCCAAGCCGCAGGCCGTTTTCCATGGCGTCCTTGACGCCGAGCGGCCGGGCAGCCTTCCAGATCCTGCCGAACGCGGTGGACGGCTTTCCGATCGTCGCCAGCGTATGGTCTCGGATTTCCTGGCCGGAAATCCCCGAGGCCATGGCCGCGCCCATGATCGACCCGATGGACGATCCGGAAATGGCAACGGGCCGGATGCCCATGGCATCGAGCGTCTCGATGATGTGGATATGGGCGACACCGCGCGCACCGCCGCCGCCGAAGGCCACCGCAACGGTGGGACCGGATGAAGGGGCCGGGAGATCCGGAACGTTGGTTTCGACTTTACCCATTGCCCAGACTGCTTTCGGTTATGTTTTCGACTATCGTCTGCTCGAGCGACTGGCCCGCTGCACCATACCGGAAAAAGCGCATGACCGTGTCGCCAAAGACGCGGGCTTCCAGAAGGACGAATTCCGGCCCCGGCTCCGGCTGGGCAGTAGCCACTTCCTCGAGCACGATCACCGCGCCGAGGGCAATCCATCCGCCCCTTGCGGCCGAGGCCAAGGCTTTTTCACCCAGTCCCTTGCCGTAGGGCGGGTCGGCGAAGATGAGATCGAATTGCCCCATCGTGCCGGACGGACCCAGCTTGGTGGCGTCACGGCGAAACAATCGCGCCCGCCCCTGCAATCCGAAGCTCTCGATGTTCTTCTGGATGATCCCGCGGCCCTCGACGCCGCTCTCGACGAACAGCGCGGATCGGCAGCCGCGCGACAGCGCCTCGAGCCCGAGCCCCCCGGTGCCCGCGAACAGATCAAGCGCACGCGTCTGATCGAGCGTTTCCGGGTAGGCGTGGCTCAGGATGTTGAACAGGCTTTCGCGGCTCCGGTCCGTGGTGGGCCGGATCGACTGGGTTTTTGGCGCGGCAAGGCTCCTGCCGCGAAATTCACCGCCGACGATCCGCACCTGGCCCGCGTCCCTTCCCCGAATCCGGCTTGCCGCCGCGGCTCTCGCCGCCGGGTCTTCCAGACGGTTTTCCAGAAGGCTTTCCTGACGGCTTGCCGAAACTCTTGCCCGGCCCCTTTGCAGAGCCATCGAAGGACTTGCCGCCGCTCGGTTTTCCCGATGGCTTGAAGCCCGGCCTGGAGCCCTGCTTCTTGAAATCGCGGGCCGGCCTGGACTCATCACCCTCGCCTGCGGGCCGCGGCTTGGCGCGGTCCTTGGGAAAGCTGCCGCGGCGCGTCTCGGCGCGCGGATCGGCGCGGGCGGGCTTGCGCTCGGACCTGTCGCCGCTGCGCTCAGCCTCGGCCTTCTTGGCATCCGCCACGGGACGCGCGCCGGGCGCCATCCATACATTGGCGGCGCGACTGCGCTGAACAAAGCTGCGCTTGGGAAGCTTCGCACCCGGCTCTTCGTTGCGTCCGCCGCCGGACTTTTCCGGCCTTGAGGCGCCAAACGGCTTGCGCTCGCCTCTGTCGCGGTCGGGCCTGTCGCGGTCAGGTGCGCGATCACGGTCGCGGCCAAAAGTCTTTCCGTCACGCGAAGGGCCATCCCGCGATGGGCCGTCGCGCGAAGGCCGTCCCGGCTTGGTGTCCATGCGCGCGCGGGCACGCTCGGTCTTCTCCGAACTGGATATCCATTCCCGCTGCGCCGGCTTGGCCGCGGGCTTCGGCTTGGCTTCGGCCTTGGGCGCGGGGAGATGTTCGCTCAAAGGTGCATCGAAATTGGCGCCGGATTCCTCGATCATGCGCTCGCCCAACTGTTCGCGCAGGATCCGGCTCTTGATCTCGAAGACCTCGCCCTCGCGAATGTCGCCCAGCTGGAATGGACCGAAGGAGATGCGGATCAGGCGGTTGACGTCGAGACCGAGCGCGCCCAGCACGTTCTTGATCTCGCGGTTCTTGCCTTCGCGCAAACCCATGGTGATCCAGACATTGTGGCCCTGCTTGCGGTCGAGCGTCGCCTCGATGGCGCCGTAGAGCACGCCCTCGACCGCGATGCCGTCCTTCAATTCGTCAAGCCGGGCCTGGTCGATGTCGCCATAGGCGCGGACGCGGTAGCGGCGAAGCCAGCCGGTCTGGGGCAGTTCCAGCGTGCGGGCCAGCCCACCATCATTGGTGAGCAGTAGGAGGCCCTCGGTGTTGATGTCCAGACGACCGACGGTCATGACCCGAGGCAGATGCTTGGGCAGCTTGTCGAAGACGGTGTCGCGGCCTTCGGGATCCTTGTTGGTGGCCACCAGGCCGGCAGGCTTGTGATAGACCCATAGCCGGGTGCGCTCGATGCCGCCGATCTCCTCGCCATCGACCTCGATCCGGTCGGTAAGCGACACCACCACGGCCGGAGTGTCGAGGATCTTGCCGTTGACCTTGATGCGGCCCTCGGCGACCATGCGCTCGACGTCGCGGCGCGAGGCGACGCCCGCGCGCGCCAGGATCTTGGCGATCCGGCCGCTGTCGGTGGCAGCCTCAGCCGTTCCCGGCACGTCCTTTGCGGTGTGCGGCTTGGCGCGTTTGGGCTTGTCTTGTTCTGTCATTTGCTGTTTGCCTGCCTTCACAGCGTAAGCCGCGTTGTCCTTGACGCGCCATGGCCGCTCGATATTTTCGGTTTGCGCAGAGGCCTTGCTTCAGATCGGTTCAGGCCTGACGGGGGTATGCGGTTAAATGGCTGTCTAGCAGGTTGGGCGTGCCGGGTTAAGGGGTTTCATCGGTGGTCAGCATCAGTCCGGATTTTTCATGATCAGCAAGGGCTATATGGATCTTGCCCTTGAGGAGGCCCGGGCGGCGGCCGATCGCGGCGAAGTGCCGGTGGGCGCCGTGATCGTGCAGGAGGGCGTCGTGCTGGCCCGCACCGGCAACCGCACCCGGGAACTCAACGACATCACCGCCCATGCCGAAATCCTCGCCATCAGGCAGGCTGCCCAGTCCCTGGGAAGCGAACGGCTCACCGGCGCCGATCTCTATGTGACGCTTGAACCCTGCACCATGTGCGCGGCGGCGATCTCGTTTGCCCGGTTGCGGCGGCTTTATTTCGGCGCGGACGACGAAAAGGGCGGCGCGGTGACCAGCGGCGTTAGGTTCTTCAACCAGGCCACCTGCCACCACAGCCCGGAGATCTACCCCGGCCTCGCCTCAAGCGACGCCATGCGGCTGCTCAAGGATTTCTTCAAGGACCGGCGCTAGTTCCGGTCCCGGCTTACCAGGGCCACCAGCTGCGCTTTCCGGTGCCTGCCTTCTTGGCCTCGGAGATGCGGCGGCGTTCCTTGACCTTTTCAGGCTCGCCAAGATCGCCGACCGGGGCGGATTCCGCCGGCTGGCGGTAGGTCAGGGGCGGGTCCGAGAGAAAGCGACGGCGATCGGAATAGGCGCCCTGCTGAATTGTCCGGGCTTCCTGATAGGCCTTGCGCTGCTGGGCCGTGTTCAGCACCTCGCTTGGAGTGGGCGGACCGTCAGCCGCCCCGCCGCCGGTAGGCACGGACGGTCCGGCCGATGAGGCGCCGCGTCTGGCCAGAGGCGAGCGGAATGTGCTGCTGTTGGTCCCGGAATCAGCCTCGGCAATCAGTCGCTGGCGGGTTTCCTCGGGCGATTCCACCCAGGCAGGATTGTCGTTGACGACACTCTGCTGGGGTGTGGGAAGACTGGCGGTATCGGTCGGTTTGACGATCGCCGGCCGGGGCTTATACTTGATCCTCTCACCCTTGTCGGTTCCTCCGATGGAGGCAATGTTGCCAAGATCGTCGAGCAATTGCTCGGTCGACGACTTGTCGGTGCCATAGGTCGGCCCAAGGCAGCCCGACAAAGTCAGGCTCGCGGCAATGAGTGCGCCGATGGTAACGCCGGCGCGATACTCTGTCTTCATTGTCATGCACTGGGTCCCGTTTCAGACAGTCACTTGGAATTCGGCTGCTTGTCGCCGGACAATCCGGCCTTTTTCAGGCAGGGTTTTATCGGATAGCTGCCGTGAGGGCAATTGACCCGGAGAAATTCACTTCAACGCGCGTGAACGGCCCCTGCCCGGCCGCGGAAAATCCGGGCCGGGCAGGCCGTCGATCAAAGGCGCCCCAGCGCCTTGAGTTCATGCAATGCGGCTGCGTCCCGGGCGGAAACATCCGGGAACACCGGATCGGAGCCGACATCGTCGGTGATCCGCCAGGAGCGCGCGCATTTTGTCCCCTCTGCAAGTGCGGGAACCACGGCAACCGCGCTGACATCGTCGATCCGGAACGCACCTTCGGGTCCAGGCGTCGTTTCCACTCTCACCCCGGAGGTGATGCAGATTTCGGCAAAATCGCTGTCACCGACCGCCTCGACCAGCGCCGGGTCGGTGATGTGGACCACCGGCGCTGCCTCGAGCGACGAGCCGATGCGCTTGTCACGCCGTTCGATCTCCAGCGCGCCCGAAACCACACGCCGCACGGTGCGGATCTTCTTCCATTTTGCCGCCAGCGCGTCGTCACGCCAACCGGAAGGCACATCGGGAAACTGTTCGAGGTGCACTGATTCGGCATCGGGCTTGTGGGAGAGCCAGGCCTCTTCCATGGTGAAAGGCAGCATCGGCGCCAGCCAGGTCACCAGGCAATCAAAGATGGTCCTGATCACCTGCAGCGAAGCCTTGCGGCGCTGACTCGACGGCGCATCACAATAAAGCGCGTCCTTGCGGATGTCGAAATAGAAGGCCGAAAGCTCGATATTGGCGAAATCGGTGAGCGCGCGTGCGATGCGCTTGAAATCGAAATTGTCGTAGCCGGTGCGCACCAGATGGTCGAGTTCCGAGAGCCGGTGCAGCATCAGCCGCTCGAGTTCGGGCATCTCCGATGGCGCGATCGCGTCGCCCGCATCATGGGCCAGCGTGCCCAGCATCCAGCGGATGGTGTTACGGAGCTTCCGATAGGCGTCGATGTTGGTCTTGATCACGGTCTTGCCGAGGCGCTGATCTTCCCAGTAATCCGTGTTCATCACCCAGAGCCGCAGGATATCGGCGCCGGATTCCTTCATCACATCCTGCGGGAACACCTGGTTGTTGAGTGACTTCGACATCTTGCGGCCGTCCTCGGCCATGGTGAAGCCATGGGTGATGACGGCGTCATAGGGTGCGCGGCCGCGGGTGGCGCAGCTTTCCAAGAGCGAGGAATGGAACCAGCCGCGATGCTGGTCGGAGCCTTCGAGATAGACATCCGCCGGCCATTTGAGATCGGGCCGGTCTTCCAGCGTGAAGACGTGGGTGCAGCCCGAATCGAACCAGACATCGAGAATGTCGGTGACCTGGATCCATTTCGGATCGCTCGCAAGATCGCCCAGGAAACGGGCGCGCGCGCCTTCGGCAAACCAGGCGTCGGCGCCTTCTTGCTCGAAGGCCTCAAGGATGCGCGCGTTGACCGCCTCGTCCAGCAGCACATTGCCATCGACATCGGCAAAGACGCAGATCGGCACGCCCCAGGCGCGCTGGCGCGACAGCACCCAGTCGGGGCGGTCCTCGATCATGCCGCGAAGGCGGTTCTGCCCGGCGGCGGGCACGAAGCGGGTGTCGTCGATGCCCTTGAGCGCGCGCGACCGAAGCGTCGTGCCATCACCGAAATCCTTGTCCATGTAGACAAACCATTGCGGCGTGTTGCGGAAGATGATCGGCTTCTTCGAGCGCCAGGAATGCGGGTAGTCGTGCTTGAGCCGGCCACGGGCGAAGAGCGTCTTCGCCTCGATCAACGCCTTGATGACGGAATCATTGGCGTCGCCCTTCTTGCCCTTGTCGTCGATCACGCGAGCCGGGCCGCCGTCGCGGTCGGGCCCGAGGCCGTGCGCATCCCTGGTGTAGAACCCGGCATCGTCGACGGTGAAGGGGATGTCGGTGGAGATGCCGCGGGCTCTGAGCTCCGACGCCGCATCCATCCAGGCGTCAAAGTCCTCGCGGCCATGGCCGGGCGCGGTGTGGACGAAGCCGGTACCGGCGTCGTCGGTGACATGGTCGCCGGCGATCAGGGGCACGGGAAATTCATAGCCGCCGCCAAGACCGCGCAGCGGATGGCCGCAGACCATGCCTTCAAGGTCGGTCGCCTTGACGTCAGAGACGCGCTTGAACTGCAGCTTGGCCTTGGCGAAGCACTCCTCAGCCAGCGCATCGGCGAAGATCAGTTTCTCGCCCGGCTGCGGGCCGAAATCGTTTTCCGCAACTGTCACCTCATAGAGGCCGTAGGCGATGCGGTCTGAAAACGAGACAGCGCGGTTACCCGGGATCGTCCAGGGAGTGGTCGTCCAGATGACAACGAATGCCCCTTGCAGGTCGCCAAGTATGCCGCCATCCGCGTTCTGCTCGATGACTGCCTGCCGGGACTTCTCACCTGCCTCCAACTTCACGTCGGGGTCGCTGAACCGCACCACGGGAAACTTCACCCAGATCGTGTCGCTCTCGTAGGGCTGGTATTCCACCTCGGCTTCGGCGAGTGCTGTGCGCTCGACAACGGACCACATGATCGGCTTGGAGCCGCGGTAGAGCTGGCCGGATTTAGCGATCTTCAGCAATTCGCCGGCGATCCGCGCCTCGGCGTGGAAGTCCATGGTCTTGTAGGGCTTGGCGAAATCGCCCTCGATGCCGAGCCGCTTGAATTCCTCGGACTGGACCGAGACCCAATGCTCGGCATAGGCGCGGCATTCCTTGCGGAATTCGAGCATCGCCGCCGGTTCCTTGAGGTTGGGCTTCTCCTTGCCCTTGGAGCGGTAGTTCTCTTCCTCGATCTTCCATTCGATCGGCAGGCCGTGGCAATCCCAGCCCGGCACGTAATTCGAGTCGAACCCGCGCATCTGGAACGAGCGAGTGATGACGTCCTTAAGGATCTTGTTGAGCGCATGGCCGATGTGGATGTTGCCGTTGGCGTAGGGCGGGCCGTCATGCAGCACGTATTTGGGGCGTCCGGCCGAGGAGGCGCGCAGCCGGTCGTAAAGCCGCATTTCCTGCCAGCGCGCCACCAGTTCCGGCTCCTTCTGCGGCAGCCCGCCGCGCATCGGAAAATCGGTCTCAGGCAGATAGAGCGTCTTGGAATAGTCGATCGTGTCGGTGGTCTCGGTCATGGTGTCGCAATCTTTGGGGCCGATGGCCCGTGGCAGATGAATGTCGGATAGCAGGCGCGGATGAACGCCGAAATGCCCGGTCCCCAGCGAGCGGTTCGCTCAGCAGGAAACCGGGACCATAATTCGTATCGGCGGAGCGCCTGTGATCGGGACAGCCGTGGTCATGGCGGGCTTTTATCAATCTCTGCAATGTCAGGGAAGCGCAAAGTGCGGCATTGCAAATTCCGCCACTTGCGCCTATTTTAATGGGCAACTGGCGAGGAGACCATGACCAAACCGAAACAATCCAGATCATCCACTTCTTCAGGGGAGCGGAAAGGAAAGGTGCAACTCGGCAGTGGGCAGATTTCGGCCGCATCCGATCTCATGAGATCCGCTGGCTCCGTCTTGACTGCTTCTTCGGGTGGTAAAAATTCGTCGTCCCCTTCCGGACGCTTGTTGCTCCGCGACTCTGTGACCGGAGAAATGCAGTCGCGCGCCGGTGTGGCTGTAATCGAGGCGCTGAAGAGCACCGGTTTTACAAATGCCGAGATATATCAACTGGTCGTATCAAAGCGTTCTCTGGAACGCCGTCAACAGAAGGATGAGCCGCTTAGCGCAGCAGAATCCGACAGGGCTTTACGCCTCGCCCGAATTCACGAACACGCCGTGCGCGTATTTGGTTCGGAAGAAAAGGCCAGCCGCTGGCTTCGCAAACCCTGCCGGGCGCTTGACGGCGCTATCCCGCTTGACCTGCTGGCGTCTGAAACGGGCGCACATATTGTCGATTCCGAACTTCACGCAATCGATCACGGCATGTTTGCCTGAGCATGCGGATCTGGCGGATCTCGAATTATGCCGATCTGTCCGGGATTGGCGGCGCCTATTCCGCCAGCCGCTGGAACCATCTCGGCAGGCGCATTGTCTATTGCGCTGAACATCCGGCGCTGGCGATGCTGGAAATGCTGGTTCATTTCGACCTCGAAGACCTGCCCCAGACCTATCAGTTGCTCGAGATCGATGTTCCCGACGGGCTCGTTGCCGAACCGGTCGATCTTCCTTCCACCTGGAGGGATGACCTCACACTCTCCCGCGAAGCGTTCGAAGCGTTTTGCATTCGAGGAGTTACTCCGGTCCTGCATGTGCCCAGCATCATCATGCCGCACTGCCGGAACATGCTGATAAATCCGCTGCACGCCGATCATGCGAAGCTGTCAATTGTCTCGGTGGAAACCCATCCCCTCGACCCGCGCTTCCTTACATACAGGGAGGACCCAAGAAAATACCCGGTCCTGTTCCAGCGATGATCCTATCGCTTCAGCCGAACATAAATCAGCCGGCGCAACAGCGCGGTCATGGGCTTGGGCATCATGCGCCCAGCGCCCGCTGCAAGTCGGTTGCCGCGCCCCGGGATAGAGTTTTTCCTGCCGGCAAGCGCATCACTCATGATCAGGCTAGCCGCCAGGTCCGGGTCCATGCGCTTGGTTGCATCGGCGCCCTCCGGGGCATGCCGCTCGGCATGATCGGTGCGCAAGGGTCCGGGAAAGGCGACGGTGATCGTTACGCCTTTGGATGTCGCAACCTTGCGCAAGCTCCGGGCATAGACCGCCAGCGCGTCCTTGGACGCGGCATAGGTTGCGGCGCCCGGATAGCCGGTGAAATGCGACAGGGACGAGACAAACACCATGACGGCGCCAGGATTGACGGCACCAGCCTCGAGCAGCCGGGCGGCGATCACCATCGGGGCTTCGGTGTTGACGCGCAGCACATCGATATGGGCCTGCGCGGAAATGGCCTCGAACCGCCCGGTGGCGCTGATCCCGGCATTCAGGATGACGAGATCATAGGGACCGGATGCGATCAGTTCTGGCAGCGTATGATCAAGCCCGGTGCGGCTCGCAAGATCGCATTGATGGAATTCCGCAGGCGCAGCATCAGACCTCGGCTTATCCCGATCGAGCACGACAATCTCATAACCGGCATCCGCCAGCCAGCGCGCAAAGGCTGCGCCAAGCCCGGCGCTGCCGCCGGTGACGAGCGCCCGTTTTGCGGCTCCCGTCACAGTCGCCGCCCCAGGAAGGCGCCGCCGCCGAGATAGCGTGCCCAGGACAGGGTTGCCGGCGACCGGCGCGAGGCGATGGCCGAAGCCATCATCGCCGCGACATCATTGGCTTCCAGAAACAGCGCCCGCATGCGGCCCGGGTCATATCCGGCCTTGTCGTGGATGTCGGTCTTGGCCGGCCCTGGATGCAGCACCTGCACCGCGACCCTTCCGCCCCACTCCGAGCGCAGCGACCGCGCCAGCCCGTGCAACCCCGCCTTGGAGGCGGCATAGGCCGGGATCGTCGCCGAGCCCGAATGCACCACCGAGCCGATCAGGGTCAGCGTTCCCCGGGATTTTTCGAGCAGCGGAAACAGCGCCTGCGCCTGCAGGATCGCCGCCATCAGGTTGATATCGAGGGTCTGCCTGATCGCTTCGGTGCTGTCGAAGCCCTCGCCCGGTGCAACGCCAATGCCGGCATTGAGCACGGCATTGTCGAGACTGTCCCAGCCGAAATCGCGAATTCCGCGAACCAGCGTCAAGGTCGACATCTCCGGGTCGGCCTGGTCGGCAACAATGTAGCCGGCGCCGCGCGGCAAGACACCGTCAACATCGACCTGGCTTTTCCGGCCCGACAGAAGAAGCTTGTGATGGCGGGCAAGTTTTTTGGCGAGCGCCAGACCAAGGCCGGCATTGCCGCCGGTGATGAGAATGCGGCGCGAGCGGGCGCCGATCATCCTGTCGATCCGGAGGTCATGTCAAATGTCATGGCGGCGTCGAGCGGTGACAGCGGCTCGAGTTGGCCCAGAACCGCACGCGCCTCGGCGTCGTCGGTCTTCATCTGCGCCACAAGCTGGTCGAGCCCGTCGAACTTCTCCTCGCCGCGAAGCCGGGAGACGAAGGAGACCTGGCAGGTCTCACCGTAAAGATCGCCGGAGAAATCGAACAGGAATGTCTCCAGCAGCAGGGCGGCGCCGTCGTCCTCCACGGTGGGGCGGCGGCCGAAGCTCGCCACGCCGTCATGGACCGATCCGTCGGCGCGGCGGAACCTGACCGCATAAATGCCCGGCATCAAGGCAGTTTCGGGCGGCAGGGCCATGTTGGCGGTCGGATAGCCGAGGCTGCGGCCAAGTTTCTTGCCGTGCAGCACTTCGGCGCTCACCGCATAGCGGTAGCCGAGCAGGCCGTTTGCAAGACCAAGATCGCCGCCCGCCAGCGCATCGCGAATGCGGCTCGACGAGACCACTTCGGCGTTTTCGTCGGCATAGGCCTCGACCAGGGTGACGCCGAAGCCGAAGCGTTGGCCGGCATCTATCAGAAAATCCGGATTGCCCTGCCGGCCCTTGCCGAAATGGAAATCATAGCCGGTGACGACATGGCTGACGCCTAGACGGCCGACCAGGATGTCGGTGACGAAGTTCTCCGCCGAGCGGGAGGCGAAGTCCCGGTCGAACCCCTGCTCGACAACGGCATCAAAGCCCATCAGATCCAGAATGCGAGCCTTGAGCGGCGCCGGCGTCAATCGGTAAACCGGCTCATCAGGCCGGAAGACGGAGCGCGGATGCGGCTCGAACGTGAGAACATTGGTGGGCAGCGACAGCCGGCGTGAGCGATCGACAGCCTGGGTCAGCACCTCCTGGTGGCCGCGATGGACGCCATCGAAATTGCCGATGGCGACAACGCCATCCTTCAGGCTGATCGGAAAATCCTCGGACTCTTGAACGCGTTGCGCCATCGATCTTCTCACCTCGCGCCGCTCAGGCCAGCCATTCCATCCAGTAGGCCGGGGCAACGCCCGCGGCCTTCAGGAAACCTTGCAGGCGGGCCTCATCAGTCGCGCGGCCATCGCTATATTGACGCGCATGGATGCCGCGGGCGATGAACAGGGCTTGGATGCCATTGTCGAGCGCGCCGCGAATGTCGGTGGTCACGCCGTCGCCAATGGCCAGAGTGCGCCCGGCATCGACGTCGCCCCTGCTTGCCCGCGCCCGCGCCATGGCTTCCCTGTAGATCGGCGCGTGGGGCTTGCCTGCAATGCGGGTCTCGCCGCCCAGTTCGACATAGATGTCAGCCAAAGCGCCGGCGCAGGGCACCAGCCGGTCGCCGCGTTCGACCTCGCGGTCCGGATTGGCGCAGATGAACGGCAGGTTTCGGGCCTGAAAGCCCGCCAGCATCTCCCGGTAGTCTTCCGCAACCTCGTTTTCATCGTCCAGCAGGCCCGAGCACAGCACGGCGTCAGCCGCCTCCGGCGCGACGAGATCGATGTCCAGCCCCTCGACCAGCGCCCGGTCGCGCTCGGGACCGAGGAAATAGATGGCGCGCGGCGCCTCCTGGACCAGCCGACGGGTGACGTCACCCGAGGTGACGATGTCGTCCCAGCAGCCCGGATCAACGCCGATGGTCTCGAACTGGCGGATCACGCCCTCTGCCGGTCGGGGGGAATTGGTGATCAGAATTACGGTCTGGCCGCGCGCCCGGGCAGCCTTCAGCGCTTCGACCGACAGAAGGAACGGGTTGACGCCGTTATGGATAACCCCCCATACATCGCACAACAACACGTCGGCGCGATCGGTGAGTTGATCGAGGTCGTTAATCCTGGCTGGCATTGTCTTTGACATTTGCGGGCGGTTCCTTTCGGCACAAGGATGTCGCCCAGCTTGCGGCCGAATACAAGACCCAGGCCATATTTTGCAATCCGCCCGCAAGCGGCGGACCCGAATGCGCTCCGATACCTTGACTCTTCAGCACGGCACCCCTATCTCGGCACCGTTAGCACTCGACAGAAGTGAGTGCTAACGTAATCACAGTGAGGCCCGACCGGGGCTCTCAGCCGCTTCTGTCATTCGATCAAGGAATTTAGACAATGGCAAAAACCAAGTTCCGTCCGCTCCACGACCGCGTTGTCGTTCGTCGTGTCGAGTCCGAAGAGAAAACAAAAGGCGGGATCATCATTCCGGATACCGCCAAGGAAAAGCCGCAGGAAGGCGAAATCATCGCCATCGGCTCCGGCATCCGTGACGACGCTGGCAAGCTCCAGCCGCTCGATGTCAAGGCTGGCGATCGCGTGCTGTTCGGCAAGTGGTCCGGCACCGAAATCAAGATTGATGGCGAAGACCTTCTGATCATGAAGGAAAGCGACATCATGGGCATCCTCGGCTGAGCCGAACCTGCCCAATCTATCCAATCTGCCTCAACACGATGGGCCACAGGCCCGGGAGTTAAGTTAAATGGCTGCTAAAGAAGTAAAATTCGGTCGTACCGCTCGCGAGAAAATGCTCCGCGGCGTCGACATTCTGGCTGATGCCGTCAAGGTAACGCTGGGCCCCAAGGGTCGCAACGTCATCATCGACAAGTCCTTCGGCGCACCGCGCATCACCAAGGACGGCGTCACCGTCGCCAAGGAAATCGAACTGGAAGACAAGTTCGAGAACATGGGCGCACAGATGGTGCGCGAAGTCGCATCGAAGACCAACGACATTGCCGGTGACGGCACCACCACGGCGACCGTGCTGGCCCAGGCAATCGTCCGCGAAGGCGGCAAGGCTGTTGCCGCCGGCATGAACCCGATGGACCTCAAGCGCGGCATCGACATGGCCGTGACCGAAGTCATCGCCGACCTTCAGAAGAAGGCCAAGAAGATCAAGACCTCGGCTGAAGTCGAACAGGTCGGCACGATCTCCGCCAACGGCGAAGCACAGATCGGCAAGGACATTGCCGAAGCCATGCAGAAGGTCGGCAACGAGGGTGTCATCACCGTCGAGGAAGCCAAGACCGCCGAAAGCGAACTCGAAGTCGTCGAAGGCATGCAGTTCGACCGCGGCTACCTGTCGCCCTACTTCGTCACCAACCCCGACAAGATGGTTGCCGAGCTCGAAGACGTCTACATCCTTCTCCACGAGAAGAAGCTCTCGAACCTCCAGGCCATGCTGCCTGTGCTCGAAGCCGTGGTGCAGACCTCCAAGCCGCTGCTCATCATCTCGGAAGACGTTGAAGGCGAAGCCCTTGCTACGCTCGTGGTCAACAAGCTGCGTGGCGGCCTGAAGATTGCTGCCGTCAAGGCTCCCGGCTTCGGCGATCGCCGCAAGGCAATGCTCGAAGACATCGCCATCCTGACCGGCGGTCAGGTGATTTCCGAAGACATCGGCATCAAGCTCGAAAACGTGACGCTCGAAATGCTGGGCCGCGCCAAGAAGGTGTCGATCACCAAGGAAACCACCACCATCGTTGATGGCGCTGGCAAGAAGAAGGAAATCGAAGGCCGGATCACCCAGATCAAGGCCCAGATCGAAGAAACGTCTTCCGATTACGACCGCGAAAAGCTGCAGGAACGCCTGGCGAAACTCGCCGGCGGCGTTGCCATCATCCGCGTCGGCGGTGCAACCGAGACGGAAGTCAAGGAACGCAAGGACCGCGTCGACGACGCGCTCAACGCGACCCGCGCTGCCGTTCAGGAAGGCATCGTTGCAGGCGGCGGCACTGCCCTGCTGCGCTCCTCGGTGAAGATCACCGTCAAGGGCGCCAACCAGGACCAGGAAGCCGGCATCAACATCATTCGCCGTGCCCTGCAGTCGCTGGTTCGCCAGATTGCAACCAACGCCGGTGATGAAGCCTCCATCGTGGTCGGCAAGATCCTCGACAAGAACCAGGAAAACTGGGGCTACAATGCCCAGACTTCCGAATATGGCGACATGATCGCCATGGGTATCGTCGATCCGGTCAAGGTTGTCCGTACGGCTCTGCAGAACGCAGCTTCGGTTGCCTCGCTGCTGATCACCACCGAAGCCATGATTGCCGAACTTCCGAAGAAGGATAACGGCGGCGGCGGCGGCATGCCCGACATGGGCGGAATGGGCGGAATGGGCGGCATGATGTAATAAGGCGTCAGCCTTGTTACCCATGCTCCAAAGCCTCTAGCCACCGCATCAATGCTCCGGATCGCTCAACGGTCCGGAGTTTTGAACAGAATTTCAATCAGGGCGGTCTCAGGGCCGCCCTTTTTGCGGTCAATGGCCTGGGTTGGCGCGAAAACGAGCAAATGTCCCGACCGGGCATTGCCAAATCCAAATTTCTGAACTTAGTAATAGATTAACCATTAACTGAAAATAAAGGACGGGATTGGTCAAAAAAGCGCATACAGATTATTGGTTGCGTATCAAACCCTGTGATTGCAAGACACCGACGCGATGATGGATACTGATTGACGGAAGTTTCCGGCCTTGGCATTCACCGACTGAACAAGCCGGGGCTTTTAACATCTCGCCGGACCGGACCGCGCATGAAGCGCCTCCGGGCACACAGGGCACATTCAAATGTTCGAATTCATGACGCTCTGCCGAGGTGGACAGTGTTCAAGATTACGAAGGCTAACGATCTAGCGGGATTTGGCACGCCGCCAAAAGGCTTTGTCACGCCTGATCCCGACCTTGTTTCGCATTATTGCCGAATCGAGAGCTGGACCGCCAATCTTGCATCGGGCGTCTTCTTCATCGGCGCAGCGGCCCGCCATCACCACGGTCTTCCCGAAGTGGGCGATTTCGGATTGCTCAACCTGGTGCAGTGCTACGATGGGCAGCACCGGCAGAATGTGCTGGAGCTTTTCGAGGTTGCGGCCACCAGCCCGTCATCATTCTGCTTCACAACGACCATCGCGCATGAGGACGGCAGCCACACGCCGGTGATGTGCACAGGTGAATCGTCGAACTTCTCGGATGATGGCGGCGGCGCCATCAATGGCATTTTCATCTTCCCGAAGTTCAGGCTGAACCAGAAACCACCGCTGCACACGCAATGACGCTGGCTTGAGCGCGCAATATTTTTGACTTTCCCGCTTTGCTTTTGGCAATCCCGCTCCAGTTTCCATACGATGGAACCTGGGATGAGCATTCTGAAGCCCGAGAATGTGGCGGACTACCCGCGACCGCCGGCGATCGAAGCCTTTGAAGGCGTGATCCTGGTGCGCTTCGCCGGGTCCGTGATTGCGGAGACGCGGACGAGCTTCCGCATCCTCGAGACCTTTCATCCGCCGACCTACTACCTGCCGATCACCTCGTTTTCGCCCGGCACGCTGCTACCCGCCAAGGGGCGGTCAACGCTGTGCGAGTGGAAGGGCCAGGCAAGCTATTTCGATGTCGTCGCGGGCGGGCGGGTCGCCGAACGGGCTGCCTGGACCTATCGCACGCCATTGCCGGCCTATGCCGCGATCAAGGATCACATCGCCCTATATGCCGAGCCGATGGACGAAATCCTGCTGGCTGGCGAACGGGTGATCCCGCAGCCGGGAAATTTCTACGGCGGTTGGGTGACCGCCAATATTTCCGGTCCGGTGAAGGGGGCGCCCGGCACCACACACTGGTGATTATTGTGAACAATATGTTCAATATTGTTCAGCTTTTATAATATAGAGAATGCATGTAGGTGTCCGGCCAGATTCAAACAGGAGACGCCCCATGTCCAACAACCTTCAGCTTCTCGCGGCCCGCGTGCTGATGAGCATCATCTTTATCATGTCCGGTTTCAGCAAGCTCGGTTCGGTCGAAGGCACCGCAGGCTACATTGCAAGCCTCGGCGTCCCCGCACCCGGCCTCACCGTCTGGCTGGTGATCGCGCTTGAACTCCTCGGCGGCATCGCCATTCTCGTGGGCTTCTTCACCCGCTACGCCGCCTGGGCGCTGGCCGCATTCTGCGTTGCCTCGGGCTATCTCGGACATTACTATCCCGACGACCAGATGCAGATGATCGGCTTCATGAAGAACCTGGGCCTCGCCGGCGGTTTCCTGGCGCTGGCTTCGGCAGGCGCAGGCGCCTATTCGGTGGATGCCCGCCGCGGCTGATCCTTCGACACAAGAATGCCGATCTGAAAGCCCGGCGCCGCAAGGCGCCGGGTTTTTCCTGGGGCCGGTCAGAGGCCGGCGATCAGGCCGCCGCCGGTGACCATCAACAACAGCCCGATGGTGAGGCCGCTGGTGACAAGCACACTGAGCATGGCCGGCGCGAACTCGCCCCGCAGGATCGCCGCATCCGGGCTGGCTCCGGCGATGCGGGCAAGAATGACGAGCAGAAGCAGCGACGACAGAAACACTGCCGATCCGATGATGAATTGCATGAAGATCCCCACATCCAAGTTGCCCCGGCGGACCTTGTGATTTCGAGCAATCTTCGCTCGATCAAACGCATGGCGCGGCGGGACGGTTGAACCGGGGGAGAGGCGGCTTCGTGGTTGGCGGAGCCATTCGGCTTCGCGGCGTCAGGGAACTGGCCGGAAGGATGCGAAGGACGCGTGCAGGCCGGGTCTTTCCCGGATCTGACGACTTTGCCTCAACGCCGGAAAAATACAAGCGGGTCTCCCAGGCGCCCGTAAAACATAGTCTGAATTTTTTCGCGCCGTCCGGTGATCCGATCAGAGAAGCGCCGCGTAAATACTTTCATAAGCCGCGGACGATGTTCCCCCCGATCTGACATTCTGCGGCTTATCAGGTTGGCGGGGCTCCCGATCCCCCGTCTCCATGGCCGCCTCTTCGTGAGGCGGCCTTTTTTTTGCGCGAAACCACCGCCAGGGCAATTCAGAGCGCGGACTGGATCGCTGCGATGAGGGCGCCGACGCGGGGATCGTCGTCATGGGAGGGCTTGCGGGCGCGCACCAGGCAGGCTTCGGATTTCAGGATCACGCCGTCACTCAGTATTCGCAGGTGATTGGCTACAAGAGTCGAGCCGGTCGAGGTTATGTCGACAATGATGTCGGCGGCGCCTGATGCCGGCGCGCCTTCGGTGGCGCCCAGGCTCTCGACAATCCGGTAGAGCTGAATGCCGTGGCGAGTGGAGAAGAAGCTCTGCGTCAGCCGCCAGTATTTGGTGGCGATCGCCAGCCGGCGGCCGTGGCGGGCGCGGAAATCGGAAGCGACATCGCCAAGATCGGCCATAGTGTCGACATCCTTCCAGATGTCGGGGACGGCAACCACCACATCGGCATGGCCGAAGCCGAGCCGGGCTGCGATCTCGACGCGCTCGTCGGCTCGGGGCAGGCTCTCGCGCACCAGATCCTCGCCGGTGACGCCGAAATCAACGGCGCCGGCGCCGATTTCCCGGGCGATCTCGGAGGCTGACAGGAAGGCCACCTCGACCCCGTCGAGGCCTTCGATGCGGCCCCGATAGCTGCGGTCATTGCCGATGGCCGAGACAGTGAGCCCGGCGCGCTCGAACACCGCGGTCGCGTCTTCCTTCATCCGGCCTTTCGACGGCAGCGCAATGGTCAAGGTCATCGGCCTGCCCTCACGGTTTCGATCCGGTCGAGCCACAGCGAAAAGCCCACGGAGGGAATCGGGTCCTGCGCCCCGAGCAGCGCCATCAGCCGGTCGAAACGGCCGCCGCCGGCGAGAACCAGGCCCGCCTCTCCCGCCGCTACCTCGAACACAAGCCCGGTATAATAGTCCAGAGGACGGCCGAACGCCGCGCGCCAGTGCATCTGCGCCAGATCCTCGCCGCGTTCGGACAGCGCATTGAGGCGAGCCTCGAAACTCGATTGCGCGGCGGCGATATCAAGCCCCGCGTCACGGGCAAAATCCGCCAGCGCGCCGGCGGCGCGGTCGAGGGCCACATCCAGCGCCAGAAACGTCTTCAGAGCCTCCAGCGAACTGGCCGACAGACGGGTGGAGGCGAGCGCCTGCTTGTCCATCAGCCGGGCGGTGATCTCGGCGGGCGAGCGGCTCGCATGGGTGGAGTAGCCGGTGGCCTCCATCACGCTTTCGATATGCGCCTCCAGGCCTCGCGCGTCGCCGTTTGCGAGGTATCCGGCGACAGCCCCATCGGGCGCCGCCGTGTCCCCGGGGCTCGCCAGCCGGGCGATCATGGCGCTGAGCGCCTGTTCGTTGCCGAAGGCGTGGATAAGGCGCTTCTGCCAGCCGGCAGGGAGGCCAAGTCCGGCGACCACCGCCTCGAACACCGACTGATCGCCGAGCGTGATGGTGAGCGCGCGGTCTGGCGCGAACTCGGCCACCACCGCGCGGGCGTCGGACACAGCCCTTGCGTCGGCCTGCGCCTCATCCGGCTCGCCCAGATCCTCGATGCCCGCCTGGAAAAACTCGTTGGCGCCGTCGCGGCGCTGGCGGAAAACCTGGCCGAGATAGGAATAGCGCCGCGGGGTGGCGACGCCCTCGGCGATGTGGGCTCGGCAGACCGGAATGGTGAATTCGGGCCTGAGGCAGAGGCTCTCGCCGGTCTCGGACTCGGTGAGGAAAATGCGCCGCCGCAGATCCTCGCCGGCCATGTCTAGGAACGGCTCGGCCGGCTGGATCACCGGAATGTCGACTCGGGTCGTCTCGAGCGCTTCGAGCGCGCTGGCGAGGTCTGCGGCGAAAACGGGGGCTCCCAACTGGGTCATGCGGCGTACCTGTCTGGCCCAGAAAAAGACCCCTCCCCAACCCCTCCCCACAAGGGGGAGGGGCTAGTCCGTCGCAACTCCAATCCAGGAAATCCAGCAGCCATAGAAGAAAGCCCGAGGATTACACCGGAGGGACGGGCCGGGTGAAGCCCCTCCCCCCTGTGGGGAGGGGTTGGGGAGGGGTCTTTCCTTTGATCAAAAAGACGGGTTTCCATCTCACGCATCCTGAGCATCCGACGCCTGTTCAGCCAGGATCCGCTCAACGGTCACAATCAGATCGGCCTCGTCGACCAAATGCTCGCCGGCCTTGGCCTCGCGCCATTCGGCGTTGTCGGTGATGGTCTCCGCGATGCGCTTGCCCTCGATCAGGTCCTTGACGATGAGCTTGCCCTCGGCCTTCTCGTTGCCGCCCTGGATGATGGCGATCGGCGCGCCGCGACGGTCGGCGTAGCGCAGCTGCTTGGGGAAGTCCTTGGGGTTGCCCTGGAACAGCTCGACCGGAATGGCGGGGCCTTTAGGCTGGCCATTGGCATCGAGCGGGTTCAAGGCGGCGCGCAGGTCCTGCGCCATCTTCGCGTAATCGCCGACGCGGTCGCGGTCCATCACGGTGACGAGGATCGGGCCCGAGGCCGCCTCGCCGGAAATCTTGCCGAGGTTCTTGAGCGCCGTCATCAGCCGCGACACGCCGATGGAGAAGCCCGTCGCCGGCACCGGCTGGCCCATGAAGCGCGACACCAGCCCATCGTAGCGCCCGCCGCCGCCAACCGAGCCGAACTGCACCTTCTGGCCCTTCTCATTGGTGACATCGAACAGGAGTTCCGCCTCGAAGACCGGGCCGGTGTAATATTCGAGGCCACGGACGACGGAGGGGTCGATTTTGATACGGTCGGGGCCGTAGCCGGATAGCTCCGCTATCGTCCGGATTTGATCGAGTTCGGCAAACCCTTCGAGGAAGCCTTTCGTTTGCTTGTTGGCGTCGTCCAACGACAATCCCGCTTCGCCTTCTACGAAGCGTTCGTTTGTCACAACGCTTAAGACAAATTCGGCTTGATCTTCATCCAACCCAGCACCCGGCGCAAAATCGCCCTCATCCACCTTGCCGCCATCCCAACGCCCAGTGCCAAGCAGCAGCTTCACGCCCTCAATGCCAAACTTGTCGAGCTTGTCGATGGCGCGCAGTACCGTCAGCCGCTTGCCGGCATTCTCCTCACCGCCCAGACCGATGGCTTCCATCACCCCATCGAGCACCTTGCGGTTGTTCACCCGGATCACGTAATCTCCGCGCGCAATGCCCAACGCTTCCATGGTGTCGGCCATCATCATGCACATTTCGGCGTCCGCCGAGACGCCGGGCGCGCCGACGATGTCGGCGTCGAACTGCATGAACTGGCGGAAGCGGCCGGGGCCGGGCTTTTCGTTGCGGAACACCCAGCCGGCGCGATAGGTTCGGTAGGGCAGCTGGATGTCGTTGAAGTTCTCGGCAACGTGGCGCGCGAGCGGCGCGGTCAGGTCATAGCGCAGGCTCAGCCACTGCTCGTCATCGTCCTGGAACGAGAACACGCCCTCGTTGGGCCGGTCCTGGTCGGGCAGGAATTTTCCGAGCGCATCGGTGTATTCGACGAAGGGAGTTTCCACCGGCTCGAAGCCGAAGCGCTCATAGACCTGGCGGATCTTGGCCATCATCTGGTCTGTGGCGCGGATATCGCCTGGCGAGCGGTCAGGAAATCCGCGCGCCAGGCGGGCCTTGAGCTTCTGGGGCTTCTTCTGCTTCTTGTCGGACATGAAAAAGGGCCTGCGAAAGGAGAAACGATATGGTGCGCTTCTCCTATCCGACAGGCCCTTTTGCTGCAAGGCTTGGGGCCGGTGAGCCGTCGCCGAAACAGGCCGGGGCCTGGCCGTCTCCGGCCAGACCCCGCTCACCTATCCTGAAGACGATCCTGACAAAGCCTCAGTAATAGGGAGAGCGGCATTCGCGGCGCGGGCCGTTGTAAGGCTGGAACGTGTTGGACCGCACATCATAGGAGCGGTACTTGGCGTTGCACCAGCTCACATGCTGCGGGTTCGAGCTGCCCGGGCGAACGATGACATTGTTGTTATTCATGGCACCGCCGATGATTGCGCCAAGCGCGAAGGCTGCCGGCGGGAACCAGTAGCCATTGTGCTGGCGATAGCCGCGACGCTGGGCGCGATAGCCACGGTGGCCATTGTAGTAGCCACGGTTGTTGTGCCGGTAAAAGCCGCGTCGATTGTCGCGGCGGTCACGGAAGTCGCGCCTGTCGCGGAAATCGCGGCGACTGTTGCGGTCATATCGCCTGTCCCTGTGCTGAACCTCGACCAGACCGGATGAACTGGTGATCTCGATGGCCGGCTTCTGCACGATCATCGGCGCGGCGCCTGCGGGCGCAATCGCCGCAAGGCAGAACGATGCCGATACGATTGTCTTCATGATTGTTTTCAGCATGTCTCAATCCTCATGTCGCATTACATTTGTCCCGTCACGCATTCAACGCTGGGGGCGAGTGATGGTTCCTCTGGCCATGGGCGATTCTGCGTCACCGCGAGGGGAACCTGGCCCGGGAGCTGGCCGACGATCGGGGGACCGGCGCGAAATCGATCCCGTTTCCCTGAGCCTTGATATGTCCTTCGCTTCTCAATGCCAGTGATCGTCAGTCACCTGCATAGGCCGGCCGGATTGAACACTCTCTGAACTCTGCGTTCATCTCACGTTCAGGAAGCACCGACCTCGCGCTGAAGCGCATCCGGCCTGTGGATATCGAAAGACCGCATCGACAGGCCGCGGCTGCCGCGCAATAGGTGGTGGCTTCGTCCTTCCCGCACTCCTGCGAAAGCGGTGCTGTCTTGCGCCTGGTTCTGCTCACTGCCCTCACCATGATGGCGTTTGCCGCAAATTCGGTCCTCGGCCGGATGGCCACGGGTTCCGGCGCCGCACCGCTGATCGACCCGGCGAGCTATTCGGCGGTCCGTCTGGTCAGCGGCGCATTGATGCTCTGGGTTCTGGTCGCGGTCACCGGCAACGCAGGAAAAGGCAAGGCGATCGCCCGGTCCGGGTCCTGGGGCTCGGCCTTTGCATTGTTTGCCTATGCGACCGCGTTTTCCTACGCCTATGTGGCGCTCGACACCGGTACCGGCGCGTTGATCCTGTTTGCCTGCGTGCAGGCGACGATGATCGGCTGGAGCCTCAGGGAAGGCGACCGGCCGTCCGTGCTCGAATGGCTGGGGCTTCTCACGGCCTTCGGCGCGTTCGTCTGGCTGGTGTCGCCGGGGCTTGCGGCGCCCGATCCGCTGGCGGCGGCGGCCATGGCGCTGTCGGGCATCGCCTGGGGCGCCTATTCGCTGCGCGGCCGCAACTTGGCCGATCCGTTGAAGGCCACGGCCGACAATTTCCTCCGATCCACCGCATTTGTCATACCGCTTGGAATGATCGTTCTCGTCACGCAGCTGCCGGTGCATGCGAGCCTGCGCGGGCTGGCGCTCGCCACGCTGTCGGGCGCAGTTACCTCGGGCCTTGGATATGCGCTGTGGTACCGCGCCCTCAGGCAGATCGGCGCGGCCCAGGGCGCGATCGTGCAATTGACCGTGCCGGTGATCGCCGCGATCGGCGGCGTGCTGCTGCTTGGCGAGGACTGGACGCTGCGGCTGATCCTGTCGTCGCTGCTGATCCTTGGAGGCGTGGCCGTGGCGATCCTCGCCAAGCAGCGACGGATTTGAGCTTCAAGTCGCGGCTGCGATGGGGCGGCAGGCCTTGCTTTTGACCCAATCAACGGTATTTGCTGCAGCATGAGAATGGTCATGCGCATCCTGCTGCTGGTTGCAGGCTTTGCCTTTGGCGCGATGCCTACGCATGGCATCGCTCAGGCGGCATTGTCCGCGCCGTCGTCCGGCACGGCGTTGGCATCTGACGTCGCCGCGCAACATCATGGCGCCATGCCCAGCCGTGCCGTCACCCCCTGCCCTCACGCGACGATCCCGTCGGATACGGATCGCACCGGGCACGGGGCAATGGCGGGCGGCCATTGCAGCGCATGCCTGACGCTTGCGCCGATGATCCTGCTTGCAGATATCGGCCTTGCTCCAAGCTCGGATCAAGCACCCGGCCCTGCGGCCCGGCTAAAATCCATGGCGGCCACGCCACTCGAACGCCCGCCCCGTATCCTGTGATGAAGACATGACGGCCAATGCGCCGTCCATTGCCTCCCTTCATCCCACAAAAAACGGGTATACAGATGTTGAAAACCACTTTCATGGCGGCGTCACTGGCGCTTGCTCTTTCCACCGGCCCTGTCCTGGCGCAGGACCATGACGCGCATCAGGGCCACATGATGACAAGCGGAGAGGACAGTCCCTCGTCGAAGGCCTTTGCCGAGGCCAATGCGAAAATGCATGCCGACATGGCGGTGCCGCTCACCGGCGATGCCGATGTGGATTTCGTCCAGGGCATGATTCCGCATCACCAGGGCGCCATCGACATGGCGAAGATCGTGCTGGAGCACGGCACCGATCCCGAAATCCGAAAGCTGGCGGAAGAGGTGATCGCGGCCCAGGAAGGCGAGATCGCGATGATGCGCGCCTGGCTCTCTGCGCGCGGGCGCTGAGCATCCCATAGAAACAAACAGCAATGGCGTCTCCGGGCGCCATTGCACTTCCGAGCATCATCTACCTGCTGATGTACCTCAAGCTCAAAACCTGCCGCGCTTGCGCAGCTTGTAGGTCAGGGCCAGGCCGATGCAATGGGACAGCGCCGCCTTGTCGACGGTTTTTCCTGCTTCAATCACGATCGCCCGATTGCCTTCGAAGGCGAGCGTGTCCGGATAGAGCGCGCGGAACTCCTCGACCAGATGTGTGTGGCAGATGAACATCAGCGCCACATCCCCGCCGTCGCGCGGCTGGATCCGCACCGAACTGCCGATGTTGGCCCTGACCGGGGTGAAGCTCTGCTCGCCCCATTTGAGGCTTTCCTCGAGTGCACCTACGCCCGGCGTCCGCGCCGCCACCTCATGGATCAGCGCCTCGAGGTCTGCCGGGGTCGTCAAGGGCGCTTGAGCGCCGCGCGCGCCGCCTCGACCTCGGCGCGGCAGCAGCAGCCTTCGAGGTGATCATTGACCAGCCCCATTGCCTGCATGAAGGCATAGACCGTGGTCGGGCCGACGAAGCTCCAGCCGCGCTTCTTGAGATCCTTCGAGATCCGGGTGGAGACCGCCGTGGTCGGGTTGGCGGTCAGCGTGGCGTAATCGACTTTTGCAGGGCGTTCCTCGGGGCCCGGCTCGTGGCTCCAGAAATAACGGGCGAGCGAGCCGAATTCCTCGACCATCTCGATGGCGCGACCCGCATTGTTGATGGTCGATACGATCTTGCCGCGATGGCGCACGATGCCCTTGTCTGCAAGCAGCCGCTCGACATCGCTGTCGTCAAAGCGAGCGACCTTGTTGAAATCGAAGCCCGCGAAGCCGGCGCGAAAATTCTCGCGCTTGCGCAGGATCGTCAGCCAGGACAGGCCCGACTGGAACCCCTCCAGGCAGATCTTCTCGAACAGCCTGACGTCATCCGTGACCGGCCTGCCCCATTCGGCGTCGTGATAGGCGAGGTAATCGGGCAGCGTACCCGGCCAGAAACAGCGCGTGCGGCCATCCTCCGAGACGATCAGACCGTTGTCATGCGCCATGATTTTGCTCCATCGACGTGCGGTCGCACATGGTTAATCGGGAATCGGCGGCATTTAAGCTGGCGTTCACCGCGTTTGGCAAGGCGGCGATAACCCTAAGAAGAGGTATCCGGACAAAGCGGCAGTTTATGAATGCCGATTCACCAATTGATTCCGACCCGCACCCCAGCATGACCACGGATGCAGGGCTGTCGGCGCGAAGCGGCGGTGGCGTTCTGCCAGAATCAGACGAAAGGTAATGGGTCCGTCCGATGAAAAAACTTGCTCTTCTCATGATGTCAGGCGCCGCGTTGAGCCTCGCTTCCCTCGCAACACCAGCCCTTGCAAGCGACCGTTACGGCCAGCGCCCGCCGGTGGTCTTGAGCCCGGACCTGTCGGCTCCCTGGGTGCTGCAGCTTGGAGGCCAGGCCGCGCCGCGCGGCGGCATCGTCTACCGGACCAAGCCCAGGGTGGTCCGCACGCCGGCCTATCGGACCCCTGCGTTGAGGGGAGAACCGCGCCGGGTGACGAACGCGGCTCTCGCAGCGCCGCGGAGCAAGCCCGCGCCTGTCCGCCAGATCGACCCGCAGTTCCTGCCGCAGACCGTGTCCTATGACGGCAACCACAAGCCCGGCACCATCATCATCGATACGCGGGCGCGCTTCCTCTACCACGTCATGGGCGACGGTCAGGCACGCCGCTACGGCGTCGGCGTGGGCAAGGAAGGACACGCCTGGAGCGGCACCGAGAAGGTCAGCCGCAAGGCGGAATGGCCCGACTGGCGTCCGCCCGCCGAAATGATCAAGCGGGTGCGCGAGAAGGAAGGCCGGATCCTGCCGGCCCACATGGCCGGTGGCCCTGAAAACCCGCTCGGCGCCCGGGCGCTGTATCTCGGCTCGACGCTCTACCGCATTCACGGCACCAACCAGCCCTGGACAATTGGCCAGGCCGTCTCGTCGGGCTGCATCCGGATGCGAAACGAAGATGTCACCGAACTCTACGAGCGCGTGTCGGTGGGCGCCAAGGTTATCGTGATCTGACCCAAGTTCTGTTTCAGGACCGCCTACAGCGCCGCGCATCCAGTTGGATGCGCATAGGTCGCTGTAACTCTTTGATTTAATGCATGTACGTTATCGCTCAAATGAATACATTTGAGCGCGACATGCATTAGAAACCCGGCGTTCAATTTCATCGCCGGGTTTTCATGCTCAGGATCATAACCGGCCGTCACTTTAGCCTTGGCGCAGGTTGATCCCGTTAGAATTGATGGTACCTTTACAGGGTGGGTCCAAGCATAATGAGGGGGAATCATGACCTTGCTGCGACGTTCAAACCGTTTGGCCATTCTTGTGGCGAGCGCCGTGGGGCTTTTGATCGCGCCGGTCCTGCCGCAGTCCCAGGCCATGCCGCGCACGCCTGCGCCTTCGACCGAAGCTGCGCTGCCGGTGGTGCAGGTTCAGCAGTCGAAGAAGCCGAAATCCGAATTCTGGCGCAAGAAGGTGCGGCTTCAGACCAGCGAGAAGCCCGGTACCATCATCATCGATACCAACACCAAGTATCTGTACTATGTCGAAGGCAACAATCGCGCCACGCGCTATGGCGTCGGTGTCGGCCGTGACGGATTCGGCTGGTCTGGAACCGTCAATGTCGGCCGCAAGGCGGAATGGCCGGACTGGCGTCCGCCCGCCTCGATGATCGCGCGAGAGCGCAAGAAGGGCCGCATTCTTCCAGCCCACATGAAGGGCGGACCCGACAACCCGCTCGGCGCCCGGGCGCTCTATCTCTACAAGGGCGGGCGCGACACGATTTTCCGCATTCACGGCACCAACCAGCCCTGGACCATCGGCCAGAACATGTCGTCGGGTTGCATCCGCATGATGAATGAAGACGTCAAGCACCTCTACAACCGCGCCGGCGTCGGCTCCAAGGTCATCGTGATCGGCCCCCGCGGCAGAGGCGCGGAGAAGCTCTACAGCGATCGCGGCATGGATTTCTTCGGCACGTTGTTCGGCGGCTGAATCGCAAAACGGTTCCATGATCCGACCAGGGCGGCGTTTCTGGATGCCGCCCTTTTTCTTATGCGCAAATGACCAAATGGGGCGCAGCGGCAGGACTCTATTCGGCCGCTTCCAGCTTTCGTGTCTTCACCGTCGGCAAGCCTTCCGGCTTTTCGCCGCCATAGGCCCAGTCCAGCAGCTCGACCGTGTGGATGATCGGGATGTCGGTTCCGCCGGCGATCTGGGTGATGCAGCCGATATTGCCTGCGGCGATCAAATCGGGCCGGGTGCGCTCGATATTGGCGACCTTGCGGTCGCGCAGGGTGCGGGCGATCTCGGGCTGCATGATGTTGTAGGTGCCTGCCGACCCGCAACACAGGTGTCCCTCGGGCGGATCCTTGACGGTGAAGCCGGCCGCCTTGAGAAGCGCCTTGGGCTGCACCGTGATCTTCTGGCCGTGCTGCATGGAACAGGCCGAATGATAGGCGACGACCAGGCCCGCGCCATTTACCGGCGCCGGCAACGCGATGGTGGCGAGATATTCGGTGATGTCCTTGGCGAGGGCGGAGACACGTTCCGCCTTCTGCGCATAGGCGGGATCCTCGCGCAGCATGTAGCCATAGTCCTTGATCGTCGTGCCGCAGCCCGAAGCGGTGATGATAATGGCGTCAAGCCCGCCCTGGTCGATGGCCCGCGTCCAGGCGTCGATGTTCTGCCGCGCGGCGGCGAGCGCATCATGCTCGCGGCCCATGTGGTGGACCAGCGCGCCGCAGCATCCCTCGCCCCCCGGCACCACAACCTCGACACCGACACGGTTCAAGAGCCTGACGGTCGCCTCATTGGTGCCCGGCCTCAGCACGGGTTGCGCGCATCCGGTCAGGATGGCGACCCGCCCGCGCTTCTCACCGGCGCCCGCATGGGTGCCCGGTCTGGCAATCGCAGAGGATCGGGGAATGGAAGCGGGCGCAAGCTCAAGCATCGCCGCCATCGGCTTCAGGCCCGGCACGGCGCGAAACAGAGGCGCGAAAGGTCGTCCCAGACGCGCTGCATAGAGCGAGGCGCGAAGGCGGCCGGGATAGGGCAGCACCATGGCGAGCAGCGCGCGCGTGATGCGATTCATCAGCGGCCGCTTGTAGGTCCTTTCGATGTGGACGCGGGCATGATCGACGAGATGCATGTAATTGACCCCCGAGGGGCAGGTGGTCATGCAGGCAAGGCATGACAGGCAGCGGTCGATATGGGTGACCACCTGCTTGTCGGCAGGACGGTCGTTCTCCAGCATGTCCTTGATCAGGTAGATGCGTCCGCGCGGGCTGTCGAGCTCGTTGCCGAGCGTCACATAGGTCGGGCATGTCGCGGTGCAGAAACCGCAATGCACGCATTTCCGCAGGATCTTTTCGGATTCGGCGACCCCGGAATCGGCGAGCTGCTCGGCGGTGAAATTCGTTTGCATATCGCGGTTACCTCAGGTCTCTCACTCTTTGCGCCCGGGCCGGATCCCGCCACCCTGATGGCGGGATCGCCGGTTACGTCGGGTCGGACGCCGGGCTGCTCAGAGCAACCAGCTTTGCGGGTTGTCGATGGGTTCGTTGCGGCCCAGTTTCTGCAGGCCGATGATGGTGCGGATGATGATCCAGAGCGCGACCAGAACCATCGTCAGCATGCCGATCAGCACCACCATCAGAAGGGCGCTGACGAATGCGCCCAGCAGGCCCAACCAGAATGTCCGGATCGCCCAGGTGTAGTGGCTTTCGATCCAGGCTTCGGACTTGCCGCGATTGATGTGGGCAAGCACGATGCCGACAATGCCTGAAATGCCGATGACGAAACTCGCCAGGTACAGGACATAGATGACCTGCAGATTGGTCTTGCCGGGCTCAAGCCAGCGATCCGTCTGGCGCGCTTGAGGGGCTGGGTCTGGATTGCTCATGACATGCTCCTTTGTTCAGAAAGAGAATCTGCGACGATTGCAACCTATCACATGGTAGCCGTCATGCGCCCGGGATTGAGAATGCCGCCCGGGTCGAATTGATCCTTGATGCGCCGCGACAAAGCGTCGAGAGCCATCGGCTGCGGCTCGAATACCGGCACCGCCGCGCGCGTGGCGGCATCGGCGCGCACCAGCGTGGCGTGACCGCCGCCGAGCGCCTTGATATACTGCCGGACAAGTCCGGCTTCCGGCTCGGCTTCCATCTGCAACCAGACCAGCCCGCCCTGCCAATCGTAGAAGGCGTCGACCCCGGTCTTGAGCCGCAAGGCCGCGACCAGCTGGTGGCCCGCGCTGGGCGCCACGGAGACCCGCCAGAGAGGCTTTGCGCGCTGCGACGCAAAGGGCATGACATCCCTGATGTCGCGCCACAGGTCTCGGGTGGCTTCTTCATCCAGCACCGAGACCGCGCCGCGACGGCGCATTTCCGCGACCAGCCGTTCCGAACGCACTTCAACCGAAGGCGTGAGCCCCTCCAGCCTGAGAACCGTGGTCGCCTCGCCGTTGAACCGATCGCCAAATCGGTAGGCGACGCTGATCGGAAGATGCGCGGCACCCGAGACTTCGACCGACATCGCCATGGCGGCCGCCATGGCTTCCGCGGCTTCGGCATCATTGAGGCCGGAAACCGCGATGGTGACCGCGGTTTCGGGCCTCGGCAACACCTTGAAAATCACGTCGCAGAGCACGCCAAGCGTGCCCCAGGAGCCTGCCAGCACCTTGACCAGGTCGAGCCCGGTGACGTTCTTCATGACCCGGCCGCCGCTCTTGACGATCTCGCCGGAGCCATTGACGAAGCGGACGCCCAGGAGATTGTCGCGCGCCGCCCCTGCCAGGATGCGCCGGGGACCGGAAATATTGCCGGCAAACACGCCGCCAATGGTCGGTTCGCCATCAGCACCCAGAATCTGCCGGTAATCCATTGGCTCGAAGGTCAGCATCTGGTTGTTGGCGGCCAGCGCCGCCTCGATCTCGGCAAGGGGCGTGCCGGCGCGCGCGGCCATCACCAGTTCGGAAGGGTCGTAATTGGTGATGCCGGTGAGTTTGGCCAGCGACAGCACGGCGGCTGACTGGGACGGCCGTCCGAGGCCGGTTTTCGTGCCGCCGCCCCTGATTTCAATCGGAAGACCGGCCGCGTTGGCCTCGCTCACGATGCGCGCGACCTCGCCCTCGGAGGCCGGGTACTGGATCTCGGCCGCACTCATGCCGCGGTCTTTCCGGCTGCCGCGAGACCGCTCTGGTTTCCCTGCTGGCTGCCGTTGCGACCCTCGAGCGGGAAGACCTTGGAGGGATTGAGGATCCACTTCGGATCGAAGGCGGCGCGCACGCGCATCTGCTGGGCGAGATCGGCCTCGGAATATTGATGGCGCATCAGGTCGCGCTTTTCGATGCCGACGCCATGCTCGCCGGTCAGGCAGCCGCCTGCATCGACGCACAGCTTGAGGATGTCGTTGCCTGCCATCTCCGCCTTGAGGCTTTCCTCCGGGTCATTGGCATCGAACAGGATCAACGGATGCATGTTGCCGTCGCCGGCGTGAAACACGTTGGCGACCCGCAAGCCGTAGCCGGCGACGATCTCGCCGGTTTTCTTGAGCACATGGGACAATTGCCCGAGCGGCACGGTGCCGTCCATGCAGATGTAGTCGGCGATGCGGCCGGTGGCGCCAAAGGCGGATTTCCGGCCTTTCCAGATCAGCGCAGCTTCCGTGGCGGACTGGCTTTCCTTGATGGTCTTGACGCCATGCCGGCGGGCGATCTCGATGATGCGCGCGAGCATCGCGTCCATCTCGGCGTCGGAGCCCTCGACCTCGACGATCAGCAGCGCCTCGACATCCATCGGGTAGCCGGCATGGGCAAAGGCCTCGCAGATCTCGATCGCCGGCTTGTCCATGAACTCGATGGCGACCGGGATGATGCCCGCGCCGATGATGTCGGTGACACAGGCGCCGGCGGCGACCGAGGTGTCGAAACCGAACAGGACCGGACGTGCGCCCTCGGGCTTGGCGAGCAGCCTGACGGTGGCCTCGGTGACGATGCCGAGCTGGCCTTCCGAGCCGCAGATCAGGCCGAGCAGATCATAGCCTGACGAATCGAGCGCCTTGCCGCCGATATCGACAATGGAGCCGTCGAACATGACCAGCTTGACGCCCATCAAATTGTTGGTGGTGACGCCATATTTGAGGCAATGGGCGCCGCCGGAATTCATGCCGATATTGCCGCCGATGGTGCAGGCCAGTTGCGAGCTCGGGTCCGGGGCGTAGAAGAAACCATCGGCGTCCACCGCCTGGCTGATGGAAATATTGGTGACGCCTGCCTGCACCCTCGCCGCGCGATTGGCGTAATCCACCTCGAGGATGCGGCTCATCTTGGACACGCCGATGACGATGGCGTCCTCCTGCGGGATGGCGCCGCCCGACAGCGACGTGCCGGCGCCGCGCGGCACCACGGAAATCGCGTTGTCATTGCAATATTTCAGCACCGCGGCGACCTGGGCCGTGGGCTCGGGCAAGACGACCGCCAGCGGCATGCGCCGGTAGGAAACGAAGGCGTCCGTGTCAAACGGCATCAATTCGCGCTCTTCGGTGATCAGGCAGCTTTCGGGAAGCAATTGCGCCAGATCGGCGATGATCATTGGCCGCCGGCCGGTGACGGCGCGGTCCGGCTCCAGAAATGAAATCAGTTCCGGCATGGCTTCCTCCTCGCACTTCGCGTCGCGGCATCAACTTGACGCGCAAACGCAACTGGTATTTTTTATTTACCACTCATTCCTTCAGGCGGCAATGCAAAATCCTTTCGCCACGGCGCCCCCGGCAGCCGGCTTCCAACCTGATTTCCCAGGCAGAGTGATCCGGAACGGCCCAGCTTACGTAAGGGTACAGAGTCTTTGCAAGAAGGGAGACGGCCCGTAATGAACAATCTCGGAGACCTGGAAATTTTTGCCCGCGTTGTCTCCGCCGGATCCATGTCGGCGGCCGGCCGCGAGCTCGGCCTTTCTCCGGCCGTGGTCTCAAAGAGGCTTCGGCGTCTGGAAGACCGGCTCGGGACGCGGCTGATGCAGCGCACGACACGGCAGATTTCGCTGACCGAGGCGGGCCAGGGGTTTTACGAGCGGGTGGTGGCGATCCTGGCCGGCATCGAGGAGGCAGAGGCTTTCGTGTCCAGGCGCTCCGCCCTGGCGCGCGGCGTGCTCAAGGTCTCGGCACCGACCTCGTTCGGGCGCATGCACATCGCGCCCCACATCAACACCTTCATGCAGGCCAACCCGGATCTCGGCGTCAACCTGATGCTCCGCGACGAATTCGTCGACATCGTCGGCGACGGCTACGACCTGGCGATCCGCATCGCGGAACTGAGCGATTCCAGCCTGGTGGCTCGGAAACTGGCGCCGGTTCGCCGAATTCTCGTCGCCGCGCCGCAATATCTTGAACGGCATGGCGCTCCCGGCAGCATCGAGGATCTCGACAAGCACATCTGCCTCGCGCCCCACAACAACGATCCCTGGAAGCTTGAAAGCCCGAACGGCCAACTGATCCATCGCCCCATCGGACCGCTGCAGACCAACTCGAGCGAAGTGGTACGCGAAGCGGTGATAGGCGGCGTCGGCATCGCCCTGCGCTCGACTTGGGACATCGGCGCCGAACTGGCGGACGGGCGGCTTGTGCAGGTTCTGCCCGCCTATGAGGGCTCACGCAACGTGGCCATTCACGCGGTCTATGCCAGCCGCCGTTTCCTTCCCGCCAAGGTGCGGCTGTTCATTGACTATCTGGCCGAACTGTACGGCCCTACGCCATACTGGGAGAACCCGATTGCCGAAGCGGCAGTTCCCGCGCCCGCGTCGCCCTCGGAGGTTGGCGTCGGTCAGGCTGCGAGGACACTGAACTCCGTCCAGAACGGAAGCAATGAAAATCGCCCCAGCACCTATGATGCCGCGGAATAGGGCTGCCGCAAAGCCGAGGAAGAGGAGATAGGGGAGTCCCCGGTTTTCAGCTGGACCGGGAAACTTGTCACAAAGTGGATAAAATTATTGACCACGTTTCCCGCCACTTGGTACGGTCCGAGCGAGGGGGCGCCGGAAACCGTCAATGACCACAAACATTTTCGCACGAATTGAGCACAGCCGGACCGCCGATGAAGTGGTTCACCAGATCGAGGTCCTCGTGCTCGAGGGTATCCTGCGGGTCGGCGACAGGCTTCCGGGCGAGCGCGAACTGGCCAAGCAGTTCAATGTGTCGCGGCCGATCCTGCGGGAGGCGCTCAAGGTTCTCGAAAGCCGCGGCCTGCTCAATACGCAGCACGGCGGCGGGACCTTCGTCGCCGACGTTATTGGCCAGGTTTTCACCCGGCCGGTCATGGAACTGATCGGCAGACACCAGAAAGCGACGCTTGATTACCTCGAGTACCGGCGCGAGGTGGAAGGCATCACAGTCGAGTTTGCCACCCGGCGCGCCACGGAAGCCGACAAGGCGCTTCTGACCCGGATCATCGGCGCCATGAAAGCCGCGCACACGAAAGACGATTTCGAGGAAGAAGCAACGATCGACGTGGAGTTCCACAGCGCCATCGGCGAGTGTGCGCACAACATCATCCTGCTGCACACACTGCGCTCGTGCTACAGGCTGCTGGCGGAAGGCGTGTTCTACAACCGCGCCATGGTCTACAATCTGCCGGGCGCGCGCGAGAAATTGCTGGAACAGCACGTGGCGATTTACGACGCCGTGATGGCCGGCAACCCGGACGCCGGACGTCGCGCCGCGCAGGCCCATATCGATTTCGTCGCCAGGGCGATGATGGACGCCGAGCGCTCGGGCGACTGGGAGCGGGTGTCCAGGCTTCGCCTGCAACAACGCGCTCCCGATCTTTCGGGCGGCGGCAAGAAAGCCAGAATGAAACAACCGGAGGCCGCAGATTGACGTCGAGCGAAACAAGAGATGCCCGGCAGCCGCGCGTGGGGCTGTTTGCGACCTGCCTGGTCGATCTGTTCCGGCCGTCGGTCGGTTTTGCAAGCGCAAAGCTGTTGCAGGATGCCGGCTGCGAGGTGCATGTGCCGGTGGCGCAGACCTGCTGCGGCCAGCCGGCCTACAACACCGGCGACAGGGCCGACACGCGGGACATCGCCGAACAGGTGATCGAGGCCTTCGAGGGGTTCGATTTCGTGGTCGCGCCGTCCGGGTCCTGCGCCTCGATGCTGAAGAAGCACTATCCAGGCCTGTTTGCAGGCGACGTCGCCTGGGAGGCCAGGGCGCAGCGGTTCTCCGACAAATGCCACGAGCTGATCTCGTTCCTGACCGACGTGATGATGGTGCGCGACACCGGCGCCTCACTTGACGCGAAGATTACCTACCACGATTCCTGCTCGGGTTTGCGCGAACTTGGAATCAAGGACCAGCCGCGCAAGCTGCTCGCAAATGTCGGCGGGCTGGAAATCCAGGAGATGAAGGATTCCGACGTCTGCTGCGGTTTCGGCGGGACCTTCTGCATCAAGTATTCCGACATTTCAAATGCCATCGTCACCAAGAAGGTCGGCAATATCGATGCGTCCGGGGCCGACATGCTGCTGGCGGGCGATGTCGGCTGCCTGATGAACATGGCCGGCAAACTCAAGCGCCAGGGATCGCGTGTGGAAGTGCGTCACGTTGCCGAAGTGCTGGCCGGCATGACCAGCCAGCCGCCGATCGCCGGCAGCGGCAAATAGGCGGGACATAGGAGACAGCCGATGCAACTCGCCGCCAAACACTTCAAGACAAGCTCCTCCAAGGCGCTTCTCGATGCTCAATTGCAAAAGGCGCTCGGCAATGTCGAGAAGGGCTTCATCGACAAGCGCCAGAAGGCCGCCGACGCGCTGCCCGAGTTTGACGCGCTCCGCGACAATGCCCGCGACATCAAGAACCACGTTCTGGCCCACCTCGACCTCTATCTTGAGGAATACGAGCGCAATGTGACGGCGTCGGGCGGCCACGTGCACTGGGCCGAGACCGCCGAGGATGCGCGCCGCATCGTGCTCGACATCTGCCAGAAGGCGGGCGCCCGCACGGTGACCAAGGGCAAGTCGATGATCACCGAGGAGATCGCACTCAACGATCACCTGTCCGCAAACGGGATCGAGCCGGTGGAAACGGACCTGGGCGAATACATCATCCAGCTGCGCGGCGAGTATCCGAGCCACATCATCGCCCCGGCTGTGCATCTCAACAAGGATCAGGTCGAGGGAGATTTCCGCCGGGTGCACACGCATCTGCCCGAAGACCGTGACCTGAGCGACCCGGTGGCGCTGCTGGGCGAAGCGCGCGATGTGCTGCGCCAGCGCTATTTCGCCGCCGATGTCGGCATCACCGGCGCGAATTTCCTGATCGCCGAGACCGGCACCTCGGTGATCGTCACCAATGAGGGCAATGGCGACCTGACCCAGACGCTGGGCAAGATCCATGTCGTCGTCGCCTCCATCGAGAAGATCGTGCCGACGCTCGAGGATACCTCTCAGATCCTGAGGGTGCTGGCGCGTTCGGCGACGGGGCAGGACATGAGCGTCTACACCACGTTTTCCACCGGGCCGAAGCGCGCCGAAGACCCGGACGGGCCGGATCAATATCATGTGGTGCTCCTGGACAACGGCCGGTCGGCGATGCTCGGCACCGAGTACCAGGACATGCTGCGCTGCATCCGCTGCGGCGCCTGCATGAACCATTGCCCGGTCTATCACGCGGTCGGCGGCCATGCGTATGGCTCGGTCTATCCCGGCCCGATGGGTGCGGTGCTGACGCCGTCATTGAACGGCATCGAGGAGACCGGACAATTGCCCAATGCGTCGACCTTCTGCGGCCGCTGCGAGGCGGTGTGCCCGATGCGGATTCCGCTGCCCAAGATGATGCGGCATTGGCGCGAGCGGGAGTTCGAGCGCAATCTGACGCCTTTGACCGCACGCTACGGCCTCAAGTTCTGGGCCTTTTTCGCCAAGCGGCCGAAGCTCTATCGCCTTGCCGCCTCGTTCGGCATGCCCTTGCTGTCGCTGTTCAGTGGATCGTCCCGGCGCTATCACAGCCTGCCCTTCGCCGGCGGCTGGACGCGCCATCGCGACTTCCCCGCGCCTGAAGGGCGGACCTTCCTGCAGGCCTGGGCGCAGCGCGAAGGGCTCAAGCAAGGGCCGGGACATTGAGCGGCCGCGACACCGTGCTCGGCAAGATCCGGGCCTCGATCAGGGTCTCGGGCGCGGATGCGGCCCGCAAGTCCACCGTCACCGCACGACTTGCGCAAACACCCACCGGCGTCATCCCCGCGAGAGCCCAGCTTCCCGAGGCCGGACAGCTGGAGCTGTTTTGCGCGATGGCGGTCCGGTTTGGTGCAACCGTCACGCGGGTGAACGACTATCAAGCGGTGCCGGCAGAGGTCAGCACGTATTTGCGCACCAGAAATCTGCCGTCCGAAATCCGCATGGGCGCCGACGAGCGGCTGGCGAAGGCCGAATGGAGTTCGGAGAGAACACTCGAGGTGCGCCACGGCGCCTCCGACGGCGGCGACCTGGCGGGCGTCAGCCACGCGATGGCGGGCATCGCCGAGACCGGGACGCTGGCGCTGCCGTCAGGACCGGACAATCCGACAACCATCAATTTCCTGCCCGAACACCACATCGTGGTGCTCAAGGCCGATGACATCAAGGGCGACATGGAAAGCGTCTGGGCCATGCTGCGCAAGGACCTGGGCAAGGGCCTGATGCCGCGCGCGCTCAATCTGATTACCGGACCATCGCGCTCGGGCGATATCGAACAGACCATCATCCTGGGCGCGCACGGACCGAAAGCGCTGCATATTATCGTGGTGGATTAGGCCGGCCCTGAAAGTCGCGCGGATGTGTCCTCTCGGTCCTCGCGGTTGGCCTTGCGCCTGAAGGCATCCGCCCACCCCGATGCCAGTTGCGGCAGTTCCGCCAGTTGCGCCGCGGTCTTGCGGTCGATGCTGGCGCCGAGACGGGCGCGTGTCACCCGCTCCACGGTCCAGCCGGGATTGGGGCATCGGATGCGCGCGATGGTGTCGCCGACCGAGACCAGACCGGGCTCGAGCACACGGTAATACCAACCGGTACGGGCCGTCTCCTGAAACAAGGCAGCCATTGCGTTGATGCCGGTATGGGCGTTGAGTTTCCAGCAGGGCTGACGCCCCTGCGACACCTCCACGATCGCCGATCCAAGCCGGAGCACATCGCCGATGCAAAGATCGGCTTCGGTGATTCCGAGGGTCGCAATGTTTTCGCCGAACCGGCCCGGCCCGAAATCCTGTGCGGAATCGCCAAGCTCCGACCGCCAGGCGGCATAATGGTCCGCAGCATAGTGATGGACCGCCTTGTCGGGACCGCCATGCACTTTCAGATCGGCTTGAGAATCCATCTCGAACCCGTCCCGCCCCAGATTCTGGGGCCCGTCGACCGGCTGCTTGGCGATCGCCGAGCCCTGCTTTCCGGGCCAGGGGTGGCGGACCTGCCCCATGTAGAGCCCGACAATCCGGGCGCTGATTTCAGGTGTGTGGTTCATCCTGCGGTCTCATGTTCGTGGCAGATCTGCCCGGTTTCGGCAGGCTGCAGATTGACGGCCAGAAGCTGGCAATAACCCCCTGCCCCCTGTTTGAGATGGTGGCGGCAGGTGCGGCAAATGCCAAATGCCTTGCCACCGCGCGCCTTGATCAAACTCCTCAACACGGTGTCGAGTCCATGTTCGAGCGCTGCCGCACTCTCGGGCGGAAGCGCGGTGAGCACCTGATCGAGCGTCTTTTGCGCCGACGCCAGCGCATGGCCGGACTCGGTCACCTCGAACGAGATGCTGCGCCGGTCACTTTCCGAACGGGACTCCGTCAAAAGCCCCTTCCGCTCGAGCGCCCGCAATGTCTGGGAAACCGTCCCGCGTGTCGACCCGGAGTAGGCGGCAACATGGGATGGAGCCCGCGAAAACCGGTTGGCCCGATCCAGATAGGTCAGCGCCGTCATTTGTGCAGGGTTGAGATCCTCGGCCCAGTCCTCCGCCTCGGAGAGCTTGGCGAGCCGTTCGATCAGGGCGCGGATTCGCTGGGGCATTGCTGTGGCCATGGCGCGATAGTAGCGAGTCAAAACAATTGTTGCAATAGTTTCGACTCGCTACTAGTCTGCGTTTGTTCCAACTTGAAGGAGACTCTCATGAAAACCCTGCTCACATTGGCGCTGCTCGCCGCCTCGGTCTGCTCTGCGGCGGCGGACGCAAACCATGCCATCGACGCGGACGGGGCGATCCGGTCCGACGCTGACAGCTCCGTGACGGCTGCATTCGACATTCTCGCGGCCCACGCTCACCGGGACGGCAATACGATCACATTTCACATGACAACCGGCGGGACCGCCGGGGCGGAGAAGCCCGCGGCACAAGGCGGGCTCGGCGGAGCGCCGGTCTGGTCCTATGTCTGGCCGACTTCGCTTGACCCGGCGACGGTCGGCTTTGAAGGCGAGACCGGAATTCTGGCGCTTGCCGCCACGAGCCATCCTGATTTCGACGACACGCCGCTTTATGACGAGAACGGTGACGGCGACATGGCCAATGATGGCGAAGAATGGCACAGTCATTGGGTGGTGCTTGCGCCGAAAGAAGCCTGCGGGCCTGGAGCGCTTTCGGTGCGCGACATCGGCGGGAACGAAACGCCAAAGCTGCCCGCGACTTGGCCGGGACTTCCTCTGTACATCGACAGCCCCGGTTTCGAGCCGGTTTTTGACGGTCCGGAGATCGCAGTCACGGTCGCATTCACCGACCCCGAGGCGGCAACCGGAGCCTCCTTTGACGGGGTGACCGCGGCGCTGAAAGTCAACGCCAATGTTCACGCGCCGCTGCTGTGCGTGAGCGATGTCTTTGACGTGGCTTCCGGCAACCTCAGCCTGCCCGGCAAGATCAACTGATGCCTGGAGCGTTCGAACGGGTCCGTTTGAACGCAAGGTCCATATGCATCGCCCCCGGGCCACGGCGACCTCCCGGCCCGGACCCGGCGCGAGATCAGGCGGCGGGTCCGGGCAAGTTGACGTATGCGAGATTTTGCGGCTTTGTCTGCTTTTCCGCCGTTTGGAGTCTGCCCAATTGCCTGTCTCACCCGAACATTTCGCCGCTTTCGTCCTCGCCAGCGTCATCCTCCTCATTATTCCCGGCCCGACGATCATCATGGTCATCACCCAGGCGCTGGCGCATGGGCGCAAGGTGGCGTTTGCCAGCGTGATGGGCGTCGGACTTGGCGATCTGGTTGCGACCTCGCTGTCGATTGCCGGCGCCGGCGCGCTGCTGGCCGCTTCGGCTTCGCTGTTTCAGGCGCTGAAATTTGTAGGCGCGGCCTATCTGGTCTGGATCGGCTACAAGATGTGGCGGGCGCCGGTGAGCATCCCCGACATGCAGGATTCCGACCTGCCAACCGGCTCGGGGCGACCTGCGGTCATTTTCCGCGATTCGTTTCTGATTACCGCGCTCAATCCGAAAGGCATCCTGTTCTTCGTGGCCTTCGTGCCGCAGTTCATCGATCCCGCCCTGGCTTATGCGCCGCAAGCAGCGGTCTATGTGCTGACCTTCACCCTGCTCGGCATTCTCAATGCGGCGATGTTCGCTTTCGCCGCCGCCGGAGCAAGGCAGACCATCCGCCGTCCGCAGGTGATGAAGGTTGCGATGCGGACCGGCGGATCGCTGTTGATGATGGCCGGCGTCGCCGCCGCCTTGACCCGGCGCGCCTGATCAAGCCCCCTTGCGACCTGCACCACCGCGAAAGACGACAGAGATGCGCGCCAATTACAAACTGCAACGGCTTTACCTCGATGCACCGCTCGCGCCGGGCGCGTCCGTGCCGCTGGGCAAGGACCAGGCGCATTATCTGTTGAGCGTTCTGCGGCTCGGAGACGGCGCGCAACTGCTCGGCTTCAATGGCCGCGACGGCGAGTTCGCCGCCACGCTTCGCCCCACCGGCAAGAAGGCTGCGGCGCTCGAAATCGGCGCGCAGACCCGGGAGCAACCTCCCCGCTCGCGGCTCGATTTCCTGTTCGCCCCGCTGAAAGTCGGCCGGCTGGATTACCTGGTGCAGAAGGCCACGGAAATGGGTGTGGACAGGATCACACCGGTGTTCACCGACCATACACAACTGCACAAGGTCAATGCGGGCCGGCTTGAAGCCAATATTCTCGAAGCCGCCGAGCAGTGCGGCAACCTGGCCATCCCCGATCTCGGGGAAGCGGTGAAGCTTGAAGCGCTGCTGGCCGGCTGGGATCCGGCGCGTCGGATCATCTTCTGCAATGAAAGCGAGGCCGGCAACAATCCGGCAGCTGTGCTGTCGGCCATCACCGAGCGCGACCTGGCGCTTCTGGTCGGTCCCGAGGGCGGGTTTTCCGAACGCGAGCGCGAGATGCTGACGGCCCTGCCGTTTGTCACGCCGATCCCGCTTGGACCGCGCATCCTGAGAGCCGATACTGCCGCCGTGGCGGCCTTGACGGCGGTGCAGATAACGATCGGCGACTGGTAGGAGTGGACACGGCTGTTCACATCAACCTTCTTTGATGGAATGATCAGGGTTTTTCGCTTGCATGGCGGACCGGTTCCGGTCCAAGCAGCATCATGATCCGCGGTCTGCGACCCCGGCAATGACCAGACGATAAAGGGCCGGATATGGCGCGCGACACCACCGACGATACCCCGATCAGCACAGTGGGCGAGCTGGCGGACTGGATGGCCGCAGGTTGCAAGCCGAAGGAAAAATGGCGCATCGGCACCGAGCACGAGAAGTTCGTGTTTTTCACCGGATCGCTCGAACCGGTGCCCTATGAGGGCGAACGCTCCATCCGTGCGCTGCTTGAAGGCATGGCTATGATGCTCGGCTGGGAGCCGATCATCGACGCCGGCAAGATCATCGGACTTGTCGAGCCCACAGGCCACGGCGCCATCAGCCTGGAGCCGGGCGGGCAGTTCGAACTCTCGGGCGCGCCGCTCGAAACCATCCATCAGACCTGCCGCGAATCGAATGCGCATCTGGCGCAGGTTCGCGAGATCGCAGCCCCCCTGGGCATCGGTTTCCTCGGCATGGGCGGCAGTCCGTCCTGGTCGCTGGATCAAACCCCGAAGATGCCCAAGTCGCGCTACGACATCATGACCCGCTACATGCCGAAGGTCGGCAGCCAGGGGCTCGACATGATGTACCGGACCTGCACCATCCAGGTGAACCTCGATTATTCCTCCGAGAGCGACATGCGGCGCAAGATGCAACTCGGCATGAAGTTGCAACCGCTGGCCACCGCACTGTTCGCCGCCTCGCCCTTCACCGAAGGCAAGCCCAACGGCCTCGTTTCCTGGCGTGGCGACATCTGGCGCGATACCGACAACCAGCGCTCGGGACAACTGCCATTCGTCTACACCGATGATTTCTGCTTCATGGACTATGTCGAATGGGCGCTCGACGTCCCGATGTATTTCGTGCTGCGCGACGGCCGCTACCATGAAGCCACCCATGTCACCTTCCGCCAGTTCATGAACGGCGCGCTCAAGGGCGAGCTCGACCAGCCGTTGCCGACGATGGGTGACTGGACCAACCATCTGGGCACGCTGTTTCCCGATGCGCGGCTGAAGCGGTTCATCGAAATGCGCGGCGCCGATGGCGGGCCGTGGCGGCGGATCTGCGCCCTGCCCGCTTTCTGGGTCGGGCTGCTCTATGACGAGGAAGCGCTCGGCGAAGCGCTTGAGCTGGTCCGCGACTGGAGCCTCCACGAGGTGAATGCGATCCGCGATACCACGCCGCGTGAGGGATTGAACGCACGCTTGAACGGCCATTCGCTGCGCGACATCGGCCGCGAGGTGCTCGGCATCTCCCGGCGCGGTCTGATTGGCCGGGCCTGCCTGAATTCGGAAGGCAATGACGAGAGCCACTTCCTGGCGCCGCTCGAGGAGACCATAGCCCGCGGCACGACGCTGGCCGAGGAAATGCTGGCGCTCTATCACGGCCGCTGGAACGGATCCGTGGATCCGGTGTTCGAAGACTACGCCTACTGAACCTGACAGCGGGTTCCCGCCTGTCAGGATCGCACCACTAGGCATGCCCCATTGGGCGGTATAGTCTTTTCCCAAGCCAAACAGGCGCTGGAGGAGAGACACGAGCCATGATGCCGCTTTACGATATGATGATGAATGCCCAGAATGGCGACGCAGTGCGTGCCATGGCGAAGCAATTCGGCCTCAATGAAAGCCAGATGGAACAGGCGATGGCAGCCCTGATGCCGGCCTTTTCGACGGGTCTCAAGCGCAACGCCGCAAATCCGATGGACATGTCCAATTTTCTCTCGGCGCTCGCCAGCGGCCAGCATGCCGCTTATTTCGAGAACATGCAGGCGGCTTTCAGTCCGCAAGGCCGGGAGGAAGGCAACGGCATCCTGGGCCATATTTTCGGCTCCAAGGAGGTCAGCCGTGCGGTGGCCGCCCAGGCCGAAGCCGCAACCGGGATCGGCCAGGAAATCTTCAAGCAGATGCTGCCGGTGCTCGCCACCTCGATCATGGGCGGACTGTTCAAGCAGGCGACCGGGCAGGCGACCGGACAATCCGCGGGTCAGAGGCAGGCCGGCGCCATGGGCGGTTCCAATCCGATCGGCGACCTGATCACCGAAATGATGCGGCAGGGAATGGGGGGCGCACAGGCAAAGCCGGCGCCGCGGGCCTCGCCAATGGACAATCCGCTGGGGCAGATCCTTGAGGGCATGTTCGGCGGCGGACAGAGCCGCCAGCCGCAACCGGACGCAAGCAATCCGTTTGGCGACAATCCGCTCGGCCAGATCTTCCAGGACATGCTGGGTGGAGGGCAGACACGGCAGGCGCCCGAGCCGGAACAGCAGCCGGACCGGATGCCGTCAGGGCGCGCGCGCAATCCCTATGATGATCTGTTCGGCAAGATGTTCGATTCGGGACGCGAGGTTCAGCAGGGCTACCAGAAGACCGTGGAATCGATTTTCGACCAGTACCTGCAGGGCATGAACCGGCGGTAGTCACGCCAAGGCAAAAAACCCGGCCGCGCTGACTCGGAGAGTGCAGGCAAGCGGCCGGGTGAAAGGCGGGATGCAGGGCAGCATCCCGCAGGGGACTTGTAAGGCCGACTATCGGCAGGTGTTGCGCCGCGCGCGACGCGCAAGTTCGGTCGTCGGATCCGCAGTAAACGGCACGGACCTGCCAAAGCGCAGATCGTCGCGGGTCAGGCCGATATCCGACAATTCATGATCCGAGAGCTGTTCCAGGTTGCCGATCACGCGCCGATTGAACATCGCACGCGCAAGAGCCTTCACCTTTCCGGAAACGGCGTGAAGGGCGTTCAGGGAACCCGGGCCAACGCTGATGGAGCTGGCAGACGCCCGGGCGGCAGCAAGATTGCGGGCGTTCATGGTGATCATCCTCGATAAAACGCGCCGATTGATTGGCGGGCCGGCGCAAAACCCTTTGTGCACAATCTATGTCTCAAAAACTGATTGATCATACCAGCGAATGTTTCTAATCTTTATCATCAGAACTATTGATAGGAGCCTCCGATGCCCGCCCCCCTCGATATCGACCAGTTGCAGACCTTCGTGGCCATTGTCGACACCGGCAGCTTCACCCGCGCGGCGGACAAGGTGTTCAAGACCCAGAGCGCGGTGTCGATGCAGATGCGGCGACTGGAGGAACGGGTCGGAAAATCGCTGTTTGTCCGCGACGGCCGGCTGAACCGGCTGAGCGAGGATGGCGAACGCATGCTCGGCTATGCACGACGCATCATCCGGCTCAACAATGAAACCATTGCCGCCTTCGATGACCAGCAGCTGGAAGGCTCGATCCGGATCGGAACGCCGGATGATTACGCCGACCGCTACATGCCCGGCATCATCGCCCGCTTCGCCAAGACCAATCCGAATGTCGAATTGTACATCGAGTGCGAACCGTCGAGCGAACTCGCAGCCCGGCTGGCGCGCGGCGAGCTCGACGTTGCGCTGGTCACGCACAATCCGCGCGAACGGACGTCGGAAGTTGTGCGCACCGAACCGCTCTACTGGGTCACATCGATGAACCACACCGTGCACGAGGACGCCGTGGTGCCGCTGGCGGTGGGCCGCCGCTCCTGCAACTGGCGCAACATCGCCTGCACGGCGCTCGATTCGGCCGGACGGGACTACCAGGTGCTGTTCACCAGCTGGTCGGCAACGGTGGTGGCCTCGGCCGTGCTTTCCGGGCTGGCGGTGTCGCTCCTGCCCGAATGCGCCGTCCGGCCCGGCATGCGGATCCTGTCGCCAGCCGACGGGTTCCCTTCGCTGCAACCCGCGCAGATCGGCCTGATGAAACGGCCGGGCGCGCCCGCGGCGCTGGTCAACGCCATCTGCGGCCATATCGCGGCCAGCCTCGACAACATCACGCCGGTGGGAACGGACGAGAAGCCGATGTCGGCCCTATCGGGCTCGTCGTCGCGCAGGGAGTCGCGGCGCCCGGACATGGATGCAGTGCCGGCCTGGTAGACGACTGGAAATTTACGGCCGCTACAGCCTTACATTGCAGGAAATTTCAGGCATACTCTTCCTTGCGGAAAGCTCGAAGAGGAAATGGCATGTCGTTCATTTCATCCATTCGCTACATCAAGCCCGATGACCACAGGGTCTTTGTCGCGGAGCGCCTCAAGGGGCTCAAGGAGCAACTGGACCAGGACATAAAGGCGCAGACAGACGAAGAGTCCCTGCGGCTGGCGACCTGGAACATCATGCATTTCTCCGATGGCGGCGCCTATGACCGGACGACGGAATCCCTGCTCTACATTGCCGAGATCATCGATCATTTCGATCTTGTCGCCATCCAGGAGGTCAATCACGACCTGAGAAAATTCGAGCTCCTGATGCAACGCTACCTGGGGGGCGACTGGGACTATATCCTGACGGACGCCAGCGGCAATCGTGAGCGACTGGCCTATGCCTACCGGAAGTCAAAGGTCCGCTTCCTTCGCGAAGCCGGTGAAATCGTTCTGCCGGAAGGACAGGAAATCGTGGCGCCCGGCCAGGAAAACGCGACGCGCAAGCTGCAGTTCGCGCGGACACCCTTCGCGGTCACCTTCCAGGCAGGATGGTTTCGATTCAAACTCTGCACCGTGCATATCTACTATGGAAAGTCGGCTGACAACTCTCCCGAAATGGATCTGCGCCGCAGCGAGATCGAGAAAATCGCGGTCTACCTCGCCAATGTGCAGAAGGCGGAGAAACGAAGTTCGGGCACGGACGCCAACATGATCCTGCTCGGCGATTTCAACATCGTCAGTCCCGAACACAGAACCATGAAGGCGCTGCTGGACGCGGGTTTTATCACCACGGAGGGCATAAGGGACGCGGCCACCAGCCTCTCGGGCAAGCACCATTACGACCAGATTGTCTTCAAGCTGGCTGAAAAGCGGGTGAAGCTTGGCGCATCGGGCGTCCTGAACATATTCAAGAGCGTCTATCGCAGCGAGGACGCAGCCCATTATGCAACCACGGCGGAGCTCAAGACGGTCAGCCATGGCCGGGACGGCGCCGCCCGAGCTCAGGACAAGGCAATGGACTATTTCCGAAACTATTACCGAAAACATCAATTGTCCGACCACAACCTGCTCTGGTGCGAGATCAGGACGGATTTCTCCGGGCATTATCTTGATGCGATCGCGGCCGGCAAAGATCCGCGCGCCATGTAGCCCGGACCAGGTCCGGCACGCCAGGGGCGCGCCTAGGCAATGTGGATGGCGAGAAGCAGCCATTGCACGAGATTGACGGCCAGGCTTGCGATGAACAGCCGGCGGCGCAGCCGGACCCGGTTAGAGGTCACGTGCACATAGGCATGGACGGCGCGCGCCAGCACAAAGGCCCAGGCCGCGACTATGGCCACGGTGCCTGCCCCGCCGGTGACATAGAGCGACAGGCAGGCAGCGTAAAACAGCACCGGGAGTTCGAACTGGTTGACAAGGTTGCGCGCAGCCGTTGCGCTGGGCTCCGGCTCGATGGACGGAACCTTGAAGTCCGAGACCTTGGCCGTGCCCGCCTTGACCGCGCCGAGCCGCCGGGCGGAGACCACCATGTAGATCCCGTAGGTCAGGAGAACCTGGGCGATGACCGGCCAGAAGATTGCGGTGGATGGGGTCATGAGCGTGTACCTGAAGCAGTGTAGACAACCCGGCATTCTCTAAACCGGGCCGGCGGCAACAGCAAGCGCGGGTGGCCGACAGCCCCAGTCCGGACAGCTAGGTTTCCGGCGCCGCCGGTTGGCGCGGGCCTTTCCAGCGCGCAACCCAGAGCGCGATAATGATGAGACCCGCGAGCGCGAGCGTGAGGAATTTGCCGCGGGTCAGGACCTGCAGCACGAACACGAATGACTCATTGAAGCCTGCCGCCATGGCCTGAGGGCCAAACATGGCGTCCGCCACGGCATTCTCGAGGAAATCGCAGGCCAGATAGGTAAACGCCAAAGCCATAACAAGACCGACCCCGACACTGACCTGCCGTGAGGGGCTGGCCTGGGTGCGGCCTGCATAGACCGAGGCAAAGGCCAGGAAAGCGAGGCTTGCGGCCAGCAACGGCGGAAACACCAGGTCGGAGCGCGCATGCATGGCCACATAGGCCGCCGATGCGCTTTGCCTGCCTTCAGCCGCGGCCAATGTGAAGTCAGCCTGGAAGGCGGCAAAAAGAGCGCGCGCGGCTTCCTCGCCATAGCCCAGCGGCACCGCATCGGGCAGCGCCATGCCCCGCAGTTTTTCACTGATCGCGGGCACCTCGACGAGCGCCATATATCCCAACAGAGCCGCCGTTATTACACACACGAGCCAGCCAAGCCAGAGCCATTTCATTACATCGCGCCGGGGTAGTTGGGGCTTTCGCGTGTGATGTTGACATCATGGGTGTGGCTTTCGCGCAACCCGGCCCCTGAGATGCGGACGAAAGTGGCCCGCTCCTGGAATATATTCAGGTCGGCGGCGCCGACATAGCCCATGGCCGCCTTGAGGCCGCCGGCAAGCTGATGCAGGACGCCCGAGACCGGCCCCTTGTAGGGGACCTGGCCTTCGATGCCCTCGGGCACCAGCTTGAGCGTGTCGCGCACTTCGGCCTGGAAATAGCGGTCGGCCGAGCCCCGCGCCATGGCGCCGACGGAGCCCATGCCGCGATAGGCCTTGAACGAGCGGCCCTGATGCAGATAGACCTCGCCCGGGCTTTCATCGGTTCCCGCCAGCAGTGAGCCGACCATGACGGCGGACGCACCGGCGGCAATCGCCTTGGCCATGTCGCCCGAATACTTGATGCCGCCATCGGCGATCACCGGCACCCCGTGCTTCTGCGCCTCTTCCACCGCGCTCATGATGGCGGTGAGCTGGGGCACGCCGACACCGGCGACGATGCGCGTGGTGCAGATCGAGCCCGGTCCAATGCCGACCTTGACGGCGTCGGCGCCCGCATCGATCAGCGCTCTCGCTCCCTCGGCGGTGGCCACGTTGCCGGCCATGATGCGCACCGAGTTGGACAGTTTCTTGGCGCGGGTGACCGCGTCGAGCACCCGTTGCGAGTGGCCATGCGCCGTGTCGATGACAAGAAGGTCGACGCCGGCCGCAATCAGCCGCTCGGCGCGCTCGAACCCGTCTTCACCCACCGACGTGGCGGCGGCGGCGCGCAGCCGTCCCTGCTCGTCCTTGGAGGCGTGGGGATTGAGCTGCGATTTCTCGATATCCTTGACCGTGATCAGGCCGACACAGCGGCCTTCGCCATCGACCACCACCAGCTTTTCGATCCGGTGGCTGTGCAGCAGCCGCTTGGCTTCGGTCTGCTCGACGCTCTCCTTGACCGTGATCAGGTTCTCATGGGTCATCAGCTCGTGAATCTTCTGATGCGGATCGGTGGCGAAGCGCACGTCTCGGTTGGTGAGAATACCCACCAGATGTCCCGGGTCGGCGGCGCCGCCGCGATGCTCGACGACCGGAATGCCGGAAATGCCATGGGCCTTCATCAGCGCCAGCGCTTCCGACAGCGTCGCCTGGGGGCTGATCGTCACCGGGTTGACAACCATGCCGCTTTCGAACTTCTTAACCTGATGGACCTGCTCGGCCTGCTCTTCCGGCGTCAGGTTGCGGTGGATGACGCCGATGCCGCCGGCCTGCGCCATGGCGATGGCCAGCCGCGCTTCCGTGACCGTATCCATGGCGGATGAAATGATGGGAAGGTTGAGATCGAAATCGCGGGCTATTCGCGTTGCGATATTGGCCTGGCCGGGCATGACCTCGGAGTGACCGGGCTGCAGCAGCACGTCATCGAATGTCAGTGCTTCTAAGCCGGTAATGGATTGAATAATGGTCGCCATCGCCTGTCGGTTCCGTCTGTTCTGGGCGGCCCGGACCAGGCAGCCCGTGCTGTTTCGGGTCTCTTGCGTTGGCAGCGGCAAGTACCACGCTTCCATCGCTTGGGAAAGAGCGCGAATGCGTTTGCTCACCGAAATTCGCCGCACTGCACACATTGGGTGCTGCATCATGACAAAACCCGGGCAACGCTGCCCGGGTTCTGGCTCTCACACATATCCGACCTGATGCTCAGAGGTCGAATTGATAGGTCTCCGGGATGAAGCGGTAGCCTTCGCCGGCCGCTTCCACATAGCCCACCGACGGGAACGGCATGTGGTAGCCGACAAAGGCCAGACGGTCGGTCGCGATCATGTCGAACACCGCCTTGCGCGTCGCCGCGGCGGCGGCCTTGTCGGTATCGAAGACCACTTCCCATTCCGGGCGCTGCAGTGACAGGACGAAATGGTTGGCCGTGTCGGCTGTCAGCATCAGCTTGCTGCCGCCTGATTCGAGGCCATAGATCATGTGTCCGGGCGTGTGACCGAACGCCGCCATCGAAGTGATGCCGGAAACCACACTGTTGCCGTTACCAACGAAGCTCAATTTTTCGGCGAGCGGCACCAGTTTCGCCACAACGTTCTTGTGGCCGTTCTCCGCGCCGGTGCCGATACGGTCTTCGGACGACCAGAAATCATACTCGACCTGGCCGGTGACGTAGCGCGCATTGGGGAATGCCGGCGCATCGCCTTCCATCAGACCACCGATGTGGTCGCCATGCAGATGGGTGAGCACCACCACGGTAACCTGGTCGGGGGTATAACCGGACGCCTTGAGGTTGGCGAGGGTCTGGCCGACACCGCCTTCGCGTCCGCCCTCGCCATTGCCGGTGTCGAACAGAACGAGATCCGTTCCGGTGTTGACCAGCGTCGGCGCAAAGGTGAACTGCATCTGGTCGACCGGCAGGTAATTGCTCTCGAGCAGGGCGGCGACCTCTTCCTCTGTCTGGTTGGTGCCGAAGACCTTCTGCGGATCAGGCACGACGCGGTGACCATCGGACAGGACCGTCACCTCGAAGTCGCCAAGGGTGAAGCGCTTGAACGCCGCTGGCATGGTGGCCGACATCGGCACCTCAGCTTGCGCTGCGCGAACCAGAATCTGCGGCGCGGCGAGCGTCGCAAGGCCGGCTGCCGACACTTTGAACATGGAACGTCTGGAAAACTTCATCTTGAACTTCCTCCGATTGATCGCATTAACTGTAGATAGCGCGGCAAAGTCACCGGACAATGAGTGCCCGGCCGCTTGTCATTGACATTGTGTCAACCAGACAGGAACGGTAATTGCCCCGGCAAGCTGCAGGCGCTTGACCGACACCGCCAAAACGCCTCAAACAGGGCTTCCCACCGCAACGGACACGCATCTTGAACCGCCGCATTCCCCTCGTTCTGGCTGTCGCACTGTTCATGGAGCAAATGGACTCCACCGTGATCGCAACGGCCCTGCCGGCGATTGCGGCCGATATCAACACCAGCCCGATCGCGCTGAAGCTGGCGCTGACCGCCTATCTGGTGTCGCTGGCGATCTTCATTCCAATTTCCGGATGGATGGCCGACAGGTTCGGGGCGCGGCGCATCTTTGCCATCGCCATCGGCGTGTTTCTGGTCGGATCCATTGCCTGCGCGGTCTCCGGCAGCCTGCTGGAATTTGTCCTCTCGCGCTTCCTGCAGGGCATGGGCGGCGCGATGATGACGCCGGTCGGACGGCTTGTGCTGCTCAGGTCGACGAAGAAATCGGAGCTGGTCAACGCCATGGCCTGGCTCACCATTCCCGCCCTGGTCGGCCCGCTCGCCGGCCCGCCAGTCGGCGGCTTTCTCACCACGTTCCTGTCCTGGCACTGGATCTTCCTGATCAACATCCCGATCGGCATCGCCGGCATCGTCTTCGCGCTCACGGTTCTGCCCGACGATGAATTGCGGGCACGCGAAAAGGTCGACTGGGCCGGCTTCCTGCTCTCAGGCGCCGCCGCATCGGGCGTCGTCTTCGGCCTTTCGGTGATCAGCCTTCCGGTGCTGCCGCCGGCCTGGGGGATCGCGGCGACGACCGGCGGCATTGTCTGTTTCATCGCCTATCTCCGCCATGCCCGGCGTCATCCCCGGCCGTTGCTCGATCCGAAACTGTTTGCCAACGGGACCTTCGCCCTTTCGCTCACCGGCGCCAACCTGTTCCGCGTCGGCGCCGGCGCCGTTCCCTTCCTGCTGCCGCTGATGCTGCAACTGGGCTTCGGCATGTCGCCGTTCCAGTCCGGACTGGTCACCTTCGTCTCGGCCGCCGGCGCCATCCTGATGAAATTCATCGTTCAGCGGGTGCTCAGGTTCGGCGGCTTCCGCCGCACGCTGCTGATCGCCGCCGCCGGGTCGGCGCTGTCGATCGCCGCCAATGGCTTTTTCACGCCGTCGACGCCGATCCTGCTGATCATGGCGGTGCTTTTTGTCGGCGGCCTGGTGCGCTCGATGTTCTTCACCTCGGCCAATGCGCTGACCTTCGCCGAGATCGACGAGACCAATGCGGCTCAGGCCAGCGCCATCACTTCGGCGATGCAGCAGGTGTCCATCGCCGTCGGCGTGGCGCTGGCGGGCGGCATTCTCGATGTTGTCAGCAGCTTCAATGACGGCCAGTTGACGCTCGGCGCGTTCCACATCGCCTTCTTCATCATCGCGTTCATCGCGGCTCTGGCGCTGGTCCCGTTCCTGGCCCTGCCCGCCAATGCCGGCGAGGTCGTCTCGGGTCACGGCCTGAAACGCGCCGGATCGCGGGCAGCCTCACCCGTCCGCGACTGATTCCTCATTGCGACGGCCCTTGAAGCCCTTGGCGAGCACGAACATCTCCACCGATTCGGCGCGCGAGGACGGCGGCTTGATGTGCACCACCGATTTGAAATTCTGCTTGAGCAGTGTCAACAGGTCATTTTCCGTGCCGCCCTGAAAGGTCTTGGCCAGGAAATGGCCGCCCGGCGTGAGCACTTCAATGGCGAAATGCGCCGCCACCTCGCACAGATGCATGGTCCTCAAATGGTCGGTGCGCTGGTGGCCTGTGGTGGGTGCGGCCATGTCCGACAGCACCACGTCCGGCGCGCCACCCAGCGCGTCTTTCAGCGCCTGCGGTGCTGCGTCATCGAGAAAATCCATCTTGAGGAACTTGACGCCTGCCAGGCCGTCCATTTCGAGAAAATCGATGGCGACCACCTTCGGATCCTCGTCGGTGGAATCCGTCACCTGGGCGGAAATCTGCGACCACCCGCCAGGCGCCGCACCGAGATCGATGATCCGCCGGGCCTTGTCGAGAATCTTGTGCTTCTCGTCGATTTCCAGGAGCTTGTAGACCGCGCGCGAGCGATAGCCCTCCTGCTTGGCCTGCTGCACATAGGGATCGTTGAGATGCCGCTCGATCCAGCGCCGTGACGACGCCTTGAGCTTGCTCTTCTTGACCTTCTGTCCAAGCTTGCGGCCGGTTGGCCCGGAGGGTGGACGGGTCATGGTTTTTCCCCCGGGTTGGATCGCTGGTTGCGGGTGCGAAAATTGCGGCCGGCGCGCCGCCACGCCCCGTCGGACGCCATCATCTCGTTGAGAAGGCCTTCACGCAGCCCCCGGTCGGCCACGCGCATGCGCTCCGACGGCCAGCGCTTGCGGATCGACTGCAGGATCGCGCAACCGGCCAGCACCAGGTCTGCCCGGTCGGCGCCGATGCAGGGATTGGCGGCGCGAGCCTCGAAATCCCACGACAACAGCCGGTCGAGCATGCGATCGACCTCGCCATTCGACAGCCAGAGGCCATCGACCTTGCGACGGTCATAACGCGGCAGATCCAAATGCAGGCCCGCAAGCGTGGTCACGGTGCCGGACGTGCCCAGCAGATGGATGCGGCGATCGCCCAGGCCCGAGAAGGCGGGCAGGTCGGGCGGATTGAAGCCCGCCAGCATGGCGTCGACTTCCGCCACCATGGCCGCAAACACCTCCGGCGTCACCAGGCAGCCGCCATGGCGCTCGGACAGGGTGACGACACCCACAGGCAGAGACGTCCAGGCCTTGATGTGATCGGCCAGGCGGTTGGTGCGGTTTTCGGTCAGGTCGATCATGGCGATTTCCGACGACCCGCCGCCGATATCGAAGAGCACCAGCCCGTCGGTGTCGCGCCCGACAAGCGACGAGCAGCCCGCCACCGCCAGCCGGGCTTCTGTCTCCCGGGTGACGATTTCAAGCTTCAGGCCGGTCTCCGCCTCGACGCGGTCGAGAAATTCGGCGCCGTTTTGCGCCTGGCGGCACGCCTCGGTGGCAATCAGCCGGTGAATGCGGACGGGACGGTTCTTCAGCTTTCCGGCGCAGATCTTGAGCGCCTCGACGGCGCGGTCCATGGCATCATCGGAGAGCCGGCCCGTCGCGTCCAGCCCCTCGCCGAGCCTGACGATGCGCGAGAAGGCGTCGACGACGCGGAACTGGCCGGGCCGGGTCGGCTGGGCAATCAGCAGGCGGCAATTGTTGGTGCCCAGATCCAGCGCCGCATAGAGATCGTCCACCGGCCTGCGCAGCGCCGGCGATTCGGCCCCCACGCCCTTCACGGCAGGGGCCGCTGCCGTGTGGGCCTGGCCCGCCGCCGCGGCATGGGCAACCGGTTGGGACAGTCCCGGCGCCTTTTGCGGCGCCAGTGGCCGGCCCTGAATTTCGCGGCCGGACTTGCGCCGCCGGCGCCGGCCCTTCTTCTCAGCCGGCTTGCCGCCCTGCGTCTCCCCCTGCCCGTCGTCGTGCCGGCCGGCGGGCGAGGACGGTGCGGAGCCAGACTGCGCCTTTGCCGCAGGCAGAGGACCGTTCTTGAAGTCGGATTTGTTCGCGGTTTTTCTGCGCCGCCGCCTGCGGCGTCCCACCGGTGCGGCACCGGCTTCCTTACTGGCGGATATGCTGGCGGGGCCTCGCCCGGATGACGCGCCATCCGGGCCGGAGCCTGAAACCACGGAGTCCCCGCGTTTCCGTTCCACGCCATCCGTCGCTGCCTTGGCGCGCTCAGATGGAATTTCACCTGCCAGTGATACCCCCGCGTTTGGCGTTTCGCCGTCCCGAAGGTCTGTCACGGTCTGTCCTGTCATGCGCGGCGAACGAGGTGGCCCGCATCGCGCTTCACGGTTTGTCGTTGGACAAAGATTAGCAAAGCGGCGCGCAGAACGCAAAATTCTTTTTGAACGGCGACGAGCCCGGTTTCACCGGACCTGACTGTGGCGGATCCGAGCATCAGCGGCGCGTGCGCCGCAGACCTGTGAAAAAACTCTACAGACTGTGTTTGCATCGCCGCCGGTTATTGGTTATAAGCCGCCCGCTGACCCGAAAAATCCGGCTCGGCCATCGTTGGGGAATAGGTTAACGGTAGACCCACGGACTCTGACTCCGTTAGTCCTGGTTCGAATCCAGGTTCCCCAGCCAATACCTATTTTCTGTTAAAAAACAAACACTTAGCTACTTCTCAAAATTGACAACCGGAACAGTTTTCCGGTGCAGTCCGCCGGATCAATTCGAGAGTTGTTCGACTCGCGTCAACAGCTCCGGTTTCCGGAGTCCCGATCGGTGTGATCCAATGGCGAGCTCCTTTAATTGAGCCAGAAAAGTCCCCGATCTATTCTTTTTCATTCAATTCGCTTTCGCTTTTGCTTCATTCGTCCCGAAAGGGATGATCCACATGGCAACAGTCTCAGATAGCTTGGGACTCGGCCAACTCATTCACACGGAACGGAAGCGCCAGCAACTGACCCAGGAACAGCTTGCAGCCATAGCAGGCGTCGGCGTCAGGTTCGTGCGTGAGCTTGAGAGCGGCAAGGAGACCTGCCGCCTCGGGCTGGTTCTTGGCATCCTTCAGACACTCGGCTTGAGCGTCGCGGCCGGTGGGGCGAACACATGAGCCGCTCGCTGGATGTCTATCTGAAGGACCGCAAGGCGGGTGAGCTCATACAGAACGAGGCCGCCTCGCTCACCTTCACCTATGGCAGCGACTATCTTGCCACTGACCCGGCCGCGCTGTCGGTCTCCCTGCCGCTGCAAGATGAACATTTCGGCGATCGCATCGCTCGTCCGTTCTTGCCTTCTGCCGGATGATCGAGCGAGACGTCGTCTGGGAGCTGCGCTCGGTGTCTCCTCGGACAACGCGTTCGGCCTGCTCGAGATCATCGGAGGAGAATGCGCGGGCGCCTTGTCGCTCCTTCCTCCTGGCCAGAGTCCACCGCCTCCGACCTCAGACGGCCTCCACCCCCTTAAAGACCGGCAGCTTGAGCAAATCCTGGCTCTGCTGAGACAGATGCCGCTGCTTGGCAGGGAAGCCGACGTTCGCCTCTCCCTGGCCGGGGCCCAGGACAAGATCGCCGTCGCCATCATCGATGGCCAGATCACCTGCCCAAGGCCGGACGGCCGACGACCCACATCCTCAAGCCGCTCATCGAGGGACTGGATGGCACAATCGAGAACGAAGTCTTCTGCATGAGCCTTGCGCGCCGTCTCGGCTTCGATGTTCCCGCTGTGTCGAAAGGCGTCGCCGGCAAGAGCGACTACTGCCTGATCGAACGCTAAGACCGCATCAAGCACGGCGATGGCCGGATCGAGCGCATACACCAGGAAGACTTCTGCCAGGCGCTGAGCGTGTCCCCGAGCTCAAATATGAAGAGGAAGGCGTTCCAGGCATCAGCCATTGCCAGGAGCTCATCCAGCGGACGACCGGTCGACCTGCGGCCGAGATGTTGCGCTTCCAGCGGATGTTGATCTTTCACTACCTGATCGGCAATGCCGACGCCCATGCGAAGAACTACGCCCTGCTCCACCGCGGCAAGGTGCCGGACCTGGCTCAGGATGACCGTCTTTCCTTCAGTACCGACCGCGCAGCAAGACGTCGCGCATTACTACGCTTTTTCGCATGGGCTTCAAATCTTCCTCATCTACGGGACCTTTCATGTCCCAACTATTCTCGTTGACAACGGATGTCGTCTGGATGGGGAACAACCCAGGCCGGGTAAGCGCCGTCGTGTACCTTCTTGGCAAGGCGCTCGTGCAGCCGCTGTTTGATCATGTTGTCATCGGAAATCAGGAGGGGATTTCAAAAGCCGAAACGTCCGATGCTGTTGACCGCGCCGATTCGATCAAGGCATGCGTCACCGCTTGGCGGACGCATCTGCATTCTCCATGTCAGCGTCGCTAGGAGGAGTAAGGTTTTCCAGGGGACTTTCAAACGCTGTAACTGAGCGAACAATACCGGAACAGGAATGATCGCCGCGAATCAAACAAGGTTTCGGGCCTCGAACCGGCGGATCCCGCGCCAATCCAATCGAACCCGCTGGAAGAAGCACGAAGGCCGATCGCTCCATCCGTTCCTCTTGCTATCCCCAACGAATCGACCTCCCCTGCACCTCTCGCACCAGTCGCGGGCGCTTTCCCGGCGGTGCAGAGTAGCCAGCCTGGCAGCGCTCGGATCAAAGCTCGGCGAGGATCTTGTCGAGCGTCGCCGGGTAGTCGCGCACCCGCACACCACAGGCATTGAAGATGGCGTTGTTGATCGACGCGGCGGCGCCGGAGATGCCGAGTTCGCCGATTCCCTTGGCCTGGATCGGGCTCGCCCAGGGATCGCGTTCCTTGAGGAAATCGACCTCCAGCTGCGGCACGTCAGCATTCACAGGAAGATGGTATTCGGCGAAATCGCGGTTGACGATGGCGCCATTGCGCGGATCGTGGATCAGTTCTTCGGTCAGCGCCATGCCGATGCCGAAGGTCATGCCGCCCAGGCATTGCGACCGCGCGGTCTTGGCGTTGAGAATGCGGCCGGCGGCAAAGACGCCGAGCATGCGCCTCACGCGCACCTCCGCCGTGACTTCATTGACCGCCACTTCGGCGAAGAAGGCGCCGAAGGTGGACTGGCGCACCTCCTCGGCAGTCTTGCCCGGCTCGATGACACCGCGTACGGAAATCGCCTCCCCGCCGAGCAGGTCCTCGAGTGCCACACGCCGATTGGCGGTGATCGCATGGCCGTCCTTGAGCGTCAGGTCTTCCTCCTCGCAGCCGAGCTTCTGCGCGAGGCGTGTGCGGATTTCCTCGCAGGCGGCGAACACGGCGCTGCCGGTTGAACTTGCGCCCCAGGATCCGCCCGAGCCCGGTCCGGGCGGCAGGTCGGTATCGCCAAGAACGGTGGTCACCTTGTGCATCGGATGCCCCAGCATTTCGGCGACAAGCTGAGCCAGCACGGTGTAGGTGCCGGTGCCGATATCGGTCATGTCGGACTCGACCCGGATGCCCTGGGCGCTCAGGGTGACGGTCGCCTCGGCCTCGGCGAGGATGTTGACCCGTGCGGCGCTCGACATGCCGAGACCGATCAGCCATTCGCCCTCCCGGGTGGACCGGGGCGCCGTATTGCGGCGCCGCCAGTCGAATAGCTCGGCGCCGCGGTCCAGCGTGGCTGCAAGCATGTGGCTTGAAAACGGCTTTCCGCTTTCGGGGTCGGCTTCGGAAATGTTGCGCTTGCGCAGCTCGACCGGATCGATCTTGGCCTTGACGGCGAGTTCATCCATCGCGGTTTCGAGAACCGTCATGCCGATCGCCTCGCCCGGCGCGCGCACGGAACCAGCGCAGGTCAGGTTGAGCCGCACGATCTCGTGGCCGATGGCGCGATTGTCGGCGCCATAGAGAAAATGGGTCGCCTGTGTCACAGGCTCGGAGAATTTTTCGCCCGGCAATTGTGAAACCAGCGCCTCATGGCCAAGTCCGGTCAGGCGGCCCTCGGCATCGGCCGCAAGGCGAACCCGCTGCCGACTTTCGGAGCGGCGCATGGTGGTCTCGAACACCTGCCGGCGCGACAGCGCCAGGGCAACTGGCCGACCGACAGCCCTGGCCGCGATCGAAGCGGCAACCGCGTCATGGGCGATGCCGAGCTTGGAGCCGAAGCCGCCGCCAACATAGGGCGACAGGATGCGCACATTTTCGGGGTCAATGCCGAGCGCATCGGCCAGTTCGTTGCGATTGTATTTGAGCATCTGGCAGCTGGCGCGCACCGTCAGCTGGTCGCCGTCCCAGCTGGCGATGGCCGCATGCGGCTCCATCGGCGCGCTGGAATGACCGGGCGTGCGATAGACCTCATCAATGCTGAAGGCCGCCGCGCGCATGGCCTGGTCGAGATCGCCCTGCGAGGTCTGCTTGCCCTCGGGACGCTCGTGTTCCACGGACGAGGATTCGGGATCGAGCGCGGCATCGGCTGCTTCGGTCTCGATGAACAGATGCTGCGCCGCATGGCGCGCCTGCTCGAAGCTCTCCGCCACCACGACAGCCAGCGGCTGACCGACATAGAAGATCTCCCGAGGCCCCTGAATTGGCGCCTTGTTCGCTGTGCCTTGGGCGGGATTGCGCAACAGGCGTTCGTCGTCGATGACGGCCAGCACGCCGTCCATCGCCGCGACGGGCGCCTTGTCCATGCGAATGACCGTGCCCCTTGGAATGACGGAGCGGACCAGAAAGGCGTGGCACAGGCCCTCGACCTGCCATTCATGCGCGTAGGTTGCGCTGCCCGAGACCTTGAGTGCGCCTTCACTGCGGTCGAGCGGTTCACGGATGACGCCCTGGGCCATCGAATCCAGCCGGTTGCGGCGGTCGGGGGCGTCCATTTTCACATGTGCGGTCATTGCGTCTCTTCCGTGGCTTGCTTCAAGGTCGCGATGATGGTTCGGCGCAACAGCGGGATCTTGAAATCATTGCCGCCTTGCCCCTTGGCATCGCTCAGGACCTTGTCCGCGAAGGTGGTGAACAGCTTTTCCGACGGGCGTTCGCCCGCCAGCATCAGTTCGGCGTCATGGTCGCGCCAGGGCTGCGGGGCGACGCCGCCGAAGGCCAGCGCCGCGCTGCCGATGGTGCCGTTCTCGACGGCGACCACCGCCGCCACGGAGACGAGCGCAAAGGCGTAGGATGCCCGGTCGCGCACCTTGCGGTAGACCTGCTTCGCCTTGACCGGAGCCGGCAGCACCACGCCGGTTATCAGTTCGCCGGGTTCGAGCACGGTCTCGACATCAGGCGTTTCGCCGGGGAGCCGGTAGAAATCGGACAGCGGCACGGAGCGCGTCAGGCCTTCGACCGTCTCCACTTCGACGCCAGCGTCTAGCGCCTGCATGGCCACGGCCATGTCACTCGGATGAGTGGCGATGCAGTGGTCGCTGCCGCCGAGGATGGCGTGGAGCCGCGAGGCGCCGCCGATGGCCGAGCAGCCGCTGCCGGGTGCGCGCTTGTTGCACGGCGCCGAGGTGTCATAGAAATAGTAGCAGCGTGTCCGCTGCAGCAGGTTGCCACCGGTCGTCGCCTTGTTGCGCAACTGGCCGCTGGCGCCCGCCAGCAGCGCGCGCGACAGGACAGGATAGTCGCGGCGGACGCGCTTGTCGGCGGCCAGATCGCTGTTGGTTACGAGCGCACCAATGCGCAGTCCGCCGATCGGCAGCGACGCACACTCGGAAAGGTCGAGCCGGTTGATGTCGACAAGACGGGTGGGCGCCATCACCTCGAGCTTCATAAGATCCAGCAGGTTGGTGCCGCCAGCGATGAAGGCGCTGCCCGCGGCACGCCCCTGGCGGGTTGCCTCCGGCGTGCCCGACGGCCGGAGATATTCAAACGGCCTCATGACTGCACCTCCGATGCCGAGCGGATGGCGTTGACAATATTGGGATAGCAGGCGCAGCGGCAGAGATTGCCGCTCATCCGTTCACTGATCTCCTCATCGCTCAGCGATTGCTTGCCGTCGAGCGTTTCTGAAACGTGGCTGGGCCAGCCGGCCCTGATCTCCTCGATCATGGCGGTGGCGGAGCAGATCTGCCCCGGGGTGCAATAGCCGCATTGAAACCCGTCCTCCCTCATGAAGGCCTGCTGCAGCGCCGAAAGGCTGTCGCCATCGGCGATGCCCTCGATGGTGACGATCTCGTCGCCGTCATGCATGCAGGCAAGGGTCAGGCAGGAATTGATGCGCCGACCATTGACCAGCACCGTGCAGGCTCCGCACTGGCCATGGTCGCACCCCTTTTTGCTCCCTGTCATTCCCAGATGCTGGCGAAGCGCGTCGAGCAGCGTTGTCCGTTCATCGGCATTCAGCGAACGGGATGTGCCATTGATGGTGAGGTCGGTCTGCATCGGGTGATCGGTGCTCCAGGTGCGAGTGCAATGAGCTCATCCCGCGCAAACATTGCCAGCGCCACGATCAGCCCGTGTGTGACATTAAATCCATGATCGGCGCAAAGGTTCCCGAAAACGCCAAAGGTGAGGAGGCGCGCCATTGTTTGCCGGGGCAAGGCGAGCCCTGTCACGGATGAAACGGCGGTGTTAAAGCGTCTGAGGTTGCCGGATGATCGGCGCGTGGGCTTCGGCGGGTGTCGTTGCGGACACAGAACATCAGCTGCAAGTTCATCTGCGTCAGCGCCAGGTGGGGATCGCCGCGATCAGTGCCTTGCCGATATCAGACTGCGGCCGGGACAGGACGGTATCGGCGTCGCCGGTCTCGACGATCCTGCCCTGATCCATGATGGCGACCCGGTGGGAGATCATTCGCACCACCGCCGGGTCATGGCCGATGAAGAGGAAGGAAATCCCCTCCTCCCTTTGCAGTTGCACGAGCAGTTCCAGCATCTGGCCGCGCAACGAGACATCGAGCGCCGAAAGCGCCTCGTCGAGAACGACAAGCCGGGGCCGGCTGGCCAGCGCCCGCGCCAGGGCGACCCGCTGGCGTTGACCGCCAGAGACCTCATGGATGCGGCGGGCCGATAGGTCGGCGGGAAGCCCGACGCGCTGCAGCAAGTCTGTTACCGCCGCGGCGCGGTCACCACGCCCGCCGACCGCGTGGATACGCAGGGGATCCATGATGGCCTTGCCGATCGTCGTGCGCGGATTGAAGGCCGAAAGCGGATCCTGGAACACCATCTGGATGCTGCCGCGCCGACGGCGCAACGCTCCGGCGGACAGCACCCGCCAGTCATCGCCATCGATGAGGATGCGGCCCGCATCCGGCTCGATCAGTCGCAGCAGAACCCGGGCCAGCGTCGACTTGCCGCTTCCCGAAGGTCCGACGATGCCGAGTGTCTCCCCTTTGCCTATGGAGAAGGAAACATCGTCCAGCGCCACAACCGAGCGGCGCCCGGCAAAGCGTTTTGACAGACCTTCCACGGTCAACAGTTCAGCGGACATCGGGTGCACCCACGAGCCGTGGCGAATCGAGATCGATGTGGGTGGCCAGCAATTGCCGCGTATACCCGGCCTGCGGCGTGTTGACGATCGACCCGGCATCACCGAATTCCACCAGCTCCGCGGTGCGGAAGACGGCAATCCGGTCGGCGAGGCTCGCGGCAAGCCCGATATCGTGGGTGACGAAGATCAGCGTCATGTCGCCGGTTTGCACAAGATCCTCGAGCAGCGCGGCAATCTCTGCCTGGACAATCGTGTCGAGCGCGCTCGTCGCCTCATCGGCAATCAGCACGGATGGTCCCGCAGCGATGGCGGCGGCAATTGCAATTCTCTGCCGCTGACCGCCTGAGAACTGGTGCGGGTAGGCGCCGACCGCCTGCTCCGGATGCGGCATGCGGACCCGGGCGAGCAGTTCGATCGCCCTGTCGCGCGCCGCCTTGCGGCCCAGACCCAGATGGTGGCGCGCGCCTTCTCCGACCTGCTCGCCGATCGTCAGAACCGGGTTCAGGCTGGAGCCGGGATCCTGGAAAACGATGCCGATGTCGCGACCGGGCAAAGGGGCAGAGCCCCGCCCTGTCCAGATGATGTCGCCCTCTACCATGGCTTCGGCAGGCAGCAGGCCGGTCAGCGCCAGCGCCAGGGTGCTCTTGCCCGAACCGCTTTCGCCGATGATCGCCAGCTTCTCGCCGACCTTGATGTCGAGGCTGACCGACTTCAGGGCGCTGTGCACGCCGGCCGGGGTCCGGTAGGTGACGGAGAGCCGCTCGATGCGGCAAAGGATATCCTTCATGCGCGCCTCCTGCGGATCGACAGGGCTTCGACCAGCCCCTCGCCAAACAGGTATATCCCGACCACGGCGGTGACGAGGCCGAGCCCGGGAATGATCGACAGGAAGGATGCGGAGCGCAGCAGGTTTCGCCCGTCGGCGATCATCCCGCCCCAGGTGACCGCGTTCGGATCACCGAGCCCGAGAAACGACAGCGCAGCCTCGATCAGCACCGCTGCCGCGACGATGACGGAGACCAGCGACAGCACCGGCGGCAGCGCGTTGGGCAGCACCTCGCGAAAGGCGATTTCTGCCGGATGCATGCCGATCACCCGCGCCGCGGCGACATAATCGCGTTCGCGGATCGACAGCACTTCGGCGCGCGCCAGCCGCGCCGGCCCCGTCCACGCGCCGAGCGCGATGGCGATGACGATAACCGTCAAGGACGGTCCGGCGACGCTGACGAAAGCCAGCGCCAGAAGGAAGCCCGGCACGATCTGAAAAGCGTCGACGACGCGCATGAGCGCCTCATCGACAAGCCCCCCGGCAAGCCCGGCGACGGTGCCGACCAACGCGCCCACCACAATGGCTGCCACAGCGGATGCGAAGCCGACGGTCAGCGAGGCCTGCGAACCATAGACCAGCCGGGTGAGAACATCGCGGCCAAGCTGGTCCGTGCCGAGCGGGAATTCCGCCACGGCAAACGGCGGCTGAAGCGGCCGTCCGACGATGGCTGCCGGATCACCCGAAAGCAGCAAAGGCGCCACCACTGCGGTCAGCGCAAGCAGCAAGAGCAGGACGGCGCCCGCTACACCCTCCGGCGAGGACAGGAAACGGCTGGCGAAGGCTCTCATGTGCCGGCGCCCTCCGAACTGCCGACCCGCGGATCGAGCCAGGCATAGGCGATATCGACGAGGAGATTCACGATTATCACCAACACCGCCGAAATGATGATGACCGCCATCAGCAGCGGAGCGTCACGGCCGGCCACCGCCTCCTGCGCCAATCTCCCGAAGCCGGGTATGGCGAACACGCTTTCGATCACCACCGAGCCGCCCAGCATGGTGGCGGCCTGAAGCCCCAGCATTGTCACCAGCGGCAGAAGCGCATTGCGGGCAACGTGGCGCACGACGATGCGCCGGCGGCTCAACCCTTTTGCCAGCGCAGCCAGCACGAAATCCTGGCGCCAGACCTCGCCCATCCCGGCGCGCATCATGCGCAGGTACAATGCGAGGTAGATGAAGCCGAGCGAAGCGACGGGAAGAACCAGATGCCGGGCGATGTCGAGGGCGCGGGCGATGCCGGTCTTGCCGGAAGCAATCGTCTCGATGCCGGAGGTGGGAAGCCAGCGCAGTTGCACCGAGAAGACGAGGATCAGCACAAGCCCCAGCCAGAAGCCGGGCACGGCGTAGAGGGTGAGCGAGCCGATCGACAGAACCCGGTCGAGCACGCTCCCCGGCCGGGCGCCGGCCAGGATCCCCAGCAGGGAACCGACCGTGAACGCCAGCGCCGTGGCCGACCCCATCAGCCACAATGTGTTGGGCAGCCGCTCCAGCACGACGTCAAGGATCGGCCTGTTGAAGACCATCGACCACCCCAGATCAAGCCTGGCCAGAGAACTGACATAGAGCCACAGCCGGCTGACTGCGGACTGGTCGAGGCCGTAGCTTTGTCGAAGGCTTTCGGCCAGGCCGGCATCGCCCCCGCCGAGCGAGACGAGATAGGCATCGACCGCGTCGCCCGGTGCGAGTTCCATCAGCAGGAACGTGCCGAGGATCACGATCGCCAGCACCGGAATGCTGGCGATCAGTCGTCTTCGCGTCAAACGCCAGGCACGATGCATATCCTGCTGCCCTGCTATCGTGTCACGCCACGATCGCCGTGTCGGACCAGTTGGACACGACCCACCGCGGATTGTTGCCGACGTTCATAACATCGACGCTGGCGACCGAGGTAAAGCCCCAATCGACCACGTTGATCAGGGGGAGGTCAGCCGTGACCAGCTTCTGGAACTCGTTGTAGAGTTCGATGCGCTTCTGCGCATCGACGGTCACCAGCGCTTCCCCGATGATCGTGTCGATCGCGGGATTTGCGTAGCCGCCCTGGTTGGAAAAGAAGATGCCGTCGGGAAGCCCCGACTGGACCAGGTTTGTCGTCGAAATCGCCGGATCGCCGCGGAAGACGGCCGCACCGATGGAAAGGTCGAAATCGTGGTCCTTATAGACCGCATTGAGATGGCCCGGCGCATCGTTGCTGACCAATTCCGCCTCGACGCCGATGGCGGCGAGCGCCTGCTTGAGATAGTCGCCCATTGCCCGCGTTTCGGAGAAGAAAGGCGCTGGCAGCAGACGGACAGAAAAGCGCGGACCGTCATCCTTGGCTGGATATCCCGCTTCGTCGAGCAACGCCTTGGCCTTCTCGACATCAAAGGGATAGAGCGTGACATCGGGCTCATGGAACTCCGGCGCGTTTTTCGGCACCGGACCGGTGGCCTCGGCCGCATAGCCGAGGAACACGGTGTCGACGACGAATTTGCTGTCGATCGCATGGGCGATGGCCTGCCGGACCTTGAGGTCTTTGAGGATGTCGTTGCGATGGTTGATCTCGACGATCAACTGGTAGGTCAACGCTTCGTAGCCCTTGGTGACCACTTCCAGATCGCTGCTGGCGGACAGGCGATCCAGATCCGAGAGCGGCACCTGCGAGAAAGCCGCGAGTTGGATTTCGCCGGCCTCAAGCGCCGCTGCGGCGCCTGCCCGGTCAGGCAGAACCCTGAAGATCACCTCGTCCAGCTTTGGCTGGTTTTCCCCCCAGTAGTTTTCATTGCGCGTCAGCCGGTAATACTCGCCGGCCTTGTACTCGGCGAAGACGAAGGGACCAGTGCCCACAGGGCTGTTGTTGGCCGGATTGGCGGCGATATCGGTGCCTTCATAGAGGTGCCTGGGCAACACGCTGGTCACCACCGGAAGCGCGTTGCGGATCAGTTGCAGCGGCGTCGGTTCGGAAAACCGGAATATGGCCACCAGGTCTTCGGGGGTGTCCACCGCCTCGAGATTGGCGAGCACCGTCCGGCCGACATTCTGCAACGGCTTCCAGACCTCCATCGCCGAAAACGCGACATCGGCGGAGGTGAAAGGCGTGCCGTCGTGCCAGGTTACGCCCTCGCGGAGCCTGAAGGTCACGGAAAGCCCGTCATCGGACCCTTCCCAACTGGTTGCCAGCCGCGGCGCAAGTCCGTCAGGCCCGTCGAAGGACGCTTCGGCCAGCGGCTCGATGACCTTCGAGGCGATGTAGAATACGCCGTTGGAGGCCACGATGGCCGGGTTGAGGTTGCGCGGCTCGGAATCGGCCGCCACCACAAGCCGGCCGCCCTGCATGGCGTCCTGCGCAAAGCCGAGGCGGGGAAGAACCGCCGCACCGGCGAGGATGGCTGTGCCGCCCAGCAGTCGCCGGCGGGAAATCTCGGAAATCGACATGGCATGCCTCCTTGGTTGTGGAAAGGTGTCGCTCGTCATTGAGCACCACCCGCGTCGCTACATAAAGACATGTTGCGCCAGACAGCATGGGCGGCGGGCAGGACAGACCTCCACACTATTCCGCCGCCTGAACCGAGCGCAACCGTTAGAGACGGATCATGCCCGCGTCCACGTTGACGCATTGGCCGGTCATCCATCCCGCATCGTCGGAGACGAGGAAAGCCACGACCTTGGCGATGTCCTCGGGCTGGCCCTTGCCGGGCATCGCCTGCAGCATCTCGACGAAGCCGAAGCTCTCGGCATGGGGGGTGCCCTTCACACCGTCGGATTCGATGAGGCCGGGGGTGACCGCGTTGACCCGGATTCCGTATTTGCCCACTTCCGTTGCCAGCGAGCGGGTAAACCCGACAACGCCGCCCTTGGCCGCGACATAGGCGGACATGTTCGGGGTGCCGGCATAGAAGGCGTTGGAGGCGATGTTGAGCACCGTGCCCTTGCGTCCGGCGGCCCGCATCATGTCGGTCGCCTTGCGGCTGGCGATGAAGACGCTCGTAAGGTTGGTGTCGATGATCTTCTGCCAGTGGGCGAGATCCACATCGTCCCAGGCGATATAGGGAACGATGGAAGCGTTGTTGACGAGAATGTCGATCGCGCCGTCCTCGGCCGCATCTTCAAGCATCTTGTCCACCTGCGCCACCACGGTGGAATCGCAGGTCACGCCGACCGCGCCGTGGCCGATATCGGCGGCGGCGGATTTGGCGCCTTCGCCGTTGATGTCGGAGATCACGACCTTCGCCCCGGCTTCGGCCAGCGCCCGCGCGATCGCCTTGCCGATGCCCTGCGCCGCGCCCGTTACAACCGCCTTGCGGCCTTCAAGACTCTTATTCATGGTTTTGTCCTTTCCTGTTCGCCGTTGCCGGCCCTATGCGTCGATTGAAGCGTCCCAGGCCGCCTGCGCCGCAGCCAGCCCCGCCGCCACGTCCACCTTTGCGCCGACGGCCTTGAGCGCACCGCCCATGGCAGCGACGGCGAGCAGCGCGTAGGCCGGCTGAGCGGTCGGGCCCATGTGGCCGATGCGGATGAGCTTGCCCAGCGTTTCGGCCCGGCCCGCTGACATGGAGATGCCGTAGCGGCCCCTGGCTTCCGCCAGCACCGGCTCGGCATCTATTCCGGCGGGCATTTTCACTGCCGTGCAGGTGGGCGAGGCGATCTCCTCTGAAGCCGGCCAGAGCTCCACGCCCATCGCCTGAATGCCCGCGCGGCAGACCTTTGCGGTCAGCGCATGGCGCGCCCACACCGCTTCCTGACCTTCCTCGAGATAGCGGTCGAGCGCAGCGTCGAGCCCGTTGATCTCGGCGACTGACGGTGTGAAGGGGAACTTCTCGGTCTTCTTCCAGGCGTTCTTCCAGTCGCCCAGGCTGAGGATCGAGGCGAAGGGAGCATCCGGATTGGCATCGATCTTGGCCCAGGCCGCCTCCGAGACCGCGACCAGCGACAGGCCCGGAGGGCAGCCGAGGCACTTGTTGTTGCCGGTGACGAAAATGCCGGCCTTCGAACTCACCGGACCCGCCGGCATCCCGCCCCAGGAGGAAACGGCGTCGACGATCATCAGCGCGCCGGCTTCGGCGACGACGGCGCCGATGGCATCGATATCGTTGAGCGTGCCGGACGGCGTGTCGTGGTGACACACACAGACGACCTTGACCTCCGGATGTGCCTTGAGGAAGGAGCGAACCTCCTCGGGATCGATGGACGTGTCGTAAGGCACCTCGATCTCTTCGACCTTCTTGGCATAGCGCGCCGCCCAATAGCCAAAGCCCTTTCCGTAGACGCCCGAGGCGAGGTTGAGCACCACATCATCCCTGGCGATCAGACAGGCGGCGGCCGCTTCAAGCGCCAGAACCGGCTCGCCCTGAAGGATGAGCGGCGGGGTGTCGGTCCCCATCGCCTTCTGCGCCTTCAGCGCGACGTTCTCGTAAAATGCCTGGAAGGCTGGATCGTAATCGTAGAGCACGGTCTTTCCGAGTGCGCGCAGCACTTCCGGATAGGCGTCCACGGGACCGGCGGTCAGGGTGAACACCGGCGGTTTCGTTTCAGGATATCGCATCGGGCTCTCTCCTTCAGCCGTAGAAATTGACGCCGGTCTTGTAGTCCTTGAAGCTCTCCGGATCGTGGCTAAAGAGAACCTCGGCATTCTTTTCCTTCTCGATCTGCTTGAGACGGCGCATCGAATTCACCCCGGCCACCGGATCGATGTGGAAGCCGGCATTGATGTCATTGTCGTAGTTCTTGCGGGTATAGGCCGCGTCGAGCGTCAGCAGCAGCGGGCGCCGGTTGTCGAACTCGACCAGCAGAGAATAGTGCCCGACCGTGTGTCCCGGCGTGTAGATGAGCGTCACCCCCGGCGCGAGTTCGACGTCGCCCTCGATCAGCTCATACTTCGTGTTGGCGGCCGTCTGCCCCATCGTCAGCTGATCCGACATTCCGCGCGCCTCGGCCACCTCGGTCGAAAACGCCAGGTCGGAATAGCCCAGCACCTCGAAAGGCTGGCACCTGGCGGCCTGCGGCAGCTCGTCCTTGTGGCAGATCTTCTTGGTATCGGGGAAGAACTTGTTGCCGCCCACATGGTCGAAGTGAAAGTGCGAGTTGAACAGGACATCGATGTCCTTGGGTTCCAGCCCCAGCAGCTTGAGCGCACCGGGGATGGTCTGCTGTTCGGTCTGCTGAGGCTTCTCGAAGGGCAGCACCTTTTGCACGTGATCGAAATCGTAGCCGGTGTCGATCAGGAACTTGCCTTTGGGATGGTCGACGAGCACCGAATAGACCGGAAAGCGAACCTCGCCCCCGGGGCCCTTGTTCCACCAGATATGGAACCCGTCGAGCACCAGTGATCCACCATCAAGCAAGAATACTTTTGTATCGGCCATGTCACTTCTCCTTTGTTGCGCCGCGCCCTTACTCCCTGGCACGGTCATTGTGGGTGCGCCCTAGCGGGCGCCGCGTTCGTAGGCTGCGCCGAGCGCCGAGGGCAGCTTCGCCCGGCGACCGAAAATCACCAGCACCAGCATCACCGCCGCAAAGGGCAGCATCTGGATGACGTCGGTGGGCATGTTCGATCCTGCGACCTGCAAGGCCGTGGTGAGCGACAGCGCCGCGCCGAAGATCAGGGCGCCGATGAGCACCCAGAGCGGACGGCCGCGCGCCAGCATGGCCAGCACGATGCCGATAAAGCCTGCGCCGCCGGTCATGAAGGGAATGAACAGCCCTGCCCCGACATTGGCGAGATAGGCGCCGCCGAGCCCCGCCATCGCACCGGTGAACAGCACCGCGAAGACGCGGAGGCCGAGCACGTTGCCGCCGGCAACATCCAGCGCCGCCGGCCGCTCTCCCGCCGCACGCAGGGTCATACCGAGATTTGTGCGCCGATACAGCAGAGCCAGCACCACAACCGCCGCAAGTGAAAGATAGACGATCGGATGCCGTCCGAAGAGCGACGGTCCGATGACCGGCAGGTCGGTAAGGCCGGGGATATACAGCCGCTCGGGCGACGGCAGGCGCGGATAGGTCCGCGAGAACTGGAAGTGATGGAGAAGGGCTGTCAGCCCCTCGGCGCCGAGCGTCAGCCCGATGCCGATGACGATCTGGTTCAGGCCCAACCGCACGCACAGCACCGCCATGAACACAGCCGTCAGCACGCCGCCGAGGATACCGCCCAGGAAGCCAAGCCAGAGCGAGTTGGTCTCGAAGGCGACGAGGAAGCCCATATAGGCGCCCATCAGCATCATGCCCTCGATGCCGATATTGAGCACACCGGCCTTTTCGGACATCTGCTCGCCCAGTCCGGCCAGCAAAATGGGGATGGCGGCGACGATGGCGCCGGTGAAGAGAGACGACAGGAACGCCTCGGTCAGCAAACCACTCATCTCAGCGCTCCTTTCGGCGTTTGCGTTGGTCGATATATTCCCCGAGTCCGAGGCAGATCAGCAGGCTGGCGACCAGCACCAGCGTGAAATCCTGCGGCACGCCGAGGCGTCGGGCGGCGCTCTCGCTGCCGATCAGCAAAGCCGAGTAGAAAAAGACGAGCACGATGGCTCCCACCCCGTGGAACCGGGCAAGAAAGACCAGCGGGATCACCATCAGGCCATAGGCCGGATTCCAGTTGGCGCTCACGTTGCCGGCGACGCCGAGGATCTCCGAGGCCCCGGCCAGGCCGGCAAAGCCCGCCGACAGGCCGAATGTCGCCATGGTCAGCAGCGGCACCGACAGCCCTGCATGGGTGGCGGCGGCGGGATTGGCCCCGACCATCCGCAGCCGCAGCCCGAAGGCGGTGCGGGTCATCATCAGGTGGACCAGCACTACCGCGAGCAGGCCCCAGATCAGCCCGCTGGAAATGGACGTGTCGAAGAGCCGCGGCAGCCGGTCCTCGACCGGCAGCGTGCGGGTCTGCGGCACGGTCGTGGTCGGGTCCCGGAAGACAAGCTTGACCAGCGTCGAGGCCAGCAGCACTCCGAGAAACGACATCATCAGGGTCGTGATGATCTCGTTGACGCCCTGATAGGCCTTGAGAAGCGCCGGGATCACAGACCAGACGGCCCCGACGAGCGCGGCCAGCACGAAACCGATCAGGAGCACCGCCCATCCGGGCAGAACGCCGACCAGAAACGGAGCGGTGGCGGCGGAGATGACTGCTCCAAGCAGGAACTGTCCGTCCGTTCCCAGGTTCCAGATCCCGGCACGGAACGCGATGATCAGGCTGGCGCAAAGAAACAGAAGTGGCGCCATGCGGGTTGCGGTCTGCTGCAGGCCAAGACCCGAGAAGAGCGAGCGCTCAAGGATGTAGCCGTAATAGGTGAGCGGATTCACACCCACCAGCATCAGGATGATCGCCGACAGCAGGAAGGCCGCGACGATCGGGCCGATTGTGACCGTGAGAATGCGCTGGAAAGCGCTACGCTCGGCCGCCGGACCGGCCGCAGTGGTCTCCGCGTCCGCCGAACCGGGTTTGATGTCATTTTCCATGGTCATGCAGTTGCCTGTCTGTTTTCTTCCTCGCCGGCCATCATCCGGCCGATGCGCAGGCGCAGGGTCTCGCCGCTGCCGTCGTTTTCGACAATGCCGCGTATCCGGCCGCCCTCCATCACCACAATGCGATCCGAGAGTGCCATCAACTCGTCGAGGTCGGTGGAAATCAGCATGACGCCAAGCCCGCGTTCGGCGATCTCGGCGATGCGCTGACGCGACGTGTCGATGTTCTGAAGATCCAACCCGTAAGTCGGCTTGTTGAACACCACGACGCGCGCCTCTCCGTGGAGTTCGCGGCCCAACAGCACCTTCTGGATGTTGCCGCCGGAAAGCCGCCCGATCGGGGTGGTTTCGCTCGGCGTCCGCACGGAGAAGTTGGCGATCATGTCGCGCGCGTGCTGCGCGATGCGCTTGGGGCGCTCCAGACCATTCACCCAGAACGGCGGCTGCCCGATATCCTTGAGCACCGTGTTCTCGGAGACCGGGAAGGCTGCCACGGAGCCTTCCTCAAGCCGGTCATCGGTCAGGTAGCGCAAGCCCCGGCGGCGTCGCTGCGCCACAGAGACCTTTGTGATGTCCTCACCATCCAGCACCACGCGACCAGCCGTCAGAGCGCGCTGCCCGGCGATCGCCTCGGCGAGTTGCTTCTGCCCGTTGCCGTCGATTCCGGCGACGCCGAGAATTTCCCCCGCCCGCAGGGTCAGCGAGATATCCTCAAGCCCCATGACATCATCGTCACCCAGCGTTGCCAGATCTTCGACCCGTAGGACCGTTTCGTCGCGTGCGCTGCTTTCGCGATGTGCGTTGGAGGCGGCTGCGGCCTCGCGGCCGAACATCAGGCGGACGATCTCGTCGATCGCCTGATCCTCCGACATGGATTTTATCTGCTCCGGTCCCATCTGGCCGGCCAGCGCACCCTGTTTCAGCACGGAGATGCGGTTGCCGAAGCGGTAGGCCTCGGCAAGCTTGTGGGTGATGAAGATCACCGTCAAACCGCTCTGCACCAGCTTCTGCATGCGCGCACCAAGTTCCTGCGCGCCCTGGGGCGTGAGCATGGAGGTCGCTTCGTCGAGTATGAGCACCTTGCTGTCACGCAGGAGCGCGCGGGCGATCTCGATCTGCTGCTGCTGTCCAAGCGACAATTCACCGGTGATCGCATCCAGCGGCAGGGACAGCGCGAATTCGTTCTTGAGTTCCTCCATGCGGGCGGCGATCCGCTCGCGCGGCAGACGCTGATACCAAGGTGCGCCCAGCGTCAGGTTCTCGAGCACGGTGAGCGTCGGCACCAGAATGGAATGCTGGAACACCGTGCTGATGCCGGCCTCGAGACTGGCCGAAGGGCTGGACAGGCGCGTCCGTTCCCCGTTGAGGGACAGATAGCCATCGTCGGGTTCCTGAAGGCCCGCGAGGATCCCCACCAGCGTCGACTTGCCGGCGCCGTTTTCACCGAGCAGCACATGCACCTCGCCCGGGTGAAAGCTCAGCGAGACGTCGTTGACCGCAATCACGCCGGGGAAGCGCTTGGTGACGTTATGGACGCCGATGACACCTGCCCCCGTTTCCGGGAGCAGGTTTGTCGGGTTTTCCGTTAGGTTTGCCACGGATACGCTCACTCGGCCACGGTGACCAGTGCGCGGACATCCTCGGCATCGAACATCGGCTCGACCTTGATGTCGCCGGCGATGATCTGGTCACGCAGCGCCATCACTTCGGTCCAGGCTTCCTCGTCGATCTGCGGGGTCTTGAGCAGCTTCACGGAATCGTCGGCCAGGCTGATCGCGTAGCCACGGGTGCCGAACTTGTCGGCCTTCAGGTCCTGGATCATTGCGGTGTAGACCGGAGTCATGTCCCAGACGACGGAGGTCAGAAGATGACCCTTGTCGAGTTCGGACTTGTCACCGATGACATCGATGAAGAGCACATCCGATCCGTCAGTGGCCTTGTTCGACTCGACCGCCTGGATCATGCCAAAGCTCGACCCGTTGCCCTGTCCGAAGATGATGTCGGCGCCCGCGGCGATGACCGAAGTGGTCACACGGTTGCCGCCTGCGGCATCGGAATAGGCTGCCGGGCCGATCACCGAATACAGGATCTTGACTTCCGAGTTCTCGGCCTTGACGCCCTCGGCAAAGCCTGCCGACTGCGAGTTCCACGATGGCGGCTCACCGGAAACGACGATGCCGACCGTACCGGTGGTGGTCATCTTTGCGGCCAGGCGACCGGCAAGGTAGGCGCCTTCGTGACCCGACAGCGTGTAGTCGGCCACAAGGCCCTCTTTCAGGGCGTCGGGGCTGTCGACGATCGACACCGGAACACCGGTTTCCTGGGCGATTTCCGGACCGGCGGTGTTGTAGCCGCTGGCGTGCGCGATCATCAGGTCGGCGCCGTCAGCCGCCAGTTCGCGCATCGGGGCGCGGACGTCTCCGTATCCCAGTCCTTCGGCGACGATGATCTCGACGCCCTCGGCCGCAGCCGCTGCCTTGGCCGCATCGACGCCCTGCTGGTTCCAGCCATAATCACTTCCCTGTTCCGGAGTGAGGATGGCTATGGTATCGACGTCCGCAGCGAATGCCGCTGAAGCGCCCAGTACCACGCTGAGCGCGGTCGAAATAAGTAGGTTCTTCATAATGATGTTCCCTGGTTGGTTGCTATCTTCCCATCAAAGACGGGACACGGTTGGCAGACGTATTGTTTTTGTGGCCCTGTCTGCTGGGCTTTTTGCGCTCCCGGCCCAGGCCGAGAGCGGAGCGTATGTGCCCTATTCAGGCATAATTCACGGAACCGACGGGGCGGACCCGGTGGAGGTTTCCGTTATGAATGAAACCGGCGGCGCCCTTGAATGCCGGGCAGCGCTGGCCCATTGGTATTCCGATGATCTCGGCCGGATCGCGCCAGGCGCCGAACTGACGGTGACGCTCTGGCACGACACCGAGACCGGCGTTCTCAACCTGATGAACGCCACGGACGACCGCATGCCGGTGGAAGCGCTTTGGTGCTCCACCGACGCCGCCCGCACGCGCCTCAACCTGCCGCTTGCCGCCGGCAAGATGGAAGCGACGCTGCGCTTCTCCTGCCGCGCAAGCGGTGACGCAGAATTGAACTGCATTGCGACGGACGGCTGACGGGATCATTGGCCGCGAACCTCCTCGAGCTTTGAAACGATGCGGTCCTTGACCTCGAGAACTTCAGCCTGGTCGGCGAGCACTTCATCGGCGACCCTTGCGAAGGTAGCCTGAAGTTCGGCCTGCTGGTCGTCGGAGAGCATGTGGACCTCGCCGCCATTCTCCAGCCATCCCTTCTCGGCGCGTTCGACGTTCTCCACGCCCCAGGGGAACACTGTTTCCTCGGCCGCCCTGCCCGCCTCGATGATTGCCGTCTTGACCTCGTCGGACTGAGACTGGAACCAGGCTTCGTTGACGAGCGTCACCGAGACGATCTGGTTCATGTTGATGTTGGTCACGTGTTTTGCCGTGTCGTAGAACTTGAAGGCGGTCAGGATCGGAATGCCGGCCAGCATGCCGTCGATGCCGCCGGCCTGCAGTTGCGGGGTGACTTCAGACAGCGCCAGCGGCGTCGGGTTCACGCCGAGCGCCGTCATCGGCTCCATCTGCAGCGGCGAGGCGAATGTGCGCACCTTCAGCCCCTTGAAGCCGTCGAGGGTGGTGACCGGCTCGCGGGTCAGGATCTGGGTCGGCGAATTGAAGATCGCGCCGATGATCCGCACGCCCTTGTCGAGGAAAAGGGTCTCCATGTAGTCGCGGAAATCCTTGTCGTGGATGACGGCGTCGACTTCATCGGCATCCTCGAAGAGGCCGGGAACGTCGAAAGCCTGGAAGCGCGGATCGACATTGGTGACGAAGGAGGTCGGGGTGGTGAAGGCCTCGATGGTGCCCAGCAGCACGCCTTCGGCCATGCGCGGGATCGCGCCGAGCTGCGAGGCCGGATAGATTTCGACGGTCACCTCGTCGCCGACGCGGGCTTCCATCTCCTTCTGGAATTCCTTCTGCCACTCGTGCTGCACATCGTTGATGGTGGCCGAAGCGAGCTTCATCGTGGTCTGGGCATAGGCTGAGCCGGCGAAAGGCAACATCAAGGAGAGGGCCGCGACCGCGCCCAATGCGCGCCGGGTGAGTGTGAAGCCTGCGGTGTGTTTCTTCATATCAAGTACTCCATGTGCTTCGATGCACTCACGACATGCCATTGATCAGCCATAGCGAAAGCGCGGGGATGAGAGTGATGAGGGCGAGTGCGGAGATCTGGACCGCCATGTAAGGCAGAACCCCGCGATAGATGTCGGAGGTGCGCAAGCCGAGAACGGACTGCGCGACGAAGATGTTCAGGCCGAAGGGCGGCGTGAACATGCCGATGGCGAGGTTGACGGTCATGACCACGCCGAAGTGAATCGGATCGATGCCGAGAGACATCGCGATGGGAACGAGCAGCGGCGACAGGACGAGAATCGCCGAGGTCGGATCGAGAACACAGCCGATCGCCAGCAACAGCAGATTGACCGTCAGCAGGAAGCCGAGCGGCGACAGGCCGGCATCGGTGGTGGCGGTGATCAACGCCTGCGGCACGCCTTCGACGGTCAGTACCCAGCTGATCACGCCGGCGGCGGCGACCACGATCATGATCCGCGCGGTCATCATGGCGGAGCTGACGGCGGCTTCAAGCAGCGAGCGGAAGCTTACGGTGCGGTAGATCACCATGCCGATAAAGGCGGCATAGGCACAGGCGAAGCCGCCGGCCTCGGTGGGCGAGAAGAAACCCGCATAGATCCCCACCATCACGAATGCCGGCATGGTGAGCGCCCAAAAGGCCTGCCTGAACGCCTGCCAGGCGATCCGGGCGCGGAAACTGTCTTCCCGCGGGATGCGCGCCATCAGCGCCGAGACCGAGATGTAGCCCGCCATCAGGAGCGCCATGACGATGCCGGGAATGATGCCGGCAATGAACAGCTTGGCGATCGACTGTTCGGCCGAGGCGCCATAGAGGATCATGGCGATCGAGGGCGGGATGACGATGTCGATGGCGCCGCTCGAGGTGATGATGCCGGCGGCGCGCTGCTTGCCGTAACCGCCGGCGATGAGCTGCGGATACATGTTGCGGCCGACGGCCGCCACGGCCGCCGCGGAGGAGCCGCAGATGGTGCCGATCAGGGTCGAGCCGCCCAGCGCTGCGATGCCAAGCGATCCGGGCACGCGGCCGAATAGCGCGCGCACCAGATTGATCAGCCGGTCGGCGATGCCGCTGACGGCCATCAGCTCGCCGGCGAAGACGAAAAACGGAACGGAGAGGAGCGCATAGGCGTCCAGGCCGCCGAAGATCGTCTGCTGGAGCGCAATCAGCGGTGGTCCGGGGAAGAACAGGAGCCCGAGTGCGGCCGCCGCGAGCAGAGCGACGAAGATCGGCGCGCCGAGTGCGATCAGGGTAACGACGCTGATGCCGAGCACCCAGGTCATTTGCGACCTCCTTCGGAACCGGCGAGGCGGGAAATGTCGACGATGGTGAGGAAGGCCGTGACAGCGGCAATTCCGGCAAATCCGACCAGAATCGCCGAATGCGGAATGACCATCGGAATGCCGAGCCCCATGCTGGTCTGGTTCAGGGCAGCGATCCGGTCGATGAAGACGAAGCTGTGCCAGGCGATGAAAAGCGAGACGGCAACCGTGGCGATGTCGATGAGGATCTGCACGGTCGCCGACAACCCGCCACTCATGGCAGTTGGCAACAGGTTGATCGAGAGATGTTCACGGCTGCGAGCAGCCAGGATGGCGCCGAGCATGACGATCCAGATCATGCCATAGACCAGGAGTTCGTCGGCGCCGACGAGGGAAAACCGGCCGCTGTAGCGGCCAACGGCATTGGCGACATTGACCATGACCATGGCGATCAGGCCGAGGCCCAAGAGGATGCCCACGAGCCGGACGACGACCGCCTCGGCCCGGATGAACCCGTTGCCACTCATGCGTCCGTCTTCAACCCCGGGTCCCGTGGTCATGGCGTTAGTCTCTCCCCTCGAGAATGCGGCGGATGGCGACGAGCTTCCTTGCCCGTTCCGGCTGCAGCTGGGCAATCTTATCGGGCGTGTAGGAATAGACCCCCTCGCCCGACTTGATGCCGAGCTTGCCGGCTGCCATCTGCCTGGTGACCAGCGGCGCGACGTCCTTGCGGTCGCACAGGTCCTCGTTCAAGAACGACGAGACCGAGTGGTAGATGTCCATACCGGCCATATCGAGGAGCGCCATCGGGCCCACCACGGCGAGCTTGTAGCCGATGCCCCAGGAGACACAGGTGTCGATGTCCTCTGGCTCGATAACGCCACGTTCGACGAGATCGACCACTTCGCGTAATAGCGCGTAGAGCACGCGGTTCTCGACGAAGCCCGGAACGTCCTTTTTCAGGAGAACCGGCAGCAGGCCAAGTGAGCGGATGAAATCGCGGATGGTAGCGACCGTCTCCGGCGCGGTCTGTTCACCGCCGATCACCTCGATCATCGGGATGATGTGCGGCGGATTGGACCAGTGCATGCCGACCATGCGGGACGGATTGGAAATGTGCGCTTGCAGCCTGGTGATAGGGATCCCCGAGGTGTCGGAGGCAACGATCGTATCAGCGGAGATCATGCCGTCGATCTTGCCGTAGACGTCGGCCTTTATCGCCTCTTTCTCTGGCACGTTTTCGATGACCAGATCGGCGCCGCCCACGGCATCCTCGAGTTCGCCGGTGAAACGAACCGACCCGGTACCCTTCGCCTCGATCCCGAGATTGTCGAGAACGCCGTCGGCGGCCGTCAGCATCGTGCGCGCCCGCTCGATTGCTTCGGGCGCGATATCGTAGGCAACGACCTCAAGACCGCCGCGCGCAAGACGGGCAGCCATGCCGGGCCCCATCGTACCTAGACCTATAATGGCAACACGCTGGATCATGCCGCGACCTCGCTAATCTGTGACTGCTTGATGAGATCGGCCGCTTTTTCGGCGATCATGATGACGGCGGCATTGATGTTGCCGCAGGGAAGATCCGGCATGACGGAGGCATCAACCACGCGCAGACCATCGATGCCGCGGACCCTGAGATCGGGATCGACGACCGATCCGGTATCCGTCCCGGCCCGGCAGGTTCCGGCCGGGTGATGCACCGTGATGCATGTCTTGCGGATATGCTCGTCGATTTCCTCGTCCGTCCGACAGTCGGGACCGGGAAAGAATTCCGCCTGGATGAAGGGCTGCATGGACGGCTGGGCAGCGAGATTGCGCGCCACCTTGAAACCGGCGCGCAGCGATTGCCAGTCCTTTTGCGAGGCCAGGAAATTCTGGTGGATCAGCGGAGCAGCCATCGGATCGCCGGAGGCGAGTTTCACCGAGCCGCGGCTTTCCGGCTGGGTCGCCACGATCCGGGTTGCGAAACCGTCCGGAAACGGCGCCTTGAACGGCTCGAAATAGGGCCAGGCGGCAAGAGGTGCCGCGGTGAAGAGAAGCTGGACATCCGGCAAGGGACGCTCCGCATCGCTTTTGAGAAAGGCCACCACTCCGCCCGGCACGTCCGCCGAAAAGCCCTTGCCGGTCAGATAGGTCTTGACGAAATCCAGACCGATCCGGTCCGCACGCATCTTCTTGAGGAACGGGCCCGGCTCGCGACGCCGATACATGAGGATAACGGAGACATGGTCCTGCAAATTCTTGCCGACCGAGGGGAGGTTGACGCGGGTCTGGATGCCTTGGGCCGAAAGTTCATCGGCGGCTCCGATACCCGAGAGCATGAGAAGCTGCGGCGTGTTGATGACGCCGCCCGACAGGAGCACTTCCCTGCCCGCGGTGACCGTCTTCTCGGTTCCGTCGTGATCGAGAACGATGCCGGTGGCGCGGCGACCTTCCATCACGATGCGCTTGGCCATCGCATTGGTCAGCACCGTCAGGTTCGGGCGCTTGAGCGCCGGGCGCAGATAGGCGGTGGCCGTCGAGGACCGGCGACCCTTGGCAATCGTCATCTGCAGGTGGCTGAAGCCTTCCTGGGTTTCGCCGTTGTAATCCTTCGTCTGCGGATAGCCCGCCTGGACGCTCGCCTCACGGAAGGCGTCGATGAGCGGATCCTCGTATTTGCAGCGCTGCGTACTGAGCGGGCCCGAACCGCCGCGCCAGGCGTCGGCGCCGCCTTCCCATGTTTCCTGCTTGCGAAAATAGGGCAGGATCTCGTCGAAGGACCAGCCGGTCAGCCCGTTGGCGGCCCAGCGGTCGTAATCGCCGCGGTTGCCGCGCACATAGGCCATGGCATTGGTCGAGGACGAGCCGCCGATGACCTTGCCGCGGGCGCATTCGACGCTGCGGCCGCCGACATTTTCCTCGGGCTCGCAGAAATACATCCAGTCATGACGGCGTTCGGTCAGGATCTTGCCCCATCCGAGCGGGATGTGAATCATCGGATCGCGATCCCAGCCGCCGGCCTCGAGCAACAGCACGGAGCATTTCGGGTCAGCGCTCAGTCGGTGGGCAAGCACGCAACCTGCCGAACCGGCCCCGACAATAACGTAATCATAGCTTTCCGCGTGAGACATGATTTTCCTGCTTTCACCTGACATCCGTTTACCGCGGACCATCAAGAAGGCTCGGAAACCCTGGCATGGCCAGGATCTCCCTTTCTTGCCGCGCGCTACGCGAGCAGCCCGGCCTGACGGAGGGTCATGGTCCAGTGATCCCACCCACGGTCGATTTGGGCGCCGACAAGCTTGCCGGCTGTCTCGATCTCGCCCGGGGAGAGATACTTGATGGTGCCGATCTGCAAGCCTGCCGTCTGCGCCTTGGCCTCCTGTTCGGTGTAATAGGCGCGGAAGACGACTTCCCGGACCGAGCGGCCGACATTGACGACGCCGTGACGAGCCATCAGGACCACCGGATAATCACCGAGTGCTTCGGCGATATCGGCGCAGACATCATGGCCGCCGCCAAACAGATCGGTGGCATCGCCGTGCTTGTCGCGGATTTCATAGACGGGAACCGCATCGCCGAGAAACGCACCCATGTGGGTTACCGGCCTGAGGGGCTGATCGGTGAAGCAGTAGGGGAGCACGGCCGGCGAGTGGCTGTGGAGCACGCAATGGACGTCCGGCCGCGCCTTGTAGATTTCGCTGTGGATGTAGCGCTCGAGATAGGAAGGCCGATTGTCCTCGGTTTCCCCGTCAAGATTGAAACGCTGGATGTCGCCGGTCGTGATGTGGCTGGGGGCGAGCTTCTGCGCCAGGAAGAAGCTGTTGGAATCTTCAGGGTCACGGGCGCTGATATGGCCGAACGGGTCGAGAATGCCTTCGTGCAACAGGATTTTCGTGGCTGTCACCAGTTCTTCGAAGACGGTCTGCTGGGCGGATGTAATGGTGGTCATCTCTGAAGTCTCCCAAGTCGCTGCGGTCCCGGCGGCCGTTTGTTTCTGTTCTCGCCGGGACCGTGCACTTCAATTGTTTTCGTAAAGGCCGACGACCCTGTTCTGTTCAATGATGTTGTCGGCATATTTGGCGAGGAACTCCTCCCGGGTGGGCGTTCCTTCAACCTTTGTGTCGAGGGCGTAGACCCAGAAGTAGTAGTGGTGCTTGCCGTGGCCCGCGGGCGGCTGGGGGCCGTAATACTGCATGTGGCCTGCGCCGTTCGGACCGACGCGGTACTTTTCCTGCGCATCCGAGAGATCGGTTGCCGACGGGTCGATGCCGTAGACGGTCCAGTGGGTGAACCCCTGGGCCAGCGGGGCGTCAGGGTCGTGGCAGATTACCGCGAGTTCCTTCGCTTCCGCGGGCACGCCGCTCACCGTCAGCTTGGGCAGCACGTTGCCCTTGTCGCCGGCATGCTCATCCCGCATCATTTCGAGCGGCTGGAAGTCGGAGCTTGTGATCTTGAGGTCTTTGATATTCAGGGGCATTGGATGCGTCCTTCCGTCTGATAATTCGGGTTAGTTGGCGGCCGCAAGGTCGGCGACCGTCATGCCGCCCACGCGATGGTGGACGCGGGGACCGGTCGCCACAGCGACGCAGATGAGGATCTCATCCGGCCGCGGACCATCCGGCACGGCGAAGGTGATCGCATCATAATGCGACCGAATGTAGAGCTCGTCCTTGTGGGCGAGCGGGATGTCGATCGATGTTCCGGCCGAGGCCACCTTGGAAGCCGAGGAGATCCAGGCCTTGCCGCCCCCCAGCTGCTCGCGCAGCGGGTTGCCGAATTCGGTCGTGATGCAGGCAACAACATGTTCCTGTTCACCGCTCACGCCGGCAATGCCGCCCTTGCCGTAGCTTTCCGCGGGCCGGCCGCCGAGCAATGCCATGGCGCGCTCGCCGAGCGCATGGCCGATCACGGCACTCGGCCCCGTCAGCGCCGAGAGGTCGGCCTGGTACGTGCCCACAAAGGGGTTGCGGATGATGACGCCAACTGCGGCTTTGACGAGCGTCTCGCCCGGCTCTCCGCCGTCGTGCCGGACTTCCTGGACGAACGAGTACCAGCCACGCACCTCATAGTGCTTCTCAACTTCGGCCGAATGGTTCATTTTTTTCTCCTTGGGAACGCGCTGCCGGGGCGCGCGCAAGTGGTCTGACTGATGGCTGTTACTGGTTCTGCGGCCAGGAATACACGCGCTTGATCGGGTCGTAGCGCGCGGCTTCCAGGGCCTCGTTGGTGAACATGTTGCCCTTCGACAGCGACCGATTGGCCGCGTATTCGCCGGAAAGAGCCTGCGTGTGATCGGTGATCGGACGGATGCGTTTTTCCCAGGAAACGAGAGCATCCTCGACTGAGGAATCTTCGGCCAGATCCTGGGCCAGGCTGAAGGCGTTGACCATCGCGCAACCCGCGCCCTGCGCAAGCGCCGGGCACATGGCATGCGCGGCATCGCCGACGAGAGCAACCTTGCCCCTCACCCAACTGTCGAGCTTGGTGGTCGCATACTTGTCGTAGCGGGCCGATTGAAGCTTCGCGGCCTCTTCGAGGCAGGGTTCAAGGAAAGGAAACATCTCGACCCAGACCTCGAGATCCAGCGGCACCTTCGAGCCACGCGGATCGGCGGCCGGCGCCATCAGACCGAGATAGAGTTCGTCCTTGTTGCAGGGCGAATACAGGATGCGCTGGACACGCGGCTCGAAATTCCACATGTCGATCGTGTTGTCCCACTCGGCTTCGTCGCCGAGCTTGTCCTTCAGACGCGGAACGATCAAGCGAATGATTCCGTCGGTGGACACCCAGCGGTCCTGCTTGAAGCCCAGCGAATCGCGAACCTTGGAGCCCACGCCGTCGGCGCCCACGATCAGGTCGGCCTCGAGAACCTCGCCGCTCTGCAGGGTCAGGCGTCCGTCCGCTTCCGCCGAGACCGCTTCAGAATTCGTGCGGACATTGATGCCGACCTCATGAGCGCGCTTGACCAGCGCGTTGTGGAGGTGCGCACGGGTCATGACACGCCAGGGCAGACCATTGAAGGTTTCCTTGGATACCGACTTGTTATGCATCCACGTTTCGTAGGCCGGCGGCGTGTGGGTGCCGTGAAGCACGTCATTGAGCGCGTCGATGCCTTCAAGCACGCGCAGGCCATTGTGCCACAGGTAGATGCCTGCGCCGAAGGCGCGCAGCTCCGAATCCTTTTCATGCAAAGTGACATCCCAGCCGTTCTGGCGGAGCGCGATTGCCGCCGTGAGACCGGCAAAACCGGCACCGGCAACCTGCGCACGAAGAGCTTTTCCAGATGTCTTGTTTATGTTCGCCATAGTCCAAATCCTGTTGCATAGAAATGAGACGGAAGACCCGCCGTCAGGCATCGATGAAGTTGGTGATCGCCTTGAAGGTGATCTCCGGGGACACCTCGTTGACGTAGTGGTCGGCGCCGGGGACGACGACGACCGGCAGATCGGGCCGGAGGGTGCTGGTCTTCGCCAGCGCCTCGGCGGAAACGAGCTTGCTCTCCCCTCCGCGCATCAAGAGCACCGGCCTGGTCACCTCTCGGTAAGCCGGCTTCAGGTCAGCGCGCAGGCCGGCGGCGATCTGCGCCATGGCCGAACCGGACGCCAACGGACGCAGACCGCCCTCGACCTCGCAATAGCCGGTCTCGGCCCTGATGCTGATGGCTGGCGCCGGAATGTTGGGGTAGCGGCCCGCTAGATAGGCCTCCACAGTCGGCCGATCCTTGAACAATTGATCGCCGGCATTCACGCGGGATTCCAGCGCGTCAAAGACTTCGGTCTCGATATAGGGCGTGAAATCGATCGCCACGACGGAGCGCACCAGCTCCGGATATCTGGCAGCGGCGGTGACGGAATTGCGCGAGCCGAGCGAGTGACCAACGAGGATGGCGGGGCCGCGATCGAGTTTCTTGATGATCGCGGCGATATCCTCTGCGAAGTCGGAAGCTTCGTAGCCGCTCTCCGGCTTGTCGCTGAGCCCGTGGCCTCGCTGATCGACTGCAATCGTGTTGAAACGATCGGCAAACCGCAGCGCCAGCGGCGCGAGCGTACCTGAATTTGCGGTGATGCCATGGAAGAACAGCATCAGGGGACCGTTGCCGGCTTCACGCACATTGAGCGCGATGCGACCGACGTCGAGACGCCGCATTTGCATACCCTGGGAGGAGGCACTCGCCGCCATAGTCAGAACCCCGTTTGCCTTTTCTTGTTGTCGTGAGCATGACAGAAATCAATCCGACGTCAACAGGATTGTCAGACATTCTTTCAATCTTACGTGTTGACAGTATGGGTGGTCCTGCTGTCAAATTCGCGCGTGGTCGCGTATGATATCCGGATTGGCGACCCTCAAACCGTGAGATCAAATCATGCAGCCAGAGATGAATCTACGGATTTTGCCGCGCACGGTGCAGCAGGAGACTGTCGACAAGTTGCGACTGGCGATTTTTTCGGGGGTATTTGAACCCGGAAGCCGGCTCATCGAAAGCCAGTTGTGCGTCCAACTCGGGATCAGCCGGCCATCCCTGCGCGAAGCATTGCGAAGTCTTGCAGCCGAACGTCTGATCGACCTCGTCCCCAACCGTGGCCCATCAATCCCCGCACTCACCTGGGAAGACATGACCGCGATCTACGAGGCCCGTGAACTCCTGGAGGTCGAGGCTGTCGGACGGTGTTCACAGCGCATTCCCAGGGAACAATTGGAAGAGCTCGAGAAGGCTCTTTCGGCATTCGCTGAAGCTGCATCGAGCAACAAGAGCCTGGCACGGGTTACGACGGCGGCGGACTTTTATTCAATCATTCTTGCCAATTGCGGAAACCCCATTCTTGAGGAACTCCATCGCGGTCTGGTCGCCAGAATAAGCTTCTTCAGGTCCCGCTCCATGTCTCTGGAAGGCAGGGCGCAACAAAGCCTTGCTGAAATGCAGGAGATTTATCAGGCTATCGCCGCCGGCGACGAAAAGGCCGCCCGCAAGGCGTCGAGAAAACACATCTTGAAGGCAATGGCTGCCGCCAAGGAATCCATGGAAAGCGCCAACTGAAATCCGCGACTGACCGCCTGAAAGCAGTGAACGCAGACCATGAATTCGAATTGCGCGGCGCTTCGAACACCGCATGCCGAGGCTTTTGGCCGGCTCCGGGGACCCCTTTCAAAACGATCAAGCGTTACAGGAAATCATGATGAGCCAAGCCAAACCCGGAGGTCAACTCAGTGCCGACATCGCCATCATCGGCGGCGGCTCCGCGGGCGCGTTGCTGGCTGCACGGCTCAGCGAGGACCCAGCCCGGCGTATCCTCCTGATCGAAGCCGGCGAAGAAGCAACCGACCCCGACATCTGGAATCCAGCTGCCTGGCCTGCGCTTCAAGGCCGCAGTTACGATTGGGACTACCGGACAGAACCGCAGGCCGGAACCGCAGGTCGGATTCATCCCTGGGCACGCGGACGGGTGGTGGGCGGTTCGAGCTGCCTCCATGCCATGGGCTACATGCGGGGGCATCCTCAAGACTTCGACGCCTGGGCCGAGGCGACCGGCGACCCGCGCTGGAGCTGGGACGGTCTGTTGCCCGCCTTCGAGGCCAACGAGGATCACGAGGTCGAGGGACGCGACGGCGGGCCGCTTCCGATCCACCGCACCGATGCAGAGGCGAGCCCGCTGACAAACGCCTTCATCGCCGCGGGCGCGGCTCTCGGCCTGCCGCGGCTTCAGGGGCACAATGAGGGCGTGATGATCGGCGTGACGCCGAACGCAATGAACATCCGCGACGGCAAGCGGGTGACGGTCGCCGATGCGTGGCTGACGCCGGAGGTCCGCGCCCGCGAGAACCTGACGATTGTCATCGGGGCGCTGGCCCGACGCCTGGTGTTGGCGCAGAACAAGATTCAGCATGTCGAGATCATCCACCGCGACGGCCCGATGCTGATTTCCGCCAACACCTTGCTCTTGTGCGCGGGCTCGCTCGAAACGCCTGCTTTGCTGATGCGATCGGGAATCGGACCGCGCGATGTTCTCGATGCCGCTGGCGTCGACTGCCTCATCGACATGCCGGAGATCGGCCGCAACCTGCAGGACCATCTCCTCGGCGCGGGAAATCTCTATGCGACCCGCAAGCATCTTCCGCCTTCACGGCTTCAGCATTCGGAATCGATGGCCTACATGAGGGCGGGGAGCTTCACCGAAGGCGGACAGCCGGAAATCGTTGTCGGATGCGGGGTCGCACCCATCGTCTCGGAACAATTCGCGGTTCCCCCCGCCGGCACCGCCTATTCCCTGCTTTTCGGCGTCACCCATCCGACGAGCCGCGGCACGCTGAGGATCACAGGTCCTGAGCCGGGCGACCGGTTGCGCATCGACCCCGCCTATCTTTCGACCGATCGCGATCGCAGCCTGTTCCGCGCAGCGCTCGAGGCGGCGCGGACCATCGGGCAGTCCGACGAACTGGCCGAATGGCGAGACCGTGAGCTCCGGCCCGGCCCGCTTGAAACGCGCGAGGAGATCGATGCCTTTATTGCGAAGGCGGCCATTACGCACCACCATCCAAGCGGCACCTGTCGGATGGGCAAGGACAATCGCGCGCCGGTTGGTGCCGACCTGAAGCTCAAGGCACTCGACAATCTTTTTGTGGTCGACGCGTCCGTGATGCCCAGCCTGACCGCAGGTCCTGTTCACGCCGCGGTCCTGGCGATTGCCCAGAGCTTTGCCCGGTCGTTGGCTGATGGAGGCTGATCCCGGATGGCCGCTCACCCCAGGACTGCACACCTCCTCGCCGTATCGGGCGGACGACCCCACTGCCACCGGGAAGTCCGCCTTTGGAACAAAGTCACCAATCCCACGCGTGTGAAGGAGATAGCAGATGAGCAACAGACCTGAGTTTGAGGGAGAACAGTTCGAGAAGGGTTTGCAGATCCGCCGCGAGGTTCTGGGTGATGCCTATGTCGACCGCTCGATCGCGGCGGCCGACGACGTTTCCGCCCCTTTGCAGAAACTGCTGACCGAGTGGTGCTGGGGCGAGATCTGGAGCCGTCCCGGCCTCGAACGCCGGATGCGCAGCGTTTTGAACCTGGGCATGATCATGGCCCTGAACCGGTCGGCCGAGTTCAAACTCCACGTCCGCGGCGCACTCAACAACGGCGTGACCAGGGAAGAAATAGTGGAGATCATTCTGCAGGGCGCAATCTACTGCGGCGCACCCGCGTCACTGGATGCCATGAGAGCGGCGCAGACGGTTTTTGCGGATGTCGATGCAGAGAATGACGGCACCTGATCTGCAATCAAGGGATCGCGGGTTCGAATCCAGCCGTGGCACCACTAATCAATTGCAAACGCTAAATCTTCTGAATCTGGAGAAATTGGCATTCTTGCTTCAGGGTCACCTTGGGCCACCCAGAACCTTTTTCGATTGTCCACCGTTTCACCGGGACAGGTTGCACGTTCTGATCGGTTCACGGTTCGCGCGTTGATGGTTTCGAGATCATTGGTGATTTGAGCTGGGAGCCAGCCCCGGGGTTCGGGATGCGCCATTCGGTCGCTTCAATCCCAGGGCGTCGCCATCGCCGGCATCCGGATCAGAATCACAGATGACGGCGCTTGGGGCGATGGCCGGGCCGGATACACAGAAACCGAGCCTGGCGGCAATCCCGAGTTTCCCGGAGCCAACTATCCCTATGAGCCATGACGGACAGGCCGCGCGCAAGGAGCCCCCCACCTCCAGCAGGGTCTGCCGTCGTTGCTAACTGCCGGCGCAGGCTGATCGAACGTCACTGCTCAGACAGCCAGGGTGTATCCATCTTGATCAATTGCGCGAACCGCGGCACCCGGATATCGGGTCACCATGTCGCGCAAGGCAGCGGCGCTTTGCAGAACGCCTGTGGTGGAAAGTCCATCTGCTATTGCGGCCGAAGGATGAATGACACTGACCCTTTGCCAGTTAGCCGGGGCAGCCATGCCGTTCTCGGGGTCGAGAATGTGTCCGGCCGGCCCTTCCCCGAACATCGTGCCGCGCGGACTTGAAGTTGCCACCGCCCTGTCGCGCAAGTGGATGGTGGCTTGGGCCGGGCCATCTTCCCTATCGGCCAATCCGATCGCCCAGCCCATGCCGCGGGGCGAGGTCCCGACGGCGGCAATTTCACCGACGCAAACCAGCCCAGCTTCAAGGCCTTGCGCTTTCAAGAGAGCCACAACCCGATCCGTGATGAATCCTTGTGCAATACCGTTGAAAGTCAGGGCAGCGCCCGGCTGAAGCCGGATAGAATGTTGCGATATCTCCACCTTGTTCCAGCCCGCTGCCGCGCAAGCGGTGGCCAACACCTTTCGATCCGGAACGCCCTTGGCTCGGGCATAGGCCGACCATAGGGGCTGAATGCTGGGATCGAACTTTCCGGCACTTACCTGATGGATGGTGGAGACAAGCGAACACAGTTCCAGCATGTCGGGCTCCGGCCGCTCCAGAATACCCGTCGCGTTGAGCCTGACGAGCGCGCTGTCGTCGCGATAGAGGCTGAACTGGCGTTCCAGACGCTCGATTTCACCCCGGGCTTCAGCCAGCAGGCGCTGCGCTTCACGCGCCGGCAGTCCCACCAGGCGAAGGTCGGCATGGGCGCCAAGCGCGACTCCCTGCCAGCGGGCGCCCATATTGTCCGCCCCCAAGGCAGGATAGGCGCCGAGCACGCTGGCAGCGGTGATGCTGATGAACCGGCGGCGGGAAAGCGTCATTGGAGGGCTCCTGTGACCTGGCCAAAATTGTCATCGTCGAGCCCAATCGGGCCCAGCACATAGGCATCGGGGATCTCGGCCAACTGGACCACCTGACCGCCGTTTTCCTCCACGAAGCCGGATGCCGCTTGCTCGGTGCCAAACGGAATGACCTCCTGCGTGCCCATGCCGCCGGTCTTGCGCGAGTCGATAACGAACCAGGCCTCCCTCGCATCAATCCAGGTTTCAAAGCCCGGGTAATCCCATTCTGACGCCTTGCCCATGTCGTTGACGTAGACAACCACCATTTCATAGTTCTCCTCCGGAGACCGGGTGAAGGCGATGCCGTCCCGCACCTGGCTGAACCAGATCGGATGCGGATTGCCGGCCAGGTGGATCTGCGCTTTCGGCCCGGTATGTTCCAGGATCGCCATGTTGCAATAATGGCCGACCGATTCTTCCGACAGGGCCACCGGCGATGGAATTTCAGCCGCCGGCTGCTGTTCGCTGCAGGCCGAGATCGTGATTGCCGCGGCAACAAGCGCTGCCAGTCCCAAAACCCTGTTCATGGCCGGATCCTCTTGAGAATGAAGGTTGAGAGTGCGAGCGCGAGCGCCGCCCAGGCGACGGGGCTGAGCATTGTGGCAAGCCCCGACAGCGGCAGCGTCGAGCCCGCGCCGCCGAGCGTGCCGCCGACAGCCGCCGCATCAATGGCGCTCATGTTGTAGAGGCGGAACGCATCAGCGGGATTTAGAACCAGCAGCCAGGGAAAGATGTCGCGCGCAAAGACCCCGTCCCGGCTCGCCAGCAGCCCGCCCAGCAGCGCCAGATCATAGAGCACAACGGCGAATAGCCAGATGGCGATGGCGAGCGCCGCAGCGGTGCCTGTCTGGCGCACGGCAGCGCTGGCGATGTAGCCGATGGCGATGAAGGTTGCGCCCAGGAGCACCGAGGTGGCGATCAGGCGGCCGACACCAATCAGCGCGGCCGCATCACCCCCGCCACCCGTGAGTAAGGCCACCAGGCCCGCCACGCCGTAGCCGAAGCTCACCGAGACGGCCAGGACGCTGACGTGGCCAAGAAACTTGCCGATCAGCACGGCGCCGCGCGACACCGGGCTGGCGAGCACCAGTTGCAGCGTGCCCCGGTCGATTTCTCCGGCGATCGCGTCGAAGGACAAAAGCAGTGCGATCAGCGGCACCAGATAGACCGAGAGCGTCGCCAGGCTGGCGACGACGACGGTGACGCCGTCGGTCCTGACCTCTCCTGTCGGGGCGCTGCCGAGCAGCACCAGGATCAGGGCGAAGGCGAGCAGTATCAGCGACGACAGGACGATCCAGCGGTTGCGAAGGCCGATCCGGACTTCCGTTGCGGCGATGGTCAGCACTCCATGCATCACAGGTCCTCCCGCGCGGCATCGCCGGCGCCGGTTTTCGAGAAATGGCGGTAGATCGCATCGAGCGTCGGAGACGTGACATCGATGTCTTCCACCAGCGCGCCGAGGGCGCTGATCGTCGTCAGAACACGCATCTTGTCGGCCCTGGCGCAGAGGAGTTCCAGCGAGGCGCAATTGATGCGACCGCCGCCGATGCTCGCGTGAACCTTGTCGATGGCGTCGGCCGCTGCCCGCACCCGGATCCGGATCGGCAGATCGGCCTGCTGCTGGAGGGTGGCCAGCGGCGCATCTGCCACCAATTCCCCCTTGCGCAGGATGGCCACGCGGTCGGTCCTGGCTTCGAGTTCGCTGAGCCCGTGCGAGGACAGCAGCACCGAACCGCCCTGCCGACTGACCTCGGCGATCAGTTCGTAGAAATGCTGCCGCGACAGCGGGTCGAGACCGGAGGTGGGTTCGTCGAGCAGCAGCAAACGGGGCCTGCCGACCAGCGCCTGCGCCAGTCCGAGCCGCTGCCGCATGCCCTTGGAATAGGTGTCCACGCGACGGTCCGCCGCCTCGATGAGATCGACCTTGGCGAGCACCGCCTGTACATCCTCAAGAGGCGCGCCCTTGAGCCTTGCGTAGAAGCGCACGACCTCGCGGCCGGTGAGCATCTTGGGAAAAGCGACCTGCTCAGGCAGGTAGGAGACGATCCGCCGTGCGGCATCGCTGCCTGGCGCATGGCCGGCGATGGTGATCGCGCCGGCGGTGGGCTTGATGAAGCCGAGGATCAGGCGAAAAAGCGTGGTCTTTCCTGCGCCGTTGTGGCCGAGCAGGGCCACCTGTTCGCCCGGCGCTACGTCAAGCGAGACATTGGTCAGGGCGTTGACCGCCTTGAACTTCATGGTCACATTGCGGGCATTCACGATTTCGGTCATTGCAGCGATGCCTTCCAGTTGCGCGCGGTTTCAGGCAACTCATGCGGTTTCATCAGGGGGCGGTCATCGACGATGCCGCCGGGCAGCAGGGCTGGGAATTCGCTTTGCGCCCAGCGCAGCAGTTGCACCGCCGGACTGCCAAGCAGCAATTTCGCCGATGGCTGGGTCCACAGCACCTGGTCCATCGCGTCGTTGGGCCTGAATGCCTGATCGGCGATGCCGTCACCGTTGACGTCGTAGGCCGCGTGGTCGCTCCAGTAATTGCCCGACCAGACGTGATCCTTGGTGCTGACAAACTTGATCTGGGTGCGATTGCCGACAAAGGCATTGCCGGAGATCTCGTTCCTTGCCGAGCCGCCGGTGAAGTGGATGCCGATCTCGCAGCCTTCGATACGGTTGTCTCTAATGAGGTTCTTGTTGGCATTGTAGACGAAGAGGCACTTCTCGCCGCCGCCTACCACGGCGTTGCCTTCGATGACGGCGTCGTTGGCGTAATTGAGCATGATGCCGTGATCGCGATCATCAAGCGAGATGTTGTCGCGCATGGTCACGCGTTTTGAGAACATGATGGCGTAGCCCAGATGATTGCCGATCGAGATGTTTCCCGAAACCTCGCTGTCGTCGGCATTCATGTAATGAATTGCGAAGCGCAGGTTTTCGAAACGGTTGTTGACGAAGCTGTTGTCCCGGCTGGAGTTGACGAAGATGCCGTCCCTGCCCTGCCGGATCGTGTTGCCGGATACCGTGGCCCCGGGGGCGTTCCAGACATAGACGCCGTTGCCGCGCCGGTTCATCAGCCGGTCGTCACCGCCGATGATGGTGTTGCCTTCGACACGAGCGTCGCGCGCGCCATGGATGTCGACGCCGTAGAGGTTGCCTTCAAGCCAGTTGCTCCGGACGATGGCACGCAGCGCCTTCTTGGTCATCTGCACACCGCTGTCGATGGTTTCGTGCGACGTGCCCGAGCCGGTCAGTTTGAGGCCTTCGATGACCACGTCGGGAGCGTCGATGGTGATGACGGAGCCGCTGCCCGAGCCGGACACGTGGGCATCGCCTTGACCATGTATTTCTATAGGCCGGGTCAGAACAAGCCCGCCCTCGTAGGTCCCGCCGGCCAGCACCAGACGGTCGCCGGGCCGGGCCAGTTCGACCGCCCGCACCAGTGCACCCGGACCCGGTTCGACGCGGATATCGGCTGCAGAAGCCGATCCCGCGAGAAGCGTGGTTCCAAGGAGCACTGTGAATGCGCGGACGGTCGGGTTCATGATCGAATGGCCTTACGCGTTTCGCGGTTCGACAAGCATGCGTCCGCGCATTTCCATGTGCAGGGCATGGCAGAACCACTGGCAGTAGAACCAGTGAACGCCTGGCCGATCGGCGGTAAAGGTGACCGACGCGGTCGCCTGCGGCGCCACTTCCATCGCAATCCCGTAGTTGGAGATGCAGAAGCCGTGGGTCACGTCGTCAACATCGTCAAGGTTGGTAATATAGACCGTGACTTCCTGACCCTGCTTGACCGTGAACTTTTCGAGGCCGAACTGCGGGGCGACCGAGGTCATGTAGACGCGCACCTTGTCGCCATCCTCGATCACGACATCATCGCCTTCGAGGTCCACGCCGTCGGCCTTCGCCTGCGCCACGGCGTCGGCGAACATCGGGTCTGTGCGGGACCACACGTTCACCGGATTGACGATGTCGGCCCGGACAATGACGCTGTCATGCGGTTCGGCGAAGGTCGGGCCGTCATGAACAACCTTCATCTCGTCACTCGAGATGTCGATGATCTGCTCGTTCTCCGGCTTCAGCGGCCCCACATTGAGGAACCGGTCCTTGGAAAACTTGTTCATCGAAATCAGCCACGCGCCATCGGCTTCCGCCGTCTCGCCCATAGAGGTCGAGTTGTGGCCGGGCTGATAGTGAACATCGACCTTGGAGACGATCGGATCGACATCCTCGCCGGCATAGGCGCGGATGGCCTTGTCGATGTCCCATTTGACGATCTGGCTGTCGAGGAACAGGGTCGTGTAGGCAAATCCCTTGCCGTCGAAGGCGGTGTGAAGCGGTCCAAGACCCAGTTCGGGTTCGCCGACGATGCAGGAGCGCGGATCCGCGTCTGCGTCAAACAGGGCGTCAACCTTGGTGACATCGATGATCGAGACGGTCGGCGACAGCTTGCCCGCGACCATGATGTGCTTCTTGTCCGGCGCGGTGTTGACGCCGTGCGGGCTGTTGGGGATCGGGATGTAGCGGGTGTATTTCTTGTTCTGCCCCTTGCGGCCGTCAATCACCGGTATGCCGTTGAGGATCTGCACGTCGCCCGCGGCAACGCCCTCCTCGATGGCCTTCAGGTTGAACACCACGACATGATCGAGTTCGCTCTCGGTCATTTCGGTCAGGTTCATGCCCATTTCCGAGTTGTAGCTCGATGAGAAGGCATATTTGCCCTGATAGTCGCAGTCGGTGTTGTCGAGGTTGCCCGACACGATGACCTGCCAGGCCACCTTCATCTCGTCGCCGTCGATGGCGGTGAAGATGTTCACGTATTGCGACGGATCGTCGAGAATCGTGCCGTCATTGACCAGCGGCGCTTCATGCTCGCCATTGGCGAAGATGTAGCCGGTGCGAGGGTATTTCTGAGGGCGCATGCCGTGGATGTCATTGGCGTTGGGGATCTCGATGATCTTGTCGCATTTCATCACGTCGCAGCGAATGCGCGCGACACGCGTGTTGGCCTTGTCGTTCATGAACAGATAGCGGCCATCATAGGTGCCGTCGGTGAAAGACATGTGCGGATGGTGCAGATCGCCATTGTCATAGGTCTTCATGCCCTTGGCCGCCAGAAACGTCTTGGTCTCCTCGGTCAGGCCTTCGGTGAGCACCTTCAGGCTCTCATTGGTCTGCCCCCAGCCGGTGGCCGAGCAGCGATTAAACACTGGAACGCGCATCAGTTCGCGCATCGACGGAAATCCGAGAATCCGCAATTCGCCGCACTGCCCCGATGACCAGAAGCCGTAATAGGGATCGAGCTCGCCCGGTTCGAAATTGAGCTTTGCTGACGCGGCATGCGCCTTGGAAACGACACCTCCGCTGAGCAGGCTCGCTCCCAGTCCGGAGCCGGCGACCAGGGCGCCCCCGGCGGTGGCGGTCATCAGGCTTCGGCGCGAGAAGCCTTTGCTTCTGGTTTCTTCAGCTGACATTTTCTTGTCCTTTCAGTTTGCAGGCTGGGATGGGGAAGAGACGTGAGGCAGCGGCTGACCGGTTCCGCCAGACGGCGGAATTGGTTCGAGACCGTTGCGGATTCGGAACTTTGCCCGCTTGGTTTCCTTCTTGATGCACACCGGGCACTTGGTGGCGCTCTGGTAGAGCACCTGGCAGTGCAGGCACTGCACACACTCGTTGGGATTGATATTGCCCTCGGGATGGATGGCCTGGACCGGGCACTCCTTGGCGCAGCGCTGGCACGGATCGCCGCATTCCTTGTAGCGCTTGAGCCAGTCGAACATCCGCATCCGTGCCGGGATCGCCAGCGCAGCACCCAGCGGGCACAGGTAACGGCAGTAGAAGCGTTCGATGAAAAGGCCGGCGCCGAGCAGCACGACGACGAAGAGGATATAGGGCCAGCCGCGCTGGAACTTCAGGATGATGGCTGTCTTGAAAGGCTCGACCTCGGCATAACGCTCCGCCATTTCAAGCGAGTAGAGCGACAGCCCGAAAAGTCCCAGAAAGACCATGTACTTGATCGGCCAGAGACGCTCATGCAGGCCCCAGGGAAGCGTGTATTGCGGCACCTTGAAGAAGCGGGCGATCTGGTTGGTCAGTTCCTGCAGCGCGCCGAACGGGCACAGCCAGCCACAATAGACGCCACGGCCCCAGAACAAGAGCGACGCCGCCACCGAGAACCAGAGGATGAAGATCAGCGGGTCCATCAGGAAGGAGGACCAGGAAAAATCCGTCGTCACCGCCGAGAAAAAGGCCAGGATATTGACCACCGACAATTGTCCGTTGGCATACCAGCCAAGACCCACAAGCGTGAAGGTCAGGAAGCCGATGCGGAACCAGTAGGTGAAGCGCTCATGCCGCGTCACCTGCATCTGGAAGAAGAAAACGCCGGTCAGCAGGATCAGCGCCGCCATCAGCACGATGACCTCAAAGCGTTTCTGCAACCAGATCCGCTTCCACAAATGGCTGAGCTCGCTGGTGTCGGACACCGCAACGTCGCTGCGGATCTCGGGATTGCTGACGCCAGCAGTTTCGACGGCGAGCTTTTCCGTGTAGCGGTCGGGAATGCGGTAGCCGAGGTCGAATGTGATGAAGGTTTTTTCGATGGCACCCACGGCGCGCTGCACCAGCAATTGCAGCCGGAACGGTTCCGCCGGATCAAATCCGCTGTCGGCGGGGACCCTGAAGATGTCGAGCTCGGAGAACGACGGCGCGTCGTCCGTGGCCAGCTTGCCCAGGCGCCGATGCTGCTTGTCGTTGAACCGGACTGCGGTGTCGCCCTGGATCAGCTGGATGCGGTCAAAGATGCCGCCGCGCACATAGCCCGACCCCTTGAAGGAATATTTGCCCCGGCCGAGCACCAGGATGGCCTGGTCGCCTTCGTTCAGCCAGGCTTGCAGCTGTGCATAGTCCGCGTCACCAAGCAGCGTACGGCCGATTTCCGGCGCGCTGACCAACGCCATGTGCATGTCGATGAAGGTATCTTCGGGCGCGCCCTTTTCCGGGCGCTTGATGGCGCGGGCGTCACCGGTTTCTTCAAAGGCCGTGTTCACCTGCCCGATATCGAGCCGCAAGCTGCGGACGGAGCCATCGCCCGCAAGGGTTTGCCAGTCCGATGTGGCAACTTCATCATCGCCGGGCATGACAAGCCGCTTTGTCGGACCGGCACTCGCCAATTCAGGCTCGAGGCCGCCGAGGCCCAAAGATCGCGCCACTTTCAGGCCGGCCCGGACGATGGAATCGTCGATGACGATGATGGTCACAGTGGCGCCGGAGACGATATCGAGATCATGAGCCGAGCCACCGGCTGCGGCCTCCGCGATGAGATCGAGGCCTGCATATTTCTCGGTGACGGCGGTGATCTTGGCCTCGGGAATGCCGATAAGCACGATCGGCTCGGAGTGCTTGACCAGGCGGACCCCAGTCACCGTCGCGGTGTCATCGACTCCCATCAGCGTGTGGATCGGCTTGCCGGAATACCCGGTGGTGGTGACAAAGTCGGATGTGAGGAACACATAGCCCACAACCTTGCCGTCCTTCAGCGCCTCGACCACGGGAATGTCAGCGCGCAGCTGACCGTATTCCGTGGCGCCGGGTACGATCTCGCCCACGGCGGCCAGCTCAAGGAACTTCATCACCAGCGGCTCGGCACGGGCTGCGACACCGCCGAGCAGGAGGCTCGCGATCATTGCACATGCCGCAATTGTCCAATTGCGAATCCTGTTTGGCCTGGCCATCATTATCGACTTGTCCAATCTTTGTTGTCGTCAGCCTAGTCTCGCGAGGGATGCGCCTCTTTGCTCTTGCGCAAACAGTCAGCCGATTACACGCAAGTCTCAAAAATCCTTATTTTAGATAATTCTAATATTATTCCGCAGGCGGGGTGCACGTTGAACGATGTGAGGAAGGTTTGCTGGCCCGGACTTGCTCGGGAGATACCGGTGTCTCTTGAGGAATACCCGCAATTATCTGCACAAATCCGTGCGGATTGTTTCCCATTTATACACAATAGAGAGCTGAAAAGCAAAAAATCGGGAAGATTGATTTATATTTATGCAGAGTTCCGAACCCGGAGCCCAAAAGCGAAATCAGAAGCCCGCGATTGCATCCTCCCGAGAAAAGCCCGAATCCAAGGACCTATTCGTCCAGCAGTTTTTCGTAGCGGGAGTCTGTCAGCGTTTTGAGAAAGGCCACCAGCGCATCAACCCGCCTGTCGTCCAGCGCCGGGCCATGGGTCAACTCCGTGACTGCCAGCGTATCAGGCACAGGTGGAGAACCGAACAGTCGGCCCGTCTCCGGATTGATCTGGGCTGCGGTGGCCTTTGAGTTGTACCGGTTGTAGAAGCTCACCACCGTGCGCAAATCCGCGAACACGCCATTGTGCATGTATGGCCCTGTCACCGCGACATTGCGCAGGGTCGGCGTGCGGAACTTGCCCCGCTCTTCCGGGCGGTTCACGAGTGGATTGCCCGCTAGACCGGGATCGACAGTCCCGGCGGCCACGCCATTGGCCTGATGGAGCGCCGTGTTCTCCGGGACCCCGATATTGTGATAGCGGTGGTCGGTGAAAGTCTCCCGCGGGTCCATCTGGCTTCGCGACAACTGGTGGCACTGGCTGCAATTGGTGAACTGTTGCGAAAAGAACAGCACCCTGCCCAGTTCCTCTTCGTCGGTCAGCTTCGCCTCGCCGCGCAGGAAGCGGTCGTATCGGGAATCGAACGGCGCGAACACGTCGGTCCGCTCGAACGCGGCGATCGCCTTTGTAAGGGCCATATAGGCAGCGTTCGGATCATCCAGGATCCCCTGCCCAAACAGCTGGGGGAAATCTGTTCGGTAGACCGCATTCTCGCGCAGCCGCTCAGCAACAGCGGTCTTGTCGGGCATTCCCATCTCCGACGGATTGAGGGGCGGTCCGCCCGCCTGATCCTCCAGCCTCAGCGCTCGCCCGTCGTGAAACAGGCCGCCGACCCATTTTCCGTCTTCGGAACGGTGGAGCGGCGGCACTAGCGCGCCATAGGCAGCGGTCGGTGCGTTGCGGTCGCCCAGTGATTCTCCATCATCGCCAAGCGACGTGGCAAGGCCGCGGGGATCGGCGAAGCCCTGGTCGGGATCGTGGCAGGTTGCGCAGGATTGCGTGCGGTTGAAGGACAGATTGCGATCAAAGAACAGGGTTTCTCCGAGCGCCGCCAGAGCCGCGGAATCGACGGCCACGACATCGGTCGCGGGTTCCTTCGCGGCGAGCAGCATCGCGCTGCCGGATGCGAGCGCCGTGACTACCGTCGCAAACAGGCTGATCGCAAGGGCATGTCGCTTCATTCTGCTTCTCCGTAGACTTGCGCTTCTAGCGCCGCGCGCCCTTCACGGCCGTGATCCAAGTCAAGCATTTCGATGAAGCATCAAGCTTTTCACCACGGCCGCCAGAATCTCGGCTTCTCCGTCGACCGCTGATCCGCAGCAGGACCTGACACTCTGTCGGGGCTCCAAGGAGTATCGTAGGTGGCCGCCACCTCGGCCGCCTTCACGCCCTGCACGGACAAGGCGGCGCGCTGGACGCCATCTTTCAGGAAGCCCACGACCGGACATCCCTGCGTTGTGATCGTCATGACAACATGAGCGGTCGCGCGATCGTCAACCGCCACGAAATAGATCAGCGGAGATCGATCAGGTTTTCGCCGAGTTCCGGATCCATGACGCCGCGCACAGATTGCCTGACGGCGTCAGAAAGCGTTTCCCTTTCATCGGACCGGGAGGCTGGGCTCATGATACTGTCCCGATCCGCACCAGCAGGCGATAGGTGACGCCATCCGCATCGAAGCCGCCGCGCCACTCGTGGCCCATTTCGGCAAGCTGCGGGAACAGGAAGGCGGGTTCACGGTCAAGCAGCACTTCCATCACTTCTCCCGGCAGCATCGCCTCTGCGGCGCCGAGCGCTTTCACCATCGGCTCAGGCGGCATGAGTCCGCGGTTGTCGAGACGCATCAGCGGGCCCGGCCAGTGGGCGGCGGAAGCAATTCCCGTTGTGGCCGCGGGTGCAACCGCGGGGGTGAACAGCACCTCCCAGTCGCCGCCGCCGATTTCCCGCTCCTCATGCGTGTAGCCTTTCGAGCCGAGCGCATCAAACAGCGGAACGGGTCGGAACGGCGCCAGCAGACGAAGGCCCTCGCCGGGGGCGAGCGACGCCACCATCTCCATGATCCGATCGAACGGTTCGCCTCCCGCCGCCAGGATCGGCCGGACGTCCAGCTCTACATAGTGCTTCATGAATGTGCTCCTTTTCAGCGCCCGCCCGGGGCAAGAGAGTATAACAGGGCCGGCCGCAGGCTCCCCACGGGAAACCGCGAGGAGCCATCCACATCCGCGAGCATCCGCGCGCGAACCAGATGAACGGCGATGGCAGCGGTCGCAGCGAATGTGCCAGCTGCGGCTATGCTGAACCCGGTGGCGCTTCCGAGCGCCATGGCGGCCGTACCCGCCCAGACCGAGGCAAAATAGAGCAGGAACCACGGCCCGGCCCTCGCCTCCCGCAAAAGATCCTGAACCCGCGGCGTGGGCGCCCGACCGAGAACCGGGCCATAGCATTCGAGCCAGGTCATGAAGGGCACGATCTTGTATAGCTTGGCCAGTCCGAGTCCTGACAGCCATCCGAAGGCGGCCATGTAGATAGAAGCCGCGACTGCAGTTTCGGATCTGCCCAGGATGGCGAGAGCGCCCGGCAGCACCACCGCAAGCGCCAGCGAGACGAACGCGAGGGCTGCGACCTTCATGTTCAGCTCCAGCTCCCGGCGCCGTCGCGTCCGATAAAAACTGACCACGTCGCGGCCATAGAAAACTGCGGCACCCGCAGCCGGGATGGCAGCTACAAGCATCACCTCCGGCACGGGCCAGCCCGCGAGAAGCCCTGCCAGACCGCCGACGATTGCCGTCACGACCGCGCCGCCGGAAAGCAGGAAGGCCAGGCGGGTGCCGAGCCCCTGCGGATCGGGAGAGAGAAGGAACATCGGGAACAAGCGATAAGAGACGCCGACCGCGCACATCGCCAGCCATCCCCCTAGACCCGCGGCCGCGTGGACCGGGACGCCCCGGGCGGCGATCTCGGCGAACATCGGCGCTGCGGACGTTCCGCCGAGTACCTGGGTGAACACCAAGCCGAGCGCGACAGTGACCACAAGGCCAGCGAGACCCGCCGCCACGAAAGCCGACGGGATCGGAAGCGGCCATGACCGCGCAAGCGTCTGTCCGATGGATGCCGCTGCCATGGCGAAGCCCGCGCAGAGCAGGAGCCCGCCCATTGGCAGCAATGGCGCGTCGGTATCAAACAAGCTGTCCATCGCCATGAACCCCGAGACCAGCAAGACAAGGCCCGTGACGATGAACAGGAGCGCGGGCAGCATCAGGCCAGCCCATGCCAGCGGCCTATTCACAAGCACCGGAATGAACTGGAACAGGGCACCGCACATCAAGAGACTGAGCCAGCCGACCGCGCTCAGATGAACCACCACCAGTGTCGCAGGCGCCCGAAGCCCGTCCGACGGGTAACCGTAGCCCGCGACCATCAGGGCTTCCGCGGCAAGCAGCGACAGGAGCGCAGCAGCGAAATAGGCCATGGTCCATCTTGAAAGCGGCGCGCCGGTCATGATCATCGCCTTCGCAGCGGACGCAGATCCAGAGGGGCGGGGCGCCATCGCACCCAGGCACTGCAATGGATAAGCATCAGGAGCCGCCGCAGCATCCGCAGCAACTGGCCGCCTCCCTCGAGATGACGGCGCGCCACACCTCCGGCCCCTGTTCGACATAGGTCCAACCAAAGACATTCGGGAATCCTGCTTCAATCTGGTCCTGCAGCGGTCGTGGTTCGTGATCGCTGACAACCGCAAAGGCGTGACCCGGCTCCAACGCCTCAAGCATCGAGAAGATCCTTGGATGGCGCTCCTGGGGAGGGATGGTGCGGACGTCGATGGCGGGGATTTCGGCCAATTCTTCGGCGGTCATGATCAAGGCTCCGGGTTCAACAACAATGGATCGGGCGCAGGCCGCGCCGTCCAGTCCGAGGAAGGCTAGCAAATCCGGCCCGACGCTTGTTTGTCGAAGCGCAAGCTTCATGCAGACCTGGAAGCATCCCGGGATCAGTCCATTGATGACAGGCGGCGTCGCAGCCCGGCTCTGTTGCGTTGTTTGCGCCAAAACAACGAGCCGCCGATGGGAATTTGCTAAGCTTGTGGCTCGAGGAGAATTCCGGATGATGCCTTCCGCCCCAGACCCGAACATGCCGGTCGACGAGATCATGCGCCGGTGGCCCGCGACAATCCGGGTCATGATCCGCCACAGGATGCTGTGCATCGGATGCCCGTTCGGCATCTTTCACACCGTTGCGGACGCGGCCGCCGCCCATAAAGTGGATGAAGCCGCTTTTGCGGCGGAGCTCTTGACCGTGATCAGGCTTGACCCATCCAACGAGACCCAATCAGCATTCGAAGAAGAAACTGCGGCGCCAGCCAGAAACTTGTGAAGGTCAGGCGGTTGTTTGATGCCTCTGGCGGCTGCACACGCGACAATGCGGCAACACGATCTATTTGCCCCTGCGGCTCTCCGCAACCAGCATGAGGGCGTGCGGATCGGTGACCGTCACCTTCTGGCGGCCGCTGCGCACGATGCCTTCCTCCTCCCAGGCGCTCATCAGCCTGCTGACGGTGTGGAGCGTGCTCCCCGTCATCTCGGCGATGTCCTGCCGCGAAATCGGAAAATCGATCTCGACGCCCTCATCGGTCTTGCGGCCGGATTGCTGGACCAGCCGCATCACCGCGCCGGCGATCCGCTGCTCGACCTGGCGCGTCGACATGTCCATCACCCGGGCCTGGGTGTCCTGCAGCCGCGCGCCGATCACCTGGTAAGCGTTGGCGCCGAAGCCAGGAATACGCGACTGAAACTCATGCCAGGCGCTATTCGGCCAGGACAGCACGACGCAGTCGACCGCAGCAACCGCGCTGGCGGGATAGGACGTCCGCCCCATCGCCACCGCGATGCCGAACAATTCGCCTTCATTGATGTAGCGGGCGATGATCTGCTCACCCTCCGGCGTGGTCCGCACCACCCGGACATAGCCCGACAGCAGCAGGTAGAAGTGCTCTGCGTCCCCATCCTGCGAAAAGACCTCCGCGTTCTTCGCGAACCGGGACGAGCGCGCCGGCGCGATGACGGCATCGGCATCGTCACCGCTCAGCCCTCTGAAAGCTGCCAAACCCATTATCAGTGACTTGTCTAGCGGCATGCGGGCGTCATCCGGTCACGGGGAACTCTGGAGTTTCTACCCTTTTGTTTGTGCTTGCGCAAACGGACTTGCGGCATCACGGGCTATGCATGGGGCAACGGCAATCACATGCCGTAGATATGAAAGGATACAAAGATGAGAAGCATTCTCACAGCGCTCGCCCTTGGTGCAGCAGTCATGATCACCGGCGTGGCACATGCCGCGGAAATCGAGGTTCATATGCTCAACAAGGGCGCAAAGGGCGCGATGGTGTTCGAGCCCGACATGATCGTTGCAGCGCCTGGCGATACGATCCGCTTCGTCCCCACCGACAAGGGACACAATGTCGAATCCATCGCCGGAATGCTGCCGGCGGGCGCGGAGCCCTTCAAGAGCAAGTTCAACAAGGAGTTCACCATCACGCTCGATGCCGAAGGCGTATACGGCGTAAAGTGCACGCCGCACTACGTCATGGGCATGGTCGCCCTGATACAGGTCGGGGAACCTGCCAACGTCGAAGAAGCCAAGGCCGTCAAGCACTCGGGGAAGGCAAAGGCCGTCTTTGCCGATCTCTTCGGACAGGCTCTCGCCGCCAACTGAGTCGACGAACCTTAACCGGAACCAAACCAGTTCCACAGCCAAAGTGTGTCGCATTCAAACGCATTCAAATGACGCACTTTGGCTTCTCGTCTGTGCATGTCAATATCGCAAATACGCTGCCCGGGTTTGCGCGACATGCCTGAGAGAAGCGGTTACGCGGAGCATCGCCGCCTCTAGCCACGTCAGGTGCCATCCTGCGACCTAATCCAAGAGGCGCCCGCCTTGCGATCACGAAACGGCGCTTGTTGGAGGAGGTGCTGGCTGCGGAGGATATGCACATGGAGGCCAAAGCCGATGTCGACTGAACAGACTACAGTCTCAATTAATGACGAGGGTGCAACGGTCGACGTCGCAGTTCTCGCCGACGGTCTTGGCGTTGAACCGGGTGACGTATTCCACCTTATCCGGCAGGGCAGATTGACCACGCAATTCGAAAAGGGCATCGGCAGTGACATGGGACGGTGCAGGCTCACCTTCTGGATGGACGCCAAGCGGTTCCGTATCGTAGTCGACAAGCAGGGAAACGTGCTGAAGAAGTTTCGAACCGATTATGGCGCCTTGGGACGGCGGTGAGACAATTGGCAATCGAAGCTGCATGCTGACCAAGCCAGCCCGGACACTGACACGACTTGCCCCAATTCCCGCAATACCCAGCGGCACTCGTTCCGATATTGCAGCGGCAATCGGGCCCGTTCACATGAACCCGTGCGGCGATCGGGCCACCCGCTCCAGTTCGTCGAACTCCGGCGCCTGGGGCAGCACCTCGCCCTGCAACTCCGGCGGCGCCTTCCAGCCCGGATCAACATGCTCCATGTTGGGCAATTCGCGGGCGATGTCCTTGTGGCAGTCGATGCAGCTCACCTCCCCCGACAGCAGATAGCGCGTGTGGATTTCTGCCGCACGGGGCACTTGCCGCGACAGGTTCATTTTAACCGAAGAGTGGCAATTGCGGGATTCCAGGCTGTCGTTGGTATCAACGGCGGAATAAAATCCGGCCACACAGCGCCATCGGGGTGCGCGATATCGCTCATGAAAGGCTCATCGGCGGCTTCGGGCGCATGAGACACAGATCCCGCAAGTTCCTGCTCGGGGCGATCCAGAAAAGGTAGCAGGTCGGAAAGCACACAGCTGAGTCCCGGCGGTGAGCACTTCACCGACACCTCCAACACGGGTTACCTCAGGAAGCAGGCATAGGCGTGGTCTGCCTGATCGCGTCGCAGCTCCGGCTTGAGCTCCGCGCATTGCGGTTCCCTTATCGGGCAGCGCGTCACGAATGGGCAGCCCTTCGGCGGGTTCAGCGGGCTCGGCAGGTCGCCCTCAAGCAGAACCCGTTTCTTCGAGCGTTCCTTTCGCGGATCAGGCAACGGGATCGCCGACAGCAATGCTTCGGTATAGGGATGCCGCGGGCTGGAGAAGAGTATGTCTGACGGGCCTTCCTCGACGATGTTGCCGAGATACATGACGATCACCCGGTCAGCGATATGGCGGACGACCGACAGGTCGTGGGAGATGAACAGATATGCCAGCCCCAGCTCACGCTGCAGCTTCATCAGCAGATTCAGGATCTGCGATTGAATCGACACATCGAGAGCCGACACCGGCTCGTCGCAGATGATGACATCGGGCTCAAGCGCCAGCGCCCGGGCAATCACCACGCGCTGACGTTGGCCGCCGGACAATTCGTTGGGAAAGCGGTCGCGCTGGCCCGGATCGAGACCCACCAGATCCAGCAGTTCCGCAACCCGCCCGGTCTGGCGCTGCCTGGAAATGGCGTTGATCGCCAGTGGCTCCGCAATCGACTGGCCGATGGTCCGCTTTGGATTGAGCGCAGCCACAGGATCCTGAAACACGACTTGCAGATTGCGCCACATGGCAGCGCGCTGATCCGGAGCGAGTCCGGCAATGTCCTGGCCGCGGAAAGCGACGCTGCCGGCGGTGATCGGCGCCAGACCCAGAATGGCATTCCCTGTCGTTGATTTTCCACAGCCCGATTCACCGACAATGGCGACCGTCTCACCCTGATGCACGCGGAACGACACGCCGTCGACGGCTTTGACATATTGCTGTTCGGCGAAAAGGCCCGGCTTGCCGGCCTTGAAATGGACCTTGAGGTTCTCCACCTCGAGCAGGATCTTGCGGATGTCGGGTTGCCGGCTCATAGCAGCGCCTCGGTCTTGTCGTGATGCCAGCATGCGACGAGTCCTTCATCGTCGTCCGGTCCCACAGGAACCATCGGCGGGACGTGGACGCATTGTTCGTCGGCCAAAGGGCAACGGGTCCTGAAGCGGCAGCCTTCAGGCCACTCGCTGATATCGGGCACCCTGCCCTTGATCGAGTAAAGCTCCTGCTTTGGCGTGTCGGTCAGCTTCGGGATCGTCGCCAGCAGCAGTTTGGTGTAGGGATGACGCGGATTCTTGAACAACTCGTGCACTTCCGCCTGTTCGACGACCCGTCCCCCATACATGACGCAGACCCGGTCGGCGATCGATGCAACGACACCCATGTCATGGGTGATGATCAGGATCGAGGTTCCGGTCTCGTCGCGCAGCCGCCGCATCAGATCGAGAATTTGCGCCTGAACCGTCACATCAAGCGCGGTCGTTGGCTCGTCGGCAATCAGAAGGTCCGGCCGGGCGATCAGCGCCGAGGCGATCATCACCCGCTGGCACATGCCGCCCGAAAGCTCGGCTGCAAACTGTCCGGCCCGCTTTTCCGGCTCCGGAATGCCGACGTCCGCAAGCATCTGGATGGCCCGTGTGCGAGCCTCGGAAGGGGTGGCGCGTCCATGAACCACCAGGCTTTCGGCAACCTGAGCTCCGACACTCAGAAGCGGATTGAGCGAGGCGACCGGCTCCTGGAAGATCATGGACATATCTGTTCCGCGCAACCCGTTCATCTCGGCATTGTCCGCAGTGTTGATCGGTCGGCCCTTGAGCGCCACTTCTCCGCCGGTCTGGCGAACGCGGCCTCCGAGCAATCCCATTACCGACAGCGCGGTCAGGCTCTTGCCGGAGCCGCTCTCTCCGACAAGGGCGACGATCTCGCCTTGCTCAATCTCCAGATCGACCCCGTCGACAACCGCGTAGGGACCAACCGATACCTTGAGACCGGAAATGCGCAGCGTTGAAGCAAGCGGGCCCTTACGCATCATCGGGATCCTCTGCGACAGCAGCTGTCCATGGATTGACCGGATGCACCATTCCGTAGCGCCGGCCGGAGGTGCGATCATTGAGAACGGCAGATGGAATGGCGAAACAGACCGGGTGCAACGTGTTGCTGGTGATCCGGACCGGGAAATGCTTGGCCACGCTGGCGGCCACGTCCGCAGGCGCTTCACGGTCGACAACAATGGTCGGGCCGCTGCCGTCCAGACGCGGTGCGTGGAAGGCATCATGCAGGGACATGCCGCCATCAACCACATAGGAAATCAGCTGGGTCAGGGCCGGGAAGATCTGGCGCCCGCCCGCCGCACCGATGGCAAGCCATGGCCTGCCGTCCCGGTGCAGGATGACCGGCGACATGTTGGCCAGCGGTTGTGCACCGGGAGCAATCGAATTGGGCACGCCCGCGCGCGGATCAAACCACATCATGCCGTTGTTCATCAGGATGCCGCTCCTGGGCAGCAGCACCTTGGAGCCAAAGCGGGACAGCAAGGTGTTGGTCAGCGAAACCATGTTGCCATCTGCATCGACCACGGAGACATGGCTGGTGCAGTCCTCGCCCTTCTTGCTCGCGTGCCCCATGGTCTTGAGGCGGTCCTGATAGGTGCCACGAATGGCCTGCGCATAGGCCGCGGCAGCGGCGGCACCGGTGACATCGCCATCGGGAAGGGACTTGTTCAAGCTGTTCATGGTCTGAAGCAGACTTGGTCCGCCGCAAAGGCCCGGCACCACATGCACATTGCAATCCCGGTAGGTGCTGCTGAGCGATCCGGCCCAGTGAGGTGCATAGGATGCGAAGTCCTCAAGATCGATGACCGAACCTCCGGCCTGAAGATCCTCGACCAGCCCGGTGGCGGTTTCACCCTCGTAGAAATCGCGTGCGCCGGCCTGAGCGAGCTTGCGCAACATCGCCGCCTTGGCCGGCATCGGCAGGTAGGTCTGCTCGGCGTTCTGCGCCGATTTGCGCGGCTTTCCATCTTCCAGAAACATCGCTGCAGTAGCGGGGAACTGCGACAGCCCGGCGAGGTCAATGGCCAGGCAAAGCGAGGTGAACCAGTCCACGATCATGCCGCGTTCGGCATAGTCGATGGCCGGCTGCAGTGCCTCCGCCCAGCTCAGTGTACCGTATTTCTCAAGTCCGGCGGCAAAGCCCGCAATGGCGCCGGGGACACCGATCGACGTATATCCCGTGATGTTGCGGTCGCCTTCAACGGCCGGCCAGTCAAACCAGTCGCCGTCACGGCCACCCTTGAGCGGATATTGATCGCGCGAGACATTTCGGCTGGCGCGGACATTGAAGTCGAGCGTGTCGACGGTGGTTCCATCCGCGTCGGCCCACAACAGCAGGCCACCCCCGCCAACGCCGCTCAGCCAGGGTTCGACAACAGAGAGCACAAGCGCAGTCACCACAGCCGCATCCATGGCGTTGCCGCCGGCTGCCAGGACCCCGGCTCCGGCTTGTGCAGCTTCGAAATGCTGGGCTGCGACAATACCCTTGCCGGTTTCCAGCTGACGCTTGTGTATGTTCCAGGTTTGCATCACGCGCCTTTCCAAGCCGGATGGTTGAAGAGCGTGGCGGGAATGTCGGCAGCAACATCATTGAGTCCCGGAGCTGCCGCGCGGTGATGGGCGGCGACTTCGCCCACGGTTGCCACCCAGACATCGGGCCGGGACATGACCTCCGCCAGCAACTTGTCGAGCATTGCCACCCGCGCGCCCCGACCGGAGATCCAGTCATGCACCGTCAGCATGAACAGCGAGCCGAAGTCGAAGCTGGCCGCCAGTTCCTCCTTCCAGGCGCTCAGAACCTGATCGGTGCCAACCGGCGGCCAGCTGTCCATGCCTGGACCGCCGAGAAACTTGAAGAAGATTGCGTCGTCGGTCGCCCAATTGACCGGAACCTCGGTAATGCCGTCCACCGAATAGGGCGTGTCAAAGCCCATCAGCGAACTGTCGTAGAACCCGTGGCGCTTGATTTCCGCAAGCATGTGCGGTGTCATTTCCCAGGCTGGAGAACGAAAACCTGCCGGCTTCTCGCCGGTTTGCCGGACGAAAAGTTCAATCGAGGCATCGAGGACCCGGCAGAATTCATCGTTCCCGGTCTGCGTTACCAGTTCGTGGAAATAGCCATGCAGGCCGACTTCGTGGCCGGCGGCAACCAGTTCCGGAAGCATCCACGGATGAGCTTCGGCGACTGCGCCGGGAACGAAGAAACTGCCCTTGATGCCGTAACGCTTGAGCAATTGCGCAAACCGCGCCATGCCGACCCGGGGACCATAATGCCGCTGCTCGAGCTGCGACAGCAGCGCCGGCGGATTATCGCGATTGTTCCACATCCATGGCGAATGCGCGTCAACGTCGACCGAAAAACAGAATGCGGATGTCTTGTTGTCCGGCCATGGATAGGCTGCGGGAGGGGTCAGGCTGCTCATAGCGGTGTCTTCTTGTCCTGATACACATCAAGCGTGCCGATGGAATTGCCGCCATCGACGGTCAGCGTTGCGCCGGTGATGTAGCCGGCATAATCACTGGCAAGGTACAAGGCTGCTGGGCCGATATCGTCCATTGTCGTGGGACGGCCCAGCGGGATTGCCCTGGTGACGCGGGCGATGTGTTCATCGGACAGTCTGGAAACTTCCGAGCCTGCGGAAAAGCCCGGTTCCAGCGCGTTGACGCGAATGCCGAATTGCGCCAGTTCCTGGCCCATCCCCTTGGTCAGCCGGTCGAGCGCGGTCTTGGAAATGCAATAGGGCGCCGCTGTCAGCCGCATCTTGCGCGAGGCGCCGGAGCCGATATTGATGATGCTGCCCTTGACGCCCTTGCCGATCATCTGCCTGCCGAAGCCGCGGGTCAGGATGAAAGGCGCACGAAGGTTGACGCTCATCATCTGGTCCCAGTCGTCGATTTCCATGTCCAGCATGAAGAAACTGGGGTAGATCGCGGCATTGTTGATGACAATATCCGGCGCACCCCATTTGGCGCCAACGGCATCGATCAGGCCATTGAGATCGTCGGTTGCGGTCAGGTCCGCCGCATGGGCGAACGACCCCTCGACGCCCAGCGTTCTCACGAGCTTTTCGAGGTCCGCCTGATCACGATCGGTGACGCAGACTCTTGCGCCCGCCTTGGCGAAGGTTTCGGCCAGGCCTCGGCCGAAAAGCCCGAGCGCACCGGTGATGACGACACCTTTGCCGTGGAAGTGGTCTTTGAAGTCCATGGTACCTACCGAGATTTTGGATTGAGGTATTCGCTCAGCCGGTCACCGATGAGGTTGACCGAGAGCACGAGAAGGAACAGGCAGATGCCGGGGAATGTGGCGATCCACCAGGCATTGGTGACGTAGTTGCGGCCAACGCTGAGCATGGCGCCCCAGCTTGCTGTCGGCGGCTGGACGCCGAGGCCGAGGAAGGACAATCCGGCCTCGAACAGCACCATCAGGCCGAATTCGAGCGTCGCCACCACAGCCATGGCGGCCATGATATTGGGCAGGATGTGCAACAGCAGCACCCGCGGCCAGCGGGCGCCCATCGCGCGGGCGAGCCGCACATAGGGCATGCTCGACACGGTCAGCGTCTGCCCGTAGGCCACCCTTGCGTACCGCGGCCAGCGGGTCAGCGCCAGCACCAGAATGACATTGATGAAGCCGGGTCCGAGAACCGCGACAGTGATGATCGCCAGCAGGATCGCCGGGATCGACAGAAAGACATCGACCAGACGCATGATGATGGTTTCGGTCCAGCCGCGCATATAGCCCGCGGCCATTCCCAGCACGGTGCCGACGCAGCCCGACAAAAGCACCGACAGGAATGCCACCGACAGCGAAACCCGCGCGCCATAGATCAGGCGGCTGAGCAGGTCCCGGCCGAGTTCGTCCGAACCGAGAATGTAGAACACGCCGCGCACCTCCGTGCCGGGCGCCTTGAGCCGACCCATAAGATTTTGCGAATTGGGGGCCTCCGGCGCCAGCAGCGGCGCAAAGATGGCGATCAGCACCAGCGCGGCAACGATGATGACGAACACGCCGACCGGAATGCCGCTCGAGGCGCGCGGAAACAGAGCCGCACGGATTCTGCCCATGGTCGCGCTCATCCCTCGGCTCCACCGAGACGAATGCGCGGATCGACGATGCTGTAGAGAACGTCGGCAAGGAAATTCATCAGGATGGTCACCAGCGCGCCGAGAAGCACCACGCCCTGCACCACCACGAAATCGCGCGACTCTACCGACTGGACGGTCAGCAGGCCGAGGCCCGGCCAGGCAAACACCGTTTCCACGATGACCGCGCCTGCAAGCAGCTGCGAGATTTCCAGAGCCGTGATCGAGATTACAGGAATTGCGGAATTGCGAAGCAGGTGATGGGTCACCAGCCGGCTTGTGCCGACCCCGCGGGCGCGCGCGGAGCGGATATAGTCCTTGGACAGCTCATCAAGCACAGAGCTGCGCATGATCCTTGCATAGGTTGCCATCGACAAAAGCCCCAGGGCGACCGAGGGCATGATCATGTGCGAGAGCGTCCCCGAGCCCGAAGGCGGCAGCCATCCCAGCCACACGCCAAAGAACAGGATCATCAAAATGCCGCTCCAGAAGGTCGGCATGCTCTGGGCTGCCAGGACAAGGCCCATCAGGCCATTTGTCCAGCGCTGCTTTCTGGCCAGGCCGAGCAGCAGGCCGACGGGGATGCCGATGGCAACTGCCACCACCAGTGCACCACCCGCAAGCTGCAGGGTGTAGGGCAGGCGCGATGCGATGATTGTGGTGACCGAGACATTCTGGATGAAGGATTTGCCGAAATCCAGATGCAGCGAATTCCATAGAAAATCGAGATATTGCACCACGAGCGCCCGGTCGAGACCGAGTGCCTGGCGCATGACTTCAATGTCCTCCTGCGTGGCTGTCTCGGGCACAAGCAGGTAAGTCGGATCGCCGGTCAGACGCTGGATGAAGAACACCAGCGTCATGACCCCGAAGAGCGCAACCAGGGACTGGCCCAGCCGCCGCAGGAGGAATCTTGTCATGCTATCGACCTCAGTCCGACCAGGACATGCGATTGAGGAAGAGGCTTTCATTGGCAGTCGGCTGCCATATCAGGCCGGCATTGGCGCCGTAGAGAGCCGTCGCCTGGTAAAGCGGCAGGATATAGGTGTTCTCCTCGACGATCGTCTGGACCTGAGCATAGGCTGCAAGACGGGCTTCCCCGTCGAGCGTGGTGCGACCGGTTTCAAGCAGCTTGTCGAGTTCCGGGTCGTTGACGCGCGACCAGTTGGACGAGGAATGCAGCAGCGGATACTGCACGCCGTCGACATCCTGGCAGGCACAGGACCAGCGGCCGAAGCTGAGGTCCGGACGCTGATCCTGTTCCGGGCTCTGGGCCAGCTTGAGATAGGTCGCCATGTCGGTCATCGAGATCTCGACATTGAGGCCGGCCTCGGTGAGCATCTGCTGGATCGCCTGGACAATACGCTGATCGAAGACCGGCGAGGTGGCAAACTGCATCTGCACCTTGGCGGCATCACCCTTGGACGCAACGATCTCCTTGGCCCTTTCAAGATCGTAAGGGATCGGATCCACACCTTCCACAAAGCCGAAATGCGCGGATGTGGCAAGCTGGCTGGCGACGCTCTCGCCACCCTGCAGAATGCCTTCGACGATGCCTTCGCGGTCGATCGCCATGGCGACAGCACGGCGCAGTTCCGGGTCGTTCAGCGGGGCACGGACAGTGTTCATGCCCATGAAGCCGACGCGTTCGGTGGGCGCTGAAAGCACCTGCGTGCCGGCATTGCTGTCAAGTTGCATGGCAATATCGCTGTCGAGCGACACCACCAGATCAGCCGTCCCGGCGCGCAAATTGGCAACGCGGGTCGACGCATCCGGAACCGCCTTGAAGACCACGGTTTCAAAAGCACCGGTATCGCCCCAGTAGTCCGCGTTGCGCGTGAGCGTCACCTGGACGCCGCGGTCCCAGGAACCGAACTTGTAGGGCCCCGATCCGACAGGCGCTTCATTGAAGCCTTCCTTGCCGAGTTCGGAAGCGACATGTTCCGGCACCACCGAGAGCTTGACCAGTTGCGCCAGCAGCGCGGGATAAGGCTCGCTGGTCACCAGAATGACAGTGTCTTCATCGACCTTCTTCGCATCGATGATGGAGTTAAACTGGCCGAGTTGCGGGCTCGAGAATTCCGGATCGGTGATCCGCTTGACGGAGTAGACAACGTCGTCGGCAGTCAGCGCCTCGCCATCGTGGAAGGTGATGCCGGAGCGAATGTCCATTTCGAGTTCGGTGTCGGAGATCTGCTTCCAGCTTTCGGCCACCTGGGGAACGATCTCGCCGTCATTGTTGCGGGTGACGAGATTGTCGAAAATGTTGCGGTAGACATAGTAACTGTCCGGATTCCACTGCATGTGGGGATCCAGGGTGGCTGGTTCATTGACCAGATTGATCACCAGCTCGTCTTTGGCAAGCGCTGCTTGCGCAGGGACGAGCGTTGCCAGAACGATGGCGACGGCTTTGAGTGACTTTGTGACAGACACGGTTGAGCTCCTTTTATCGGTGCGAACGCTTGGCACGTTCCCTTGTTTATTGTTGGCCGGCGACGATATCGCCGGCCAAGTCTCGGCCTATTCCGACCAGCCCATGCGGTTGAGGAACATGCTTTCATTCGAGGTCGGCTGCCATTCCAGATTCTCAGACGAGCCATAGAGGATGGCGGCCTGGTACAGCGGCAGGATGGCAGCCTTTTCGAGCGCGATTTCATTGATCCTGGCATAAAGCGCTGCGCGCTTTTCCAGATCCAGTTCACTCCGTGCCTCGTCCAGCATGGCGTCAACTTCGGGATCGGCGAAGCGCGACCAGGATGACGAGGAGTGCAGCAGCGGATACATGATCCCGTCGGGATCCTGGCAGGCACAGGACCAGCGCGAGAAAGTCAGCATCGGCGCCTGGTCATTGCTGGTCTGCTGATCCTTCAGCCACGTGGCCATGTCGACGGTTTCGATCGAGGCATTGAGACCAACTTCGGTCAGCATTTGCTGAATTGCCTGCACCACACGCTGGTCGAAGACCGGCGACGTGGCAAGCTTCATCTCGGCCTTCGCCGCATCGCCGAGACCGGCAATGATCTCCTTGGCCTTTTCCGGATCATGGGCATAGCCGGTGATCCCGTCCTTCCAGCCGAAATGCGCAGGCGACAGCATCTGGTCGACGACCTCGGGGAACCCGCCGAGCAGTCCCTCGACGATGGCCTCGCGGTCGATCGCATAGCCGATCGCGCGCCGCAGTTCGACATTGTCGAGCGGCGGCAGGGTGCTGTTCATGGCGAAATAGGCGACGCGCTCGGTGTTGACATTGAGCACCTTGCCGCGGCCGCTGGCTTCCAGCTGCTGCGCAAGGTCGGCATTGAGAGTGACCACCAGATCGGCGGCGCCGGCCTGAAGATTGGCCATGCGGGTCGAGGCATCGGGAACGCCCCTGAAGGCCACGGTGTCGAATGGCCCTTTGTCACCCCAATAGGCGTCGTTCTTTTCGACCACGACTTCGACGCCACGCTCCCACTTGGAGAGTTTGTAGGGTCCGCTGCCGACGGGTGCCGCGTTGAATTCTTCGCTGCTCATCGTCGAGGCCACATGCTGCGGGACGATCGAAAGCTTGACCAGCTGGGCCAGCAATGCCGGGTAAGGGCCATCGGTGGTCAGCTTGACCTTGTAATCACCCAGCGCCTCGGCCTTGATGATCTTGTTGAACTGGCCAAGCTGCGGGCTTGCAAAGTCAGGATTGGTGATGCGCTCGACCGTATAGACAACGTCCTCGGCGGTCAGTTTCTCGCCATCGTGGAAGACAACATCGTCGCGCAGATCGAAAACGATCTCGGTGTCACTGACCTGATCCCATGAGGTCGCGATCTGCGGCACGATTTCGCCGGCATTGTCGCGGGTCAGCATATTGTCGAAGATGTTGCGGTAGACATAGTAGCTGTCCGGATTCCACTGCTGGTGCGGATCGAGCGTCGCCGGTTCATTGACGAGATTGATAGTCAGCAGTTCCTTGGCTGTGCTCAGGGCGGTGCCGGCCATGACCAGCCCGACCGACAGCAGCAGCGGCGCCAATCGCCGCGCAGTTCGGGTTATTGTTTTCATGTTTCATTCCCCTTGTTGAACAACCGACCGCCTGAGGAGACACGGATCGGTTCTTTTGAGGGCGTTTGCTGTTTTTGCTTTTGGTTCGGCGCCCCCTGTTTCAATTCTCCTCTGTCCATGGTCAGTTCGCTGCTGTCGTTGAGCAGCGCAAGACTGACGAAACTTTGAAATTTTTCGATTTCACGCAGACGTATCTCACCAATAGCCTTACCGTCGCCGGCGCGATGCGCGGCGACCAGGGCTTCGGCGTCTATGGCGCCAAGCGGTGCAGCGCCGGCCAGCTCCAGGAAGCGGACGATGCGGTCCGACTGTCCCCACAGGCTCGACAGGAAGCCGGCAACAATCGGATTTACGCCGGACACCATTATTTCCATCACATCGCGCTCGTAACCGCGCCGGGTAAGCAGCGATCCGTCCTCCACCCTGTCGCCGATGATCGCGATCATCTGAGCCAGGCCGGTGGCCGCTTCCAGCGATGCTTCACTCAGTTTCGCTTCGCCAAGCGCTGGCTCAGCCAGACGCCGGGCTGAGATCACCTGCCCGATCAACGCCCCGGTCATCGGCAAGACTCTCCAGCCGAGGCGCGGGATAGGATGTATCAATCCAAGGGCCGACAGCCTGGCAAGCGCCGCCCGCGTCGCAGCGCGACCCAGCCCGAAGCGTTCCGCAAGCTCGACCTCCGTGGCGGTAGACCCGGGCGCCAGCTCACACCACAAGATCGCCTGCATGAGCCGGTCTTCAGCAAACTCGGTTTTCTGACGCGGCTCGAGCACGTTGGGCTTGGCGGTGAAGGGTGAGTTGCGATCATACATGGACATTTCCTATTCTTCATTTGGAAATGTCCATTAAGACTCATGAACATGTCAAGACTGATTCATTGACATCGCAATGAAAAAGCCGGGCGACCGCCCGGCTTGATCAATTCGGAGGCTGAATGCCCATTTAGGCGGCAGTGCGCGCCTTCGCTATCGCCAGCACAGACCAAATCCCGATCGAGAATGGCATCGGGAAAATAATGGGCTGAGTTGTGCAACGGCGCGACATCACCGGAACCGAGAAGAAGACAAGCGCCCGGGCAGACCTTGAGCATGTAGGAAGAATCCTCGGTGCCCATTTTTGGCGCGCAGGCTTTGGATCGCTGGCGCTCCGGTCCTGCGACCATAATCGTCTGCACCAGTGCTGCGGCAAGCGCCGGGCGGCAGATGGTGATGTCCGGAAATCACGCCGCCTTGACGTCCGAACTCGCTGTCGCCCAGGAACTGCTCGACGGCAGGATCGTCGCCATTCCGGTCACCGGACAGAACGTCGTTCCTCAAAACATCACGCTTGCCATCAGTGCCAAACGGACACTCCCGCGCATTGCGACGCGGGTCGCAGAACTTCTGGCGGGCGACATCGCGGCACTGCTTGTGCGAGTCAAGGCGCATCCGATGGGATGAAATGGCTCGGACGACCACTCGCAGCGCGCGAGAACCAGACAAGATGAGGCCGAGCACGACGAATGCGCAAGACTGCGGATGCAAAGACTGGCTCAGCGGTTGCTGATTGACAGCCATGGGTGGAGCAGGAGTTGCTGGCTGGCCCTACGCTGCACACCCTGCCGGGGCTTCGTTGCGCGCGCGACGACCCCAGACCGGTCATCCGCCGGGTCAATGAAGGCAGTCAGATCGAAGCTCGGGACATGCGGATGTCCGAGATCCGGGGCCAGCCCTGGAGGCGGCGCGCCGGCTTGGGCGCCGGCCTGCGTGCAGTCAATAGGCGGCGCGGTAGATCGACAGGGCATCCGTTTCGGTCACCTGCCGCGGGTTGTTGACCAGAAGCCGGGTCTGGTTCATGGCGTCGGAAGCGAGGCGCGGCAGGACGTCCTCGGGGATGTTCATGGCGCGCAGGGTCTGCTGCAGACCGCAGGCGGCCGACAGGTCGGCCAACCGATCGCAGAACGCCGCCGCTCTTTCCTGGCCTTCGAACTTCGCCAGTTCGGGGAAGGCAAAGGGCGCCAGTTCGGCATAGGGTTGCGGCGTTGTCACGATGTTGAAGCGCAGAACATGGGGCAGCACCAGCGCATTCGATAGACCATGCGGGATGTGGAAATGCCCGCCCAGCGGATAGGCCAGTGCGTGCACCGCGGCCACCGGCGCGTTTGCAAACGCCTGCCCCGCCAGCATCGATCCGAGCAGCATTTCCGAGCGGGCGGCAATATCACTGCCTTCATGGACCGCCTTGAGCAGGGACCGGCCCATCAGGGTGAGCGCCTGCGTCGCCAGCATTCGCGACAGCGGATTGTTGTTGGCGTTGGCCGAGGCATAGGCCTCGATCGCGTGCACCATGGCGTCGATGCCGGTTGCCGCGGTGATGTGAGCGGGCAACCCCAGGGTCAGTTCCGGGTCCAGCACCGCCACATCGGGGAGAATGACCGGCGAGACCACGCCCATCTTCTCGTTGGTGCCTGTGGTGACAATCGAGATCGGCGTCACTTCCGAACCGGTGCCGGCCGTTGTCGGAACCAGGATCAGCGGCAGGCGCGGCCCCTTGACGTTGCCGACACCATACATGGTCTTGAGCGTTTCCTGCCCAAGCGCCAGAACAGAGACCAGCTTGGCCACATCCAGCGACGACCCGCCGCCAAGCCCGATGATGCCATCGACGGAGGCAGCTTTGGCCTGCTCGACCGCGGCCAGAATGACAGCTTCTGGCGGATCCGCCTGCACATCGGAAAACATCTCGACGGCAACACCGGCCGCCTCAAGCATTAAAAGCGCCCGCTCGACAATTCCCGTCCGCAGCATGCCCGGATCGGTGATCAGCATCACCCGGTCGCCGATCCGGGCGCGGGCAAGATCACCAAGCCTGTCGAGTTGTCCCGCACCGAACTGGATGCTCTTCGAGGTGTTGAAGATGAATGGCGTCACGGTGCTCTCCCTGATCCTGGCAATGGTTATCTTGGCAATCGAATGGCAGGCCGCCAAGGCTGAATGCAACATGGACGCCCCGATCCCTTGCCGAGCCGGGCAGATGCAGCCGTGCCGATCATAACCGAGCCGATGGGCGGGTCCACGCCTGGCGTTGCAATTTGATTTGGAAAGAAGCCGCATGTCGTCTGGTCATCGCTTGATGGCATCGGCAACTTGCCCGGGCCACCGGATTTTACTTGACGGGTCAAGGCGGGCTGTTGCCCCAGACCACGGCGTCCTCGTGGCGCTTGATCAGCTGGCGCAGGTCATCGAAGCGGGTGGAGATGTGGCGCGCCAGCTTTTCCGCGGCCGGAATCCGCGGGCGTCCCTCGAGGCGCAGGATGCCGAGCGTCCGGGTCGGCTGCGGGATTTCCACCGGCAGCACCGTGACCTTGCGGTCCTTGCGGTGGGCGAAGACCACCGAATGCGGCAGCACGGTGAGCGCATCGGTCTCTTCAAGGTAGTTGAACACGGACAGGAGCGAGCCGCCTGAATAGCGGATGTTGATTTCGGTCATGCCGATTGACAGCAGAATGGCGTGCAGGTCGGCAAGCAGCGGCGATCCGGGCAGGGGTGCGATCCAGGGGTAGTCGACAAGGTCGCTGGTGCTCAGTCGGCGGCGGCTGAGTAGCGGGTGGGTGACGCGGCAGGCGACGATGTTGCGGCCGGGAAGGATCGGCGTGAAGGTGAGCCCCTTCGCCGCATCGACCAGCCCGAGCGGACAGATGGCGAGATCGAGCTGGTTGGCCACCAGCCCGCTGCCCAGATCCGGCAGATTGCCATAGGACTGGTCAACGCGGATATCGGGCTCCCGGACCTGGAATTCGCCGATCATCCGGCTGATGAAGGCATCCATGAAGAACGGCACCCCGGCGATGCGGACTGTGCCGACTGAGCCCGCGCGAAACCCCAGGATGGTTTCGGATGCGCGGCGCGAGGCTTCGAGGATGACGCGGCCGTGCTCGGCCAGCTGCTGTCCGATGATGGTCGGCTCGAGCGGCCGCTTGCCCGGCTTGAACAGGGCTTCGCCGACCCGCTTTTCCAGCGTCGACAGGGTCCGCGACACTGCCGGCTGCGACAGGCCGAGCAGCAGGGCCGCCTCCGTCACACTGCCGGTCTCGACGACGGCGGCCAGTTGGGTCAAATGCTTCTCATCGAATTTCATATCAAAATGGTATATTAATCCCGAAAGAAATAATAGTCGCAACGGCTCATCCTCCTATACTCGCATGGGAGGAGGAGTTGTGGGATGGATGTCCGGTCGACTGACAAGACCATGAAAAGCGCGGCAATGGCCTTTGCCGATCGCCTCCACAAGGCGCCCGACAAGCGGCTGGCCCGCTTGATGGGCGAACTCCTGCATGATTTCGCCGACCTCGCCGACCGGATGGACATGAGCCGGGCGGAATTGCAGGCGGCGATCGGCTTTCTCACGCAAGTCGGAGAGGCATGTTCCGAGCGACGCCAGGAATGGGTGCTGCTCGCCGATGTGCTCGGCCTGACCAGCGCCTTCGAGCGGCGCCATGCCCGGCTTCCCGACAGCGCCACCCCGAACACGCTTGCCGGGCCGTTCTACCGGCCGGGTGCGCCGCGCCGCGCCGACAGGGAAAGCATCTGCCTCGACGGCAAGGGCACGCCTCTCGAGTTCACCGCACGACTTTTGAACAGCGACGGTCAGGCGGTTCCGAGCGCCCGGATCGAGGTCTGGCACGCCAATGGAGACGGCGTCTACGAGAACCAGGCGCCCGACATGCAGCCGGAGTTCAACCTGCGCGGAACCTATACGTCAGGGCCGGACGGCACCGTCCGCATTCTTACAGTCCGCCCCCGCGGCTACCGCATCCCCGATGACGGGCCGGTGGGAAAGCTGCTGGGTCAGCTCGGACTTCCGACGATGCGCCCGGCCCATCTGCAGTTCCGGATCTCGGCGTCTGGCTACCGGACGCTGATCACCCATGTCTTCGACAGCGGCGATCAGGCCATTGCCGCCGACCCGCTGTTTGCGGTCGATCCGGCGCTGCTGGCCGAGTTCAGGGAAGTGGAAGACGGCAAGACGGCATGTGCCTTCACCTTCACCCTTGCGCGGGATGAAACGCATCAGAATCAGACTTGAACCTTGGGAGAGAGACAATGTCGACAATCAGCGGATATCATCACCTGACCATGAGCACCGATGGCGCCCAGGAGGATTTCGACTTCTTCACGAAGGATCTGGGGCTTTATTCGGTCAAGCGGACCGTGCTGTTCGATGGCACCATCCCGGTCTACCATCTCTATTACGGGGCGAAGAACGGCGATGAATCGACCATCATCACCACATTCCCGTTCCGCAAGCCGGGCATCTACGGACGCCGCGGCACCAACCAGTCGAAGGTTGTGCAGCAGTCGATCCCCGTCGGCGCTTCGGATTTCTGGGTCAATCGTCTCGGCGAGCGCGGCATCGAGGCGCGCAAGACCAGCCGCTTCGGCATCGACCGTGTGGAATTCAAGCACCCCTGCGGCATCGAGCTGCAACTGGTCGAGAACCCGGCCGACAACCGCATCCCGATCGCCAATCCGGCGCAGGGCATTTCCGCCGAACACGGCATCAAGGGCATCTATGGCGGCGTCATCGCGGTGACCGACCGCAACGCCATGGATGATTTTTTGACCATCGCGCTGCCGCTCAAGAAGATGGCCGATGACGCCGACGGCATGGCCTATGAGGTGCCTAATGCGAACGGGCCGACCAGTGTCGTGGAAGTCATCGAGATCCGGGACGAGCCGCAGGGCACCTGGACCTTGTCGGGCGGCACGATCCACCATTTCGCGCTGAATACCGGCAATGAGGAAAACCAACTGAAGCTTAGGGCGCATATCGAGGGCCTCGGATTCACCGATATTTCCGAGCAGAAGGACCGCAACTACTTCAAGTCCTGCTATGTCCGCTCGCCCGGCGGCGCGCTGTTCGAGATCGCCTGGACGGTGCCGGAAGGCTGGGCCAAGGACGAGCCGGCGGATGCGATCGGATCCACGCTCGTCTTCCCGCCCTGGTTCGAGCACCGCCGCGAAGAGCTGATGGCCGGGCTTGAACCTGCCAGCTTCCAGAACGCCTGAGCCGGCGGGATGGCTGACACCCTGACATCAGGAGCTTCGGCTGGGACCGCCCGCGCGGTCTGCATCTTCCTGCACGGCCGCGGCCAGAGTGCCGCGCAGATGCAGGAAGACGTGATCGCACGGCTGACCTCGCCGGAGGTGCATTTCCTCCTGCCGCAATCGCCAGGGCCGGCCTGGTATGACGCCAAGGCGGTGGATCCGATGACAGAAGCCACCGCCGCACAGCTGGATGCGGCCTTGTCCCTGGTCGAGGCTGCCGTTGCTTCGGCGTCGGAGGCGGTGCCAGGTCGGCCGCTGATCATCGCCGGCTTCTCGCAAGGCGCGTGCCTCGCCACCGAATACCTGCTGCGCGGCGGCAAGGCCGATGCGGCCGTGCTTTTGACCGGATGCCGCGTCGGCGCGTCTGATGCCGACCTGCCGGAAACGCCGCTGAACTCGATCCCGATCTATGTCTCCAACGGCGACGACGATCCCTGGGTGCCGCTCTGGGCATGGCGGAAGGCCGAAGCGGCGCTGCGCCGCCAGAGCGCGCGGGTGCGCTCCGAGGTTTTTCCCGGTCGTGGGCATCTGGTTTGCGATGACGAAATCCACGCCTTCTCCAACCTGCTCAACGCGCTTGCCAAAGGCGGCCCCCTGCCGGAGTACGCAATATGAAACTGTCCGCCGACGGCTTTACCTTCCCTGGCATCTCGACCCGCGTCGTCTTCGGCTCGGGAACGCTGGTGCGCACCGCCGAGGAAGTCGAGCGCCTGGGCGGCAAGCGGGCCCTGGTGCTGTCGACGCCGAACCAGGCCGACGACGCCAGGTCGCTCGCGACGCAGCTCGGCGCGCTGTCGGCGGGAACATTCTGCGAAGCCGCCATGCACACGCCGGTCGAGGTGACCGAAAAGGCGCTGGACGCCTTCAGGCAGAGCGGCGCGGATTGCGTGGTGTCGATCGGCGGCGGTTCCACCATCGGGCTCGGCAAGGCGATCGCCACCCGCACCGGCGTCGATCACATCGCCATTCCCACGACCTATGCCGGTTCGGAGATGACCGACATTCTGGGCGAGACCGAGGGCGGACGGAAGACGACACGCCGCGACGCCTCGATCCGGCCCGAAACGGTGATCTACGACGTCGACCTGACGCTCACCCTGCCCGCGCAGATGACCGTGACCTCGTCGCTCAACGCCATCGCCCATGGCGTCGAGGCGCTTTATGCACCCGACGCCAATCCGGTGACGAGCCTGATGGCGATCGAGGCGATGCGGGCGTTCAAGGCCGGATTGCCGGTGCTCAGCAAAGCACCGCGCGACAAGGAGGCGCGCGCGCTGGTGCTCTATGGCGCCTGGCTGTGCTCGACGGCGCTGGGCTATGTCGCGATGTCGCTGCACCACAAGCTCGCTCACACCATCGGCGGCAGCTTCAACACGCCGCATGCCGAGACCCACGCGATCCTGCTGCCGCACACGACGGGCTTCAATGCGGTGGCGACCGATGCGCTCAAGCCGATGGAGGAGATCTTCGGCGCCACGCCGGGCGCGGGGTTGTGGGACTTCGCCAGGGAAGCCGGCGCGCCGTTGCGGCTCGCAGATCTCGGTCTGAGCGAGCAGGACCTCGATCAGGCGGCCGAGATCGCGGTGCAGAATTCCTACGCAAATCCGCGGCCCTTCACGCAGGACGACATCCGCGCCCTGCTGCAGGCCGCCTGGGAAGGGCGGAGGCCCGATCACTGAAGCACACGTCAGACTCAATTGTACACGGGAGGAGAAGCAGATGTTTACACGCAGACGCATTATCAAGACAGCCGCCGCCGGGGGACTGATCGTCGCCGCGGGCGGGCTGGCAATGCCGGCCATCGCCCAGAACCGCAAGATCCGCATCGGCTATGTCAGCCCGCAGACCGGCCCGCTGGCAGGCTTTGCAGAGGCCGACGCCTTCACCATCGACATGTTCAACCGCTATGTTGCCGAACAGGGGATGGATGTGGAAGTCATCGTCAAGGACAGCCAGTCCAATCCCAATCGGGCGGCCGACGTCGCCCAGGAACTGATCATCGATGACGAGATCAACCTCATGCTGGTGGCCTCGACGCCGGAAACCACCAACCCGGTCTCGACCGTGTGCGAGAGCGAAGGCGTGCCGACGATTTCGACCAAGGCGCCCTGGCAGCCCTGGTTCATCGGCCAGCAGGGAAATCCCGGCGATCCGGAAAGCTGGAAGCCGTTCGATTTCACCTATCACTACTTCTGGGGCCTGGAAGACGTCATCGCGGTGTTCACCAACATGTGGAACCAGCTCGACACCAACAAGCAGGTGGGCGGCCTGTTCCCCAATGACGCCGACGGCAATGCCTGGGGCGATCCGAATGTCGGCGTGGCGCCGGGATTTGCCGCCGCCGGCTACGAGACGGTGGATCCGGGCCGGTTCCAGAACCTGACGGATGACTTCACCGCGCAGATCAACGCCTTCAAGCAGGCCAATGTCGACATCGTCACCGGCGTGGTGATTCCTCCGGATTTCACCACCTTCCGCAACCAGGCGAGCCAGCAGGGCTTCTCGCCCAAGGCGATCACCGTCGCCAAGGCGATCCTGTTCCCGCAATCGGTGGAGACGCTGGGAGACGCGGGCCACAACCTGTCATCCGAGGTCTGGTGGTCGGCCAACCATCCGTTCACCTCCTCGCTGACCGGCCAGAGCTGCTCAGAACTTGCAGCCGCCTTCACCGAAGCCACCGGGAGACCGTGGACCCAGCCGATCGGCTTCGTTCATTCGCTGTTCGAAATGGCGGCCGACGTGATCAAGCGCGCGGATGACCCGACCGACCCGGCAGGCATGGCGGAGACGATCGCGTCGAGCGATGTCAACACCATCGTCGGCCGTGTTGCCTGGAATGGCGAAGGCGTTCCGCCGTTTGCAGCCAAGAACGTCTGCAAGACGCCGCTCGTGGGGGGGCAGTGGCGACGCAAGGATGACGGCACGTTCGATCTCGTGGTCGTCGACAATCAGGCGGCGCCGAACATTCCGACGCAGGGCACAATGGAAGCCCTGAGCTGACCCTGAACCGTGCCGCTCCCCTCGGCGGAGCGGCACATTTTACCGGGCTGCGACCGCCCGCGCACAGATCTGAAAGGAAACAGACATGGCGTCTCCCAAGATACTTGTTGCTTTCTACAGCACCTACGGCACCAACCAGGGCGTGGCCGAAGCCGCGCGAGACGCGGCGAAGGCGGCCGGCGCCGAAGTTCGATTCCGCCGCTTTGCCGAAACCGCGCCGCAATCCGTCGTGGAAGGCCAGGATGCCTGGAAGGCACAGGTCGAGCGCGCCGCGTCGATCGACGAGATCAGCCATGACGACATGCTCTGGGCCGACGGCTATTTCTTCTGCATTCCCACGCGCTACGGCTCGGCGCCGAGCCAGGTCCGCGCCTTCATCGATACGCTCGGCCCGCTCTGGATGGAAGGCAAGCTTGCCAACAAGACATTCACCGCCACCACCAGCGCCCAGAACCCGCATGGCGGCCAGGAGACCACGCTGATCAGCGTCTACATCACGGCGATGCACTGGGGCGCCATCATCGTCGCTCCCGGCTACACCGACCCCGTCATCTTCGAGACCGGCGGCAACCCTTACGGCTTCTCCATGCAGCCGGGCACGATTGACGACCAGGGCAAGGCCTCGGTGGGCCACCAGGCCAAGCGGCTGGTCGAGATGACCGCGAAACTGGTCTGAAGGCGTATCCATGAACACTCCGGTGGAACCGATCCTGAAACTTGAGGGCGTGTCGAAGAGCTTCGGCGCGCTCACGGTCACGGACGACGTGACGTTCACGGTTCCGCCGGGCGAGGCCCTTGGGATCATCGGTCCGAATGGCGCCGGCAAGTCGACGCTGTTCAACCTCATCACCGGCAATCTTCGCGCCGACAGCGGATCGATCATCTTCATGGGCGAGGATGTCACGCGGGTTGCGCCGATGCAGCGCTGCATCGCGGGCGTCGGCCGCTCGTTCCAGATCCCGCAACCCTTCGACAAGCTCACCGTGTTCGAGAACCTGCTGGTGGCGGCAACCCACGGCCGGCCCTCAAGCGAGGGCGAAGCCGGGCAGGCCTGCGCCGAAATCCTCGAGCGCACCGAACTGATCGGCTCGGCAAATGTGCTGGCCGGCAGCCTGTCGCTGCTTCAACGGAAGCGCCTGGAACTCGCCCGCGCCATGGCAACGGAGCCGAAACTGTTGCTGCTCGACGAGATTGCCGGAGGACTGACCGAGGGCGAGTGCATCGCGCTGGTCGACACCATCCGCTCGCTGCACCGGGAGGGCGTGACCATCATCTGGATCGAGCATGTGCTGCATGCGCTCAACCGCGTGGTCGAGCGGCTGCTGGTGCTCGATTTCGGCAAGATCATCGGCCTGGGCGATCCGGAAACAATCATGGCGTCAAAGGACGTGCAGGAAATCTATCTGGGGATCGAAGTCTGATGCCGCTGCTTGAGACCCATGGGCTGACGGCCCATTACGGCGACTTCCAGGCCCTGTTCGGCGTCGACATCACACTTGACGAGGGCGAATGCGTCGCCATCATCGGCGCCAACGGGGCGGGCAAGTCCTCGCTCCTGCGCTCGCTCTCTGGCGTGCTGCGGCAGAAGCCGGACATGGTTGTCTTTGACGGCCGGCCGATCGGGGCGCTTGAGGCCGACGACATCGTCGAGCTCGGCATTTCGATGGTCCCCGAAGGCCGCCGCCTGTTCCCGTCGCTCAGCGTCGAGGAGAACCTGCAGATCGGCGCCTACCGCAGTCGCGGCAACGGCACATGGGACCTTGATGCGGTCTACGCGATGTTTCCGATGCTGAAGGAGCGACGCACCGCGCCGGGCAACGCGCTGTCGGGCGGCCAGCAGCAGATGGTGGCCATCGGCCGTGCGCTGATGAGCAATCCCAGGATCATGCTCTGCGACGAGCTTTCGCTGGGCCTGGCGCCGGTCATCATCCGCGACATCTACGCGGCGCTGCCCGAAATCCGCAAGGCCGGAGCCTCGGTCATCGTGGTCGAGCAGGACATCGGCCAGGCGCTCAAGGTCGCCGACCGGGTCTATTGCATGATGGAGGGCAAGGTGACGCTCGAGGGAACGCCGGCGGAATTAAGCCGCGACGCCATTCACAAGGCCTATTTCGGAGTTGGCGCATGATCTGGGTGGACACGATCGTGCAGGGCATCCTGCTCGGCGGCCTTTACGCCCTGTTCGCTGCTGGCCTGTCGCTGGTCTTCGGCATCATGCGGCTGGTCAACCTGGCCCATGGCGACCTGATCGTGCTGGCCGCCTATCTGCTGCTGGTCATCGTCACGATGCTCGGGCTGCATCCCTTCGTGGCGGCGCTTGTCGCCATGCCTGTGATGTTCGGCATCGGCTACGGGCTGCAGAAATTCGTGCTCAACCGGGTTCTCGGCCCGGATATCCTGCCGCCGCTGCTTGTCACTTTCGGGCTGTCGGTTGTGATCCAGAACGTGCTGCAGGAAGGATTTTCGGCTGACAGCCGCCGGGTCCCCGCCGGCTCGCTTGAAACGGCGTCGATGCCGATTGGCCCGGTGACCGTCGGCCTGATGCCGCTGCTGACCTTGATCTCGGCGATCGGCGTGATCCTTGCGCTGCAATGGCTGTTTTACCGCACAGCACTCGGTCGCGCCTTCCGCGCAACCTCCGATGATCCTGTGACGGCAAGCCTGATGGGCATCAAGCCGCAGCGGGTATTTGCCCAGGCCACCGGCATCGCCATGGTCGTCGTCACCATCGCCGCGCTCTATCTCGGCACGCGCTCCAATTTCGATCCGACCATCGGCCCGGCCCGGCTGATCTACGCGTTTGAGGCCGTGATCATCGGCGGGCTCGGCTCGCTCTGGGGGACGCTCGCGGGCGGGATCATCATCGGCGTGGCCCAGACGCTGGGTGCGGCGATCAATCCCGAATGGCAGATCCTGGCCGGGCATGTCGCATTCCTGATTGTCCTGCTGGTTCGGCCGCGGGGATTGTTTCCGAGGGCAAACGACTGATGCGCGCACCCGATTACATCGTTTCGACCCGTACCCGGACGTCCACCTTCGCAGCCCTTGCCGCGGCCTGCCTGGTAATCATCGCAATCGTGCTTCCGGCCTTCGCCGGTCGCGGGCTGATCCAGGACCTTTTCTTCATCTTCACCATGCTGGTGCTGGCCCAGTTCTGGAACCTGCTGGCCGGCTATGGTGGGCTGGTCAGCGTCGGGCAGCAGGCCTTTGTCGGATTCGGCGCCTACATGCTGTTCGGCGCGGTCATCCTGTGGGGCTTGAACCCGATTGCAGCCCTTTTGCTGTCCGGCGTCGGCGCCCTTCTCCTGGCCATCCCGACCGCCTTTTTCGCCTTCCGCCTGCAGGGCGCCTATTTCGCCATCGGCACCTGGGTGGTGGCCGAGGTGGCGCGGCTGGTGGTGGCGCAATGGCGCGCCGTCGGCGGCGGGACCGGCACCTCCCTGCCCCGCGACGCCCGCGATGCGATGTGGGGCGCCGAATGGATCGAGACGATCTTCGATGTCCGCGCCTCGGCGGCGCGTGACATTCTCGCCTACTGGCTGGCGCTGGCGCTGGTGGTGGCCACGATCGGCGGCATCTACTGGCTGCTCAGAACCAAGCGCGGCCTGGCGCTCGCCGCCGTGCGCGACAACATGGAGGCGGCCAAGTCGGTGGGCGTCGATGCGGCGCGAATGAAATGGACCGTCTTTCTGATCGCTGCCTTCGGCACCGGCCTCGCCGGCGGCCTGATTTTTCTTCAGAACGGGCGGATCAGCCCGGACAGCGCGTTCTCGGTGATCGACTGGACCGCCTTCGTGATCTTCATCGTGGTGATCGGCGGCATCGGCACGATTGAGGGCCCGATCATCGGGGTGCTGGTGTTCTTCGCCTTGCAGACTTTGTTCGCGGACTATGGCTCCTGGTACCTGATCGCACTCGGCGGGATGGGCATCGTCATCATGCTGTTTGCGCCGCGCGGGCTGTGGGGCCTGATCAGCGACAAGAGCGGCATTCAACTGTTTCCGATCCGGCGCCGCCTCTCGGGTGGCAGGATCGACGGCCAGACAAGCACACCAAGGGAGGAATAATCATGGCGGATATCAGCACGGACGTACTCATCATCGGCACCGGGCCGGCGGGCTCGGCCACAGCGGCGCTGTTGTCGTCCTATGGCGTCGAGAACATGGTGGTCAACCGATACCGCTGGCTCGCCAACACGCCGCGCGCCCACATCACCAACCAGCGCACCATGGAGGTGCTGCGCGATCTCGGTCCCGAGGTCGAGGCGGAAGCCTACATGCACTGCACCGAGCAGGATCTGATGGGCGAGAACGTGTTCTGCGAAAGCCTGGCGGGCGAGGAAATCGGCCGGATGAAGAGCTGGGGCAGCCATCCGCTGTCGCGTGCGGAGCACCACCTGTCGTCGCCGACGATGATGAACGACCTGCCGCAGACGCTGATGGAGCCGCTGCTGTTCAAGACCGCCTGTTCGCGCGGCACCCAGGCGCGGATGTCGACGGAGTACAAATCCCATATGCAAGATGCCGACGGGGTGACGACGACCTGTCTCGACCGCCTGACCGGCAGGGACATCACCATCCGCTCGAAATACCTCATCGGCGCCGACGGCGGCAATTCCAGGGTGGCAGAGGATCTGGGCCTGCCCTTCGAGGGCAAGATGGGCGTCGGCGGATCGATGAACATCCTATTTCGCGCCGACCTGTCCAAATATGTCGCCCACCGGCCCTCGGTCCTCTACTGGGTGATGCAGCCCGGCGCCGATGTCGGCGGCATCGGCATGGGGCTGGTGCGCATGGTGCGTCCCTGGAATGAGTGGCTGATTGTCTGGGGCTACGACATCAACCAGCCCGCCCCGGAAGTCACGCCGGAGGTCGCCACCGATGTGGCGCGGCAATTGGTGGGCGATCCGGATCTGGAGATCGAGCTGCTGTCGGCCAATACCTGGACCGTCAACAACATGTTTGCCACCCACATGCAGAAGGATCGCGTCTTCATCATGGGCGACGCTGCCCACCGGCACCCGCCGTCCAACGGGCTCGGCTCCAACACCTCGATCCAGGACGGCTTCAACCTGGCCTGGAAGCTCGCCGCCGTCATCCGCGGCGAGGCCGGCCCTGCCCTGCTCGACACCTATTCGCAGGAGCGCGCGCCGGTTGCCAGGCAGATCGTCACCCGCGCCAACCAGTCGATCGCCGAATTCGGCCCGATCTTCGAGGCGCTGGGCATGGATGGCGGCACAGACATCGGGAAGATCCAGGCTTCGATGGATGCACGCTGCGACGCCACCGACGCGGCGGAGAAGCAGCGCGAGGCGTTGCGCAAGGCCTTCGAATTCAAGAAATACGAGTTCGACGCCCATGGCGTCGAAATGAACCAGCGCTACGCATCGGCGGCGACGGTGACCGACGGCCAGCTCGAGCCGGAGTTTTCCAAGGACAAGGAACTTCATTACCAGCCGACCACATGGCCGGGCGCGCGGCTGCCCCACGCCTGGGTCTATGACCAGGAGGGCAAACGGCACTCGACGCTGGATCTCACAGGCAAGGGCCGTTTCACGATCCTGACCGGAATTTCCGGCGAGCGCTGGACAGAGGCCGCCAAGACGGTCGGCAAGGCGCTCGGGCTGAACATTACCGTCCATGTCATCGGTCCGCGCCGGGACTGGGTCGATCATCACGGCGACTGGGCCACCGCGCGCGAAACCGCCGAGAGCGGCTGCGTCCTGGTCCGGCCCGACCACCACGTGGCCTGGCGCGCCATGGAACTGCCGGATGACCCGGCCGGCGAATTGATGCGCGCCATGACCGCGATCCTCGATCGTGGTTCTGAAGGCGTCTCACAGGCAAGGGAGGAAGTGGCATGAGCGACGCATCGGAGATCAACTATTTCACCGAAAGCGGCTCCGTCGAGAGCGTCAATGTCCGGATCGGCGAGGAGGCCGATCCGCGTCTGCGCCAGGTGATGGAGTCGCTGGTCAAGCACCTGCATGACTTTGTCAAAGATGTTGAACTGACCCAGGAGGAATGGGCGACCGCGATCGGTTTCCTGACCCGGACCGGCAAAATGTGCGACGGCAACCGCCAGGAATTCATCCTGCTGTCGGATGTGCTTGGCGTTTCCATGCTGGTGGACGCGATCAACAACCGCAGGCCGTCGGGCGCGACAGAAAACACCGTGCTTGGTCCATTCCATGTCGAAGGCGCGCCGGTGCGCGAAATGGGCGACACGATCTCGCTCGACGGCAAGGGCGAGAGCTGCCTGTTCGAAGGCCGCGTGCTCGATCTCAAGGGCAATCCGGTCGCCGGCGCCAAGCTCGATGTGTGGTGCGACAATGCCGACGGCTATTACGACGTCCAGCAACCCGACATCCAGCCGCAATGGAACAATCGCGGCATATTCGTGACCGGGGAGGATGGCCGATACGCGTTTCGCGGCATCCGTCCGGTGTCCTACCCGATCCCCGATGACGGTCCCGTCGGGCAGATGCTGGCAGCCCTTGGCCGCCATCCGAACCGGCCGGCGCACATGCATTTCATTGTCTCGGCCGACGACTTCGAGACGGTCGTCACCCATACCTTCGTGGCCGACGACCCCTGGCTCACATCGGATGCGGTCTTCGGCGTCAAGGCTTCGCTACTGGCCGCGGTCGAGCCCGGCGACGAGGGCGACACGATGTGGAAATCCCGTTTTGATTTTGTCCTCAACAAGGCGCACCATAGCTGAAAGCCCGCAGACCCCGACCATAGTCGCCGGTCCTTTGCGTTCCAAAGCTTTGCTCGGCTTTCCGGCCTTCTTCCGTCTGGTCCCCGACATGGGATAGGGGGCGGAAGTCGCTTTGCATCGCGCACGACTTCGGGCGGGGTGAAATAACATGCGGCCGGTTGCTGATCTTGTTTCAACTCCCGATATTGTAGAGGGTAAGCGTCGTCGTGCGTGCGGAACCGTATTTCGGTGCTGGCGTTTGAACGAAAAGCCAAGCCGCATGCGCCGCAAACGACGCCATTGAACGAGGAAAGGCCAGATCCATGACCGGAACACGCACGGAAACCGATTCCTTCGGACCCATCGAGGTGCCCGCGGACCGGCTGTGGGGGGCGCAGACCCAGCGCAGCCTGGGCAATTTCCGCATCGGCGATGAAACCATGCCGCTGCCGCTGATCCATGCCTTCGGGCTGGTCAAGCAGGCGGCGGTGCTGGCCAACATGGAGGCCGGGCTGATCGAGCCCGGGGTCGGAGAGGCCATTGCGGCGGCGGCGGCGGAAGTCGCCGGCGGATCGCTCGACCAGCACTTCCCGCTCAAGGTCTGGCAGACGGGGTCGGGCACGCAGACCAACATGAATGTCAACGAGGTGATCGCCAACCGCGCCATCATGGCGCTGGGCGGCGCCGCCGGATCGAAATCACCGGTTCACCCCAATGACCATGTCAACCGCTCTCAATCCTCAAATGACAGCTTCCCATCGGCCATGCACATTGCCGCAGCGCGCGAGCTCGCCGACCGGCTCATGCCGGCGCTGTCGCATCTCCACGTCACACTGGACGACAAGAGCAAGGCCTGGGACGGGATCGTCAAGCTCGGGCGCACCCATCTTCAGGACGCCACGCCGATCACGCTCGGGCAGGAGTTCTCGGGCTATGCGGCCCAGGTGCAGGCCGGCATCGCCCGCATCGAGGCCTGCCTGCCGCGGCTCTATCCGCTGGCCCAGGGGGCGACCGCGGTGGGCACCGGACTGAACTCGCCCGAGGGCTTTGCCGAAAGCTTCGCCGCCCATGTGGCGCGGCTGACCGGACTGCCCTTCACCACAGCCGCCAACAAGTTCGAGGCCATCGCCGCCCACGACGCCATGGTGGAATTGTCAGGCGCGCTCAACACGCTTGCCGTGGGGCTGTTCAAGATCGCGCAGGACATAAGGTTTCTGGGCTCCGGTCCCAGATCCGGACTGGGCGAACTGATCCTGCCGGAGAACGAACCGGGCTCCTCGATCATGCCGGGCAAGGTCAACCCGACGCAATGCGAGGCGCTGACCATGGTCTGCGCCCAGGTCATGGGCAACCATGTGGCGGTCACCTTCGCCGGCAGCCAGGGCAATTTCGAGCTCAATGTGTTCAAGCCGGTGATCATCTTCAACGTGCTGCAATCGATCCGGCTGATCGGCGACGCAGCCCGTTCGTTTGCCGACAACTGCGTGGCCGGTATCGAACCCGACCGGGTACGCATCGCCGACCTGATGGAGCAATCGCTGATGCTGGTCACGGCGCTGGCGCCGCATGTCGGCTATGATCAGGCCGCCAGCATCGCCAAGCGGGCGCATGCGGAGGGCCTGACCCTGCGCGCCGCGGCGATGGAAGCGGGGATTGACGCCAAGGATTATGACCGGTGGGTGGTGCCGATGGATATGACCGGACCGGCAACCAGGGGCTGACTGGCTGCCGGTCCGGTTTGGCGCTACATGCCGGTGGAGGTCTTGTTCACCAGAGGCGCAGACGTGCTGTCAGGTCCGTAATCGCTTTCGCCATCAATGCCCAAGAGGTCCCGAAGGCGGGAGCGCGCGCGGTTGACCCGGCTCTTGATGGTGCCCACGGCAACGCCGGCGATCTCCGCCGCCTCCTCATAGGCAAAACCGGACGCTCCGATCAGGATGATTGCCTCGCGCTGATCGTCCGGCAAAGTATCGAGGGCGGCTTTGAAATCGGCCATGTCAAGCTTGCCATATTGCTCCGGGTGGGACGCAAGATTGCCTGCAAACACGCCATCCGGGTCGGGCAGTTCCCTGCCTTTCCTGCGCATCTGGCTGTAGAACTCATTGCGCAGGATGGTAAACAGCCAGGCCCGGATATTGGTGCCGGGCTGAAAGCTCTCCTGCTTGCTCCAGGCCTTCATCACCGTTTCCTGGACGAGGTCGTCCGCGCGGTCGTGCCGGCGGGCAAGCGACACCGCAAACGCCCGCAGGCCAGGAAGAGCCGCGAGCAATTCGCGCTTGAACGAGAACGTCGTGGACGCATCAGCGCTCATTGTATCCGTGCTGCTCATCTCAGTTTGCGCCATTGGAACCACCGGCACGCTCTGCCTGATCGAGTTTTTCGAGCAGGTCGAGGAGCTGGTCTGGTATGGGTTCCTGCTCGACAGACTTGTAATAATGCTTCAGCTGCGAGCCGATCGCATCCGACGCATCATGATTGGAGGAACGCTTGCCCGTGACGGGTGCGCCTTTCTGTGTTTTGGTCATCATACCCCTTATCAGCCCGTTTTGAATCAACATGAGGCCATAATGCGCCATCCAAAAAAAAGTTCCATGCCGCTGGAACTTTTTTTGAACTTGTGCGTTTTTCCGGTTGTCGCCACTTTCTGTGGACAATCAAGGGGTAAATAATGACGACATTATCCATGCGCATCGCGCCGCATCTTCCCTATCTCCGTCGCTTCTCGCGTGCGGTGACGGGCTCTCAGACTTCAGGAGACGCCTTCGTGGCAGCGACGCTCGAAGCGCTCATCGCAGACCTCTCGGTGTTCCCCGCTTCAGGCGATGATCGTGTCGCACTTTACAAATTGTATTCCCAACTCTTTGACAGCCTTTCGGTTCCCATGCCCGAAAACGTGACACCGTTCGGCTGGGAGAAGAGGGCTGCCGCCAATCTCGAGGCCGTGACGCCGCAGGCGCGCAAGGCGTTTCTTCTCATTGCCGTCGAGGGATTCAATACCGAACAGTGCGCCGAGATCCTGGACGTGGACGAGGCCGGGCTTTCCAAACTGCTGGACACGGCCACGCGCGAGATTTCCGAGCAGGTCGCAACAGACATCATGATCATCGAGGATGAGCCGCTGATCGCCATGGACATCGAGGACATGGTGGAGACGCTCGGCCATCGCGTCACCGGCATCGCCCGGACCCGCATGGAAGCGCTTGAGCTCTACAAGCGGACCAGGCCCAAGATGATCCTGGCCGACATTCAGCTGGCCGACGGAAGCTCGGGCATTGACGCTGTCAACGACATCCTCAGGGACGACACGTTGCCCGTCATCTTCATCACCGCCTTCCCAGAGCGCCTGTTGACCGGCGAAAAACCCGAGCCAGCATTCCTTGTGACAAAGCCTTTCAATCCCGACATGGTCAAGGCATTGATCAGCCAGGCGCTGTTCTTCAATGCCGCCAATGAACAAGCGGACGAGGCGCAGACAATGACTGGAACCAATTGAGACCAAGGGCGTTGGGCTCTCATCGACTGACAAAGGAGAGTTTCGATGCTTTATTACGCTCTTGTTTTTCTCGTTGTCGCCATCATCGCAGGTGTTCTCGGATTTGGTGGTATCGCCGGTGCGTCGGCGGGTATCGCCCAGATCCTTTTCTTCCTGTTCCTGGCGCTTCTGGTCATTTCCGTGATCATGAATTTTGTCCGGAAAACTTGATATCCCGGCATGCTGACCTATTCATTCAGGAAGCTGGCCAAGCTAAGGACGCGGGCGCTGGATTGATTTTCAGTGCCCGCATTCTGTCCCGACGGACTCTGGCAAACATGATGAAGAGTGCCCGATGCCACTGAATTCACTCAAGGAGTCCCATCGGCTGAGTTTTGTGCTGGCAGGTTTGCGGTACGCCGGTGTCTCCATGATCTATCAGGACCTGAACCTGATCATCCGGTCCTGCGCCAACCTGCCGGAGTTATGGCCAGAGGAGGCTGATGTCGTCGGCAAGACGGACACCGTCTTGTTCGGCGAGGTGCAAGCGGCAAGGATCGGAGCCGCCAAGCGCGAGGTGATCAATTCCGGCGAAGGCTCCAAGCTGGAAGTCCTGCGCGAGGTCGAGCACAAGCGGCGCTGGTACCTCCTGCATATCGACCCCGATCGCGACGAGAGTGGAGTAGTCATTGGCCTCGTCACCACCATCCTCGACATCGATGATTTGAAATACCGGGAGACCGTTCTCAGGACATTGTTGCGCGAACTCAACCATCGCTCCAAGAACCTGCTCGCCATCATTCAATCCATCGCCTCGCAAACCGCACGCTCCACCCACGATCTCGAAGAGTTCCTTTTTGCTTTCCGCAACCGGATTCAGTCCATGGCCCAGTCGCAGGACCTGGTGACAGCGTCCGATTGGCGTGGCGCCGAACTGTTCGAGCTGACAAAGTCCCAATTGCGCCCGCTGGTTGGCGAGGATCCGTCCGGCTTCTCGATGGCCGGCGACGACGTCTATCTGCTCCCCAACGCAGCGTTGCATCTCGGCCTCGCATTGCACGAGCTGACGATCAATTCCCTGGCCACCGGCGCTCTCGGTCCGGCAGGCGGAGAGATCGTGCTCTCGGCAGAGCGGCATGTTAACGGCGACAACAGAAACGAACTCGTCGTCACCTGGACGGAAAAGTTCCTGGTGGCGCCGGTGGCGATTGGCCTTCCGCCGGCTCACGGCTCGGGATTTTCAGGCACTGTGCTCAAGCGCATCGTCCCGCAAGCTCTGTCGGCGAGCGTGCGTCACGAGGCGAGCGACACCCAGATTGTCTATGAGCTGACCATTCCCGATACCCAGTACGAACTCGCTTGACCATTGCGCGACACCGATTGGACTTTCAACATGTCCATCCGTCGATATGAAACCCGCCAATCCCGAAACCCGAGAATGCTGCCCGCGTTGATGCCTGTCGCGTTCAAACGGATTCGTCAACGATAAGGACATGCATTGTTTGAAGTTGTGACAGCGACCTTTGCGCATCCAGTTGAATGCGCAAAGGTCGCTGTAAGCGCTTTCCTGCCGAACACAGCATGGCTTCCGGCGCCATACCCGCAGGTGACATTCACGGTGGTCTTTCCGCCAAAATGATCCCGAACGGAACTTCCCGCAGGAACCGGCGTTTATCCTGCAAAGGAGAAGCGTCATGGAACACATCGCAGCCTTCATGATCCTCATCGCATGCAGCGACGACTACAAGACTTGCACGGAGCAGCCCGCGCCGGCGGTCGCCTATGAAGCCGTTAGCCAATGCGAAGCCGAGCTGTCTCCCTCCATCCGCATGATGGCGGCCGGGCAGAAACATGCCTTGGGCAAATGTCTCGAAATCGATCCTGCGCTGTTTTACCAGGACGCCGAGATCGTCTGGGATGTTTCGAGTGATGGCGAACTCGAGGTCGTGCTCGAACTGATCAATCCCGAGATGACCGTTGCGGCCTATGCCCAGTCGGAAACAACCGATGAAAGCCGTCAATTGAACTGACCTCTCTTGGCGCGAGCGCGCGTCGACGAGGACACCTGGAAAGTCAGTTGATACGTATCAACCGCGGTGCAAACCACTCTCTAACGAGGCCAATCATGACATCTGAAACCATGAACGACACCACACTCCAGGTTCTGGATGCTGTCGGTGATGCGCACATTGCCCTGGTCGATGCGGTTCACGGCTATGACGTGATGATCGAGAAGGCGGAGCCTGAAATCAAGTCGGTGCTCGAAATGACACGAGAGACGTCGGACCGTCAGGCCGAGGAACTCGCCCAATTCCTGATCGCCCAGGGCCGGCATCCTAGCGAGGACGGATCTTTCATGTCGACGGTCCACGAAGGCGTGGTCCGAACCAGGGCCTTCTTCACAGACATCGATGGCGATGTTCTCCCCGCCGTCATCGACGGCGAACGGCGGATCGTGTCTTCCTATGATGACGCTCTGGAGAGGCTCGCCGAGAACATGGAATCGATACCGCGCAGCCTCTTCGACGCAGCGCATGCGGTGCTGATGAAACACCGCAGCGAAATCGAGGATGTCGTCAGACGTCTTGGCGCCCGCCATCACGCCCTCGAGGACTGATCCCGAACACGTCTTGTATGCCGCGACGCAAGAACGGCGCGGATCATTTTTCCTCGCAGTTTCCGGAACCAAAAATCGGTTTTGACGTTGATATGCCGAGCCGGTTGGCGAAACCACGCAACGGCTTCCGGCTAACAGTCACAAGGAGAATGCTATGAACTGGGATATGGTTGAAGGCAAATGGAAAGAATACAAGGGCAAGGCTCAGACGCAGTGGGGCAAGCTCACGGATGACGACCTTGATGTTGTCGAAGGCCGCCGCGACGAGCTCGCCGGCAAGATCCAGGCTCGCTACGGCAAGACCCGTGATGAAGCCGAAAAGGAAATCGACACCTGGCTTGAAAAGAACTAATCTCACACCGTTGAGGACCCGGCAGACTGTCTGCCGGGTCTCTTTTTGCGAAAGCCCTCTCCCATGCCAGAAAACCAGAGCGCGATCCCCGAAACTGCAAGCGCCCTGGTCAGACGTCTGGGCCGGTCGGTGCTGTTGACTTCGGAGGAGGTCGACTATCTGGAGACCATGCAGGTCAACCAGGCGTCGATCGACAAGGGCGACGAATTCCTCCAAGACGGCGAGCCGATGCGCCTGACCTTCCTGATCCGCAGCGGCTGGGTCATGCGCTACAGGATAACCGCCGGCGGCCGCAGGCTGATCATCGGCATTTCCCTGCCGGGCGATTTCATCGGCCTGCATGTCAACTTCAAGAACTCCTCGATCTACTCAGCCGCCGCACTGACCGACGCGTCGCTTGCGCTGATAGAGCCGGTCCGGATCATCGAGATCCACCGCCGCTTTCCGGTCCTTGCCTCGGGGCTCGACTGGATGACAGTGCGCCATGCCAACATCCTCTCCGAACACAAGGTTTCGCTCGGCGCGCGCAGCGCGGCGCAACGGATCCTGCATTTTCTCCTGGAACTGTGGACGCGGCTCGAGCAGATCGGACAGGCGAATGCCAAGGGATTCGAACTTGAGCTGACCCAGGAGCAGATCGGCGACTGCATGGGTCTGTCGACCGTCCACGTGAACCGGTCCATCAGCCGCCTTTGCAAGGAGAACCTCCTTCGTATCGACAAGGGCATGGTCACCTTTCCCCAGGTGAGCCGGTCCGTGAGCTTCGCCGATTTCGACAAGCGCTTTCTGATGGAGTTTTCGACCAAGCCGGGGATGCCCGAGCCGATCAACAAAATCTCTTCGAACTGATCCCCCGACTTAACCTGTGTAATAGACGGCCTCCCGTTAACCACATATCCGTGCAGCTGACTTTCCTCGCTGAGTTTCACAACCAGCACAAGAAGCGGCTTGCATGTTCACTCGACGACACATCGACGAAACACACTTGCAAACGCGCCGCAAACGCCTTAGCGGAATGAGCTGTGCCCCATTGAAGAAGGCTACAAGAGTGTTGTACCGCGTCCAGCCAGTGCTGATCTTTGCAGTGGTCACGTTTGTCGGTTTGCTTACGGCGATCGCGTCCTGGTACACCATTGACCACGCAAACAAGATGAGCTTTTCGGCCATCGCCGAGGATGCCGTGCAGCGGCTGAGCGACCGGATCGGGAGCCATATTCTGCTGATCAAATCGACCGAGGCTCTTTTTGAAGCCACCGGTGAAGTGCCGAGTGCCGAAGAATTCAAGATATTCGTTGCGCATCTTCAGAAAAGCGAACAGTTCAACGGCGTCCAGGGCATCGGTTTTGCCCGCCAACTGCCGGCCGGGCCGCTCGCCGATGAAGTCGTCGCGCGCGAGCTTGAGCAAAATTACGGCATTGCCCGCGCCCCCTGGCCCGAAACCACCGAAGACATCCGTGTGCCCATCGTCCTGATGGAGCCGCAAAGCAGCCGAAGCCTGGGAGCGCTCGGGTTCGACATGTATTCGCACCCGGTCCGCCGCGCGGCTATCCTGGCGGCCCTGACGGAACAGCGTCTGCGCGCGTCCGGTTCGGTCGAGCTGGTGCGTGAGAATTCAAATGACAAGCAAGCCGGGTTCCTGATGTACACCCCGTTCGTCGAGGCGGGTACCGAGCGGCCGATCGGCTTTGTCTTCGCGCCATTCCGGATCGGAGATCTTTTCCAATCGGCGCTCAGCCGGCTGCCCGTCCTGCCCATCCACGTCTCGGCCTGGGACGGCGAACCGAGTGACGCCAGCCTGATCTACAGATCACAGGGAGAGCCAGAAACCCGTTTTGGCATCGGCCAGAAGGTCAGGACCTCGCTGACCGTGGCAGGCCGCATCTGGACGCTGGAGATTCAGCCGTCCGAGTCCTACACACCGCAGGTCGACCAGACCCGATCCTACATGCTGATGGTTGCCGCGGTGCTGCTGGCTGCGGCGCTGGCCGCATCCTCCCACTCCCAGCAGCGGACCATCGAGGTCGGCGAGATCCTGCGCGAAGAGACCGAACGCGCGCTCACCGAACGCGAGTTGCTGCTTCAGGAAATGAAGCACAGGATCAAGAACATGATTGCCCGGGTCCTGGCGATATCGCGTCAGACAGCGCGGGCCTCCGAGGGCCTGCCGGACTTTACCCAGTCCTTTTCCGCGCGGCTTCAGGCCATGGCGGCCTCGCAGGATCTTCTGGCGCGAACCGCATGGCAAGGCGCCGATCTCGAAACCCTGCTGGTCCAGGAGCTCAAGCAGCTGTTCGGCGATGATCCGATCGAAGACAAGTTCTCGGGCCCGAAGGTCGACCTCAACGAAGCCGCGACGCAGGCCTTCGGGCTGGCGTTCCATGAGCTGGCGACCAATGCGCTCAAATACGGATCGGCACGGTTTCCGGGCGGCGTGCTCGACGTGACATGGACCGTTACCTGGCAGCGTGGCAGGGAGGCCGATCTGGTTCTGACCTGGTCGGAACGCAACGAAGAGCCTCTGGAAGCACACGTGGCCGAAACGGCGCCGGGCAAGGGCGGATTTGGAACCAGGCTGCTCGACGCCACCATCCGAGGAGAGATGGGCGGTTCAATCACCTCGGTGAAGAATGAATACGGCGTCGAGGTCACCATCAGGGTGCCGTATGACCGGGTCACGTCACGTCCCAACTCTGCAAGGCCTGCAAAGAAGTGAGGCGTCCAAAGCCCGATGCGCCGTCATGCGGACGTGACTTCGCCTCATTCGAGTGCCGGTTGGAACCATAAGCTTGCTCCGGCATTGTCCCTCATTGATAGGGGTAAACGGATGAGACACAGGTATCGGCTGGAACCGCCAGTGGTTCGGATCGCTGCGAAGTCCGGCATGGACGCCAGTCTGCAATCGATCTCCCGCATCTCAATCATCGTCATAGGTCTTGTCGTCGCCTTTGCGGGTCTGGATCACGCGCAGCCCCTGCTCGCCCCCATTTCGCTCGCCATCATTACAGGCCTTATGGCTTCGCCCGTGGCCGCAGCGCTTGAGCGCGTCATGCCGCCATTTCTGTCGGCGGCGATCGTCGTGCTGCTTTTCCTGGCATTGATCGCGTCCGCGCTCATCCTGTTTTCCATGCCCTTGTCGATCTGGATGGACCGGTTGCCGGAAATCTGGCGGGAACTGCAACGTCACATGCTGGACTGGCGGACCATCATCGACACCCTCGGCGGCGTTCAGGAGCAGATCCGATCGATATCCGGCGGAGATGCTGCGATGAAGGTCGAAATCGAGGACAGTTCGGCGGTCGAGGATATCGCAACCCTGGCGCCGGCCCTGGTGGCGCAGATCATTCTGTTTCTGGCGAGCCTCTATTTCTTCCTGGCGACCCGCCATCAGATGCGCGCCAGCATCCTGTCGCTGTGTTTCAGCCGCCACTCGCGGCTTCGCACCGCCCGGATGTTTCGTGACGCCGAATGGTTTGTGTCACGCTACCTCCTGTCCATTACCGTCATCAATGCAGGTCTCGGGCTCGCGACCACCGCGGCGATGTGGCTTCATGATGTGCCGCAGCCCTATCTGTGGGGCATGCTCGCCTTCGTGCTCAACTATGTGGTCTATATCGGACCCGCCGTCATGGCCGGGATCCTGCTGGGTGTGGGCCTTGCCACCTGGGACTCGCCTCCGGCGATTTTCCTGCCGATGGCGGCCTTTCTCTCTCTGAACATGATCGAAGCCCAGTTCGTCACACCCCAGGTGATCGGGCGTTCGGTCACGTTGAACCCTTTCCTGGTTTTTCTGTCCCTGGCGTTCTGGATCTGGCTGTGGGGACCGGTCGGAGGCTTGCTTGCCGTTCCGTTCCTGCTGATTGGCCACGCGGTGATGCGCAATTCGCTTCTCAATAGGTCGAGGGCTGCCCAACCGCTCGGCCAACGCACACGCTGACACGCCGCGCAAAAAACTCGACGCCTGCGGGAACCAAGAGCAGGGGTCGGCGTTTCTGTCCTGTAACCGCCGCCGAGCCAGCCCCGCGCTCTCACACACGGACCGGCCCGGCGGGCACCTTTCGATGCAAAGAGGAATTTACCATGTTTAAGATGCTTTTGGCCAGCACGGCCTTGACCGCTCTTGTGACCACGTCGGCTTTCGCCCAGACGACCCCGGCGACACCGGACACGAATGCAGCAACAACCACGACCGAATCCACGGCCACCGCAACGCCTGACGCCGCAACGGGCGCCATGCATGGCGCAACGCTTGCCAGCGACCTGATCGGCGCATCGGTCTACGAATCGTCTGCTGAAGACGCAGCCTCGATCGGCGAAATCAACGATATCGTCGTCAGCCCCGAGGGCGAAGTGTCCTCCGTCGTGATCGGCGTCGGCGGCTTCCTCGGCATCGGCCAGAAGGATGTCGAAGTCGAGTACGGCGCAATTGAATGGGCCGATCGCAATGGTCAGCGCTGGATCGTGGCGAACATGACCCGCGAACAGCTTGAAGCCGCTCCGGCCTTCGATCGCGCCAATATCTATACCGAAGCGCAGTCGCAGCCGGAAGGCATGGATAACACCCAGGTCATGACCGGCACAGACAACCAGGCCACGACCGGCACCGACTCGACCGTCGCTCCGGAAGCCGCCCCGAACGTTGCGACCGGTACCGATGAGACAGCCGAGCAGTCGACGACCGAACGGGTCGAGAGCGGCGACAGCGCCGTTGCGCCGGCCGAAGAGCAGACTCAGGTGATTGATCGCATGTCGATGACAGAGGTCGATTCCACCCAGATGACTGCCGACGACCTGACCGGCCGCACTGTCTATGGCGCCAATGACGAAAACATCGGCGAAGTCGGCGAAGTGCTGATCAGCGCCGACAACCAGATCGAAGGCTTCGTCATCAATGTCGGCGGCTTCCTCGGCTTGGGTGAAAAGGAAGTGGCGGTTTCGCCGGAAAACCTTGATATCCGCGCCGATGCTGACAACAACGTCACCGTCTTCACGCCGTTCACCCAGGAACAGCTGGAAGCGCAGCCGGAATACACCGAGGAAACTTGGGAAGCCGACCGCGACTCCGTGATAATGAGAGCGCCGGCACGCTAAGGCCGTCGCAAGCCTGAAGGCACATGGCCGCCGGAGCAGTCCGGCGGCCATTTTGTTTGGAATAACACACCTCGCCCGGAACCATTTTCGGGGTCGTGCGTTGGTGAGGTGAAATCAAGCAAGGAGAATCAACATGGCTTCAACCAAGAGCACTCGGTCCGACGGAACAGACAACCCGGTGATGGACGATATCGCCGAACGTACGGCGCGTATTCGCAGTGAACTGGCAGCTCTGGGCGAAGCGCTCGCAGGCGCCGGCGCCGTCAAGGCCGGAGTAGCCCGCGAAGCCGCTGAAACCCGCGTCGAGGAAGTGCTCCGGAGCGGCGAACGTCTTGTCGCCGACATGTCCGATCAGCTTTCCCGCGCTGAAAAGCAGGTGAGCACGACGGTACGTGAGAAGCCGATGCAGTCGCTCGGCGTTGCAATTGCCGCCGGTTTCCTGGCCGCTATCCTGTTGCGCAGGTAAGCCCAGCATGATTTCGGCTTTTCCCCTGACAAGCATTGTCTCGGCGTTTGCCGGCGCCAAGGCGCGTCAGATCAAGCGTGACGCGGTGTTGTTCGCAGTGGTCGCGCTCATGGCGATCCTGGCAAGCTTCGCGCTCATGGGCGCATTCGCCGCCTTCATCGCCCAGACCCATGGCATTGTCATCGGCCTGCTTTCCGCGGCCGCGCTGTCGATCTTCTTGGCGATGGTCGCGCTTGCGATCCGGGCGATCCTGCGCCGGAGAGCCTTGCGACGTCAACGCCTGGCAACGACCAGCGCCGCATCGGTGCTGGCCGTTTCAACGGCGTCGAACATGATCGCCCAGAACAAGACAATGGCCATTGCCGCCGGTGTCGTGATTGGCGTGATTGCGGGCTCCCTTGTCCGCTCCGGTCGCGACTAGTGCACGCTCCCCGTCACTTTGGCGGGAGATGATTGTTCTGTCCCATGAGTAAGGCTGGTCCTCCGGCGTTGCGTCCGGACTCCCCCGCATCGGGGGCAGGCCCAGCACAGCAAAACTCAAGACAAGAAAGGAGCATCCAAGATGCCCACTCCGAATGATCCCACCAAGGTGCGCCAGGGCCGACTTGGCAAACAGGTTCTTGTTATTCTTGTTGTCAGCCTGGCGCTTGCATTGGTCGCCGGATGGGTCCTCTGGGGCGCCTTTTCAAATGATGACGGCACGATTCCCCAGGCCTACTCGGTGCCGTCGCAGGAGCCTGCCATTTCTGCGCCTGTGCAACAGCCGGTCCGGTCGGCTTCCTCCAACTGAGCAGGTCAGTTGAACGCCCGCACGTCAAAAACGAAAGGTAGATACCCATGAGCAAAGCAGCCACCGCCAGTCTTTCCCCCGAGACCTCGCAGGACAGCCTGCAGACCGGACTCAAGGCGGACTATCGCAAGGCCATCTCGGCCGATCTGTCGGAGATTCTGGCCGCGACCTACCGGCTGACGATCAAGAGCCACGTATACCACTGGAATGTGGTCGGGCCGATCTTCAAGCCGATCCACGATTTGACCGAAGAGCATTACAACGCCCTGTTTGCAGCGAGCGACGTGATCGCCGAACGGATCCGCGCGCTGGGCCATCTGGCACCGGTCAGCTTCGGCATGACGAAGTCCTTCGCGCCCACGAAGTCCGATGTCGATCATGCCTCGGCGCATGACATGGTGCTGGATCTGATCGCCGAGCACGAGCAGGCCGTGCGCGCCATGCGCGCCGCTGCGGCAAAGGCCGGCGAGAGTGATGACATGGTCACGGAAGACATGCTGACGGCACGTCTGACCTTCCATGAGAAGGCACTCTGGATGCTCCGCGCCATCATTGCGGACTAGACTGACATCCCCGTCCGAGCGGCCCTGCCGGCATCTCGGGCGCAGCATGAACTGAGTTTTCTTCGGCGCTGCCTGTTGTTCAAGACAGGTGGCGCCGAATTCGTCGTGCCGGCGGGTTGAGCGTCACGATCTCGGCCGCGGGCGTTCGCGCAGGGCAGCCCGCTCCAGCATGTATCTGGCCGCTTCGGCCATGTGCTCGCGCATGATCTCGCGCGCCCGCTCCGCCTCGCCGGCCTTGATCGCGCGCAACAGCCGGACCTGGTAGTTGAGGCCCGTTTCGCGCAGGCCGGGATTGGGAAGCTGGTAGATCTCTCGGCAAACCGTCAGGTCACGCAGCAGGCTGAGCAGGAAGACCGCCACGAACCCCATCACCCGGTTGGGGCTGTTGCGCGCGAGTTCGGCATGGAAATCGAGTTCGGCCAGACGCTGCCGGTACTCGTCCTCGCCCGACACCGGCTCCGCTTCATAGAGACGGATCGTGTTCTGCAACGCATTGAAGGCATCAGCGGACATGGGATTCGATGCAGCCGAGGCGGCAAGCTCCGGCTCGATCAGCATGCGGATTGCATAGATATCGGCGATTGTCGGCGGCGAAAACAGGAACAGGTTGTCGAGCATCCGCAGCGCGTTTTCCGGCGCGATCGCCGCGACGAAAGCACCTCCGCCAGGGCCGGTCCGGGTGGTGACCAGGCCCTGGAACTCGAGCAGTTTCAGCGCCTCGCGCAGGGTGCCGCGCGACACCTTGAGCGCGTCCGGGTCGAGCCAGTCCGCCGGCACGCGGTCCCCCGGAGTCAGGCCCGACTCCATGATCCGGTCGCGGATCGTGTCGGCAGTCACGTCTGGACGCTTGCGCTTCCTGGCCGTCGGCGGCACCACGGGCGCTATTTTCGAACTCTCCGACATGTCTGCCATTCCGGCCTATTGCCTCTCATGTGGATGAAAACACGCAGCCCGTTGGTTGTGGTCGCCGGCGACCGCTTCAAGCTGCGGGATCTTCGCATTACACACATCCGTGCCGCGAGGGCAACGGGCATGGAAGGCGCAGCCGGGCGGCGGATTGTAGGGATCGGGCAGTTCCGTGTTGGCGTCCTCGGAAACCAGTGCCTTGCGTCCGGGCGCAGGTGCCGATTGCAGCAGCAGATGGGTGTAGGGATGGCGCGGCCGGCGGAACACGGAGCGCGCCGGACCGACCTCGACGATACGGCCGAAATACATCACCGCGACCCGGTCGCTGACGCTTTCGACGACCGAAAGATCGTGGCTGATGAACACATAGGTCAGGCCGAAGCGATCCTTCAGCCCGTCGAGAATATTGAGCACCTGCGCCTGCACCGAGACGTCCAGAGCCGAGACCGGCTCGTCGAGCACGATCAGCTTCGGATCGGCAGCCAACGCCCGGGCGATGCCAATACGCTGAGCCTGGCCGCCGGAGAATTCATGCGGATAGCGGTCAAGGAACTCCGGCGCCAAATTGACCGCGTCCATCAGTTCCGACAACCGCGCCGCACGTGCCTGCTTGTCGAGGCCAAGCAGATGGATCAGCGGCGCTTCGAGAATGGTGCGGATGGTCTTGCGCGGGTTGAGCGAGGCGACCGGATCCTGAAACACATACTGCACCTCGCGCGACAGCCGCCGCAGGTCCTTGCCCGCTTCCGCGACCAAGTCGCGTCCATCAAAGACGATGCGTCCGGCGGTCGGCGCGTCGAGGCCGACGATCATGCGCGCGAGCGTCGACTTGCCGCAGCCGGATTCTCCGACAACGCCAAGCGTCTCGCCGCGCCGAACCTCGATGGTCACATCCTGGACGGCGTGAACCGCAGGCTTCGGCTGGCCGAACAAAGTGCGCCCGCCGCCGAAGACCTTCTCCGCCTGTTCGATCGACAGCAACGGCGCGTCAGTCATGGCCTGCCTCCGCAATCAGCGGGTGGATGCAGCGCACCGCCCTGCCCTCGCCGAATTCGACGAGCGGGATTGGCGCCGCGCGACAATCGTCCTGCGCTCGCGGACAGCGTGCGGCAAATCGGCAGCCCACCGGCAGGTTGTTGACCACAGGCGGACGGCCTTCGATAGCGTCAAGCCGGCGCTCGGGCTGGCCGAGCACGGGCACGCAGTCGATCAGCTTGGCGGTGTAGGGATGCGCAGGCGTATTCAGGATCTCGTCCGTCGTGCCGGTTTCGACGAATTGCCCCGCATACATCACCGCGACGCGATCGCAGATCGCCGAGACGACACCGAAATCATGGGTGATGAACAGGATCCCTGTATCTTTTTCCCTGCGCAGCTTATCCAGCAGCGCCAGCACCTGCGCCTGCACGGTGACGTCGAGCGCGGTGGTGGGCTCGTCGGCGATGATGATCTTGGCGTCGGCCGCAAGCGCCATGGCAATGCAGACGCGCTGGCGCATGCCGCCCGACAGTTCATGCGGATAGGCCTTCAGCCTTTCGGCCGGATTGGGAATGCGCACCAATTTGAGCAGTTCGGCCGCCCTCGCCGTGGCCTGGCTTTTCGACAGCGGCTGATGCGCCTGGATCGCCTCGACCAACTGGTCGCCGACGGTGAACAACGGGTGCAGCGTCGACAGCGGATCCTGGAAGACATGGCTCACGGCAGAGCCGCGCAACTGCCGGACGCGCTCGTCGGAGACCGAGAACAGGTCCTCGCCGTCGAGCAGCGCCACGCCGCTGGTGATGCGGCCGGGCGGCGTCGGCACCAGGCCCATGATCGACATGGCGGCGACCGACTTGCCGGAGCCGGATTCGCCGACAATGCCGAGGCACTCGCCCTGGCCCAACCGCATGTCGACGCCGCCAACGGCGCGGAAGATTTCGCGGCCCATATGGAATTCCGTCTTCAGGTAGCGCACGTCGAGCACGGCGCCCGGAGATGGCGTCACCTCGCCCGGCTTGTCCTCGCGCATGACCGCGGTGCGCGCCACCGGCCGGGTCAGCGCACCCGATTTCAGCCTCGGATCAAGCACGTCGCGCACGCCGTCGCCGAGCAGGTTGATGCTCATCACCAGCACGAAGATCATCAGACCGGGAATGATCGACACATGCGGCGCGGTGAACAGGATCTTGCGGCCGTCGCCGAGCATCGAGCCGAGATCGGCCTGCGGCGGCTGCGCGCCGAGACCGAGGAACGAGAGGCCAGCAGTCTCGAGGATCATCCAGCCGACCGTGGTCGACATGGTGATGATGATCACCGGCAGAACATTGGGCAGGACCTCGATGAACAGGATCTGCGCATGGGACTTGCCCGACAGCCGCGCCGCATCGACGAACTCCCGGCGCGACAGGCCGAGCGCGATGCCGCGGATGTTGCGGGCGAAGAACGGGATGTTGACCACGGCAATGGCGTAGAGCGCGTTGAGCAGGCCGGGTCCCAGCACCGCGACGATGGCGAGCGCCAGCAGGATGTAGGGGAATGCCATGACCATGTCGATGCCGCGCATCAGGACCGTGTCGACCCGTCCGCCGGCATAGCCCGCGACCAGGCCGATGAGCGAACCGAAAAACGCCGCGATCAACGTGGCCGATATCCCGACCGCGAGGCTGACGCGGCTGCCCCAGACGAGCCGCGAGAGAATGTCGCGGCCGAGCGCATCGGTGCCGAGCAGATGGCCCTCGCTCAGCGGCCGGAGCAGCCGGTCGGCCGGCGCGGTCGCATCCGGGCTCGGCAAGGGCAGCCAGGGGGCGGCGAGTGCGGTGAGCACGATCAGCGCGAAGATGACCAGACCTGCCGTCGCCAGCTTGTTGTTGAGCAGCAGCCTGAGGCTGTCGGGGCGTCCGGACGGCTTTTTCGCCGCGCGCGCCGCAGTGGCGGTTGCCGTGCCTGCCTCCGCCATCAGCGCAACCTCGGATCAAGCACGGTCTGCAGCACGTCTGCAGCCAGATTGAACAGCACATAAGCGGCCGCGACCACGAGCACTCCGCCCTGGACGAGCAGCAGATCACGCGTCGAGATCGCCTTGACCAGCATCGAGCCGATCCCCGGCCACTGGAAAACAGTCTCGATATAGACCGCCCCGCCGAGCACGAAGCCCGCCTGGATGCCGATCACCGGAATGACGGTCACCAGCGCCGCCTTGAAGGCATGGCGGTAGATCACCCGGTTCTCGCTCACGCCCTTGGAGCGCGCGGTGCGGATATAATCCTGGCGCAGAACCTCGAGCATCGCCGTGCGCGTCAGCCGCGCGATCACGCCGGTGGCGACGACGGCCAGCGTCAGCGCCGGCAGGAACAGGTGATGGATGAGATCAAGCGGTCCGCCGCCGCCATAGATCGCATACATGCCGGACGCGGGAAACCAGCGCAGATTGACCGCGAAGACCAGGATCAGCAGGAGGCCAAGCCAGAAGGACGGGATCGAAATGCCGATCAGCACGACCAGCGTGATGGTCTTGTCGACGAGGGAGAATTGGCGCACCGCGGAGATGACGCCGGCGATCAGGCCGAGGATCGAGCACAGAACAAGCGCGGTGCCGGCAAGGATGAGCGTCGCGGAAAACCGCTCCAGAACCTCATCGAGCACCGGCCGGTTGAGCGTGTAGGAGCGGCCCAGATCGCCCTCGAACAGGTTTGTGATCCAGATGAAATATTGCTGGAAAAGCGGCTTGTCCAGGCCCAGATCGCGGTTGAGCTTTTCGACATTTTCCGGTGTCGCGTAGGAGCCGAGGATGGCGGTCGCCGGATCGCCGGGGATCATCGCCATGATCAGAAAGACAATGATGGTCAGCCCGAGCAGAACCGGGATCGCCGCCAGAAGCCGTTTTGCGATATAGGCCGACACGATGATCTCCGGGGGAAAAGAGAGGGGCCGCTGGCGAGATGTGCCGACGGCCCCTTCTCGATGAGGTTTCTTACTGCGGCTTGGCGACGTCCTGAAGCATCAGGAAGAACGAGGGCTGCAGCTTGAAGTCCTCGACGCCCGCCCTGGTGACGGCGTTCTGCTTCCAGTTGGCGACAAAGACCCATGGGGCATCGTCCTGCACGATCGACTGCATCTCGCGATAGAGTTCCGCGCGCTCGTCCTGATCGGTGGAGCTGCGGGCCGCCTCGAGCAATTCGTCGACCTCCTCGTTGGAATAGTAGCCCGAGTTGAAGCCACCCTTGTCGGGCCAGGCCTCGGTTCTGAGCGCCAGGAACGGTAGCGTGTCCGGATCATTGGTCATCCAGGCCATCTCGGCCATGTCGGCCTTGCCCTCGAGGCCGGGATTGACCAGGCCCAGATAGGTATTCCACTCATAGGTCTCGATCTTGACGTCCATACCGACAGCCTCGAGATCGGCCTGGATGGCCGTGCCCATGGCGATGGGGTCGAGCATGCCCGAACCGCCTTCAGTGACGTAGAAGGTGATCTCCTCGCCATTGTAGCCGGCGTCCTTGAGGAGCTTCTTCGCCTCGTCCGGATCGTAGGGATAGGGCTCGAGGTCCTCGTCATAGGCCCAGGCAAAGGCCGGCGGCGTCGGTCCGGCGGCGACTTCGGCCGTGCCTTGGAGGATGTTGTCGACGAGTGCTGACTTGTTGATGGCGAAATTGGCTGCCTGGCGGATTTCCCTGGAAGCGAAGGGCCCTTCCTTGGTGTTGAGGATCAGGAACCACAGATGCGGCCCGGCCTGCTCATGGACTTCGAAGACATCGTCGGTGCGGAACTGCTGCAGGCTGTCCGGCGGCACCTCCACCATGATGTCGAGCCCGCCGGAAAGCATCTCGGCAATACGGGTGTTGGCGTCGGTGATCGGCCGGTAGATGACCGCCTCGAGTTGCGGCGCGCCGTCCCAATAGTCTTCATTGCGGGTGACCACGACCTTGGCGTTGGCCTCCCATTCGGCAAACTTGTAAGCGCCGGTGCCCGACGGAGTGCGGCCGAAGTCGGCGCCATTGTCCTCGACGCCCTTGGGCGAAACGATCAGGCCTGTCGGATAGGCGAGGTTGGAAAGGAAGGGCGCGTAGGGCTCCTTCAGCTTGAACTCGACGGTGAGATCGTCGACCGCGGTAACGGTGTCAACGGAGGAGAAGAAGAACGCCAGCGGGAACGGCCCGGTGTCGTGGAAGGGATGCTCTTCATCGAGCATCCGGTCGAAATTGAATTTGACGGCTTCCGCGTTGAGCGGCGCGCCGTCGTGAAAGCTTACGCCCTCGCGCAGCTTGAAGGTGTAGACGGTGCCGTCGTCAGAGATCGTCCAGCTTTCGGCGAGCGCCGGCTCGACTTCCAGCGTGGCGTCCTTGTAGCGCACCAGCCCGTCATAGATGTTCATCAGAATGCGGAAATCATTGACCGCGGTGACCGCATGGGGATCAAGCGATTTGGGCTCCGCGATCTGCCCGACGACAAGAACGTTCGGTGGCGTCTGGGCAAAGGAGGGCGAGGTGAAAGCGAGCGACAACACTGCCGCTGCTGCAGCCAGAAATCTCTTCATGGCGGTCTCCATCGTTGCTGATGGGAACCAATTAATCCGGAAAATTAAATTCAATGCAAGCATTTATTATGATAAATTTTTGTGCATCCTGATGCTGCTTTTTGGATCATCTGCAAAAGGGAGCACGCCAGAGCCATGAGTAATGCAGACCCCGTCATCAACACCGAACGCCTGCGGCAGCTTCTCGACGGCGTAAATGCATTCGGTTTCAACGCTGTAACCGGTGGATACAACCGCGTCGGCTACTCCGCCGACGACATGGCCGTGCGCGACTGGTTTGCCGATCAAATGCAGACCGACGGCTTGCAGGTCCACCGGGACGGCGTGAACAATCTGTTCGGGCGATACGGCCCCGAGACCGGTCCCTGCGTGATGGCGGGCTCGCATCTGGACACCGTGCCCGAGGGCGGCGCCTTCGACGGGTCGCTCGGCGTCTGCATTGCGCTCGAATGCGTGCGGGCGATGCGGGACGCCGGGATCTCGCCGCGGACGCCGATCGTGGTTGCCGCGACGGCGGAGGAGGAAGGCCGGTTCGGCGGCATGTTCGGATCGCAGACGATCGTTGGCGCGGTGACGGCGGACTGGATCGAGAAGGCCTCGGACAGCGACGGCATAGGTCTGGTTGACGCCATGGCGGCGCAAGGGCTCGATGCACGCTCTGCGCTGGAGGCTGCGTGGAAGCCGGGTTCGATCAGGGCATTCTTGGAGTTGCATATCGAGCAGGGCCCGGTGCTGGAGCGATCGGCGATTCCGGTCGGCATCGTCGAGGCGATCGCCGGCGTGTGCAATCTGCAGGTCCGCTACACGGGCACAGCCAACCATTCGGGCACGACGCCGATGGACATGCGCGCCGACGCCTTTGCCGGTCTCACCGCCTTCGCCACGACGATTGCGCCGATCCTCAAGGAGCACGGCTCCGGACAGAGCCGCATCACCATCGGCAAGGTGGAGTTGTCGCCAAACCACGCCCATACAATCCCCGGCGCGGCGGATTTCCTGATCAATCTGCGCGACACATCGGAAACCGTCATGCGTGAGCTTCGCGCTGAATGCCTGCGCAACATCGAGATCGCCGCGTCAGCGCATGGCCTCACGTTCGATGTGCAGGAAAAGAGCTGGCTTTCGCCGGTGTCGCTCGACCCCGGAATTCGCGCTATCTTCGGCGAGGAGGCGGACCGGCTGGGCTACGCATCGGTCATCATGCCGTCCGGCGCCGGCCATGACGCGCAGACGATGCAGTCGCTCTGCCCGTCCGGCCTGATCTTCATACCGAGCCGCAACGGCATCAGCCATGCGCCGGAGGAATGGAGCGACTGGGCCGATATCGAAAAAGGCGCGCAGCTGATGCTGAACGCGCTTGTCCGGCTTTCCAGTTCCTGAGGCCTACTCGCCGAGTTCCTCGTCGGCAATGGCGGGCGACAGATCCTGCTCTGCCTCGCCGCCAGCCGGCTGGCGGGTGAAGCCCTTTACGCCCGAGGTCTCCTTGAAGTCGCGCTTGATGACCACCGGAGAAACGGCATAGGCAGTGATCAGTTCGGCCAGCGAGCGAAGCGCATGGGTGTGGATGCGCTCATAGCCGTGCGAGGCATCGACCCCGAAGGTGATCAGCGCCGTGCGCACATCGGCGCCCGCCTCGATGGCGCTGGCTGAATCCGAGCGGTAATAGCGGAACACGTCCTTCTGGTAGCGGATCTCGTTTTCCTTACACAGATTCACCAGTTTTCGGGCGAGATGGTAGTCGAACGGTCCGGTCTGGTCGGCCATGGCGATGGTGACGCCGAATTCATCGGAATTCTGTCCTGGCGCCGTGGTGCCGTTGTCGACCGCGACCATGGAGGCAATGTTGTGGCTGATCACCGAGGACGCGCCGACGCCGACTTCCTCGGCGATCGTGAACAGGAAATGCAGATCGACCGGCATCTCCGCTTCCTCGTCCTGCAGCGCCTTCAGCGCTGCAAGCATCACCGCGACGCCGGCCTTGTTGTCGAGGTGACGGGAGACAATGAAGCCATTGTGGAGAAATTCCGGCTGCGGATCTATGGCAATAATGTCGCCGATCTCGATGCCGAGACGGATGATGTCGTCCTTGTTGCGCGATAGCGCGTCGATGCGCAGTTCCACATGCTGCCAGCCGACAGGCGCGGAATCGACTTCGTCATTGAAGGTGTGGCCCGACGCCTTCAATGGCAGGATTGTGCCGGTATAGGTTCCGCTGTCGGTGAACACGGTAGCGCGCGCGCCCTCGGCGAACCGCGCCGACCAGTGGCCGATCGCCACCAGTTCGAGCCGGCCATTGTCCTTGAGCTGCTTGACCTGCGCGCCAAGCGTATCGAGATGGGAGACGATGGCGCGCGCGCCCTCTTCGCGCTTGCCGGGGCGAATGGCGCGGATGGCGCCGCGCCGCGTCATCTCCACCTTGAGGCCCTGACGCTCGAGTTCCCCGGTGACGAAGCGCACGACGTTGTCGGTATAGCCGGTGGGGCTTGGGATCTTGAGCAGCTTCTCCAGCATGTGAAGCATGTATTCGTGATCGATTGCCAAGCGTGACACTAGCTGCCTCCCTCTCGTTCCTTTTGCATTGTCTGGCGCGCGGCCGCAGGCATCGATAACGGAAAAAGCAGATCAATGAAACGCTCGGCGGTGGGCTGCGGCTCGTGATTGGCGAGACCGGGCCGCTCATTGGCCTCGATGAAGGCATAATCCGGCCGGCTCGGCGACTTGACCATCAGGTCGATGCCGGTCACCGGAATGTCGATGGCGCGCGCGGCGGCAATGGCTGCCTTGACCAGGGTTGAATCGACGATGTCGGTGACATCATGGATCGTCCCGCCGGTATGCAGGTTGGCCGTCTTGCGCACTGCGACCTCGGTCTCCTTCGGCAGGATGTCATCAAGACCATAGCCGGCGTCCCGCAGGGTGCGCTCGGTTTCGGCATCCAGCGGTATGCGCGATTCCCCGCCGGTCGCGGCTGCTCGGCGCCGGCTCTGCGCTTCGATCAGCTGCCTGACGGTGCGGTCGCCATCGCCGACGATCGCCGGCGGACGCCGGACCGCTGCGGCGACCACACGGTAGTTGATGACCACGAGCCGCAGATCCTCGCCCTCGATATAGTCTTCAAGCAGCACCGTTTCCGATACGCCCTTGGCCGCGGCAATCGCCGCATTCACATCCTCGGGATCGGACACGCCGACCGAGATGCCCCGGCCCTGCTCGCCGCGCGCCGGCTTGACCACGATGCGGCCGCAGCGCTTGACGAATTCGGCGATCTCATCGGGGCTGGCATCGGCGTCGAGCTGGGCCGGAACCCGCACGCCGGCAGAGGAGACCAGGCGACGGGTCATCGACTTGTCATCGCAGATCGACATCGCCACGGCGGAGGTGAGTTCGGTCAGGCTCTCGCGGCACAGCACAGTCCGCCCGCCCTGGGTGAGGCGGAAATAACCGGCTGCCGCGTCAACCGCCTCGACATGGATGCCCCTGCGCCGGGCTTCCTTGACGATGATCTTGGCATAGGGGTTGAAGGCCTCGTCGGCCTCGGGTCCGGTGTAGAGAACTTCATTGATGGTGTTCTTGCGCTTGACCGAGAAGAACGACACCCGTCGGAAGCCGAGCTTTTCATAAAGCGCGATCGCCTGCTCATTGTCATGCAGGACCGAGAGATCGAGAAAGGCCGCGCGGCGCGTGGTGAAATACTCCGCCAGCCGCCGCACCAACGCTTCGCCGATGCCCGGATGCCGGGCCGCAGGGTCGACGGCAAGGCACCACAGCGATGACCCCTGCTCCGGATCGTTGAAGGCGCGCATGTGGTCGACACCGGTGACAGTGCCCAGAAGCTCGCCGGTCTGCTCGTCCTCGGCGACGAAATAGATGATGGTGCGGGCGTCGCGCTTCGACCAGAAGAACTCGGGCGGCACCGGAATCATCGACCGGCCGGCATAGATGCGGTTGATCGCATCGGCATCCGACTGCGATGTCAGCCGCCGGATGAAGAAGCCCTTCGGCGATTTCGGCGAGGCGCGATAGCGCGACAGGTCAAGCCGGTAGGTGTGTGACGGATCGAGAAACAGTTCCTGCGGCGCGTTTGCCAGCAGCACATGCGGATCGCGCACATAGACCGCGATGTCGCGCCGGTCGGGCTGCTCGGCGCTGAGAGCCGAAATCATCGCTTCGGTATTGTCGAAGGTCTGCGCAAAGACGAGACGGCCCCAGCCGCAGTCGAGCGCGAATTCCGATGCCATCCGCTCAGCTTCCTCGCCATGCGGAGGAACCGGGGGCTTGAGGCCCTGCTCGCGCATGCGCTTGAGCCGATGCGCATAGGCATCGCGGCCCTGGCGCTCGCGCGCTCCGCTCCTGGCGCCGTCCTTTCCCTTGTCCGTCATGACGGTCTCACACTCCGTGTGTCTGCAGCCACATTTCCAGAAGCGCCACCTGCCACAATTCCGATCCGCGCAACGGCGTGATGTGGCTGGCCGGGTCGGCAAACAGCGTGTCGAGATAGTCCTGCCTGAACAGGCCGCGCTCGCGCGCTGCCTGCGATCCGAGCGAATCCTTGACCATGTCGAGATACTCGCCCTGGATATATTTGAGCTGCGGAACCGGGAAATAACCCTTCTTGCGGTCGATCACCTCATGCGGCACCACCAGGCGCGCGGCGTCCTTGAGCACGCCCTTGCCTTCGTCGTTGAGCTTGAATTCCGGCGGGATCGTCGCGGCAAGCTCGACCAGTTCGTGATCGAGGAACGGCACGCGGGCTTCCAGGCCCCAGGCCATTGTCATGTTGTCGACGCGCTTGACCGGATCGTCGACCAGCATGACATGCGAGTCGAGCCGCAAGGCCCGGTCGACCGGGGTGGCGGCGCCTTCGCCCAGCAGATGATCGCGGACCAGCGACAGGCTGACATCGCTGTCGGCGATCCACTGGTCGCCCAGCTGCGTCTTCAGCGTTTCGTGGGTGCGATCGAAGAACACCTTGGCATAGTCGCCCACCACATCGTTGGAATTGGCCAGCGGCGGATACCAGTGGTAGCCGCCGAACACCTCGTCGGCGCCCTGCCCGGACTGCACCACCTTGATGTGCTTGGACACTTCGCGGCTAAGTAGGAAAAAGCCGATATTGTCATAGGACACCATCGGCTCCGACATGGCGGCGATGGTGTCGGGCAGATGGCTGATCAGGTCGGCCGAAGGCACGAAGATCTTGTGATGGTCGGTCTCGAAGGTCTTGGCGATCAGGTCGGAATAGACGAACTCGTCGCCCTTCTCGCCATTGGCTTCCTCGAAGCCGATGGAGAACGTCATCAGGTCCTTCTGGCCTTCCTCGGCCAGCAGCCCGACGATGAGGCTCGAATCAACGCCGCCCGACAAGAGCACGCCGACGGGCACGTCGGCGACCATGCGGCGGCGCACCGCAAGGCGCAGGGCATCGTGCACCCGGTCGCGCCAGTCGTTGCGCGTAAGCCCCGTGTCCTGGCTCAGCCGCTGGTAGGGCGGCTTCCAGTAGACCCGGTCGGTCGATGTGCCATCAGGTGCGATGCGCCGGGTCGTCGCCGGTTGCAGCTTGCGCACGCCCTTGAGAATGGTGCGCGGCGGCGGCACAACGGCGTGAAAGCTCATGTAATTGTGCAGCGCCTCCCGGTCGATCTCGGTGTCGATGCCGCCGGCCTTGAGCAGGGCGGGCAGGAAGGAGGCAAAGCGGATTTTCTCGTTGTCCTGGGCATAGTACAGCGGCTTGATGCCGAAGCGGTCGCGCGCCAGCACCACGTCGCCGGTCTCGCGCGCATGAATGGCGAAGGCGAACATGCCGTGGAACCGTTCAACGCAGGCCTCGCCCCATTTGTGATAGGCCTTGAGCACCACTTCGGTGTCGCCATGGGAGAAGAAGCTGTAGCCCTCGGCAAGCAATTCGGCGCGCAGTTCGGGATAATTGTAGATGCAGCCATTGAAGACGATGGTCAGCCCGAGCGCCGAATCCAGCATCGGCTGGGCGGCCTTTTCCGACAGGTCGATGATCTTGAGACGTCTGTGCCCGAAGGCAACGCGGCCTTGGGCGACAATACCTGCGCCGTCAGGCCCGCGCGGCGCCATGGCGTCGGCCATGCGCGCAACGGCTGCAGTATCGGCAAACGCGCCGTCGACACGGATTTCCCCGGCAATTCCACACATGTTGTTTTCAGTCCCCGATTATTGGTTTCGTGCAGACATAACAGGCATGCGCCAACGCTGCACAAAGAGGCATCGCGGCAAAGCGCGGCGCAAAGTGATGGGGAGTATCTAGTCATACAAACCCCGGAAATCAAATATTTGCGGGACGATTGAGGCACATCGAAGGTGCCGCCGGAAATTTTATGGGCGCTGACAAAACACGGAAATGAGGTTTCTTCATCCCGGCTGGTCCTGCCGAAACCAGCCGGGTGAGATCGGGGCGACCTTGCTCAGACCGCTGCGATGACGATGATCTCGACCTTGTAGTCGGGCGTGGCGAGCCGGGCTTCGCCGGTGGCGCGCGCGGGCGCGTTGCCCTCAGAGACCCAGCCGTCCCAGACAGCGTTCATCTCGGCAAAATCATCCATCGACGCCATCCAGATCGTGGTCTGCAGGATCTTGCTCTTGTCCGAACCGACGGACGCCAGCAGGCGGTCGATATTGGCGAGGATGTCCTGGGTCTGCTGGGTGACGCTGGCGCCGGCGGTGCCGACCTGGCCTGCGAGATAGACGAGGCCGCCATGGACGACGGCCTGGCTCATGCGCGGGCCGGTTTCGATACGTTTGATGTCACTCATGTGTTTTGTCCTTGTTGAAGATTCAGTGCCGCGCGCCCGGGCCCGAGTGCCTCGATGACGGTCTGCCCCAGCGCCGACTTGCGCCCGAGGCAAAGGTCGGCGGCCAGTTGCGACAGCGCCGGCGCCGTCTGCATACCATAGCCGCCCTGCCCCGCAAGCCAGAAGAAGCCGTTGTCCTCCGGCGAAAATCCGACCACCGGCGTCCGGTCCGGCGCAAAGGTGCGCATCCCCGCCCAGGTGTGCTCGAGCCGCGTCACCGGCGTGGTCACAGCCTGCTCGTAGCGGTGAAGGCCTTCGGCGATCACCATGTCGTCGGCCCAGACGTCATGCGGGTCGACCGGATCCTCGTCGGCGGGCGAGATCATCAGCTTGCCGGCCTCGGGCTTGGCGTACCACTGGTCGCCGGCATTGGCTAAGAGCGGCCAGCGTGTGATGTCACGGCCGTCGGGCGCGGGGATCAGCGCGGCCGAGCGCCTAAGCGCCTGCAGGCCCAGAGTGCGGATACCGGCCATGTGTGCCACCGCATCGGCCCAGCCGCCGGCGGCATTGATCAGCACCGGGGCGGTGAATGTTCCCGCAGACGTGATGACCGACCAGACAGCGTCGCAGCGGGTGATCGACTGCACCGCGGCGCCGGTGACGATCTTGCCGCCGTGGGCGCGAAGCTTGCGGGCAAAGCCCTGCAGCATGCGGTCGACATCGATGTCCTGGGCATCCCATTCGATCGCTGCGGCGGCAATCGCGTCGGGCCGCAGGATTGGCACCAGCTCGACCGCCTGGGCGGCCGAGAGCCGCTCCAGCCCGTCGCTGCCGTCGAGATAGGCTTCGAACTTGGCGAGATCTTCCTCGGTGGCCACCAGCAACTCGCCGCGCGGAGACAAGAGGCTGGTCTCGGACACACCCTCCGGATTTGCCAGGAACGGCGCCGATGCGGCGTTGAGCGCCCGCAAAGTGGCGTTGCCGTAATTGCGGATGAAGATCGCCGCCGAGCGACCGGAGGAATGATGGCCGATCGCCGGCTCTGCCTCGAGCACGGTCACGGACGCATCCGCCGCCAGTCGCGCCGCCGCGCTGATGCCGGCAATGCCGCCGCCGATCACCAGAATGTCGCTATTGGTGCTCATCCCGCCTCGTACCCTTTGAGAAAACTGGTCAGATTGTCGCCCAGATCGGCCGACAGATAGCCGCCTTCCTGCACGATGACCGCCGGCAGGTCCAGCCCTGCAATCCTGACTGCAATCTGCGCGAAGCCCGGCGTTGTCACCTTGAAGCCGTGGAACGGATCGTTCTCATGGGCGTCGAGCCCCAGCGCCAGCACCAGCACATCGGCGCCGAAGGCGCGGATCCGGGCAAGTGCTGCATCAAGCGCCAAAAGATAGTCTTCCGTCACCGTGCCGCGCGGCAGCGGCAGGTTGAGATTGTATCCCATCCCCTCGCCCTCGCCTCTTTCGGCGGCGTGCCCCCAGAAGAACGGATAGAACCGCGCCGGATCGGCATGGATCGAGACCGTCAACACGTCGCGGCGCTGATAGAAGATCCCTTGCGTGCCGTTGCCGTGATGCACGTCGACATCGAGGATCGCCGGACGGCGGCCGGCGCGTAGCAGGGCCTGGGCGGCAATGGCTGAATTGTTGAGAAAGCAGAAGCCGCCGGCCAGATCGCCGAATGCGTGATGGCCCGGCGGGCGGCAGAGCGCATAGACCGTGCGCTCTCCGCCAAGCACCGCATCGACGGCGCTGAGCGCCGTTTGCGCCGACCAGTAGGCCGATTGCCATGTGCCGGCCGCAATCGGGCAGGAGGTGTCGGCCTGGTGAAAGCCTGCCTGGCCGGCCGCAGAACTCGGATAGCTGGCGGTGCGCCGGTCCGGATGGATGTTCGGGATCACCTCGTCCGACGCCCCTTCGGTGCGCAGCCAGCGGCCATGGATGGTTTGCAGGAACGACAAATATTCGGGCGAATGGATTTCCGCGATTGGGCCTGGCCCGTGGTCTGTCGCCCCGGAGACAACACATCCGGCGGCCCTGGCGCCGCGGCTGAGTTCCTCGATGCGTTGCGGCTGCTCCGGATTGGGAGACAGCCGTCCGTTTGCCATGAAGTGTTTGGGGTCATGCGCCCGCTGGCGCTCGTCGAATATCGCCTTCATGTCGGGTCTCCCAGGGCGTCAAATGCCTTTCCCGCCAAGGACAGGAACTGTGTCTCGGCTGCGGGGACAAAGCCCAGGCGCTCGTAGAAGGCTATGGCCCTGGGATTGTCGTGGTAGACGCCGAGCCGGATGAAGCCCGCGTCCCAGGCCTCCAGACCGGCCTTGCGGACCGCCGCCAGCAGGAGCCGGCCGAGCTGCTTGCCGCGGATCTCTTCCGCAACCCAGAGATCGGACACATAGACGCCGACCGCGCCGTTGACCGTCGAGAAGAAGGGCGAGTAGGCGGCGACCCCGATGATATCCCCGTCCGTCGTGACGGCGAGCAACGCATACAAGACCGGCGCCGGCCCGAAGCAGACACGCGCGATGTCGGTTTCGGTGGCTCGATGCTCGTCGCCCATGTCGGCGGACAGCCGGGCGAGCGCCCGGTTCAGCTTCGCCGCATCCGCGGGAACCGCCTGCCTGATGGTGATGTCAGTCATGTTCAGAATCCTACCTTGTCCCTGCCCTTGAGGCCGAGCATCGCGCGCGTCTCATCAGGCGTCGCCACAACGCGGCCGGCGGCCTCGACGAGGGCGCGCACCTTCTCCACCTGCTGTGCATTGGACGTCGCCAGTTCGCCCCGGGTAATATACAGATTGTCCTCCAGCCCCACCCGCACATGGCCGCCCATAGCGGCGCAGAGCCTCGCCATCGGCATCTGCTGGCGTCCGGCGGCAAGCACCGAGAACATGTAGTCGTCGCCAAACAGGCTGTCTGCGGTCTGCTTGAGATAGGCCAGATGTTCGGGCTCGGCCGCCACGCCGCCCAGCACCCCCATCACGAACTGGATGAAGATCGGCGTCTGGATCAGGCCGCGCTCGACGAAATGATGCAGCATCGTGAGGTGGCCCAGATCATAGCATTCGAACTCGAACCGGGCGCCGCGCTCCCGGCCCATCCGAGTGAGCACGGTTTCGATGTCCCTGGGCGTATTCTTGAACACCAGATCGTCGGACTTGCGAAGGAAGGGTTCCTCCCAATCGTGCAGCCACCCGGTGCGCTTGCCGAGCATCGGATAGAGCGCGAAATTCATCGTGCCCATGTTGAGCGAGCACATTTCGGGTTCCGCCGCAAGGGGCCCGGCAAGCCGCTCTTCCATGGTCATCACCGCGCTGCCGCCGGTCGTCAGGTTGATCACCGCATCGGTCGCTGCCTTGATGGCGGGCAGGAACGCCATGAAATCCTCCACTTCAGCCGAAGGACGGCCGTCGTGGGGATCGCGGGCATGCAGGTGCAGAATCGCTGCGCCTGCCTTGGCCGCAGAGATGGCCTGTTCGGCGATCGTCTCGGCGGTCACCGGCAGATAAGGCGACATCGACGGCGTGTGGATCGAGCCGGTGACGGCGCAGGTGATGATGATTTTCGACATGCGGTCAGACCGTCTCGACCGCGAGCCCGGCCCGGGCGGCGAACTTCTCGAGCGCCGAGGTCAGCATGTCAATGAGCTCGTCGATCTGGTCCTCGGTGACGATCATCGGCGGACAGACCATGAAATGGTCGCCCTCAAGCCCGCCGCGGGTCCGGCGCGAATAGATGATCAGGCCTTCGGCATAGGCGAGTTCGACCAGTTCCGCATGCGCATTGAGCGCCCTGGGCAGCGGCTGCATGGTGTGGCGGTCGGCCGCCAGTTCGAAGGCGAGCAGCAGGCCCTCCCCCCGCACATCGCCGATGAAGGAAAACCGCTGCTTCAGGTTTTCAAGCCGCGCCTTGAGCAAGGCGCCCATGCGGGCGGCATTGAGCATCAGGCCGCCTGTCTCGATCTCGTCGAGCACCGCCAGGCCGGCCGCACAGGCCTGCGGATTGCCGGCATAGGTGTGGCCATGCAGGAAGCCGCCGGCGTCGAGCACCGGATCGATCAGCCGGTCCGGGGCGATCATCGCCCCGAGCGGCGCGTAGCCCGCGCCAAAGCCCTTGGAGATCGCGATGATATCGGGTTCCACGCCAAAATGTTCGGCGCCCATGAACTTGCCGGTACGGCCGCCGCCCGACATCACCTCGTCATGGATCAGCAGCACGCCATGGCGATCACAGATCTCGCGGATCGCCCGCATGTACCCCGCCGGCGGCATCAGCGCACCGGTGGAGGCGCCGCCGACCGGTTCCTGGATGAAGGCCAGCACGGTATCCGGGCCTTCCTCGAGAATTTTCGCTTCGAGCATCGCGGCATAATGGGCGCCGGTGGCCGGATCATCGATGTCGAGGCCATCGAGATAGGCGCGCGGCGCCGGGATCTTCGGCATTGCCTGCATCATCGGCACGAACGGGTCCGACAGAGGCGCGTATCCGGTCAGCGCCAGCGCGCCGAGGGTGGAGCCGTGATAGCTCGGATCGCGCGAGATCACCTTCCAGCGCGTTCCCTGCCCCACCGTCACGGCATATTGCCGGGCCAGCTTGATGGCGCTTTCAACAGCTTCCGATCCGCCCGAAACGAAGAACACCTTCTCCATGCCCGCGGGCGAGAGCGAGGCCACCTTGGCGGCAAGCTGCTCGCTCGACTCGGTTTCGAAATGCAGCCGATAGCCGAATGTGGATTTCTCCATCTGCCGCCGCATCGCTTCCAGCACGCGGGGATTGGAATGGCCGATATTGCTGACCATGGCGCCGGACGAGCCGTCGAGATAGCGCTTGCCGTCGACATCCCACATGTAGACGCCGCGCGCTTCCGACAGAACCGGCCGCCGGGAGCGGGTCTGGTAGAACAAATGGCTCTCTGGTGTCACGGACGGCTCCCCGCCGGAAGCGCTGCGCAGTCCCTGGCGCGGAATTGCAGTGCCACCTTGGCGCCTGCGGCAAAGGGATGGTCCTCGATCATGTTGACGGCCTGCATCTGGTGATCGCCGACGCGGACGAAATAGCGCGCCGACTGGCCCTGGTAATCGACATTCTCGACGATGGCGTCCACCGACAGGCACCCATCCGCTGGCGTGCCCGGGGCCCTCAGGTGCAGTTTCTCGGCGCGGATGACCAGCCGGACCGGACCGGGACCGGCCACTTGCGGAGCACGTTCCCTGGGGATCGGGATTTGAGGAAAATCAGGCAGGTCGAGCACGATGCCACCATCGGCGACATCCTTGCAGCGGGCGTCAAGCAGATTGGAGGCGCCGAGGAACTTGGCGACGAATTCGGTGGCCGGCGTGTTGTAGACATCCTCCGGCGCACCCACCTGCTCGACCCGGCCTTCCGACATGACGATGATCTGGTCGGACATCGCCAGGGCCTCGGTCTGGTCATGGGTCACGAACACCGTGGTCACGCCGATGCTTTGCTGGATACGCTTGAGTTCAACCCGCATGTCCTCGCGCAGATTGGCGTCGAGCGCCGACAGCGGTTCATCGAGCAGCAGCACGTCCGGCTCGATGACGATGGCGCGGGCGAGCGCAATGCGCTGCTGCTGGCCGCCGGAGAGTTCCTTGGGATAGCGCCCCCCGAGATCGGGCAGTTGCACCAGTTCGAGCGCAGCTGCCACCTTGCGCCTGGCGTCTTCCTTGTCGACATCGCGGTAGTTGAGCCCGAAGGCCACATTCTCGGCCACGGTCTTGTGCGGAAACAGCGCGTAGTTCTGGAACACCAGGCCAAGGTTGCGCTTGTGGATCGGCACATCATTGACCCGCTTGCCCTTGATGGTGATGTCCCCTTCGGTGGGATCGAGCAGGCCCGCGATCATGCGCAGGGTTGTGGTCTTGCCGCATCCGGAAGGCCCCAGAAGCGTGACGAAGCTGCCTTCCTCGATATCCAGCGACATCTGGTGCACGGCGGTGTAGTCGCCAAAACGCTTGACGATGTTGCTCAGGGAAACTGCGCTCACGGCATCCTGCCTCCAGTTGAGGGAAAAGCCGGCCCCGTCCGGACGACGGGGCCGGTTGCTGGCCTAGTAGCCGCGCTGGACGCGGCCGAATTCCTTCGACCACTCGGCCTCGTTGCCGTTCCAGTAGGCCGGATTGGCGAACGTCAGGCCCGAAAGCGTGCCGGTGGGGTCGAAGGCCGGAAGCTTCGGGATCTTTTCCCCGAGGTCGACCTTGGTCGGGTCGAGCGCGGGCGGATAGCTCTGGCCTTCGGCCACCGCGATCGAGGTTTCCTCGTCGAGCATGAAGTTGATCAGCTCCTCGCAGGCCGCCATCGGGCTGCCCTTGATGACGAACAGGCATTCCTGCCAGCCGAAGCTCTGCGGCGGGTCGTAATAGCCGATGTCGTGTCCCTGTTCCTGCAGGGCATAGATGCGACCGGACCAGCCTTCGGTAACGTAGATTTCCTCTTCCGCCATCAGGCTCATCAGTTCGGCGCCAGAAGCCCAGTATTTGAGCGCCATGTCGCGGTGGGTGCGCACGGCGTCCCAGGCGGCGTCGAGGTCCTGGATGTCGTTGGGGTCCTGGCCGGTCTGCAGCGCCGCGTACCACATGCGGGTGCGCCAGTCGCTCCAGCCGCCGATCTTGCCCTTGTACTTCTCGTCGATCAGGATCTTGGCGCCCTTCTCCTTCATCTCCTCATCGCTGATGTGCTTGCGATTGTAGGCAAGACCCGTCGTGCCGTAGTTGTAGGGTGCGGCGCTCAGGCTGTCGGGCGTGATCGACTTGAACGCGTTCATCAGCGCCGGCATGACATTGGTCATGTTCGGGATGTTGTCGAGGTTGAGTTCGCTGTTCAGATCGAAGCTATGATAGCGGGCGTAGTCGAACACGCCCGACAGATGGGCGATATTGTATTCGCCGGGCTGGCTGGCGCGCACCAGCGCCAGATATTCGTCGCCGCCGGGGAAGGTTCCGTCAACGACAGTGATGCCGGTCTTCTCGGTGTAGGGATCGAAGGCGAACTCGCGGAAGGCTTCCGAGACGACGCCGCCCCAGCCGTCAAAGCGGACCTGGCTGACATCGCTCTGGGCGAATGCCTGCCGGGCAAACGGCATCTGCAGGCCGTAGGCGGCACCCGCGGCGGCGAGAAGGCCGAAGAAGCTGCGGCGGCTGATGTCGCCGTTCTGGAACCGCTCGCGCAGTCGTTCATAGCGTTTTGTGTCGTCCATGGTGTTCTCCATCTCTGGTTAAGGTTCAATCTGGCGGCTTATTGACCGCTTCTTGTTGCAAGTGTCCGGGCGATTGCCGCGCCGATCAGCGGCAGCCCGACCGTCAGCACGATCATCACCGTGCCAAGCGCATTGATTTCAGGCGAAATGGAATTGCGCAGCATCGAGAAGATCTGCGTCGGCACGGTCTCGATCCCGCCGGGTTTCCAGAACAGCGTTCCGGTGATGTCGTCGAAGCTGATGGTGAAGGCAAACAATCCACCCGCCGCAACCGCCGGCATCAACAGTGGCAGCGTGATCGTAAGGAAGGTCTGCATCGGCGACGCGCCGAGGCTGAGTGCGGCCTCCTCTACGTCGCGCTTGATGCTGACCAGCCGCGCCTGCACGACCAGGATGACGAAGGGCAGCGTGAAAATGACATGGCCCGCCAAAAGCAGGGTGAAGCTCTTGCCGAGATCGAGGAAATTGAGAAACAGCAGAAGCGCCACGGCCAGCACCACCTCGGGCACCAGGATCGGCGCGATCAGCAGCATGGTGATCAGGTTGCGGCCCGGAATGCGGTAGCGCACCAGCGCCAGGCTCGCGAGGACTCCGAGCACGGTCGAGATCGCCGCCGTCATCAACCCGAGCACGATCGAGGTGCGGAATGCGCGCATGATCGCGTCGTTGTTCCACAATTCATCGAACCAGCGTGTCGACAGGCCGGTCATCGGGAAGCTGCCGAACTGGTTGGCGTTGAACGACAGCAGCACCACCACCGCGATCGGCAGGAACATGAACAGGTACACCAGGATGGTGTAGATGCGGATCAGACGCCAGCCCATCAGCCAAGCCCCTTCGCCAGTTGCGCCATGCCGAGATAGCGGTTGTAGATCAGCACCAGCACGCCGAGCACCATCAGCAGCAGCAACGACAGGGCAGAGCCAAGCGGCCAGTCGAGCTGGCGGATGATCGCCTCGTAGACCAGGTTGGCGAACATCGCGTCGCGCGGACCGCCAAGGATTACCGGCGTGATGTAGGTGCCTGCAGACAGCACGAAACAGAGCAGTCCGCCCGCGGCCAGCCCCGGAAGCGACAGCGGCAGCGTCACCTGCAGGAAACCCTGCCAGCGCGTGGCGCCCAGCGAAGAGGCCGCGTCTTCGAGATTGGTATCGATGCCGTCGAGGCTCACGAAGATGTTGAGCACCATGAACGGCAGCAGGAAATGGGTGAGGCCGAGGATCACGGTGGTCTCGTTGTAGAGCATCTGGATCGGCTCATTAATGACGCCCATCCACATTAGCGCCGCGTTGAGCGCACCGGAGACACCGAGAATATTGATCCAGCTCATCGTGCGGATGATGTAGCTGATCCAGAACGGCAGCATCAGCAGAACCAGCAGCACCAGCTTGTTGCCCTTCGAGCGGGCGATGAAATAGGCCGCCGGATAGCCGAGAGCCGCGCAGGCAAGCGTGGTGATGGCGGAGATCTTGAGGGTGTTGAGCAGGATGTCGCGATAGAACGGGTCGGTCAGCGCTTCCTGCCAGTTGTCGAGATAGAAGCCCGGCGTGTCGGCTCCGGCGGCGCTCTTGAGCCAGAACGAATAGACGACGATGAAGATGAGCGGCACGATCAGCAGCAGGGTGACCGCCGTGAGGGCCGGTGTCAGCAGGATCCACGGCTGCCGCGCCTCGCGTTGTTCGATGCTCATGGTTTCAACGCTCCCCGGCGTCTTCTTGTTGGCGCCATGATGTTGGCAGGGAGCATATTGATCAAATAGATAATTGATATTGCAATCATAGATGATATCAATAGTGGCATGTTCAGCCTCACTCCTCCCGAACGCCTGGCCCGCGACCTCGACTGGAATCTGCTCCGCACATTCCTGGTGCTTGCCGATTCCCGCTCGGTGACGGAAGCCGCCGAACGCCTCAGCCTTAAGCAGCCGACCGTCTCAAGCGCGCTCAAGCGCCTGGAAGACCGGCTCGGCAAACGCCTGATCAACCGCAAGCCCGGACGGTTCGAGCTCACCGCAGCCGGCCGACTGCTCTATGACGAGGCGATCGACATCCATGGCGCCATTCTTCGCCTTGGAACGGTGATCCGCGATGTCGAGGACGAGGTCAGCGGCCATGTCCGCATCGTCATGGCGAGCCATGTGGTGAGCCCACTCCTGGATGCGACGCTGACCCAGTTCCATACCGATCATCCCCGCGCGACGCTGTCGATCGAGGTGATGGCGAGCCGCGGCGCCCTGACGGCGGTGGCGGCGCGCCGCGCTTCGCTCGCCATCTGCCTGGTGATGGACCGCAGTCCGTCGCTCGAATACCGGCGGCTGTTTCGCGAGTATTTTGGCCTGTTCTGCGGGCCGACCCATCCGCTATTCGGCCGCGAAGGCGTCACCGTGGCCGATCTCGCGGGACAGTCCTCGGTGAGCTTCGTCACCGACCAGATGGACGATGCGCTGAGGCCTGTCGCCAAGATGCGCGCCGAGGCGCAGCTCGACGCCCGCATTGTCGGCACCTCGCCCAATCTCGAGGAAGTGCGGCGGATGATCATCGCCGGGCTCGGCATCGGGCCCCTGCCCTTGCATGTGGTGCGCGAGGATGTGGAGCGCGGCAGGTTGTGGCGGCTGCCGCCCTATGACGCGCCGCCGGCCATCGACGTGCACGTGGTCTGGAACCCGCACGCCAAGCAGAACCGCGCCGAGGCGGCCATGCTCGCCGGCCTGACCAACCTGATCGCCCGCACGCCGATGGATGACCGCATCTACAGCTGATCAGCATGTCTCCGACAAAAATGTTAAGCTGGCCGCTTCTTCGCGGACGAAATGGCTTGCGGAATTGCCGGCGCCGACCCGCGCAAGGGGCCGCGATCCTGCTGGAACATTATTTCGGCTCCAACGGCTGGTCGCGCGACAACGCCCATAACAACCACGGAAATCGTAGACAACCACCACTTCGGGTGATTGCATGCGATCAGCAAGCAGCCTAAGCCGAGTCCATCGGCAATGCGGAAACCGCGCTGCCGCCGAGCCGCATCTGCAATCAAATAGTTGTTCGACCTTGATGATCTGTCACAAATTCCGATGCTTTCCCGATTAAGCAGTTTCATACTGTCACCACAATTGCCCTTGATCAGGCGTCTTGAACGGAAACCAGCCCGGCATGGACAAGCTGTCGCATTGCGATACCCGACCCTCGATAGCGATCCTCCTGGGAACCCGTAACGGTGCGCGTTTTCTCGAGGAACAGCTCAAGTCGATTGCCGCGCAGACGGTGGGCCGGATAACCCTGTATGTGTCGGATGACGGGTCATCCGATAAAACATCGGCCATCCTTGATGATTTTGCCACAAGCGGGTGCTGTCAGGTGGTCCGGTTCGAGGGGCCAGGGAAGGGATTTGCCGAAAACTACCGAAGCCTGCTGAAAAGAGCGGCCGACAGCCATGATGCCTACATGTTTTCCGACCAGGACGATATCTGGTACCCCAACAAGATAGAACGCGGCCTCGAGTTGCTGTCGAGGGCACGGCAAGGGCCGGCGGGAGTTGGCGGCAGGACACGATCCATGTCGGAGGCAGGCGAAGACGCCGGCTTCTCACCGCTCTTCGTGAGAAGCCCGTCCTTCCGCAATGCGCTGGTGCAGTCAATTGCCGGCGGCAACACGATGATGCTCAACCCGGATGCATTCCGCCTCGTGCGAGACACCAGCCGGTCGGGGCCCTTTGTGAGCCACGACTGGTGGGCCTACATCATCATAACGGGAGCGGGAGGTCATTTCATCTATGACAGGGAACCGACCATCCACTACCGGCAGCACCCGGAAAACCTGGTCGGAGCAAACAATGGTGCGCTTGCCCGGATGCGGCGAATTCGAAATGGGTTTGCCGGAACCTATCGAGGGTGGAACACGGTTCACCTGCGCCTTCTGGCGCAAAACAAGGACCGCTTGACCCCGGAGAACAGGGCGGTGCTGGAAAGTTTCGACAAAGCCCGTCGCGGCAACCTGGCGCATCGGATGCTGGCTTTGAGAAGAACAGGAGTCTACCGGCAAACCTGGCTGAGCGACGTCAACTTGATGGTTGCATGTCTCCTGGGGAAGCTGTAGCACACTTTCAATCGGAGGCGCTTTTCCTGGCGTTTTCCGGCGAATACTGGCCTCTAGCTTGTTGCCATCTTGGCAAAGCACGGGACTGATCCACAAGGCTTCGCTCATCGGGCGGAGCGAAGATGATCCGACGGAAGTGGAAATCGGACAAGCAAAGTCAATTGGAACAACGCATTGCGCCTGGCAGGATTGCCGCTGAAAAGTATAGAGCCATGGCAGCTCAGTCAGACCTAGACATGGCGACGAACAAATTATAGTCGCTAATGCGAAAATGGATACTTTATCACGGCTTCACCGAATGCCGGCGAAAATGGAGACGTAAGCATGAAGGGCATTATCCTCGCGGGCGGCAGCGGCACGCGGCTTTATCCGATGACGCAGTCAATTTCAAAACAGATACTGCCGATCTACGACAAGCCCATGATCTACTATCCGCTGACCGTCCTGATGCTGTCGGGCATCCGCGAGATATTGCTGATCTCCACGCCACGTGACCTGCCGATGTTCAAGGAACTTTTGGGCGATGGCTCGAAATTCGGCATCTCGCTTGAATACGCTGAACAGGCCGCCCCCAACGGCCTCGCCGAAGCCTTCATCATCGGCCGGAACTTTGTCGGGTCGGATTCCTGCGCCCTGGTCCTCGGCGACAACATCTTTTACGGCGCAGACCTTCCAAGTATCTGCGGCGATGCCATCAAGCAGAAAAGCGGAGCGACGGTTTTTGCCTATCACGTCAAGGATCCAGAACGCTACGGCGTCGTTTCCTTTAACGCCACCACCGGCCTCGCTACCGACATTGTCGAAAAGCCGGCCAATCCATTGTCGAACTGGGCGGTGACCGGACTTTACTTCTATGACAATGACGTTCTGGATATTGCAGCTTCCATCAAGCCGTCGCCCCGGGGCGAACTGGAAATCACGGACGTCAACAATGCCTACCTCAAACGTGGCGACCTGTACGTCAAGCAGCTTGGCCGCGGCTTTGCCTGGCTTGACACGGGAACACCCGATTCCATGCACGAAGCCTCTGCATTTGTCAGGACCATCGAGCACCGTCAGGGTATCAAGATCGCCTGCCCCGAAGAAGTGGGCCTTGAAAATGGCTGGTTGACCGCCGATCAGGTTCTGGCCAACGCCAAAGCGCTGGGCAAGACCGAATACGCGGTCTACCTGCGCCGCAGGGTCGAGGAACTGACCTGATGCCGACATTTCATCCGCTTTCGCTTCCCGGCGTGATCGAGGTCCGGCCAGATCGCTTTGGCGATGACCGGGGTTTCTTTTCCGAGGTCTACCGCAAGAGCCTCTGGCAGGAACACGGCATCGACGCCGACTTCGTCCAGGACAATCACTCCCTGTCGCGGGCCAGAGGCACACTGCGCGGCCTGCATTTCCAGACCCCGCCGATGGCCCAGGCCAAGCTGGTCCGGGTGACCCGCGGGCGGGTGTTCGATGTGGCGGTCGACATCCGCAAGGGCTCGCCCAATTTCGGCAAGTGGGTCGGCCTGGAACTCGATGCCGATCTGGGGAACCAGCTCTACATTCCTGCAGGCTTTGCCCACGGCTTCCTGACCATGGAGCCGGACACGGAGTTTCTCTACAAGGTGTCCGCCAACTACTCCCCGGAAAACGACCGGTCGGTGCGCTATGACGACCCCGCGATCGCCATAGAATGGCCGGTCGAGGTCGACACCGATTGTCTGTCAGCCAAGGACAGGAACGCGCCCTTGCTTGAGGACACGGACACCGGATTCGTCTTTGATGGAGAAGAAGCATGAAGTTTCTGGTTACCGGCGGAGCCGGCTTCATCGGGTCGGCGGTCTGCAGGCGGCTGGCGACAAACCCGGCGCACAGCGTCGTCAATCTCGATGCCTTGACCTATGCCGGCAATCCCGCTTCGCTGCGGCAGATCGAGAACCGCCCGAACTATCATTTCGTCGAGGCCGACATTCGCGATGCGACGACGGTGGCGGACATTCTCAACACGTATGAGATCGATGTGATCATGCACCTGGCGGCGGAAAGCCATGTCGACCGCTCCATCGATGGTCCGGAAGCCTTTATCGACACCAATATCATCGGCACCTTCAAGCTGCTCAATGCCGCAAGGCAATATCATGACAGCCTGCCGTCCGAGCGGCGTGACCGGTTCCGGTTCCACCATATCTCCACCGACGAGGTGTTCGGCGACCTGCCGTTTGATTCGGGCATCTTCACAGAAGACACGCCCTACGCGCCGTCCTCGCCCTATTCGGCCTCCAAGGCAGCCTCGGATCACCTGGTTCGCGCCTGGAACCACACCTATGGTCTGCCGGTGGTGCTGTCGAACTGCTCCAACAATTACGGTCCGTTTCATTTTCCCGAGAAACTGATCCCGCTCGTCATTCTCAATGCCTTGGATGAAAAGCCGCTGCCGATCTACGGCAAGGGCGAGAATGTGCGCGACTGGCTCTATGTCGACGATCACGCGGCAGCCCTCGAACTCGTGGCAACGACCGGCGTCTCCGGAAAAAGCTACGCCATCGGCGGCCGGGCCGAGCGCCGCAACATCGACGTCGTCCAGACCATCTGCCGGACGCTGGATACGAAACGGCCAAGGCCATCGGGCAAGAGCTATCTCGAACTGATCACCATGGTCAGCGACCGGCCGGGCCATGACCGGCGCTACGCCATCGATCCAAGCCGCATCGAAACCGAACTGGGCTGGCGCGCGTCCGAAACCTTTGACAGCGGGATTGCCAGGACCATCGACTGGTATCTTGCCAATGACTGGTGGTGGCGGCCGATCCGCGAGGAAAAATACGCGGGCGCCCGCCTTGGTTCGAAAGGCAACTAACGGATGCGGATCGCAGTCACCGGCACACAGGGACAACTGGTCCGCTGCCTGATGGACCAGGCAGCGCTCCTATCCGATGTCACGCTTGTTGCGATCGGTCGGCCTGCCCTCGATCTGTCGGATGGCGCGGCGGTCGAAGCGGCGCTGACGGCCACCGAAGCCGACCTGATCATAAATGCGGCCGCCTACACGGCGGTCGACCAGGCCGAATCGGAGTCCGATCAGGCCCATGCGATCAACCGGGATGGAGCGGCGCATGTCGCACGCGCCGCCAACGCCATGGCCGTACCGGTGATCCAGGTCTCGACCGACTACGTGTTTGACGGTACCTCACCCCGCGCCTATGCGCCGGAGGACGCGACCGGACCGGTGTCTGTCTATGGCGCATCCAAGCTCGCCGGCGAGATCGCGGTCAGGCACGAAACGCCCCGCCACATCATCGTCCGCACGGCCTGGGTTTACAGCGCCTACGGCAAGAATTTCGTCAAGACGATGCTCCGGTTGGCAGCCGATCGCGATGAACTCGGCGTTGTTGACGATCAGATCGGCAACCCGACATCAGCCCATGACCTCGCCTCCGGCCTTCTGGTGGCAGCCCGCACCGCGACGCAGCCTGGGTTCAAGGGCTGGGGCACATTTCACATGGCCGGACAGGGTGATGCGAGCTGGGCAGATCTTGCAGCGCATGTGCTTGCGGAAAGCGCCCGCCTTGGCGGCCCGACTGCCCGTGTGAAGAGAATCCCCGGCTCAAGTTACAAGACGCCGGCCCCCCGGCCTGCGAATTCCAGGCTCGATTGCGGCAGCACGGGCGAGGTGTTCGGTTATACCGCCCAGGACTGGCGGCTCTCCGCCTCCCAGGTCGTCGCCGCTTTGCTGAAATCCGGGACTCAGGCGGGATGAACCGGAATCAGCCCGCCAGACCGATTGGAAAACCGTATACCTCGTGAATATCCAACGGCGCTCCCACCGATTATCACGGACAGGACACAAAGAATGCAACTGGACAGATGATCGCAAACAGAAGACAAGCGCCGCATTTGAAGCAGCCCATCGCAATGGGTTCGTGTTTGCGGGTGCCGCCAATTGCCCGGGACATTGGCGGCACTCCTGATAGGGCGGCTGGCACCTCGGCATGCACACCGGACGGAGACGAACATTGACCCTCACTCACCTCGACAGGCTCGAAGCGGAAGCAATCCACATCTTCCGGGAGGTTGCCGCCAGTTTTGCGAAGCCGGTGATGCTCTATTCCGTGGGCAAGGATTCCTCGGTGATGCTGCGGCTGGCGATCAAGGCATTCTATCCCGCCAAGCCGCCATTTCCGTTCCTGCATATCGACACCACCTGGAAGTTCCGCGAGATGATCTCGTTTCGCGACCAGATGGCTGCCGATCTCGGTCTCGACCTGATTGTCCACATCAACCAGGACGGCGTGCGCGACGGCATCAATCCCATCGACCACGGCTCCAACACGCACACCCATGTGATGAAGACACTGGGCCTGCGCCAGGCGCTGGACGCCCATGGCTTTGACGCGGCATTCGGCGGCGCACGGCGCGACGAGGAGAAATCTCGTGCCAAGGAGCGGATCTTTTCGTTCCGCAACGCCCAGCATGCATGGGATCCCAAGACCCAGCGGCCGGAGATGTGGAAGACCTACAACACCCGGATCGGGAAGGGCGAATCGATTCGCGTGTTTCCGCTGTCCAACTGGACCGAACTCGACATCTGGCAGTACATCCTCAAGGAAAACATTCCGATCGTGCCGCTTTATTTCGCAGCCCCCCGTCCGGTGGTGGAGCGCGACGGCATGCTGATCATGGTCGACGACGACCGCCTCAAGCTCAATCCGGGGGAAGAACCTCAGACCCGCAAGGTCCGGTTCCGCACGCTGGGATGCTACCCGCTGACCGGCGCGCTGGAATCGGATGCGGAGTCGCTCGAGGACATTGTCGGCGAGATGCTGATCGCACGCACATCCGAACGGCAGGGACGGCTGATTGACCGGGATGAGTCGGGCTCGATGGAGAAGAAGAAAAAGGAAGGCTACTTCTGATGCAGAATCCAACGGCTCCGGACCTGGCGGGCGGCGTGGCGGCCTATCTCAACCGTCAGGAAAACAAGACGCTGCTGCGGTTCATCACCTGCGGCTCCGTCGATGACGGCAAATCCACCCTGATCGGCCGACTGCTCTATGACACCAAGCTGATTTTCGAAGACCAGTTGGCGGCGCTCGAAAGCGACAGCCGCAAGCATGGCACCGTCGGCGAGGACATTGACTTTGCCCTGCTGGTCGATGGCCTGGAAGCCGAACGCGAACAGGGCATCACCATCGATGTCGCCTACCGGTTCTTCGCCACGGACAAGCGCAAGTTCATCGTCGCCGACACGCCGGGCCACGAGGAATACACCTGCAACATGGCGACCGGCGCTTCGACCGCCGACCTGGCGGTTGTGCTGATCGATGCCCGCAAGGGCGTGCTCGAGCAGACACGGCGACACTCCCACATCGTCTCGCTGCTGGGGATCCGCCAGATCGTGCTGGCGATCAACAAGATCGACCTGGTGGATCACGACCAGGCCGTTTTCGACCGCATCGTTGCAGACTACCGCACTTTCGCCGAAACCCTCGGCTTCGATGACATCCGCGCCATTCCGATGTCCGCGCGGTTTGGCGACAATGTCTCGATCCCGTCCAAGGCCATGCCCTGGTATGAGGGGCCAACCCTGATCGAGCATCTCGAAAGCGTGGTCCTGCCGGACAGTGCAGCGGAGCTTCCGTTCCGCTTTCCGGTTCAGCTCGTGGTCCGTCCGCATCTCGACTTCCGCGGATTTGCCGGCCAGATCGCCTCCGGCAAGATCGCCGTCGGCGACCCGGTCGTGGTGGCGAATTCAGGCCAGCCGGGCCGGATCAAATCCATCGTGTCGGCCAGCGGCGAATTGCAATCGGCCCGCGAGGGCCAGGCCGTGACTTTAGTGCTGGATGGCGAAGTCGATGTGTCGCGCGGCTCCATGCTGTCGGCGCCTGACTCCCGCCCGCAGGTCAGCGACCAGTTCCAGGCGCACGTGATCTGGTTCGACCGTCACGCCCTCTTGCCAGGACGAAGCTATATCCTGCGCAGCGAAACCATGGCGACGCCAGCCAGCGTCACCACGCTCAAGCACAAGATCGATGTCAATTCGCTGGCGCTCGAGGCCGCCACCCATCTCGACCGCAATGAAATCGGGGTGTGCAACATTTCCACCCAGACGCCGATCGCCTTCGACGCCTATCGCGACAACCGGGCGACCGGCAATTTCATCCTCATCGACCGGATGACCAACGCCACGGTCGGCGCCGGCATGATCGATCATGCGCTGCGCCGGGCAGACAATGTGCACTGGCAGAACATCGACATCACCCGCGAGGCGCGGAGTGCGCTCAAGCACCAGAAGCCGGCGGTGCTGTGGTTCACCGGGCTCTCCGGCTCGGGCAAGTCGACCATCGCCAATCTGGTGGAAAAGCAGCTGCACACGCTGGGGCGTCACACCATGACGCTCGACGGCGACAATGTCCGCCACGGGTTGAACCGGGATCTCGGCTTCACCGAGGAGGACCGGGTCGAGAACATAAGGCGCGTGGCGGAAGTGGCGCGGCTGATGACCGACGCCGGCCTGATCGTGCTGGTCTCGTTCATCTCTCCGTTCCGCTCGGAACGCCGGATGGCGCGCGAGATGATGGCGCCCGGGGAATTCCTCGAGGTCTTCGTCGACACGCCGCTCGAGGAATGCGCGCGACGCGACCCGAAGGGGCTTTACAAGAAGGCGATGGCCGGGAACCTGGCCAACTTCACGGGGATCTCCTCCCCCTATGAAGCGCCCGAAGAGCCCGATATTCACCTCAAAACCGTGGATGAAAAAGCCGAAGCGCTGGCCAGGAAAGTTGTTGACCGGCTGAACCGGGATTTCAGTTAGATAACTGATTTTATTCAGTTTTATCCAGCACTCCGGACAGACACGGGCCTGTAGCGACGCGATTGAAACGCCTCGCTGCGGGCTTTTTTATCCCCGCCGTACGGGCGTGATCGATACTGGTTGGAGTTTTGACACCAACGAGGATCATCCCATGGACCGCTCAGCCAATCTCGACCTGCCCTTCATCCTGCCCTCGCAGGCGCAAAAACACGTCACCCACAATGAGGCGCTGAGCCTGCTTGACGCGGTGGTGCAACTGTCCGTGCGAACACGCGGCCTGAGCACGCCGCCGACTGCTCCCGCAGAGGGCGACCGATACATTGCCGCCCAAGCTGCGAGCGGCGTCTGGGCCGGCCACGACGGCGAGATCGCCGCCTACAGCGCCGGCGGCTGGACGCTGGTTGCGCCTCAACCGGGCTGGCTGGCCTATGTCGAGGATGAGCAGTGCCTGCTGGTGCATGACGGCGCGGACTGGAGCCCTGTCATCGACAACGCCATCAATCCCGCGAGCCTTGTGGGCGTCAACACGGTTGCAGACGCGGGCAACCGGCTCGCAGTGAAATCGGACGCCGTGCTGATGAGCCATGACGACGTGACGCCGGGCTCGGGCGACATGCGGCTGGCGCTCAACAAGAACACGGCGGCCAATACGGCCAGCCTGACTTTCCAGACCGGCTGGTCGGGCCGCGCCGAATTCGGCCTTGCGGGCGATGACGACTGGCATGTCAAGGTGAGCCCGGACGGCGCAACCTGGAAAGAAGCCCTGGTCGCCGATCGCCATGACGGGAGGCTTGCCGTGCAGGGATTGCGGTCGCTCCCCGCCGGCGGCGCGCCCGCCAGTTCGATCCTGTTCACACCGGGCGGCGATGGCACGGTCTCGATCTACCGGACAGACACGCCATCGGGCCAGAACCCGCGCACCGCCACGATCGACAGCATAGCAGCCGACATCATCACCCTGTCGGCGCCGGTGGCCGACACGATCTTCGGCCTCATCATGGGGGGTGTGAGCCAGGCACGGATCTGGAACACGAGCCGCAGTCCGGACAGCCACAGCGCATGGGTCAAGGCCAGGCCCTCCTCGTCGCAACTGGAGGTCAGCGATGCTGCCCACCTGGCCGGCTGGCTGCCCGGGGATACCATCCAGCTCGGCGACCCGCTGACTGTCACGCCCAACCGATGCATCACGCTGGACATCTCGCCAATGCTAGTCAATCTCTTCGGCGCGGCCTTTCCGCAGACCGGGATCATCATCAAGGCCAACATAGCCGGCGGAGCGGATGGCGACAGCCTGTCGATCACCCCTTCCGGGATTGGCGGATCCTTTGTCGGGGCAGCCGCCCGCCCCTCAAGCGCCGGCGTGGCGATCATGCCCTGCACGGATCCCTCGCCGATCTCCAGTTCCAACCTCGTAAGGCTACGTGAAAGTTACTCCGGTGAAGCCGGAATCAGGCTGATCAGCGTCTTGGCGGTAACGGGGTGAGGACGGGCGAAACGGTTCAGGCGCGGCCGCGACGTTCATATTGGATGAGGTCCAACATCTGATCCACCAGCCGGCCTTGCTCGTCGCTCTGCGGCGTCAGCCGCCGGATCTGGTGTTCAATCGACACCAGATCCGAGCCATGCGGCCTCTTGCTGTTCATCAGTACAATATTCTGCAATCTAGTTGTCGAATTCAACAAGTTGAGAAACAGGACGCGGTCCTCCGCGGAGCCGAAAAACCGTTGTACTGGCGGACAAGTTCGACAACGTCATCCGACGCGGATTCATTTGATACCGGCAAAGACATCGAGATCTTGCTTGATTCGATGCCAAGTGTCGCGAGCAAGCAGCCTTGCCAGTCTTTTTCATAATCAGCTTCGACGACGCTGTCCGCCCCATAGGCAGCTTCCAAGCGTTCAAGCATCTTCTGGCGATCAGCCAGACGGGTAAGCCTCGGAGTGGCCGCGAAGTCCTCGAATTTCAACGAAGTTCCATAGAGGAATCTGGGATTAGGCGCGGTGATCACCGATTGTTTGTAATACGATCGCAGCCAAGCGGTTCGCTCCCTGAAAACCGCAAAAACAACTACCTGGACGCCTTTCGTGATTGACCGAAATTCTCCAAGCGCGTCATCGGAAAAGTCGTAAACATGATTGGAAAGCCCTTCGGTCGACAAGAACAGTCTTGCGGCAGGAGAACTTTCGATCCACCGCCCCAATGACAGCTGCGAATTCTGTATAAGCTCTGATACCAAAGCCTGATGCTTGGGTTTTGATTGACCTTGCGTTGGCTCGGGATAACATATTCCAACTTTCAACAATTGGCGACGATTTCCGTCTGCCCAGAATTGGGTGGCGATTGATCCGGTTTTCGGCAAGCCTACGTGCAGTAAGAGGCTAATCCGCTTTGTCATGATGGGATTCCATTCGACCTCAAGGACTTCTTGTATTGTGCCGACCAAATAATCTCATGTTTCTCAAGCCCCTCATGATTGCGAACCCAGCAAATTGGGACACACCTACAACTGATTGGCTACAAGCTTCCACACGTCACCCGCATTTCGGCGTCCCGGAAAGCACACAGAGTGATCCAATCTCAGACCCCGGTTCAATCCCGCTGCTAGATTTTGGGATGTACACTTGCATCTCCCAGTACGCTTGACGATTCGACCGCCGCCTCAATAAATGCGAGATCCGTCCGACTTCCTGCGATGCCGCTGCGCAGACTCAACTCGACGATGCGCAGCCCTGCAGCACGGATTTCCGCCAGGCAGTCCTCCAGCGTTCCATGGGTGCCCGTCTCGTCGACCTCCCTCCCCTCACTCAGGGGCCAGAGGTTGTGGGTTCCCGGGATCAGGTCCAGGGACAAATAGATGCGTCCGCCGGGAGCCAGCCATAAGGGCAATTTTGCTATTATCGCACGCCGCACACTAGCCGGCATGTGCTCGAGCACACTTACGCTGTAAACGATATCGAACGTTTCTTCCGGCTCATAAACCTGCGCATCAAGATTATGCGAGATGATCCTTTCATCCAAAAGTCCGTAGTCCAGAAATCCCCATTCATTCCAATCGGTTCGAATGGCCGGGTTTCGCAATGTCGTACTAAAATCCAGCGTTACCACCTCACAACCGCGCTTAGCCAGCCACAGGGGCAATGCGGAAACCCCCGCCCCGAGATCCAAAACGCGCCTATTGTTCTTGGAGATCAAGCGATGCGCGAACCAGGGATACTCGATCGTACGAATTATGGTTTTTGGAAAGAACCCAAAAGCCTTTCGGCTGAGTTCCACCAGGTCAAGAAGCAGAGGCCAATCCGCGATTTCACGACACCCGTAGGCAATATCGAGAACAGAAGCATCCCATCTGCTCCAAGGAAGCGCCGGAGCCTTCAATGCGAGATAGAGCGTTACGTCCCGGTAAGACCCTATGGGAACAACCTGCTCAATGTCCTTGTGGCTTTTCAACGCATCGGGGAGTGAATCGTGTGCGAACACGATGCCGGAATTCGCGCTTGCGTCGGCGTAGCCTGATACCAGGATCCCCTTTGTGCTGACCCGGACAAGATTTGCGACTATCTCGTCAAATTCCATGGCCGAGGACTGGTGGATCAGCACGTCGAGACACAGGCTCCAGTCGTAGGCCTCCGTATCTATGTCGGCTAGGCTGGAGTTCTGAAACCGCCACGTGGGCTGCTTTTTCCGAGCAATCTCAATGGCAGTCTGGGAAACGTCGATTCCCGTATAGTTCGAAAAAGGCATTGACCGCATTACTTCAAGGTCGCCGCATCCAACATCGAGGATGCTGTCACGGGAAATCGCTGTCAGTATGGGCCGCAGGAATGCGTCCTTCTGACGCCGGGCCTCGCCGCGTGAACCCAGGCCGCTGCCCAGCTCAGGTGCCCAGTGATAGCGGAAGTCCCAGAAGCAGAAATTGTCAAAATCGTTCCGGCGGCCTGCGGTCAAGGCTGCATTGGCAACATTGATGTACTGGTCTACCCAATCGACACCAGCGGGAACGAGTTGCCCGTGCGCATTAAGCTTGTTGTGATAATGGAGAGCATGAATCTCAACCGGATTTACCTTTGCCATGACCGATGGCGACAAATGCGTCGGGAAATTCCAGCCGATGGGCAAGTACTCGAACGGCCATCCCAATTCGAGGAGGGCCATCCCAAAACCCAGCTGATCGGAATGGCGCAGCCAGGCCCCAAGCAAGGAAGTCTTCGCAAGACAATGGCGCGCCCACTTTGTCCATGCCTCCGCCAAAACTTCGATCCGGTCGCCGGGCAGCACATAAAACCCCCCATTGAAATTCGTCAGGAACGTTTGGCTTTCTGGTTCAAAGTCCGGAGAGACGACCCCGACTTCGGGGGGGAAGCCGGCTTCCAACAGCAATTGTCTCCACATCCGTTCCGGCGGATTCGGCAAATCGACAGGCTTGGCCAGAATATTACTCCCAACGGCAATTTTCGTCGGGCAGGAGATGAAAAATATATCAGTGTCGCAGAGAATGACATTGTCATACCCTCGCAGTGCCTGGGTGTGGAGTTGCTGAATCTTGTTGCAAAACACGGCCGGCCCATCGCCAAAGGGTTCAACTTCCACCAACCGCGCCCCCAGTCGCTTAAAGGCCTGCAATGCAAGCTGCGGCACTTTGGGTGTGTGATGCACAAAAATGTCTGCGCGGTGGTGGGTGCCTAACGCCTTCAGACTCGTGAGCAAATTCCAGCCTTGCATTACCAATCCAGGCGTAGCATCGACCAGGCAAGAAATTGCTATCCCATTCATTATTTGCTTCTTCTATTCTGGTGGACATTGTCATGAAGCTTGAAAATAACGGGGTACATGTCAACCAGACCGAGACTTACCCCCCGAGACCCGGCCGATGCCGAATTCACTCTCTGCCGGGTGCAGACAATCAAACCGATATCCCGTGCAGATACCTGAAAATCCCTACAGAACCTGCTGGAGGCCGCAAGCACCAACGGGCTTGGGTTGCAAATATCGGATCGAGCCTCTAATGGAAAGGCCTTCTGGAAACTATCGCTAGACCCACGAAAGTTCACGTTTTGGCCAGACCCAAGAAGACTGCGGAGCAATCCAAAAAGGCGTCGCGGACATGCCTGCTTGTCCTCGGCATGCATCGCTCGGGAACGAGCGCCATCACTCGGCTGGTGAGCATGCTGGGAGCTTCGCTGCCGCGGCGTATGCTGGGCGCAGGCGGTGGCAATGAAGCGGGTCATTGGGAGCCTGAGCGTCTGATCGCCTATCACGACCAATTGCTTGCGGAACTCGGCTCCGACTGGCACGACTGGAAAACCCTCGATTTGAAGGCGATACCATCCGCACAGCGCGACCAAATTGCAACTGATATTGCCGATATTGTTGCCGAGGATTTCGGCGATTCTCCCCTTTTCGTGATCAAAGAGCCCCGGATCGCAAGGTTTGCGCCGTTTTTTTGCCAAGCCCTTGCACGCAGAGACATTGATGTCAGCGCGATTGTTGCCTTTCGCAACCCACTCGATGTCATGGACTCTCTGATTGCTCGGCAAACCATCTGGCCTGCCGACCACGATCGCAGCGACGCGGCACTCCTTTGGCTGAGCCACATGCTCGGCGCGGAGTTCGCGGCGCGAGACCGGTCGCACGCCTTCGTTTCTTACGAAAGCGTGATGGCGGACCCGGTTGCGGCCATGCATAGTCTAGTGAAGAATATGGGCCTCAACACACCCATTGCTGTTGCTGAGGCCGCAACGGACATGACGGCGTTCATCAGTGATGGTCATCGTCATCATGCGCACCGTCCCGATGAGGTTCTGCTCGATCCTCAACTGTCCGGCTGGGTGGCCGACACCTATTCGGCGTTGCGTGACCTGGAGGCAAACCGCAACCTTTCCGCCGCACGTGAGACGCTTGATCGCGTCCGGCGCGAGTTCCATTCGGCGATGCCGGTTCTGACAACAACGGCGGCGGCACGGCGGAAAGCCTTTGCTGACGCCAGGACGGCGCTTGAGAAGGCCAGCCAAAGCGAAGCCGAGTGTCAGAAGCTGATGAGCGAACGCTCCGCCCTGACGGGCGAGCTGGAGCGCACGAGATCGGAATACGAGATCCAGCTCGCAGCCAAGGAGGACAAGCTTCAATCGACTGTCGCCAGCGAACAGGAGTTGCGGCATAGCCACGCCGTTGCCCAGGCGGCGCTTTCGGAAGCGCGGGACCAGGCCCAGGATGCAATCGGGCGGGCGGAGGCGATCGAAGCCCGCTTTGTCCAGGCACAAGCTGAAATGGAGGACCTGCGCCGAGACATTGCCCAGGCCCATGATGACACCAAACAGGCCCGCCAATCCCTGGCGGAGGCCAAGGCGCGCGAAGCGGAGCTGTCCGCGGCACTTCACCAACTCAAGACGGATCATGCGGCGGAACTGCAAGCCGCTCGCGATGCAATGGACGCCCGCCTGAGTGAAAAGAACGCGGAAGTCAACAGCGTCATCAAGCAGGCTTCCGAGGACCGCCAAGCGGCGGAGGCCCGCCAGTCAGAATCCGCCGCTTTGGCGTCCAGGCAAGCAGCTCTCCTGGAGCAACGGAACAAGCAGATAGAACAGCAACAGGCCCGCCTTGCCCAGGCCCGGGACGAGATCAGCGCGCTCTCGTCCGAGTCCGCGTCAAGCAGGGCGCAATCGGAAGCGCTCCTGACACAACTGCACTCGACCCAGGCGGAGCTGACGCAAAGGGCTGCCGACCTTGAGGGTGCCAGGAAACAGCATGACGAGATTCATTCCCGGCTGCAACAGAATGAAGCAACACTTGCCATCCGCACGAAGGAACTCGAACTGGCGCGCCAGGCCAACGAGGCGACGCTAAAACAACTGTCGGCCGCCCATAGTGAGTATCGCAACTCGACATCATGGAAAATAACGGCGCCGTTGCGCGGAACCAAAGTCGCTGTCAGGGCAGTTTCGCTCCTCCCGGAACGAATGTTCCGTGGTATCCGTGCGTTACCGGCAGTGGTGCGATTTGGCGGAGGGCTATTGCCGTCCATTGGCAAAGCTGCAACGGTCTACAGAACAGAAGGCACTGCAGGTGTAACGAGACGAATCCGCTACGCCGTTCTGATGGATCCGAAGAAACCTTCGCGCCCTCGCGAATCGACAACAGTATCCGAGCAAAGCAACAGATTGCAGCCAGCTCAGCTTTCGGCCTCACAATTAAGCCGATCAGCATCAGACCTCGCCAGTCACAACCACACCACCAAAGCGCTTTCGACAGGCAATAACTCAGCCAGGAAGCCGGACTTTGTGGCGAGATCACCAGAGTTAAACACTCAAGCGAATTTTCCTGTCAAGGCGATCGCCTTCTACCTGCCCCAGTATCATCCAATACCAGAAAATGATGAATGGTGGGGCAAGGGTTTCACCGAGTGGCACAACGTCGTGCAAGCACGCCCCCAGTTCCCGGGCCACTACCAGCCACATATTCCCGGCGAGATGGGTTATTATGATCTCCGGTCAGAAGACGTCTTCAAAAATCAAGTTGAATTGGCTCAACTATATGGTGTGGGTGGATTTTGTTTCTATTTTTACTGGTTTGGCGGAAAGACTCTTCTGGAGATGCCGTTAAAGAGATATCTGTCTCGCCCCGAACTTACGCTTCCATTCTGTCTTTGCTGGGCAAACGAAAATTGGACCCGCACGTGGGACGGGTTGGAAAAAGACATCCTAATCCAGCAGAACCACTCCGCAGAAGACGATATCAACTTTATCGAGCACCTCTCAGAATATCTTGTCGACCCAAGATACATTCGGGTCAACGGCAAGCCGCTTGTTGTTGTCTATCGGCCGAATATTCTCCCCAACGCCAAGGAAACTGCGGATAGGTGGCGCGACTGGTGCAGGAAGAACGGGGTCGGAGAGATATATCTTGCCTACACCCAGTCCTTCGAATCTGTCGATCCACGCTCCTATGGGTTTGATGCAGCGATTGAATTCCCGCCGAACAACTCCGGGATCCCAAATATAACCTCCACGACAACATCTCTCGATGGATCATTCCAGGGCCAGATTTACGACTGGCGTGAATTGGTTACCCGTAGTGAAAACTACACGCAGGTACCCTACACTTTGTTCCGCAGTGTAAACCCCGGATGGGACAATACAGCGCGCAAGAAGGACAAGGGCAACATTATACTTCATTCCTCACCAGATCTGTTTCAGCGCTGGGTGGCCAACAGTGTTCGGAACGTGATTTCGAATTCTGAATCATCTGATGAACGTCTTATTTTCGTTAATGCATGGAATGAGTGGGCTGAAGGCGCTCACTTGGAGCCGGATCAAAGGTACGGATATGCCTATCTGAACGCGTTGCGGAACGGCCTGCTTGGCAAGGAGTCGGAAGCCGTCATCTCTTCAAGCTCACCAGTTTTCAAGGAGTCTCTCGCAGTAATTTTACACGCGTACTACCTTGATGTGCTTGAAGATATTTTAGATCGCGTACGCAAATTGACTTGTCCGTTTCACCTTTTTCTCACCGTCCCAACGGACCGCAGTACGGCGGCGAGAAAATTATTAGCTAAACACCAGATTAACGGTACTGTTATTGAATGCCAGAATCGCGGGAGGGATGTGCTGCCTTTTCTTAAGGCCTTAAGATTGGCCCAAGGCTATGGTTACGAGATCATTCTTAAACTTCACACCAAGAAATCTTTGCACCGGGTGGATGGGGACGCGTGGCGTGACGATATCTATGAACAATTGACCAAGCCAGACCAGGTTCAGCACGTCATTGCTGCGTTTAAGAATAATCCAGTCTTGGGGCTTGTAGGCCCCGACCGCCATATCGTCAGCATGGATACCTACATAGGGTCCAATCGCAAGAGCATCATGGAGCTCGCGCGGCATATGGGTGTCCACTCAGAGGATGTCATAATGGGTATACCGTTTATCGCAGGCACAATGTTCTTTGCACGCATCGCCGCCCTTGAGCCCCTGATCGCGCTTCGTCTGAACGATTTCGATTTTGACGAGGAGGCCGGTCAGACCGACGGCACTCTGGCTCACGCAATCGAGCGCGCAATCGCAATAAGCTGTGTTCGCTCCGGGCACGAATTGACTTCTGTAGAAAGCGCAACATCGGAAGCGGATCTTTTCGTGAACAATCAATATGCTCATGCGGATCCATCCAACGATATCGGAACTGGCAACTGAGGCTATGATAGACCTGTACATTCACATGGGCCTCCCCAAGACGGGAACCACCTCAATACAAAGATATTTGGCACAGTTCGATTCCCAGCTGGAGAAGGATGGTCTCCTCTATCCTCGTGCAGGACGCTTCGACGATGGGCACCATTCGCTCTTTCCATTGGGCGCCCAGGCCGAAAGAAAGCTGTTCGCCAACCTGAGAAAAGAACTCATTGCAAGTCCAGCAGAACGCGCAGTGATCAGCTCTGAGAACGCATTTTACTCGAACGAGGAGAACGTTCGAGCCTTGTTGACCGCAATAGATATCCGACCTCAACTGATATTTTATGCGAGACCGCAAATCGAGGCTGTTGAATCTGCATTTCTCCACCGTCAGAAGGTGGGACTGCCCTATAATGGCAATATCCGAGATTTCTATAAGCTTCACCGAAGATCTTTCGATTACGCTCTAAAAATCGAACAACTTATCTTTTGGTCCTCGGCAAAAGGTGTGGTCATAAGGCTATACACGCCTGAAAGGGCGAAACGTAGCGCCGTGAGCGATTTCCTGGGAATATTCGACCTATCGCTTCCGGAGGGCTACGTTGAAAAACGCCATAATCAGAGTATCAACTGGCGTTACTCCAATATAATTTCCCTTCTAGATAGCGACTCCAATGTCATCAAAAACAGGAGCGCTATCATTAATCAAATGATCATGGATTCGCAAACAATCCCTCAGTCCGGCTCGGGTGACCAAAGCTTGATGGATGCCGATCTCAGAGAGACTATCAAGCGCGATTACCTGGCTTCCAATCAGCGTCTGCTCAAGGAATTTGTTTCCAGCGAAGACGAAGCGGTTTTCGTTGAGCGCTTTATCAATTGAACGCTTTTTTGAGGACAGCCTGCATTTCCAGAGGAAGCACCTATGCCACATTATGAATTTCAGGGCTTTTGCCCTATCTGCGAAAAACCAAGTCTGTTCAGCTCGGAGAGTGGCTGGTACCGCGACAATCTGTTCTGCTCCGGTTGCCGCTCGATTCCGCGAGAGCGCGCGCTTTCGTTAATTCTTGATGAAGTAAGACCGGATTGGCGCAATCAAAAAATACATGAGTCTTCACCCGCATTGCGCGGCATTTCCCTCAAGATGCGGCGCGAATGCGCGCAATACATTGGAACACAATTTTACCCCGATGCTCCCTTCGGGGAAATCGTACGTGGCTTTCGCAATGAAAACCTGGAAAGGCTGACCTTTCCCGACAATGCATTCGATATCTTCGTGAGCCTGGACGTCATGGAGCACGTAAATTATCCCGAGAAAGTATTCGCCGAAAGCGCGCGGACGCTCGCAACAGGCGGAGTTTGCATTTTTACGGCTCCGACATACAAAAATCGCGTCGTTACCGAGCGCCGAGCCGTTTATCTGGAAGATGGCACACCGGATTTTTTGGGAAACAAGCCCGAGTACCACGGCAACCCTGTCTCTGACAAAGGGGCTCTTGTGACGTTTCACTACGGTTACGACCTGCCGGAGCTTATTCGAGAGTGGTCGGGAATGGATACACGTACCTATCGTTTCCATGACCACAAGCATGGCGTTATCGGCGAATTCACCGAGGTATACGTGTGTTGGAAACGGGGATGAGAAGTTCGGCTGGAGAGAAGCCGATGATTACTCGGATCGGCATCGGCAGGACCGGTGTTGGTCGGATCTTCCTGGCTTCATTGCTGCAATTCCTCTTCCGCTACCGCCGGACTGCATTAGGGCCATTGTGGCTGCTTATTGGTCCATCGCTTTTTATTGCCCTTCTTGGTCTGTTGTATTCAGAGATCAGTTCGATTGAACCAAGGGTCTTTATTCCGCATCTGGCGGTCGGTCTTGTTTTGTGGACCTTGTTTCAAAGTTTCGTGACCGGATCAGCGACCGTGTTTCAACGCGGTCGCGCTCAGATCATGCAAGGCGCACAGACCACAAGGGAGATTGTCGCAACCGATGTCGTGACTACGTTTCTTTCCTTTCTGCACCAGGTTCCAATTATCATCGCCGTGTTTGTGATTTATCGCCTGCAATTATCATGGACAGCACTGGAAAGCCTGATCGGTCTCGCGCTGATTCTGGCAAATGGCATTTGGGTGACCCAAGTGTTCGGCATCCTGGGTGCGCGATATCGTGATCTGGCAGAAATCTTCCAGGCGCTGATGCGTATCGCCTTTCTTGCCACTCCCATTATCTGGATGCCGGGCGAAGGGGGGCGAGATGGCCTCATGGGCGCATTCCTTGTATTCAACCCCTTCTACCATTTCATTGAGATTGTCCGTGCGCCACTGCTCGGTAATGAAATTCAAGCCTTAAGCTGGATGATTGTCCTGTCTGTCACCGTGATCGGATTCGTCGTTGCGCGCGTCATGACCAGACGCTATGCCCATTTCATCCCTTTGTGGATCTAAGAGGCTTTCGCGTATTGAGTATGAACCAATCCAAACAGACACCACTCATAGTGTCGCGGCAACTGAGCCTGCATATCCCGGTCATCAAGCCTTCTGAGCGTAGTCTGATGGCAAACCCGTCTCGGATAATATCAGATCTGTATCTGTCGCGCAGCAAGCGATCCATGGCGACATTGATCGATTCGGTCAGCTTCACCCTCGCCCCTGGAGAGCGGCTGGGTCTCATCGGGTCCAACGGCGCAGGCAAGAGCACATTGCTCAGGGTGCTTGCAGGTATTTATCGACCAAGTTCGGGCCAGCTCACGGTCAACGGGACGGCCAAGGGCTTGTTCGATATTTCTCTCGGGATGCACCCGGAAGCCACCGGGCTTGAAAACATCTATATGCGCGGATTGCAGATGGGCCTGTCTCTCAAGCATATCCGAACATTGATTCCGCAGGTGATGGCGTTCTCGGAATTGGTAGATGACATCGAGAAACCGCTTGCGGCTTACTCCACTGGCATGCGGCTGAGGCTCGCCATTGCTGTGTCGACCATGATCGAGCCGGACATTCTGCTTCTCGACGAGTGGATTGGCGCAGGCGACGCCGCCTTCAACGCCAAAGTCAGGAACCGGATGATGAACCTTGTGGAAGGCAGCAGGGGACTGGTGCTGGCCACTCATAATACCGGTCTGATGAAATCGCTTTGTACTCACGGCATGGTCCTGGACAAAGGCCGGTCTATATTCATCGGACCTGTAGAAGATGCGCTGGCTTTCTATAAGGACCGAGTGGCCACAGGCAACCCGCCATCCCCTCCAGCGGGAAGGCCCTGACCTTTCGGTAAGGCGCCCCCCCGATGCTCACGCCCGGTCGACTGTCTGACGCTGCTGGCCCAATCCCTTGATGCCCAGTTCGATGGTCTCGCCGCCCTTGAGATAGGTCTGCGGCTTCTGGCCCATGCCGACGCCGGGGGGCGTGCCGGTGGAGATCACGTCGCCGGGCTGCAGGCTCATGAACTGGCTCACATAGCTGACCAGATGCTGCACCCCGAAGACCATCGTCCTGGTGGATCCATCCTGGTAGCGGTGGCCATCGACCTCGAGCCAGAGATCGAGGTCCTGCGGATTGGCGATCTCGTCGCGCGTCACCAGCCAGGGGCCGATCGGGCCGAAGGTATCGCAGCCCTTGCCCTTGTCCCAGGTGCCTGCACGCTCGATCTGGAATTCGCGCTCGGAGACATCGTTGACGACGCAGTAGCCGGCGACATGATTCATCGCATCGGCCTCGTCGATGTAGACGCCACCCTTGCCAATGATGACGCCGAGCTCGACCTCCCAGTCGGTCTTGACCGACTTGCGCGGGATCAGCACCGTGTCGTTGGGGCCGCAAATGGCGCTGGTGGCCTTCATGAAGATGACCGGTTCCTTGGGGACTTCCGCGCCGGTCTCGGCGGCGTGATCGGAATAGTTGAGACCGATGCAGATGAATTTGCCGACCTGCCCGACGCAAGCGCCGATGCGGCCAGCCTCGAGTTCCGGCAGGGTTTGCGGATCGATGGCTGCAATCTTTTCCAGGCTTTCGGGCAACAGCGCCTCGCCGGCAATGTCTGTAACAATCGACGACAGGTCGCGGGGCTTGCCCGCGGCGTCGAGAATGGCGGGTTTTTCCTGTCCGGGGGCGCCGATACGAAGCAGTTTCATGGGGTCTGTTCCTTGTGTCTGGATCGGCTTGTGCCGTGATTGGGCGGTCAGGCCGTTGCCGTCCGGGGCGGCGTGCAAATGTCCGGATCAAGTGATAGCGGTTTCATCCCGGGAAAAAAGCCGTTGGCAGGCGGCCTGGATGCCGCCCGGCCGGCACGTTTCATACCGTCCAGCCGCCATCGATGGCACAGGCCTGGCCCGTGGTGAAGGTGGCGTTGGCGAGATAGACTGCAAGATCGGCGATCTCCTCGGGCAGGCCGATGCGGCCCATCGGCTGGCGCGCGATGAAGGCCGCGCGGGCCGTGTCATAATCGCCCATCGCCCGCATCCGCTCCTGCAGCGAGGGGCTTTCGACCGTGCCGGGGCAGATGGCGTTGCAGCGGATTCCCTGGCCGATATAGTCCGCGGCGACGGACTTTGTCAGGCCGATCACGGCTGCCTTGGAGGTGGAATAGGCGAAACGGTTGGGCACGCCCTTGATCGAGCTTGCAACCGACGACATGTTGATGATCGCCCCGCCTCCCCGCTCCAGCATCGCCGGCAGTACCGCGCGGATGGTGCGGATCATGGCGCGCACATTGAGATCCATGGCGAAGTCGAACTCCTCGTCGGTCATCTCGAGGATCGAGCCCGCATGGACGAAGCCCGCGCCGTTGAACAGGACATCGATCGGGCCGGTCGCTTCAACCGACGCAGCGATGTCGGCCGCATCAAGGACATCAAGCCTGCGCGTCGTGATCCCGGCTTCGCCCGCAAGTTCGGCGAGCGTCGTCTCGTTGATGTCGGTGGCGATGACCCGCGCACCTTGCGCCGCGAAGGCAAGCGCAGTGGCGCGGCCGATGCCTTGTCCCGCAGCGGTCACAAGGACGGTCTTGTCCTTTACCCAATCTGCCATTTCTCACTCCATTCCATTGCGCTCAGGCCGACTTTGTGTGGTCAATGTAGATGTGCTCGGCAAAAAGCACCACCTTGCAAACCGGTTTTACCCCACATCCTTGCGCATCGGTTTGGCTCTGCAGCAAAGGGAGGCGGCGGTTGCGTCGAACAGCAGCGCATTTTCCAGCTTTGTGGCGAGGCCACAGGCGCGTTTCGGGCTGGAGGCTTCGTTGAGCGGCTTGCCGCCCGATATTCATGCTGATTGCAGTGTTGTTTCCGGACGCAATGCCGGCGCGCGGACTTGTCAGCTATCGGCCGCAATGCAATAAAAAGCCTGACGTCGACCCTTTACCATTTCATTGAACCGGGAGTTTACTTTGACCTTCACTGAAATTACCGCGGGCGGCCGTGCGACGATTCTTGCGGCAGCCATTGCGGCAGGATTGACGATATGGATGACACCAGCATTTGCCCAGACCACGGCCAGGCCTTCAGCGACCACCGAAGCGCCCAAGAGCAACTGGTCCGTCAATTGCGGTGCGGGTGAAACCGCGGATGCGCCACTCGTGTGCCAGATGATGCAGAATGTCGTGGTGCAGGAATCCAACCAGAGGCTTCTGACTGTCGTGGTGCGTCCACAGGCCGACTCGCCCAATCACACCCTGACGCTTGCCTTGCCGCATGGCGTGGATTTCATCAAGGGCGTGGAAGTGGCGGTCGACGACAAGGAGACCTTCACCGTTCCGGTGCAGACCAGCAACCCGCAGGGCGCTTTCTCGAACCTGCCGATCAGCGATGCACTGCTGGCCGACATCAAGGCCGGCTCGTCCATCAAGTTCAGCTTTCAGTCCGTCTCCGGGCAGACCTTCGCGGTGCCAATCAGCCTGATCGGCTTTTCGTCCGCCTATGAAAAACTCACCGCCAACTGAAGGCCCTGACCGGCGACATTCAGGGCGATTTCGGCGACCGGAAGTTTCTTCAGCAAATGCGTCGCCCGCGACGGGGCGTCGTTTCGCGATTGCGTGTTTTCCAAATCCACTATTCCAGCGGCGAGATTCCGGCCCTTTCGGGCTGCCGGTTCGATGACAGCGCCTGGCAATTCGGCGGTGAGGCGGCCGATACGATCGGCTTTCTTTCCTGCATGTATCAGGGCGGCTTCGACCGGCTGATCGAGGCGACCTTTCACGAGATCCGCTGCGGCACCTTGATCGGCCAGCCGGCCGAGCCCAATCCGCAGCCCTCGGCATCGGCATCGGCAGCGCCAGTCGCGGCGGGACTGATGAAACCGTTGCGGATTTTCCGCGGTCCCAAACAGGAGCAGTGACGATGATAGCCGAGAACTTCGAAAGGCTGGACGGCCAGACATTCACCGTCACCTCGGTCGAGCCGGCACAGCAGCTTCGACTGATCGAGGTGCTGCGCAAGGGCAAGGGCGAGCGCATTGGCGGGGCGTTCTCGGTGTTGTGGGAGTCCGACAGTCAAGCAATGCTGCCGCAGGGTACCTACGACATGACCGATGACGATCCGGGCGAAATCCAGCTGTTCATCGTGCCTACTTACCTGCGCACGCCCCGCGATCGCGCTCCAATCAAATTGGCATAGGTTTTTGCCCCGGATTCGGCTTGTTAAGATTCGCCGAATATGATCATTCCCAACACCAGAGTACATCGTAACGCCAGGATTGATCCATGACACCTTCCCTGAAACCCGCCCTGACCTGCCTCCTCGCCGCCCTTGCGATCTGCGGTGCCGGCCAGGTGAGCGCCCAGGACCAGGCTTCGGCGCAGGTCCGGCCCGGCATAGTTTTCGAGCTGGGCGCCGGCGGCAAGATGGTGCCGAGCTATTTCGGCTCGAGTGATCTCATCCTGTCTCCCGTTCCCCTGTTGCGGATGAAGCGGCTGACGCTGCCGAACGGCTTCACCCTGGGCGGCGGCAGCGAGGAAGGGTTTTCTCTCAGCCCCGCGATAGACGTGATCTCCGAACGCTCGGTCAAGGATTCGCCGGAACTCGTCGGGCTCAATACCATCGACACCGCCGTCGAACTCGGCGTGGCGGCCAAGTTCCAGACAGAACATTTCCGCATCATGGGCGAAGTGCGGCGTGGATTTGGCGGGCATGAGGGCTTTCGCGGCGAGATCGGCGCGGACCTTATCGTCAGGGCCGGGGAGCAATGGACCTTTCATGGCGGGCCGCGGCTGAATTTTGCCGATTCCAAGTTCACCAACACCTATTTCGGCGTCAGCGCGGCGGAAGCTTCCCCGCGGTTTCCCGCGACCACCGCCGGCGGCGGGCTCATGAGCGCCGGCCTCGAAGCCGGTGTGCGCTACCAGATGGATGCGAACTGGGCGGTCGAGGCGGAGGCCGGATGGTCGCGGCTGACGGGCGACGCGGCCAAATCACCGATCACGGCGCAGGGCTCGAAAGACCAGTTCAGCCTGTCCTTCGGCGTGTTGCGCCGCTTCGACATCGCCTTCTGATCAGCGGCCGATTGGCCGCATCCGATTGTTCTCCAGCCGCCACATAAGATACAGATAATGTGATCCGAGTTGATTCGGGCCTGTGACCGCCTGCCCCATCCAGGGTGCGGGCAGCCCTGCATGGATCGGCAGGGCCCTGATGCGTCCCGGATCGCCCATCGGCAACAAGTGGTTCGACATGATGATCAATCCCGACGATCGCAATTTTTTCCAGTCCGAAGGCTACCTGATGATCAAGGGGTTTTTCGACTTCGATAAGGACATCCTGCCGATCCAGCGCGACGCCTATGAAATCATCGGGCTGGTTGCCAGAAGACACGGGGTGGAGCTTGAGCGGCAGCCGTTCCATCCTGACACTTTCGATCGGGACTATTACAGGCTGCTCGAAACCGACCGCCGCTACGCCGCCGAGGTCTACGACCTCACCAAGCAGATCCCGTCCTTCCTGCGGCTGATTTCAAGCGAAAAGTCGGAAGAGCTGTTCAGGACGCTGCGTGGAACGGATCACGCCGGGATCGGGGCCGCCTCCTACGGCATCCGCATCGACAATCCGAATGAGGACAAGTTCCGCTCGCACTGGCATCAGGAATTCCTATATCAACCGCAAAGCGCGGATGGGATCGTTTTCTGGACGCCTTTGGCGCCTGTTCGCGACGACATGGGGGCCGTCATCATCCTGCCGAAGTCGCACAAGGACGGGCTATGCGTCTACTCAAGGGGTGATGCCTACGCCCACAAGCAGGGCGCCTATCAGATCGGCATTCACGACGAGGCGGCAGTCGTCGGCAAGTATGAGCAGATTGCCCCGCTGACCGAGCCGGGCGATTTGCTGATCATGGATTTCCTGACCATACACGCTTCCGGCGAAAACCGCTCCACTCGGTCGCGATGGTCAGTCCAGAGCCGCTTCTTCAATTTCAAGGATCCGATCGGCATGAAATTGGGATGGAAGGCCTCAATTACGACCGGCACGAATGTGGAAGAGCTTTTTCCGGACAATTTTGTGAGCGAAACCTGATTATGGCCGTCTGTAATGTTTGCGGGAAGCCGCTTGGCGCACCGGTTTACACTGGCAACGCGCGCACCTCCATTACCACCATGAACAAGATAATTGAAGGACAGACCGAAGTCTTCCATTGTCAGTCATGCGATCATCTTCAAACCGCCGAATTGCCCGAAATTGAGCGCTTTTATGCTGAAGAATATTCTATCAATGAGGATGGGTTGGATGACGACCAACTTTATGAAGTCCGGGATGGAAAAGAGGTTTATCGCTCGGAACACCAAGCAAGCGTTCTGATCTCAAAGCTTGACCTAAGCGACGCCCCGAAGGTCTTGGATTATGGCGCCGCCAAAGGCGCGACCTTGCGCAAGCTTGTTGCGGCTGAACCGCGTGTGATTCCCTATCTGTTTGATGTCACCAGAAGGTACGAAGCATTCTGGCGTGACTTTCCAAATGAAGCACAATGGGCTTCTTTCAATATCAATCGCGAATGGATCGGCACGCTTGATGTTGTGACTTCCTTCTACGCGCTGGAACACATCCCACGCTTGGGTGACGTGCTTGCCGAGATTTACTCTCTGCTGCGCCCGGGCGGCACATTCTATTTCATCGTCCCAAACACCTATGCAAACTGGGCAGATTTTATCGTTGCCGACCATGTAAACCACTTCAGCCGTAGTTCTCTAGAAGTGATGCTGCTCCGTGCAGGGTTCAGCGACATTGTGATTGACGATGAAGCGCACGCATCGGCTTTTGTGGTGCACTGCAAGGCCGTCGATCGGCAATCAGGCGCGCATCCCGAAATCTCTTTGTCAACTGACCAGGTCACCCAACTCGCCGCGTTTTGGTCTTGCGCCCAAGATGGCATCACGCAACAAGAGAGTAGGTTGCCGCCCGATGGAGATATCGCTGTATACGGCGCGGGAGTTTATGGAAATTTCATTCTTGCCTGTCTGAAACGACCCGAACGAGTGGCCTGTTTTTTGGATCAGAACCGATTCTTGCAGGGCAAGGAAGTCAATGGCATTCGGATTATCCATCCCGACGCGATTCCCGACAGTGTGATTGGCGTTTTTGTTGGACTGAATCCACGTCATGCGCACAGCATCATAGAATCAGTTCAAAGTCTGCAATCGAAGAAAATTCCGTGCTTTTTCCTGGATTGACTGTTAAATAAACAAGACTGTGTCATTGCAAATTCCATCGCTTTCTCACACAGCTGCGGATCAGCAGAGTCAATGGAACAGCCCGCCAAAGACGCCGGTACCAGCGGTCCCGAAAGAGCTGCTTTCCTTCGCAACTACGAAGGAGCTGATTTCGGCATGCTCGCGGAAATCAGGCGCGACCCGTCGACTAATGCCATGCTCTTGACCATTGTAGAGAGAACCGACGACGCGGCAGTGCAGGAATGGATAGATCGGCGGCAGGCTGAGCCGGCCGGGCTTTTCAGGATCGTCGCGGATGGACATACAGGCATGGGGGTGGGCTTCATCCAGATTAGCCAAGTCCATCGCAAGAATGGTGTCGGGTACGGCGGACTGGCGGTAACACCTCGGAACCATGGTCAGGGGTTCGGCCGTGCAGCGTTGAACGCTCTTGTCCGGCTCGGGCTCGGGGAACTTGGATTGCGGAAACTGATGGCGGAGATCAGATCCGACAATGTCGCGTCAATTCAACTGCACCTCGCTGCAGGTTATCGTGCCATAGGAACCATGTCGCACCATTTCTTGGATGCCGATGGATCAGCACATGACGTCATACTGTTCGAAAAGCTGCTCTGAGCCAAACTGTCGGCGGGTTTAATGACCCCAACAAGGCTCTTCGATGAAAGCCGCCCCCCTCTCACAGCGTCGCGGTGCTGTTGTCCTCGATTGAATCGGAGTCGGATCCGAGTTTCTCCAGCGCCAGATCGAGCTGCTTGAGGTCGTCGCCGGTTTCAATGTCGTCGACCATGGCGCTTTCGCTTGCCGCACGCATCTCCGCGCGGGCGTCCTGACGCAATTTCTCGAGCTGGTTGATCTTTTCAGATTTCGCGAGCTCCGGATCTTCGACAATCTTGCTGATGACGTCGCTGATGTTCTGGTGAACCATGGTTTTCATCCTTTTGCGAAAGCAGGGCCTGACGACAGGCAGCGGAAACCACCGCCACGTCGTGCCGGTTGTCCTCTTCAACGCGGCAGACGCGCTCCGGTTCCCTCCTGCATCAAACCCCTCCCCTTGCGGGTACCACCACCTGGCTGGGAAGACTTCCTGATGATCCGGTCGCGCCCACGGAAAGCGGCAGGAGACCATGACCGGGAATGGATCAGGGCCGCTTCAGCGGCCGCCGGGTCGAAAGATACAGATTGGTCTCGCTGGAGGTGATCCCCTCGAACCGGCGCATGCGCACCAGGGTATCGTCGAGCTCCTGCAGAGTGTCGGTCGCCAGCTCGACGATCAGGTCCCAGCGGCCATTGGTGGAATGGACCGCCTGCACGGCGGGCATGCCCTGCAGATGGGCGATGATGCGTTCGGTGCCGCGGCCCTCGATGCCGATGAGGGTGAGCCCCCTGATCGGCGCCGCCGAGACGTCGGCGCGGGTGAGAACCGTGAAGCCGGCGATCTCGCCGCTCGCCATCAGCCGTTCGATGCGGCTGCGCACCGTGGCGCGCGCCAGTTTCAGCCGGGTGGCGAGATCGGAAATAGAGGCGCGGCCGTCGCGCCTGAGCTCGGCGATCAGGCGAATATCGATATCGTCCAGATTAGACATGGGTTGTTACCGATCTGATGGATTGGCTTTTCGAATTGATCATAATTCGGCAAATCGATTGTGCAAAGAGCCAATATCGACGGCGGAGCCGGGTTGAAACCGGTTTAAACCGGAGCGTCCGCCGGGAGCGGATTGCCAAAATGGCAAACCCGGCTGACAGAAGCGCGGTTTTGCCCTGCGCACCGGCAAAATTCCCTCTTCAAACCGCCAGTCGCCTCTGCGACGGCTTGGGAAAAGAGGGACCATCATGAACCAGCATTGCATCTTGATCGGCGCACCGGTCGACAGCGGACAATCCAATCCGGGCTGCCTGATGGGGCCGGCGTCATATCGGGTGGCAGGTCTCGCTGCCACGCTTGAGGAACTCGGCTGTAGCGTCAGCGATCGCGGCGACGTGGCGCCGCGGCCTGCGGCAGAGGCGCGCTGCCCGAACCCGGCGGTGCATCACCTCACCGAGACGGTTGCGTGGACCCATGCCCTGGCTGCGGCCGCACGCGACGCCATGGACGCGGGATTTCCGATCTTCCTCGGGGGCGATCACAGCCTGTCGCTCGGCACGGTGGCAGGCGTCGCAACCCATGCGGCGGACCAGAACCGGCCGCTGTTTGTGCTGTGGCTCGATGCCCACAGCGATTTTCACACGCCGGTCACCACCAGGTCCGGCAATCTGCATGGCACGCCCGTCGCCTATATCGCCGGATGCAGCGGCTTTGACGCCTTCCCGCCGTTTCCGGCCCCGGTGCCGGTGGCGCGGATCTGCATGTTCGGCATCCGCTCGGTCGATCCGGACGAGCGCGCGGCGCTGCACGATCACGGGCTCACGCCGGTGGACATGCGCGAACTCGACGAGCGCGGCTTCGTCGCCCCGCTCAAGGGCTTTCTCGACACAGTCCGTGAGGCAAACGGGCTTCTGCATGTCTCGCTCGACGTGGATTTTCTCGATCCGGCGATCGCGCCGGCGGTCGGCACCACCGTGCCTGGCGGCGCGACCTTCCGGGAAGCGCATCTGGTGATGGAGATGCTGCATGAATCCGGGCTCGTCAGCTCGCTCGACCTGGTCGAGCTCAACCCGTTTCTCGACGAGCGCGGCCGCACCGCGCGGCTGATGGTCGACCTCACCGCCAGCCTGATGGGCCGCAAGGTGTTCGACCGCGTCAACCGCAGCGCCTGACTTCAAACCAGACAAGACATCCTCAGCAGGAGACACCCCATGACCCCGCCTTCACACCTCGCCTATGTGCCGTTCATCAGCGTCGAGAACATGATGCGGCTGGTGCATTCGATCGGCGTCGAAACCGTGCTCAAGGAACTGGCCGACGCGATCGAGCATGATTTCACCCGCTGGCCGCTGTTCGACAAGACGCCGCGCGTGGGCAGCCATTCCGATGTGGGCGTGATCGAATTGATGCCGACCTCGGACGGCGAGTTCTACGGCTTCAAATATGTCAACGGTCACCCGACCAACACGAAGCAGGGCCTGCAGACCGTCACCGCCTTCGGGCTGCTCGCCCAGGTCTCGTCTGGCTATCCGGTGCTGCTGTCGGAAATGACCGTGTTGACGGCGCTCAGGACAGCGGCGACCTCGGCGATGGCGGCGCGGCATCTCGCTCCCAAGGGCGCCAAGGTGATGGCGCTGATCGGCAATGGCGCGCAGTCAGAATTCCAGGCGATGGCATTCAAGGCGGTCGTCGGCATCGAGGAAGTGCGGCTCTACGATATCGATGCCGCCGCCACGACGAAATGTGCCCGCAACCTCGAAGGCTCCGGGTTGAAGGTGACTGTCTGCCGCTCCTCTCAGGAAGCGATGGAGGGGGCGCAGATCGTCACCACCTGCACCGCCGACAAGCAATACGCCACGATCCTGACCGACAACATGATCGGCGACGGCATCCACATCAACGCCATCGGCGGCGACTGCCCCGGCAAGACCGAACTGCACAAGGACATCCTGCTGAGGTCGCAGATCTTCGTCGAATATCCGCCGCAGACCCGCATCGAAGGCGAGATCCAGCAGATGCCGGACGACCATCCGGTCACCGAGCTGTGGCAGGTGATCACCGGCGCAGCGGAGGGCCGGACATCGGCGTCGCAGATCACGCTGTTCGACGGCGTCGGCTTCGCCATCGAGGATTTCTCGGCGCTCAAATATGTCCATGAACGGGCGCTCAAGACCGGCCATTTCGTCCAGCTCGACATGATCGCCGATCCCGACGATCCGCGCGACCTGTTCGGCATGCTGGCGCGCGCGGTCGAGCGGACCTGAGCCGGAGGATCCGTGGCGGGAGCGGCGTGAGCGGTCTTGGCGAACCGTCCGGCAGCGGGTAAAGCAGCGGCATGGATCAGACAGAACAAGACGCGCCGCCCATCCGCCTGCTGGTTGACGCCGACGCCTGCCCGGTGCGGGAGGAATGCGTCAAGGTGGCGCTGCGCCATGGCGTGCGCGTCACCTTCGTCTCCAACAGCTTTTTCCGCATCGAGACGGATCCCTTGGTCGAGCGTGAAATCGTGCCGGGCAATTTCGACGCCGCCGACGACCGCATCGTCGAGCATGTGACCCGACGCGCCGTGGTGGTGACCGCCGATATCCTGCTCGCCGAACGCTGCCTGAAGGCGGACGCCGCGGCAGTAATGAGCCACACCGGCAAGCCGTTCACCCCTGATTCCATCGGGATGGCGGTGGCAACACGGGCGATCATGGCCGACCTCAGGGCCGGCGGCGCGCAGGTCGGAGGTCCGGCGCCATTTTCACGGGCTGACCGGTCGCGGTTTCTCTCGGCGCTGGATCTGGCGCTGGTGCGGTTGAAGCGCCACGGCTGAGAGTTTTCAAGCCGCTGATTTTCGCGCCGCACAGGGCAATCGGCCCTGCTTTCTGTTTTATCTGGACAATCCGCGCCGCGCGCGGTCAAGTGGGATAAAGTCTGATCGGGGGATACGGACCATGGCCTATGTGGACATGCTCAAGACATTTGTGCGCGTGTACGAGCTCGGCAGCATGTCGGCGGCAGCGCGCGACCTGAGGGTTTCTGCCGCAGTCTCCTCAAGCCGCATCTCGGATCTGGAGAAGAGCCTCGGCGTGCGGCTGTTCAACCGCACCACGCGCAGCCTGCGCGCCACGGCGCATGGCGAACTGTTCTACAAGGGTGCGATCAAGATCCTCGATACGATCCGCGAGGTCGAGGGCGGCATCGCGGAAATCACCGCGCATCCCAAGGGCACCCTGTTCATTTCCGCGCCGCTGGCGCTGGGCAAGAGACTGGTGGCGCCGCTGATCCCCGGTTTCAAGACGGAATATCCCGACATCAACGTGCGGCTCAGGCTGTCAGACCGCAAGGTCGACATCGCCCAGGAGGGGCTTGATGCTGCCTTCGTGCTCGGGCCGCTGCCGGATTCGGACATGCGGGTCCGGGCGATCCACGAGTTCGAGCGCGTGCTGGTGGCTTCTCCAGCCTATATCAAGAAGCACGGCATGCCCGCGACCGGCGACGAGATCATCGCCGAAGCGCACAAATGCCTGCTGCTGCGCTATCCCGGCGCCACCGAATTCTACTGGAACCTGTTTGTCGATGGCGAGATCCGCGGCTTTCATCCGGAAGGCTCGCTCGAAAGCGATGATGGCGATGTGCTGACCGCCTGGGCGCTGGCCGGCTGCGGCATCGTCAACAAGACCCGCTATGACGTCGCCAGCCAGCTTGACGCGGGAACGCTGATTGAGGTGGCCCGCGCCACGCCGCCGACACCGCAGCCGTTTTCCTGCCTCTATCCGCACAAGCGGCTGCAGGACCCGAAGGTCAAGCTGTTCATCGACCATGTGATCAAGGGAGCAAGGGCGGAGATAGAGCGGGTGGCAGCTTCAACATCTTCCGGAAAAATTTGAAACCGAAACCCATTTTCTTTGCATACAATGATCTGAGATCCGGACCTGTCGATCCGGACAGTCCTTGCCAGGAGTCCGAAGATGAGTGAGCCCATGCCGGCGCAGCTTCCCCCTTTCGCGCGAAACGCGGTCAACCTCGCCTCCGCGGGGCTTGGGGCCAAGGCACTGTTTGCCACCGACGAGTTCTTCGCACCGCTTGAGCGCATGCTCGCCGACCAGCCGGCCGTGTTCATCGAGGACAAGTATGACGACAACGGCAAGTGGATGGATGGCTGGGAGAGCCGCCGCAAGCGGGTGCTGGGCCATGATTTCGCAATCATCCGGCTCGCGACCGCCGGCCGGATCGATGGCTTTGATGTCGACACCTCGCATTTCACCGGCAATTACCCGCCGGCCGCGCGTATCGAGGCCTGCAATGTGGCGAGCGATCCGGATGAGTCCACGGTCTGGACCGAGGTGCTGGCGACATCGCCGCTGGGGCCAAGCGCGCATCATTACCTGGCCTCGCAATCCTCGGAGATCTACACCCATGTGCGCCTGCACATCTATCCCGATGGCGGCGTGGCGCGGCTTCGGGTCTATGGCCAGCCGTTCCTCGACCACTCGCGGGTCGGCGACGGCGAGATCGAACTCTCCGCCTCGCTCAATGGCGGACGCATCATCGGCTTCTCGGACGCCCATTACGGCGCCTATCACCGTTTGCTGGCGCCGGGCCGCGGGCTCAATATGGGGGACGGCTGGGAGACCAGCCGCAGGCGTGTTCCGGGCAATGAATGGATCGTCATCGCGCTTGGCGCCCGCGGCGTGATCTCGCGGGCGATCGTCGACACTGCCTACTACAAGGGCAATTTTCCCGACAGCTGCTCGATCCAGGCCGCCGACATGAGCGAATTCGGAACCGATGCGGGCGACGCCCTCATCACCGCCTCGATGTTCTGGCCGGATCTGATCCCGCAGCAGAAGCTCAAGGCCGATCATATCCATGATCTGTCGGCGGATGTACTCGACATCGGCCCGGTCACCCATGTGCGGCTCAATATTTATCCCGACGGCGGCATCAGCCGGCTGAAACTGTCGGGACACCTCGCCTGACGCCGGATCAAGATTGTGATCAGGCGTCGGCCTGCGCAGCCTGACGAATGGCCGAAATGTTCTGGGCCCAATCAGACTCGCCCGAGCCCTTGAACACGGCCGAGCCTGCGACCAGCACGTCGGCGCCCGCAGCGGCGACCAGCGGCGCGGTGGCGGGCGTGACGCCGCCGTCTATCTCGATGTGGATCGGGCGATCGCCGATCATCTTTTTCACCCGCGCCACCTTGTCCACCACCGCCGGGATGAAAGCCTGCCCGCCGAAGCCCGGATTGACCGTCATCAGCAGAATGAGGTCGAGCCGGTCGAGCACGTATTCGATCACGCTTTCATGGGTCGAGGGATTGAGCGAGACGCCGGCCTTCTTGCCGAGCGCCCGGATCGCCTGCAGCGAGCGGTCGAGATGCTTCGTCGCCTCGGCGTGGACGGTGATGATGTCGCAGCCGGCTTCGGCGAAGGCCTCGAGATAGGGATCGCAGGGCTCGATCATCAGATGGCAGTCGAACACTGCCGTCGTGCGCGGCCGCACCGCCTTGACGATGCCGGGACCGAAGGTGATGTTGGGAACGAAATGGCCGTCCATCACGTCGAGATGGATCCAGTCGGCTCCGGCGCGCACCACGCCCTCGATGTCGTCGCCGAGACGCGAGAAGTCAGCCGACAGGATGGACGGGGCGATCAGCACGGGACGGGTCATGGCGGGTTCCTTGCGGTTGGGGCGCATCCGCCCTTGCTCTTGCGCGTTCGTTTGCCCGAACAGCCGTGCCGAGGTCAAGCGCGGCTGTGATTGCGCCTGTGCAAAGCCTGCGATCCCGGTGCGGTGCGGGTTGCCAGACCCCGGCCCCAGCGGGCAATCTCAGGCCAGATGACAGGAGCCCCGCAATGACCAGACCGCCGATCAGCCATTCCATCGTGTTCACCTACACCGACGATCTCGAGCGCGGATCGCGGTTCTTCCGCGAGGTGATGGAGCTCGATTTTGTCGTTGACCAGGGCGCCTGCCACATCTACCGGCTGACGCCGCTCAGCTATATCGGCGTGTGCAACCTGCCCGACCGGCCGCAGGGGACCGCCGGCGTGACGCTGACCATCGTTTCGCCCGATGTCGACGGCTGGCGTGACTTCCTCGAGGCCAAGGGCGTCACCTATGTGAGCGGCCCCGAGCACAGCGAAGAATTCGGCGTCTACTCGTCGCTGTTTCATTCGCCCGACGGCTACCGCGTCGAGATCCAGAGTTTTGACGACAAGGACTGGGACACGCGCATCGTTCCGGTCTGATCAGACGCGGATCGGCTCGCGGGTCATTTCCAGATGCAGCATGTCGCCGCTCCAGGGATTGGCCTCACACACCGCCTCGTCGAGTTCGACGCCAAGCCCCGGTTCGCTCGAGGGAATGACAAAGCCGTCGTCCCACTCGATCTTCTTTTTCAGCACCTCGGCGTGAAAACCGTCCCAGGTCTTGATCGATTCGAGCACGAGGAAATTGGGCAGCGTGGCCGCGAGCTGGATGTTGGCTGCGGCGACCAGCGGGCCGCAATAGCAGTGCGGGGCGATCTGGATGCCGAAGGCCTCGGCCATGCCGGCGATCTTCTTGGTTTCGAGCAGCCCGCCCGAGCGGCCGAGATTGGGCTGCAGGATCGCCGCTGCGCGGGCCTCGATGACGCGGGCGAATTCATGCTTGGTGACCAGCCGCTCGCCGGTGGCGACGGGAATGGATGTGGCGCGCGCAACCTCGGCCATGGCGGCAATCTGGTCGGGCGGCACCGGCTCCTCGAACCACAGTGGATCGGCGGCCTCGATGGCGCGGGCCATGCGAATGGCGCCGCTGGCGGTGAACTGGCCGTGGGTGCCGAACAGGATGTCGGCGCGGGTGCCCACAGCCTCGCGCACCGCGCGGACCATGCGCGCCGAGAGATCGATGTCGGTCAGCAGCGGCTGGTGCCCGCCCTGAACCCGGTAGGGCCCCGCGGGATCGAACTTGACCGCGGTGAAGCCCTGTCGCACCGCTTCAAGCGCAGCCGCGGCGGCGAGGTCGGGATCGTTGTAGACATTGACCGGGCTGTCGGTCGCGATCGGGTCGGCGCTGCCGGTGGCGGGATAGAGATAGGTGTAGGACCTCAGGCCCTCGTGCACCCGGCCACCCAGGAGCTTGTGCACCGGCTGGCCGGCCTCCTTGCCGATGATGTCCCAGCAGGCCATCTCGAGCGCCGAGCAGCAGGCCATCATGGTCATGTCGGGGCGCTGCGAGAAGCCCGAGGAATAGCAGAGCCGGAAGAAATTCTCGATGTCGTGCGGATCGCGACCGACCAGGTAGCGCGCCGCCACATCCTCCATCAGCTTTGCGGTCAGATGAGGGTCGAATGCCGCGTCATAGGCCTCGCCATAGCCCACGACACCGCCATCCGTCGTCAGCTTGACGAAAAGGAAATAGCGGCCGCCAGCCTGAGGTGGAGGGTTGGCGACCACAAAGGTCCGGACATCGGTGATTTTCATGGGGGCTCCGCAACAGGCTGCTCAAAACTGGCTGCACTCGATCAGGATTCAGCCGTGAAATCCAGCCCTTCCGCGATACTTCGTCTTCAAAACCGCACCAGGACCGCCGCACACAAACCTGCTTTGGGACAAGGATGGGGCAAGCTTGGCCTGACAGGGTGACCCGGCAAAGGCCTCACGCGAAGAAACCATATGATTCATCTTTCCATCTGCCTGCCCACCCGCAACAGGCAGAGTTATTGCATCGAGACGATCCGGGCGCTCGCCGAAAGTGGCGGCAAGGATTTCGAAGTCATCGTCGGCGACAATTCCGATGACAGCTCGGTGCTGGCCGATTTCTTTTCGAACGAACTCAAGGATTCCCGATTCCGCCTCGTCGGGCCCGCAGACACCGTTCTTTCCATGGTCGACAATTGGGAGCGGCTCATCGGCCTGACCAGGGGCCGGTGGCTCTCCGTGATCGGCGATGATGACTACATCGATCCAAGACTTGTGCTTCTGCTCAAATATTACGAGCGGCTTTATCCCGAAGTCGAATCGGTAAGCTGGGCCCGCATGAGCTACAACTGGCCCGACAATCGCCCGGACCCTGCATTGTCGGTCATCCCGGTTGCCCACGACACCTATGTGGCGGTCAAATCCATTGTGCAGGACCGGTTGTACCGGTGGTCGCAAGGCACCAAGCGTCCGGCCGTGGGCTTCGGCCTGTATCATGGCGCGGTTCGCAAGCCGGTCATGGAGCGGATCAAGCGCAAATATGGCGGGCGCTATTTCGAGCACCCGGTGGTCGACTACGAAAGCAGCTGCAAGATCATCCGGGAAGCCAGGATGCTGGTTCATTGCCAGCGGCCGTTCTCGGTTCTGGGCGCCTGCAAGGCGTCCAACTCCGCGGGCACCAAATCGCGCAAGACCATGGTTGAGCGGGTTAACACGTTCAAGGCTGAGTCCGAGGGCAAGGTCGACATGGACGACCCGGTGTTTCCGTTCCCGATCAGCGATCCCGGCACTTCGATCTGTTCATCCGTGGCATCCACGACATACTGGTTCTGCCGCACCTACGGCATCGACCTCACCAACTTTCCCGAGAATTTCGTTCGCGCCGCGATGGACGAGCTGAGCGGCATCATCATCGAGGAAGAGTACGAGCTCAAGAAGGCGTTCTTCGAGCGTGGTTTTGACGCATGGGACGGGGGCCGGTGGCGCGAAGCCTTCAAACCGATGGCGTTTTGGGGCGACCGTTCGCACAATGAGCTTTGCGGTGTGCTCAAGGACTATCTCTACATTCGTGAAGATGTGCCGCCTGCCCGGACGCCAGCGGAATTCTATCGCTTTGGCGAAGCCCTGATCATGCCTATCGAACACGTCGCCTCCGGCGCCCGGGTGTTTGCACGATGACCCGGCTGACAATCTGCATCCCCACCCGCAATCGCCAGAGCTACGCGATGGACGCGGTGCGCCACATGCTGGCCTCAAAGCGCGAGGATTTCGAGATTCTGGTCGCGGACAACTCCGATGACGCCGCTCCCCTGGCTGAATTCGTCGCGGAACGCAACGACAGCCGCCTGCGGCTGCTGCCGCCAGAGTCCAAGCCGCTGTCGATGCAGGACAACTGGGAACGCATGCCGCAGCATGCCCGCGGCGAATGGCTCAGCATCATCGGTGACGACGATTATCTCGACCCGGAACTGTGTGAAGCGCTGCGTGTCACCAGCGAACGGGTTCCAAACGCCGATGCCTTCACCTGGGGCCGCTCCTATTTCGTCTGGCCGGAAGCGCGGCCCAATCGCGAAATCACCCGGATTCCGACCGGCAGCCATCTGATCCACATGGAGAAGAAGGACCTGATGCGGAAGATGTTCTTCTGGGTGGACGCAAAGGACCGGCCGGCCTGCCCATTCGGCATCTATCACGGCGCGCTCAAGAAGGAGCTGCTCGACCGCATTCGCGACGCCTTTTCAAACCGCTATTTCGAACATCCGAATGCCGACTATGACAGCATCTGCAAAACCGTCATGATGGCTGACATGTGCATCTACTGGGAACGGCCGCTGTCCGTGTTCGGCGCCTGCAAGGCCTCGAACACGGCCGGTCTGAGAGATCAGGCCATCGGCCTCGAACGCCTCAAGGCGGTTCGTGAGGAAAACGCATCCGGCCTGGAAGCCGAGAATTTCCCGTTTCCGATCGAACTCGGAATCACCGCTTCGGTGGCGCACACCATGGAGTGGTTCAAGCAGCGCTACGGCATCGAGCTCAATGGCTGGGAAGAAGGCTTCATCAAGGCCTGTGCCGGGGACTGCGAATCCCAGAACGACCGGGCCCGGTTCGAAGCCAAGAAGGCCGGATATGCGGCCGCGATCAAGGACTGGCGCGGCGCCCAGGCGCTCAAGCAGTTCAATCCCACCTACAAATACCGCCCGGACGTGCCGAAATTCATGGGACACGCCGAAGGGCATCTCAATTTCGACATGGGTATCGGAAACGCGCAAACGGCCGCCGAGTTCTACAATCTCATAGACGGCATGCTGTTTCCGGTGCGACTGCTTCAAAGCCGGCTCGCCGAGTAGCGCACCGCTACAGTGACGGGCATTCGACAATCAACAGGAGGCACGGAATGAAAGACGCTGCATCCCGATCCATGTCGGCCTGGCAAACGGTCCTGCGCATCCATGCGCCGGCAGTCTCAGCCTCTGTTTCGCGCCGGGGCGAGTGAGCATGCGGCGGGTCGTGATCAGCCAGTCGATGTATTTTCCCTGGGTGGGCATGCTGGAGCAGATCCGCCTTGCCGACGCGTTCATCCACTATGACGACGTCCAGTTCTCCAAGGGCAGTTTCAGCAACCGGGTACAGGTGAAGCTGCCGGGCGGAATGAGCTGGATGACCGTGCCGCTTCGCGATCATCGCCTCGGCCAGACCATCGATGAAGTGCGGCTTCAGCCGACCGAAGCCTGGCGCGGCCGGCATCTTGCGTTGCTGGAACAGAGTTTCGACGGCGCCCCCCATGCCGCCGATGCGCTGGACCTCGCAGCCAGCGTGATTGGCGGTAACCACGACACCCTGGCAGACCTGGCGCGGAGCAGCATGCTGGCCCTGTGCCGCTATTTCGGGCTGGATGACACAACCCAGTTTTCCGACGCCCGAGATTTCGACATCGGCGGGTCGGGAAGCGCCCGCGTACTTGGCCTGGTCAAGGCGGTGGATGGCACCGACTACATTACCGGGCACGGTGCCCGGAACTACCTCGATCACCAGATATTCGAAGCGGAAGGCATCAGCGTTTCGTACATGGACTATCAACGAACGCCCTACCCGCAATCGCATGGCGCATTTACACCTTATGTAACGGGTCTGGACCTGGTGGCCAATTGCGGCCGGGACGGGCTTGCAACGATCACGTCCCGAACGCGGGACTGGAAGGAGTTTCTGAATGAACCCTCATGATGCATTCCGCGCCGAGGTGGAAGATAACATCGACGGCCTGGCTGGCGACGCCGACCTGCAGGCGCTGTCGCGGGTCTGGATCCGCGAAGCAACGCCCTACAAATGGGCCTATAATTTTTCGTGGTTCGGGCGGCCGGCGATCCAGTTCCCCAACGACGCCTGGGCCTTGCAGGAACTGGTCTGGTCGATCAAGCCAGACCTGATCATCGAGACCGGAATCGCCCATGGCGGATCGCTGATCTACTCGGCCTCGCTGCTTGCGCTTCTGGACCTGTGCGACGCCACCGAACAGGGTGAAATGCTCGACCCGCGCAAGCCCAGGCGCAAGGTGCTTGGCATCGACATCGACATCCGTGCTCACAATCGCGAGGCGATCGAAGCGCATCCGCTGTTCCCGCGCATCGAGATGATCGAGGGCTCGAGCATAACCCCGGAAACGATTGCCAGGGTCAGGGACATCGCATCGGGCTACAAACGGATCCTGGTGTGCCTCGATTCCAATCATACCCATGACCATGTGCTGGCGGAACTCGAAGCCTATGCGCCGCTGGTCACGCCAGGCAGCTATTGCATCGTCTTCGACACCCTGGTCGAGGACATGCCAGAGCGTCTGTCGGCCGACCGCCCCTGGGGACCCGGCAACTCTCCGAAGTCGGCGGTTCATGCCTTCCTCAAGGACAATCCCGGCTTCGAGATCGACAGCCGCATCGACAAGAAGCTGCTGATCACGGTGGCGCCGGACGGATTTCTCAAGCGGATTGCCTGAGCCCCTGCCGGTTACCGGCCCGCTGCCCCAGCGGGCCGATGCGTGACATTCCCGGTTTTGGCGCTGTGGGGCGCCCCAAACCGGATGTTTCACTACTTGCCCTCATCTACGCCTGTTGAAAAACCGAATTCGAACCCGGCTGCTAAAATTCTTGTTTTCAGTTCCGAAAAACGCGCTATAGGTTCAGCCAGGGGTAAGAGGGTGCGATGCAAGCGCCCCCCATAAAAAGACGAGAGGGACAGCGGCCTCATGGAGTATTTTCTTCAACAGCTTATCAATGGGCTCACTCTGGGCTCCATCTATGGGCTCATCGCCATCGGCTACACCATGGTCTATGGCATTATCGGCATGATCAACTTCGCCCATGGCGATATCTTCATGATCGGCTCCTTCATCGCACTGGCGACCTTCCTGGCACTCGTCGCCATAGGCATCTCCGCCCTGCCGCTGATCCTGTTCATCACGCTTCTGGTGGCGATGCTGTTCACCTCCGCCTGGGGGTGGACGGTCGAGCGGCTGGCCTACAGGCCATTGCGCGGATCGTTCCGGCTGGCGCCGCTGATCACCGCCATCGGCATGTCGATCGTGCTGCAGAATTTCGTCCAGATCACCCAGGGCGCGCGCGTCAAGCCGCTGCCGCCGCAGATCCAGGGCGGCGTCACGCTGATCGAAGGCGTGACCGAGAACGGCACAATCGCGGTGCAACTTTCCTACATGCAGATGATCATCATCGCCACGACGCTGGCCCTGATGATCGGATTTTCGCTACTGATATCCAAGACCTCGCTCGGCCGCTCGCAGCGCGCCTGCGAGCAGGACCAGAAGATGGCGGCGCTGCTCGGCGTCAATGTCGACCGCACCATCTCGCTCACCTTCGTCATGGGCGCGGCGCTCGCCGCCGTGGCGGGCTTCATGTTCCTGCTGCTTTACGGCGTGATCGATTTCTACATCGGCTTCCTTGCCGGCGTGAAGGCATTTACCGCCGCTGTGCTGGGCGGGATCGGCTCGCTTCCGGGCGCAATGCTCGGCGGTCTGCTGATCGGCCTGATCGAAGTGTTCTGGTCGGGCTATTTCTCGGTCGAATACAAGGACGTCGCCGCCTTCTCCATCCTGGTGATCGTGCTGATCTTCATGCCGTCCGGCCTGCTCGGCAAACCTGAAGTCGAGAAAGTCTAATGGCCGCCGCTCAGAAGACGGCCCGTATGGCCGACTCCGTCAAGGACGCGGCGATAGCAGCGTTTCTCGTCGCAGTCCTTGGTTTCTTCTTCTTCGCGCTCAGGACCGACATCGGCACCGGCGGTCTCAACCTGACCTACCGCTGGGGCCTGTGGCTCACCGCCATCGCCATCACCTTCGGCGTGCGGCTGGCTCTGAACCTGTTGGTGTTCAAGGCGGCAAGGCCGCTCACCAGCGGGATCAAGATCACGGTTCCCGTGGACCTGACCACCTTCGTCGGCCGGTTCCTGGGGCCGGTTCTGTTGATCGTGGCGCTGTGCCTGCCCTTCATCCTGATGGCTCTGTTTCCCAATCGCGACCGCCAGTTCATTGACCTGGCGATCCTGATCATGACCTATGTCATGCTCGGCTGGGGGCTGAACATCGTGGTCGGGCTCGCCGGGCTGCTTGATCTCGGATACGTCGCCTTCTACGCGGTCGGCGCCTATTCCTTTGCGCTGCTGGCGCAGTATTTCGAGATCGGCTTCTGGACGGCCCTGCCGCTGGCCGGTCTTCTGGCTGCCTTCTGGGGGATTATCCTGGGCTATCCGGTGCTCAGGCTGCGCGGCGATTACCTCGCCATCGTCACCCTGGCTTTCGGCGAGATCATCCGCGTGGTGCTGCTCAACTGGTACGAGTTTACCGGCGGCCCGGACGGGATCTCCGGAATTCCAAAGCCAAGCTTCTTCGGCCTTGAGTTTTCCCGGAACGGTGGTTTCGCCGATTTCTTCGGCCTGGATTATGACACGATCCACCGCTTCATCTATCTCTACTACATCATCCTGGTGCTGGCGCTGATCACCAATTTCGTCACGCTGCGCCTGCGCAAGCTGCCGATCGGCCGGGCCTGGGAAGCGCTGCGCGAGGACGAGATCGCCTGCCGGTCGCTCGGAATCAACACCACCAACACCAAGCTCACCGCATTTTCGATAGGGGCGATGTTCGCAGGCTTTGCCGGCTCCTTCTTCGCCACGCGTCAGGGGTTCATCTCGCCCGAAAGCTTCACCTTCCTGGAATCGGCGATCATTCTGGCGATCGTGGTTCTGGGCGGCCTTGGCTCGCAGGTGGGTGTCGTCATTGCCTCGGTGGTAATGATCGGTGGCATCGAGGTCCTGCGAAACCTGGGCTTTCTCAAGGAAATCTTCGGCCCGGATTTCGAGCCCACCCAGTACCGCATGCTGATTTTTGGCCTCGCCATGGTGCTGATCATGGTCTGGAAGCCGCGCGGCATCATCTCGAGCCGCAACCCTTCGGCGGTCTACAAGGAACGCAAGAAGATCAGCTCCGACATGGTCGCTCAAGGTGAGGGCCACTGATGGAAACCGCAATGAAAACCACTTCCTCGCACAACTGGGACCACAATGTGGTGCTGTCGGTCGAGCATCTGACCATGCGCTTCGGCGGCCTGGTTGCCGTCAATGATCTGAGCTTCAATGTCGGGCGCGGCGACATCACCGCGCTGATCGGCCCCAACGGCGCCGGCAAGACCACAGTGTTCAACTGCGTTACCGGCTTCTACAAGCCCACCGAAGGCCGCATCGTCATGCGCCACGGCGCGGGCTTCCAGGCTGATCGCATCGAGGCGCTGACCCGCACCGGACGCCAGTTCGACGATTCTGGCGACGACCGGGTGTTTTTGCTCGAACGCATGCCCGACTTCGAGATCTCCAAGCGCGCCAAGGTCGCCCGCACCTTCCAGAACATCCGCCTATTCGGCGGCATGACGGCGCTCGAGAACCTGCTGGTGGCACAGCATAATCCGCTGATGATCGCCTCGTCGATGACCATTGGCGGGATCTTCAACCTGCCGGGCTACCGCAAGGCACGCGCCGAGGCGATCGACTTCGCCGCCTACTGGCTGGAAAAGACCGGCCTGATCGACCGCGCCGACGACCCTGCGGCGGACCTGCCCTATGGCGCACAGCGGCGCCTCGAGATTGCCCGCGCCATGTGCATCAGGCCGCATCTTTTGTGCCTTGATGAACCGGCGGCAGGTCTCAATCCGCGGGAATCGACCGAACTCAACGAATTGCTGCAATATATCCGCAAGGACCATGACACCTCGATCCTGCTGATCGAGCATGACATGGGCGTGGTTATGGAGATTTCCGATCATGTCGTGGTGCTTGATTACGGCCAGAAGATCGCCGATGGCAGCGCCGAGTCGGTAAGAAATGACCCGAAAGTGATCTCGGCCTATCTCGGCGTGGACGAGGACGAGGTCGAAGCTGTCGAGGAGACCATTGATCAGGCGATCAAGGAAGCCGAGGAGCACGAACCGGACAGCGACAAGGGAGGCAAGTCATGAGCGGTGACAACCACCTTCTGACCGTTCGCGGCGTCGAAACCTACTACGGCAAGATCGTCGCGCTGCGCGGCGTCGATGTCGATGTCCACAAGGGCGAGATCGTCACGCTCATCGGCGCCAATGGCGCAGGCAAGTCCACCCTGATGATGACGATATGCGGCAGCCCGCGCGCGCGCGCCGGAGAGATCGTTTTTGACGGGCAGGACATCACCCGCATGCCGACCCATGAAATCATCCGGATGGGCATTGCCCAGTCCCCCGAGGGGCGCCGCATCTTCGGACGGATGACCGTGCTTGAGAACCTGCAGATGGGCGCGCAGCTTGTCGACGACAAGCATTTCGAGGATGATCTCAAGCGTGTCTACGACCTGTTCCCGCGGCTCAAGGAGCGTGCGGGTCAACGCGGCGGAACGCTGTCGGGCGGCGAGCAGCAGATGCTGGCGATCGCGCGCGCGCTGATGAGCCGACCGAAGCTCCTGCTCCTGGATGAACCTTCGCTGGGTCTGGCGCCGCTGATCGTCAAGCAGATCTTCGAGATCATCAAGGAACTCAACACCAATGAGGGCCTGACCGTGTTCCTTGTCGAGCAGAATGCGTTCCATGCGCTCAAGCTGGCGCACCGGGGCTATGTGATGGTCAATGGCAACATCACCATGTCGGGCACCGGGGCCGAACTGCTCAAGCGCGATGAAGTTCGAGCCGCCTATCTTGAAGGCGGCGCACATTGATGCATGTCCCGCCCCGGTCGGACGGCCAGAGCGGCATTTCTGCATCGCATGAAAATTGTACAGCATCAGCTGCCAGCCGCTTGACCGGCAGCATTGCAACAAGGAGCTAGGACATGGAACAAGGCCTCTTGTGGGAAGTCTCGATCGCCGAGTTCATCTTTGTCACGATGATCCTTGGCGGCGGCACCGCTTGGATGACAGGCCGGGCGGTGGCCCAGACCTGGAGAACCCCGATTCAACTGGCATGGTACATGGTGCTGCTGTGTTTCGCGGTTCGCTTCATCCATTTCGCGCTGTTTGGCGGCACGCTGCTGTCACCCTACTATTTCGTGGTGGATTTCATCGTCATTCTGATCTTCGCCTTCATGGGCATGCGGTTTACCCGCGCCGGGCAGATCACGCGGCAATACAGTTTCGCCTTCGAGCGGTCCGGACTTTTCGGCTGGCGGCAAAAAGCCAATTGACCGCACAGACAAGCGGTTTTGAACACTGTCTAAAAAGATCTGTATTTCTTTGAAAAGATCGGCTTAGATGATTGCATACGGGGCATGACGCCCCCCACACCGGCGCCGAACATGTCTCGCGCCTGCGGCACCGGTGGCAGGAAACGAACAGGCGCTACTGGGAGTTAACATGAAGAAGATTCTACTGGCCGGAGCCGCACTCGGCTTCGCAATGTCTTCAGCCTCGGCTGAAATCGTTATTGCGACCGCTGGTCCGATGACCGGCCAATACGCATCCTTTGGGGAACAGATGAAGACCGGCGCCGAACAGGCCGTCGCCGACATTAACGCCGCTGGCGGCGTCAATGGTGAAATGCTCAAGCTTGAAATCGGCGATGACGCGTGCGATCCGAAGCAGGCCGTTGCCGTCGCCAACCAGTTCGCCGGCAGCGGCGTTGTGTTCGTGGCGGGTCACTTCTGCTCGGGTTCATCGATCCCGGCTTCGGCGGTCTACAACGATGAGGGAATCATCCAGATTTCACCGGCCTCCACCGCACCATCGTTCACCGATGAGCGCCCAGGCGGCGCCGATGGCGGCACCTACCGCGTCTGCGGTCGTGACGACCAGCAGGGCGAAACCGCTGCTGCATACCTGAAGGAAAACTTCGACGGCAAGAAGGTCGCCTTCGTTCACGACAAGACCGCCTACGGCAAGGGTCTTGCCGACGCCACCATGGGGTCCTACGAAGCTCTCGGCGGCACGCCTGCCATGTACGAAGCCTATACTGCTGGCGAGAAGGATTACTCCGCTCTCGTCTCGAAGATGAAGCAGGAAGGCATCGAGGTCCTGTATGTCGGCGGTTACCACACCGAAGCCGGCCTGATGGCGCGTCAGATGAAGGAACAGGGCATGTCCACCGTTCTGGTTTCGGGCGATGCGCTGGTTACCGATGAATACTGGGCCATCACCGGTGATGCCGGCGAAGGCACGCTGATGACCTTCTCGCCGGATCCGACGAAGCAGGAAACCGCTGCCGCCGTCGTCAAGGCGCTGCAGGACGCCGGCAAGACCACTGAAGGCTACGTGCTCTACACCTATGCGGCCATCCAGGCCTATGCTCAGGCTGTCACCACCGCCGGTTCGACCGAGTATGACGCGGTTCGCGAAGCCCTCAATTCCGGTGACTTCAAGACCGTTCTCGGCGACCTGAACTTCGACGACAAGGGCGACGTGTCGCTTCCGGGCTACGTGTTCTACCGCTGGTCCGACGGCAAGTACGCTGAAATCGAATAGTCTTCGGTTCAGCAAGGTATGATGAGCCCCGGCGCGAAAGCGCCGGGGTTTTTTGTGCCTGCATAGTTTCACCGGAGGAGTTTTCAGATTGAACTTGATCAAGAGCATTGCGGCGTTGTCGGGCGTAGCTCTGTTTTCGGCATTCGGGTTGGTGGCAGCCGCGGCTTACTCAGCATCGCGATCCCAATGTCCGGATGGAAATGACTGCAACGATGCTATCCTCGCGATGATTATCGCGGGCGGCCTGGCGATCATCGGCCTGGCCTTGACCATCCCTCTCTGCAGGGTCATCTGGCGTGTCATAAAGCGCGCTTGAGGACGTTTTCCTTCACCCGAGCGCGATGTAGATCCAACGCGGTTTGGCCTTGGGCTCACCCGTCGCTGGTGATTTCCAGATCGGCCGTCACCGAGTTCTTGAGCACGAGATCCGCGTTCGGGATGTCATTGGACATGGCCCGGGCCAGCGCCTGATCCGGATCCAGACCATGGGCCAGCCAGCGCTGGACCAGACGCCTGCGCAGCTCTTCGCGATCGGCCTTCAGCATCACGGTCAAATCGAACAGCGCCCCCATCTGCGCCCACGGTGCATCCGAGAGCAGCAGGTAATTGCCTTCCGCAATCAGAAACCTGTGCTCCGGGGTGATCATCCGCCCACCGGCACGCGCCAGATCGAGACTGCGGTCGAACACCGGAACGGCGATGTCGCGGTCCGGTTCGGAGCGCAAACGCCTGAGCAGCGCAGCGTATCCATCGGCATCGAAGGTGAAGGGCGCGCCCTTGCGTGTGAGCGTGCCGCGGGTGTCCAGCACCGCATTGTCGAGATGAAATCCGTCCATCGGCACGATCGCAGCCCCCTGCCCGCGGGAGAGGAATTCGGCCCCCAGAGCGTCGGACAACGTCGACTTTCCGGCGCCCGGCGGGCCCGTGAGCGCGACAATGAACCGGTGGCTGTCGCCTGCCCTGGCGATCGCCGTGTCCGCCAGCCTTTTGGCGCTATCCTGAAGATGCATCACCGGGTTCAGGCAGCCATGGCTTCTTGCGGCGGCTCCTTGGCCCCGGTCATGAAGGCAACCGCGTCCGACATGGTGAAGTCCTTCGGATTGATCACGCAGAGCCGCTTGCCGAGCCGGTGGATGTGGATCCGGTCGGCCACTTCGAACACATGCGGCATGTTGTGCGAGATCAGGATGATCGGGATGCCGCGCGAGCGCACGTCGAGGATAAGCTCGAGCACACGCCGGCTCTCCTTGACGCCAAGCGCTGCAGTCGGTTCATCGAGAATGATCACCTTGGAGCCGAAGGCCGCGGCGCGTGCCACCGCGACGCCCTGGCGCTGGCCGCCCGAGAGCGTCTCCACCGCCTGGTTGATGTTCTGGATGGTCATCAGGCCCAGTTCATTGAGTTTGTCACGGGCAAACGCGTCCATCGCCTTGTGGTCGAGCTGGCGCAGCACCGTACCGAGAAAGCCCGGCTTGCGCAGTTCCCGGCCCATGAACAGATTGTCGGTGATCGACAGTGCCGGCGACATGGCAAGCGTCTGGTAGACGGTTTCAATGCCGGCCTTGCGTCCGTCCAGCGGCGTCTGGAAATTGATCTCCTTGCCTTCAAGCCAGATCTTGCCTTCGTCCGGAACAGCGGCGCCCGAAATGGCCTTAATCAGGGTAGACTTGCCCGCGCCATTGTCGCCGATGACGGCGAGGATTTCACCGTGGTGAAGATCGAAATCGCAGTTGTCGAGCGCCACCACGCGGCCGTAGCGCTTGACCAGGTTGCGTCCCTTGAGAATGGGTTCCATCAGACTGACACCTTTCTGATCCATTGATCCACGGTCACGGCGGCGATGATGAGGACGCCGATGAGCAGGTAGGTCCATTGCGCGTCGGCGCCGAGAAGCCTGAGCCCGAGCGAGAAGACGCCGACGATCAGCGCGCCGAAGAGCATGCCCATGATCGAGCCGCGGCCGCCGAACAGCGAGATGCCGCCAATCACCACGGCGGTGATGGATTCGATGTTTCCGAGCTGCCCGGAGGTCGGCGAGACCGAGCCGATGCGGCCGATCAGGGCCCAGCCGGCAAAGGCGCAGATCAGGCCCGACAGCATGTAGACCGAAATCAGCGTGCGCTTGACCTGGACGCCCGCGAGTTCAGCCGCCTCCGGATCGTCGCCGACCGCATAGACATGCCGGCCCCAGGCGGTCTGCTTGAGCACATAGGCCAGGAACAGGACCAGGGCGACCATGAAGATCGCGCCATAGGTGAAGACCGCGCCGCCAAAAGCGATCTTGTTGCCGAAGAACTGCAGGAGCGGCGCCTGGCTGGCGATGTCCTGGGCGCGAATGGTCTCGTTGGCGGAGTAGAGGAAGTTGGTGGCGAGCACGATCTGCCACATGCCGAGCGTGACGATGAAGGGGGGCAGCTTCATCACGGCCACGAGAAAGCCGTTGATGAATCCGCAGAGGGTTCCGCAGGCGATGCCGGCGGCCACCGCGAGTTCGGTCGGCAGACCGTAGCGGAACGAGAACAGCCCCATGACCACAGAGGACAGTACCATGATCGCACCGACGGACAGGTCGATGCCCTTCGTCAGGATCACCAGCGATTGGGCGGCGCCGAGAATGCCCACGATCTGAACCTGCTGCAGGATCAGCGTGAGCGCGAAGGGCGAGAAGAATTTCTGGCCCAGCAGCAGACCGAAGACCAGGATCGAGCCAACCAGCACAATGGCCGGCACCATCCAGGGCGTCTGGTGCAGCGCATGCTGCAGGCGCTTGGCCGGGCTCTGGTAATGGGTCGTGAAAGCGGCCACGGCGCTCGGACTGGCAGCTGCGGCCTTCTCATATTCCTGCGTATCGGACATGGTTCCTCCCCAACGTCACACGGCATGGATATGCAGCCCTGCTCCTCGCACGGCATGCGTTTTGCAATGAGGCGGCTTTTGAGCCGCCCCATCACTGTTTACCTGATCGATAGGGTAATCAACCCCAGCACTTGTCCATGCCTTCGGCGACCGAGATCGACTCGACGCCTTCAGCCGGCTTGTCGGTGACAAGCGCCACGCCGGTGTCGAAGAAGTCCTTGCCTTCGGTGGGTTCAGGCTTGGTGCCGTCCTTGGCCCAGGCGGCAATGGCTTCGATGCCGAGCGAGGCCATCAGCAGCGGATATTGCTGCGAGGTGGCGCCGATCACGCCGTCCTTGACATTGGCCACGCCGGGGCAGCCGCCATCGACTGAGACGATCAGCACGTCGCCTTCGCGACCGATGGCCTTGAGCGCCTCATAGGCGCCGGCGGCAGCCGGCTCGTTGATGGTGTAGACGACATTGATCATCGGGTCCTTGGCAAGCAGGTTCTCCATCGCCCTGCGGCCGCCTTCCTCGTTGCCGGCGGTCACGTCGTTGCCGACGATGCGCGGATCTTCCTCGTCACCCCATTTGCCCGGATCCTTGACGTCGATGCCGAAGCCGGTGAGGAAGCCCTGGTCGCGCAGCACGCCGACGGAGGGCTGGCTTACAGCCAGATCGAGCATGGCAATCCTGGCATTTGCGGCCTCGTCGCCGAGGGTTGCGGCGGCCCATCTGCCGATCAGTTCACCGGCCAGGAAGTTGTCGGTTGCGAAGGTGGCATCGGCGGCGTCGATCGGCTCAAGCGGGGTGTCGAGCGCGATCACAAGGATGCCCGCGTCGCGCGCCTGCTGCACCGCGGAGACAATGGACGAGGTGTCGGATGCGGTGATCAGGATGCCCTTGGCGCCATCGGCGATGCAGGTCTCGATCGCGGCGACCTGGCTCTCGTGGTCGCCATCTACCTTGCCAGCGTAGGATTTCAGGTCAACCCCGAGCTCGGCCGCCTTGGCCTCTGCGCCTTCCTTCATCTTGACGAAGAAGGGGTTGGTGTCGGTCTTGGTGATGAGGCAGGCGCCAACGGCGCCGTGGCTGGCGGCATAGGCGGGTGCGGTTGCCAGGACGCCAAAGGCGGCGGCTGCAAGCAACGCGGTCTTGAGTGTGGATGTCGACTTCATTTGATCCTCCCGGGATATGACGTGCAGGTCAGTCTGCAGGCGCTGCAAACAGAAGATCCTCGCTCCCGTTCTCCGCGCCATGACTAAAACAGCACGAAGCAGCCGCACCTGTCAATAAATAAATCATTCTTATTTAGTAATTGACCGGGGAGTGTCTTTCCGTCATTGTTTTGATAGGACGAGCGCGAGAAACCGGACGCCGGGAGGGGATACAGAGTTGGCGGACAATGCGAAAGCTGGCGATGACCGCCCGGTGGTGCAGCCGCTCAGGGGATCCAACCAGAGCGGCCTGCGCGCCTACAACCAACGCCTGGTTCTCAGTCTCGTCTATTCCCATGGCCACCTGGCCAAGACCGATATCGCCCGCCTGACCGGGCTTTCGGCGCAGACCGGTTCGGTGATCATGCGCGAGCTTGAGGCCGAGGACCTGATCGTCAAGGGCGAACCGATCCGCGGCAAGGTGGGACAGCCCTCGGTGCCGCTGTCGATCAATCCCGACGGGGCATTCTTCATCGGGCTGAAGGTCGGCCGCCGCAGCGCCGAGTTGATCCTGGTCAATTTTCTGGGCGAGCCGCGCGCCACGCTGCGCAAGAGCTATCCCTGGCCGACGCCGCCGCAGGTTATTGAATTCGTCCGGGACGGCATCGCCGAGATGCTGGCAAGCCTGCCTGCCCGCTTGCGCGATCGCGTCGCAGGGCTCGGGATCGCCACGCCCTTCGAATTGTGGAACTGGACCGAGCAGGCCGGCGCACCGCGCGAGGAGATGGATCTGTGGCGCGGCTGCGACCTGAGGGCGGAGCTGGCGCGGATCTGCGCCATGCCGGTCTATCTGCAGAATGACGCGACCGCCGCCTGTGCGGCGGAACTGGTGTTCGGCACCCATCCGGGACTGAGCGATTTCCTCTACATCTATATCGGCACCTTTGTCGGCGGCGGCGTGGTGCTCAACGGAAGCGTCTATTCGGGCCGCACCGGCAATGCCGGCGGGCTCGGACCGCTGCCGGTCACCGGGCCCGAAGGCAAGCCGGTGCAATTGCTCGACCGGGCATCGATCATGCTGCTCGAGCGCATGCTCAAGAGTGCCGGACAGGATCCCTCGCCGCTTTGGAACAGCCCGGATCACTGGGAAGGATTCGAGGACCTGGCCGATGAATGGATCGACATCGTCGCCCGCGGCCTGGCGCAGGCGATCGTCTCTGCGGTCTCGATCATCGATTTCGAACATGTGATCATCGATGGCGGCCTGCCGACCGAGGTCCGGGCAAAGATCGTCGCGGCGACCGAGGTGGAAGTCGGCCTTTACGACCTGCGGGGACTTGAGGTCCCGGGAATCCTGCCCGGAACGGTAGGCCACCTCGCCCGGTCGCTGGGCGCCGCCAGCCTTCCGCTGTTCGACAAATACCTGATCGACCGCAACGCCCGGCTCGGCAGCGCCTGACCCGGGGGGCGCTCAGGCGGGTTCAGTCATAACGCAGGTCGACCGCCTTGCCGCCGAAGATGCGGTAGGCCCAGATCGAGTAGCCGGTGATCACAGGCAGCACGAACAAGGTTCCGACCAGGATGATGGCGAGGCTTTCGGTGGCGCTGGCGGCCTCGGTGATGGTGAGCCGTCCGGGCACCACATAGGGATAGAACGACCAGGCGAGCCCGGCGAACCCAAGTGCAAAGATGCCGGCCAGCGCGGCAAAGGGCGCCCAGTTCAGCCGGTCGTCCTCGAGCGGCAGGCTTGAGGAAAGCCGCCAGAGCCAGGCGAACAGGAGGACAGTCAGGATTGGCAACGGGGCCAGGAGGAGACTTTCGGGAAACCCCAGCCAGCGGTCCAGGATGCGCGAACTGGCTAGCGGCGTGGCCAGCGAGATGGCCGCCATGCCGAGCGCTACCAGGCCGAGGGCTGAGCGCAGCCAGACCACGGCCCGCCGCTGCAGGGCGCCTTCGGTCTTGTGGATGAGCCAGGCCGCGCCGATGGCGGCATAGGCAGCGGCCAGACAGGCCGCGACCAGCAGGGCGAAGCCGACGGCTGGCCAGCTTGTATCAAGCCCGAGAACGTAGAGCCCGAGCATGTAGCCCTGGGACAGCGCCGACATCATCGAGCCGATGAAGAACATGCGGTTCCAGGACGGCTTGGCGGCGAGGCTCACCTTGGCGCGGAACTCGAAGGCCACGCCCCGCAGGATGAGGCCGATCATCAGCACCGCGACCGGGAAATATAGGGTCGTCAGGATGACGCCGTGGGCGACCGGGAACGCTACCAGAAGCAATCCCACGGCGAGCACCAGCCAGGTCTCGTTGGCATCCCAGAACGGGCCGATGGCCGACACCATCCGATCCTTCTCACTGTCGGTCGCGAGCGGCGACAGAATGCCGATGCCCAGGTCAAAGCCATCGAGAATGACATAGACGAGGATCGAAACGCCCATCAGGGTGGCGAAGATATAGGGCAGCCATTCGCTCCACATGAATTCAGCCACGGGCGTTGCCTCCCTTTCCAAGCGCCATCACAGGGCTCGGGTCGAAGCCGGGATCCTTGACGCCCGGAGGGGCTTCGTGCGGCGTCCTGGCGGCCTTGAGCGCCAGCGCGACGATGACAGACAGATAGGCCGCGATCAGGCCGGCATAGACCAGCAGATAGGCTGCCAGCGTGATGCCGACGGAGGCCGCGGGTACGGTAGTGACGGCGTCGGCGGTCTTGAGCACGCCGCTGACCAGCCATGGCTGGCGGCCGATTTCGGTCGTGTACCAGCCAGCCAGCGTCGCCACCCAGCCCGACAGCGCCATCGGCACCAGGACATAGGCCATCGGCCGTGTGATCTCGCCGCGGCGCCAGATCATCCAGCTCCCCAGCCATGACACGAACAGCATGGCGAAGCCGATGCCGACCATGATGCGGAAGGCGAAGAACAGCGGCGCCACCGGCGGGTGCAGGATGGTGCCGTCCTCGGCCACGAAGTCGTTCAGACCAGGCACGACGCCGTCAAGACTGTGCTTGAGGATGAGGCTGGCGCCGCCCGGGATGGCGATCTCGAGCCGGTTCTCGCGCGCGGCCTCGTCGGGAATGGCAAACAGGATCAGCGGCACGCGCGGCCCGGTCTCCCAGTTACCTTCCATCGCCGCCACTTTCTGCGGCTGGTGTTCGAGCGTGTTGAGTCCATGCATGTCGCCGGCAAGGATCTGCAGCGGAATCAGGATCGCGCCCAGAGTCAGTCCGGTACGCAACGCCAACCGGTTGGCGTGGCCGCGGTCGCCCACAAGCCAGCGCAAGGCGGACAGTCCGGCGACCAGGAACGCCACCGTCAGGCCCGAGGCCAGCAGCATGTGCACCAGCCGGTAGGGCATGGAGGGGTTGAACAGGATCGCCAGCCAGTCGGTGGCGTGGGCCACCCCGTCGCGCATCTCGAAGCCTTGCGGCGTGTGCATCCATGAGTTCAGCACCAGGATCCAGAAGGCCGACATGGTGGTGCCGAAGGCCACCAGGAAAGTCGCCAGCGTGTGCACGCGGCCGGACACGCGGCGGAAGCCGAACAGCATGATGCCGAGAAACACGGCCTCGAGGAAGAAGGCCGTCAGCACCTCGTAGGCCAGCAGCGGGCCGGCAATGTTGCCCACGCGCTCCATGAAGCCCGGCCAGTTGGTGCCGAACTGGAAGCTCATGGTGATGCCGGAGACCACGCCCATGGCGAATGACAGGGCGAACACCTTCACCCAGAAGAAATAGGCGTCCATGTAGGCCTGGTCGCCGGTCCGGTTGAAGCGCAGCCGGAACCATAACAGCAGCCATCCCAGCGCGATGGTGATGGTCGGAAACAGGATGTGAAAAGATATATTGGCGGCGAACTGGATGCGAGACAGCAACAGAACGTCCATGACGAACTCCTTCGGTTTGCATGGGATATGGGTCCCTCGCCGCAGCCCTGCATAGGACATAGCGCCGCAGAGACGCGGGACGTATGCGCTCCCTGCCTGTTGCGAATGATTCGCAAATGCATTGACACGCCGAGAATTCGCTCTAGATTGCAGTTGCAAATCATTCGCAATAGCCACGACAGGAGACACCTATGCGGCTTGTCGCAATTCTCGCACTTACGCTGATGGTCAGCCTTGGGGCAGCTTCGGCCTCCGACAGGATCAAGGTGCTGACGTCGTTCACGGTCTTCGCCGACATGGCCCGCAATGTTGCGGGCGAGCATGCGGAGGTGGTCTCGATCACCAGGGAGGGCGCCGAGATCCACATGTTTCGGCCGACACCCGGCGACATCAAGCGGGGCCTGGGCGCCGACGTGGCGCTGTGGAACGGCATGGGGCTCGAGACCTGGTTCGAGCGCTACATGGAAAATCTCGGCGATGTGAAGGCCTATACGCTGTCGGACGGCGTCGAGCCGATCCTGATCACCGAGGACGCCTATGAGGGCCGGGCCAACCCGCATGGCTGGATGTCGCCCGGCAACGCCAACATCTATATCGACAACATCGTACGCGCCCTGTCGGAGACAGATCCGGACAATGCGGAGGCCTATGCCGAGAATGGCGCAGTCTACAAGGAAGAGATCGCCGCCACCTTCGCGCCGATCCGCGCGGCGATCGAGGCTCTGCCCGAAGACAGGCGCTGGCTGGTCACCAGCGAGGCGGCGTTTTCCTACCTGGCCAGGGATTTCGGGCTCAGGGAAGCCTCGATCTGGGCGATCAACGCCGACAGCCAGGGCTCGCCGCAGCAGGTGCGCCAGATCATCGACCTGATCCGCGAACACGATATACCGGTAATCTTCTCCGAAAGCACCGTGTCGCCCAAGCCGGCCGAGCAGGTGGCACGCGAAACCGGCATCGCCTATGGCGGCTTGCTCTATGTGGATTCACTCTCGACACCGGATGGGCCTGTGCCTACCTATATCGATCTGCTCAAGGTCACGTCACAGACCATTGTCACAGGATTGACGGCCAACCAATGAACCTAGCCGCTCCCATGGAATCCAATGCCGCCGACACTGGCGGCCTGCATGTCGCTCAGGTCTCGGTGGTCTACCGCAACGGCAACCGGGCCCTCGACGGCGCCTCGTTCGAGGTGCCGAAGGGCTCGATCACCGCGCTGGTCGGCATCAACGGCTCGGGCAAGTCGACCCTGTTCAAGGCGCTGATGGGTTTCGTGCCCCTGGCCGGCGGCGAGATTTCCATCCTCGGGCTCCCCGTCGCCGACGCGCTTCGGAAGAACCTGGTAGCCTATGTGCCACAGAGCGAGGAGATCGACTGGTCGTTCCCGGTGCTGGTCGAGGACGTGGTGATGATGGGCCGCTACGGCCGCATGAACTTTCTCCGCATGACGCGGCCGCAGGACCGTGCAGCCGTCAACGAGGCGCTTGAGCGCGTCGGCATGAGCGAATTCCGCAAGCGCCAGATCGGCGAACTCTCGGGCGGGCAGAAGAAGCGGGTGTTCCTGGCGCGTGCGCTCGCCCAGGAAGGCCGGGTGATCCTGCTCGACGAGCCGTTCACCGGCGTCGACGTGACCACCGAGACCCAGATCATCGAGCTCCTGAAAGACCTGCGCTCAGAGGGAAGGGTGATGCTGGTCTCGACGCACAATCTGGGCAGCGTGCCGGAATTCTGCGACCGCGCCGTGCTGATCAACCGCAGCGTTCTCGCCGAGGGGCCGACAGCTGACGTTTTCACCCAGAAGAACCTGCAGAAGGCCTTCGGCGGGGTGCTCCGGCACTTTACGCTCGGCGGGCAGGATCTGCACGACGATGACGACCAGCGGCAACTGACCGTGCTTACCGATGACGAGCGGCCCTTCGTGATCTACGGCGAGGCCGCACGCAAGACCCGCAAGGGCAAGCCTGTCGAGACGTCCAAGACAGGAATGGCCAAGTCCGAAAAGGGCCAGACGGGCAAGCATCCCTCCGCCAGGTCGAAAGCAGGAAAGGTCGGCACCGGCGAGAAATCCCCCGGCACGGCTGCGACGCGGGGCAAGCGCCGATGACGCTGCTGCTGGAGCCGTTTTCCTATGGCTACATGGTCAACGCCATGTGGGTGTCGGCACTGACCGGAGCGATCTGTGCATTTCTCTCGTGTTACCTGATGCTCAAGGGCTGGTCGCTGATCGGCGACGCGCTCGGGCACTCGATCGTGCCGGGCGTCGCCGGCGCCTACATGCTGGGCCTGCCCTTTGCCGCCGGCGCGTTCCTGGCGGGTGGACTGGCTGCGGCCGCCATGCTCGCAATCAAGGCGCGGACACGGCTGCGCGAGGACGCGATCATCGGCATGATCTTCGTGTCGTTCTTCGCGCTCGGGCTGTTCATGGTGTCGATCTCGCCCACGCCGATCAATGTCCAGACCATCGTGCTCGGCAACGTGCTGGCGATCACCCCGGCCGATTCCACCCAGCTGATCATCATCGGCGTGGTCACGCTCACCGTGCTCACGGTGATCTGGAAAGACCTGATGCTGGTGTTCTTCGACGAGAGCCATGCCCGCGCCATCGGCATCCGCGCCACGGCGCTCAAGGTCACCTTCTTCACCCTGCTCGCCGGCTCCACCGTGGCGGCGATGCAGACCGTGGGCGCATTCCTGGTGATCGCGCTGGTGGTGACGCCGGGCGCCACCGCCTATCTCCTCACCGACCGGTTCCCGCGGCTGATCGTCATCGCGGTGGCCATCGGCTCGATCACTTCCTTTGTCGGCGTGTATCTGAGCTATTTCCTCGACGGCGCCACCGGCGGCGTGGTGATCCTGCTGCAGACCTCGCTGTTCCTGCTGGCTTTCGTGTTTGCGCCCAAGCACGGAATCCTCGCCCAGCGCGCCCGGGTTCGCCATGCAAGCCCCGAAACGGGAGCCTCGTGATGGACGCATTCATCGATTTCTTCCTCGATCCGTTCCGCTTCGCCTATATGCAGAAGGCGTTCCTGATCACCTTCCTGATCGCCATGCCGATGGCGGCGATGAGTTCGCTGATGGTGCTCAAGGGCTGGTCGCTGCTGGGCGACGCCATGAGCCACGCGGTGCTGCCAGGCATCGTGCTCGCCTATATCGCGGGCCTGCCGCTGGTGATCGGCGCCTTCATTGCGGGCCTGTTCTGCGCGGTCGCCACCGGCTGGCTCAACGCCAACAGCCGGGTGAAGGAAGACACGGTGATGGGCATCGTGTTCTCCGGCATGTTCGGCTTAGGCATCGTGCTGCATGTCAGCGTCCGCTCCAGCCTGCATCTCGACCACATCCTGTTCGGCGACATGCTGGGCGTGAGCTGGGCCGACATCTCCGCGACTGCGGCACTTGCAGCGCTGTGCGGCGGGTTCCTGCTCGTCAAATGGCGCGATCTCGTCGCCCAGGCCTTCGACGGTCTGCACGCCCGCGCCATTGGCTTGCGCACCGGCTGGCTGCATTACGGGTTGCTGACCGCCATCGCGCTGATGATCGTCGCGAGCCTGAAGGCCGTCGGCATCATCCTTTCGATCGCCCTGCTGGTCGCCCCCGGCGCAATCGCCTTCCTCGTGGCCCGCACCTTCGCCGGCATGCTCACGATCGCCGTCGGCTCGGTGGTGCTTTCGGCGCTGATCGGCATCTTCGCGAGCTACCACATCGACAGCGAACCGGCCCCTACCATGGTGCTGATGATGACCGGGTTCTTTGTCGTGGCACTGGTTGTGGGGCAGGTGCGGGACATGCGGATGCGGCGGGCCGTGAGCTGACGTCCGGCTCTTCGGCGGAGTTCAAAGTCCCTTGATCGCGAATTCGGGCGCACCGTTCCAGACCAGCTTCCAGCTTGCGCCCGGACGGACATTCTGGATGATGCCGGGATCGAAGGCCACGAAGCAGCGGCCGCCTTCGTGGCGCACCGAGGGGTAGATCAAGCCGCGATGGCCCTCGCGGCGCAGATCGGCTGCCATTGCCTGCCCGGCCGGATAGCCTGTGGCGGGATCCGGATCGAGCGCCGGATGCGGCTTGCCGGCCCGTTCCGCCCCGTGCAGGTCCGGAAAATCGCCGATGAAATCGGCCAGTATCTCCACATAGCGCGCCTCGTCCTCGTACCGGTCGATGAACCCAAGTTCGCGGGTCCGGTGGAAGCCGACCTCCTGCGCGCTGGTCAGCATGTCCCAGGCGCAATACCAGGCGCCCCGCTCCCCGTTGTTGAAGCGGTTGCCCGAAGACCTCGTGTAGGTGAAGGCCGCATTGATATGGCTCTGACCGTAAAGTTTGAGGTCCTGTGAGCGCCGGGCGAAGGCCAGTTCGCGGCGGTCGAGCGCCGGGCTGCCCTCGCGTTCTGCGATCAGACGCGCGCTGGTCTCGCCCTCGAGGTCCGCAAGGATCGCCGCCTCCGCGTCGCTGTCGACAAGCCCGCGCAGCACGGGCGGCTTGTGATGCGTCTCGGAGATCAGCCGGACCAACGCACGATCATTGACCGATGTGATCCTCAAGCCCCGCCCCTGAGCGCGTCGACATAGCTGCGCACGCGCAGGATCTTGGGCAAGCCGCCGGCTGTCATTGCATCGACCGGACGCGCGCCGTCAAATTCCGGCCCGCGATTGGGCAGCCTTGCCCATTGCCGCGAGATCGGCGCGTTGAAGTAAAGCTCCAGCGACTTGTAGAGCCCGATGAGCGCACTCAGGCGCAGCATCTGGTCCCGCGTCAGATCACCGGCAAAGCCCGGCCTCTTCGCTCGTTTCCACGTGGATTCCGACATGTCGGCAAGCCCGGCGGCTTCGCGCAGCGTCAGCGACCACGCATCGGCAATCCGTGCAAAGGCCTTGAGCGCCACCGCCTGCCGGTCCGGCGCAATACGGTCCAGAACAAGGTTCTCCATCGGGCGCTCCTTCAGCATTCTACACTGGCTCCAATGTAGGTCCATATGAACTAATTTGCAAGATCATGTGGCCTTCATCGCTTCAGCGAAGCAGCGGCCGGATTGTCACTATTGATGATCGGGCGGGTCGCGATCTCGCTGGCGGTGGAGCAGGACCGGATACGCGGATTCCAGCACCTCGGCCCCGACGGGCCGCAGCCAGAATCTGCCGGGTATGGTTAGAGAATTCTTTATATGTATCATCTAGTTTTAGCCGAAGCATTCATTGTCTGTCAGGCAGCCGGCATCGTGGTTCATTCGCAAAACACAGAGACCATCGATCCCGCAGAAACGGTGATAGTAAGGATGCGGGAGCTGGGGATTGCCTCGCTGCCGCGCAATTACGAGCTGGTCTATCAATTCCTCAACACGTCGAACGCGACGCTGATCCGGAACTTCGCGGCACTCGGGCGGCGTCCCACCCAGTTGCAGCTCGATGCCATCGGCAGGAAGTTCCTGCCGCACCACCATCCCGTGAGCGCTGTCGAACAGTCGCTCGAGAGCCTCTTTGACGAAATGCGGAGAATGATCCGCATGTTCAGGCAGGATCAGTCCAAGCTTGAAAAATACTCGGACCTGCTGGGAGAAACCTCCGCCCGCATGTCCGCAAAAGGCGTTCTCAGCCTGGATTTCCTCGACGACCTGAACGAGGTTCTCTCGTCCGCCACCGTCGACACGATGGAAAAGAGCAAAGTCATCATTCAGCAGATGGTCGAGCGCGCCCGGGAACTGGCTCGCCTCAAGTCCGAGCTCGAGGAATACAAGCGTCTGTCCGGCATCGATCCGGTCACAAGGCTCTCCAATCGCCGTGCCTTCGACAAGCGGCTGGCAGCCATCTATGACGGCCCGCAAACGGCGGCGGCCCATGCGCTGCTGGTCGCCGATATCGATCATTTCAAGGCCTTCAACGACACCTACGGCCACCAGGTCGGTGACCGCGTGCTGAGCGCGACCGCGGCGATGATGACGAAGACGCTCGGCAGCGAAACCTTCCTCGCCCGCACCGGCGGCGAGGAATTCGCGGTCATTCTGGACGACACCACCGTGGAGGACGCCCGCAACACCGCGGAGCGCCTGCGTGCGGTGATCGAATCGACCCCGTTGAAGGATCACAATGGCGGGCTGGATCTCGGCCATATCACCATCAGCCTGGGCCTGTGCATGGCAGCCGACGCGTCCGGCCCGGATAATCTCTACAACAGAGCCGACGCCATGCTCTACGAAGCCAAGAAATCCGGCCGCAACCAGGTGAAGACCTACACGCCGAAAATGAAGCGGATGCTGTCACTGCTCAGGCGGTGAGATGCGATGGCCCGTTCTGGTGGCATCTTTGCCAGTTGCCGTATCATCAGTTGCCGTGTCAATTGCGGGCCGGCGTTTATATTTGTTGGTGATAGCGGGCCGGTTCGGCTGCCGGTGAGGTAGGTTCGGGATTTGCAGATTCGGCGGGTGACCGAGTAATGATGCCTCAGAATGATACAGGAATTTCAATCTCAGCAGAATAGCGTTCCGACTTGCCCTTAGTCGGTTCTTCGTGTGACAAAGCCGGACGTAATGGCATAATGGTCGAAGCTGCAGGGGACCTCACCATGGAAAATCCAATCTATGAAGCTGATCAGGATGGGGATATGCCTGATCCGGAGGCCACGCCCCTAAGAGACCGAAGGGTCGTTACTCAGCCCTATGATCTAGCCATAGATGCGATTGTATCCCAAGTTAAATCTTCCATACTCTTTCTTCGTCCGCTTAGCTCAAGACCAAAGTTCCAGCGGCAGTATGTTTGGTCGGACAAATTGGCTTCGCGCTTAGTTGAATCAGTATTATTAAATGTACCTATCCCGCCTTGCTATCTTTCTGAAAATGATGAAAGCGAGCTGGATGTTATTGATGGGCAACAGCGCATATATTCCTTGTATAGATTTATGGAGAATCAGTTCTCCCTGCGTGAACTTGAAGCCTTGCCCGAACTAGACGGAAAAAGATTTTTTGAACTTCCTAGTAAGGAACAAAGAAAACTTCGCACACACACCTTACGCTGCGTAGTAATTACTAATGAGTCGCATCCCGAGATAAAATTTGATGTTTTTGAGCGACTAAATACGAGCACAATGCCACTTAATGCACAAGAGTTGCGAAACTGCGTCTCTCGCGGGGCCCTTAACGATCTTCTCGCGGAGTTATCATTTGGTGAGAAATGGCTAACAATCAGAGCAAGGAAATCACCAGACAAAAGGCTGGCTGACGAAGAAATGATACTTAGATTCTTTTCTTTTCAAATCCAAAACCGGACAAACTACAAAACCCCTCTAAAAAACTGGCTGAATGACACTGCGCGATTAGGCAGGCGACTATCCGACCCTAGAATTTTGGAACTTAAAGAAAATTGGGAGAAAGCGATATCCACATCCCTCATTTGGTTTACTCCTAAAGAGTGTTTTCGACGTCCTGGCGGGAAGTCCATAAATCGTGCACTTTTTGATTTAATAATGTACACAGCGTCTAAGGTTGACGTCGTAACCGCTGAATTCAAGGCAAAATCATTTCGGGAAGAATATAGAAATATTCTAAACGATGAGGATTTTCAGGACCTGATAAGCAGATCTGTTGACCATAAAAAGAGAACTGATCGCCGCTTCGAAATGTGGCTCAATGCCATGGGTAAAATTGGGCTGTAATGTCTCGCTATACACGGATATATGGGGACTTCACTTCCCGATTGGGGGAGGTCTCCCTACTCCGGAGGAAAGCTTCTGCACTCGAAAGATCCAATCGTGCGCTACTTCACGGCCCCGAAATAAGCGCCCTTTGCAGAGCGTCGGTTGTCTTACTCTCAAGCCACATAGAGGCGTACATAAAAGAGCTGGGCGAACACACGTTAGATTCTGCGCACACGCAATCTGTCCCAAGAAGTAAGATTTCTAAGAAATTTCTCTACTATGTGTCACGTGAAAAAATCGATATAATTCGCGCTAGTACTCAACCTGAATCCATTGCTAGCAGCGTACAAAATTTTATTGATGGCGATATTCTGTTTTGGCAGGGGAGCGGGCCATTACACGGCCCTATACCCTCAGTCACATTCAATTCAGGCTTCTCAAACCCAAAATTCGAGAAGGTGAAATCCTACTTTGGAAGGTTTGACTATAGTGACTTCCGTAAAGATTTCATGCGAACGCTGGGAAGTAGGGGGCCTCTTATTGAGAGTTCTCTGGATTCAATCGTCGATACGAGAAATGCAATTGCTCATGGCGACCCATCCGCAACGAAGACCCCGGCGGAAGTTAAGGAAATGGAGGATAACGCCAAGGAGTTCTGTCGGACTGTTGATCAAATATTTTCCAATTGGTGCAGACGGTTTCTTTGCCGAATTAGGTGAATCTTGTTTTCCAACCAAGATGGAGGCCGGCGAAATTCCGCTTTCGAAACCCTTTGCTTTTCGCGGCGGGACGGGGCAATTGTTTGGAAGCCCCCCTACATCCCCAAAAACCCCTCCGGCATCGCCTGCAGATCCGTCGCCTCCGGCTTCGCGCCAGCGGCGGTCAGCATGGCGTGGATCTGGCCGCGGTGGTGGGTCTGGTGGTTGAAGAGCTGGACCGCCACCATCTGCTTGGGGCGGGTGGCGGAGCGGCCGCTCATGCCTGAGTGCCAGGTCAGGTCACCCTCGAACCAGTCGGGCGACACCCGGTGCGCCCAGTCGAGAATCTGCCGGTCGAGTGCGGCGCGGTCCTCCTGGAAGCGTTCCCAGCTTTCGATCAGTGCGGTGGAGTCGGTCTTGTAATTCGCCGGCGGATCGCGGCCCTCAAAGCGGCTGAGCCAGATGCCGTCGCCCCACAGAAGGTGCGAGAAGGTCTTCTCGATGGAGCCGAAGAAGGCGCCGCGCTCGGCCTGCCGTGCGGCCTGGTCGAGACTGCTCGCGGCCGTGATCAGGTTTTGATTCTGCCAGGTGTTGTAGCGCGCCATCAGCAGCACGTAGTCCTTGTTTGCCATGATATCCGTCTCCGGGTTCGGTGGGTTGAGGGCATAGTGTTCCAACACGGCCGGTTGATCAACATCGGGCGCGTTCCGGCTGGAAAGGTCGCCTCCAGCGGGTCATTTCCTGTTGGAATGGCTGCCGCACCACTTGCGCAAAGACCGCGATTCATCCTAGGTAATTACGTCCCGTTGGGAGAAACCGGTTCATCCGGTGCCGAAGGAGCAACCGCCCCGGAAACTCTCAGGCAAAAGGACCAACGGAACATCACGGACTCTGGAGAATGGCGTTCACGCGTCTGCCGAAGGGATAACAATCTCAGGCAAAAGGACAGAGGGGGCCATGGAAGGCGTCTGACGCTTGACGATTGGCCCGTGCGCGGTTGACCCCGGCACCCGAGATGGAGACTGCAGCGTGGACACCACAGCTGACCTTCTGAAAACACCCCTACATTCGCTTCACCTTGAGCTTGGCGCCCGCATGGCTGGCTTTGCCGGCTACGACATGCCGATCCAGTACCCCATGGGCGTGATGAAGGAGCACCTTCACACGCGTGCTCAAGCCGGCCTGTTCGACGTCTCGCACATGGGCCAGATCCTGATCCGCGCCAAGAGCGGCGACGTCCGAGACGCTGCGCTGGCGCTGGAAACGCTGACGCCGGTCGATGTCGCCGATCTCAAGCCGGGTCGCCAGCGCTACGGGCTGTTCACCAATGCGTCAGGCGGGCTTGAGGATGATTTCATGGTCGCCAACAGGGGCGACTATCTGTATCTGGTGGTCAACGCGGCTTGCAAGCATGACGACCTCGCCCGCCTCAAGGCGGCGCTGTCTCAGACCTGCGAGATCGAGGCGCAGTTTGACCGCGGCCTGATTGCGCTGCAGGGGCCGGAGGCCGAAAGCGCGCTGGCGGCCTATGATCCAGATGCCGAGGACATGCTGTTCATGGATGTGCGCGAGCTTGAGATCGCGGGCGTTACAGCCGTCGTGTCGCGCTCGGGCTACACCGGCGAGGACGGCTACGAAATCTCGCTTCCGGCGGAAGAAACTGACCGCATCGCCCGGCTGCTGCTGTCGGACGACCGGGTTGCGGCGATCGGGCTTGGCGCGCGCGATTCGCTCCGGCTCGAAGCCGGGCTCTGCCTTTACGGCCACGACATCGACGAGACCACCTCGCCGGTGGAGGCCAGTCTCAAATGGGCGATCCAGAAGGTGCGCCGCAGCGGCGGCGCGCGCGCCGGCGGATTTCCGGGCGCGGACGTGATCCTTGCCCAGTTCGAAAATGGCGCCGGCCGCACCCGCGTCGGCCTGCAGCCTTCGGGCAAGGCCCCGGTCCGCGCCGAGGCTCAGCTTTACGAGCAGGAAGCCGGCGGTGACGCTATCGGCATCGTCACTTCGGGCGGTTTCGGCCCCTCGGCCGGCGCGCCCGTCGCCATGGGCTACGTGCCGTCGAACCTCGCCGCCCCGGGCACGAAAATCTACGCCGATGTGCGCGGCAAGCGGCTTGAAATGGCTGTCACCCCCCTGCCCTTCGTCCCTTCCACCTACAAGCGCTAAGTCAAGACAGGAACCTCCCTATGCTGAAATTCACCGAAGACCATGAATGGCTGAAGATCGAGGGCGATGTCGCCACCGTCGGCATCACCGAGCACGCAGCCGAACAGCTGGGCGACCTGGTGTTTGTCGAACTGCCCGAGGTCGGCGCCAGGCTCGACCAGGGCGGCGAGGCCGCGACAGTGGAATCGGTGAAGGCGGCGTCGGATGTCTACTGCCCGCTTGCGGGCGAGATCATCGAGGTCAACCAGGCCATCGTCGATGATCCGTCTCTGGTCAATTCAGATCCCGCCGGCGAAGGCTGGTTCTTCAAGATCAAGCTCGATGACGTGAGTGCAGCCGACGAGCTGATGACCGAACCCGCCTACAAAGCGATGATTGGCTGATATTCCATGACCATCACCCTGAGCGATTACAATCCCTACGACTTCGCCAACCGCCGCCATATCGGCCCGTCGCCCGCCGAGATCTCCGACATGCTCAAGGTGGTCGGCGCGTCGTCGCTGGATGCGCTGATCGACGAGACAGTGCCGGGCTCGATACGGCAAGAGGCGCCGCTCGCGTTTGGCGATCCGATGAGCGAGCGCGAGGTACTCGACCATCTGCGCATGACCGCAAAGAAGAACAAGGTTATGGTGTCGCTGATCGGCCAGGGCTACCACGGCACCATCATGCCACCGGTGATCCAGCGCTGCATTCTCGAAAACCCGGCCTGGTATACGGCCTACACGCCCTACCAGCCCGAAATCAGCCAGGGGCGGCTCGAGGCGCTGCTCAACTTCCAGACGCTCGTTGCAGATCTCACCGGTCTCGACATCGCCAATGCCTCGCTGCTCGACGAGGCGACGGCTGCCGCCGAAGCCATGGCGATGGCCGAGCGGGCGTCGAAATCCAAGGCAACCGCCTTCTTCGTCGACCATCACTGCCATCCGCAAACCATCGACGTGATCCGCACCCGCGCCGAGCCGCTCGGCTGGGAGGTGATCGTCGGCGATCCCTTCACCGAACTCGATGCGGAAACGGTGTTCGGCGCGATCTTCCAGTATCCCGGAACCTTCGGCCACGTGCATGATTTCACCGACGTGATCGCCAAGTTGCACGAGCACAAGGCGATGGCCGTGGTCGCCGCCGATCCGCTGTCGCTGACTTTGCTCAAGTCGCCCGGCAAGATGGGCGCCGACATCGCCATCGGCTCGATGCAGCGCTTCGGCGTGCCGGTCGGCTATGGCGGGCCGCATGCGGCCTATATGGCGGTGAAGGACGCCTACAAGCGCTCGATGCCGGGCCGTCTGGTCGGCGTCACGGTGGATGCGCGCGGCAACCAGGCCTACCGGCTGGCGCTGCAGACCCGCGAACAGCACATCCGCCGCGAGAAGGCGACATCCAACATCTGCACCGCGCAGGTGCTGCTCGCCGTGATCGCCTCGATGTATGCGGTGTTTCATGGCCCCGAGGGGTTGAAAGCCATCGCCGGGCGCATCCACACCAGGGCCGCGACGCTGGCCGCGGGCCTGAAGCATCTCGATTTCATCATCGATCCGGCAATCTTCTTCGACACCATCACAGTGTTCGCCGAAGGCCGCCAGGCCGAGATCCTGGAAGCGGCGCGGGCAGAAGGCATCAACCTGCGCAAGATCGGCGACGACCGTATCGGCATCGCGCTTGACGAGGTGTCGCGCAAGGACACAGTGGAGGCCGTCTGGCGCGCATTCGGCGGCGATCTCAAATTCGCCGACATGCTTTCAGACCCGATGATTCCGGATCCGATGGGGCGCCAGACGCGCTTTCTCGAGCATCCGATCTTCCACATGAACCGCGCCGAAAGCGAAATGACACGTTATATCCGCCGGCTGTCGGACAAGGACCTGGCGCTTGACCGCACCATGATCCCGCTCGGCTCCTGCACGATGAAATTGAATGCAACGGCGGAAATGCTGTCGATCACCTGGCCGGAATTTGCCGACATCCATCCGTTTGCGCCGGCGGACCAGGCCCAGGGCTACAAGCAGATGATCGACGATCTGTCGGACAAGCTCTGCCAGATCACCGGCTATGACGCGATCTCGATGCAGCCCAATTCGGGCGCGCAGGGCGAATATGCCGGGCTGATGACCATCCGCGCCTATCACCGCGCCAATGGCGAGGCGCACCGCCATGTCTGCCTGATCCCGACCTCGGCGCATGGCACCAACCCGGCCTCGGCGCAGATGGCCGGCATGACGGTTGTCGCCGTCGGCACGCGCGAGAACGGCGACATCGATCTCGACGATTTCCGGGCCAAGGCCGAATTGCACGCGGACAATCTGGCAGCCTCGATGATCACCTATCCCTCGACCCATGGCGTGTTCGAGGAAACCGCAATGGAAGTCTGTGCCATCACCCACCAGCATGGCGGGCAGGTCTATCTCGATGGCGCCAATCTCAATGCGCTGGTGGGGCTCGCGCGTCCCGGCGACATCGGCTCGGATGTGAGCCATCTCAATCTGCACAAAACCTTCTGCATCCCGCATGGCGGCGGCGGGCCGGGCATGGGGCCGATCGGGGTGAAGGCGCATCTGACCCCCTATCTACCGGGGCACTCCGAGACCGACGGCAAGCCCGGCGCGGTCTCGGCGGCGCCCTTCGGCTCGGCCTCGATCCTGCCGATCTCCTGGGCCTATTGCCTGATGATGGGCGGCGAAGGCCTGACCCAGGCGACGAAGATCGCGATCCTCAACGCCAACTACATCGCCGAGCGGCTGAAGGGCGCCTATGACGTGCTCTATTCCTCGGCCAAGGGGCGGGTGGCGCATGAATGCATCCTCGACACACGGCCGCTGGTTCAAAGCGCCGGCGTCACCGTCGACGACGTCGCCAAGCGATTGATCGATTGCGGTTTCCATGCGCCGACGATGAGCTGGCCGGTGGCAGGCACGCTGATGATCGAGCCGACGGAATCGGAAGTGAAGGCCGAGCTTGACCGGTTCTGCGCGGCCATGCTCGCCATCCGCGCCGAGGCGCAGGCGATCGAGGACGGAGAGATGGACCGGGACAACAACCCGCTCAAGAACGCGCCGCACACGATCGAGGACCTGGTCGGGCCCTGGGACCGGCCTTACGACCGCGAGGCCGCCTGCTTCCCGGCCGGCGCCATGCGCAACGCCAAGTATTTCGCCCCGGTCAACCGGGTCGACAATGTCTATGGCGACCGGCACCTGGTCTGCTCCTGCCCGCCGATGTCGGATTACGCCGAGGCTGCAGAGTAGACCGAGCACCCCGGAGGCGCCAACCTGCGCCTCCGGCCCCTCTCCCTGATCATCCCGCGCAGGTCAGCGTGATCGCGCCCCTGTCGCCATGTCACCTTTGATGGTCAACTGCCGGGCCCTTAAATCTCTGCAACAAACGCATTGTGTTAATCTTGCCATGTTACTTGGCCGGCGAGGTTCCCGGTTGGGAAGACAACGCTCCCCGAAGAAAAATACGTAGCCCCCGGTTGATGAATGAATATTCATTCATTATATTGCGATGCGACAGGTCGCGCCCGGCAGTCCAGTCTCCGGCCATCTGCGTATGAATTGCCAAGCCGCATCGAAATGCTTTTTCAAGGACCCGTCCATGGATACCGCCACGGCCGACATCGCCAGCCAACGTGTCAGGGAAATCCTCGCCAAGGCGAAGTCGGTTTTTGCGTCGAATGGCTTTGACGGCGCGTCCATGCAGGACCTGGCCCAGGCGACACAGATGAGCGTCGGAAATTTCTACCGCTATTTCCCCTCCAAGGACGCCATCATCACGGCGCTGGTCAAGTGCAAGCTGACCGAGCTTGAGGAGATGCTTGTCACCCTCAAGGCCGCGCAGGATCCAGGCGCGATCTTCATGCAACTCCTGCGCCTCAGGATCGAGACGCTGCCTTGTGAGGACGCGGTCCTTTGGAGCGAGGTGCAGGCGGCCTCCAACCGGTCCCCGGAAATCGCTGCCCTCATGCGCACCATGGATGAAGGCGTACGCACCCATATCGTCGACGCGCTCGTGCGCATTCATGGCGATGAAAGTGAACAGGCGCGGGCCGCCTTCCAGACACGCGCACATCTGGTGATGCTGATTGTCCATGGCTTCGCCCAGCGCAAGTTCTGCGCCCGCGAGGCCATGACCCCTGATGAATCAGCGGCGCTTGCGGAGCTTGCGCTCTCAACGCTGCACGACACGATCTTCGCTCCCCTCACCCCACCCGCCGTTTGACCGGATACCCAATGCGCCATCTTCTTGCCCTCGCTCTTGCAGTTCCCCTGATGACGGCCCCGCTTGTTCTCGCGGGTGCTGTGCCCGCAGGCGCGCAGGAAACTGAAACCGCGCCGGCCCGCGGCGCGCAGCCGCCGGCGATCATCGCCGAGCGCGCCATCGTCGCGGACATCACCGACCGGGTCCTCACCAACGGCATGATCACTGCTGTCGAGGAAGTGCTGGTGGCGCCACAGGTCGAGGGGCTGGCGATCGAAAGCCTCGAAGCCGATGTCGGCGACCGGGTCGAGGCCGGATCGGTGCTCGCCACCCTGGCAGACGACCAGTTGATCCTGCAGCGCAGCCAGCTTGAGGCCAATCGGGCCAAGGCGCTTGCATCCATTGCCCAGCTCGGGGCGCAATTGGCTGAAGTTCAGTCCACGGCCCGGGAAACGGTCAAGACGGCGGAGCGCGCGCGGCAACTGGCCGACCAGGGCACCTATTCGACCGTCCAGGCGGAACAGGCCGAAGCGCAGGCCACAGCGGCGCGGGCCCGGATCCTTTCGGTCGAGGAATCGATCAAGGTCGCCGAAGCCGATGTCACGCTGATCGACGCCCAGATCAGGGACGTCGAGCTGCGGCTGGCGCGGACCGAAGTCAAGGCGCCGGTCACGGGCGTCATCACGGCGCGCGGCGCCCGCGTCGGCGCCATTGCCGGTGCGGCCTCGGGTCCGCTGTTCACCATCATCAAGGATGGCGAGCTTGAAATGCGGGCAGACATCGCGGAGGCCGACATGCATCGCATCGCCGAGGGCCAGGCTGTGCGCATTCACCTTATCGGCGCCGTGGACACCGTCGAGGGGACCGTCCGGCGGATCGAACCGACGCTCAACACGACGACGCGGCTGGGGCTCGCCCGGATAGAGATCGAGGATGGCGCAAGCTTGCGCGCCGGAATGTTTGCCGATGCGCAGATCATCGTGGCGGCACGCAAGGCGCTCACGGTGCCGATGACATCGGTCAACATGGGCCGGGACGGCGCCGATGTCCTCAAGATCGAGGACGGCATCGCGACGCGCACCGCGGTGACCACCGGCATTCGTGAAGGCGGCAAGGTGGAGATTGTCGACGGGCTGGCGCCCGGCGACCTGATCGTCGCCAAGGCCGGCGCCTTCGTGCGCGACGGGGACCGGATCAGTCCGGTGGAAGAAACCGACAGCGGCCACGTCGCCGCGATCACCGAGTGAGGCACTCGCCATGAACTTTTCCGCCTGGGCCATCCGCAACCCGATCGCGCCGATCCTCGCATTCGCGCTGTTGACGATCGTCGGCATCCAGTCCTTCCTGACATTGCCGATCACCCGGTTCCCCAATATCGACGTGCCGCTGGTGGCCATCACCGTGGCCCAATCCGGTGCGGCGCCCTCGGAGATGGAAGCGCAGATCACCAAGGAGATCGAGGACGCGGTGGCGGGCATCACCGGTGTCGACGACATTTCGTCGACCGTGTCCGACGGCATCTCCACCACCACCGTCATCTTCCGGATGGAAGTGCCTACCGACCAGGCGGTCCAGGACGTCAAGGACGCCATCGACCGGGTGCGCGGCGATCTGCCGGCCTCGGTGGAAGAGCCGATCGTCACCCGCATCGATGTCGAAGGCCAGGCGATCATGACCTTTGCGGTCAACGCGCCCGACATGACGCTCGAGGAAGCCTCATGGTTTGTCGACGACACCATCAAGCGGGCGCTGCAGGGCCAGCCCGGTGTCGGCAAGGTTGATCGCTACGGCGGCGCCGACCGGGAAATCCGCATTGAACTCGATCCGGCGCGGCTCGATTCCTACGGCATCACGGCAGCCAATGTGAACCAGCAACTGCGGGCGACCAACGCAGATCTCGGCGGCGGTCGCGGTGAGATCGGCAGCCGCGAGCAGGCGATCCGGACACTCGGCAATGCCGAGGACGTCGCGGCGCTGGCCAACACCACGATTGCCCTGCCGAACGGGCGTTTCGTCCGGCTCAGCGAGCTCGGAACCGTCCGCGACACATTCGAGGAACTCAGGTCCTTCGGGCGCTTCAACGGCGACCAGGTCGTGGCCTTCGCGGTGTTCCGCTCCAAGGGTGCCAGCGAGATCTCCGTGTCGGAAGTCGTCACGGAGTCGCTCGAAGAGATACGGGCGGACTATCCCAATGTCGAACTGGTTCCTGTCGATGACACCGTGTTTTACACCTATGGCAATTATGAATCTGCGCTGCACACGCTGGTCGAAGGCGCGCTGCTGGCGGTTCTGGTGGTGTTCCTGTTCCTAAGAAACTGGCGCGCGACGCTGATTGCCGCCGTGGCGCTGCCACTGTCGGCGATCCCGACCTTCTATGTCATGGAACTGCTCGGCTTCTCGCTCAACCTGGTGAGCCTGCTCGCCATAACCTTGGCGACGGGCATCCTGGTCGATGACGCGATCGTCGAGGTGGAGAACATCTCGCGTCATATCCGCATGGGCAAGACGCCCTACCGGGCGGCGGTCGAAGCTGCCGATGAAATCGGGCTGGCGGTGATTGCCACCACCTTCACCATCATCGCGGTGTTCGTGCCGGTCTCGTTCATGCCGGGCATTCCTGGCCAGTATTTCATCCAGTTCGGCATGACGGTCGCCGTGGCGGTGATGTTCTCGCTGCTGGTGGCGCGATTGATCACGCCGATGATGGCCGCATATTTGATGCGCGACAGCGATGCCCATGAGGAAAGCGAAGGCGGTGGGCCGGTGATGCGCGGCTACACCTGGTTCATCACAAGAACATTGCGCTGGCGCTACACCACGCTTCTTGCCGCGATCGGATCGCTGGTGGTGGCAGTCTATTTCATGGCACAGGTGCCGGGCTCGTTCCTGCCGCCCGAGGATGTCTCGCGCGTCTCCATCAGCGTCGAGCTTCCTCCGGGCTCAACGCTCGCCGACACCGACGCCACAACGGGCGCGATGCACGCCATCATCAAGAACGTCGAGGGTGTCGAAAGCGTCTTCATCCTGGGCGGCACCTCGCCCAAGGGCGAACTCGACATCCGCCGCGCCTCGGTCTCCGTCAATCTGGAGAAGATCGAGCACTCCATCGTCAAGAAGGTGGTCAACGGTCTGGCGGGCGCGGTTCCCTTCGTCTCGGATTCGCTGCCGCGCATGGAGGTTCTGGGCCGGGTTCGCACGCAGGGTGAAATCGAGGCCGAGATTTTCGACAAGCTGACCACCATTCCCGATATCCGCGCCTACAAGCTCAATGACCGCGGCGAGCGAGATCTCAGCTACAACGTGATCTCCACCGATGACGCGGCCATTGACCGCGCCGTGGCGATCCTCGAGCCGAAGCTCAAGGCCGAGGAAGTCCTGTCGAGCGTCAGTGTCTCCGGTTCGCTGCCGCGTCCCGAAGTCCAGATCCGTCCGCGGCTGGACGAGGCTGCGCGACTTGGCGTGACCACGGCGCAGATTGCCGAGACGGTACGTGTCGCCACCATCGGCGACATCGACGCGGCACTGGCCAAGATTTCGCTCGACAACCGCCAGATCCCGATCCGGGTGCAGCTCGATCCGGTGTACCGAACCGATATCGACCGGATCGGCAACCTGCGCATCCGCACCGCGCAAGGCGCCACGGTACCGCTCAAGACTGTCGCCGACGTCTTCATCACCCAGGGCCCCTCCACCATCAACCGCTTCAACCGCGAGCGGCAGGCGACGATCGGCGCCAGCCTGCCGATCGGCGTGGCGCTCGATACCGCCAAGCAGCGGTTCAACGAGATCGTCAGCTCGACCGAGTTGCCGGCCGGCGTGCAGGTGCTGGAATCGGGCGACGCGGAAGTCCAGAACGAGTTGATGGACAGCTTCCTCAACGCCATGCTGATGGGGCTGTTGCTGGTCCTCACAGTGTTGATCCTGCTGTTCAAGGACGTGATCCAGCCGTTCACGATCCTGTTCTCGCTGCCGCTCGCCATTGGCGGCGTGGCGGCGGGCCTGATCCTGACCAACAACTCGCTGTCGATGCCGGTGCTGATTGGCATCCTGATGCTGATGGGGATCGTCACTAAGAACGCCATCCTGCTGGTCGATTTCGCCGTCGAGCTGATCCGGTCGGGTCGCGACCGCGTCGAAGCCATGATCGAGGCCGGTCAGAAACGCGCCCGGCCGATCGTCATGACCTCGATCGCCATGTCGGCGGGCATGCTGCCGAGCGCGCTCGGCGTCGGCGAAGGCGGCTCGTTCCGCGCGCCGATGGCGATCGCGGTGATCGGCGGCATCATCGTCTCGACCGTGCTGAGCCTTGTCGTGGTGCCGTCCTTCTTCCTGATCATGGACGACCTCTCACGAGGACTGAACTGGATCTTCGGCCGCTTCGTGGGCCCCAGCGAGGAAGAGCCGGAGACGATGGAGCCCGAGGCGATGACCGCGGCCATCGGCGAGAATGCCGGGGAAATTGCCGAATTGCGCAAGCGCCTGAGCGACCTAGAAGGTCAGGCCGGGCCGAGACCGCCCGTTCTCGTGGTGTCGCGGGAGGCGGCGGAATAGCGCCGGGCCGGGCCGGCGGGGCTCGCCTCAGACCCCGAGAAACTCGGTTTCGATCTCGCGTGTGAGGCCGGCCGGCGTGCCGGTCCAGACGCTTTGGCCGCGGGCCAGGATGACGCAGCGGTCGGCGACGGCGCGCAGTTCGGAGAAAGCCTTGTCGATCACCAGGATCGACTGGCCGCCCTGCTTGAGAAGCGCGATCGCCGCCCAGATCTCGTGCCGCACCACCGGCGCCAGCCCTTCGGTCGCCTCGTCGAGAATGAGCAGGCGGGGGTTGGTGAGCAGCGCCCGGGCGATTGCCAGCATCTGCTGTTCGCCACCCGACAGGGTGGCCGCGGGTTGCGTCAGCCGTTCGCCCAGACGCGGAAACAGCTCCGTGGCCTTTTCCATGGTCCAGGGTCCGGACCGCGCAGAGGCCAGCAGGTTTTCCGAAACCGTCAGGCTCGCGAAACAACGCCGGCCTTCCGGCGCAAGCCCGATGCCGAGCCGGGCGGCGCGGAACGAGGGCAGGACCGACAGATCCCGGCCGTCAAAACGGATCTCGCCGCGCGTGGTCCGGAGCATGCGCGTGATGGCGCGCACGGTGGTGGTCTTTCCCATGCCGTTGCGGCCCATCAGCGCCACAAGTTCGCCCTGGGCGATTTCGAGATCGACGCCGAACAGCGCCTGCGACGCGCCGTAGAAGGCTTCGAGACGGCTGACCTGCAACAGGCTCATGCCTCGTCCTCCCCGAGATAGGCGGCGCGGACTTCCCGGTGGGCGCGGATCTCGTCGGCCTTGCCGCGGGCGATGATCCTGCCTGCAACCAGCACCGAGATGCGGTCGGCCAGTTGGAAGACGGCGTCCATGTCGTGTTCGATCAGCAGGATCGGCGCTTCGCCGCGCAGCTTGTCGAGGAAGCCGATCAGGCGGCTTGAGCCTTCCTGACCGAGGCCCGCCATCGGCTCGTCCATCAGGAAGATGCGTGGCTGCATGGCAAGTGCCATGGCGATCTCCAGAAGCCGCTTTTCACCGTGGGAGAGTTCGCTCACCCGCACACTTGCGCGGTCGGCAAGCCCGACGCGCTCAAGCGCCTGCATCGCCTCGCCGGTCAACTGCCTGTCGGCATTCACCTGGCGAAAGAAGCCGAACACCGAGCGGTGGCGGGCTTGCGCCGCGAGCATGACATTGCCGCGTGCTGTGAATTCCGGAACGAGCGAGGAGACCTGGAAGGTGCGGGTCAGGCCGAGACGGGCTCGGGCGATCTGGTCGAACTCGTCGATGTCGCAGCCGTCAAATCGGATCGAACCTGCATCGGCGGCAAGTTCGCCCGCGACAAGCTTGATCAGGCTCGATTTGCCGGCGCCGTTGGGGCCGATCAGGGCGTGGATCTCGCCTGCACGAAGATCGAGGTCGACACCGTCGGTCACCTTCAGGGCGCCGAAGGACTTGGTGAGGCCGGCAAGTTGAAGCACCGGTTCATTCATGCCGTGCTCTCCCCGCCACCAGGCCAATGAAGCCGCCACGGGCAAACAGCACCACGGCAAGCAGCGCCGCTCCAAGGAAGAACTGCCAGTGATTGGTGAAGCTGCCGAACACATGCTCGAACAGCACGAACAGGCAGGCGCCGACCACCGGGCCGAACAGCCGGGCAACGCCACCCAGAATGATGAAAACCATGATTTCGCCCGACAGGTGCCAGGACATCATCGAGGGACTGACGAAACGGTTGAGATCGGCATAGAGCGCGCCAGCCAGGCCGGTGACCATGCCCGAGATCACGAAGGCCGCGAGCTTGATCCGGTACGGCGACAGCCCGAGGGCGGCGACCCGGCCCTGGTTCTGGCGCACGGCCTGCAGGGCAATGCCGAAACGCGCGCCGGTCATGCGCCACTGCGCCAGCAGGACGGTGATCAGCACGCCGTAGCAGAGCACGAAAAAGTGCAGCGGCTTGAGCGTGTTGATGCCGGGAAAGACGCTGCGGACATAGATCGACAGACCGTCCTCGCCACCATAGGCCGGCCAGGAGATGGCGAAATAGTAGATCATCTGGGCAAAGGCGAGGGTGATCATGATGAAGTAGACGCCCGAGGTCCTCAGACTGAGCGCGCCGATCACCAGCGCCGCCAGGCCCGAGACCAGCACCGCCACCAGCCACAGCACCAGCATCTGGTTGGTGCCGTTGATGACGAAGGGCGAAGTCATCAACGGCTGGTAGCTCTGGTGATGGCTGGCGAGGATGCCCACCGCATAGCCGCCCAGACCGAAGAAAGCGGCGTGGCCGAAGGAGACCAGGCCGCCGAGCCCGAGCGCGATGTTGAGGCCGACGCCGGCGAGCGCCAGGATGGTGGCCCGGGTGGCGAGCGTCACCAGGAACGGTTCATCGGCAAAATGCGCGATCAGCGGCCCGCCGAGCAGGATCAGCGCAAGCACGATGTTGAGGCGTTGTTCGGTGATAAGATCACGCATTTTGGGGAAACAGCCCTTTCGGCTTGAACACCAGCACGACGGCCATCAGCAGATAGATCAACATGGAGGCAATCGCCGATCCGACGCCGCGGGCAGCCGAAGCCTCCATGACGCCCGAAAGAAGCGTGGGCAGCAGGAAACGGCCCATCGTGTCGACCAGCCCGACGACAAGGGCTGCGACAAGCGCGCCACGGATCGAGCCGATGCCGCCAATGACGATCACCACGAAGGCGAGGATCAGCACCGGCTCGCCCATGCCGATCTGCACCGACTGGATGGCGCCGACGAGAGCGCCGGCAAAGCCCGCAAGTGCTGCGCCCAGTGCAAAAACGACGGTGTAGAGAAAGTGTATATCGACGCCGAGTGCTGCGATCATCTCGCGGTCGGATTCGCCGGCGCGGATCTGCATGCCGAGCCGGGTGCGGCTGATCAGTAGGCCGAGGCCCGCCGCCACCGCGAGGCCCGCGATGATGATTGCCAGCCGGAAGGCGGGATAGGGCAGACCGCCAGGCAGCATGACCGGACCGGCAAGGAAGGCTGGCGGATCGAGATAGAGCGGAAAGGAGCCGAACAAGAAGCGCACGCCCTCGGAAAACATCAGCACCAGCGCGAAGGTCGCCAGCACCTGGTCGAGATGGTCGCGGTCATAGAGCCTGCGGATCACCACGATCTCGACGATCGCGCCAAGAGCCGCGGCGGCGGCGAGGCTTGCGACAATTCCGATCCAGAACGAGCCGCTCCAGGCGGCGACGGCGGCGCAGACAAAGCCGCCGACCATGAACAGCGAGCCATGGGCGAGATTGATCAATCCCATCACGCCGAAGATCAGCGTCAGGCCCGCCGCCATCAGGAACAGCATGACCCCGAGTTGCAAGCCGTTGAGAATCTGCTCGAGAAAAAGGGCGACAGTCATCGTCTACCGGGCTCGCACCAGTGTTAAAAAATCGACCGGGCGGGGCAGAATGCCGCCGCCCGGAACTCAGAGACGATGATCACATCTTGCAATCGGCGGCGTAGGCGTCGCCGTGGTCTTCCAGCGCCACGCCCACCAGCTTGTTGGTGAAGACGTCGCCTTCCTTGATCACTTCGCGGACATAGATGTCCTGGATCGGGTGGTTGTTCGGACCGAACTTGAAATCACCGCGGGTCGACTTGAAATTGGCCGCTTTAAGGGCTGCGCGGAACGCATCCTTGTCGGAGATCGACGCCGCATCCATGGCCGAGATCAAGAGGTTGGCGGTATCGAACCCCTGGCTCGAATAGAGCGAAGGCAGACGGTTGTATTCCGCCTGGTAGCTTTCGACGAAGGCCTTGTTGGTCTCGTTGTCGAGATCCTTGGACCATTGCGAGGTGTTCTTGACGCCCAGCGCCGCGTCGCCCACGGCCTGGAGGATGTTCTGGTCGAAGGAAAAGGCCGGGCCGAGCAGCGGCACGTCGACGCCTGCGCCGGCATATTGCTTCATGAAGGCGATGCCCATGCCGCCGGGCAGGAAGAAGAAGACGCTGTCGGCGCCCGAGGCGCGGATTTCCGCGATCTCGGCGGCGTAGTCGGTCTGGCCGAGCTGGGTGTAGATTTCCTTGGCGATCTCGCCCTTGAAAAAGCGCTTGAACCCGGTCAGCGCATCCTGGCCGGCCGGATAGTTCGGCGCCAGGATGAAGGCGTTCTCGAACCCTGCGGAGGTGGCGTAGGCGCCCATGCCTTCATGCAGATTGTCGTTCTGCCAGGCGACATTGAAGTAATTTGCGTTGCAGCCCGCGCCGGCAAGCGCCGAGGGGCCGGCATTGGGCGAGAGATAGATCTTGTCCTGCGCCACGGCGCCCGGAATGACTGCCATGGCAAGGTTGGACCAGATGATGCCGGTCATCACGTCGACCTTGTCGGACTGAATGAGCTTGTCCGAAAGCTGCACTGCCAGATCCGGCTTCTGGGCGTCATCCTCGATGATGAGCTCGATGTCGGTGCGGCCGGACTGCTTGATTGCCAGCTGAAAACCGTCGCGCACGTCGATGCCGAGGGAGGCGCCACCGCCCGACAGGGTGGTGATCATGCCGACCTTGACCGGCTCGGCGGATGACACCGCGGCGCTGGCGGCCAGCGAAACGGCAGTTGTCAGTCCCAAAAGCAGCTTGTTCATTGAACTTCCTCTCTGTGTTTGATGCAGCGCCGGCCTTGTTTCGGTCCGTTTGGCGCAACATTCTCCCCGGCAGGGCTTTTTACACCCTTTGAAGGAGAGCTTATCAGCCGCAAAAAAGAATTCCAGTGTTTTTTAAGCTTAAAGTATTTCCGTCCGGATTGTCCCTTGCGCCCAGGCCCCGGGCATGGTTCCAAGGAGAGACAAGCGATGCCTTTCCGGACGCAGTCGACGTCCGCCCTGGGACATAAGGAGACCGACGATGCAGTGTTTTTTCGTGGAGTTTCAATGCAAGCTCGGACAGGCCTATGCGGTCGCGGAGGAAGTCGCCAATCGCGAGATCGCCTCCGAGATCTATTCGGTCAGCGGCCAGTTCGACCTGATGGCGAAATTCTACATCCAGGATGACGTCGATATCGGCCGCTTCATTGCCGACCAGGTGCACACCATTCCCGGAATCGAGCGGACGCACACGATCCTGACCTTCAAGGCGTTCTGAGACGACGGGGCGGTCCGGCGAAAAGTTCCGAAGCCTGCATTGCCATCAATGTCTCAAGGGAAATGGTACGATTGGGTGGGCTCGAACCACCGACCTCCGGATCCACAATCCGGCGCTCTAACCAACTGAGCTACAATCGCACGCCATGGAACAGGGAAATCCGTCCCCGCCATTTGTTGCCGCTCACATACGGCGGCAAAAGCGATTATGCAAGAGGGTCTGGGCCGGTTTTGCCGTTTTTGGACCGGGCGCAAACCCCAAATGCAAAAGGCCGGACACTGGGTCCGGCCTCGAGATCTGTTCGATTTCGCGAATTGGCGAAATCAGGCAGCCTTGATTTCGCTCATGGCCTTTTCGGCAATGGTCTTGGTCGGCTTGGAGACGTCCTCAGCCACTTTCCTGGCGGCTTCCTGCATCATCTTGGTCTGGTCAACCATCATTTCGGCCTGCTTGCGAAAGAAGCTGGTCTGAAGTTCGATCATCTGGGCGACCGACTTGACGCCCAGCAGGGCTTCCATGTGCGACAGCGAATGCTCGACATTGCCGCGCGCGGCGTCGATGGCCTTGAGGCTCAGTTCAACAGTGCCGGCCTGGGCGGTTTCGAGCGTGGTTTCGATCGCCTTGGTGGCGTCTTCGGCAGCGGTCTTGGCCTTGGCATAGGCTTCCTTGGTCTGATTGACCGACTTGTCAGCCATTTCGCGGTAGCCGTCGGCCACCTTGGTCATGTCGAATGCCGGAAATTCAAAAACGTCTGCAGTGGTTGCGGTTTTCTTGGTCGCCATGTCACTTCTCCTTGAAGTTTCTTGGGACCGCTCATGGCCCCGTTTCGATTTCAGGGATTATATAGCACGTCGCATGGTGCGTTGCAACATTTTTTGTGCAGTGCACCATGCGTTAACCTTTTCTTCACAAACTGCCCTTGCGGCGCCCGGCTTTGCTGGACCGGTGACCGCGTGAAAGCTATTAATTAAACCTTAATACGCCCGTACAATGGGCAATATCTGGCCGAAACTGGAATTCAGCCCATGCAGGCGCATCATTATCCGTTCATAGATCTCGCCGTCCACGCCGCGGTGCGGGCCCGCTTTGCCAAGGGCGATGCCGTGGCTGTATTGAGCGCGGACCTCGGCGAGCTTCTGTGGGCCAATGGCGCCGCAGCCCACCTGTTCGGTTTCGGCAATATCTACGATGCGCTGGACGAAGGCCTTGCCGGCCAGGTCGCGACACGGCGGCAGATTGAAAGCGCGCTCAGCGGCCTGCGCCGCACCGGCAGGCCGCAGTCTTTCATGATGCGGCTGTCATCGGGTTTCTCGCGCTCGATGACAGCGGCGAGCCTTGAGGACATCACCCTGCCCGACGGCGCCCAGGCGCTTCTGCTGGTCAGCAGCCAGGCCGGCCAGATCCTGGCGCCCGGCGCCCGCGCCCGCCAGATCATCTCCGGCTTCGAGGGAACCGGCACCCATGTCGCGGTGATGGACGGTAACGGAAAGGTGCTGGCCGCCTCCAGCACCTTTGACGCGATCGGCCTGGCACTCGGCGACATCACGCGAATGATTGCCGATGTGGCGACGGAGGACGACCGCCTGGTCAAGCGCATGGCCGAGGCACGCAATGGTCCCGTGCCCACCGCCATCGGCCGGCTGGTCGACGATCCGGCCCTGCATCTGCTGTTTGCCGTTGAGCCTGCCTGGCTGGATGAGCCCGAGGCCGAAACCGTGGACCTTCCGGCCGCGGTCCATGAGGGGGGCACCATGCAGGCGGACGCGTCCGAAGCTGAACCCGATGTCCCGCTGGACACCGCGCCCGAGGGTGAGACGGACGAGAGCACGGACACGGAAACAGGCTCCGGCGCGGCATCCGGCAACGAAGATCTGCACGACGCGACACCATCCGGGACTGGCGATGATCCGGCCACCATTTCCGAGAGTTCGGAGGACGACGACGCTGCCGACGGGCATGAAGATGGACCGGAGGCCGGCAAGGATGCCCCTGCGGCCATCGAACCCGAGACGACGAAGGCCGCCTATCGGCCGGTGAGTTTCGATACCAGCCGGATCCGCGATGAGCTCAACGCCCGTCTGGCCAAGGCGCGCGCCGAGCAGGAGCGTCAGGACGACGTGCCGCCGCCCTTCGCCGACGCCCGCAATCTCGAAACCGGCCCGATCCTTGACCCGGAAGCGGACGCCAACCTCGACACCGAGACCAGCATCGACGCCGGCACTGGGTCGGCAGAGCGTGCCGACTCCGACACCGACACCGCCGACGCGGCGTCCGGCGAGCCGGACCTGTCAGCCCCGGCGGATGACCCGGAAGACCTGACCGGAGCTGCAGAAGAGGCCGAGACAGAGAAACCGGCGGAGCATGCCGAGCCTGAACAGACGACCGAGGCAACGGGCCTCGATCATCCGGCGGCAACCGGCGTCACCGGCTCGTCCCAGCCGGACCTGTCAGCCCCAGCGGATGACCCGGAAGACCTGACCGGAGCTGCGGAAGAGGCCGGGACAGAGGAAACGGCGGAGCATGCCGAGCCTGAACAGACGACCGAGGCAACGGGCCTCGATCAGCTGGCGGCAACCGGCGATGCCAGCCCGTCCCACCCTGGGCTGGACAGTCCGGTGCGGGAGCCGGAGTTCCGGTTCGACCCGAACAGCAAGCCCGCGCGGTTCGTCTGGAAGATCAACCGCGATGGCAATTTCAGCGACGTTTCACCCGAATTCGCCGCCGCCGTCGGTCCGCAGTCCGCCGACATTGTCGGCCGCAGCTTTCCGGACCTGGCGCGGGTATTCAATCTCGATCCGGATCATGTCATCTCCGACCTCTTGAACCGTCGCGACACCTGGTCGGGCAAGACCGTCTACTGGCCGATCCAGGGAACGTCGCTGGTCACCCCGGTGGATCTGGCTGCGCTGCCGACCTACACCCGCGACCGCCAGTTCGACGGCTTCCGCGGCTTCGGCATCGTCCGGATCGGGGAAACGCGGCAGGACCCCGAAGCGCTTGGCCTGGCCCTGGTGCCGGGCGCGCGGCTGCGGACGTTGGAACCGACCTGGCCTGCGGACGATCAGGCAGAGATCACGGACAACGACGAGGCGGACATTTCCGAAGACACTTTCCCCGGTTTCGAGAGCGAGGCCGATCTCGAGATGCAGAATCTTGAGCGGGACATCGAAGAGCTTTCGCTGATGGACCGCGCCGGGGACGAGCCCGGCGAGGCGCCCGTGGATGAGCCAGGCGACACCGATGGCGACGTTTCCGACAGCGCGGACGCGACCGATCCATCCGAGGCGGACGCCGAGGATCCGTTCCGCGGCGAGCGGCCGGCGATCAGGCTGGTCGAAACCCCGATGCGCCGCGACAGCGACAAGATCATCGATCTCGAAGCCCGCAGAACACGGACGCGCGACGGCCTGTCGCCGGGCGAACAGGCGGCTTTCCGGGAAATCGGCGTCAGGCTGAACGAATCCTCGACAGCCGGCACGGACAATGCCGACGCTCAGTCCCTCGCTCCGGACCAGCAGGAGGACCGCCCGTCCTTCGGAAAGCGCCAGTCGCTCGCAGATGACGACATGACCATTGCGGGTGACATCGAGGTCGATTTCGACACGGTCCCGGCCGCCGAGTCGCCAGACTCTCAGGAACCTGCCGGGACCGGGTCGGGAGACGAGATCCCTGCATCCGCCGAGGCCGGCGAGAGTGCATCCGATGCCGACTCTCAGCCCGACACGCCTGAGCAAGACCTGGCTGACAGCCCCTCCCCGGAGGTCGAATGGATCGAACCGACGGTCATCGAGCCTCTGCCATCCGCCTTCGCGCTGCCGGCGCGGCAGGTGATGCAGCCTGGCCTCGATGCCGGCCTGGTCGACGCCATCCCTGCAGCGCTTCTGGTGCATGCCGGCGATGATCTGATCCATGCCAATGCCGAGTTTCTGGAACTCACGGGCTATCGCACGCTCCACGAACTTGCCGATTTCGGCGGGCTCGATCACCTGCTCGACCGCTCGGACGACGAGACTGCCGATGATGAAGGCGGAATGCTGATCCGCCGCGCCGATGGCGGGACGCTGAATGTCACCGCCCGGCTGAGGTCGGTCAATTGGGGCGATGGCCAGGCGCTGCTGCTGGCGCTGTCGCCGATCAAGACCGGCGCGGACCTTGTGGATGCGATCACACCGATCGAAGCGGAAGCTCTTGCGGAGGCCGACACGATCGAGCCTGACGCGGTCGAGCCTGACGCGGTCGAGATGGATGGCGCAAGCGAAGAGGACACCGATGCGGATGAGTCGGCGGCGCTGAAGATCGAGGCCCAGGAACTGCGCTCGATTCTGGAGACGGCCACCGACGGCGTGGTCATCCTCGACAATGACGGCACCATCCGCTCGATGAACGGCTCGGCCTGCGCGCTGTTCAACTATGATGAAGGCGAAACCCAGGGCCAGCCCTTCGCCATGCTGTTTGCCCATGAAAGCCAGCGCGCGGTCATGGACTATGTCTCGGGACTGGCCGAGCATGGTGTCTCGAGCGTGCTCAATGACGGCCGCGAAGTGATCGGCCGCGAGGCTTCGGGCGGCTTCCTGCCACTGTTCATGACCATCGGGCGTCTGTCGGGCTCGAACGGCTACTGCGCCGTGCTGCGCGACATCACCCAGTGGAAGCGGACCGAGGAGGAGCTGCGCACTGCCAAGCGCGCGGCGGAGACCGCAAATTCCCACAAGTCGGACTTCCTCGCCCGGGTCAGCCACGAGATCCGCACGCCGCTCAACGCCATCATCGGCTTCTCCGAAATGATGGTGGAGGAACGTTTCGGCCCGATCGGCAGCCCGCGCTATCTGGAATACGCCCACGACATCGGCAATTCCGGCAAGCATGTGCTCGACATCGTCAACGACCTGCTGGACATTTCAAAGATCGAGGCCGGCCAGGAGCAGATGGAATTTGTCGCGGTCTCGCTCAACGACCATCTGGCGGAAAGCGTGTCGCTGCTGCAGCCGATGGCCAACAGCCAGCGGGTGATCATCCGCACCAGCCTGTCGGCCAGCGTGCCGGAGGTGGTCGCCGACCGGCGCTCGATCAAGCAGATCGCATTGAACCTGTTGTCCAACGCCATCCGCTTCACGCCTTCGGGCGGGCAGATAGTGGTCTCGACCTCCTATGAGCCCTCGGGCAATGTGGTCATCCGCATCCGCGACACCGGCATCGGCATGAACCGCAAGGAACTCGAGCAGGCGATGAAGCCGTTCGGCCAGGTCGGCCCCGGGCCGCGGCAGCGCGGCGACGGAACCGGGCTGGGCCTGCCGCTGACCAAGGCCATGGTGGAGGCCAACAGGGCCCAGTTCGACATCGTCTCGACGCCGAGCGAAGGCACGCTGGTCTCGATCGCCTTCCCGCCGCAGCGGGTGCTGGCCGACTGAGCGGCACGGCGACAGCCGAGCCTTGCGGGCAACGCAAAAAAAAACGGGGACCCGCGAGGGTCCCCTGAAAATTGTGACTGTGCTGACAAACATTGTGAAGAGCAGAGCTGTCCAAACGTTGACGCAAGCTTTGCGGCAAAACTGTTACCGGGAGCTTGCTATCTTGCCTAAGATTTTACCGATCATCCCTGCATCTTAGAGAGTGGTTAAATTCCCTGGCAAGGTCCGATTAACCACGATGGGCTGGCGGACGGGGTGCGAAGCCGGACGCATGTCGCGTCAAATCGACCCATTTGAACAATGATGCGCATACGCTAGATCAACTCTCATCACGGCCGGTCAATACAATGGGGATCACGGCTCATGCCCCGGCCTGCCCAACTCGACGGGCGGCAGGATTTTCGGTAGGGTCTTGCTGTGTTTTTGCCGCGCGTGCGGCGACGATCTGGCGACGATGCGGGGTTTGGAGATGAGTATGTACCCGGACTATTCACGGTTGGAACGCGTCGCTGACGGCAGCATGCATGCAATCGGACTGCTTGGCGCAACATGCGGGGGCGCGCTGTTGCTCGTCTGGGCCAGCCGGGTCGCCTCGCCCTGGGAAATGGCGGCAATCGCCATCTATGCGGTTACGCTGATAGCCACCTTCGCGGCGTCGGCCTTCTATCACATGACGCCCTGGGAAAGCCTGCGGCCGGCCCTGCGGCGCATCGATCATGCGGCGATCTATCTGAAGATCGCAGGGACCTACACGCCGCTGGTGGTCATGATCGGCAGTGGCCTGTCGTACTTTGTCCTTGGCGTGGTCTGGCTGCTGGCGATCATCGGCATCACGCTCAAGCTCTTGTTCTGGAGCGCGCCCGGCCGCATGGGCCCGGCGCTCTACCTGATCATGGGCTGGATGAGCATCATCCTGTTCTGGACGTCATGGTCGCAGGTGCCCTTCGGTTTCATCGCCGCCGGCGGATTGCTTTACACCGTGGGCGTGATTTTCTACGCCGCCAAGACGCTGAAATTCGCAACCGCCATATGGCATGGCTTCGTCATCGCGGCCTCCGCCTGCTTCTTCGCGGCCATCACCATCGGCGCGACACAGCACGGCCTCGTGTAGCCAGCCTCCCCTTGCGGACAGGTCAGCCGGATCGGCGGGGCAGACTCAAGCGAAGAAATATTCCTCAGCCGAGCCCCTCGGGCAGATTGACACGGATATCGCGCGGGCGGATTCTCGCTTTCGCCGCCGGAGCCTCCTGCCTGGCGTCAACAGGGGTCGATCACATGAAGAAACTGATTTGGGTTTGTCTGGCCGCAACGCTGGGCATCGCCGGCGTGGCGCGTGCGGACGTGGCCGCCGGCACCTACTCGGTCGAGGGTACCAATCTCGACGGCAGCAGCTATGGCGGCACCGCCACCATCACACTTAGCTCCGACACGACCTGTCATATCCACTGGAGCACCGGCAGCGAGTCGGACGGCATCTGCATGCTCTATGGCAACGCCTTCGCTGCGGGCTATGTGTTCAAAACCGGCGGCGTCGGGCTGGTGGTCTACGAGGTCATGGACGACGGCTCGCTGGAAGGCGTCTGGACCATTGACGGCCAGTCCGGCGCAGGCACCGAGATCCTCACCCCGCAATGAGCGGAAACTGAAACAGCTGGCGCTTGCTCAGTTCTTCAACTCGGCCAGATCCTTGAACAGATCCAGCGCTTCCGGATTGGCGAGCGCCTCCTGGTTCTTGACCGGTCGTCCGTGGACGATATCGCGGACGGCGAGTTCGACGATCTTGCCGGATTTGGTGCGGGGGATGTCGCTGACGGCGATGATCTTCGCCGGCACGTGGCGGGGCGAGGCGCCGGTGCGGATCTTCGCGCGGATCCTCCCCTTGAGATCGTCATCGAGCGTCACGCCCTCGGCGAGCCGGACGAACAGCACGACGCGGACATCGTCGTCCCAGTCCTGGCCGATGCAGATGGCCTCAAGCACTTCGTCCATCTGTTCGACCTGGTTGTAGATTTCCGCGGTGCCGATGCGCACGCCGCCCGGGTTGAGGGTGGCGTCCGAGCGGCCATGGATGATGATGCCGTGATGCGGCGTCCATTCGGCGAAATCGCCATGGGTCCAGATATTGTCGAAGCGGGCAAAATAGGCGGCGCGGTATTTCTCGTCGTTCGCGTCGTTCCAGAAGCCGAGGGGCATCGCCGGGAACGGCCTGGTGCAGACGAGTTCGCCCTTTTCACCCCTGATCGGCTGGCCATCCTCGTCCCAGACATCGACGGCCATGCCAAGGCCGGGGCCCTGGATCTCGCCGCGCCAGACCGGCAACGCCGGATTGCCGAGCACGAAGCAGGACACGATGTCGGTGCCGCCCGAAATCGAGGCCAGGTGCACATCGGGCTTGATGCCTTCATAGACGAAGCTGAAGCCTTCCGGCGACAGCGGCGAGCCGGTCGAGGTGATCATGCGGAGAGATGACAGGTCATGGGTCCTGGCCGGCTCCAGACCCGCCTTGCGGACGGCATCGATGAACTTGGCCGAGGTCCCGAGCACCGCGAATTTCTCCTCGGCGGCGTAGTCGAAGATCACATTGCCGTCGGGATGAAACGGCGAGCCGTCATAGAGACAGAGCGTGGCGCCGACGGCGAGCCCCGAGGCCAGCCAGTTCCACATCATCCAGCCGCAGGTGGTGAAATAGAACAGCCGCTCGCCGGGTTCGAGTCCGCAATGCAGGCGATGCTCCTTGAGATGCTGCAGCAATGTGCCGCCGGCCGAATGGACGATGCATTTGGGGATGCCGGTGGTGCCGGAGGAAAACAGGATGTAGAGCGGATGCGAAAACGGCAGCGGCTCGAACTCGACCGCCTTGGCCGCATGCTCGGCGATGAAATCCGAGAGCGTCACGCCGCCCGCAACTGCGCTGGCGACAGCGTCGGCGTCATCGAGCAACGGCACGATCACGGTCGCGCGTGGCTTGAGCGAGGGCGAGATCTCGGCAAGCTTGGCTGTCACGTCCTGGCGCTTGCCATTGTACCAGTAGCCGTCGCAGGCGATGAACAGTTTCGGCTCGATCTGGCCGAACCGGTCGAGCACGCCCTGGACGCCGAAATCGGGCGAGCAGGACGACCAGATGGCGCCGATTGAGGCACAGGCGAGCATGCAGGCAATGGTTTCGGGCATGTTCGGCATCATCGCTGCGATACGGTCGCCCTTTGTGACGCCGTGGGCGCGGAACGCCTGCTGCAGGCGCGACACCAGCACGGACAACTCGTCCCAGCTCATCGTGCTGCGCAGCTTGTCCTCGGCCCTGAACAGCATCGCGGGCTCCGGGCCGGTGCGGCTGAGAAGGTTCTCGGCGAAATTCAGCGCCGCGTCGGGGAAGAATCGCGCGCCCGGCATGGCGTCGCCATTGTCGATGACGCGGTCACCCTTGATGCCGCGCACGCCGCAGAAATCCCACACCGCCGACCAGAAGCCTTCGCGATCGGTGACCGACCACTGGTGCAGCGCCAGCGGATCGGACAGCGCAAGCCCCGAGCGTTCGCCGGCGACTGCGGCAAACGCCATCCAGGGACTGTCTAGCAATGCCTGCGGCTCCGGGCGCCAAAGCGGTGTGTCGGTCATTGTCTGCTCCTCATCATTCCTGCCGGTGCTTTACTACAGCGCCGGGCATTTTATCAAACACACAAAGGCGGCTGCATGATTTTTGAACGCCGCGGGAATTGCGCCCTCAATCGCTTCCGCTTCAGGCTGTCCTGAACAGCACCGGCATGCCATCCTGCAAACCGGAGCGGAACCAGCATGCCTTCACTTGAGGCCCCGAGAACGCTCTGCAATTGCATTCGCTTGCGGCAGGCATTAACCAGAACGTCGAGACAGCACGCCGGGAGGTCGGGGTTTGAATTTCATAATCGCGCAATGGTCCTTGCGACGCGCGGCGATCATCAGTGTCGTTGTCGTGCTCGCCGTGGCGCTGGCCATTTTCGCGAGCCTGCCGCTGGCGGTGTCGAGCGGCGTGGTGCGCGACCGCCTCGAGCGCGACATCGGCGCCTGGGCCGGCCATCCGGTTTCGCTCGGAAACGCGCCCTCGCTCGAATTCTGGCCGACGCCGACCATCACGCTCGACAATGTGGAGATCCGGCCATCGACATTCGCCGGCGGCGATCCGATCCTGCGCGCCGACCGCATTGTCGCCAATTTCAACCTGTTCTCGGCGGTGCTGGGGGCGCCAAGCTTCTCCCAGTTCAAGCTGATCCGGCCTTCCTTCAATGTCGAGGTGTATCCGGACTCCACCTCCAACTGGACTTCCACCTCCGGCGACCTTGCGCAAGGCATCGCAGCTGCCGTCGCCCGCGATCTCGCCGCCCAGGCAGGCACAACCCCGCCGGTTCCCGCCAGCATTCCGGAGTCGGCCGCGCTCGGCACCGTGACCATCGAAGACGGTACGGTCACATGGATCCGCGATCCCGGCGCGCCGGCCGAGAAGCTCACCGCCATCAACGGCACGCTGGCATGGACGGCGCCGACGGCCGTGGCCCGGGCCAATCTGGTGGCGATCTTTCGCGGCGAGCAAATGACGCTTGCCGGGTCAACCTCGGCGCCGCTATTGCTGCTCGGCAAGCGGCTGGCGCCGGTGGAACTCAAGATAGCCTCCGCGCCGCTGAACCTGAACTTTGCCGGATCGGCCAATATCGGCGCCTCGATGTTCGTCTCGGGCGCGCTTGAGCTCAAGAGCCCGTCGGTGCGCCGCGCGCTGGAATGGTCGCGCGCCGACATCAAACCGGGCGAGGCGCTTGGGGCGCTCGAACTGACCGCCAAGATCACCGCCGAGCCCTTGAAGGCCAAGCTCGATGACCTGATCGTGCTGATCGACCGCAACCGCGGCATTGGCGTGCTGGATGTCACCCTGAGCGAGGAGGCGCCGCCGCTGGTGGCAGGGACGCTGGCGTTCAACTCGCTCGACATCGGCTCCTTCCTGCAGGCCTTTACGCCGCTTCCGGCCTCGGGCGAGGACATCGCCTCGACCATCGACACACGGTTCCTGCACCAGATCGGCCTGGATCTGCGGTTGTCGGCCCAGTCGGCGAGCCTCGGTCCGGTGGTGCTGTCCAACCTGGCGGCGGCGGCGCGCGTCGAGCAGGGCCGGGCGAATTTCGACGTCGGTGACGCCACCGCCTATGGCGGCAGCTTTCTCGGCCGCATCGCCCTGTCGGAAAAGGGGATAGACGGCGGCGTGAAGGTACAATTGTCAGCGCGCCGGATCAATGTCGGCGGGCTGTTCGATGCGATCGGGCTGACCGGCCCGCTGCCGCGCGGCTCGGGGTCTCTCGACATGGAGGTGACGTCGCCTTATCCGACCTGGGCGACGGCTCTGACCGATCTGACCGGCAAGGTCGACCTGGCCGTGGAGAAAGGCGTCGTGCCCGGCCTCAACATCCAGAAATTCCGCGAACTCGCCAAGACCGAACGGTTCTTCGATCTGGGCCAATTGGGCGAAGGCAACGGATTCCAGTTCGAGTCGGCGCGTTTCGAGGCCACGATCGCTGCCGGCGAAGCCGATCTGAAGACGGCCGAACTGATCGGCGAGCGCCAGGTGATCTCGCTGTCGGGCGTCATTCCCTATTCGCGCTCAAGCCTGGCCATTGCCGGCGTGCTGGCGGCAAAACCGCCCGCCGAGGGAGACGTGCCCGCAACAGGTGCCATTGTCGAACCGCTCAAGTTCTTTGTCGGCGGCTCCTGGCCGCAACCGGTGATCTCCCCGGTGACGCCGTGATCCGTAGGAGTGCCTGGCACGGCCGGTCTTGCGAAGTCGCGCGGATTTGGCGACACTCAGCCAAGTCCAGTGCTTCGACGGGGTCGTAACCCTTTCGACACTGGCAGGGGATGGGGCAGTACATGATGCGGGTGATTTCGGCATTGGTGAAGATCGGACTGGCGTCGCTGATCACCGGCGCGGTGCTCTCTGCGCTCAATCTTTCCGCCGCCGAATTGCTGGCCGAAATCGGACTGACGCCGGACCGGGTGTTCACGGCTCTGCAGGAGGGAGCGGCCTGGGCAATCCCCAATATCGTGCTCGGATCGATGGTGATCGTGCCGATCTGGTTCGTCACCTATCTGCTGCGGCCGCCCCGGAACTGACGGCCTCCGGCCTGCGAGATCCCCTCATTTGTGGGCGAACGCTGCCTGTTCATCGCGCTGCCGCCTGACTTCGCGGCTCTTGTTGAGGATCGAGGCGATGATCACACCGATCGCGACCGCGCCGATGAGCAACGTACAGACCGCGTTGATCTCCGGCGTCACCCCAAGCCGGACCTGGGAGTAGATCTTCATCGGCAGCGTGGTGGCGCCCGGCCCCGAAGTGAAGCTGGCGATGACCAGATCGTCGAGCGACAGCGTGAAGGCCAGCATCCATCCCGAGATCACCGCGGGCAGGATGACCGGCAGGGTGATCTGCGTGAAAGTGGTGACGGGCCCTGCGCCAAGATCCATCGCCGCCTCTTCGAGCGAACGGTCGAAACTCATCAGCCGTGATTGCACCACCACGGCGACGAAGCACATGGAGAAGGTGATGTGCGCCAGCGTCACGGTCCAGAAGCCGCGGGCGAAATCCACCGCCACGAACAGGAGCAGAAGCGACAGTCCGGTGATCACCTCGGGCATCACCAACGGCGCGAAGACCATGCCGGAAAACAGGATGCGGCCGTTGAAGCGCGTGTAGCGGGTGAGTGTGAGGGCTGCGAGCGTACCCAGAACCGTGGCGATCGAGGCGGAGACAATCCCCACCCTCACCGTCACCCAGGCCGCATCCATCAGGCCCTGGTTGTTGAACAGCTCGCGGTACCATTTGGTGGAAAACCCGGTCCAGACGGTAACCAAACGGGATTCGTTGAACGAGAAGATCACCAGGAGCACGATCGGCAGATAGAGAAAGGCAAAGCCGAAGACCACCGAGGCGATGTTGAAGCGGGTCCAGGCGGGGTTCATCGTCCACTCTCCTGGGCCTTGGCCTGAGCCTGCTGGAACAGCATGATGGGGATGACGAGGATCAGCAGCAGCAGCACGGCAACCGCCGAGGACACCGGCCAGTCACGGTTGTTGAAGAACTCGCTCCACAGCGTCTTGCCGATCATCAGCGTGCGAGAGCCGCCGAGCAGATCGGGGATGACGAACTCGCCCACCGCCGGGATGAACACCAGCATGCAGCCCGCGACAATGCCGGGGATGGCGAGCGGAAAGGTGATCTTCCAGAACGCGGTGATCGGCGGACAGCCGAGGTCCTGCGCCGCCTCGATCAGCGTATAATCCATCTTCTCGAGCGCCGCATAGATCGGCAGCACCATGAATGGCAGGTAGGAATAGACGATGCCGATATAGACTGCGGTGTTGGTGTTCAAAATGATCAGCGGCGTGTCGATCAGGCCGAGATACATGAGGAACTGGTTGAGCAGGCCTTCGGGCTTCAGGATGCCGATCCAGGCATAGACGCGGATCAGGAAGCTGGTCCAGAACGGCAGGATCACCAGCATCAGAAGCGTCGGGCGCAGCGAGGCGGGCGCGCGCGCCATGCCATAGGCCAGCGGAAAGCCGATCAGCAGGGTCAGCACCGTCGAGATGAAGGCAATGGTGATCGAGGAAATGTAGGCGTTGATATAGAGCGCATCCTCGGTCAGCCAGAGATAGTTGGAAAAGCTCAGCTGCTTGAGGCCGTCGATGAAGCCGGAAATCCCGTCGGCCATGTCGAAGGTCGGCGCATAGGGCGGCATCGACATCACGGGCTCGGAGAGCGAGATCTTGAAGACGATGGCGAACGGCACCAGGAAGAAGACCAGCAGCCAGACATAGGGGATGATGATGACCAGACGGCGGGAAATGGCTGACACAAGTTTCATCGCGGATCCCCTCAACTGCTCAGCACAATGCCGCTGTCGGTGTCGAAGCGGACCCAGATCTCTTCATCATAGCCGATCGGGTTTTCAACCGTGCGGACCGCGTTGAGAAGCGATGCCTTGACCACCGCGCCGCTCTTGAGCTTGACGTGAAACACGGTCATGTCGCCGAGATAGCCGATGTCCCAGACTTCGCCGAAGGCTGCGTTGACCCCGTCCCCGGGCTTGTCCCTTGAAACGCGAAGCTTCTCCGGCCTTATGGCAAAGCCCGCTTGCTGGCCCACCTGCAGGGGTACAGCGGTTTCGGACCGAATGACCATGCCGTCGGGCGTCTCGATCTCGGCCACGCCGTTGTTCAGGCCTGTGACTTCTCCGCGGAACAGATTGATGTCGCCGATGAAGCTCGCGACAAATTCCGAGTTCGGCGCCTCGTAGATTTCCGCGGGCGTTCCGATCTGGACGATGCGGCCGAGATCCATCACCGCGATCCGGTCGGCCATGGTCATGGCCTCTTCCTGGTCGTGGGTGACGACGACGAAGGTCAGGCCGAGATCCTGCTGCAGATCCATCAGTTCGAACTGGGTTTCCTCGCGCAGCTTCTTGTCGAGTGCGCCCAGCGGTTCGTCGAGCAGCAGCACCTTGGGGCGCTTGGCGATGGAGCGGGCGAGCGCCACGCGCTGCCGCTGGCCGCCCGAGAGCTGGTGCGGCTTGCGCTTGCCGAACTGGTCGAGCTTGACCAGCTTGAGCATGTTGTTGACGCGGTCATCGATCTCTGACTTCGCCATGCCGTCCTGCTTGAGCCCGAAGGCGATGTTCTTTTCCACGCTCATATGCGGGAACAGCGCATAGGACTGGAACATCATGTTGACCGGGCGGCTGTAGGGCGGAACGCCTGCGAGGTTCTCTCCGTCGAGCAGGATCTGGCCGCTGGTGGGATTCTCGAAGCCGGCCAGCATGCGCAAGAGCGTTGACTTGCCGCATCCCGAGCCGCCGAGCAGGGCAAAGAACTCGCGCTGGTAAATATGCAGCGTCAGATCCTTGACGGCGGTGAAATCGCCGAAATTCTTGGTGATGTTGTCAAAGGCGATATAGGGGCGCTGGTTCGGATCATTCCATGGTTCGAAACTGCGCCTTATGCTTCCCAGAGATTTCATGACCAACTGCCCCCTTGATCAATGCCGATGCATGCCGCGCTCAGTTTTTCTCGTTCGGGTGAGAGCGTCCATGCAGAATTTCATGATTCTCGAGCGACCTTGCGCATCCCATGCGACACGCGGCTGTCGTGAAAACCCCCGGTCCTTTGCAGGACCGGGGGTGAAGCTTGCGGTCACTGACCGGTGACGACCTTGGTCCAGGTTCGCGTCAAGACGCGCTGGGTGCGCTGATCCTTGGGCGTCGTGGAGTACAGCCGTCCGATGGTTTCCTCGTCGGGATAGATGGCGGTGTCGCCAATCACGTCCTCATTCAGGAACTCCTTCGAGGCCAGGTTGCCGTTGGCGTAGTAGACGTAGTTCGACGCCTTCGCCATGACTTCGGCCTTCATCAGGTAGTTGAGGAACTCGTGCGCTTCTTCCACATTCTTGGCGTCGCCGGGGATCGCCATGTTGTCGAACCACATGAGCGCGCCTTCCTTCGGGATGACATATTCGATGGTGACGCCCTGGTCGGCTTCAGCCGCGCGGTCACGCGCCTGCAGGATATCACCCGACCAGCCGACGGCCAGGCAGATGTCGCCATTGGCGAGCGCGTTGATGTATTCCGACGAATGGAACTTCTTGACGCTGGGGCGGACCGTGAGCAACAGCTCCTCGGCCTTGGCAATGTCCTCGGGCGCATTGGAATCCGGATCCAGACCGAGAAAGTTGAGCGCCGCGGGGACGATTTCATCTGCCGTGTCGAGCATGTAGACGCCGCAATCGGCCAGCTTGGCAATTTTCTCCGGATCAAACACGATGTCCCAGGAATTCAGTTCCACATCGCCAAGGCGCTCCTTGACCTTGTCGACATTGATGCCAAGGCCGGTGGTGCCCCACATGTAGTTGATGGCGTGCTCGTTGCCGGGATCGTATTTCTCGAGCCGCGCGCTGATCGCCGGATCCATGTTTTCAAGGTTCGAGAGCTTGGACTTGTCAAGCTTCTGGAACACGCCGGCGGTGATCTGCCGGGCCAGGAAGGTTCCGGTCGGCACGACGATGTCGTAGCCGGTGGAGCCGGCAAGCAGCTTGGTTTCCAGCACTTCGTTGGAGTCAAACACGTCGTAGACGACCTCGATGCCGGTTTCCTTGGTAAATTCCTCAAGGATGGATTCATCAATATAGTCGGACCAGTTGTAGACATTGACGACACGTTCTTGGGCTGTTGCAAGCACGGTCGATGCCGCGAGCATGACGGCTGCTGTGACTAGGCGGGTTTTCAGGGTCATTCCTGTTCCTCTCGTTAATTCTTTCCCTCGATCAAACCGCGCCGATGGTCTTGCGCCAGCTGCGGGTTGATGCGGATCTTTGCTGAAACCTGCCAAGACAGGCTTTTCGGACCTCTAACCCTAAGAAGGAATTGCCGGACTCACAAGAGGCGATTGCGCGATCCATTGCTTTTGTGCTGCACCGCAATCTGCGGCGTGTTGAAGCGGCCCGAGCCTCGCTGATCGGCGAGCCTTACTGAAAGTCGAATGCGGAAAGACCGGTCACCATCTCGTCAAGACCGAGCGGGCGGGTGATTGGCGGTTCGGCGCGCGCCAGGCAGCCGGAGCGTTCGCACAGGCGGCAGGCGGGTCCGACGGGAATGGCAACCGGATGCGGCGTCTTGCCGGCGGTCATCGGCAAGGCCGCGCCGTAGACGATCTCGTCGCGGAAACCGATGTCGCAGCCAAGCAGGATGGCGGTGCGGCGCGGGCGCTCGGAAAACGCCCCCTGCGGCCCTTCCAGCGTGCGCGAAATGGTGAGGAACTCCGCACCGCCCGGCAGCTCCACCGCCTCGACCAGGATTTGCGCGGGTTGCGAGAACGCAGCATGGATCGACAGCTTGGGGCAATTGCCGCCAAAGCGCTGCTGCGGAAAGCCCTGGGCGCCTGCGCGGCGGAAGCGGTGACCCGCGACATCGACCTCGAGCATGAAGAACGGCACGCCCTGCATGTTGGGCCGGCACAGCGTGGTGACCCGGTTGGCGGCCTGCTCATAGGACACGCCGAAGCGCGACTTCAGCACATCGACATCGTAGCGGGCGCGCTGCGCCGCGGCATGGAATGCCTGATAGGGCATCATCAGCGCGTGTGCGGCGTAGCGGGCGAGCTCGAAGCGGGCGATCCGGCGGGCCTCGTCGCTCGACAGCTTCAGCGCGTTGATGCCCGCCAGAATCGCGACATTCATGCGGATCAGCGCAGCTTCCATGGCAACCTCGCGCAGCTGATCAAACGGCGACAAGCGCTCGGAGAGAAACAGCCGCTGCGAATGCCGGTCATAGCGCCTGCGCCAGTTCGGCATCGTGGCGACCGGCAGCGTGCGGACGACGACGCCATGCTCGCTCTTGAGCCAGGCCTTGAGCGCGCCCATCAGGTCATCGCCGGGCTTGAGCAGCGTGTGAAAGGCCTCGGCTTCCTCCTCCAGCGCCGGGTGGTGATTGGGGCTGGATTCGAGAACCTCGCGAACCTCGTCCATCGGCAGCCTTGCCCCCGACATCGTGGTGGCGTGGCCTTCGCGGGCGAGCATGGCGGAGAGATCGGACAGCCGCTCGGCCTGTTCGCGGTAGGCGCGGTGCAGCTTCAGGATCGCGGCACTGGCATTGGGAGCGGCTTCGGCAATCTCGACAACTTCCTGGTCGCCCGGCAGTTCGCCCGCCAGAAGCGGATCGGCAAAAACCTCCTTGAGGCTCGCGAGCGTGGTGCCGCCTCCCTCCCCCTGCAGTTCCTCCACGTCGACCTTGTAGACGGCGGAGAGCTTGAGGATCAGCTGCACCGTCAAGGGCCGCTGGTTGCGTTCGATCAGGTTGAGATAGGAGGGCGAGATCCCGAGCGCCTCGGCCATCGCCGTCTGGGTCAGGCCTTTCGCGTTCCGGATGCGGCGGATGCGGGGTCCGGCGAAGATCTTCTGGTCGGCCATTGGCTCAATCTTTACAGGCTTTGACAGAACGTGACCCTGTTCTTTGGTCATTCTGTTTTTACAATTGTGACAGATTTACAGATTAGATCAGTCAAAGACAAGACAGCGTGACCTGATTATTCGACCGTTTTCGTTGAATTATCTCGGCTTCGGGTGCGCCGCAATGTAAATCCAGTCACATCGAATGTGGCCAGACGCCTCCCGGTCCGATCCACACGAAACCGAAATTCGTATTCTGGAGAAAAGCCATGACTGATTTTTACAATCTTGTTCCGACCGCCCCCGAAGGCCGCTATGACGGCGTCGAGCGTCCCTACACACCGGAAGACGTGCAGAAGCTGCGCGGCTCGGTCAGCATCAAGTACAGCCTCGCCGAAATGGGCGCCAACCGGTTGTGGAAGCTGATCCACGAGGAAGATTTCGTCAATTCGCTGGGCGCCATGACCGGCAACCAGGCCATGCAACAGGTTCGCGCCGGGCTGAAGGCGATCTACCTCTCGGGCTGGCAGGTTGCGGCCGATTCCAACACCGCGTCCTCGATGTATCCCGACCAGTCGCTGTATCCGGCCAACGCGGCGCCCGAGCTCGCCAAGCGGATCAACCGCACCCTGCAGCGCGCCGACCAGATCGAGACTGCGGAAGGCAACGGCCTGTCGGTCGACACCTGGTTCGCCCCGATCGTGGCCGACGCCGAAGCCGGCTTTGGCGGCCCGCTCAACGCATTCGAGATCATGAAGGCCTTCATCGAAGCCGGTGTTGCTGGCGTTCACTACGAAGACCAGCTGGCGTCTGAAAAGAAGTGCGGCCATCTGGGCGGCAAGGTTCTGATCCCGACTGCGGCGCATATCCGCAACCTGAACGCCGCCCGGCTCGCCGCCGACGTGATGGGCACGCCGACGCTGGTGATCGCCCGCACCGACGCCGAGGCCGCCAAGCTTCTCACTTCCGACATCGACGAGCGGGACCGCGAGTTCGTCGACTATGACGCCGGCCGCACCGTGGAAGGCTTCTACAATGTCAAGAACGGCCTCGAGCCCTGCATCGCCCGCGCCGTGGCCTATGCGCCGCATTGCGACCTGATCTGGTGCGAAACCTCGAAACCCGATCTCGACCAGGCCCGCAAGTTCGCCGAGGGCGTGCACAAGTACCATCCGGGCAAGCTTCTGGCCTACAACTGCTCGCCGTCGTTCAACTGGAAGAAGCATCTGGACGACGCCACGATCGCCAAGTTCCAGCGCGAACTCGGCGCCATGGGCTACAAGTTCCAGTTCATCACACTCGCGGGCTTCCACCAGCTCAACCACGGCATGTTCGAGCTCGCCCGCGGCTACAAGGACCGGCAGATGTCGGCCTATTCGGAGTTGCAGGAGGCGGAATTTGCTTCCGAGGTCAACGGATACACCGCCACCAAGCATCAGCGCGAAGTCGGCACCGGCTATTTCGATGCGGTTTCGATGGCGATCACCGGCGGCAAGTCCTCGACCACAGCGATGGGCGAATCCACCGAATCGGCCCAGTTCAAGCCGGCGGCCGAGTAACCCGACACGTCCTCACCCGCCTCACCCCGACCAGGGGCGGGTGGAGACACCATCAGACGACCCGATCACAAACCCCGCTAGAGGAGAAATGCACATGGCACCCCAGACCCGCGTCAAGGAACGCGCAGAAGAGCAGTCTTCCGCGATGGATGCAGACCAGCAGGCAGCGATCCGCATGCTCGCCAACGATCTGCACCGCCTCAACCACTCCGTAATGAAGGCCGTCGACGCCGGCGTCTCGGTGGAGCTTGTGCGCTCCGCCCGCCACCATGGCGGCGACGGCAACTGGGGCGACCTGCTGATCCCGGTGATCGTGACACAGAGCCGGTAGGCCGGGCTCTCCGGGCGCGCCGCAGGTCCGGCCTTTCCTGACGATCCGCTCCGGACCCATGATCCCGGTTTTGCCTCCAGGTAAAGATTCCCCGCCGTGGTTCAATACGCGGCGGGGTTTTTCGTGGAGTTCAGGCAGCAGCGACGATGCGGCGGGCGCGGGCCGACTGGGTGAGCCGCATGGCCAGGAAGGCCAGTACCGCCGAGAGCGCGATTGCCGCCACCATCGGCCGGGGCGTGCCGTCGAAGAAGGGACCGGCAAGCATGGTCAGCACGCCGCCGCACAGCATCTGCAGCATGCCGCCGAGCGACGAGGCGAGGCCGGCGATGTCGCCATGATCGTCGAGCGCCATCACCATCACCGTTGGGATGACGAGCCCGAGACAGGCATTGGCGCAGATCAGCATTGCGACCAGAAGGGCAAAGTTGTCAATGCCCGCCAGGACCAGTGCCAGCAGCACAAGCGTGGTCAGCAAAAAGCCCGTCACCGCCCGGGTTACGACACGGTCGGCCCCGTATTTTTCGCCCAGGTTCGCCGCCAGTTGCGAGGCTGCGAAGAACCCCGCCGCATTGATGGCGAAGGCCAGGCTGAAGCCGGTGGGCGTGAGGCCGTAATGGCCGGTGTAGACGAAGGAGGCCGAGGCGAGAAACACGAAGAAACTGGCCATGCCGAAGCCGCCGACAAAGGTCAGCCCCATGAACACCGGATCGGTGATGAGCGTCCGCACGCCCCGCGAGAGCGCCGACAGCCGCACCGGAACGCGGTGCTCGGGATGCAGCGTTTCAGGCTGCAGCAGCAGCGTGACCGCAATCGACAGCGCGGCGGCGATAGCGAGAACCGCGAAGATGGCGCGCCAGCCGGCGAGTGCGATGACGCCCGAGCCCGCCAAGGGTGCCAGCATGGGCGAGACCGAGATGATCAGCATCACCAGAGCCATCAGCCGCGTGGCCTGGGGGCCGGTGTGCAGATCGCGGATGATGGCGCGCGGGATCACCATGGCCGCAGCCCCACCAACGGCCTGGAGGATGCGGGCGGCGATCAGCCAGTTCATGTCGGGCGCCAGCGCACAGCCGACGGAGCCGAGCAGGAACAGTGCAAGTCCGGCGATCAGCGGCGGCTTGCGGCCGAACATGTCGGCCACCGGGCCGTAGACCATCTGCGCCAGGCCATAGGCGATGAAATAGGCGGAAATGGTGAGCTGCGCGCCGGCCATGGTGCCGCCAAGGCTCTCGGCAATGCGTGGCAGGGCGGGCAGATACATGTCGATGGCCAGCGGGCCGGTGGCGCAGAGCAGGCCGAGCACGACGGCGGAACGGAGGAAGGGAGACATTGGGGGCAACCTCGTGAAAAATCGGAGCAGCATCCGTGATCTATGGGGGGATGCGCCGTCTGATGAATAATGGACTTCACTGACAGAAATTGACCGCAGCCGATATTGCGCGCGGCGTGCTGGCCATGATGGCCAGACCAGAAGCTTACGCGCAGGATCGGGGCTGCCTGATATGCTGCCGGAGCGAAGGCGGAAACCCGGGCAGGCAGAGGCTCATGCGCGATTGAAGCGCATGGGACTGAGCCCTGGAGTTCCGCCGGAGCTACCGGACGAGGGGAAAACTGTTCATGGGACCTGCTCCCGCAATGGGTATGCATCTGCCATACGCCGCAAGCACGCTTCTGCCCAGACAAAACCCGCATATCGCATGGGCGTTTCGCCCGCCACTGTTGCGCGGGCGCTACGGCTCCGAACGGCCGTCCGATCGACGATCGCGCTGGTATTGCCGCGCGCCCGGGATCGGCGGCAGCCAGGATTCGCGGCGGATGGTCCAGAGTTCATAGGTGGGCCGGAACCGGTCGGGCGCGTCGAGCGCGCCGAGATTGACCTCGGTCTCGTCGCCCGAGCGCCCGAAGACGGGCGAACCACAGGCGGGACAGAAATGCCGCCCGTTGCGTTGCCGCGTCTCGCCCGTAACCGTGACTGCGGCTTCCGGAAAGATCGCCGAGGCATGAAACAGGGCGCCGTGATGCTTGCGGCAATCGAGACAGTGACAGACGCCCACGCGGTAGGGCGCGCCCGAAACGGCGATGCGGACCTTGCCGCAGAGGCAACCACCGATGACCATGCTCATGTCTGCTTCCCCGCTGCTTTGGACTGTCCCGCTTCTACCGGCGGCCGGGGACCCGACGCAAGAGCGCCGCGACGTACCAATCGCGCCGCGCGACACGCCGCCCGGGTGTGAGGGGAAAAATGATGAAGCGCTATCCGCCGCGCTGCCCCGGCCTTAGGTCCGGATAACCTGCTCGAACACCGGGAAATGCTCGATGATTGCGCTGGCCGGCAGGTCCTGCGGCAAGAACTCAAGCACCACGACGGCGTCGCGGTTGGTTTCGAGGATTTTTCCGGCCTGAACGTTGACGACATAATGGCGCTCTGTGCCGGTCGCGTCGCTCATTGTGTACCAGCTCAGGTTCTCCTGCCACCACTGACCATTCTGCAGTTTCGTATCCAGCTGTTCCAGCCGTTCGCGCAGCCCGTCGCGTTCAAACCGGCTGAGCAGAACGAGCAGATGCTCGCGCGGGATCCAGCCGCTGTATTGGTAAGCGCCGTTTTCGGTCTTCATCCTGCTGAAAGTGTCGACCATATCGAGCGCCTCATCGGCCGTCATCCCTGTGACCACGTCATAATCATAATACAGTTCAAGCACGCTGCCCGGTTTTTCGGTGATGTTGGTGGCGCCATAATAGGCTGGATCACGGGCGATCGGCGCATTGTGCTCAAAGGAGAATGTGCCCGTACCTTCCGAGTGGATAATGTCGGCATGCTCGATCAGGAAGTCCGCCGTCTCCATCGCTTCGTCTTGGGTTTCGGTGGGAAAGCCGAAGAAATTGAAGGTGTGGTTCCAGATGCCCGCGTCATGGGCATCCTGCAGATTGGAGACCATCACCTCCTGGGTGTTGTCCTTTTTCATATGCCGCTGCACCCGCTCATTGGCGCTCTCCAGCCCGATATACAATGAGCGGAAGCCGATGTCGTACATGCCTCTGTAATGCTCGGGCGTGAAGTATTTTTCGAACTTGTAGAGCCCGGTGAAGAAATAGGTCCTGGGCTTGAGCACCTTGGGCAGCTTGTCGAACAGCTTGGGCGGAATTGCCTCGTCATTGAGAGCGAAATGCCGGGCCCCATAGGTGTCGTGCAGGTGTTCGATGTCGTCGCGGAACATCTCAGGGCTGCGCATCCGGTAGCGGTCGCCATAGATCATGCCGTGATAGCAGAATGCGCATTTGTCCCAGTAGCAGCCGCGGGTGCTGAGCACCGGAAGAACGATTTCGGGCGTGTAATAGTTCGACAGGTCCAGACCGTGGAAGTCGGGAGCGGGAATGTCCGGCATGCCCAACTGCGCAACCAACGGGGTTTTGACAATCGTGTCACCATCGGCAAAGCACAGGTTCCCGGTGAGGTCGCGACGGGGATCGGACGAGCCCAGGAACTCGTCCATAGGTCTCTCCCCTTCATAGCGGATCACATAATCGAAATACTGATCGAACATGTGCTTGATCGCTTCCCCCTTGTCGACAAGGCGCGAGAACACACTGCCGCCGACGAGGACGGGCACGTCGGGGAACCGCCTCTTGAGAGCCTTTGACAGCGTCAGCGCCGCCAGGACCTGTTCGGTGCCAATCACCGACAGCCCGAAATAGCGCGGTTTCTCGCCAATCCGGGCGACCTTGTCCGCCATGAAATCGTGAAACGGGTTGAGCTCGGCATCGGAGCAGAACCGGTCAACACTGGCGATGCTCTCCAGGGTTTTCCCGGTTTGCAGTGAGGATGTGCCGACTTCGACAACCGGCTCGGCCACGGAGAAGGCATGCAAGAGCCGCTTGAATGCTGTCACGCACTGGTGAAAATCCTCCACCGAGCTCAGGCAATCCTCGGTCTTGAGCTGGGAAACCAACTGGTGCTTGCGCTGATAGTCACTCAGGATCCCGAGCGAGACCAGCACCTGGTTGCGGTAGTTGTCGTGCTCATCGGTCAGGGTGTGGGCATAGGTCTGCAGCCGGAAAATGGCTTTCTGCAGTCGCTGCGGCGAGATGAAGTAATCGTAGAAATCGACATTCCAGTCCGATTGCGAAACGGAATAGCCATTTTTCTCCAGATAGGCCTTCAATGCGGGCATGCTCAAGAACGGCTGAAACGGCGACCATTGTGGCGGAAAAATCAGATGAACATCCGGAGTAGATCCCGAACCGGCGCTCCCCGCGAAAGCGTTCACATGCACCTTTCCTCGGGGCGATTTGCCAATGTTCTCTCCATTCGCTGACTGTGTCATCGCGCGTTCCCATATCCATGGTCCGTTGAACTGCCTATGGGGCAACAGAGCCACGCATCCACCAGTCCACGACTGTGCCGGGCGTGTTTCGGGCCTGACCGATTCGGACAGTCATCAGACGGCCCAATGCGGATGCCTCATATCGCCGAGTTCCGTTTTCCTGCCGTTGTCAGGGCTTTTCCAGGCCGCGCGACAGCGCACCGGCCTGCGTGCCCTGGTTCTGGTTCTGGTTATCCATCACCTCTTCGCCGCCGCCCATCAGAACGGTTTTCAATGATTGCAGGGCTGCCGGCTTCATCCGCAACAAATCTTCCATCTTGCCCTGGTTCTGGTTCTGATTATCCATTACCTCACCGCCGCCAACATCCACACCGGAACCGATTTGCCGAAGTATTTCCGGCTTCATCCTGGAAATTTCTTCCATATTTCCCTGGTTTTGGTTCTGATTGTCGGAAAGCTGGAAGTCATCAGGCAAAAATGACTCCATTTTTGAGACAACTTCCGGATTCAATTTCTCTCCTACCATCGAGAGGAATGATTTCTTATCCATAATACTCCTCCTTCTCTTGATGCCGACTGAATTAAGTTAGCTTACCCTACGGAAGATTGTACCACTGGAACCTCTCGTACGCAACTATTGGTGGATTTTCCGAGTTGGTATCGCTATAGCTTTAATTCTGCTGGTCTTTCTGCGCCGCAGCCCACCAAAACGAACCGTGTTCCGGAAAGATCCTGTTCCGCACTTGATGGACACAAGCGGCATCACTTCCCGCGCCGATCGTCCGTCGTCAGGCAGTCCGAAGACGTGTTTCAGGATTGAATCGGTATCGGATTGCAGGCTCCGAGAAACTCTGTTGGAATTCAATCCTACGAACACCGCGATCATCACGATGCGGTGGCGCTGCTTGTTTCAGGGCCCATACGAACGCCAAACGGCTTGGGGACCTCTGCCGTAGCTTGGCTACGACTGCCTCGACACAGCCTCTTCGACCTGGCTTAAGCCGCCACCGTCAAGGGGATCGTCAGGCTCAGTCCTGAAACCCTGAAATCAGTCTTGTTGAGTTTCGGCCGTCGCCGCCGCCTCCAGGTCCCTCCAATAAAAAGGAGAGACCAAGTCTTGCATGGGACGCCCTATGCCGCGGCGCGGTCAGTGTCGTGGCGGGCCCCCTCCGCGAGGTCCAGGCGGAAATTGGCGACCAGCGCCGTGAGCTGGGCTGCTTCCTGGGCGAGCGTGTGGCTCGAGGCGTTGGTCTGTTCGACCATGGCGGCGTTCTGCTGGGTCATCTGGTCCATCTGGTTGACCGCGGTATTGACCTCGGCAAGGCCTGTCGCCTGTTCGCGGCTGGCGGTGGCCATGGCGCCGACATGGGTGGAGATTTCCTCGATACGGGCTATGATGCGGGTGATCGCCTCGCCGGTCTCCCCGACCAGACTGACACCGGAACGGACCTCCTCGCCGGAGGCCGCTATGAGGGTCTTGATCTCCTTGGCGGCGGTGGCGGAGCGTTGGGCGAGTTCACGCACTTCCTGGGCGACGACGGCGAAGCCGCGGCCGGCCTCGCCGGCGCGGGCCGCCTCGACGCCGGCGTTCAATGCCAGCAGATTGGTCTGGAAGGCGATCTCGTCGATCACGCCGATAATGCGGCTGATCTTGGCCGAGGCATCCTCGATGCGGCTCATGGCGTCGACGGCGCGGGCCACGACCTCGCCCGAGGCGCGGGCGTCGCCGGCGGTCTGGCTGGCTAGCGTGTCCGTGTCCGACGCCCGGTCCGACGCGGTGCGAACGGTGGCCGAGATCTCGTCGACGGCGGCGGCGGTCTCCTCAAGCGAGGCCGCCTGCTGCTCGGTGCGGCGCGCCAGATCGTCGGCGGCAGAGCGGAGCTGGCCGGAATTGTCACTGATCGAGCTGGCATTGTCGCGGATGTGCTGCATGGCGTCGCGCATGCGGCCGATGGACTCGTTGAAATCGACGCGCAGGCTGTCGAGTTCGCCGGTGAACGGGGTGTCGATGGTCGACGCCAGGTCGCCCTGGGAGAGATTGCGCAGGCCGGCGCCGAGCGCCTGCACGGCAAAAGCCAGTTGCGCGTCTGCCTCGGCCTTCCCGGCATCGGAGAGCTGGCGCGCCCGGGCGGCGGTTTCCCGGTCGCGGCTGACCTCGTCCTCGACCCGGACCTTGTCGATGGCGCTCGACTTGAAGACGTCGAGGGCGCGGGCCATTTCGCCGATCTCGTCGGCGCGGCCGCTGTCGCTGACGGTGACCGCGAGATCGCCCGAGGCCAGATCGCGCATCGCGGCGACGAGGCGGCGGATCGGGCCCTTGAGGGCAGCGATCAGCAGGAACGCCGCGGCAAGGCCGAAGGCGCCGATGGCCAGCGCCGCGGACAAGGTGATGCCGCTGGCACGGTCCTTGACCACTTCCGCACCGCGCTGCTGGCTGCTGGCGAATTCGAGAACGCTGTTCCAGGCCTGATCGATGCGCGTCTGCGCCTGTTCGAACAGGGCGGTTTCGGCTTCCTGCCTGGCCACCAGGTCGGCCATCAGGGCCGGGATCGAGACGGATTTGGCGCTCCAGGCCGAGCCGATCGTGTCCATGACGGTCTGGCCGCCATTGGAGAAGGCGATCAGCTCGATGCTCTTGTCGACTGCGCTGAGCCTGGCCGCCACCTGTTCCGCGCTGGCCTGTCCGGGGATGGCCACGAAATTGACCAGCGCCAGCTCCAGGGCTGCGAGATGGGCGAGGAAATCGCGACTGTCGGTGATGATCTGCTGGCCCTCGAGAATGGAAGCGTCGAGCCTGCCGAAGGTGTCGGTGGCCTCGCGGGCGACCTGACTGGCGAGTCCCTGCAGCATGATGCCGGCGGGACGGAGCGCATTGGCGAACTTCTGCAACTCGATCATGCCCGCCTGGCCGGTCACGCCATTGTCGAGGGCGGAAAGCAGGCCGCCCATGTTGTCGACGATCATGCTCTTGACCGCCGGCTTGGTGGCGGGGATCGCCTTGGGCAGGTCGCGGCTCATTGTGGAGATGGTGCGCTTGAGGTCGCTGGCCGCCTTGAACGCCTCTTCCGGGGTGGTGGCGGCGGCGATGGCGCCGGAGATCTCGACCACGGTCAGGGCGCCGCTGGTGAGCTGGTCGGCGGCGCGGAGCTTCATCTTGGTCTCGTTCTCCGCGGCCGCCAGGGCCTCGCCGACGCTCTCGATCTGGCTGTTCAGGCGGTCGCGCACCGCCTCGATTTCGGCAAAGGTCTCACCAAAGGCGCCGCGGATGGCCAGAACCTCGCCATGCAGCGCCCAGAGCGCGTCGACATCGCCGCGCAGTTCGGCGGCGAGCGCGGTGGAGCGGCGGATGGCTTCGGATTCCTCGGGATTTTCGGCGAGCTTGAGAACATTGTCCATGCGGGCGAGTTGGTCATCCAGGCTCTGCATGACCGCGGCGCGCTTGTCCTCGTTCTGGTCGTGCAGGAAATTTGTCATGCCGGCATAGGCTTCCTTGAAGCCGCTCAGGGATTCGATGCTGGCGCTGGTGCCGGTCAGACGCCCGCCCAGCAGCGAGCCGGTATAGAGGTTGATGGCGGCAAGGCCGGCCATGCCAAGGATCAGCGGCATCACCAGAACAACGACCTTGGTCTGGATGGAGAAACGGGCAAGTAGCCTGTCGATGTTCATGAAGCGATTCCTGGGAGGTCAGCCGGAGCATGCGGGCGAGCCGCGAAGGCAGGGTGCATCATGCAGGTCCGCCACAGCCTCACGCCGGGCGAGCGTCCTTCCCCATCGCCCCAAGGTGGCAGTGGCGGGTTAATTCAATCTGAACATCGGCCTGCGAAATAATCGGCCAAAGGCCGGGCTGGCATGCTGAGAAGCAAACGCGATGGGCCGGCGACCTGCCTGCCGCTGGCGCGCCAGCGAAAAACCTCTATGATCGCGGCAACATTGGAAAGAACAAGGTGATTTATGGCATCGCGAAAGTCCGGCAAACCGGCGTCCTCCAAACCGGCGGCTCAGCCGGCTGCGCCCAAATATCTCGACGTCAAGCGCGGCGTCGCCAACTGGACCCAGGCCACCGAATGGTTGAGAGTCCGCGGCATCGAGGACATCGAGTGCATTACGCCGGATTTCGCCGGCGTGGCGCGCGGCAAGATGATGCCGTCGTCGAAATTCACCTCCAATACCTCGCTCTCACTGCCGTCAGCCGTGTTCCGGCACACGATCTCCGGCGAATATCCCGAGGAAACCGGCGATTTCCGCTATGATCCGCTCGATGGTGATCTGAAGCTGATGCCGGATCTGTCGACCCTGTCGGTGGTGCCGTGGGAGAGCGACCCGACGGCGCAGGTGATCTGCGACATGGTGAACACCAAGGGAGACCCGGTGTCCTACACGCCGCGCAACGTGCTCAAGAAGGTGGTCGAGCTCTACACCGATCGCGGCTGGAAGCCGGTGGTGGCGCCGGAAATCGAATTCTACCTGGTCGCGCAATCGGACGATCCGGACTATCCGCTGCAGCCGCCCAGGGGCCGGTCGGGACGCACGATCACCGGCGGCCAGTCCTATTCGATCGCCGGCGTCAACGAGTTCGACGAGCTGGTCGACGATATCTACGACTTCTCCGACAAGCAGGGCCTGGAGATCGACACGCTGATCCATGAGGAAGGCCCGGCACAGCTGGAGATCAACCTGCGCCACGGCGATCCGATCGAGCTTGCCGACCAGGTGTTCCTGTTCAAGCGCACCATCCGCGAGGCGGCGATCAAGCACGGCATGTACGCCACCTTCATGGCCAAGCCGATGCAGCAATATGCCGGCTCGGCGATGCACATCCACCAGTCGGTGGTTGACGCCAAGACCGGCAAGAACATCTTCTCCAGGGAAGACGGCGAGCCGAGCGAGGCCTTCTTCAACTTCATCGGCGGCATGCAGAACTACATCCCCAAGGCGCTGGTGATGATGGCGCCCTATGTCAATTCCTACCGGCGGCTGACGCCCGACATGGCCTGTCCGGTCAACAATGCCTGGGGCTATGACAATCGCACCACGGCGTTCCGCGTGCCGCATTCCGAACCGGTGGCGCGGCGGGTGGAGAACCGCCTGCCGTCGTCTGACGCCAATTCCTACCTCGCCCTTGCAGCCTCGCTCGCCTGCGGCTATCTCGGCATGGTCAATGCCATCACGCCAAGCGAACCGGCCTACAAGACCGTCAATGAAGGCTCGGTCGACCTGCCGCGCGGCCTGCTGGAAGCGGTGTCGCTGCTTGAAAGCGAGCCGGCCTTCGCCGAGGTTTTCGGAAAGGAGTTCATCAACACCTATGCAGGGGTCAAGCGCGGCGAATTCGAGACCTTCATGCAGGTGATCAGCCCGTGGGAACGGGAATTCCTGCTGCTCAACGTTTGAAAAGTGTAAATCATGACTTACCAAAGCCCCATCGCACCGGGTGTGTCCTTCTATGAGGCCACGCTTGGCGAACGCCCGACCTACGAGCCGCTGAAGGGAGATGCGACCGCTGACGTGGTGATCGTCGGCGGCGGGTTTGCCGGGCTGCAGGCGGCCTATCATCTGGCGGCCGCCGGAAAGGACGTCGTGCTGATCGAGGGGGCGCGTTTCGGCGACGGCGCCTCGGGCCGCAATGGCGGCCAGCTCGGCACCGGCCAGCGCGCCTGGGTGGAAGAGTTGGAAACCGATTTCGGCCGCGACAACGCCAGGGCGCAGTTCGCGGTGGCGGAGCGGGCGAAGGCGCATCTCACGGCTTTTGCGGCCACCCACGGCATCGAGGCCGATTACCGGCCGGGGCAGATATCGGCGGCGCACAAGACGGCTTACGTCAAGGATTACCGCGACCATGTTAAGATCATGACCGAGCAGTACGGCTATGAGGGCCTGACCTTTCTCGACCGTGATGCGCTGGCTGAGAAACTCGGTTCGACGCGCTATCATGGCGGCACCTACGATACGGCCACCGGCCACATCAACCCGCTGAAATATGTCGTGGGGCTGGCGCGGGCGGCCTCAAAGGCCGGCGCGCGGCTGCATGAGACCACGCGGGCGCGGGCGATTGCCAGTTCGGGCGGCACCGTCACGGTGACGACCGACGCGGGCACGATCACCGCCGGACGGGCGCTGATTGCCTGCAACGCCTATATCGAAGGGCTTGAACCGGTGACGAGCGCCCATGTGATGCCGATCCGCTCGTTCATCGGCGCCACCGTGCCGCTCGGCGATGACAGCCCGGTGATCCCGGGCGGCGAATCCGTGGATGATTCGCGCTTCGTGGTGCGCTATTTCCGCAAGAGCGCCGACGGGCGGCTGCTGTTTGGCGGGCGAGAGGCCTACACGTCGGACAATCCGGACGATATTTCGAGCCATATCAGGCGGCAGATCGTCGAGATCTACCCGGCGCTCGCCGATGTGGAGATCACCCATTCGTGGGGCGGATCCGTCGGGATCACGCTCTCCCGCCGGCCCTTCGTGCGCGAGGTAATGACAAACGTCACCTCGATCGGCGGTTTCTCCGGCCATGGGGTGATGCTCGCCAATTATTGCGGCAAGCTCTATGCCGATTTCGTCAATGGCGGCTCGGAGGATCTCGAGGTGATGCGCAACCTCAAGGTCGGCCCCTTCCCCGGCGGCGACCGCTTGCGCAAGCCGCTGCTGTTCCTGGCGCTGACGTGGTTTTCGCTCAGGGACCGGTTTTAGGGGGACGCCTACTTTGGTTCCGTGGAGTCGAGAACTTTCTCCCATCTTCCCGGCTTTAGGTCGGAAGCCAGCCGACCCAAGTCTTTGGGCGGAATAGTTTATTGACTCGGCAGACGCCGGGTCGCTGGACCCCGGTTCAGGGCGGGCGTGACGGAGACAGCTCCAAAATGGGCCTGTTTGGTTCGAAACCCTAGCTTTATCTAATCGATTAGATTAAACCTGTGGCACCATTCACGCACAGGATGCCAAGCATGAGCCAGATCATTCCGGTCGATCCGTTCGACTATGTCGTCTTCGGCGGCACCGGCGACCTTGCCGAGCGCAAGCTGTTGCCGGCGCTGTATCACCGGCAGCTGGCGGGGCAGCTGACCGAGCCGACGCGGATCATCGGGGCGTCGCGCTCGGAGATGGATCATGACGCCTATCGCGCCTTTGGCCGGGAAGCGCTGAAGGAGCATCTCAAGGACGGCGAATGGGACGAGGACCAGGTCGACCAGTTCCTGGCGCGGCTGTTCTATGTCGCCGTCGACGCCAAGTCCGACAGGGGATGGGCGGATCTCAAGGCGCTGCTCGATGAAGGCCAGGACCGGGTCCGGGCGTTCTACCTCGCCGTAGGGCCGGCGCTGTTCGGCGACATTTCGGAACGCATCCGCGCGACCGGCCTGGTGACCGGGCAGACCCGGATCGTGGTGGAAAAACCCATCGGACGCGACCTGCAATCGGCCAAGGTGCTCAACCGGACCATCGGCGAGGTGTTCGAGGAAGAGCAAGTTTACCGCATCGACCATTATCTGGGCAAGGAAACGGTGCAGAACCTGATGGCGCTGAGGTTCGCCAATGCGCTCTACGAGCCATTGTGGAATTCGGCCCATATCGACCATGTGCAGATCACCGTGGCGGAATCGGTGGGGCTTGAGGGCCGCGCGGACTACTATGACAAGGCGGGCGCGCTTCGCGACATGGTGCAGAACCATATCGCCCAGCTGCTCTGCCTGGTGGCGATGGAGCCGCCGTCGTCGATGGACGCCGAAGCGGTGCGCGACGAGAAGCTGAAAGTGCTGCGCTCGCTCAAGCCGATCACCGAATCCAACGCCGACGCGGTGACCGTGCGCGGCCAGTACAAGGCCGGCGCCTCGGCCGGCGGGCCGGTCAAGGGCTATCTCGAGGAACTCGAGGGCGGGGTGTCCAACACCGAGACCTTTGTCGCCATCAAGGCCGAGATCAACAACTGGCGCTGGGCCGGCGTACCGTTCTACCTCAGGACCGGCAAGCGGCTGAGCGAACGGATTTCCGAAATCGTCGTCGCCTTCAAGCCGATCCCGCATTCGATCTTCGGCTCGGGCGCGGGGCGGATCACCGCCAACAAGCTGGTGATGCGGCTGCAGCCCGACGAGGGCGTCAAGCAGTGGATCATGATCAAGGATCCGGGGCCGGGCGGCATGCGGCTGAGGCATGTGTCGCTGGACATGAGCTTCGCCGACCGTTTCGCCGAGCGCAATCCGGACGCCTATGAGCGGCTGCTGCTCGACGTGATCCGCTGCAACCAGACCCTGTTCATGCGCCGCGACGAGGTGGAAGCGGCGTGGAACTGGGTGGACCCGATCCTCACCGCCTGGGAAGAAACCGGCCAGTCGGTGCAGCCCTATACCGCGGGCACCTGGGGGCCAAGCCAGGCAATCGCGCTGATCGAACGCGACGGCAGGACCTGGCATGAAAGCGACTGAGGCGCCACAGGTGAACTGGACGGAGTTCGGCGGCGGCGCAATGCTGGCCGATGCGCTGGCCCGCAAGATCGCCGACAGGCTGGCGCTGGCGATCGCGGCGCGCGGTCATGCCACGCTCGCGGTTTCCGGCGGGTCAACGCCCAAGGCCATGTTCGCCACCCTCTCCAGGGAAGCGATCGACTGGGCCAGGGTAACCGTCACGCTGGTCGATGAGCGCATGGTACCGCCAAGCGACGAGCGCTCGAACCAGCGCCTGGTAAGCCTGCATCTGCTGCAGAACCACGCGGCGGCGGCACGGTTCGTGCCACTCTACAGCGCCATGGGCGATGCGGCGGCGGTATCCGCACTTGCGTCAGAGGCCATCGGGGCGCTGCCGCTGCCGTTTGACGTGGTGGTGCTGGGCATGGGAACCGACGGGCACACGGCCTCGTTCTTCCCTGGCGGGACGACGCTGAATGCGGTCACCGATCCGGCCTGCCCGGCACGCGTGATGGCGATCGAGGCGCCCGGCGCCGGGGAACCCCGGCTGACGCTGACGCTGCCGCTGATAGTGGAAGCCGACCTGATGGTGCTCCATATAGAGGGGGACGAGAAGAAGGCCGTGCTGGAACATGCGCTCGTGGGTGGTCCGGACGAGGACATGCCGGTGCGTGCCGTGTTGCGGCACGCCGCGACGCCCGTCGAGATATACTGGGCGCCCTGAGCGCCAAGCCGCGTCCACCGGACGCCCGTGGGCCTAGACCCCGTCACACGATAAAGGATGCCAGCCATGACTGTCGATCCCCGCATTGCCACTGTCACCGCCCGCATTGTCGAGCGCTCCAGGCCAAGTCGCGAGACCTATCTCGGCAGGCTCCGGGAGATGGCCAACAAGGGTCCGTTCCGCTCGACGCTGTCCTGCGGCAACCTGGCCCACGGCTTTGCCGCCTGCGGTCCCGGCGACAAGGCGAATCTGGCCGGCGACATGGTGCCCAATTTGGGCATCATAACCTCCTATAATGACATGCTGTCGGCGCACCAGCCGTTCGAGACCTATCCTGAGCGGATCCGCCAGGCTGCGCGTGACGCCGGCGGCGTGGCGCAGGTGGCGGGCGGCGTGCCCGCCATGTGCGACGGCGTGACCCAGGGCCAGCCAGGCATGGAGCTGTCGCTGTTCTCGCGCGACGTGATCGCGCTGGCGGCGGCCGTCGGGCTGTCGCACAACATGTTCGACGCGGCGGTGTATCTGGGCGTCTGCGACAAGATCGTGCCGGGGCTGGTGATCGCGGCGCTGAGCTTCGGGCATCTGCCGGCGGTGTTCATCCCGGCCGGGCCGATGACGACGGGCCTGTCCAATGACGAGAAGGTCAGGATCCGTCAGCTCTATGCCGAGGGCAAGGTCGGCCGGGCGGAGCTGCTGGAGGCCGAATCCAAATCCTACCATGGGCCGGGCACCTGCACCTTCTACGGCACCGCCAATTCCAACCAGATGCTGATGGAGATCATGGGGCTGCACACGCCGGGCTCGTCCTTCGTCAATCCGGGCACACCGCTGAGGGATGCGCTCACCGTGGAAGCCGCCAAGCGGGCCTTAGCGATCACCGCGCTCGGCAACGAGTTCACGCCGGTGGGCGAAATGATCGACGAGCGTTCCGTGGTCAATGGCGTGGTCGGCCTGCACGCCAGCGGCGGCTCAACCAACCACACGCTACATCTGGTGGCGATGGCGCGCGCCGCGGGGATCCAGCTCACCTGGGAGGATATTTCCGATCTGTCGGACGCGGTGCCGCTTCTGGCGCGGGTCTATCCGAACGGGCCCGCCGATGTGAATCATTTCAATGCGGCCGGCGGCCTCAATTTCATGATCGACCAGCTGTTGTCGGTGGGCCTGCTGCATGAGGATGTGCGGACGGTCTGGGGCAAGGGCCTGTCGGCCTATGCGGTGGAAGCGAAGCTCGGCGACAACGGCGCGGTGGTGCGCCAACCGGTGACCAAGGTCAGCGGCGATGCGAAGGTGGCGACGACCGCCGACAAGCCGTTCCAGCCCAATGGCGGGCTCAAGATGCTGACTGGAAACCTCGGCAAGGCGGTGATCAAGATCTCCGCGGTCAAGCCCGAGCGCCATGTCATCGAGGCGCCGGCGCGGGTGTTCAACGACCAGGCGGAGCTTCAGGCGGCCTTCAAGGCCGGCACGCTGACCGGCGATTTCGTCGCCGTGGTGCGGTTCCAGGGGCCAAAGGCCAACGGCATGCCCGAATTGCACAAGCTGACGCCGCCTCTCGGCGTGCTGCAGGATCGCGGCCAGAAGGTGGCGCTGGTCACAGACGGGCGCATGTCGGGCGCATCGGGCAAGGTCCCCGCCGCCATCCATGTGACGCCGGAAGCCAAGGATGGCGGGCCGATTGCCCGCATCCGCGACGGCGACATGATCCGGGTGGATGCGGTGACGGGGTCGCTCGAGGTTCTGGTGCCCGCCGTCGAGTTTTCGGCGCGCGAGGCGGCAACCGTCGATTTAAGCCACAATGAATGGGGCCTGGGCCGCGACCTGTTCGCCCGCTTCCGCGAGAATGCCGGAACAGCCGATCAGGGCGCCAGCGTACTTTACTGACGCTGCGTTTGCTGCGATCCCGCGCGGAAGATTGCCAGCGGTCGCCTGAGCCGGAATGAACCCGTCAGCGGCGTCAAGCCTGGTGCAGATCCGAGCGCGGATATGTCGCCTTGAGCGCCGCTGGGATCAGGCGCGCAGGTCCAGCACCTTAAGGTCGCGATGGGCGGGATGGGTGCTGAACACGAAGACGCGGTTCAGATCACGGTCGCTCAGCAGCCGCAGGAAGCGGATCTGGATCGTGTTGTTGGCGTTGATGCGCAACAGCGTGCTGCCGATCTTGGGAATTCGCGCCTCGGGAATATCCAGGCAGAACTCCCGTGGAATCTTGAATTCGGTGACGATGCCCAGAATGGCGCCGCTCAGCGAGATGCCGAGGATTGTGCAGCTGCGCGACGCCATGTGCATGACGCCCTTCTCGGTGTATTCGATCCGGGCATGATTCATGGTCTCCTGCATGGGAAACCGCGTCTCGCGATCGTACATGAAGGATTCTTCTCTTTGTAAATAATGCGTGGCCGAAGTTGTCATAATCTGTCCCCCGCGTTCGGCTAATACTGATCTTTTCGCTATGCCAAAAATCTAACAAGTAAAATTTAATACAAGGTGTCCAAGCCACCGCTGCCCTCGCACCCTCTCCTCGGCGATCCGGCAAGCGGACCCACCGGGCCGCGAATCCGGTTTCACCACTTCTTCGAGATCTTCTCCCCCAAGCCGGGGCCGGAAACTCCGCGAATCCCGATCACTTCCGGTCGAGAGCGATCACGTGATGCGTGATGACTCGTGAGAACCGGCCCAGATTCCGCCGCGAGACAGGATGGCCCCGCCTGACGGATGAAATTTTTCTGCACCATTTCGGAAGGATCAGAGCCTGTTTTGATCCGTAAGGGCGCGTGATTGTGAACAGTGCAGGTTGCACGCAGTTGACGCCATAACGAGGCCGGCGAACTTGTTTACGACCTAACCTTTTGATTCATATAGGTTTAAAAAGTTTCAGAGAAAACTCTGCTCACACGAAAACACGCAACGACCACGCGCCGCTCACGTTGGTGTGGTTGGCAAGTCATCCGCCGAAAGCCCACATTCAGTCCATCGAAACGGCGCGGCCCGAACGACAAAACGGACGGACCGCAGGTTTCCATCAGTCACTGAAACAACCACGCAACCTGCCACAAAGGAAAACGACCATGAACAAGATCATCATCGCACTCGGCCTCACGCTTGCCGCTTCCACCGGCGCCTTCGCCCAGACCAACGCAATGGACGCCTATGTACCGCAGCCTGCAAATTCTGCCGGCATTGACTACACCGCGACAGCCTCCATCGGCGGCGTCGCCAATGACCTGGTCACCTACGACCGGGCAGGCAATGACGGCTCGCCGACATTCCAGGCTTCGCAGGCTGGCCAGGCTGCGGGCATCGACTACACCGCAACGGCTTCGATCGGCGGCGTGTCAAGCGACCGGATCACTTATGACCGCGCCGGCAATGACGGTTCGCCTTCGTTCAACTAAGCGCGGAGAGATGACGGGGCCGGCTTCTCCTCCCGGCCGGCTCCGTCTCGATCCCGACAGTCTCAAGATACACCCCTTTTAAAGGAAAACGACCATGAACAAGATCATCATCGCACTCGGCCTCACGCTTGCCGCCTCCACCGGCGCCTTCGCCCAGACCAACGCAATGGACGCCTATGTACCGCAGCCTGCAAATTCTGCCGGCATCGACGACACCGCGACTGCCTCCATCGGCGGCGTCGCCAACGACCTGGTCACCTACGACCGGGCAGGCAATGACGGCTCGCCGACATTCCAGGCTTCGCAGGCTGGCCAGGCTGCCGGCATCGACTACACCGCAACGGCTTCGATCGGCGGCGTGTCAAGCGACCGGATCACTTACGATCGCGCCGGCAATGACGGTTCGCCTTCGTTCAACTAAGAGGCCCCCAAGCCCTTGATGGCGCGGGTCCGGTTTTCCTCCAGGCCGGACCTGCGCCGTCCCTCACCGCCACCGTGCGGCCGAGCGTGCCCCCGTCTTGCGCTCGCGCCGTGCACGAAAGCCCCGTCCTCGCGGATGGGGCTTTTGGCGTCTGGATCAAGGCTTGGCCGCCAAGGCAGACCGGTCAGCGGCGGTAGGTCTTGCCGTCGGCGTCGAACAGGTGCAGCTTCGACTTCTCCGCCGTGAAGCGCACTTTCTGGTCGCGCACGATTTCCTGGTGACCGGGCAGCTTGGCGATGATCGGCTCGTCCCCGGTCAGCCCGTGCACGTAGAGCAGCGTCACCTCGCCCAGCGCCTCGACGATGGACACGGTTCCCTCGAACAGGAAATCGTCGCCGGAGGAGATATCGAGGTCCTCGGGTCGCACGCCGAAGGAAGCCGTCTTGCCCTTCTCGCTGTCGTCAACGGCGATGCCGGTGTCCACCGAGACGCCACCGGTCAGAGTGACGACGGCGCTCGGCCCGGTCTTCTCGATGGTCGCGGGAATGATGTTCATGGCGGGCGAGCCGATGAACTGGGCGACGAAGAGGTTTTGCGGCCGGTTGTAGAGTTCCATCGGCGGGCCGACCTGCTCGATATAGCCGCCCGACAGAACCACGATGCGATCGGCCAGGGTCATCGCCTCGACCTGGTCGTGGGTGACGTAGATCATCGTCGTGTCGGGCATGGATTCGTTGAGCTTGGCGATCTCGATGCGGGTGGCGACGCGCAGCGCCGCATCAAGGTTGGACAACGGCTCGTCGAACAGGAAGACCTTGGGATCGCGGCAGATGGCGCGGCCGATGGCGACGCGCTGGCGCTGGCCGCCGGAAAGCGCCTTGGGCAGCCGGTCGAGATACTCGCCCAGTTGCAGGATGTCGGCCGCGGAGCGGACCCGGCGGTCGATTTCCTCATTGCTTTCGCCGGCGATGCGCATGCCGAAGGCCATGTTGTCATAGACCGTCATGTGCGGGTAGAGCGCATAGGACTGGAACACCATGGCGATGCCGCGCTTGGAGGGCGGCACGTCGTTGACCACCATGCCGTCGATCTCGAGCGTGCCGCCGGTGATCTCCTCGAGCCCGGCGATCATCCGGAGCAGCGTGGACTTTCCGCAGCCGGACGGACCGACAAAGACGATGAACTCGCCCTGTTCAATCTCCAGATCGACGCCGTGAATGACTTTGACGGCGCCGTAGGACTTCTTGAGGCCCTTCAGTTTCAAGCCGGCCATGGTTTCCTCCCGCTAGAGCAGCACATTTTTTACCCCAGCCTGCCGAAGAAGGCGTCATAGGGCGGTATTTCAATGGTCTCCGCGCGCAAGAACCCGGAAAATCCATGACCATCAAGCGATTCCACAATGCCTTGCGGCCGCTCGACAACCTGCATCTCCTCGCTCAGGTTGAAGGCGCAGAATATCGCTTCATTGCCGTCGCGGCGGATCATCGACAGGACCTGGTCGCCGGTCTCGCAAAACTCGAGGCTGCCCTTCGACAGCGGCCGGTGGGCCCGCCTGAAGGCCAGCATGCGGCGGTAATGATTGAGCATCGAGGCCTGGACATGGTCCTGCGCATCGACCGCAAGGTGGCGGTGTTCGGGCGGGACCGGCAGCCAGGGCTGGCCGATCGTAAAGCCTGCCGACTGCTCGTGTTCGGACCAGACCATGGGGGTGCGGCAGCCGTCACGGCCCTTGAAGTCCGGCCAGAACTGGATGCCGTAGGGATCCTGCAGATCCTCGAAAGCAAGGTCGGCTTCGGTCAGTCCCAGTTCCTCGCCCTGGTAGAGGCAGATGGAGCCGCGCAGCGACATGATAAGGCCGGCCAGCAGTCGGAGATAGTGGTCGCGATCATGAACCGTGCCGCCCCAGCGGCTGGCGTGGCGGACGACGTCATGGTTGGAGAACGCCCAGCAGGCCCATCCCCCGGGCGCCACGGTGATGAAATCGGTCATGACCTTGCGAACGCGAGCCACCGTAAGTTTCTCGTTGGCGAGGAACTCGAAGGCGTAGCACATGTGCATCTTGTCGCCGCCCGAGGTGTAGTCGGCGACGATCTGAAGCCCGACCTGCGCCTCGCCGACCTCGCCAACGGCGGTGGTGCCGGGATACTCGTCGAGCAGGGCGCGGAAACGACGCAGGAAATCGAGGTTTTCCGGCCGGTTCTTGTCGTAGACGTGGAGTTGGTGATTGTAGGGATTGACCGCCGGCGCGATGGTGTCATTGCGCAGATCCTTGGCGAGCGGAGGATTGTCGCGCAGTTCCCTGTCGTGGAAGAAGAAATTGATGGTGTCGAGACGGAACCCGTCGACGCCGCGGTCGAGCCAGAAGCGCACCACATCAAGAAGCGCTGCCTGCACCTCCTCGTTGTGCAGGTTCAGGTCGGGCTGCGACGTAAGGAAATTGTGCATGTAGTATTGTTCACGCTTGCCGTCCCACTGCCAGGCCGATCCGCCGAAGATCGACAGCCAGTTGTTGGGCGGAGTGCCGTCGGGCTTGGGCTCGGCCCAGACATACCACTCCGATTTCGGGTTGTCCCGGCTGGCCCTGCTCTCGACGAACCAGGGATGCTGGTCGGAGGAGTGCGACATCACCAGGTCGATGATGACCCTGATGCCGTGCTCATGGGCAACCTTGACCAGATGGTCGAAGTCGCCCAGCGTTCCGAACATCGGATCGACATTGGTGTAGTCCGACACATCATAGCCGAAATCCTTCATCGGCGAGGTGAAGAATGGCGAGATCCAGATCGCGTCGACGCCGAGCGAGGCGATATAGCCGAGACGCTCGGCAATGCCGATCAGATCGCCGACGCCATCGCCGCTGGTGTCCTGGAACGAGCGCGGATAGACCTGATAAATGACGCCGCCGCGCCACCAGTCGGCATCCGGTGTGAGTTCAACGCCGGTGTGGATACGCTTGCCGGCGAGTGTCATCGTTTTCATTCAAACTCCATTACTTCACGGACCCCGAAAGCAGGCCGCGAACAAGATATTTCTGCATGGCGAAGAAGACCACCAGCGGAACCGCGATCGACACGAAGGCCGAGGTCGCCAGGATCTCCCAGTTGCCGCCGCGCGTGCCCAGCAGTTCGACAATCTGCTTGGTCATCACGGTGGTTTCACCGGTCGAGTCGATCAGAAAGACCAGTGCTACCAGAAGATCGTTCCAGGTCCAGAGGAACTGGAAGATGGCGAAGGAGGCAAGCGCCGGAAACGACAGCGGCAGGATGATCTTGACGAAGATCTGGAAATCCGTGGCGCCGTCGACGCGGGCGTTCTCGATGATGTCACGCGGCAGACCGACCATGTAATTGCGCAACAGATAGATCGCTAAGGGAAGGCCGAAGCCGGTATGCGCCAGCCAGACACCGAGATAGCCCTTGCCTATGCCGATGTCGTTGTGAAGCTTGAGCAGCGGGATCAACGCCAGTTGCAATGGCACCACCAGCAGGCCGACGACGGCCGCTATCAGCAGCGACCTGCCGGGAAAGCGCATCCAGGCGAGCGCGTAAGCCGCGAAGGCGGCGATCACGATCGGGATGATGGTGGCGGGTATGGTCACCGTCATGGTGTTGAAGAATGCCTTGGCCATGCCTTCCCGATTGTTGGGATCGAACAGCACGAAGCGGTAATTCTGCAGTGTGAATTCCGGCGGCGCCTCGGCGGTGGTGAAGACGCGCGGCAACCGGCCTTCGCCAAAGCTTTCGGGAGAGGCAAGGCGGAATGCGCCATCGGCTTCGATCAGGAGGCTGACGCCATCACCGAGGTCGGCCACTTCGCCGGGTTCATAGGCCTCGGGCTTCAGCGAACTCGTTCCCCAGCGGCTGATGACGACATCATCAGCGACGAAAAGCCTGCCATCGATGACGTATTCGCCGCCCTGCTGCTCCTCGTCTCCGGAAAGACGGATTGGAGCGCGCTGACGCTCCTGGGTGAACATGGAGGCCCACCAGCCGGTGTTGGCGATCTGGTCGGCAGTGCGGAAGGAGGACACAAACAGGCCGATGGTGGGGAACAGCCACAATGCCACCAGAAGCACGACCGAGATATGGACAGCCCAGACGAGCGGCGATTTTTTGGATGATGATACGGTCATCTTCGCCTCCCTCAGCGTGTTTCTTTGCGGGCGTTGTAGACATTCCAGGCGAGGATGGGTGTGACCAGCAGCATGATGATCATCGCGCTGGCCGAGCCGACGCCCCAGTCATTGGCCCGGAACAGCTTGTCATACATGTAGTTGGCAAGCACCTGGGTCTGCCACTGGCCGTTGGTCATGGCAAAGACGATGTCGAACACCTTGAGAACCACGATGGTGATGGTGGTCCAGACCACGACAATGGTGCCCATGACCTGCGGCACCTTGATCTTGAAGAAGATCTGGAACGGGTTGGCGCCGTCAATGACCGCGGCCTCGATGGTTTCCTCGGGAATGCCGCGCAGCGCCGCCGACAGGATCACCATGGCGAAGCCGGTCTGGATCCAGACCAGCACGGCCATCAGGAAGAAGGAATTCCAGAAGGGAATGGTCAGCCAGGTCTGCGGCTGGCCATAGGGAAGCCGGGCGGAAAACACCGACAGGATCGAATTCAGCGAAAGCCAGATCAGCCAGACGCCGACGATGGCGAAGAACAGACGCAGCGGCGTGAACCAGAAGGGCGCCTTGCGGTGGCCGATCTCAGCGATGACCAGCGGCCGGACGGCCTGGTAGACGAGCCAGCCGAGAAAGGCGGCGAATACGGCCAGCAGGAGCGCGGGCAGGAGCTGAAGGAAGACGATGGAGCCAATCCCGCCGTCAAACAGCAGCCAGACGGCATTGAGCACGCCGATCTGGTCCTGGTCGGCGGGCCTTGTGTCATAGACCAGCTTCCAGATGACGGCGGCGCCCACAAAAGAGATCGCCATCGGCATGAAGATCAGCGACTTGGCGATGTTGCCCCACTTGATGCGGTCGGTGAGCTGGGCCGCGAGCAGGCCGAATGCGGTCGACATGGCCGGCACGACAATCAGCCAGAGCATGTTGTTGCTCATTGCTTCCCAGAATTTCGGTTCGCGGAACATCTGCCGGTAGTTGGCAAGGCCCACGAAGGCGCCGCCCTGGTCGCGGTCGGTCATCGACAGCCAGAGCGTGGCGAAGACCGGATAGGCGAGATAGAGGCCGAGCGCGAAAAGCGCCGGAAACAGAAACAGCCAGGGCCGGATCTGATTGGCCCTGTTGATGTTGCGGCCGGCATTCTTGCCGGTGGCAGGATACAGGACGCGATCGAGAAACTGGTTGGAGAAATAGAAATAGCCTACGCATCCGCCGACCCCGACGATGATGGTGATGACAGCCTGAAGTGCCGGATGCATCCTTTCCTCCCAAAAAGGCGGTGCGCTTGGGGATCCCGGCCAGACGCCGGGATCTCCCGATGTGTGAGGTCTATCAGATTACTTCAGGGCGTCCCAGGAATCCTGGATCGCGCCGGCCACTTCCTCGGCGGGCCTGCCGCCGGTGTAGTCGACCATGCCGGTCCAGAACGAGCCGGCACCCACGCCGCCCGGCATCAGGTCGGATCCGTCAAAGCGGAAGGTGGTGGCGCCCAAGAGCACATCATTCATCTTCTTGAGCGTCGGATCGCTGAACAGATCCGTGTTGACGCCCTGATGCGGTGTCAGGAAGCCCTTCTGGGCCATCCAGATCTCATGCGCGATCGGCGACTTGAGGAACTCGATCAGCGCCTGGGCGCCGGGGCTGTCCTTGGTGATGGCCCAGAGGGTGCCTGCGCCCAGGACCGGCGTCCCGAAATCCTTGCTTTCGTAAGCCGGCATGTAGAAGAAATCCGCATCGGTTCCGACCTGGGTGCCTTCAGGGAAGAAGGCCGGGATGAAGGAGGCCTGATGGTGCATGTAGCACTGCGGCGGCGAGGAGAAGAGACCCTTGGGGCTGTCGCGGAAATCGGTCGTGGCGACCGCGCCCGCACCACCGGCGACGAATTCGTCATTGCGCGCAAACCAGCCGAATTCCTCAATCGCGCCAAGGACGGCTGGATCGGTGAACTTGATCTCGTTGGAAACCCACTGGTCATAGACTTCCGGAGGCTGGGTGCGCAGCATCATGTCCTCGACCCAGTCGGTTGCCGGCCATCCAGTGGCACCGCCTGACCCCAAGCCAATGCACCAGGGCGTGCCGCCATCGGCGACGATCTGCTCGGTCAGCGCCTTGAGGTCTTCCATGGTCTCAGGGATCTCATAGCCGGCATCCTCGAAGTTTTCCGGGATGTACCAGACCAGCGACTTCACATCGACCTTGTAGAAAAAGCCATAGAGGTTGTCGGTGCCGTCCTGGCCGGCATAGGTGCCCAGATCGACCCAGGACTGGCCGGCTGCATAGTTTTCCTTGACCCAGTCGCCGGTGCCTTCGGGCAGCGGCGTCAGGAAGCCGCGGCCGGCCATGTCGGAGGCCAGACCGGGCTGCGGGAACACCGCGATGTTGGGTGCCGAGCCCGCTTCGGCATCGATGACGATCTGCTGTTCAAAACTGTCGGAGCCGACATATTTGACATCCGCGCCGGTGGCGGCAGCGAAATAGGCCAGCACCGACTCGGCGAATTCCTGGTCCGGGCCAAGCCAGGGACCGAACACGGTGACTTCTTCGCCGTCGAGCTGGGTGGCCTTGAGCGCCTCATAGCTTTCCCAGTTGAAATCGCCCTCGCCGGGGGTGAACTTGAGCTCCTGCGCCTGCGCCGACCCGAGGGTCAGCGCCGCGGCCGCGGCGCTCATGAGAAACAGTTTTTTCATCGAAATCTTCCTCCCGGCCAACACTGGCCTTTTAGTGAAGCTGAATTGGTTTTCGGAGCCAAGTCCCTGACCAAGTCAAAGCGCTTTGGCTTCCTTTTAGAGGATTACGGGAGCCAGGCTGAGTCAAGCCTTAAGTTGCCAAAGCGCAGGCTAATTCGGCTGCTGCGGCGCGATGGCGCAGTTCGCGCTGCAGTGCAGCGAAGTATTGCGCTGCATGATCGGGTGTTTTTGCTTTTCATACATTTGAAGGTGCGCTTAGATGGCAGACTTGGAATGCGGAAAGACAGGCGGCGGCTGATCGTTTTTCCAAAGCGCTTTGAATGAACTGGATCGTTGCACCGTGAACCTGAAACAGCTGTCAGAGCTTCTCCAATTGTCGCAGACCACGGTGTCGCGCGCGCTCAACGGCTATCCGGAAGTTGCCGAGCCGACCCGCCGCCGGGTGATGGAGGCCGCACAGCGTCACGGCTACAAGCCCAATTCGAACGCGCGAAAGCTCGCCACAGGCAGGGCCGGCGCGATCGGCTACGTTCTGCCGGTGGGGCGCAATGTCGATCTCGACCCGCATTTCGTCGAGTTCCTGTCGGGGCTCGGCGAGCATGCCCTCACCCGCGAGGTCGACCTGTCGCTGACACCCGCGCCGCGCGAACGCGAAAGCGAAGCCTATCGCCGCATTGCCGCCAGCCGTTCTGTGGACGGGATCTACCTGTCCTCCATGCGCAATGATGAACAGCGGATCCCGCTGATGCGCGACCTCGGGATCCCGTTTCTGGCGCACGGCCGGGCGATGATGCCGGCGAATGGCTATTCCTATCTCGACATCGACAATGAGGGCGCGTTTCATGATGCAGCGCGGCTGCTCCTGCAATTGGGACACCGCCGGCTGGCCTTCATCAATGGCGACACCGACTTCACCTTCGCGGTGCACCGGCTCAACGGCGTGGTCCGGGCAATGACCGAGCATGGCCTGCCCTTCGAGCGGCTCGAGCATCATTCCGCTGCGATGAACGAGGAAAACGGCTACCGGCTGGCTATGGGCCTGTTCCGTGATGCCGATCCGTTGACGCGTCCGACGGGCGTGCTCTCCGCCTCGATGTTTTCCACGCTGGGGATTGTCCGGGCCTTCAACCAGCTGGGCTTGCGCATGCCCGGGGATGTTTCGATCATCACCCATGACGACGTGTTCCCTTTCCTCAAACCCGAGAGCTTCTCGGTGCCGCTGACCACCACCCGCTCCTCGATCCGGGCGGCGGGCGCGCGCATCTGCGAACGGCTGGTCAACATCATTGCCGGGACGGAAGCGGGGGAGATCCAGGAAATCTGGCCGGTGGAGCTGGTGGTGCGGGCCTCGACGGGCCCGGCGCCCGAGGCGCGCAAGCCCGGGCGGCGCGGACGCGCGGCGGAGGCTGCGGAGTAGCGGGCGGAGCTGGTTGGTTGGCCCCGGCGCGGGCGGTCGCGACGGTGCCAGCCTGACGAATGACGGCTCGGGCGCGGAGTTTCGTCAGGCTGAATGGTGACCCGAACAGAAGTGCTCGGACGTGCTTTCCGTGCACATGCCTGTCCGGGCAGAACCCTATTCGCGGTCGATGACGGCGGCCCCGCCAAAGACCAGGTTCTGGCGCGCGGCCGGCGTGAACAGGCCGTACATCATCGCCCTTTCCGGACTGCTGGCCTCGTCCAGCGCCGCGATCTGCTCCGCCCTCAGGCGAAGCTCGGTCGCCGCGACGTTGTCATGGACCTGCGAGACACGGCTCACGCCCATCAGCGCCGTGTCGACGCCGGGCCTGGATAAAACCCAGGCCAGCGCCACACGGGCGGGCGTCTCGCCGATCGCGTCGGCGACACCGCGCAGCGCATCGACGATGCGCCAGTTGCGGTCGGTGAAGAGCGTGTCACCAAAAGGATTGCTTCCGTCGAGACGCTTGTCGCCCTCCGGGCGGGGAGCCCCGGTCCCGGCGTCGCTCGGAAGGCCGCCGGCACGCGGCGCGCCGGCAGCGACCGTGGCGCGATCGTATTTGCCGGTGAGCAGGCCGTAGGCGAGCGGGCTCCAGGGCATCATTCCGAGGCCCATGTCGCGGGCGAGCGGCAGGTGCTCGGCCTCCACCTCGCGACTGACGAGCGAATAGAAATATTGCAGGGCGATCGGGCCCGGCATCGCGTGCACGGCGGCGAGCGTGGCGATCTTCGCCACATACCAGGCAGGGGCGTTGGAGAGGCCCCAATAGCGGATCTTGCCGGCTCTCACGAGGCCCGCCATCGTCTCCAGCAGTTCCTCGGCAGGGGTCACCGAATCCCACACATGCACCCAGTAGAGGTCGATGTAATCGATGCCGAGCCGGCGCAGCGAGCCGTTGAGCGCTTCATGCACATGCTTGGCGCCGTTGCCGCCGGCATGGGGGGCCTGGCCGGCGGAAAAGCCGGACTTGGTGGCAATGACGAGGCTGTCGCGAAGCCCGCGATCGGCAATGATGGCGCCAAGCATTTCCTCGCTGCGGCCGCCTGCATAGACGTCGGCCGTGTCGACGAGATTGCCGCCGGCCTCGACATAGGCGTCGAACACTTCCTCCGCATCGGCCCGCTCCATGCCCCAGCGGTCGACGCCGAAGGTCATCGTTCCGAGCGACAGGGGACTGACCAGAAGGCCGGAGCGGCCGAGGGTACGGTAGGTGTTCATCGACATGGCAGAGTTTCCTAGTGATCACTATTGAATCTCTTTAGCCACCTTGATCGCCGGGGTCAAGCGTTCTATAGTGACCGATATGAAACCCTCGCCTGCCCCGATTCCACGCCGCTCCGGACGGCCGCTCTCCTTCGACCGGGACGCGGCCCTCGTCAGCGCCATGCATCTGTTCTGGCGCCACGGTTACGAGGCGACCTCGGTGGCCGACCTGACGCGGGCGATGGGCATCACGCCGCCAAGCCTCTACGCCGCCTTCGGGGACAAGCGGCGCCTGTTCCTGGAGGCGGTCCATCGCTATCTCGGCGGCCTTGAAGCCATCGAACGGCGCATCGCCGACGCGCCGAGCGCCCAGGATGCCGCGCGCGAGCTGCTGGTGGCCGCAGCACTGGGCGACACCGGCACTGATACGCCGCCCGGCTGCCTTCTCGCCAGTTCCCTGGTCTCGAGTTCGCCGGAGGCCGAGGCGGTGCGCAAGGCGCTGGCCGGCATCCGCCGGAGCATCGAGGCGGCGCTCAGCGCCCGGATCGAGCGCGACATCCGCGCGGGCCTGCTGCCTGCCGGATCGGACGCCGAGATGCTGGCAGGCCATGTGTTCGCCGTGGTCCAGGGCATGTCAACGCTTGCCAAGGACGGCGCGGGACGGAGCAAGCTGATGGGGATCGCGGATGCCGCGATGGCGGGCTGGCCGAAGGGGGCGGGACGTCTCGATCATCGGCCGTGACAATGGCTTGCCGTTGCTGAAGCCCGGGAGCTTGGTGGCGCCGCTGTCGCCACCTGCTCGTCGATTCGGGCCGCAGGCGCGCGACTGGGAACGGCTGGTCAACATCATCGCGGGCAAGAGACAGGCGCGGTGCAGGAGATCTGGACGTTGGAACTGATCGTGCGGGCACGCGCCGGGTACGCGCCGGCGGAGCGGAAACCGGGGCGGCGGGGGTAGCGGGAGGCGGCGGAATAGGGGCCGACTGCCTATACGAACAGTGGTTAGAGTACTGCAGACCTCGGCTGGAATGGGCGGACTGCGGACATTGGCTGCGTTCCGCTGCAACAGCTGAAATGGGGCCGGGAGCGGACTGGCGGGTTTCAATAATCCCTCTTGCTAAACGAACATTAACCTAGGCCGTGGACTCATAATGGCGCAGACGTAGCCTGATGCAAGCGAGTTTGGCCATGGCGAGGAACGTTGAGCCGAGCTTGTCGTATCGGGTGGCTATACGTCTGTAATATTTGAGTTTGTTGAAGAACCGCTCGATCAGATTGCGCTGCTTGTAGAGCCATGGCGAGAAACAGATCGGGCTTTTCCGGTTCGATTTTGGCGGGATGTTTGCCCATCCGCCTTGCTTGGACACCATCTCGCGCAACCAGTCGGCGTCATAGGCCTTGTCGGCGAGCACCATCCACCCTTTGCCGATGCCCTCCAGTAATCCGGCCGCGGCCTGGATGTCATGGGTCTGGCCTGGTGTGATGGCGAGCTTGACCGGCAAGCCGTTGCCGTCTGTCAGAGCATGGATTTTCGTAGTAAGACCGCCCCGACTTCGTCCAAGACATCGATCCGGGTGGCTTTTTTTAAAGTTGCAGCAGAATGATGGACGCGCACCGAAGTGCCATCGATCATCCGCACGTCGCCATCGTAAGCCTCTGTAATTGCGTCCATGATCCGGTCCCAGATGCCAGCCTTGGTCCAGCGCCTGAAGCGGTTGTAGCAGGTTGTGTAGGGGCCATAGCGCTCCGGCAGATCCCGCCATGGCGACCCCGAACGCAATACCCAGAAGATGCCATTCAGCACTCGTCGGTCGTCAACACGCGGCACCCCGCGGGGCTTGTTGGGAAGAAGCGGCGCGATTACGCGCCATTCGAATTCGGTCAGATCATAACGGCTCATCAATACCTCCAATCCGGAGGTTGAATCACGCCGCTGGCAATCTGTGAACCCCGCTTATGAGTTCACGGCCTAGACCGCGTACGGTCGCACTCTCGGCCCAGAGTAGACTTTTCAGTCGTTAAACCGTTGTCGCTCGATTGATGGTGAGAACGCAACCATGAGGCTATGCTTCATGCAGTTCGTTGAATGGCTGAAGTTATGAAGCGGCGGTCTCTTAGCATCAAGGTTCTGCTTTCCGTGCTTTTTTTAGGCGCTCTCTTCTGGTCGAACTGGGCGATCTTGTGTGTCGGTTTCGCGTGGATCATGAAACCGCCAGTTGATTCTGAGCTGTCATATCTTCCGCCCCCTTTGTCTCCGCTGCGGGAGGCCGAGTGTCGTGCCATAGATAAGGGAAAGATCTTCGAAAGCGTGATTGGTGATTATGTCGAAACCGCAATATTGTTAAGCGAGAGCGACCCGAATGGGAAGCAATCTTTGCGGTACACTTCGCCCCGCGATTTCATGGAGGAAAACCCCGATTGTTGCGAGCTGCTTGACCGGATTCCAGGTGACTACTCGATCAAGACTCAACGTCTTGGTGCACCGCACTCAGACCCTCCTAGACTTTTCGCGGTGCGCGTTAGTTACAAGGTATGGGCTCCCGACGACACCACCTCTATCAGAACTAAGGTCAGATTGGTCGACTGTTTTGGACGCACTGACAAGGGGCCGAGCTTTGACCTCCGACGTGGCATACAATAAACCCTGCGGAATGTTCTGCCGAACCGTTCCATCCTGGCCAATGTTCCTATGGTAGCCTGGGGCGCGCAAAGCAGTCGCTCCCGGAATAAAATTCGAATAGCAGCAAGGGCGTAAGTGATGTCTCTCTCGCACCTTTTTCAACGTATCCTGCGAATTTGATGACGGCACGATGGGCGGGGAGTGGACGTTAAGAGCATTGGGAACTAACGGGAGCTATGCGGGACGAAGCTAACGCGCGGTCAGCTTGGCTCGGTCAAGCGCCAAAAGAGGCGTCAAAATAAAGGGCCACGCCATGCCCCAATATTGAACCGACAGACGGGCATCGTCAGTTGACCGTTCAATTGAGGAAATATACAGCTTAGATTATCAGAAGTTCGATATGAAAATTAACCGAATTTATTCAGGGCATGGAATGCCAGTTTAATTTTGAAGAATATAAATATAATGGAGGAGTGAGTTGACTTTTTTGCGCGTCAGCAAAATTTTCTTTGCAGCTTTATTGATATTGTTCGCGCTATCATTCTTTTATTGCTATATATCTTATGATAATAATAGAACTTCGAGTTCATTATATTTTGGTGGCCATCGATATAATTTCGACAAGATTTCTGGCTCTATGGAATTGAAGAAATCTTTCTCACATACGATTGACGGAGAAGATTATGTAGTGCAGCTATTCGTGGTTGCCGATAAGAATCTTAATGCGTGCGACGATGATGAGATTTGGGTTACATTGATTTGGGATGGTGCGTCAGAAACAGATCAGCCTGATAATTTCAGCACGTACACATTAAATCCCCTAGAGAAGGATTTGTATTATTCGTTGAAGCATTACATTTCTAGTGAATTAGGGGTTGAAAAAATATATGTCGATCACAATAAATTATACATTGATTTAGTCATTGGGGGCGCTGAGGTTGAGCGCACCGTAGGTGAATACAGAATTATTGATCTGAAGAGATTTCTTAAGGGCCGTGGGTTTTCATATTCGAAAAGCGAGACTAGGCGGATAGTAGTTAGTGATAATCGCGTAGTGGCTTGGTTGGATTTTTTCAATGGTACATATGAAGAAGGAGGACGTAAATTTAATGTAAAGTATAAGTATGCTGCAACTGATTTCTATGTGCAATTCACAGTAGAAATTGGGGAAGAAATATCATCCGCATATCAGTGTTTGTTCGATACGGCAGATGCCATCGCGACCGAATTCCATTCAGTTGCCGTGAATAAATGAATATAGTGGATTATTTTACCTCAAATCATAGACAGTTCAGTGCCGACGAAACGTGTCTATGGCAATTTCAGCATCGGAGTCGAGTTGGACCTTGAGTGCAGTGACTGCCAAGGTCAGCTTTGGGCCGAAACCTTTAGTCCCCACCCTCAAAAACTCGGCGGCTTCATCCCATGCGCGCGCATCGCCGCAGTCACCGTGTTGGCCATCAGCATGGCGATGGTCATCGGGCCGACGCCGCCGGGGACCGGGGTGATGGTGGCGGCGATTTCGGCGCATTCGTCGAAGGCGACGTCGCCGACGAGGCGGGTCTTGCCCTCCCCGCGTTCGGGCGCGTCGATGCGGTTGATGCCGACATCGATGACAGTGGCGCCGGGCTTGACCCATTGGGCCTTGACCATCTGCGGACGGCCGACGGCTGCAACGAGAATATCGGCGTTGCGGCAGACGCCGGCCAGGTCCTTGGTGCGCGAGTGCGCCGTGGTGACCGTGGCGTTGGCGGCCAAGAGCAGCGCCGACATCGGCTTGCCGAAAAGGTTGGAGCGGCCGATCACCACGGCGTTGAGCCCCGACAGGTCCGGCCCATGGGTCTGGCGCACGAACAGCATGGCGCCGGCGGGGGTGCAGGAGATCAGGCCGCCGTCTAGATCACCCGTCATCAGCTTGCCGGCATTGACCACATGCAGGCCATCGACGTCCTTTTCGGGTCGGATCGACTGGATCACTGCGTCGGAATCGAGATGGGTGGGCAGCGGCAGCTGCACCAGGATGCCGTGGATTTCGGGATCTTCGTTCAACGTGGCGACCAGCGCCTCGAGATCGGCCTGCGAGGTGTCCTCGGGCAAGGTGTGCTGCACCGACTTGAAACCGCATTGCTTGGCCATGCGGCTCTTCGACGACACATAGACATGGGAGGCCGGATCATTGCCGACGATCACCACGGCAAGCCCCGGACGGGCGCCGGTCTTCGCCTCGAGCGCCGCACTGGCCGCGGTCACCTGTTCGACGACCTCCGCCGCGACGGCCTTGCCGTCAATCACCTTTGCCATGGAAAATTCCTTCCCGATATCCCGTCCCGCGCCGTCAGGGCAGCCGTGACGCGCAGTTTTCCTGAGCGGACACTACGAAACCCGACGCAAGGGCTGATAGCCTCTTTGCGTCCTCTCATGTCAAAAAACAAGGCGGTCCTGGCGTCAGGCGCGGCGGCGTGACGTGCCGTAGCCGTCGATGCGCGACCTGAGCACATCCATGTCCCGGCGGATCCTGTCGACCGCATCGGCGCGGGCCGGCTGGGGCGCTGGCGACGGCTGGTCGCGCCAATGGGACGAGACCGGATGATAGATCGCCGCAGGATCATATAGAGGTGCTGCCTGATGCATGGGCGGCGCCGCGTGCGGCCGGGCGGGCGCAGGCTGGGGCGCGGGATGGGCGATGTATGGCACGCCGGCGCCGGGCTGGGACGCTCCATTGCCAGTCTGGGGCATGCCGTAACCAGTGTGGGGCGCCGCAAACCCGGGCTGGGTCACAGCCGAACCGGGGTGGGCCATGTCGTATCCGACCATGGGCATGGCGCCGATGGATTGCTGCCAAGCGGGTCCGGGCCGATGCGCCTGATGGAAAGCCGCGTAAGGATCGGCCATGGGCGCGGGATGGGGATAGGGTTGAGCCTGGGCCTGGTAGGCCCGCCACTGCGGTTGCCCTGTTTCCATGTTCCGGCCGTACGGGCCGTGGCCGTGCATTTCAGCGCCATGGGGCTGATGGGACTGCAATTCACCGTCATGCATTGGATGGGCGTACGCGCCATGGCCTTGCGAGACAGGTGCATGCGGGGCATGAGCGCCCGGATGTTGCGGAGCTGAATAGGCGGCAGGCGGGTTCGGGGCTGTTTCGACAGGGTTCGGCTCCCAACCGGGTTGCGGCTGTGCGGACGCAAAGGCTTGCGCGGCAGGGGACGGGGCAAAGCCGGCCCGGGTGGTCTCTGTGCGGGCACGGGCATCGGGAAGCGAGGCGGGGGCATGGGCGGCGGGGGCCGGAGCCGGCTCGGCTGGCCGATAGCCGCCCTGCTGCAGCGGTTGGCCAGCGCGAGCGGGTTGACTGTCGGTCTCGGCCGCCGGCTGCCGCGCAGGCGCTTCTGACGCGGGCGCCGGTTCATGCTGCACAGGCTCGGGCGCGCGTTGCGCGCGCGGCGCCACGGCAGCTGTCGCTTGGTCTGCGGCCCGATCGAAATCCGTGCCGGCGCTCTCGTCGCTGTAGCCCCAGCGGCGGCGGGCGGGCCCCGAGGGAGGCGTCCGCGGTCCGGGGCCGGGGCCGGGCGCGACCGGATAGTCGCCGAAGGGCGGGGTTTGAAACCGGGCCTGCACCGGGCCTGCGTTGTAGGCGCGGATGCTCTCGACCGCGCCTATGAGCAGCGCCAGCCCGAGACCGGCAAAGAATCCGGCAAACAGGCCGCCAATGGCAATGAACTTGCGCGACGGCCCCATGGATTGAAGCGGCGCTTCGGCAGGCGAGATGACGCGGACATTGCGCGTGGAGAAATTCGAGCTCTCGCTGGTTTCGCGCGAGCGGGTGAGGAATGCCTCATAAATGCCGCGGGTGGCGGCGGCCTTGCGCTCGAGTTCGCGCAGCGTGACGAACTCCACCGACTGGTCCATGGCGCGGCTCTTGGCCACCGCCATCTGGCTGGCAAGTTCCTGCTCGGTCTCGACGGCGCGCTGCAATTCGGTCTGCGAACTGGCGACGATACGGCGCAGTTCGGCGCTGATTTCCGCCCTGATCGTGTCGAGCGCGGATTTTGCGGCGATGTATCTGGGATGCCGAGGCCCCAGACTGGTGGCAAGCGAGTCGGCGTTCGACCTGGTCTCGGTGTATTGCTTGCGCAACTCGATCAGATTGGACGACAACAGCTCCTCGGGGAAGGCGCCGGAGAGCACATCGTCGATATTGACGTTGGCGAGATTGTTGGCCTTGACCCTTATGCCGACCTTCATGGCGCGTGCGTTGGCGAGTTGATCGCTGAGCGCCAGGATCACCTTGTCGTCGATATACTGACCGCCGACGCCGACGAGCCCATTTTCAGCCTTGAACCTTTCGACTTCGCGTTCGGCGGCATCGAGATCGGTGCGGAGCGCATTGATGCGGGTGTCGATGGATTCCGACGTCCGTTCCAGCAGGCTGGATTGCGCCTGGCCTTCGGAATCGAGATAGGTCTCGACGATCTGGTTGGCTATGAGCGCCGATTTTTCCGCATCCCGCGAACTGACGCCGACGATGATGACAAAGGTCTTCGCATCGCGCGAGACGCTGAGCGAATCACGCAGTTCCTCAAGCGCCGCCTGTTCGGCGTCGGACTGGCCGCCCGCGCCGGTGAAGAGTTCCTTGATCAGCGTCAGCCCGCCGGAGAGGCCGCCAGACGACAGCGAACCGTTGAATTCCGGATCCCGATCCAGGCCGAGATCGGCAACGACCTTCTGCAACACGCTGGTGGACGACAGGATCTGCAACTGGCTGTCGGTGATGGCCAGCATGGCTTCGGTCGACAGTTGCTGGTTCCTGATGTCGTCCTCGGTGACACGGATCTCGCGCGGATCGATGAACAGCCGGCTTTCGGCGTAGTAGCGGTGCGGCGTGGACAGCGCCACAAGCACACCCAGCAGTGCGCCGATGAAGGCCGCCGCGACGATCAGTTTCCAGTACCGCACGACGGCGGCAATCAGGATGGAGGCGTCCAGCAGCGGGCGCGCGCCGTCGTCGGCATGAGCTCCGGTGGCTGCGGCATGCCAGTGATAGTGATCATCCGGCCCGCGATCCTGGCGCCGCGGCGCGCGATCCTGCGGCGCGTCCTCGCGCGCATCGGCGTGCGGCTCGACCGGTACATGATGAAAGTGATCCGGCAGGTCGGGTTCGACGCTGCGTGGCGGAGCCTGTTCGACGGGGTCCTGTCGTGAAGGGGCTTGGGACGGACCAGGGCGCGCCGTGGAGGGAACCGAACCGATCAGACGCGCAATCCTGTCACCGAACTTCTCCTGGTTCGACGGGGCAGGCTGGGAGCGGTCCGGCTGTGGCGGTGCGGCCGACTGCGGCGATGAAGCCGCTTCGGGATCTGATGCCATCGCCGTCTCATTGCGGTCGGCGGCATAGCGCCCGGTGGACAGGCGCACGGTGCGCGGGGATGCTGCAAGCAGGGATGGCGCGGGGCGGGCGGCTGCGGCTCGGGCGCGGAACCCATCCCGGTCCCGAGCGCCAGCCGTCTCCTCAGCCAGGCCACGCGGCGGCAATGCCGCGGGCGGCGCTTCACCGGCATGGTCGAGCAGCGAACCCCGGCGGGCGTGCGGCCTACGGTCTTTGGTGGAATCGCTCATGTCCGGCTTAGGCCACCCTTGCTGGCAAATTTTCGACTTCGTTAAGGCAAGCTATAAATTCATGGGTAACAAATGGTTAATTTCCGGCCGGCAAACGAAAAATCGCCGATTATTCCGTGAATTGACAGCCACGCCGCTCGACTGCGGCGTCGTGGGCAAACTTGCAGGAAAGCCGATATCAAACGTCGAATTAACAAATTTCCGCTATGGGTGGGGGACTGAAACGGCGATTGCGGGCCCCGCGCTCGTCCCCCTGACATGGTGGCCATGATAGCACGCCTGAAAAATTTCATGAGCGCGAACAGCGGTTCCATCCGCGCCTATCTGTCGATGGTGGGCGGATCGGCCGGCCGGCTGGTCATATCGCTGGTGTATTTCATCGCGATCGCAAACACCCTGTCGATCAGCGAATTCGGCCTGTTCGCCACGGCTTCCGCTTGCGGCATCATGCTGTCGCGATTGCTGGCCTTCGGCTTCGTCTCCCCGCTCTACCGCATCGCCACGGTCAAGACCCGCCTGCTCGGGGCCTACACCGCCGGCTTTCTGGGCGGCATGGTGCTTTCGGCGCCGGTGATCGCGCTGGCGGCTTGGGCCACCTACGCCTTGATTTTCGCGGGCCAGATGGACGGCATCACCTTCGCCAAGATCATTCTGGCCGAAGTGCTGTGCTGGCGGCTGATGGAGATCGCGGTCATTGTGAGCTACGGCGTCAACAGGTTTACGGCGGGCGCCGTGCTGGTGGTGCTGGCCACTGCCTTCAAGACCGTGGCGGCCGTGCTGTTTGCCTGGCTGACGGACGGATCGCTGGAAGTCTGGGCGACCTATTACATCCTGGCCAACGACCTCGCAGCCATCATCGCCGTGGCGTTCTTCTATCCGAAAATCCGACTGCGCTGGAAGCCCGCGCTCTATCTGCGGCGATGGGCCGATGCCGTATCGGTGGCCGGCGCCGAGATGCTGTTCTATGTCCAGTCAGAGCTCGACAAGGTACTGGTCCTGTCGCTGGGCGGACCGGTGGCGGCGGGGATCTATGCGATGATCATGCGGCTTGTCGATCTGACAGCGCTTCCGGTGCGCGCCTTCCTGACGGTGCTCACGCAAAGGCTGATGCGCAGCTCGAAAATGCTCGACGACATGAAGACGCGAATCCTTCTGGAGGGTGCAGTCGCCGCAGTTTCCACCGCCGGCCTCCTGGGCATGGCGGGTTTTCTGTGGATCTTCCCCAATGCGCTGGGCAAGAATGTCTCCGAGGCGGCGCCACTGCTGATCCTGGTTGCCATGGTCCCGGCCTTCCGCAATCTGATCGAGTACCATTCGGAGTTGTTGTACGCGACCGGGCGCACCTTCATCCGCATGCTGGTGCTGGCCTCGCTGGCCGTCGCGAAGGCCCTGCTGCTCGCCTGGGTGCTGGGAATGGAATTCGACACGCCGGTGTGGGTCGGACTGCTCAACGCGGCCTTTCTGGCGCTGTATGTGCAGTCAGCGCTGCTGACCTATCGTGCGCTACGCTCGATCAAGCGACGCCCAATCTAAAGCATGTGCGTTCAATCCAGTCGGGCTACGAGATCAGTGGATTGGGGGCTGACTCTTCGAACACAGATGGGAACCGTCTTTTTCGGTCAGACCACAAGCCTTCATATCAGCACCCGGACGGCGGTGAACAAAATTGGAACATAGGCGTAAAAATCTCCTCCCACTTTCCTTCAGGAGAATGCCAGAACCTTGTCTGTCTCACTCACTTTCATCAAAGGACAGAACATGAATCTCTATAGTGCTCGGACAGGTATTGTTGCACTCGCTTTCGGCATCGCCGGAAACGGAATTCTCTCCCCCGGCGCCCTTGCCGAAGAGTTTTCGTTCACGGCCACCAACACGACAAGTTCCGCCGTGACCGAAATCCTGGTCTCCGAGGACAAGAGCGAATGGGGTTACTTCGACATCGGCAGCGGCATCAAGCCGGGTGCGACCGTGGATCTCGTCTGGGATCAAAGCACAAACAGCGAAGCGTGCGATCAGTGGGTGAAAGCCGTCTTCGCGGACGGCAGCGAATCCGAGCCGGCCAAGTTCAACTTCTGCGAAGACGGGCTGGAACTGGACCTGTAATCCATTCCGCAAGGACCGCTAAACAAGTCGGCGGCAGGCCATCGCAAGGTGGCTTGCCGTTCCTGCATCGGATGCTGCGATAGCGCCCTGCCCTGCCCCGTTTTCGGCGCAGAACCGCGGTCATCACGCCTTACCCGGGCGTGACAGAAAACGCTGCACGGCGGATCTCGGACAGCGGGTGGCTGACAAAGGACTGGACGCCGATGGCGATCTGGTCAGGCCTGAGTTCGGCCATGAACTGATCGAGCCCTTCGGGGGTCTGCGGGTAGGTTTCCTTGAACCAGATCACATGGGACAGAGACCGGTTGTCGGGATAGTGACCGGCACCATCCAGGATCTCGTCGACATAGCGCCCGTAGATCATGCATTCGGAAATGGCCCGGGAAGAGATCACGGCGCGGACCCAGCCCTTGCCGGTGCGGGTCTCGATATGGTCAAGCAGCGCCCGCGCAGTATCGACGCGCCAGGCCACCATGTTGGAGATATAGTCATGCGCCGGATCGGGCCTTCGCGGCAGGCCGAGAATGCCGCCCGCATGGGCAAGCCATTCAAGATGGCCGGGCGTGGCATGGATGGCGCCATTGTCGGCGCGGAACATGCGCAGACGGTTTCCATCCCAGAGAGTGGCCGGATCGAAGGGCCGCACCAGCACCACATCTGAATCGATCGAAAGCAGCGTGTCGGCCTCGACATGGCGCGCCATGGCCAGGCGCCGGAGCTGCTGGGCATGCCAGCCACGCAGCGGCGCCGAGAACGGGCTGAGCCAGACCCGGCGCCGGCCGAGACTGAAGGGATCGGGGAATGACCGCAGCCAGGCCGGAAACAGTTCGGCCTCACTGACCACCGTCCGGTTCGGCCCCTCAAGCTTGCGAAACAGCGCCACATCGTTGCGCTCGACCAGGATATGATGACGCCAGTCCCCCCGCATGAAGCGGTCCATGCTTTCGCACAAAAGGGCGCAGCGATCGAAATCGCCGGCATAGGAGGAGGTCATCACTGCTGTCTTCATGACGGTCCCGGAAGGGCCTGCGCATCCACGGCGATTTCGATGCTCAGGCTGGAATTTCAGAATTGCGGATCGCCCGCCTGAACTTGTAGCGGAAGACATGGTACAGGAAAACCGGATTGCCGACGATGTAGCGGTACCATAGCCGCGATGGTTCCTGAATAAGCCGCCAGACCCATTCGAGCCTCATCTTGCGAACAGCCATCGGCGCGCGCGGCACGGCGCCCGAGATGAAATCGAATAGCGCGCCGACACCGAACACCATGCGTCCGTGACCCTGGCGGATATTGCTGTCGATCCAGATTTCCTGCTGCGGCGTTCCCATCGCCACCAGCGTGATGTCCGGATCAAGCGCCGCCAGCCTGTCGAGCACCTTCGAACTGTCGGATTTGTCAAAGAAACCGTCGGAGACCTGGTGGAAGTCGTGCCATGGCGTCAGGATCTTGAAGTTCTTTGCGGCACCGGCCAGCATTTCCGGGCGGGCGCCGATCAGAGCGACCTTCAGCGGCCGCTGGGCATGGACCAGCAGGGCCGGAATGAGATCGGTGCCGTTGAGATTGGCCGGAAACGATATGCCGTGCAGCGTGCGCGAGGCGATTTCCACGCCGACGCCATCGGGCAGCACTTCGCAACGTGACAGCACCTGACGGTATTCAGCATCCCGCATGGCCAGATTGGCGTTGTTGGCGTTGAGGAAGTTGAAGATGCGTTGGGGTCCCTGCCCGTCAAGGCTGCACCGCAAGTCATCCAGCGCCTGGTGCCACCCCAGCGCTGCCACTCGTATACCGATTATGTCGCGATGCTGCTCCTGTTTCATTATCGGTTTTCAACTCCACGCGTCTTCGGTTCGGGCATCCCGTCATGGCTCACCCCGTACCAGGGTGTTAGCAGTTTCTTAATTGCCGTGCACCGGCATTTGGCGATCTCGGTTAAGCTCTTGATTTACCATCTGTTAACTTTTCCAGCCGCCGCCGGCGAAGCCGCGCGCCAGTGCGCGGCTCAGGCCGGAGAGCTGTGTCTGGTGAAAGACACGCCCGTCGCTGTCGAGATATTCTCCGGCCCGCGAACGGGCGACCATGTCGATGAGGGCCGTGGCAAAGGCGCCGGGATCGTCGGCGGCGACGCAATTGCCCGGTACATTCGGTATCCCGCGCAAGGCGTTGGCGGTGGCGACCGACGGCAGGCCCATCTCGAAGGTCTCGATGGTCTTAAGCTGCACGCCGGTGCCGGTCCGGGAGATCAGCGGGATGATGCGGCAGGAGCGGACAAAGTCACGGGCGTCGTCGACACGGCCGAGGAAGGACACATTGTCCGGCGCGGCAGGAATCCCCGCCCCGGTTCCGCCGGCAATCGCGATGCGGAAGTCCGAGGGCAGTCGCGGAACCACGTCCGCGAGGAACCAGTCGAGACCGGCGCGATTGGCAGCCCAGGTCCAGGATCCGATCATGCCGGCGTCATACAGCGGCGCGCGCGGCGCGGGGCCGCCGGGCGGCGTGACCGACGTCACCAGCGGCAGCGCGGTGGACCGGGTGTCATCACCGACGCCCAGTTCCGCGCGGTCGGCCTCGGCAAGGGTGAAGACGTGGCGCGACGCCGCGCACATCTCCCGCTCAAGCTTGGCCAGCAGGCGGGCGTCGCGGGCAAACAGAAACCGGGTCAGCGGATCACCGGCGCCCGCGGCATTGTCCGCGGCGCTGCGGGCCTCGACATTGTGGGCGACGAAGACGCGCGGCCATTCGCGAAAAATGTTCAGGAAGGCGCCGGGCAATTGCACGGAATTGAGGATCAGTCCGTCAATCTTCCCCAAGTCATCGAGGGCGGCGCGGATGCCGGCCGGCTGCACCGCGTGCATCTTCGCCACCGAGACCGGCTCGCCATGGACAAAGGCATCCTTGAGCCACATTGCCTTCCGCCATTTCGTCACCCGCGCATTGGTAACCTCGAGCTGACCCAGCAGACGCGTGTCCCCGGGCGCCGCCGGCTGGTGGCCCGGCTGCAGGAAGCCGATCACCGAGACCTTGTGACCCAGTAGCCTGATGGCGTCGACGATCACCCGGTTGGCGATGTCATAGCCTGATGCCGGGGACTGCACCGGAACAAGCGAGGAAATGAAGACAAAATGCATGCGGGATCCGTCTCGATGGCGTGGCGCGCAGGTGCACAGTCGTGGTGAGGCACGGCTGTGCGGTCACAAACAGCATGCTTAAGCATAACTGATCGGCTTGAAGGCTGCATTAAGGGTTCGCATCAAATGCCGCATGTGATTTTCAGGCAATCTTCAGAATCGTGTGTTTGGATAGCGCGATCAACCGGATCCGCACCCATGACGCCTGACCCCGCCTCCGTTTCCGAGCATGCCCGCTCCGCTAGCCTCAGGCCGGATACAGTTCGCGTTGCCGTGACGCTTCCGACCTTCCGCCGGCCGGATCACCTGACCATGACGCTGGATTCGCTCCAGGCCCAGGGCCTGGGAAGCGAGACCGCCATCATTGTCATGGAAAATGATGCAGAAGGGCTTGAGGGCGCGCGGGCCGCCGCAGACTGGCTGCAAAGCTCGCATGTCAAGGTCATCGTGATCGTGGCGCACAATCGCGGCAACTGCCATGCCTACAATGCCGGCTGGGAGACAGCGCTGGCGGAGTTTCCGAAACTCACCCATATCGCCGTGATCGACGATGACGAGATCGCCGGATCCGGCTGGCTGTCAAGCCTGATGAAGACAGGGCAGAAGACCGGCGCCGACATTGTCGGCGGGCCGCAGGTGCCGGTTTTCGCCGACAAGGCGCTGGACGGCTGGCGCAGGCATCCGGTGTTCACGCCACATTATATTACCACCGGTCCGGTGCCGATCCTCTATTCCTCCGGCAACGTGCTGATCTCGCGTCCGGTTCTCGACATGATGCCTCGGCCGTTTCTCGATCCGGCGTTCAACTTCATAGGCGGCGGCGACAGCGATTTCTACCGTCGCGCCAAGGCCCGCGGCTTCAGCTTTGCCTGGAGCGCCGAGGCCGCAGTGATGGAAACGCTGATGTCGCGCCGGGCCGAGTTTTCCTGGCTCAACGCAAGATCGCTGCGAAACGGCGCGATCTCGTCGATTCTGGAAAAGCGGCAATGGCCGGGTATGCCGGGACGGGTCAGGACCTTCGCCAAATCACTCGCACTGCTGGCGGCTGCGCCATGGCGCGGACTGCGGCTTGGGCTGCAGACCGGCTCGGCAGTGATCGGCCTCTATCACATCCAGGTGGCGATCGGCCGACTGATGGAAGAATTCGGCCTGGTCAACGAGCAGTACCGCAATCCTGAAAGCAACTGAGCCGCAAGCGGCGCGCGAATTGCCGGCCTTCAGTTGGAGGGCGCGGGCGGCTCGGGGAGTTCACCGTCGGCGGGGTCACTCAAGGACTCGTCCGTCCTCGGACTGGCGCTGCCTCTGCGCATGTTCGAGCGGATTTCCTCCTTCGACAGGTAATCGATCTGCTCGACAACGACATCGTGAAACACGACCTCGCCGAGCCGGCCATTGAGCGTGTCCTTGACCTGCGACTTGAAGGCCTCCAGATCGAAACTGCTTTCACCCGAAATGTCGATGACCGCGTCTCCGACCAGCGCCGAATAAAGCGCATCGGTGACCAGATCGGGTACCGGGATCGTCAGCTTCTTCACCTTTTCCGCCTCGACCGTATAGGACAGCCGGGTGAGGAAATACCCCTGCACCGCGCCGTCCCTGATCACGGGAATGGAGGTGACTTCACCACGAACGGTTTCAAGCCCGCCGAACATTGCCGGATCGGGCTCGACCTCTTCCTTCTGGTTGGCGGTCTGGACGGAAAAATAGACTGACGCGAGCGCCACTCCGCAGATCCATACGCCCGTGACCAGAAGCTTGATCATGACAGGTTGACGGTCCTGAACTGGTCGGCGGAGTAAGTTCCGTCGGCTTCGAGCGCGGTGACCGTTTCCTTGATCATTTCGGCGATGTCTCGCACGGCTTCCATATGCGCCCTGACCTTGAGATTGTTGCGGTCGAGCTTGCCCTTCACGGTCTCGAGAAGTTCCTTCTGCTGCTCATCCAGATCCGACAGGTTGATCCCCCGGAACAACACCGTCATGTCGTAAAGGCAACGGCTCTTGAGCACATTCGACTGCTTGAGATTGAAGTGCGGGTCAGTGCCGATGGCGGCATTCTCGGCGTCAATGACGGCTTCGAGGCGAGCCAGCACGCCGTTGATACGCTGGTCCTGAGTGGTCTGTTCGATCATTTGGGTCATGCTCTCCGGCTGGTGTTCTGGGTTGCGTCAACAGGCTCGCCAGATGCCGAGATATCGTCAAGGATCTGCATCTGGACTTCATTGACCAGGCTTGCCGCCCGATTGGTCACATTGGAGTTGAGGCCGTTGGAGGCCTCGGGCTTGATCCCCGCGTCGAACCGGTCGGCCAGCATGCGGTCAGCGATGCCGATGCCGCCGCCCTTGGCGAGCGCCGCACCGAGCTGTTCGGCCATCATGCCCTTCCAGATCTCGCCAGCGGTTCCCTTGCCATAGAACTCCTCGCTGTCCTGGGGCAGCATGGAGCCGATGAAGCTTTGCAGGATCATGGCCTCGAACCGCTGGTAGGACTGGATGGCCTTGTCCTGCATCGTCGGCGCCACCGGCTTGCTCAGCGCCAGCACGCCCGAAGCATCGGAATCGGCGGAGGCGAGCAATTGCTGCTCGAAGGCGGGAGTTGCTGCTGCCTGTCCGGATTTGCGGATCGACGCCGCCTCAAGCAGGGCTTCAGCCTTTTGCGCGACCGCGGGATCCGCCGCCTTCACCACATCCAGGATGAGATCGGTTGCTGTCTGTATGGACAAAGAGCTTTCCTCGCAGCGATTGACCGGAAATTATCTGCGGCAGTATCGCCGATGAAGCTTACGCTGGCCTTGTGCTGCCGGGCTTGGCGGCGAGAGAGGCTTCGAGCAGATCCAGCAGGGATTCATCGGCGGCAAGACGCTCTTCGTTCCCCGCCGCCTCCTCCGCCTGTTCGGCGAGGCGATCGGCCTTGGTCTTTTCGATCAGGACCCGCTTTTCCTGCACGGCCTTCATTCCCGAAAGCTGCTGAGCGCGGGCCGAGAGTCTTTGAAAGCGCAAGGCATATTGATGCGACATCGCGGCGTGGACCGGATCAAACGAGCCGATCGCCTCCACCAGCGCATCCTGGGTCGCATCGGCTGATGCCTGTTCGCGCAGAATGTGAGAGAGCTCGTTCTCGGTCATCCGTTCGATCTGCCGCTGGACCCGCGTCAGCCGGGCCAGTTTCTGGGCGCGTGCCGTGGCCATGTCAGGGCATTCCCAGATAGAGTGGGTCGAAACCGGCGATGAACAGGGTAAAGAACGACCGGGAGCCAAAATAGAACAGGATCAGGCCGCCAAACAGGATGAACGGAATGGAGATGAAGTAGACCGGAATCTGCGGCGACAGCTTGTTGACCATGCCGATCGACAGGTTGAAGATCAGCCCGTAGACGAGAAAGGGGCTGGCAAGCCGGAGCGCCAGCATGAAGGCGCCAGCAAGCGTGTCGGTGAGCGTCATCAGCGCCATGCGGGGATCAAAATCCGTGCCGAGCGGCATGAAGCTGTAGGACCGCACCAGCGAGGCGATGACCAGATGATGGAAGTCGCTGAGGAACAGCACGAAAAGTGCGGTGAACGAGATCAGCGCCGTGATGCTGCCCTCTGCTTCGTTCTCGACCAGCCCGCTTCCGGGCAAGGCGTTGAAGCCGATCGCCATGGACATGCCGGTGCCGGCGAACTGGAGCGCGAGCACGATGTAACGGGCGATCAGGCCCATGGTGACGCCGATCAGCATTTCGGTGCCGACCAGATAGATGTAGAGGCTGCCGCCGCCCTGGACCTCGGGATAGATCGAATCCCACATCACGGGCAGCAGCGCCATCGACACCGCGACCGCCAGGAGCAGGCGGATCTGGACCGGAACGCGAAAGCTGGAAAACCCCGGAAGCACCATGATGCAGCTGCCGATCCGGCAGAACGCCGCGAAGAGGGCCAGAACGGTGCCTTCGGGATCGCCGATCACGAAATCGAGCCCAGCAGCTTGACCTCGATTCCCTTGGCGATCTCGACGTGGGACAGCACGGGCAGCGTCGCGAAGATCCGCTCGACGATCATGCGGACATAGGGGCGCGAATCCGGCGAGGTCACGAGCACGAAGGGAACGCCCTTGTCCATGTGCTCGCGCACCACCTTGGTGGCCTCTTCGGAAAACTCCTCGAGCATCCGCGGATCGATGTCGAACTCGATGACGTCGCCCTTCGGGTCGCGCTTGAGGGCCTGATGGAAGGCGAGATCCCAGCGATTGCCGAGCCGGAGCACGTTGAGCTGGCCGTTGCGGGCGATGTCGCCGCACAACTGCTGGGCCATGCGGATGCGCACATGCTCGACGATCTGCTCGGTCTTGCGCACATGCGGCGCGAGTTCGGCCACCGCCTCGAGAATGAGATGCAGGTTGCGGATCGAGACGCGTTCGGCGAGCAGCAGCTTGAGCACCGCCTGGAAGCCGGAATAGGACATGTGCGAGGTGCAGATCTCGTCGGCGAGCTTGCGGTATTCCGGATCGAGCCGGTCGATCAGGATCTTCATGTCCTTGTAGGACAGCAATTGCGGCAGGTTGTTGCGGATCACCTCGGAGAGATGGGTCAGCACCACCGAGACATTGTCGATCGGCTGGAAGCCCTCGCGCTTCAAGTCTTCGGCAAAGTTCTCCGGCACGGACAGCGCAGGCAGTCCGAAGGCGGGCTCGCGGATCTCGTCACCCGGAAGCGAAGGCCGGCGGGAGCCCGACAGCACCACCATCAATTCGCCCACCCTGAGATCATTGGCGGCCACCGTGGTGCCGTGAATACGGATCTGGTAGCTCTTGTCCTTGATCGAGATATCGTCGGTGACCTTGATTTCAGGGACGACGAAGCCGAACTGGGTGGCGAATTTCTTGCGCATCTTGGCGACGCGGAACGCCAGTTCCTCATGGCTGCCGAGCAGACGGGTGGCCACCTGCTTGCCAAGCACCAGCTCGATTTCCGAGGTCTTCAGGATCGACTTGACCGAATCCTTTTCCTTGTCCTTTTCTTCCTGCTCGCTGCGGTGGATTTCCTGCGCCTCGCTGCGCGCCTTGCGGTCGCGCTGGCGCGGGATCAGCCAGCTGCCAAAGGCCAGGACCGAGGCGAGGAACATGAACGGAAGGAACGGCAGGCCAGGCATCAGAGCGAGCAGCAACAGCAAGCCGGATGCGGCGAAGAGGGCGCGCGGATAGCCTGCGAGCTGGTCGATCACCGCCTCGTCGGTGGTGCCTAGCTGGCCGCCGCGGGAGACCAGGAGACCTGCCGCCAGCGACACGATCAGGGCCGGAATCTGGCTGACCAGGCCGTCGCCGACCGACAGCCTGACGAAGACATCCGCCGCCTGGCCGATCTCCATGTCATGGCGGGCATAACCGATGATGACCCCGCCGAACATGTTGATCGCGGTGATCAGCAGGCCGGCGATGGCGTCGCCGCGGACGAATTTCGAGGCGCCATCCATGGAGCCGAAGAACGAGCTTTCCATCTCCAGTTCGCGGCGCCGGTCATGGGCCTGCTTCTCGTCGATCATTCCGGCCGACAGGTCGGCGTCGATGGCCATCTGCTTGCCGGGAATGGAGTCAAGCGTGAAGCGTGCGCCAACCTCGGCAATTCGGGTTGCGCCCTTGGTGATGACGATGAAATTGACGGTCACCAGGATGAGGAAGACGATGACGCCGATGACGAAATCGCCCGACATCACCATCTGGGAAAAGCCGCCGATCACCTGTCCGGCGGCCTCGGGGCCGAGATGGCCTTCCGAAAGGATGACGCGGGTGGTCGCAATGTTGAGCGACAGCCGCATCATCGTGGCGATCAGCAGGATGGTGGGAAAGGAGGAGAAATCCAGCGGCCGCTTGATCCACAGCGCCACCATCAGGATCAGCACCGAAAAGGCTATGGAAAAAGCAAGGCCAAGATCGATGAGAAAAGCCGGGATTGGCAGGAACAGGATCGAAAGGATGACGACAATGCCGAAGGCAAAGCCCATGTCCTTTCCCTGGAAACTCGTCTTCTGGATCGCCAGCGCCTGCGGATCGGCCATTTTGTGCGGAGCTCCGGATCACAGCGCCGGCATCATGCCAGCGCAATTGGTAGAGCGCACACTAGGGGGCGAAGCTTGCGCGAAGGTGGCAGGGTGATATCCGTAGTCAGGATTTTGCCAGAGGACGAGCGTCAGAAACCGGTTTCGATCCGCTGGAAGACAACATTGGTGAATGTCGAGATCTGGGCGCCGACAAAGGGGGCGGAAATGGCCACCGTGACCAGGATGGCCACGATCTTGGGCACGAAGGTCAGGGTGATTTCCTGGACCTGGGTCAGCGCCTGGATGAATGCGATGCCGACACCGACGAACATCGCCACGAAGACTGCCGGTCCGGAGCAGACCAGCACTGTCCAGATCATGGTCTGGACGATATCAAGGGCGTCGGCTTCGTTCATCTCAGCGGATGGTCACGCCGGCGCCGACAGGAATCTGCTGGCCGTTGTCAAGCACGGCCATAAGTCCGTCGGAATAGACCTGGACCTCTGCAACGATGCCGCTGACGCTTCCATCGGCGCTGGTGATGGTGCGTCCGATGATGGCGCCGGCCTGATTGAGTGTCGAGGACTGCAGCAGCGATTCAAGGTTCTTGTTGGTGACGATGGTCTGCTCGACCTGGCTGAACGTCGCAAGCTGCGCGATCTGGTCCGTCGCATCCATCGGATCGGTGGGATCCTGGCTCTTCATCTGCTGCACCAGCAGGGTGAGGAAGGTATCGTAATCGATTCCTGTCTTCTTGGCCGCGGCATCCGCTGCGGAATTGCCGGCGGCGGCGGCGGACGCGGTGTTTATTCCGTTTACGACCATGGTGCGAGCTCCCTGCGGATCTGTTCGATGGTGGCGGCTGGCATCGCCGCCGAGGTGAGGATCTGTTCCTCGATCGGGTAGAGCGCACGAATTGCCTTCAGCGCCTCAAAGGCCCGACCCTGGGTGACCATGCCGTCAATGTGCTTGAGTTCGGCGAGCACTTCATCATTCTTGAAGCAGGTCAGCAGCATGACCACCGACTTGCGGAACATGCTCATGGCCTGTTCGGCGCCTTCGGGGTTGATCAGCATCATCTGGACGATGAAATACAGCTGCCTGAGCGGCGTCGTCGCCTGTTCGGGCTGCAGCACGTGGTTTTCGAGCAGGAAGGTGACGTCGTTGAGAAATTCCAGCGCCACCTTTCTGTCCACCCGAAGCACGGCTCCATTGATGAAGATGCGTTCGCCGGCCTTGAGCGAAATGCGCAATGAACTTTTCATTTCAGCCCGTCCCTGATGATGGTGGAAATGTCGATGATGCCCTGGAAATTACTCGACTGGCGCAGCCTGATGCGCTCGGCTTCCTTGATGATCCAGATCCCGATCGAGATCAGATTGGCGCGAAGCTCATTCGACAGCTGGTTTTCAGGTGAAGCCAGATCCTCGACAAAACGCACCCAGAGGCGCGAGACGAAGTAGACCGCTTCAATCGCATCCCGGGATTCAAGGCCACTGTTCTTGGCAGCAGTCAGCAAGGAGATGGAGTGGTTGATTGCTTCTCGCTCGCGTTCGCGCGCTTCCGCGACCCCATCCTCCTGCACATCCGCATATGAAAACTGGTACATTCAGACGCCCTTCATGTTTGTCCATTTTGCCTGGTTACTCCAGGCCACGCAGCTACAGGTAGTTCATCAGGCTCATCTGCTGAATCCGGGAGGTGAGAGCGTATGACGTTTCCACCTGGTCCAGCAATGTCTGCATCCGGGTGGACGCCTCGTAGGCATCGACGCCCTCGATCGCGCCCAAATGCAGGGTAATGATCTTGATTTGCGACTCCAGCGCCACATCCGCCTTGGTCACACGGTTTTCAGCCACGCCGAGATTGGAGCGCTGGTTGTCGATTCCGGTGACTGCCTGTCCCGCATACTCGATGGCCTTGGCATTGAGGGCGAGGCGGACGTCGCTGTTGATCGCTGATCCCAGCAGCTCGATGCCGATGACTGCGGCCAGGGCGAAATTGCGCATGCCGTCCGCATTCGCATTGACGCTGGTGTCGACCACCTCATTGCTCCGGATGCGGCTTGAGATATTGGTGTCGGAAGCATTCGACCAGTTCGTGGTCCAGTCAGCGCCCGAGAAGGCAGGCTCAAGCACGTTGGTCAGGAAATCATCCATCTGCGCGATGGTGATGCCTGAGGCAAGCGGGTCATCCTGAGTGAAGCCGAAGTGACCGGAGAATGCGGCGTCAAAGGCGGCCTTTGGTGCAGATCCAGCTCCAAAATAGTCTTCAACCGGCTTTGTGTTGGTGTTGATGCCGGAGAAGAGATACTCCCCATTGGACGACGTGTTCGCCGCCACCGTGAAGGAGCCGAGCGAATATTCGACATCGCGGCGCGCAATCAGAAGATTGTTGGCGTCGTCGGAGCCGTTGACGGTGATGAAGGCTTCGAGCATCTGCTGGGCGCTGTCGGCCATCAGGTCCAGCGACAACTGTGCGGCGGAAAGCCGCTGGGTCACAAGCGCGTTCGAGTCCTGAATCGTCTTCAGACGCGAGACATCCTGGTTCAGCGAAACGCTATTGGATGATTTTGCGCCGAGCGCCAGCCCGATATCTGCATGGCGGCCCGTGACGACTTCCTTCTGAAGCTTCTGCACCTCATCCTGTCCGCGGGAGATTGTCAGCCGCATCGAGTTCTGCATCGCCAGATTGGATATGAAGCTTACTTTCATGATCTTACCCCGCCGCCGCCAGCAGCGCCTTCAGCATTTCGTCGACCACGGAAATCAGGCGCGCCGAGGCCTTGTAGGACTGCTCCAGCTCAAGCAGCCTCGACATCTCTTCATCCAGCGATACGCCGGTTTCGTTGGACAGCGTTTCGGACGCCCTGTAGCGGGTTGCTTCGCGTGTCTCGGCTGCGGAATTGGCTTCGCTTCGATTGAGTTCAAGCCAGCCGACCGAATCCGCTGCGAAATCCAGGACACTGAGCGACGTCGACAGGCCGGCGTCCGGATCAAACGCCATCGGCGAATCGAGCGCCAGGACATAGTCGTCCAGCAGGGATGAGAACCCAGCGTTTCCGGCCGGATTGGAGCTGTAGGCAGCGCCGTTGATGCCGCCGTCGCGCAACAGCTGCGGATTGCCGCCGAGCGCTTGAACCAACGCCGGATTGACGGTGATGGTCGCCGCGATGCCGGGGACGATCGTTCCGCCCGTAGGAACAGCGCCACCGCCCCAGGTAAACAAGCCCGGTGCGTCGGGCAGCGTCGGGACCGCGGACTGGTCCTTCTCCGCAAAGGTGACGATCAGCGCTCGCGCAACCTCGTCGAGCTGGTCCTGGATGGCCGGCGCGTAGACGTCGCGGATCTGCAGGAGCGCCTGCAAGGAACCGCGCGCCGTGGTGGTCGCGCCGTTGCCGGAATCAAGAGCCACGCCGTCGACATAAATCTGCTTGCCTTCGATGCCTGCCGCAAATCCGGACGAAGCCACGAACGTCACCGGCCGCGCCACCGTCTCGAACAGGGTGATGCCGTCGGATGTGTAGATGGCCATGTCATTGCCGGTGCGGCTGGCGGTGGTCACTCCGATGATCTCGGAAATCTTCTTGATCAGCGAATCCCGCTCGTCGAGTTCGGCGCTGACATCCCTGCCGCTCTGGGTGCCGCTGTAGACCGCCTTGTTGTTGGTCTCGAAGGCCGAAAGCAGTTCGTTGAGCGTATGAACCTGGCGGGAGATTTCCTGGTCGGTCTGGAACCTGACATCCTGTACGGCCGCGGAGGCATCGCGCAAACCGACGGCGGCCGTGTTGGCGTCGGCCACGGCCGTCTGCGCAAGGGTGCTTTCACCTGGCTTTGCCGCATAGTTCGACAGCGTATCGCGCATGGTGGCGATCAGCGTGGCCGGCGCGCTTTCATAGTCGTTGCCGCCGTAGATGTCCTTCAGATTTGTCAGTCCGGTGAGCAAGGTGTCCTGGCCGCTCGCCGTCGATGTGCTGCTGATCGACTTGCGGAACAGGACCTCGCTCTGGGCGCGTTGTATGCTGACGACTTGTGCGCCGTTCAGGGACGTTGCAAGCGCCGCATTGCGCCGCGAGTAATCGGTGTTGGTGGCGTTGGAAATGTTGCGCGACAATATGTTCGTCTGTGTCGCGTAATTCGACAAAGACGTTTGTGCGGTATTAATCGCGGATGAAAGAGACATGAATTAACCTTTCCTTTGCCCCAACCTCGACTTATCGTTTGAGGTTGACGAGCACGTCCATCAAATCAGAGCCGGTCTGGAATACCTTGGAGTTGGCTGTGTAGCTGCGCTGCGAGGCGATCATGTCGGTCAGTTCCTGAGCCATATCGACATTGGAGCTTTCCAGAGCTCCGGAGACAATCTCGCCGAAGCCGCTCGAACCGGCAAAGCCTGTGGTGATGACACCGGAGTCAACGCCCTGCTGGTAGACATTGCCGGCCATCGGCCGCAGCTTGTCCGGGCTCGATACACTTGCCAGCGCGATACGGTAGAGCGGCTTGAGTTCGCCGTTTTCCTGCTTGGCAAAGATAGTGCCGTCCTCGGAGATCACGACATCGGTCACTGCGCTCGGCGCGTTGCCGTTGACGTCGCCTTTCTGGACTGTGAAGGCGTAATCAAGCTGGGTCATCTCAGACAGATCCACCGTCAATGCGGCGCCGCCTGGCACGGTCAGTGCAATATCGGTCGGACTGGTCGCCGTCAGCAAACCCTTGTTCAGCGGATCGAATTCCAGCGTGGTGGTTGCCAGCGCTGGCGTGGTGTAGGGGAAGGATGTACCCGGCGTCGCGCTGGCACGATCATAGACCGTGACTTCCCATGTGTTGTTTGCCGATTTCGTGTAATAGAAATCGAGCAGCACCTCGCCACCGAGATTGTCATATGCCACCAGTGAACTCTTGTGGCTGTACTCCGCCGTCGCGGAGTTTGTGGAAGGCAGGTCGGCGGCAGCGACAATAGCTTCGCCAGCGTCCAGATTGGCTGAAAAGATACCAAGGGTGGACGCGTTTGCCGCCAGGCTCCCGGATGAAATGTTGACCGGCACCAGGCCGTCGAAGCCGTTGACCACCGGAGCTGGAACGCCGCTTTCATAATCATAGCCGAGCAGCGTGTAGCCGGCGGCATTGACCAGTTTGCCATCGCCATCGGGAACAAAGGAGCCGGCGCGAGTCAGCATGGGAACGCCGTTGGTGTCCTCGACAATGAAGAAGCCGTCGCCGTCGATCGCCAGGTCAGTGCTCGAGGTTGTGAATGCGAGCGTGCCCGGTTCGGAAATCGCGTATCGCACGTCGGTCTGGACCGCGCCGGAATTGTAGGAGCCATTGGCGCCCGGCAAAACCAGCGAAGAGAATTGGACAGAAGCCTTCTTGTAGCCGGTCGTGTTGGCGTTGGCGATGTTGTCTGCAACCGTGCTCAACCTGTTCGCCTGGGCATTCATGCCGGATGCCCCGGTGCTCATCATTCCATAAAGGCTCATCGCTTCATCCCTCGTTTAGTACGCTGCTCCAGCCTAGCTGGCGGGCCTTGCCTGAACCTGTTTCCGTCGCATCCGGAAACCTGACAGGCTGGTTTCATTCAACCGGTCAGGTCAGGTTCAATTCCAGTCGATCAGGTAGCCAAGGAACCTTTTGGAATCGATCGGATCAAAGCCCAGACGCTTGCGCAGTTTCTTGCGCAGCTTGGAGATATGGCTTTCGACCACGTTCTCCTCGACGTCCTCGTCGAAGATCCCGTAGATGGCATTGAAAATCTGCTGCTTCGTCACCCTGCGGCCGCGATTGGCGACCAGATACTCAAGAATGCGCCGCTCGCGCCGCGGAAGGGCGAAAGTCTGGTTTTCGATCTCCGGATCACGACCGTCGGAAAAGATCCGGATCGGGCCGATATCGATATGATTGGTCAGCGTCTTGAGACGCCGCCGTATGGCTGCCGCCCGGGCCAGGATCTCCCGCGGGTGAACCGGCTTGCGCACGACGTCGTCAACACCGCTGTCGAAGAACGCCAGGGTCGATTCCAGCGAAGGTGTGTCGCTGACCGCGATCACCGGAGCCTGAGATCGATCCCGGATCGCCCTGGGCAGGTCCAGGGTCTGTGCGCCCTGACCGATCAGGAAGGCCTCAACGGCCTCCAGATCTGCATCCGCCGCAGTGTGAACCCATTCGCCAAATTCTGTAGAATCAAAACTGGCTGAAGGAACACCTTCCCTTCCAAACAGGGATGTGTATCCGTCTTTAACCAATTGTCTGTCATCAACCACTACGATCATTCGTCCGCCTCCGAATCAGTGTGGTGCCTCGTGGACCTTAGACCTACGAAGTGGCTGATTCTGGGTAAACTATGAATTGCGGAGGGTATGATTTAAGAGTTGATTAACCACGTTTCGAACTGATTTGACTAGATGTTGTGGATAAACGATGGAGTTTGTATATTTTTAGGTGGAAAAGTTAACAAGAGGTTAATTTTTTGCTTGCTCCGTTAACCTTTGCCCCAATGCTGCCAAAATCATTCATGGCACAAGTCCAAATGGATTATTCGTGTCAGGGTTGCATTACCCGCAGAAGGATTTCGCCTCCGGCGTCCAGCCCCCGTAGCCGGTGGCAACGAGGTTCGCGATCACCCGGCAGACATAGCGTTTCTGCGCCGGATTGTTGTTCGGGCCTGCGTGATAGCGCGCAACCGCCATCGTCCAGGTCTCGTGCCGAGCGTGAAGTCGGGCCAGAAACCGCGCGGCATATTCGACGTTGGCCTGTGGGTCGAGCATCGCGTTTACCGACCTGAACTCAGCGCCATGATAGTGGTGATTGATCTGCATGCAGCCGAGATCGATCAGGTTCTTGCCTTCGGCCCGGGCGCGCTCGAATTCCTGGATCGCCTCGACGCGGCTTTTCGCATAAACCGCGCGACCTTCGATGTTGAGCGCGTAGGGATAGAGGGAACCCTTTCGACCAGTCTCGGTCAGCCCCACGGAATAGAGAATGCCGGGCGGCACGCCATAGGCCCGTGCTGCCGTCAGGATCTCGGCTTCACAGACACCGCTCGCAGCTGCGGCTTGGCGGGGTGTCAGGATATCAAAGATAGACCCCGTCAGAGCGGCCAGAGCCAGAACCAGAGTACTGATTTTGTTCACGGTCCTGCCTCGCATGCTGATTTGCTCCCTGCTGGCCGGTGCTGCGGCCGTCATTTCCACGCTCGGACGATTGCGCGTCACCGGAACCGGAGCCCTGGAAGCCGTCCTGGAAACCCTGCTGCTGCGCGCCATTGCCCGAGCGGTCGCCCGACGGCACGTGCTGGACGGTGATCTGCTCCACCGCGTAGCCCTGGGCCCGCATGGCCTTGACGATGGCTTGGTTGTCGTCGCTGAGCTGGCGATAGGCTTCGGCCGTCTCGACCTTGATCGACACGGAGAGCTCCTCTCCCGTGAGCTTGAGGACAGCGGTGACGCTGCCGAGGGACACGGGATTAAGTTGAAGCTTGAGCGTATGCAGCATCTGGCCCGACTGGGGCTGCGCCGCAGCCTGCGCAGGCGCTGAGCGCTGTGCGGCGAGTGCGGCATCGCCGGCCTCGATCAGGGAGCGGGTGACCATCTGGGCGTTGCCGGTCAGGGACTGCGCCGGCATGAAGCGGCGCGATTCGATGACTTCGACAGCGCCGGACTTGGCGCTCACCGGCTCTTCAGCCGTACGGGAAACTGTGGCGCTCTTTCGGCCGGACCCGGTAAAGCCTTCGCCAGCGGCCGTATTCTTCGAGTCCGAGCGCATGGACTGCTCGTCCACCATCCCCAGTGACCGTGCAACCTCAGTCGCTTCGACGGACACCTTGGCCTGGTTCGAGGCGGCAATGGAAGGCTGCGGCTTCTCAGGAGCCTGCGCTCCCTGCCCCGTGCGCCCCGGTCCGCCATTCTGTGCGGGGGCCATGGAAGCTGCGACGGGCGCTGCCTGGGCAGCCAAAGCCGGGGCGACGACCTGGGTGGCGGCGGTCTGGGCTGAGTTGGCAGCAGGCTGGGCGGCGGTCCGGTCGAGATCCGGCATGGCGGCTTCCTCCGCATCCGGCGATGCGGGCGCGGTGGGCGAACCCGGTTCCATCGGTGCGCCAGCAAGTGCCGACACCTCCGTCTCCGCCGTGTCCACCCTAGCTGCGGATATGGCTTCCGCGGGCGGCTGAATAGCGTCCGGCAGGCCCGAGACTGCGGCGTCCGCGGTGTCTTCAGGCACCAGTGCGTCATCCTCCGCTGGCGCATGAAGCTCAGCTGGCTGTCCTTCACCTGCAGGCAGCCCGGCCTCATCGGAGAAGCTTGCGCTGGAGAACAGCCCTTCCAGCAAGGAAAGCACATCGTCCGATTGCCTGAGACTGGACATAGTCTGCGTATCAGCCTCGTCAGCCTCGGCGCCAGTGTCCGATGCTGGAGCCGGATCGGCCTTGCGATCGATCTGGTCGCGCTCCGCAGCCGCGCCGCGCTTCTGCCCTGAGAGAACCGAGGAGAAGGCATCTTCCGCGCGGCTGCCACCCGGCTCCGCGCCGACAACGTCGCTACCCATCTTTGCGGCTGCACGAACGGGCACCTGCCGTTGCAAAACAATATCCAAGGTACTCACGACCCCTTATCCTCTTCGATCCCCTCAAGCAGCTTGTCTATGCGCTCGAGTGCCTGTTTTCGTTCCGACACAAATTCTCGATATACTTCATCCGCCGCAGCTGCTTCGGCATCGACCTCGGACGCATCAGTCGGCTCGTCCGAAGTCGTGTCGCCCACATTCTCGCCTCCGGATGCCGGACGACTGCCGGACACGTCCCCCGCGCCTGGAGTGTTCACATTGGGCGAGAATGCTTGTGTGAGGCTGTTGGGGTCCGGTTTGCGCAGCACTTCGGTGGCTATGACCCGGGCCGCCGCCCGCAATGCCCGGTCACGCCCCGACAACTGCCGCTCCGGGACGGCGTTGAGCCCCGCCAGCACGCCATCGACGCCGTCGGTCGGGATGCTGGCCATGCCCGAATAGAGATCCGCAAGCGCCTGTGGCGCCTTGTCGGAGGGTCCCGCCAGTTCTTCCGCCTTGCCGGAGGCAAATACAGCCAGATCGCGCAGCCCCGAGATCACAGCCTTTCGGGCGATGCGCAGATAGACCTCGCGCTTGCGCGGACGGTCCATGAAAGACAGGATTTCGCCCAGCCGATCATCGCCAACCTTGCCATAGTTGGGCACCACCAGGTCGACCAGGAGATCGGCGTACTGGCCGGCATAAGGCGAGTTGATGAAACGACGGGCATAGAGCTGGGCATAGAGCAGGGCCTCGTCGACGAGGTTCTTGCGTGCAGCAATGAAGAGCGACCGCCGTAGCGCCGCCTCTTCGACCAGCGTACCTGGTGCGGTCAGTCGGGCCCAATCGAACAGCTTCAGCGCGTCGGCCGGCTCGTTGGTGGCGGCCAGCACATTCGCCGCCACAAGCGTGAGATAGGGGCCGATTTCACTGTCCTTGTAGATTTCCACCACCTCGGCAAGCGAGGTTTTGGTGCTTGCCGCACGCCCATTGAGATAGGCGCGTAGCACCGTGATGACCTCGTTGTCGAAGTTTCCGAACTTGTCCTTGACCGCCAGGAGGTCCAGCGTCTCGGGATTGCCTCCGCTCATGGCATAGATCAGGGCCGCGTCGACATTGCGGGGATCGTCGAAAACCTGCTGATCGGCGCTGCGCAGGCGACTTTCGATGACACCGACCAGAAAGCGCTGCATCTCCATTGCCGAATGGTCGCCATTGACCACGGCGTCCTGGACGAATTGAAGCGACCGGACCAGCTTGTAGGGTTCGAGAGCGTCCATATCACCGGCCATGGCGAAATCCGCCATGGCACCGCTGGCGCGGGGAGTTGAAACCAGGGCGTCGTCCGCCTCGCCGTCGCTTCCACCCGTGGTCTCATCGGGTTCGCCACCCGGCGGCGATTGACCGTCCAGATCGGAAGCCGCGAGGGTGGCGGAGCCAGGCGCCGGCGGCTGGTCCTGAGCCGAGGCCGCAAAAGCAAAGGCCGCCGCGAGGACGGCACAAGTCAAAAAACCTGGGCGAAGCGTGCGCGGCACGATCAGCTCCCTTCGGCCTCGACGAGGATTTCGATGCGGCGGTTGACCTCGGACAGGGGATTTGCAGGATCCTTGAGGCGCTTGTCGGCAAAGCCGGAGACCTGCACGATCCGGTCTTCCGGAACCCCGCCGCGCACCAGCATGAACAGTGCGGAATGGGCGCGCGCCATCGACAGGCGCCAGTTGTCGTCCGTCCCCGACGCAAAAGGCCGGGCATCGGTGTGACCCCGGATGGCTATCGCTCCTGTGCGTTCGGACAAGAGCTGGCCGATCTTCTCCATCGCCACCACCAGATCGCGTCCCGGCACCGCCGATCCGACCTGGAACATGCCGAAGTCCAGCTGGTCGGTGATCGACACCAGCAGACCGCCTTCGGTCGGCGTCACTGTTATGCCTTCGGCGAGCTTGCCGACGGCACCGCCAACTGCCTGAGCGATCTCATCCCGGAGATCATCCGCCTCGGCTTCGGCGCGTTCCAGCTTTTCCGCAATCTGTTCATCCGTCATCGCGCCGGAGCCTTCGACCTCGGCACTCTGGCTGCCCATCGGCCCGGACTGTTGCGTTTCCTGACCCTGAGCCTGTTGACTGGCTTCATCCGCGGAGCCGGGATCTTCGACGAAATTCTCGGCCTGGACCATGGCCTGGCTTTCTTCCAGTGCTTTGCGCTCCTGCTCGATCTGCTGGGTCCAGAAGTCCGGATCGAAGGGATCCCGATAGGCTTCCCCGCCCGAGGCGCCGCTCGCGGGGCCCGAATCCTGGGCGCCACCATCGCCCTTGGCGGAGATATTTGTCTGGGTACCGGTTTCCTGGGCAATCTCGGCGAGAACCGAATAGGGATTCTCGAAATAGTCGGCTTCCGAGTAGTCGGTTTTCTCGCCAACCGTGGCGTTTTCCTTCTCGCCGGCCTCGCCGGCCTGACCGCTGGTGGTCTCCTGGCCCTCGACCTCGGATTTGGCCGCCGTGGCTTCACCGTCGGCGCTGTTGCCAACCTGTTTGATGCCACGGTCCGCCGGCTTCTCGTCCATCAGCTTGATCGGGTTGAAGTAGCTGGCAACCGATTCCTTGGTTTCCTCATTGGCGGCATTGACCAGCCACATCACCAGAAAGAAGGCCATCATGGCTGTCATGAAGTCGGCATAGGCGATCTTCCAGACGCCGCCGTGATGCCCTTCCTCGCCACCGCGGCGGCGCTTGACAATGATGATCTCGTTCTTGCCCTGGTGGGTGGAGGAAGCATCGCTCATGACAGGCTCTCCGCAAGCGCATCCGCCCAGGCCGAGATCCGCGTCACGAACCGGGTCCGGTCCACTTCCACCTCGATGTCAAACCCGCCATTGTCCCGGAGGACGAGCTTTTCGGAGGCGGGGCCGATGGCGTCGCGCAAGGCAGCCACCAGCGGCTCCGGTCCCGATATGGAAATTCGGCCTGCATTCTCGAGTTCCAGAATATCGCGGATCTCATCGGCAAGGGTTGCGATGATGCGGGTGCGAACCGCCTCGTCGATCAGGGGCGCCAGCACCGCCTCGACATCGGCACAGATCTCACCGGCGATCCCGTCGCTTCTGGCGGCGATTGCGGCTGGAATGGAATGAGCGGCCTGAGCCTCCAGCTCCGCCCGCAAGGCGTCGAGCTCGTCGGCATGGCGCTTCGCGTCGGCCTGGCGTTCGCTCTCATGGCGCAAGGCTAGTTCTGCCCGGGCCATCGCCTCCCCTTCGGCCCGCGCTTCCGCACGAATGGCTTCGATGTCGAATTCGGGTTCGCGGGACGCATGGGATGCGTGATCCTCATGCCGCGAGGCCTGGAAGGCGTTGATGCGGGACAGTTCGAAATCCGGCAGGAACCGCGCTAGGCTGGCCGTCATGACCGTCTCCGAGAGGTGGCGATAGCTGGCAGTGGCCGGTTCAATGTCTTTCCCTTCGTTTGGCCGATGGCCCCTGCATCGGGTCCGGGCGGGAACTGCAAGATTCGTACTCCCGGTCATCGGCCCAAACTACCTAGTGAGCAAAACTTGCGTGAGCATGACCGCCCGCCCGAACGCTGTTGCCTTGGCGGCCAAAAAGCCGTTGGACCGCACCAAGGGCAATATTGGCGCGGTCCAACTGATCCACCATGACCGATGACCGGCGGCACGGCAGAATCTGATCACTCATCCCGTCCGCCGGAGCGACGGTTGCCGGCTTACTGCTGGAAGAGCGAGAGGATGTTTTGCGAGTTGGTATTGGCGATCGAGAGTGACTGGATACCCAGCTGCTGCTGTGTCTGCAGCGCCTTCAACCTGGTCGATTCCTCGTTCATATCCGCATCGACCAGGCGGCCAACGCCCTTGTCGATGGAATCCATCAGATTGGCGACGAAGTCTTCCTGCATAGAGACGCGCTTGTTGATCGCACCCAGGTTGGAAGCTGCATCGGTCATCTGGCTCAGCATCGAATCGACCGCACGGATCATGTCGTCGACCTGCGCGTCGGTGGTAGTGGTGGTCAACGCGATCGCGGTTCCTGAACCGGCGGTCGTGGCGGTGCCATCACTGTCAATAAGGTAGTAGTTGGCCGCGGTGCCGGTCGAATCCGGGTTGAGCGCATCGGCGTCGATATCCTTGGTCAGGATGCCGAGGCTCTCGTTGCCGGCGCCGATCAACGTCAGACTGGTGACGTTGACGTCGAGTGTCGTGATCGTCACCAGGCCGTTGACGTCGCGGTTGAAGCCGCCGACGACCGATTTGGTGCCCGCCACCGCGGCAGAGCTGTTGTTGAGCCAGTTCTCTCCGGAGAAAGATGCCGATTCGGCAATCGACTTGAGCTGGTTCTTGAGCTCGGTCAATTCCTTGTCGATCTTGGTCTTGTCGACACCCGGCTCGCGCGCGGCGACCAGCTTGGCCTTGATCTCTGAGATCACGTCGATGGAACTGTTCATCGCGGTGTAGGCGATATCGACCTTGGCAGCGCCAAGGCCGAGAGCGTCCTTGACGGTGGAAAGCGCCTTGTTATCGGACCGCATTGTCGTTGCGATCGACCAGTAGGCCGCGTTGTCGCCGGCGTTTTCAACGCGGAAGCCCGAAGACACCCGCCCCTGTGTCGTTTCCATCTCGCTGTTGATGGACCTGAGGGTTTGCAGTGCAGCCATTGCTGCCGAGTTCGTCATAATGCTGGTCATAAGAAATGCCCCATAAATTGCCCAGGGACATACCGGCCGCTATTTCCGGTTACGGTGATCTTGCATCATGCAGACCGGAGCATTTCGTTGCCCATGCGATCCGGTTCACCGTTGGTATCTAAGGAGTAAACGTTTATGGTTAATCAACAGTTAATTCAAGTCCTTGTTAACGAATAGAATGGCCCAGAGGGGGAAAACCTCAAACGCGAAAAGGCCGCATCGTTTCCGATGCGGCCTTCATGCTGCTGGAACTCCCCGAGTCGCTGCGTGCGGCTCCGGTCCGTTTCGGTCTTAACGGAAGAGCGAGAGGATGTTTTCCGAGTTCGAGTTGGCAATCGAGAGTGACTGGATGCCCAGCTGCTGCTGGGTCTGCAGGGCCTTCAGCCGGGTCGATTCCTCGTTCATGTCCGCGTCCACCAGACGGCCCACGCCGCTGTCGATGGAGTCCATCAGGTTGGAGACGAATTCGTCCTGCATCTCGATGCGCTTGTTGACGGCGCCGAGGTTGGAGGCCGCATCCGTCATCTGGCTCAGCATCGAATCGACAACGCGAATCATGTCGTCGACCTGCGCGTCCGTAGTCGCGCCGGTCAGCGCAATCGCGGTGCCCGATCCGGCAGTCGTGGCGGTGCCATCGCTGTCGATCAGGTAGTAGTTGGCCGCGGTGCCGGTTGCATTGGGGTTGAGCGCATCGGCGTCGATGTCCTTGGTCAGGATGCCGAGGCTTTCATCCACGGTGCCGATCAGCGTGGTCGAGGTAACATTGACCGTGAGCGTGGTGAGCGACACCAGACCAGCGGCGTCACGGTTGAAACCACCGACGATTTCCTTGTTGCCGGCTGCAGCTGCGCCGGTGTTGTTGAGCCAGTTTTCACCGGAGAACGATGCCGATTCGGAGATGGAAACAAGCTGGTTCTTGAGTTCGGTGAGTTCCTTGTCGATCTTGGTCTTGTCGACGCCAGGCTCGCGGGCCGCAACCAGCTTTGCCTTGATTTCGGACACCACGTCGATGGCCGATTCCATGCCGGTATAGGCAACGTCGACCTTGGCGGCGCCGAGGCCGAGGGCGTCCTGGACCGTTCCGAGCGCCTTGTTATCTGACCGCATGGTGGTCGCGATCGACCAATAGGCGGAGTTGTCGGCAGCAGTATCGACCTTGTAACCCGAAGAAATACGGTTCTGTGTGGTTTCCATATCGGAGTTGATCGAACGAAGTGTCTGCAATGCAGCCATTGCGGATGCATTTGTCATGATGCTTGTCATAATGGTGTCCCTTTAGACAGAAAATTACGCGGGACATACCGGGATTATTACCGGTAACAACGGAAGGGCATCATGCTGTCGTCCCCGGATACTTCCGATCAACGACCCGTCATTTCATGAGCCGATTAATGCCTCGTTATGGTTACGGAACATTTAACCGGCCCGGCCTTTTTCTTGTATCGGGAAACAAAAAAACGCCGGAGATTGCTCCCCGGCGTTCGATGGTGGTCAGGCCCGGGTTCGGGCCTGAAGCGCTGCTTAACGGAAGAGCGAGAGGATGTTTTCCGAGTTCGAGTTGGCGATCGAGAGCGACTGGATGCCCAGCTGCTGCTGGGTCTGCAGGGCCTTCAGCCGGGTCGATTCCTCGTTCATGTCCGCATCCACAAGACGGCCCACCCCGCTGTCAATTGAGTCCATCAGGTTGGAGACGAAATCGTCCTGCATCTCGATGCGCTTGTTGACGGCGCCGAGGTTCGAGGCGGCGTCGGTCATCTGGGTGAGCATGGAATCCACCACACGGATCATGTCGTCGACCTCAGCATCGGTCGTCGTGCCGGTCAACGCGATCGCGGTACCCGAAGCCTGCGTACCGGTGGTCGAGCCGGTGTCGATCAGGAAGTAGTCACGTGCCGTCGTTGTGGCAGCGTTCGGATCCAAGACGTTGGCGTCAATGTCCTTGGTCAGGATGCCGAGGCTTTCATTGGCAGCGCCGATCAGTGTGGTCGACGTGGTGTTTACGCCAAGTGTGGTGAGCGAGACCAGGCCAGCCGAATCGCGGTTGAAGCCGCCGACGATTTCCTTGGTGCCGGAAGCAGCTGTCCCGGTGTTGTTGAGCCAGTTCTCACCGGAGAACGAGGCCGATTCGGAGATCGAAACGAGCTGGTTCTTGAGTTCGGTCAGTTCCTTGTCGATCTTGGTCTTGTCGACGCCCGGCTCGCGGGCCGCAACCAGCTTGGCCTTGATTTCGGAGACGACGTCGATGGCCGATTCCATACCGGTATAGGCAACGTCAACCTTGGCGGCGCCGAGGCCGAGAGCGTCCTGGACCGTTCCGAGTGCCTTGTTGTCGGACCGCATCGTGGTCGCGATCGACCAATAGGCAGAGTTGTCTGCAGCAGTATCGACCTTGTAACCCGAAGAAATACGGTTCTGCGTGGTTTCCATATCGGAGTTGATCGAGCGAAGTGTCTGCAATGCAGCCATTGCGGATGCATTTGTCATGATGCTTGTCATAATGGTGTCCCTTCAGACAGGATTTTACACGGGACATACCGGGATTCTCCGGCAACGACGGAAAAGCATCATGCTCGTCGTCACTGATTACTACAGCCCAACGACCCGTCATTTCTGAGGGCCATTAATGCCTTGTTGTGGTTACGGATTATTTAATCCGCCCGCAACGTTCTTACTTTTTCTCAAAAAGAAACGCCGGGGATTGCTCCCCGGCGCTCGATGGTGATCAGGCCCTGGTTCGGGCCCAAAGCGTTTCTTAGCGGAACAGCGACAGGATGTTCTGCGAGCTGGAGTTGGCGATCGAGAGCGCCTGGATACCCAGCTGCTGCTGGGTCTGCAGGGCCTTCAGCCGCGTCGACTCCTCGTTCATGTCCGCATCCACCAGACGGCCGACACCCTTGTCGACGGAATCCATCAGCTTGCCGACGAAGTCGTCCTGCATCGAGATGCGGCTGTTGACGGCGCCGAGGTTGGAAGCGGCGTCGGTCATCTGCGTGAGGATCGAGTCGACAACACGGATCATGTCGTCAACCTGAGCGTCGGTCGTCGCACCGGTCAGCGCGATCGCGGTGCCCGAACCGGCAGTCGTGGCGGTGCCATCGCTGTCAATCAGGTAGTAGTTGGCCGCGGTGCCAGTCGCATCGGGGTTGAGCGCATCGGCGTCGATATCCTTGGTCAGGATGCCGAGGCTTTCATCGCCAGCACCGATCAGCGTGGTCGAGGATACGTTGACTGAGAGCGTGGTGAGCGTGACCAGGCCAGCCGAGTCACGGTTGAAGCCGCCGACGATTTCCTTGTTGCCGACCGCGGCCGTACCAGTGTTGTTGAGCCAGTTTTCACCCGAGAACGAGGCCGATTCGGAGATCGAAACGAGCTGGTTCTTGAGTTCGGTCAGTTCCTTGTCGATCTTGGTCTTGTCGACGCCAGGCTCGCGGGCCGCAACCAGCTTGGCCTTGATTTCGGAGACGACGTCGATGGCCGATTCCATGCCGGTATAGGCAACATCGACCTTGGCGGCACCGAGGCCGAGGGCGTCCGACACGGTCGAGAGCGCCTTGTTGTCGGACCGCATGGTGGTCGCAATCGACCAATAGGCGGAGTTGTCGGCAGCGCTCTGGACCCGATAGCCCGAAGAGATACGGCCCTGTGTTGATTCCATGTCGGAGTTGATAGAACGAAGTGTCTGCAGTGCAGCCATTGCGGATGCATTTGTCATGATGCTTGTCATGGGATTGTCCCTTGTTATTACGAGATACTGGAGAGGGACATACCGGGCTTATTGTTTTACCGGTCACGGCAGTTCGGCATCATGCCTGTTGGAACCCGATTGCTTCACGAAAGGGTTCCTTCCCGTCGTGTTGCCAACATAATCACAGTTCCGACTTTCGAAGTGATTAATCGAAAGCCAAATTATCGAGTAATTTCAATATGGTTAACTATGGGTAAAGAGTTTTATAGTGTGGCGTGCGGCTTTGATCCGCCGCAGTTGCACAGCCCCCTCGGGAAGGTTGCCTTGCATATTTCACACGAAGGAGCGGACCAGACTGCCCACCAGCAGGTTCCAGCCGTCGATCAGAACGAAGAACAGGATCTTGAACGGCAGCGAGATCGCGGTCGGCGGCAGCATCATCATGCCCATCGACATGGTGATGGTGGCCACGACCAGGTCGATCACCAGGAACGGCAGAACGACGAGAAAGCCGATCTCGAAGCCGCGCCGGATTTCGGAGATCATGAAGGCCGGCACCAGCACCCGCAAATCGATTACGCCATCGGTTTCGGTGGTCTGACCGCGTTCGGCGGCGATATCAATGAACAGCGTAAGGTCCTTGGGGCGCGTATTGGCCAGCATGAATTCCCGGAAAGGCTCCGCGATCAGCGGAATAGCCTCCGACTCGGTGATCTGATTCTCCAACAGCGGATTGATGCCATTGTCCCAGGCCCGGTCAAAGGTCGGAGCCATGACATAGAAAGTCATGAACAGAGCCAGACTCACCAAAATCATGTTGGCCGGGGTGGTCGCCAGTCCCATGCCGGAGCGAAGGATCGCAAAGGCGATGATGAACCGCGGGAAACTGGTCACCATGATCAGGATCCCGGGAGCTACCGAGAGCACGGTGAGAAGGCCGAAGGTCCTGATGATCCAGCTCGCGACCGAGCCGTCCACCGGAAGCTCCAGCAATCCCGGGTCTATCGCCTGTGCGTGGGCCGCCGTCGCAAATGCCATCATGGCTGCAAAGGCCGGGATAAATCGAATCATTCGATCACAAAGGTCCTCAGAAGGAGATCGTTGACGCGGCCCTCGGACCGCAGCTTCACACGTTCACGCAGGTCTTCACGCAAATACTGAAATCCACGAGGTCCCTCGATCTGCTGAAGGGACACCGTGCGCAAATAGGCCATTATGTCCTGGTGGATCTGATCGGCGAGCACGTTGTCCGGGAGGCCCGAGAACACCAGCGATACCTCGATTCGAATCCAGTTGTCGGAAGGGTATGACAGATTCGTCATGATCGGCTCAAGCGGAACGAGATTTTCCCGCAATTTGATTTCACCTTCCCCCTCGGCCGCATCTTCCGCGCCGCCCTCGGCAATGGCTGCGGTCTCCTCCGGCTGGGCCACCTGCGGCGCAAGCACGCCGCCGAGCATCCATCCGCCGCCCGCCGCAATCATGCTGAGCACCAGCACGATCGCAATCGTGACGATCATGCCGGACTTGCCCTTGCCTTTTGCCTCGTTGTCGTTGTCGTCAGCCATGGGTCAGCCCGTCAGATCGGGGAATAGATGTCGACGAACTGCTGGCCAACCGGCGGCTGCTGGACTTCCGTCAGCCTTCCGCGACCGCCATAGGACACCCGCGCTTCCGCAATCTTGTCATAGGCGACGGTATTGTTGTGGTCGACGTCGAGCGGCCTGACGATGCCGGCGACATTGAGAATGCGCAGTTCATGATTGACCCGGACCTCCTGGCTGCCGCTGATGACCAGATTGCCATTGGGCAGTATCCCGGTCACCACCGCTGCAATGCGCAGGTTGAGCTTTTCAGACCGCGCGGTCGTGCCCTGGCCCTTTGTGGAGGTGTCAGAGCCGTAATTGACGTCACCAGCGCCCACGGCACCAATCGTCGGAATATTCACACCCAGATTGATGCCGCTCGAGTTGGTTCGGCTGCGATCTGTCTCGTTGTCGAAACTGGCTCTGTCGTTGATGGCGAGATCGACCGTGAGAATGTCGCCGATGCTCATCGCGCGGGCGTCCTGGAACAGTTTCGAGCTGCGGTCGTCCCAGAGCGAGAAGCTGCCCGAGCGCTGCGGCGGCTGTTTTGGATAGGCCGCCATCTGCGGGGTTTCGCCGTAGGCGAGGCCGGAGCCTACGGGGCTCATCGCGGGGGCCTTGCCGATCTCGTTGAAGGTCTGCGAGTTGCATCCGGCCAGAGCCAGGGCGAGAGCAGTTAAGGCGATAGACCTTATCATGACGGATCCTTGGGTTGGTCGGGTGCCGCCGCGCTGGCTATGATGCCGGTGAGACCGGCGGCCTTTGTGGAATCCATCTCGTTGAGGATGGCGCTTGCAAGCCGTGGCGTGAGTTTCATGATGATTGCCGCCGCGATTTCGGGCCGGACGATCTCCAGCTGCTGAGCGGCGGCGTCCGAATTCATGTTCTTGTAGATCTCGACCAGCTGGGTTTCGGCGACGCGCATGAATTCCTCGCGCTTCTTCAGCCAGTCCCGGTACTGGACGGAGCGTTCGTCGAGCTGCTTGATGCGCTCGTCGACCCCAGCCTGCAATTCTTCCAGCTCACGCTTCTGGATGAGATAGCGCTGGTCCCGCGCGGCATCAGCGATGTTGCCGCAGAAGGCCCGGATTTCGTCTTCCATTGTCGGCGGCGGCGCCTGCTGCGCCAGCGCTCCGGGCGCCAGCAACGCCAGGGCCAGGACCGCTGCCGGTCCGAGGCCACGATAGGACTTGTTGAAGGTAAGGTTTGAAACGATTGTCATTGCAGCACCAGTTCCGCATGCAGCGCGCCGGCCGACTTGATACCCTGCAGGATGGCGATGATGCCGTCAGGCTTCACCCCGATCGAATTCAGTCCGGCGACAAGCGTGCGCAGATCCGGTCCGTCGATGATGGCAACCTGGCCGCCGTCAACGCCCGCCGTGATGTCGGTGAGAGGCTGAACCGCCGTCACGCCATCGGAAAACGGGGCGGGCTGGATTATTTCCGGCATCTCATTGATCTGAACCGTCAGCGTTCCGTGCGTGACCGCGACCCGCGACACCCGCACATCATTGCCGATGACAATGGTTCCGGTCCGTTCGTTGATGACGACCCGGGCGGGCGTGTCGGTTTCAACGACTAGGCCCTCGAGTTCGGCCGTGAGACGCGCAAGGTCCGCGTTGGCAGGCTTGCGCACCGCGACCGTGGTCGAATCGCGGGCTTCCGCGATGGGGCTGCCGTAGCGCGCTTCCGAGTAGGCGTTGATCACATCGGCGATGCCGACGGCCGTGGAGAAATCCGGATTGCGCAACTGATAGACGAGACCTTCGACCTGCTTGAAGGTCGCAGGGATCTCGCGTTCGATGATCGCGCCGCCAGGCAGGCGGCCCGCCGTGGCAACACCTTGCTGAAGCGTTGCGGCATCTCCCTGGGCGGTCACGGCGGAGACGACCACGGAGCCTTGCGCAACGGCATAGATCTGGCCGTCGGCGCCGGACATCGAGGTCATCACCAGCGTGCCGCCGCGCAACGAGGTCGCGTCGCCGAGCGAGGAGACCGATACGTCAATGCGCGAACCGCGGCTGGCGAAGGGCGGCAGGTTGGCAGTCACGATCACGGCCGCGACATTGTTGGCGCGCGATGCGCCGCCTTCGGTGGAAATGCCGAGATTCTGCAACATGGCGCGCAGCGACTGCTCGGTGAACGGAGAATTGCGCAAGCCGTCCCCGGTGCCCTGCAGTCCGACGACCAGGCCATAGCCGATCAACTGGTTGTCCCGCGCCGCCTGCAGCGAGGCGATATCCTTGATCCGCGAGGCAGCCGCGGCGGAGCCGATAAATCCATGCCCTGGAGCCGCGCCATCAAGGCCTGGTCCGGCGAGGCACAGCATGGCGATCCAGACGCCGGTAGTCCTTGCGAGTCGGCGCATCATTTCGCCGCCACCCGCACACTGCCGTCATCCATGACGGTTCCGGAGATCACCACACCGGATTCGATGTTGCGGACCGGAATGAAATCGCCGATCGAGCCATTCTGCAGCGGCGTGCCGACCGCAGTGATGGTCAGGCCACCGCCGGCAAAAACCAGCCTGACCGATTTGCCGCGCTCCACCGCCCAGGCATCGCGAAGCGCACCAACCGGAATGGTTCGTCCGGGCAGCAGAGTGCGGGTGGTGATCTTGCCAAGAACGTCGTCGGTGATCTCGGCATAACCGGCGCGAAGGTTCGGATTGGTGACCACGACCTCGCGAACCAGATTGGCGAGAAGTTCCTCGCCAGGATAGATGGTTCGTTGCGGCACCACTGCGGTTGCCTGCCCGGCCTGCGCCGACCCCATGACGCCCATCAGGCACGCAAAAGCGATAACTGCGCGACGGAGCACGGGCAAAGCCGATGTCTGGCGAAACGTCATGTTTGCCCTGTCCTTCTTTACCTGAGGTTCTTGGAGACCACGGAAGCCATTTCATCGGCCGCCTGGATGATCTTGGAATTCATCTCGTAGGCCCGCTGAGCCGAAATCAGGTCGGTGATCTCCTTGACCGGATCAACATTGGAGGCTTCCAGATAGCCCTGCTGGATGCTGGCAAAGCCGGGATCGTTCGGGATGCCGACAATCGCCGGGCCCGAGGCCGGGGTTTCGCGGAAGAGATTGTCGCCAAGCGGCTCAAGTCCGGCCTCGTTGACAAAATTGGCCAGCGTGAGCTGTCCCAGATCCTGCATTTCAGGATCATTGCCGATACGGGCGAAGATCTGGCCCGAGACCGAAATCACGACTTCGCTGGTATCGTCGGGAAAGACGACGCCAGGGACCACCGTGTAGCCGTCAATGGTGACGAGCTGGCCGTCGGCATTGGTGTTGAAGGCGCCGGCCCTGGTGTACTGGGTTTCGCCGTCGGGCTTTTCGATCTGGAACCAACCGCGTCCGACGAGAGCCATGTCGAGCTTGTTCGAGGTGCCCACCAGGCTTCCCTGAATGTGCAGATTGCGAACCGCGGAGGTCTGGACGCCGAGACCGATATGCGCACCTTCGGGCACGATCGCCTGATTGGAGGCATTGGCGACGCCGGCGTTGCGCTGGACCTGATACAAAAGATCGGAAAATTCAGCGCGCGCGCGCTTGAATCCGGTGGTGTTGATATTCGCCACGTTGTTGGCGATCACTTCAAGATTGAGCTGCTGGGCATTCATGCCGGTAGCTGCGATGGCCAAAGCCTTCATGGCGGATTCCTCAGATTTGCATACGGGCGATTTCGAGATAGGAAGTGACCAGCTTGTCGCGGATGGCGACAGCGGTCTGCAGCGATTGTTCGGCGGTCATCAGTGCGTCGACGACATCGCGTGTGGCCACTTCGCCGCGAACGGCGGCGAAGGACTGTCCCTCTGCGACCTTGAGCCGGTCCACCACGTTTTCACCCATGGACTGCATGACATCGGCGAAGGAACCCGGGGCAGCGACGCCTGCCTTTTCCGGCATTTGCGCCATGGAGCCGGCACTCGCCATGTCCGTCTCGCCAATGCCCGACAGGCGGGAAAGTGCGGAAGCTGCGCTGATCATGTCAATCATTGGCCGGCCCTCAGGAGATCGATCGTCATGGACACCAGTTCACGTGTCTGCTTGACGGTCTGGAGATTTGCTTCATAGGACCGGTTGGCCTCGCGCATGTCGGCAAGCTCGATGAGCATGTTGACATTCGGGCGCTTGACCATGCCCTTTTCATCGGCGGCCGGATTGCCCGGGTCGTACTCGATGGTGAACTCGCTCGGATCGACGTCGATCCGGGAAACCTTGGCGCTGGAGGCGCCAAGTGCGCGGTCGAGCTCCCAGGAAAAGCTGATGGTCTTGCGGCGATAGGCGTCAGCGCCGGGCGTGTCGCCCGTCGACTGGGAGTTCGCCAGGTTTTCCGACAGGATGCGCATACGGGTTTCCTGGACATCCAGGCCCGAGGAGGCGATGCGTGACGCCAGCGAAAGCGGATCGACAACCATCAGCGCCTCACCGTCAGAAGCATCATCCGGTGGAAGGCTTTCACCATGCCGGTGTTGAGTTCGTACATGCGCTTGATTTCTCCCGTCTTGCTCAATTCATCAGGCAGATTCACGGAATTGCCCGATGGCTGGACTTCAACATCCCGACTGTCCCGGCTGTTGACCGCGCCGCGCATCGGGTCTTCCCGGATGTGACCGGGATGGGTTGCGGCCATCCGCGTCCCGGTTTCCTTGAGCACGGCCTCGAAAGCCGCGACTTCGCGGGTCGCGTATCCGGGCGTGTTGGCATTCGCTATGTTTCCCGCAACGACGGTCTGGCGCACTGTAAGCCAGTGGGCCTGCTTGGACGTCAGTTCGAAAAGCTGGATCGGTTGCATGACATGTCTCCGTCCTGTGCATGTCCGGAAACTATGCGGTCAATCTTGTGCGTGCCTTACGAGCGACGGGCGATGAGGAGAGCGTGAGGAATTCGGGCAGGATCGCACAGGAGCGGGAAGTTCAGCGCTGTATCACTTCGCCGTTCGAGGTGATGATCACCCATTTCCCGTCACGCTGCTCGAGGGTGGCAAGACGGGAATTGTCGGGCAGCACCGAGCCGATGCGGACAATATACATGCCGGACTTGTCCTCGATGAGCGCACGGCCATTGGCGACATGCAGCAACCGGTACCGCGGCTTGCCGGGGAAGGACTGGTTCGGAACCTCGCTCAACGCGCTGGCCCCACCATTGCCGCCCTGATCACCGGCGGCCGGAACGGTGGCGGTGACGATCGGGTCGAAGGCCGAGGCCGGAGCCGCTCCATCATCTTCGTCGGGAATGGCCAGCGGGGAGACGGTGACGACCGGGCGGCCCGGGGTTTCGGGCAGATCCCTCGTATCGGTATAGCCCATCGGGGCTATTCCGAAGCTCTCCTGGTTGAAGAAGACATACCACGGAAAGAACGCCGCCGCCGTGGCCAGCACGAAGCCCGCCAGCACGATTACACGATCACCCGATCGCTTGGGCTTGGCGACGAGACCGGGCGCTTCTTCGTCATCCAGATCAATCATGTCCGTCACGGTCGTGTCCTTTCCTTGCCAGGCGTCGAGGAAACAATGCCGGCCGCTGCCTTCATGGCTTCGGCCAGTTCGGCGAATGCGTCGATGCTTGGCTGTTGTTCGGGTGTCTGGCGCAGGGTCTCGTAGATTACCGGCGCCTGCTTGATCGCCATGTCGAGTTCGGCATCCGACCCTGCCCGATAGCCACCGATGAGCCGCAGATCCCGGGTTTCCTCGTAGCGATGGATCAGGGCCTTGAGCCGCATCACCAGTTTCTCCTCGTCGCCGCGCCAGGCCTTCCGGGCCAGGCGCGAGATCGAGGTCAGCGGATTGACCGGCGGATAACGGCCCTCGTCGGCCAGCGCCCGGTCGAGCACAAGATGCCCGTCGAGAATGCCTCTTGCGGAGTCGGCCACGGGGTCATTGTGATTGTCGCCATCGACCAGGATCGAGACAATGGCGGTGATCGAGCCCGAGCCTTCCGGTCCAGGACCGGCGCGTTCGAGCAGGCCGGGCAACGCGGTGAAAACCGAAGCCGGATAGCCACGCGCCACCGGCGGCTCGCCGGCCGCCATGCCGATCTCGCGCAGCGCATGGGCAAACCGCGTCAGGCTGTCGACGATCAGAAGCACGTTTTCGCCGGCATCGCGGAAATGCTCGGCGACCGCCATCGCAGTCAGCGGCGCCAGCTTGCGCTGCATGGGACTTTCATCGCTGGTGGCGACCACGGCAACGGTCTTGCGCATGTTCGGGCCAAGCGTGTCCTCGATGAATTCGCGGACTTCGCGACCGCGCTCGCCGACAAGGGCCACCACCGCCCGGTCGAAATCGGCAGCCTTTGCGAACATCGACAGAAGCGTGGATTTGCCGACGCCCGATCCGGCAAAGATGCCGAGCCGCTGGCCCTGGCAGATCGGCGTGAAGACATCGACGACCCGGATGCCGGTCCGCAACGGGGTGTTGACCCTCTGGCGCAGCATCGATGCAGGCGGTGTGCCGGTGACCGCTCGAGAGACCGGTCCCTGCGTCAGGGGGCCAAGCCCGTCTACAGGTTCGCCCAGCGAGTTGATGGTGCGTCCGCACCATCCAATGTCCGGCGAGATGCGAAACACGCCGCGGCGCCAGACGCGTTCGCCGATGCCGGCTTGCGATGCGCCATCCACCGGGCAGGCAACCACCTCGTCGGGTCCGAGGCTGACCACTTCGGCCAGCTTGACCGCATCGCCATGCCGGAAGGCCACGAGTTCGCCGATCCGCACATGGCGCGACAGTCCGGAAATGACGCAACGGCCGGGAGCGACGGAGGTGACGGTGCCGGAAATGTCGCAGCCGCCCTCGGGCGTGGTGAATTCACGCACGTTTTCAGCGAGCTTCGCAAGCCCCTGGCGGCCGCTCATCGCGCTGCCTCCGCAGCGTCACAACGGACAATGTCCCAGACAGCATGCACCGCACTCACCTGCCGCTGCCAAGGGTCCGGATAGCTTCCTTGAACACGTCTTCCGTCGACTTCATCATCGCCGACGCGTTTTCAAAGGCGCGGGAGACCATGATGAGCGTGCTCATCTCGGCGACCGGGTTGACGTTGGATTCTTCAAGATAGCCCTGCAGCAGGCCGGCGCTGCCGGCATCAACCATCGGCTCCGGCGGAATGGCCGGCACGATCCCGAGCGCCGACTGGCGCTGATAGCCCTGGCTCAGATCAGCCTGAAACAGCCCCACGGCACCGATCCTGTTGCCGTCCTGGGTGAGGCCGCCATCGCGACCCGCCTTCGGCGGCGAGCCCGCCGGATCCAACTGGATCGGGGCTTCGCCCGGATCGAGCACCGGGTAGCCGTTGATATTGACCAGCTGACCGGCGTCGGTGATGGTGAAGCGGCCGTCACGGGTCAGCATGTTGCCGGTCGGCGTCTCAATCATGAACCAGGCATCGCCGCGAATGGCGAAATCGAGCTGGTTGCCGGTGGCGTTCAACCCGCCGTTCGACGTATTCAGGAACTCGTTGCCGTGATTGACGAAGGACACATCGGCAACCCCGGTGTCGGCCAGGATCTCGTTGAACTTGATCTCGGTGGCCCTGAAGCCGGTGGTGTTGGCATTGGCGACATTGTCGGCGAGCGTGGTCAGGCGACGCTCGAGCGCAACCTGCGATGAAATGGCGACATAGATCGAGCCCTGCATCATTGGCCTCCGAGTTTGAGTCTGTTGATGGTGAGCATGAGATCCGGAGAGATGCCGAAGCCGGAAGACGAGCTCAGCAACAGGCTTGAATCGACGGAGCTGAATGACGGATTGTCGAGCTCCCACAGAGCCGTGAACCGCTGCATGAACTTGTCGAGTTTCTCGGGATCCTTGAAGTCCTCGACATCAAGCCGTGCATTGATCATGTCGGCCTGCCTGTCGATGTCCACCCCGGCAAGCTCGGAGGAGAAGCCAAGCGCGGTCTGCACCACTTGGTAGAGCGCGGAGTCCGCGAGAATTGCGTAGGCCGAACTGATCTCGGGGGCGGTGCGCTGGAAATAGAGCGCCAGGCGGACGCCGGTGTTGTCGTCGCCGGCTTTTTCTTCCAGCGACATGCGATGGTACTTGTCGACCGTACCCTGCTGCGCCTTGGTGAAGATGGTGGCGGTTTCGCCGTGGGTGGCGAAATTGTAGGTTTCGGCGAATTCCTTGTACTTGGAATCGGCCAGCTTGTTGGCGAAGGAATCCTCGTTCTCGACGCCCTCGGTCAGCACCTTGCGCATGAACGCCTTGGCGTAGTTCATGTCCTCAAGACCATGGGCCTTCATCGCGTAGTTGAACACGCGCGTGTCGGCCATGAATTCATCGATGGATTTGATCTCGGAAATGCGCGTCAGGTAATATTCGCTTTCCCGGGCAATCTCGGGCTGGCTGGCAATTCGCTCGATGGAGCGCGGAAGATCCCGCGTGATCTGGCTGTAGCTGGTGTAGGTCGTTGTCACCGGATTACCCTTTTCGATCCATCAGGGCGCATCGCAGGATCGCGACGTGACGCAACTGCCCGTATGCCTGTTCCGGATTAGGTCAGTTTGCTTGCGCGAAGCTGTAGGTGGGGACAGACCATTAAGCAGGTGGGCAGATTCAGCTTCACACAAGGCTCACCCCCTACTCAATGCAACAGCAAATTAATTCTCGCGGTGGTTTCGTCATGAATATGATTATCGGCTTTGTGATTACCCTGGGGTGTATCCTCGGCGGCTTCATGGCGATGGGCGGACATCTCGACGTGCTCAACCAGCCCTTCGAGCTGTTGATCATCGGCGGCGCTGGCATTGGCGGCTTCATCATGGCCAACCCGGTCAAGACCATCAAGGACACGATGAAGGCGCTCGGAGAAGCCTTCAAGAACAAGGTTCCCAAGGAGCGCGAATATCTCGATACGCTGAGCATTCTCTACTCCCTGATGCGCGACCTGCGCACCAAGAGCCGCAACGAGATCGAAAGCCACATCGACAATCCCGAGGAATCAGAACTGTTTCAATCCGCCCCGACCATTCTGAAGAACAAGGAACTCACCTCCTTCATCTGTGACTATGTGCGGCTGATCATTATCGGCAACGCAAGGCCGCACGAGATCGAGGCGCTGATGGACGAGGAAATCGAGACGATCTCCACCGACAGTCTCAAGGCCTACAATGCCGTGAGCGTCATGGGCGATGCCTTCCCGGCGATCGGCATCATTGCCGCCGTTCTGGGGGTGATCAAGGCCATGGGCGCGATCAATGAATCGCCCGCCATTCTCGGCGGATTGATCGGCGCGGCGCTTGTCGGCACGATGCTCGGGATTTTCCTGTCCTATTGCCTCGTTTCGCCCATCGCCACCAATATCAAGATCGTCCGCACCAAGCAGAACCGGCTTTTCATCATCGTCAAGCAGACCTTGCTTGCCTACATGAACGGCTCTGTTCCGCAGGTTGCGCTCGAGCATGGGCGCAAGACCATCTCCTCCTATGAGCGACCTTCCATCGATGCGGTCGAACAGGAAATGATGAACCCTGGCGGCGACGCGAAGGCGGCCTGATCCGATGACAGCAAACGCCGCAACCACACCCTCGGAATTCAACCCGGACCTGCTTGCGCGCATGACCGGCGTCAAAGGCAGCGTTGCAGATATCGACGCCAGGTGCCACACCCTGATGCTCGCCATTGCGCCGGCCTTCGCGGCCGCATTTGAAAAGGCGACGGGCGTCGAGATTGATGCCCGGCCGGGGGAAATCCGGCAAGGCCGGCGCCGCGAATTGCTCTCGGATATGAAGGGCGATGCGGCCTATTGCGAAGCTTCCATTGCGGGCTGGTCCGGCGAAATCGCAAGCCTGTGTGGAACCAAGCTGATCATCGGTCTGGTCGAATGCCTGCTTGGCGGCTCCGATCCCAATCGTCTTTCGATCGCAGCCCGGCCGCTGTCAGCAATCGAACTCGACATGTCGCTGGTGGTTTTCGAGCAGCTCAATGACAGCTTGCGCGGACTTGTCTCCGCCGATCCCAAAGCCAAGGCGAGCGTCGCCAAGCCGCAGCTTGACCTGCCGGACGAAGCCGATGACCCGATAGAGGATTTTCACGCCGCATCGCTGACGCTCGATGTCGGGTTTGGCGCCGTCGTCGCACCCCTGACCCTGATTCTGCCCCAGGCAATTCTTCTCAAGACACGGGTCTCCGCACCCGCGCTGGACAAGAAGGCCAACCCCAACGCCGAAGACTGGACCGAACGGCTCAGTGACCGCGTGTCCCAGTCGCAGATCAGTCTGCAGGCCGCGGTGTCGCTGGCGCCGCTGCCGCTTGGGGAAATCAGCCGTTTGCAGGCGGGCGACCTGATTGCCTTCGCCGACAATGGCGACATCGCGGTGACATTGAGCGCCAACGGCAAGCCGCTTTACACATGCGCGCTTGGCCGCGCCGGCGCGCGATACATGGTCAAGGTGGAACGACAGGCCGGACCTGACGAAAACTGGAAGACAGACTTCGCATGAGAATGGACCCGGACGCCACGAGGCAGGCTCCGGGCAAGCTTGAAACGGGATAAGGGTACATGGCGGGCGATAACGCACTTGATGGTGAAGCGGATCCGATGGCGCAAGATGACGGCGCGATCGACGGGGCCATTGATGAGCTTCGCGGAGTTTTGAAGAAGAATGCCGGCCATGAGCCGGACCTCGGTAATGAAAGCGTGGATGGCATGGGTGGCGCAGCAGCCTTCGGTACTGATTTTGGCGCAGACTTCGCTGACGGCGATGCTGCAGCTGACGACAATGATCCGTTCAACATCGGCGATCCCGCGGATCTGTCGATGCCGGGCATGGGCGATACGGCCTTTGGCGGCGATTTCGGCGGTGCTCCCGGACTGGGCCAGGATTTTGGCTCCACGCCCGACGCGCCCGCAGAGACAAAGACCGGCGCGAGCGGCACGGCCAGTCGCATGGACCTTGTCCTGGGCATTCCCATAGATGTGCAGATCATCCTCGGGGCGAGCCGCATGGCGGTTTCTTCGCTGATGAACCTGTCGGAGGGCGCCACAATCGCGCTCGACCGGAAGATCGGGGAACCTGTCGAGATCATGGTCAACGGCAAGCTGATCGGACGCGGTGAAATCACGGTGCTGGATTCCGACGAGACCCGGTTTGCGGTTCGCATCATCGAAGTCATTGGCGAAGAACGGAAGAAGTCCAGCTGACATGACAATTTACAGTGAGTTCGACCCAAACGCAGACGCCGTTGCCAGCCTTTCGCCATCGGAAAAGGCTGCCGCCGTGCTTCTCGCGATGGGCAAGCCCGTGGCCGGTAAACTGCTGAAGTTCTTCGAATACGAGGAATTGCAGGAAATCATCAAGAAGGCGCAGAACCTGCGCACGATCAAGCCGCAGGAACTCATCGAACTGGTCAACGAATTCGAGGATCTGTTCAGCGAAGGCGCCGGGCTGATGGACAATGCCAAGGCAATGGAAGGCATCCTCGAGGAAGGGCTGACACCGGACGAGGTGGATGGTCTTCTCGGACGCCGCACACAATTCGAAAGCTACGAAACATCGGTCTGGGACCGGCTGCAGGATTCAGATCCCGACCGGGTCGGCCGTTTCCTGCAGAACGAGCATCCGCAGACCGCCGCCTACATCGTTTCCATGCTGCCCACAGGGTTTGCCGGAAGAACGCTGATGAAGTTGCCCGAGCAGATCCGGGTCGATATCATCCGGCGCGCTGTCGAGCTCAAGACCGTCAACCCGCGCGCGGCCGAGATCATCGAGGCACGGGTCAGGGAACTGGTCACCGAGATGGAGGCCGAGAAGGCCAATACCGGATCGGTCAAGGTCGCCGAAATCATGAACGAGCTGTCCAAGCCGGATGTCGAATCGCTGCTGGGCGCCCTTGAGAGCGTCTCCCAATCCGCCGTCGCGAAGGTCCGTCCGCGCATCTTCCTGTTCGACGACATCATCATGATGCCGCAGCGCAGCCGCGTGACCCTTCTCAACGACATCTCCGGCGACATCATCACGACAGCATTGCGCGGTGCGGACAACACGCTGCGCGAAGCCTTGCTATCGGCGATCGGCGCCCGCCAGCGGCGGATGATCGAATCCGATCTCGCAGCCGGCGAAGCAGGCGTCAGCACGCGTGAAATCGCCGTTGCCCGTCGCACCATCGCACAGGAAGCGATACGGCTGGCAGGCCTCGACCAGTTGACGCTGCGCGACGAAAACGCAGCGGCACCGGCCGAAGCCGAAGCCAAAGCCGCGTGAGCCTGAGCTGACATGGCCGACGGCGAAGACAAAGACAGCAAAACAGAAGAGCCAACAGAGAAAAAGATCCGGGACGCGGTTGACAAGGGCAATGTCCCCTTCAGCCGGGAGGTCCCGGTCTTCGCTTCAATTCTGGGAATGCTGATCTATCTGGTGTTCTTCCTGCCCAGCAGCGCCGGAAGGTTCGTCGAATCGCTGCGAGACCTGTTTGAACAGGCCGATGGATGGCGGCTGACTACCGGCGGCGACGCCGTGGCGCTGTTCCAGGCGCTGTTCTTCGAGGCCGGCGCCGTGCTTCTGCCCGCCTTTGCGGTGCTGATGGGGTTCGGCATCGCCGCGTCGGTGATGCAGAACATGCCGAGCCCTGTGCTCGACCGGGTCCAGCCCAAGATTGAACGGATCTCGATCGCCAAGGGCTTTGGTCGGATCTATGGCGTCAAGGGCATGGTCGAATTCGCCAAATCGATGACCAAGATCGTGATCGTGTCGATGATCGTGGCGTTCGTGATGCAGGGCGAGTTTTTCCGGTCGCTGGATTTCATGTTCATGGACCCCACGCTGATAGCGCCTGACATGTCGCGCCTTGCCTCCAAGGTCATCATTGTGGTGCTTCTGTGCACCGCGACGCTGGCAATCGCCGACCTGCTCTGGACCCGTTACAGCTGGCACGCCGACCTGCGGATGAGCAAGCAGGACATCAAGGACGAGTTGAAACAGTCGGATGGCGACCCGATCCTCAAGGCGCGCCAGCGGTCGCTCGCCCGCGACCGCGCCCGCCGCCGGATGATCGCCGAGGTACCGCGCGCCACGCTGGTGATTGCCAACCCGACCCACTACGCGGTTGCCCTGCGCTATGTCCGCGAGGAAGGCGGCGCGCCGGTCGTCATCGCCAAAGGCCAGGATCTGATCGCATTGAAAATTCGCGAGATCGCAGAAGCCCACGGCATCCCGGTCTTCGAAGATCCACCGCTTGCACGCTCCATGTTTGCGCAAGTCTCGGTGGATAACTTCATTCCCGCGGTGTTCTACAAGGCAGTGGCTGAACTGGTGCATCGGATCTACGCCGTCAAGTCGAAATCCAAGGGCTCGCTTTCATGAAACAGTCTCCGTACTCGGCCGAATGGGAAAAAATCGTCGCTGACGCGATCCGCACGGTCGCCACGGAACTGCGACTGATAGACGTTGCGGATCTGGTTGCGATGGTGCGGTTTGAACGTCATGGCGACCTTGCGGACCTGGTGGCCTCGGCAGCGGAGATGTTCTTCCTGCCCGGAACCATCAAGCTCGGAATCGGCGGGGACTACAGCCTGGACTGGGGTGGCGCACCGCAGGTGGTGCTCGACCTGGAAATCCGGCCGCGCGGCGTCACGATCTATGCGCGCCTGACGCTTGAGCAGGACCATGCCGGCATCGAAATCAACCATATCGCCTTTGACGAACCGCGCGACGATCCGCAGGACAACACGATTGTTCTTGCGACAAGCCTGCGAAACGCCGCCTTCCGGCCATTCGCGCCTGCAATCCAGGTGGCGCGTCCCGCCGCCTGAAGCGACAGGCTTCCGCACTCTCGTTCATGCAGTTGTGCAGGGGCCGCGGGCGGTCGTGAAGCACAGGTCGCGGATCAGGCGATGATACCGAGACGGATCGCCTTGGCAATCGCCTGGATCCGGTTGACTGCATTCAGCTTCGTGGTCGCAGACCCCAGATAGGCATTGACGGTGTGAACCGAAAGCGTCAGCCGCTCGGCGATTGCCTCGCTTTTCATGCCGTTTCCGACGAGTTGCAGACACTCGATCTCGCGCTCGTTCAGCTTGTCGGAGTGGGAAGACGCCCCGAAACTCAGCCGCAGCTTTTCGCGCAGGACGTTCAGAGACTTGCGGTGCAGATCGATCAGCAGGTCATTGGTGATCCCCGCACGCACGGAAAGAAAGATCACGTAACCATTGCCCAGGGCGCCGAGTTGCGCGGGAAATGCCAGGGCAATCCCGGGAATTCCGCTGACAGGCACCATCAGCCCGGGCGAGGCTTCCCGTGCCGGGTCGTTGTGCGGGGTGAAGATCACCGGTCGCGGCGACAGGCCAAGATGCGACAGCAGGAAAGCCGACTGATCCTCCAGCAGTCGATCCACGACCGTTTCGCTTCCCGGGCTCTGCATCTGGCACTCAAGCCGGCCGGGCGTCAGCAGGGTCTGCGCCTGGGCGACCAGCACCGAGAAAGCCTCGGCATTGCAAAGTCGCTGCATGATGACAAGTCTGGGAAAGAGATCGGCAGTGGAGCCCGCCCTTCCAACGCCGACGTCATGAGAAAGGTGCCGGGTCCGCGCTTGGGGTGACTGGATACCTGGGGATGTTCCGTATGCCATCAAGACGACTCCATGATTAAATAATTCGCTGTCGCACAGCAAACGCGACAGCTTCCGATCGTGTTTTTGCTCCAGTCTTGTTCATGATACTGGTGATGTAGTTGTTCACGGTGTTGCGCGATATTCCGATGATAAGCGCGATCTCGTCGCTGGTCTTGCCCTCGCCGATCCAGGACAGGCATTCCACTTCACGGTCGGTCAGGTCAGACAGCGTGTCGTTGGTGGAGACTACCTCCGGAAAGCGCGAGGTGTAATAGGCGGAGGCCAGCGCGACATCGCGCAGACGGTCATGGGACAGAAATGCGTCCTTGCTGAAAAGCAGCGCCAGAACCATCCGTGCATGACCCGCATTGTAGGGGATCAGACAGACCCGCTGCGAGAACTCGTCAGGCAGACCGACAGAACGGTCTATATCCTGAAACGTCGGCTCGAACGCCTGAAGGCAACGGCGGATTTCGCTGGTCCGCGCTTGCGCGTCGACCAGCGCGGCTCCGAATGTACGAACCAGATCGAACGGCCAGTTCGAAGTCACGATGAAGTCCTGGTGCCTGTCCAGAAACAGATCGGTGCGGGCCAGCAAATAGCAACGCGCACCGGCGTAGGCGCTGATAAGATCCATGCCACCGGTTATGTGACCGCAGATCTCCTTGGTTTCCAGCTCCTGAACAAACGCCCCGCGCGCAATCATCTGGCCCCCTTTCGACGTCATCAGGCGCGAAGCCTGGCGCGCCCTTCAAGGAACAACGCTCTCAGGGATCTTCCAGTCAGACTATCGAGCCGATGCTGACCTAAACCCTGGAACCACGTCGCCGCCTTGGTCTAACCTTGCGAGACGAATCAGCGAATCAGTTCGTCCCAAGTTGCAGTGTGACCCAGACGACCCCAAAAACATATAACCATTATCTGGGACTTTACGGAACAGTCAAAAGCTGAAGCGATTCGAATCAAAAAGGGGCGATTGACCGCCCTGGCCAATCGCCCCTCGATGTTTCCCGCTCCCGCCGGTCGCCGGTCTGGCCTGGTGAACCCTGGGGAGAGTCTCCACCCCACCTGGGGCCGCATGTTCCGGCCTTGCCGATCAGGCTGCTTCGCTGGACGCCCAGCTGCGAAGGATCTTGGCCGCGCGCTCTTCGTTGATCTCGACCATGCGGGCAAGACGCCGTTCCGGACCTTCCTTGACGCGGCGGTTGAAGGTGCCGGAATCCTCCATGTCGAGTTCCGAGTCGCCTTCCTCGCCAAATCCGAAATCCGCGCCGAAGCCTTCCATCGGCATGGCATTGCCGCCGCCAAGCGCTGCCGGGGAGAAATCGGGCAGTTCCAGGCCGTCTTCCATGCCGTCCTCGATCTCGTTGGCGCCGCCGGCCATTCCGCGTGTGCCGCGCAGCAGGGGCCGGAAGCCGAAGAGAATGAGCAGCACTGCCACCGTGATGAAGGCGATGGCATTGATGATGGTGCCCAGCTGGGTCTGCAGGGTATCGACAAAACCTGGCTTCGTCGCATCATCGATGAGCAGTTCGCTGGCCAGGAACTCCATCGTCGTGACCGAGGCGCGATCCCCCCGTTCGATGTCGACGCCCGCGGCCGTGGCGACAATCTGCTCAAGCTCGGCGATGTAGGCCGTGACCTGTTCAGGAGTCGGCGTCCCGCCAAGCATGGTGTTGATCCGGTCCTTGTTGACCACGACGGCGATCGACAGGCCCTCCACCGTGTAGCTGTTGCGGACCGTCGACACGGTTTTCGAGTTGATCTCGAAATTGGTCTGCTCTTCCTTGCGTTCGGTCAGTTCGCTCGACTGGGGACCCTCTGCTCCGGCTGCGCCGGGATCCTGATCGGGAATGTTCTGCTGAACCGTCGCGGGCGCGTCGGTGGAGGACTGGTTCGACGACTGGTTTTCCCGGGTCACGCGGATCGAGCGCTCGACCCTGGATTCCGGATCGTAGACTGTTTCCTGGATCTGCTGGCTGTCGGTGTTGACCTCGGCATTGACGCTGGCCCGGAAGTTGTCGATCCCGAGGAACGGCGTCAGCGCCTTCTCGATGTTGGCCCCGACTTCATTCTGAACCAGCTGGACGATGGACATCGACCTGTTGAGGTTCGAGTTGGAGAAATCGTCTCCGGCGGCAAGCAATTTGCCGGTCGCGTCGAGAACGGTCACCTCGTCGACATTCAGGCCAGGCACGGATGCGGCAACCAGGTGCCGGATCGAATCGGCCGTGCGGGGAGCGAGATTGTTGCCCGTGCGCACCATCACCGAGGCGGAAGGCCGCTGGTCGCCGCGCCGGAAATTGCCGCGGTCTGCCATGACGATGTGGACCCGCGCAGCCGAGATGCCGTTGATGGCCTGAACGGTCCGGGCGATTTCGCCCTCGAGCGCACGAACACGAGTGATTTCCTGCATGAAGCTGGTCAGACCGAGCGATCCGACCTGATCGAACAGTTCGTAGCCGGCGGTGTTCGACGATGGCAAGCCGCGTTCGGCCAGCAGCATCCGCGCCCGGCCGGTCAGCCCGGCCGGCACCGTGACGGATGTCCCGTCGGCGCCGGTGGCGAAATCGATGTTTGCTTCAGCCAGCACCAGGCTGATCTGATTGACGTCCTCGCCGGTGAGGCCGACATACAGCGTCTCGCGGGTTGGCTTGTTGAGAAAGACCGCCGAACCGATGATAAGCATCACGGCCAGGGCGCCAACGACGCCGAGCGCCATCAGTTTTGCCTGCCCCAGGCCTGCAAGGTTCTTGGAAATTTGTGTCAGCTGGTTCAACAGACTCATTCTGTATCCGCGCTCAAAAAAGGGTAAAGCCGGCCAGGATGACCGATGAGGGTCACCCTAGGCGGCGAAACTTGCGCGAAGGTGGTCTGGGGGCGTTCTTGCCACTTGGCCCGTCCATAATCGACGGAACCGGGCTTCTGATCTCAGAAGAATTCGAGATCGCCCGAGGCTTTCTGATAGATATCAGCCGAGGGCGCGGCATGAATCGAGGCCTTCAGGCGCCGCTTCATATCCTCAAGGGTGATCAGGTTTAGCGCCGTGGTAATGTCGATGAGATGCTCGGAATCGAGCCGCTCGCCGATTCCATCAATGAATCCTGCCAGTCCGCGGGCCTTCTGAACGGCAAGGTCGATGCCCTGCATGACCCGCATGTGATCGGGCGACGCAAGGAACTCGGTGGAGCGGCCATTGGACAGAAGCGGCTCCAGCCGTTCTATCAACTCGGCGACATCGACGAGTTCCGAACTGATGCGGGCCATGACGTCATTCAGAGGTTCGTGAAGGTCGCCGCCGGCGTCATTAGGCGATTTCGTCATGGGGGCGGACTCCTTAGAAAAACTCGATCGACGTGTCCGCCGGCTTCGGTACAACAATTCTGGTCGGTGCGGTTTCAAGTGCCACGGTCTTCTGCGTTTCCGCTCCGGAGAGCGGGTATTGGCGTGCGCGACCGCTCACAGGGTAATATTCCAGCTTGCGCCCCACATCCCCGCCTGTGTTGCTGCCAACGATGCGAATGCCTTCGTCGCTCAGGAACTGATGCGCGAATTCTGCGTTCTTCTCGCCGACATTGGAGAAGCCGGAAATCGTCTTGGCACCGCCGATGATCTTGGCTTCCAGACGCTCGCGCCTGGCTCCCTGCTTCAGCAAGCCGTTGATCAGCAGCTCCATCAGGTGAACGCCATATCTGGTGGCTTCGCCGCCCGAACCGTTGCTCTGGCCCGGCAGCAGAAAGTGGTTCATGCCCCCGACACCGGCAACCGGATCGCGCATGCATGCAGCGATGCAGGAGCCCAGAATCGTCGAAAGCACCACCTCAGGGTCATTGGTGACCTTGTACTCACCCTGAATGACGTGGATTCTGCGAAACTGAACATCGGCTGTCATTTCAGCGCCCCAAACACCGCCTCGATGGCCGCTTTCATCTTTTCAATGGTGAACGGCTTGGCCAGAACGTTGTTGGCGCCAAGGGCTGCGGCCTTCTGCACCAGGGCCCTGTCGCCCTGAGCGGTCAGCATGATGAATGCCGCGCGCTTTGTTGCAGGATTGCTGCGAACCGCCTGCAGCAGACCCAGACCATCCATCTTCGGCATGTTGAAGTCCGAAATGACCAGATGGTGCGGTTGCTGGCTCATGATCTTGGCGCCTTGCTCACCATCTCCGGCCACCGTGATCTGGGTGAACCCGAGTTGCTGAAGCGCATCGCCGAGCAGGAGCCGGCTGGTCACCTGATCATCAACTATGAGAACCTTGATCTTTTGTGCAATGGACATCATGCGACCCTATCTTTGCGAGAGGTTGTTGTTGTGGATTTGAGGATTTCCTCGCCAATCATATTCAGCGGCAACTGGGTTCCCACCGCGCCGATCTCCTGAGCGACCCGCGGCATTCCGTAGACCACACAGGTTTTCTCATTCTGACCGATGGTGGTGGCGCCTGCCTGGCGCATCTTGAGAAGGCCTGCGGCGCCGTCGCGGCCCATGCCGGTCAGGATGACGCCGACGGCCTTCGCACCGGCCAGCGTGGCGACCGAATTGAACAGAACATCGACCGAAGGCCGGTGTCCGTTGACGGGATCGCCATCGGTAAGAATGCAGCGCGGCGCCAGCGCATTGGAGATTTCCAGGTGACGCGACCCGCCGGGAGCCAGATAGATCCGACCAATTTCCAGCCTGTCGCCATCCTCGGCTTCCTTGACCTGCGGCGCGCAAAGCCGGTTGAGGCGCTCGGCAAAGCTCTTTGTGAAGGTTGCCGGCATGTGCTGGGTAATGACGGTCGGCGGGCAATTGGCGGGAAACTTGGTCAGAACCGCGATCAGCGCCTCGACGCCACCGGTGGACGCGCCGATGGCGATGATCTTGCGTGACGGCTGATAATCACTCGGCGCCGCATAGGCCGGCGCCACTGGCGCGGAACTCTCCGCCGCTCCGAGGTCGGGACGGTGACGCTGCGAGCGCGCGGCGGCCTTGACCGTTTCCGCCAGGCCCGAGAAGGGCGAGGGGTCGCCCGGCAGCGGCTTGCCGACACAGTCGAAGGCGCCGAGCTCCAGCGCCGCCAGGGTGGCTTCAGCGCCCCGGTTGGTCAGCGTTGACACCATGATCACCGGCATTGGCCGGAGTTTCATGATCTTGTCGAGAAACTCGATGCCGTTCATGTTGGGCATTTCAACATCGAGCGTGATCACGTCCGGATTGAGCTGCTTGATCGCATTGCGGGCTTCCATCGCGTCGCCGGCTTCGCCGACGACGTCAATGCCCGGATCGCTTCGAAGCACGGCCTTGATCAGGCCACGCATCGTGGGCGAATCGTCGACGACAAGTACGCGCGCTTGTGCAGTCATGATCGTCAGATCCTCCCCTTGTGGCGGTAGGTTGTGATGGCGGTGTTGTCGAAACGGTCCTTTCCCTCCCCGGAAAGACGTTCGGAGTGACCGATGTAGAGATGCCCGCCCGGCGGCAGCAGGTCCGCATAGCGCACCCAGATCTTGGCCTGAGTGGGCTCGTCGAAATAGATCACCACATTGCGGCAGAAGATGACGTCGAAGGGGCCGCGAAACGGCCATTGGGCCATCAGGTTGAGTTCGCGGAACGAGATCAGTTGCTTGACCTGATCGCCGACCTGCCACCGCTTTTCCGGCGTTTGCGTGAACCACTGCTTGCGCATCGCCGCATCGACGGTCTCGATCGACTGTCCGTCGTAGATGCCCGCCTTGGCCTGGGCGATGATCTTCGGGTCGATATCGGTGGCAAGAATGCGGATATCCATGGTCGCGGCATTCGGCGCCATGCCGAGTATCGTGAGCGCGATCGAGTAGGGCTCCTGCCCGTCCGAGCATCCCGCCGACCAGATCCGGACCCGGCCACCGGCCTTGGCGCGGGTCAGGAGGCCCGGCAGAACTTCCGTGCGCAGATGGTCGAAATGGTGGTTCTCGCGGAAGAACCTGGTGAAATTGGTGGTCAGGAAGCTCAGCATTTCGCGGCGCTCGGCGGCGCCGTCCGAGGAACTGACCAACGCGCAGTAATCCTTGAAGCTTGCCAGCCCGATCTGCCGCAACCGCTTGGACAGGCGGGAATAGACCAGCGACGCCTTGGTCTCGTTGAGGGCAATGCCTGCATCCGAATAGATCATGGCGGCGATTTCGGAGAGATCCTTGCGCGTGAGCGGGTATTCCCCGTTCACGAGGCAATCGTCTGGCCGGCCTGACTGGAGTATGGCTGCGGCGCTCATGCTGCCTCGCTTTCAATGGGCCCGAATAGGGCGTTAAGTTGGATGAGGCAAACCATTCGGCCTTCGATCGGGATGATGCCCTGGACGAAATCCCTGTCCATTTCCTTGCTGACGTCCGGCGCCGGCTGGATATCGCTCACGGGTACCGTCAGGATATCCGACACCGAATCGACCAGCAGTCCGACAAGCTGCTTGCCGATCTGAATGACGATGATGACATGACGCTGGGAAGGATCGGTCGGCTCCATCCCCAGCCTGTGGGACATGTCCATGATCGGCAGGACCGCGCCGCGCAGATTGATCACGCCACGGACATAGCCGGGTGAATGCGGCAGGGGCGTCGCGGGCGTCCATCCGCGAATTTCGCGCACGGCCATGACTTCGACGCAGAATTCCTGGTCGCCAATCGTGAACGCGATCAATTCGCACATGCTATCGTCGGAAACCCGCATTACACCGTTCCTCCCTTATCCGGTCGCCGAAAGGGTCATTTCGGAGCTCAAGGCATGGCCGCGGGATGCGGTGACCACCGCATCCACGTCCAGGATCAACGCCACCCTGCCGTCGCCGAGAATGGTCGCCGCGGCGATGCCCGGAACGTTGGTGTAGTTGGCCTCGAGGCTCTTGATGACGACCTGCCGCTGGCCCTGGATGGCATCGACCATCAGCGCCCGCTGGCCACCGCCCTCGGATTCGACCAGCAGGGCCACTCCGTCGATCGGATTGGCAAGGTCCGGGCGGAAGTTGAGGATGTGGCCGACATCGATCAGCGGACAGAATGTATCGCGGATCGCGATGAGCCGCTGGGTCGGACCGAAGGCGTGAATGTCGTTCTTTTCAGGCTGCAGGGTTTCGACAATGGCGGTGAGCGGAACCACCAGCGTCTGGTTGGCGACCGTGACCACCATGCCGTCGAGGACGGCCAGGGTGAGCGGCAGGCTCATGGTGAAGACGGAGCCCTTGCCCGGCTTCGAGGTGATCGAGATGCGACCGCCGAGAGCCTGGATGGAGCGCTTGACGACGTCCATGCCAACGCCACGTCCGGAAATGTCGGAAATCTTGTCTGCGGTCGAGAAGCCGGGATGGAAGATCAGGTTGTCGATTTCCTCATCGCTCAGATTGGAATCCGGGGCGATAAGACCGTTCTCGATAGCCTTGCTGCGCACCCTGTCGCGGTTGATACCGGCGCCGTCGTCAGCGATCTCGATGACAATCCGGCCAGACCGGTGCTTTGCGGTCAACCGCAATACGCCTTCGGGGTTCTTGCCCAACGCGTTGCGTTTGTCCGGGGTTTCGAGCCCGTGATCGACCGCGTTGCGGATCATGTGGGTCAACGGTTCGGCAATCTTGTCGATAACCGTCTTGTCGACCTCCGTGTTCTCGCCCTCGGTGACCAGCCGCACACTCTTGCCGGTCATGTCGGCGATTTCGCGCACGATGCGTCCCATGCGCTGGAACACCGGCTTGACCGGCTGGGCGCGAATGGCCATCACGCTGTCCTGGATCTCCCTGGTCAGCTGCTGCAGTTCCTCGAGGCCTAGATTGATGGCCGACGAACCACCGGTCTCGTTCTCGACCACGCTTTGCGCCAGCATCGCCTGGTTGATGACCAGTTCGCCCACCAGATTGATGAGCCGATCGACCCGGTCAAGGTCAACACGGATGGTCTGCGGCGCGGCGGGTACGGCGGCGACCGCAACTTCCTTCTTCTCGGCTTCCGCGGCAATCGCCTTTTCAGCCTTTGGCAGGCTCGGCGGCGCCAGTGGCGCGTCCGCGGCGGCATTGGCCACGGGCGCTTCCGCGACGTGAGCCGACGCGCTGACGACTGCTGCGGGAGCCGCCGCCTCGACCGGCACAGCGGGCTCGTCCTCGAGCATGGAGAGATCGAACGGCACCGGCGCCATCGGCTGGTCCTCGCCCGACGCCGTCTGGGCGGCAAACGCTTCCTCATCGGCGCCCGGCGTGACTTCGAACAGGCAATCCCATTCGGCGAACTCGAACACGTGGCGAACGGCCTCTTCATCCTTGTCGGTCTCGACGCGGATCAGCCAGGAGAAATAAGCGCCTTCCGGATCCAGTTGGTCGATAGGGGGCAGCGTGTCGGTTTCGCAACGGACCTGAAGATCGCCGACCTTGGCGAGATCGCGCAACAGCAGAACCGCCTCGTTGCCCTTGGCATAAAGATCGGAGCGAGGCTTGAAGCGAACCGTGAACACCGCCCGTCCGCCGGCGTCCGCTTCCGATGCGGCGCCATCTTCATCGCCAAAATCGTCAAAGCTGAAGGGAACCGGTTCGAAACCGGATTCATCTGCAGGTTCCGGGGCCACGGGCGCAGGCGCTTCCTGCTTCACCGGTTCAGGCACCGGGGCTGCGGCGGGCAAGGGTGTCCCCTTGGCGAAGGCTTCGAGTTCCTTGACCAGGCCCGACGTGCGGGATTTGTCGAGGCTGCCGCCATCGCGGGATGCGGCAGTGAGATCGGTGAGCACGTCAGCGGACTTCAGCATCACCTTGAGCAGATCAGGAGATGTCTGCAGTTTGTTGGATCGAACGCAATCAAGTGTCGTCTCGAACACGTGAGCGAAGGCGACGAGGTCATCGAGACCGAAGGCGCCTGCGCCGCCCTTGATCGAGTGCACCGCACGAAACACCGCATTGACCGTTTCCGGATCGGAGTCACCGTCATTGATTCTGAGCAGACCGGATTCCAGTTCTGCGAGTTGCTCCTCGCATTCCTGGAAAAAGATCTCCTTGATTTCATTCATATCCATGGGACAGATCCTGTCAGGCGGTTACACGCTCAATCGCTGCGATAAGCTTGGAGGGGTCGAAGGGCTTGACGATCCAGCCCGTCGCTCCGGCCTCGCGGGCACGGTTCTTCTTTTCCGCATCGCTTTCCGTCGTCAGCACCAGGATCGGAATCGCCCGGAAGCGATCGTTCTGGCGCACGCCTTCAATGAAGCCGAAACCGTCAAGCCGCGGCATGTTGATGTCGGTGACGATGACGTCCGGATTGGACTCCTCAAGAACCTCGAGGCCTTCAATGCCGTCTTCGGCCTGAACCGTGTCAAAGCCTGCATTGGTAAGGGTCACCAGCAACATGTTGCGGATGGTTCGCGAGTCGTCGACCGTGAGAACCTTCTTCTTCATTTCAGCATCTCCTTTGGAAGCAGGGCTTCATCCGAAATTCCCAGCAATTGCAGTGTCTTGATGAATGCGTCGGAAGCCTGCTTGACTGTGAGGCTCTGGTCTTCGGCGCGCCAGCTTACTGCCGCAGCCAGGAGAACCTGAACGCATTGCGCGCCAACCCGGGTCACGTCGGTTGCATCGATATCGATGTCCTCGCCCTTGTGCGCGAGCACTTGTTCATGCAGCCTTGCAGCCGCGTTGAGGTCCAGGACCTCGGGCAGTTTGAGTACTTTAGGTGCTGCGTCGATGGACGACATGTCAGATATCCTCACGTGTGAATGGGCCTATGCTGTTAGCCGCAGCCTTTTGATCCGGTGTCATCGCGCCAACCTCTTCTGCGCGGTGTAATCCTGTGTGGCCTGTGCCGGGGCGGTGCGGCCCGACAGTTCCACGCTCTTGAAGCCCGCATGATGAGCCTGCCGGTGCAACCTAATCTGCTCGCCGAGTTCGGAGATCACCAGATGCAGATCAGCCCCGGTTTCGGACATCCCTGCCAGCCGCGCACCGCCCGAGGCGATCCGGCCTGCGGTTTGACCGAGCGACGCGGCGGAGCTTGCGAGCTCTGCAGCCTGGCTGTCCGCATCGGTGCCGACACCCACGACCGATTGCGAGATCCTGCCGACCTGCGCCACCAGACCGGAGATGGCGGAGCGGCTCTGGTCGACTAGGCCGACGCCGCGTCCGACATGGTTCTTGGCGTCAGACACGAGGTCCTTGATTTCACTGGCGGCGCCGGCCGATCGTTGAGCGAGCGCGCGAACCTCGGTGGCAACCACCGCGAAACCGCGGCCCGCGTCACCGGCGCGTGCTGCCTCGATGCCTGCATTGAGGGCGAGAAGATTGGTCTGAAAGGCGATTTCATCGATCACAGAAATGATCTTGCCGATCTGTTCGGCGGATTTTTCCACGCCGGCCATCGCGTCGATGGCGCTTTCGACGACCCTGTCGCCTGCTTCGGCGCTCTGGCGCGCCTCGGCGATCAGCACCTCGGCCTTGCGCGCGGTCTCCGCGGTGAGACGGATGCGGCCGGCAACAGCTTCAAGTGCGTCATGCTCGCCGCCAATTTCAGCGCCGCGGCTGTCGATGTCCGCGCGCACCGCGTCGATATCGTCGCTCAGGCGACGGGCCAGGGATTCGGCTTCCGAAAGCCGCGCGGCGGATGTCGCCACCAGGTCTTCGAGGCGGCTGACCGCGCGATTGAAATTCTCCGCAGCCCCATGATGCGGTTCGATGCTGGCCGGCTCGATTCGCACTGACAGGTCGCCGTCGGCGAGTTGTGCGAGAGCCGCACCCAAGGTCGCTTCGACAAGCGCGCGCTCGGCGGTAATCGCCTCCTCGCGCTGCCGGGTCGATGTCCTGGTCTGCTCGCTGAGGCGGTGCGATACCTGCACGTCGATATCGATAAGTGCAGCCTTGACCACATCGACCAGCCGGTCGGCCAGCAGATTGCGCTCCGCCCGGCCGGAGAACCGGCCGAATATTCCGCTCCGGCTTTCATCGACAAGGCGGCGGATGACACGCTCCAGCACCAGCGAGTGACCGCCGATCGACCAGCCGCAGTCCAGGCCGATGCGCTGGCGCACCTCGCCGAGAATGACGGAGCGATCGACATAGAGGCCGTCAAACCGGCCATCGGCCAGAATTGACCAATGCGCCACTTCGAGCTCTTCTAGCCTGTCGATCTGACGGGCCGAGGTGAACAGCGAGGCGATCTCGGGGGTGTTCTGCAACCGTTCGAAAAAAGCCGAAAGCGCAATCCTGGCTTCGGCTTCGACCATCGGCCGGATGGCCCGCAGGCGTTCGCGGCCCGCGGCGTCGAACGCGGTCAGGTCAAGACGCGCGCGCAGGCCGTCAGCGGCCGCTGCATCCCTCACCCTTGCCTGAACATGCCCCACGCGCTTACCCCAATCGGCGGCCTTTGACCGCGCATTGCCTTTGAGCCTGGCTCTTCCCCTAAGTGAACGACTGTCCGTATTGCGCGTCCATCACGCCGGGGTGATGGAACACGCATGCCGAAGGCGCTGCCTGGCTCTTGAATAATGTGAATCCGGAGTGTTTCCGGGACGGGGAAGCGGCTTCATGCCTTTGTGAGAGCGGACTGCCGTACCACTCACAATTCTCCGAGTAAGGCGATTTTTACGTGTTAATCCTTGCCTGAAGGTTAACTTCTTATCACCAGGGTTAAGGATATGTTTTGGTTAATGCGAGCTTGTCGCGCCACTTTGTTCACAGGCGCTCAGGCGCTGCGGAAGCCTGGATTGTTGCCACCTGTTCAGTTTTGCCCGGCCGGATCAAAGGTCAGACGGCATGGTTAACTGCGCAAGCTTGGCGCAAGTTGCTTCTGGCAAAGTCTTGGTCATCGATGACAATGATGTCACCAGGAATCGAGCAATGATTGTTCTAGGAATTGGCGCGATCGCAATCGCAACCGCCACACTCGCAAGCTTCTCCCTTCTTTTGCGCTCAAACGGAATGCGCGTCCGGCAAAACCCGGTTTTCTGAGCAGGCATGTGCCTGCCCAAAAGACCTCAGCCGTGTCTTTGTCAGATGGCGGCGATGTGATTGTCCCAGGCAACGTCATGGCTGGCGTTTCCGAACCGTCCCGTCTCGCTTGAGCTGACAAATCCTTCCGCCATCGCCTGAATCCCGCAGCTGCGGGGCGCGGCTTCAATGGAGAGCGGGTCACCGGATCGCGTGTCCAGTGTGACCACCGCACCACCCTTGGGCGAGGCGATGGCAAGCGTGATCCCGTCATGGCCGATGGCGACAGACCCGGCATATTTGCCAAGCGCGATGGCGGCATCATTCGGCAGATCCACCGAGACCAGCCCCCCTTCTTCGCTCAACCGGGCCAGAATCGGCACATCATCCATCATGTCGCCCTCGTATTGACCGCCGATCCAGACCTGGCGTTGCGCGTCCACGGCCATATGGCGCAAGGACAGGCGATGCAGCCTGGCCGGCAGGGCGTGCGAGGAGAGAAGCGTTCCGGTTTCGGTATCGATCAGCGCAATCGACGGCGCCATGGTCGGAAGATTGAGCTTGTGGCGGCCCTGATCCGGATGGGTGCGGATCCCGCCATTGGCGACACACAGCGTCTTGCCGTCCGGCATCAGGACGATCTCGTGCGGGCCAATGCCGTGCGAGGGAAACTCGCCGATACGGCGGAAGCCGGCGGTGGCGTCATAGATGCCGATCACGCCGTCTCCGGTCTCGAACGCGTTCTCGGCGGCAAACAGGACCCGGCCATCCGGCGAAAACGCGCCATGGCCGTAGAAGTGCCGGTCAGCCGGCGTGTGAAATGCCGTTGGCGCGGATGCCCTGCGCTTGTGCAGGGCGACGGCGAAATTTCCGGGGCGTCGGGCAAAGGCCACCATCCATTTGGCGGCCGCGCTGGTGGCAAAGCCGTGGCCCCGGCCCGGCAGCAGATGCGTTGCGACAATGGCGCCCGCGCCGTCGAGGATGGCCACCCCATAGGCGCCCTGCGGATTCATGTAGGCGGAAGCGAAGAGCAGGTCCGACCCCGCCAGTCGTTGCGCACCGGCCGGCGTCAGGGCGGAAAGCCAGGCCAGGCCGGCGCCCGCCAGGAAACTGCGCCGCTCAAGAACGATCCGGCTCAATCGCCATCTCCGAACGAGAAGCCGACGGCAAGCCCGCCGGCCTGGGCGAATTCCTGATCCAGCCGCCCGATGATGATCCTGATCGCATAGGCGAGATAGACCAGCTTCTCGCGTTGCTCAGGATTGGCCAGCAGTTCTTCGATCGGGGCGTCGAGACGATCTGCGGTCCGGAACGCCTGATCGAATTCGAAGCGTATCATGTCCGCGAGCCGGGGGGCGGCGGCGCGGGCGACGACTTCGATGCCGCACCGGGTAAACAGCTCCTCGAGGCCCGCCACTCCGGCGCTGATGGAGGGCAATGTCATCTCAGAACGCCAGTAAAGGGCGGATCTGGCCCGGTCGCGAGCCGGGTTTTCATTGTCGAGAAAAGCACCTATGCGGGTGTCGCGGATTGCCTCGAGCCCATGGATCATCTGCCCCAGCACGACATTCAGGGCTTCGAGATCCGTCCTGAACAGCGGATTGTCCGGTCCGGGGTTCAAGAACACCGGGAGATACGCGCTGCCTGGCACCCAGCCGGCGGACAGTTCGGCGGACAGGTTGGCGGTGTTGGTTGCAGCGGCGCGGCCAAAGGCGCAACGGTGAGCAGCTTCGCCCTCGGCCAGGCCTTGGCTCCCTGTCCCGAACAGTATGAATTCGAGCGCTCCGAGCCCCTGCATGGCGACGCTCTTGCCCGCCAGACTGGCTGCATCGGTGACGCTTTTATCCTTGGCTGCAATGGCGGCCTGAACCTGCTTCCGGCCGGTGCCCTTGCGGTCGGGGAAGAACAGGATGCGCTCCAGCCGGTTTTCGGACATCACGGCGCCAAGCCGCAGCCATTCGATCCGCGACCATTGGCCGGCAGCATTGCGGAAGGCCGCGCGCGCGGTATCCAGCGCGTCCGCCGAGGGATTGGCGCACAAGGTCTCGAAGGACGCTTGCAGGTCGCCCGCCGCGGCGGTGAACCCGGCGTAGCGCGGACGAACATAGTCAACCACCATTCGCTCCAGCACCGGCTTGATCGACGGCGCGGTCTCGGCCTGCTCTGCGCCCGCGATGCCAGGGGTCAGCGTCAACGCCAGAATGAGTGTCAGCAAGGGTCGCATCACAGGCTTTCCAGAAATTTCAGCAGCGTGTCACGATCAGCCTTTTCCAGGACGGCAAACCTGTCACGCGCCGCCTGGGCCTCGCCACCATGCCAGAGTATGGCTTCGGTCAGATTGCGCGCCCGGCCATCATGCAGGAAAAACGTATGGCCGTTGACGACTTGCGTCAGACCGATGCCCCACAGCGGCGGGGTGCGCCATTCCCGACCACTGGCGACGCCGACCTGCTGACCATCGGCAAGGCCGTCGCCCATGTCGTGCAGCAGGAAATCGGAATAGGGCCAGATCAGCTGGAAGCGGTGCGCCGGGTTTTCAGCCGTCCGGGAGGTGACGAACTTGGGAGTATGGCAGGAGGCGCAGCCGAGATCGTAAAACAGCTGCTTGCCGGCAAGCACGGTCTTGTCATCGACGTCGCGACGGGCCGGAACGGCCAGGTTCTCGGAGTAGAACGTGACCAGGTCCAGAACCGGATCGGGCGCCTCGGTGTCACCAAGGCCGGGCTGGACTCCTGTCGGCAGCTCCATGCAGGCGGCCTGGCCAGGGGTGCAGTCGCCATGGCTGCTCGGAGAATCCGGCGTGGAAATGCCGATATCGCCGGCAAAGGCGCTGGCGGACTGTTGACGGACCGTTGCATTCTGGGCCTTCCAGCCAAAACGGCCGATGGCGAGCTGCCCGGTAGCGGGATTCCGGGCCAAGGCGACCCGGCCCGACACGCCATCGCCGTCCCGGTCGTCCGGGTCCGCGCGCGCAAGAATATCGGCCGGATGGATGGCTTCGATCAGTCCCATGCCCGTCATCGGCGGCGTCATGCGCGGCGACAGTGTGGTCTCCGGGTCGAGCGGCCCGTAGCCAAGATCGGTGACGCTGTATCGAGGCAGGCGCAGCGAGATCCGCGTTCCATCGCCAAGTTCGACCGGCTGCTCCTGATAGTCGATCACCATCTTGCCTTCGGACAGCAGGCCCGGCACCGCAAGGTCCTGAAACTGAGCGCCATAGACGGGGTCGGGCAGCGAGGCTGCCAAGTGATCTTCGAGCGCCTGGCGCTCCTCGTCGGTTCTGGCCGGTCGGGCGAGACGCAGGAACATCGATGTCGCGTCCGCCGCCCCTTCCGGCGGATGGCCGCGACCGTCCTTGATATGGCAGCTCTGGCAGGCTCTGGCATTGAACAGCGGGCCCAGCCCGTCAGAGGCCTGTGTCGAGGATGGCGAGGAGACCCACAGCTTGCGGAACAAGGCGTTGCCGAGCTTGAAGGTCTCTTCCTCCTCGAATGTCAGATTGGCGTTGAAGTGGGACAGCGAATCCCGGTTGACCAGCTTGGTTGACGTGCCGGCGCCGCCCTGCATCGACTCGAATCTTTCAGCAGACTCAAACGACGACGCCGGCGCGACCACGCGCTCGACCCGCTTGCGATCCTTGTCTGAAAGATCGTCGCGGGTGTGCGGAAGTCCTGCCAGATCGCTCGCCGCGACCGGGGCCGCCGTCATGAGCGCGAGGCACACAAGCAGGCTGCCCGCGAATACTGATGGGACGTGATGCAAACCGGGCTGCGCCGGAGGGAAGGCTGAAAATTTTTTGGTCATGTTTCGCCGAACGGAATTGACTTCCGCCGACGAGGAAAAAAGATGCACCAGGATCATCCAACAATACCCTGGCGACGGTTTCGTGACAGTCATTGCTCTCTCTTTGCGATCAGTCCTGATCAGCAGATGACGCGTTCAACTGACCGTATTTCTGTTCGCCCAGATTGGCGAGCAACTGCAATTGCGTTTCGAGAAAGTCGATGTGACCTTCCTCATCGGCGATCAAAGCTTCGAAGAGGTTCTTGCTGACATAGTCGCCCTCCTGTTCACAGATATCGCGTGACTTGGTGTAGGCCTTCCAGGCATCCTGTTCACCGGCCAGATCAGCCTCGAGAACTTCTTTCAGGTTCTGGCCAATTCGAAGCGGCGCCACATTCTGCAGGTTGGGAAACCCGTCGAGGAAGATGATGCGCTCGATCAGCTTGTCGGCGTGGTGCATTTCCTCGATGCTCTCGGCGCGTTCCTTGGCCGCGAGCTTGGTGAAGCCCCAATCTTCCAGCAACCGGTAATGCAGCCAGTACTGGTTGACGGCTGACAGTTCGAGAAACAGCGCCTCATTCAGGCATTCGACGACTTTCTTGCTCTTTTTCATGGTATGCGTCCTATCGCTAGTGTGACAATCATATCACTTAGCGCATACCGTCACGGGTGACGAACGTCTTTTGGCGATTGTGTTGTTTTTTGCCCTCTCCATCCGCGTTCTCTGGTCGGCAATACGGTTGAGCAGCTCCACCACCCTGGGCGCGGGGCTTTCCATCAGCTCATGGTACCGCCGGGTGGTCTCGACGATGATGTTGATCACGCCGGGAAAACACCCGCAGCACTTGCCGCGGGCGCTCATGGCCTGAAACACCTTGCCGGGTGTTATCAATTGCCACTCATCCGCCACGAGGAACTCGTGAACGACGTTCTCGATGTCCTTGCTGGTAACGATGTTGCAGCTGCATACGATCATGGCGCTTTATCTCTTACTGGAAAACCGCATCGGGGCTGTCGAGACTGTCGGAGCCTTCAAGCTCGATGGTCCCGAGTTCCAGCGCGGCGATGGCGCGTTCAATCGAGCGCGTCTGCTTGATCAGGCCGTCAATCGCCGCCTGAACCGTGGCATTGCCTTCTTCATTGCTGGTGGCGATCATCTGGTCGTAGGCTTCGACCGTCTCGGCCCGTTCGGCCATGGCTTCCATCGCCATGATGGTGGCGTCGAGATCGGCCGACAGCTCGCTGGCGATTGCCGCATCCTTCTGGCTGACCAGATCGGCAAGCGACGGGCCGGTCATCTCCGTGCCATCGGGGCGGGTGTAGACACCGGTATAGGCGGTGCGGATCCCGACGGCATCGTAGAGATGCGAATTGTGGGTGTTGTCGGAGAAGCAGTCATGCTCTTCCTCGGGATCACCCAGCAGCAGACCGAGCTTCATGCGTTCGCCGGCCAGCTCCCCGTAGGACAGGGACCCCATGCCGGTGAGGATGGCCGAAAGCCCGCCGGCGACGCCGGCTTCTTCAAGTGCTGCACGGGCGGCGCCGCCGTCCTTCCAGTTGGCAACCATTTCCTCGAGATCCGCGATCAGCAGATCGCTTGCGGCGCCGAGATACTCGCGGCGGCGGTCGCAGTTTTCATGCGTGCAGTTCTCAAGGCTGTAGTCGGTGGCCGGACGGGCGCCGGCGCCGGGTCCGTTTCCGTTCAGGTCCTGGCCCCACAGCAGGAACTCGATGGCATGATAGCCCGAAGCGACATTGGCCTCGATGCCGCCCGCTTCCTGCAGGGTGCCGGAGATCAGCTCCGGCGTGATCTTGCCGGCGTCGATTGTCGAACCGTTGATCTCGATTGAGGGATTGGCAATCACATTGGCGGTGAACAGAGAATTCTCGTCACTTTCCGAGCCGTAGCTCGCATCCACGTAATCGATCAGGCCTTCGTCGAGCGGCCAGGCATTCACCCGGCCTTCCCAATCATCGACGATGGCATTGCCAAAGCGGTAGACTTCGGACTGCTGGTAGGGCACGCGGGCGGCAAGCCATGCGGTCCTGGCAGCCTCGAGCTTTTCCTCGGTCGGATCGGCAAGGAATGCCTCAATGGCGGCATCCAGAGCCTTGGCGGTTGTCAGGGAGTCCTCGTATTTTGCCTCAGCAACGTCAGCATAATGCATGATTACGGCTTCCGGTGTGACATCGGCACGAGCCATTGCGGTCAGCGAGGTCGAGGCCAGGAGGCCGAGTCCTATCAGTTTCGCGAAATGTTTCATGGTCCAGTTACTCCTGCTTAAGCCAGTATTTCAGTGAAGAGACGCACTCGACTGCGACGAGGCGAGGGTTGATGACCGGAAGTCGATATCGGTGATGGCGCCCAGCGGTATCGGTGTGAGCCTGTGGCCATGACCGAGCAGAACCGCCGCATAGGCGCTCGCCCGGTCAACCACTTCGATACAGGCGTCGGAACAGGTAAGCAGTCTGGCGGAATGCACCATGGCGCTCTCATCCCCATGCTGAGCGCCGGCGACCATGCCAAGCACCAGGCACTCGTCGCGGCACAGGTGACCGGTACCTGGCTTGTAAAATCTCAACGGACAGGTGGCGCATACACCAAGACGCTCGATCAGCGAGGTCATCACATCAAGCGCGTATTGTCCGTCTATGGTACCCAGCGCCTGGGCATGGGCGGACATGGCCGCATCCCAGTAGCGCAAATCCCTGTGAGCCAGACCGGCCACGCAATTGCGATATCCGTTGACGACGAGGTTTTCCGGCTGCTGGCGAAGATACGCCGCTGCCGGACAGTCCCCGCCTCCATCTCGATGTGATCGCGTCATGCCTGCCCCACATGTTTAAACATGAGAGTTTTGGTATTGTAATTGCAAAGTGGAGTCAAACTGTATAGTTTAGAATGACTCCAAAGAACGATTGTCCGTGGCACGGGCACCGGAGGCTTTTTTGCCGGATGACACGGCGTCGCCTGGCCCATCAGTTCAACTTCGCGACGGAAAAAACCTCTTCACGGGATGCATTGCCGAATGGCTTGCCCCGCCTATGTTCTCGACATCGCCCGTCGCAGGATTCCTCCCGGGCCGGATTTCTGGGGACATATGTAAATGAGTGACTTGCAGCCTCTTTCGATTGCGCTGATCCTTGGGAGCGGACCGAGCGCGCCAAGGCTTCGGGACTGGTCCAAACCGGACAACGTTCGGCTTGTGGCCATCAATAATGCCTGGCGGGTACGACCGGACTGGGATTACCTCGTTCACGCAGGAGACTTTCCGGCCACAAGAATGCCTGACAGTCTCGCGGCCGGACAATCCATCCACAGCCACGAAAGCTACGTTCCGGCCCAGAACAGCTATGGCGGGTTCGTCTACGGGGGAGGAACCATGGCTTTCACGGCCGGGTACTGGGCTCTCGCCGTGCTCAGGCCCGATATTCTCGCCTATTACGCCTGCGACATGACCTATAGTGGCAATGTGACCCATTTCTACGGCCAGGGAACCGCAGACCCCCTGCGCCCGGATGTCACCCTGCAATCGCTTGAAGCCAAATCCATCCGCCTCATGGCGCTGGCGGCCAGGCAGGGTTGCGCCTGCATCAATCTGTCGACGGAGCCGAGCAGCCGGCTTTCGTTTCCGAGAGTCGGACTGCGCGAACTTGGCAAGCACGCGCCCGAATTCCGGATCGACGCCGGCGCGGTGGAAGCGGCGCTCAGCGAGGAGGCCTCGCTTGGCTATCTGATCGAGGATGGAGAATACTGGCATCACACGCACCGTTTTGACGCCGGCGCACTTTCAAGAATTGACGACCTGTGGCTCAGCGCATGCGGCGCGCCGGACCTTGAGAGACGATCCGCCTGACGCTCCCTCAATCGCCCCGCCATTTGCCAGGGGCTGACATCTGCTCCAGGAAGTCCGCACATGGGTGTGGCTGTCCAATGGCGACCCGTGCGCCGCCGCTCATTGGACGTCGAAGCGCCATTTGGGTTTTCATCAGAAGCACCGGAGGAGCGGGCCATCACGCGATCACCTTCGGCATCCGGACGAACCGTCAAAAAGCTGATCCAGCCCTTAAATCCCTGCGAATATACAATAGTCGAATAGTAACGGAACGAAGGTCATGTTTGTCTTAGGGATGCTATCACCGTAGCTATGGTGGCAAGACTGGGAGGTTTTGCCGTTTCCACTCCAGGGAGGATGTTATGACAAAGTTTCACGTCAATCGCCGCACGCTGATCAAGTCAGGTGCGGCCATCGGTGCGGGCCTTGCCCTGCCGACAATCTTCACCAGCTCAGCTCATGCGTATTTGAACGAGCCGAAAGGCGACACTGTCACCTTGGGCTTCAACGTCCCGCAGTCGGGTCCTTATGCAGATGAGGGCGCCGACGAGCTGCGTGCGTTCGAACTTGCCGTCGAACATCTCAATGGCGGCGGCGATGGCGGCATGCTCAGCACCTTCAGTTCGAAGGCTCTCGATGGCGCCGGCATTCTGGGCAAGAAGGTCGCCTTCGTCAGCGGCGACACCCAGACCAAGTCGGACGCTGCACGCGCTTCCGCCAAGTCGATGATCGAAAAAGACGGCGCCATCATGATCTCGGGCGGTTCGTCCTCCGGCGTGGCCGTCGCTGTTCAGGCGCTGTGCCAAGAAGCGGGCATCATCTTCATGGCCGGCCTGACGCATGCCAACGACACCACCGGCAAGGACAAGAAGGCCAACGGCTTCCGTCATTTCTTCAACTCGTACATGTCGGCTGCAGCCCTGGCGCCAATACTTGCCAAGGAATACGGCAACGAGCGCAAGGCGTACCACCTGACCGCCGACTACAACTGGGGCTATACAACCGAGCAGGCGGTGCGTGAATCGACCGAAGCTCTCGGCTGGGAAACCGTGAACACGGTGCTTACGCCACTGACCCAGACCGACTTCAGCAGCTATATCGCTCCGGTTCTCAATTCCGGCGCCGATGTGCTGGTTCTCAACCACTATGGCGGCAACATGGTCAACTCTCTGACCAACGCGGTGCAGTTCGGCCTCCGCCAGGCCGAAGCCAACGGCAAGAAGTTCGAGATCCTCGTGCCGCTCTACTCCGAGCTGATGGCCCGCGGCGCTGGCAAGAACATCGCCGGCATCCTGGGTTCGCAGAACTGGGACTGGAAGCTTGAGAACGAGCTTGGCGCTCGCTATACGGGCACCAACGCTTTCGTCAAATCGTTCGGCGAGAAGTACGGCTTCCCGCCCAGCCAGGCCGCGCATACCTGCTACGTCCAGACCTTGCTGTATGCGGATGCGGTCACCCGCGCCAAGTCGTTTGACCCCTGCGCGGTGGTCGAGGCCCTTGAGGGCTTCGAATTCGACGGCATGGGCAACGGCCCGACCCTTTATCGCGCAGAAGACCACCAGTGCTTCAAGGACGTGGTCGTGGTGCGCGGCAAGGAGAACCCCGAGAACGAATTCGATCTCGTGGAAATCGTCGAGGTCACTCCGGTCGAGCAGGTCACCTACGCGCCTGACCACCCGCAGTTCGCAGGTGGCGATCTGGGCAGCTGCAACTCCGGCGCCTGATCTACAGATCAGCGAATGAAAACAACCGGTTGCGCCGCCCGCGGCGCAGCCGGCAAGTCTGCGACATGTGCACCACCCAGTGACCCCTTGAAAGGTGTAACCGATGGACGCCATCATCCTGCAAGTACTGAACGGTTTGGACAAGGGCAGCGCCTATGCGCTGATCGCTCTTGGCCTGACCTTGATCTTTGGCACCTTGGGCGTGGTCAACTTTGCCCACGGCGCACTGTTCATGCTGGGTGCATTCTGTGCCGTCACGCTCTCCCGTATCCTTTCGCTCTCTCACGTTGTGATCGATGAAACGCGCAAGGACTTCCTCGGCAACCCGGTGCAGATCGACGTGCCCTACATCTATGAATGGTTCGGCCCGGAAACCGGCGCCGCGATCATTGACTGGTCGGTCCCCTTATCGATCCTTTTTGCCATTCCGGTGATGATCCTGATCGGCGTAATCATGGAGCGCGGGCTGATCAAGCACTTCTACAAGCGCCCCCATGCGGACCAGATTCTGGTCACCTTCGGCCTCGCCATCGTGCTGCAGGAGATCATCAAGTACTATTACGGGGCAAACCCCATCCCGACCCCGGCGCCCGAGGCCTTTGCCGGTTCATTCGATTTCGGCGTCCTGATCGGGTTTGATCCGAACACCATCATCTATCCCTACTGGCGGCTTGTCTATTTCGCCTTTGCCATGGTTCTTGTCGCCGGCGTCTTTGCCTTCCTGCAATTCACCACCTTCGGCATGGTCGTCCGAGCCGGCATGGCGGACCGTGAAACGGTAGGCCTGCTCGGAATCAACATCGACAAGCGCTTCACCATCATGTTTGGCATCGCAGCCGCTGTCGCGGGATTGGCCGGCGTGATGTACACACCAATAAACCCGCCGAACTATCATATGGGCATGGATTTCCTTGTTCTCTCCTTTGTCGTGGTCGTGGTCGGCGGCATGGGCAGTCTCGGTGGCGCCGTGGCCGCAGGCTTCCTGCTCGGCGTTCTGGAGAGCCTGGCGTCGATGGGTTGGGTCATAGACCTGATCCCTGGGATCAACCAGATCATCATCTATCTCGTTGCCATCGTCATTCTGCTCACACGCCCGCGCGGCTTGATGGGTCGCAAAGGCGTGATGGAGGAATAAGTCATGCTTGGATTGAACACAAAAGACACTCGCCTGCTGCTGCTTGTCATCGGTCTGACGATGCTGGCTCCCTTCCTGCTCAACCCCTTTCCCGTTGGCTCGGACCTTGCCCAGTTCAACGCCGGCTATCCGGACCTGATGCAGCGCTTCGTGATCTTCGGAATCTTTGCCATCGGCTTCAATATCCTGTTTGGACTGACTGGTTATCTCTCGTTTGGTCACGCGGCTTTCCTCGGAGTCGGGTCATACGCGGCAATTTGGATGATGAAGCTTCTGACCATGAATGTGATCCCGGCCATCATCATGTCCGTGATCTTTGCGGGACTGTTTTCCCTGCTGGTGGGCTGGATCAGCCTGCGGCGTTCGGGCATCTATTTCTCGATCCTGACCTTGGCCTTCGCCCAGATGTCCTATGCGCTGGCCTATTCGGTTCTCACACCGATCACCGGCGGCGAGACCGGCCTTCAGGCCAAGATCAGCGACCCCCGGATACTGGACAGCAATGCGGGCGAATTCGGCCGCGCCAATCTTTTCGGCCTGCAGATGAGCGAAAACATCAGTCTCCAGGTCGGGGGCTGGGTTTTTACCGTCAACGCCGGCTACTATGTTGCCGCCTTCATGATGATACTCAGCTTCTACGTCGCCATCCGCATCTTCCGCTCGCCATTCGGCATGATGCTGCGCGCAATCAAGAGCAATCAGCAGCGGCTGAACTACACAGGCCTCAATTCGCGTCCCTATACGCTGGCAGCGTTCGTCATCTCGGGCATGTATGCCGGTCTGGCCGGAGGCCTGATGGTCGCCATGGATACCCAGGTCGGGCCGGAACGCATGTTCTGGACAGCAAGCGGCGAGGTCGTGCTGATGACGATCCTTGGCGGGGCCGGGACACTGATCGGGCCGGTGCTCGGCGCGGGCATGATAAAGTACATGGAAAACATCGTGTCCAAGATCAACGATACGATCCTGCATCAGTGGTTTTCCTTCATGCCTGACGGATTGGAAGATCTGGTCGTGACCGTGATCCATCCCTTCATCGGCAAGGGCTGGCACCTGACGCTGGGCATAGTGTTCATGCTTGTCGTCATTTTCCTGCCGGGCGGCTTGATGGAGGGGGGCGAGCGCATCACAAAGCTCTTCAAACGCTCGAAGGGCTCCAGTTCCGGTGGCAAGGACCCCGAGCACCACCCCGCTGCCAAACCGCACGTTGTCTGAGCTGGAGTTTGAAACATGGGTATTCTAGAAGTTAAAGGCGTGAACAAGCGCTTTGGCGGGTTGCAGGCCTTGGGGAACGTGAACCTCGACGTCGCCGATAAATCGGTTCACGCCATCATCGGACCGAATGGAGCCGGGAAATCCACACTGCTTAACGTGCTGATTGGAAAACTGATCCCCGACACTGGCAGCGTGACATTTCAAGGTCAGTCCGTGCTCGGCCGGACACCGTTCCAGATCAACCAGATGGGCATCAGCCGCGTGTTTCAGACACCGGAGATTTTCGCTGATCTGAGCGTGATGGAAAACATGCTCATCCCCTGCTTCGCCAAACGCGACGGATCATTCCGCTTGCATGCGCTGGAAAGCATCGAGAGCGAGAAATCCATCATCGAGAAGGCAGAAGCCATGTTGGAAGAAGTCAACATGGCTGCAAAGAAGGAGATGATCGCAGGCTCACTGTCGCGCGGCGACAAGCGTCGCCTGGAGATGGCCATGTGCCTCGTACAGGAGCCGAAGCTGCTCCTGCTGGACGAACCCACCGCCGGCATGGCCCGCGCCGACACCAACAACACGATCGAACTGCTCAAGCAGATTCACGCTTCGCGCGACATCACCATGGTGATCATCGAACACGATATGCACGTCGTCTTCTCCCTCGCCCAGCGCATCACCGTTCTCGCCCAGGGCACGCCACTGGTTGAAGACATACCCGAGAACATCAAGGGCCATCCGAAGGTCAAGGAAGCCTATTTGGGAGAAAGCGCATGACGACGCCGGTAAAAGACACGGCCGCGGCAGAATCCGCGCGCCCCGATTTTTCGCGCAACGCCAACCAGGCGGCCACAGCACCGGCCTATCTGTCTGTCTATGACCTGCACGCCTATTATGGTGAGAGCTACATCGTCCAGGGCGTGAACTTCAATGTTCATGAAGGCGAAATCCTTGCCTTGCTGGGGCGCAACGGCGCCGGAAAGACCTCAACGCTGCGCGCCATCGCCCGTCTGGACAACCCGCAGGTCACTCATGGAGAAATCTGGCTCGACCACCAGCCGCTGCACAGGATGAAGTCGCATGAGGCATCGCAGGCCGGATTGTCCCTCGTGCCCGAAGACCGGCGCATCATTCCCGGTCTGACGGTCGAGGAAAACATCCAGCTGGCCCAGATCGCGCCTCCGATCGGATGGTCGCTGGAACGGATCTACGAGCTGTTTCCAAGGCTTGGGGAACGCCGCAAGCAGGAGGGCGTGACGCTGTCGGGCGGCGAGCAGCAGATGCTGTCGATCGGCCGGGCGCTTGCGCGCGACATCAAGGTCCTGCTTCTCGACGAGCCCTACGAGGGCCTCGCCCCGGTGATCGTCGACGAGATCGAAAAGACACTGAACATCATCAAGCAGCAGGGCATCACCACGATCCTGGTCGAGCAGAACGCGGTGCGCGCGCTGAAGCTTGCCGACCGTGCAGTGATCCTGGAATCGGGTGAAGTCGTGTTCGACGGCACCGCCGATGAAGTGCTGCACAATGAACAGCTGCGCCACGACTACCTGGCGATCTAGGACAGATCCACTGCCCTTACAGCCGGCAGCGGCAAGGCGCTGCCGCCGGCCATGGCTCCGGTGCCGGTTCATTGTGCGGGACTGCTGCACCGCCGGGCCCGCCACCGATGCCTTTCCCGGTCGTCCGGCCTGACGCGACCCCTCATTTGCCACGAAAATGCATGGGATCTCTCGTTCGAACTGGCCACTCGGCCGCGAAATACTCTAGACTGCATCCGTGACACGGCCCCTGCTCTACTCATTCCGACGCTGCCCCTATGCCATCCGCGCGCGGTTGGCGATCGCCTCGGCCGGCATTCCGGTGGAATTGCGCGAAGTCGTGCTGCAGAAGAAGCCCGACGCCTTTCTGCAGGCCTCACCCAGCGGCACCGTGCCGTGCCTTGTCAGCGCCGGCGAGGCGATCGACGAGAGCCTGGATGTCATGCTGTGGGCTCTCAGCCAGCATGACCCGGATGGCTGGCTCGACATGCCAGATGAAGGCTTCGAGCGGATTGCCCAAAATGACGGCGCGTTCAAGGCGGCGCTCGACCGGACCAAATATGCGGGCCGCTATCCGGGATCCGATCCAGAGGAACAGCGTGGTCTCGCATCGGCGATCCTGGCGGAGCTCGACCAGCAGATCGACGGCTGGATCTTCGGCCGCCCGACCCTCGCCGATTACGCCATACTTCCGTTTGTTCGCCAGTTCGCCTTTGTCGACAAGACCTGGTTCGACGCCCAGCCCTGGCCCGATCTGCAGCTGTGGCTCGAGACCTTTCTCGCATCCAGCCGCTTCGAGTGCGTCATGGCGAAATACGAGCCGTGGCAGGCGGGTGATCCGCCGGTGGTTTTTCCGTAAAGTGCCTTGGCCCCTGTCTCCACAACGACTGGCGGACCCCTCACTCCCTGTCGGTCTTGTTCGTGCCGGTCTGGGTCGTTGATCATCGCCGGCTATTGCGTGGGCGCTGTTTCACCAGTGGTGATCAGCCACACATGGCGGTGACCTTGCCCCCGCGCTCTAATCCCGCGGGAAGTCCGGTCAGACCTGGTTTCTGAAGAAAAAGTGGTGCCCGGAGGCGGATTTGAACCACCGACACGCGGATTTTCAATCCGCGTGTTTAGAAACAGAAAGAGGTTGACAAGTCCTTGCATCTCACCGACCTTTGTTGAAGAACCCTTGTAAATCAAGGACATTGTCAACACTAGAGACCCTTCAATCGGGTCTTGCTAATATGGAAACCTCTACCCAGTATGCCCTTGTCAACCAATTTTAAAACGGTAGGACGACGGTAGGTGGCGATGGTCGGTTTCAGGGGTAGAGCGGGATATGGCGACAACAAAACTTACGATTGAAGAAAGCGACGTCCGCCAGATGGCGTACAAGGCCGCGAACGAAGGCTTCGGCAGGGGGATTACGATCTTCGCTGACCAGAAAGAGACAGGCCTTCGCCTCCAGATGGAGGGACGCACCGCGTCGTGGGTTGTCCGATTTCGGGATAGCTCCGTGACCATTGGTTACGTCTGGCCGGAGAACGACCGCCGCCTCACCGCTCTGTCTAAAGTTCGGGAGCTTGCCCGGGCCGTCAGATCGATGCTTGGCGACGGCAAAGATGTGGCACAAGTCAAAGCATTCCTTGCTGTTTACTATGGTAACAGCAAAGGCAAGGGGGACATCAGAAAAGCGGCCGCCGAGATTATCGAGCGTGACGAGGCTGCGCGGAAGGCCGCCGAGGAGGAAGCATCCCGGCCAACGACTTGGACCCTACGCCAGTGCGTTGATGAGACTATCAGGGCGAAGACCGATACCGCGACCCGAGAGAAGGACCGGATCGGGGCCAATACCGTCAAGGACTACCGGTTGACGTTCAATCGGCCTGCATTCTCGAAGATCATGGATATCCCCGTTGTCAGCATCACGCGCGGCGACATCGAAGAAGTCAGGGACGAAGTCAGGCGGACTGTCGGGAAAACCCCAGCGGGTGCGATGAAAGTCGTGACCTATTTCCGTGCCGTGATGACCTGGTGCGCGCAGAACAATTCTAACAACTCCGGCCTCGTCGGCGATGCATGGTGGAATATGGTCATAGCGCCTTACGAGATTCCGCCAAGTGAGCGCCGCCCAGAGATCGAGGCGATCGTGTCGACTCTTATTCTCGCCGAACAGTACCTCGACAAGCCCCTGCCTGGACGCGCCCAGCGGATCGCCGGCGTAGGATATGCTACCCTGGCAGGTCTATGGTGGCTTGTACTGACCTGCCAGCGCGCGAACGCCGGGATGAGCCTCCTCGGCCACGATGTCGTTGACGACAAAGTCGAGGGCTGGAAGTTGGCGGCATGGTCGAAGAACGTGATGAAAGCCGGACGTGCGCATGTTCTCCCCATTCCCTTGGAAGCTTGGGAGATGGTCGATTATTTCCGCACGAAGGGGAAGCATGGCACGATTACCCAAGAATGGGCGTTCCCGTCGGAGAGGAAGAAGGGCGAGGTTCCCGTCTCGGCATCAGGGGTTTACCGTGTTCTCTACCGCCTCGCCGGGCGCGACGAGCTTCTTCAGGACGCCGAACGCGAGCGAACGAAGACTATCCCCCGTCGGACGGATCGGAAAGACCTTCTCGCCGAGGCGGGCATCGACTGGTGGAGCCTCCAGGACCTCCGACGGGCGATCACCAAGACCCTCGATGAAGCAGGCATTCCAGGCGGTGCATCCGTTATCCTTGCTCACGAGGTGAAGGAGAAGGAAGCCTTGGCGGTTACTGGTACCGAGCGTCAGCGGGCCGACTTCCTGCGACAACGGCAAGCGAAGGTGACGCAACTGGCATACGGCGGCGCACAGCACCTCGCTCTTAAACGCGAGGCGATCAAAGTGTGGTGCGATGCTGTTCTCTGTGAGTATGCGCGCCAGCAGAAGCTCAGAAGCCCCAAGGCGGATGCGGCTTAGCCCTCCTCCGCCGAAACATACTCTGTACAACCGTAGGGCCAATTCAAAGGGCCGTCAGACATGTACGGTGTGCGGCAGCGCTTCATAGTCTCGCTTTCCGTCTACCGGTCGGCGTAATGTTTGCTGCGGGTGTGATGCTCACCCTTTTGCAAACGCCATGTAACGAAGAATCGCGCTTTCGGTGCCTTGGATCGAATGTCGGGCGTTTGGAATCGCGCCATGGTAAATTGACTTGATGTGCTTTGAGTTGTCCGCACCTTGATCCGAAGCGATTTCCACCAAGCCAATTCAGATCGCCTTGCGGGCATGGCGTTTCCAATCAGATGACATTAGCGGCAGCGTGCGGAGGCTTCACCTCGATCCCTTCGCCCCTCACCCGACAGCCCTCCCCGATCTGGGCACCGCTTTGGCTGCCCCATCACCTCGGCTGCATGCGTTACCGCCGTTTGCACAGGAATCGGCAAATCCGCGTTTCGAATCGAGTATCCGCAATCCAGCATGCGTGTTTCACAAAGTCCGGGACAAGGATTTCAGTAAGTCGCGGACAGCGATTTCAGAAAGTCCGGGACAGTGATTTCAGTAAGTCGCGGACAGGAATAGCGGCTGATTTAGATCGATTTTCGTGAGCGCCAATCTGGCAATTTGCCCTCGTTGATTTGAGCGAGGACATGATGCCCAGACGGAAGCAAGCGAGACATACCGACGTGAAGGACATCCGATCGATCCTGCGGCTGACGTTCGAGCAGGGATTGTCAATACGCGCCGTTTCTGAACGGCTGAAGATGAGCAAGACGTCGGTTTCGACGTATTTGCTGCGGGCACGGGAATCCGGGCTTGCGGTCTGGCCCCTTCCGCCAGGCTTGGATGATGACGACGTTCTCGAGCAGCGGCTGTTCCGCCGCATCGGACGACCTACGCGCGACACCGATGAGCCGAATTGGCCGAAGGTGGCCAGCGAGCTGAAGCGCAAGGGCGTGACGCTCAATTTGCTATGGCAGGAATACCGGGAAGCTCATCCAGACGGCTATGGATACACCTGGTTCTGCTGCCGTTTTGCCGATCACGAAAGCCGGGCCAAACCCACCTATCGCAGCCGTCACGTCGGTGGCGTCGCGATGGAATGCGACTACGCCGGCCATACGATCCCGATCATTGATCCCTCTACCGGTGAGATCCGCGCCGCACAGATCTATGTGGCGGTGCTGAGCGCGTCGCAGTTGACGTTCTCGTATGCCAGCTTCAGCCAAAAGCTACCCGATTGGATCGAGGCGAACCAACGGGCTTTCAGTTATTTCGGTGGCGTGACGAAGACGACCATCTGCGACAATCTCAAGTCTGCGGTGGCCAAGGCTCTTTGGTTCGAACCGACGTTGAATGCGACATTTGCCGCTTTCGCCGATCATTACGATACGACGTTATTGCCAGCACGCCCGAGACGTCCTCGGGATAAGCCCTCCGCCGAAGGGACGGTTTTAATCGTCGAGAGATGGGTTTTGGCCAGACTTCGAAACGACCGGTTCTTCAGCCTTGTCGATCTCAATATCCGCATCAGCGCTTTGATCGAGGACCTCAATGCCCGAACGATGCGGCGATATGGCAAATCTCGGCGTGCTTTGTTCGATGAAGTCGAGCGCTCTCAGCTCAAGCCACTGCCTTCAACACCGTTTGAGTATGCGGAATGGAAGGTCGCCAAGGTCCATCCCGATTACCATGTCGAAGTCGACAAGACGTTCTATTCCGTGCCGCACGGTCTCATCGGACGGCGGGTCGATATCAGACTGACGTATCGGGCAGTCGAGATCTTCTTTGACCACAAGCGTGTCGCCAGTCACATCCGTAGCTCGCAGCGCTCAGGCCACGTTACGATCAATGAGCATATGCCCAAGGCTCACCAGCGCTATGCCAACACCACGCCCCACACATTGCGCAAGGAAGCAGCAAAGGTCGGGAGCAATACGGCGATTTTTATCGAACGTTTGCTATGCGACCGCCCGCATCCCGAGCAAGGCTACCGATCTGCTCAAGGCGTTCTTTCCCTGGCGCGTCGTTACGAATCCGAACGCTTGGAACTGGCGTGCGAGCGCGCGCTGGTCATCAACGCGCTGAGCTATTCGTCTGTCGCCAACATTCTCAGATCTGGTCTCGACCAGGCTCCGGCCACGAGCGAGGCTGTGAAGCCGGCACCGCCGCACGGCAATATCCGCGGCAAAACCTACTACCAATGAAGAGGACATCAGATGCTGACACATCCAACACTGGACCAGATGAACGCGCTTGGTCTTGCCGGCATGGCGACCGCCTATCGCGAGCTGATAGAGCAGGCTCATGGAAACGATCTTAGCTTCGACGAACGACTGGGCCTGATGCTAGACCGCGAGATCGCCGTGAGAACAGACCGACGGCTGACAAACAGACTCGCCACGGCAAAACTTCGTTTTGCCAATGCCTCGATCGAAGACATCGATTTTGGATCTCACCGCGGTCTTGACCGCCGGCACGTCTTGTCTCTGGCACAAGGTGCATGGCTGCAGGCAAACGAAAACCTGATCCTGACCGGCCAAACCGATCCTGATTCATAATGCCCACCTCGCTATGTCTCTATAAGGCCAATGTTTTTTGATGCAAATCTTCAGGCGGCGGGCGGCGGCCGCGCTTTTTCTTCGCAGCTTCAATGACATCTTTGCTACCTATGTCATCCAGTTTGATGATCCAGGGCGCACCTTTGCAAAACTGTTGTGCCGGCAGCCTGCATTCCCGGATCAGGCGACGCACACTTGATGGACTGACTGCCAAGGCTTCGGCAGCCTCGTCAAGTGTCAGCTCGCCGCGCTCTTGGCGTTCGCCAGTACGATAGGCGTCGATCTGATGGTGATTGCGCAGACTGCATACCCGCGATTGTGTCCAACCATTACCGCGTCCGGTCACTTTGCCCGCCCGGTTTAGCGCCGAGGCAATCAACTTGTCGGGCATAAGGCGTGCCAGTGCCCGGGTGAGATCGACGACATCCTGATCTGTACTCCAGCGGTGCTGACCTGACCGGTTCTTGCGGATGGATAGTGCGGAATGAGCCCCTCCTTGCCAATGAATAACAAGCTCGACGGTTTCTTCGTCGACGCGCGCAATGATCTCCTCGACCAGAGTTCGAATGATCTGTTTCTTGGTTGCGGGTACCGCACCTGGGCTTGTCCATGCGCGTTCCAGATCGGTCCCTAAGTTTAACAATTTGGCGCGATCAGTGGTGCTCACCTTTTGCGACCGGGCCTTTGCATCATGCGCTTCGATCTGATCTTCGAGCGCGGCAACCGCACCAAGCCGAGCATTCCATCGCGCTTCGAGTTCGCCAGCCACCAGACGATTGTCGGGATCGACGGAATCGTACTGGCGGCGCGCGCGAGAAGCCTCGTAGCGCGCCTGCTCCAGGCTCAGCTCAAGTTGATGGCGCTTCTCTTCATATGCCTTGCCTTGGGCCACCTCTGCCTCGAGAGCGGCCTCGATGCCCAAGGGCTGCAACCGCGCGATGATTTCAGTACTGATCGCACGATCGATCCGCATGCCTCCGAAGGATATGCAGGGTGCGCCGCCATGATTAAAGTGGCTGCCTCGGCAATGATAGCGGCCAGTGTTGCCGCCCTTGCCCGAATAGGCGACATGAAGTTTGCGTCCGCAATGACCGCACCGCAAAAGGCCTGCCAAAAGAGCTTCGCCACGTCTTATCGCCCCTCGTCCGGGCCCGAACTTTCCTGTGGCATTATCCGCGATCAACCGCTGATTCCTTTCGTAGGTGTCCCAGCTGATATAACCATCATGATGATCTGGGATCAAAACATCCCAGTCTTCCTGCGGTTTGGACAGCCCCGCGATCACACGCTTGCGCCCATCCTCAATCACTGTGCGCGAGCCGGTGCGGCCAAACACATAGGCCCCGGCATAAATCGGGTTTTGCAGGATGTGCAGAACCGTGTTGTAGACAGGCAGTTTCCACCGGACATCGCGTCCGTCTGGCCCGTGCCCCACCGCCGGGAGCGAGATCTGTTCTTGCCGGAGCCACAGGTGCACTTGGCGGACGGACCGCATCTCGTCGAATTTGGCAAACACCAGCCCGATAGCATCCTGGACCCGCCGGTCAGGGTCCTTGTCGATCCGATCTCGGCCGATGCGCACATAGCCTGTCGCGACTGTCATGAACAACTCGCCGCGGCGCGCCTTCTGGCGCAGCGCCTTGTGGGACCGCTGTCGAAGGACCGAGAGCTCCATCTCGCTCATGGTCCCCTTCATGCCCAAGAGCAGGCGATCATTGGGATGACGCGGATCGTAGACCCCGTCTTCGTCGATAATCAGCGTAGAAACCAAACCGCAAAATTCCAGCAATGTATGCCAATCGCGGCCATTGCGCGCTAGCCGTGAGGCTTCGATCGACACCACCGCACCAACACGACCCTCACAGATCCTGGCGAGAAGCTTCGCGAAACCGGGCCGTGCAACGCCGGAACCCGAGCGGCCAAGATCATCGTCGATGACCTCTACATTGGCCCAGCCAAGCTGTCGGGTACGCTCCACCAGAGCATACTGTCGCCGCTTGCTTTCAAGGTTATGCGCAACCTGGTCTGCGGTCGATTGCCGGATGTAAACGATAGCCGCGCGCGCCAGATGATCGGAACCAATCTTACTCATCATGTGCCTCCCTCAGCGCAGACGGCTCGTCCATGTCCAATCTGGCCTGAACGACTTCGCTCAACAGCACTCCCGTCAGCGTCACAAGACGCCGTCGGCGATCCGGCGGGATCGTTGTGGGATCCGGGGTGGCATCGAACAGATGCAGTTGAAGAGGATTGGTCGCTGTCATTCTCGCCTCCGCTATCCGGGGGTGATTCCCCATCCTGCAAGCGTACCGACCGATCCAGCATCGCGCGGACCTCGAGGAGTGCCGCAGCCAAAAGCGTAGGATCGCGAGAAATAACCGCATCTGCCGATCCCTCTTTGGTCATCCAGGCCGGGATCTTCGCCAGCGTTCCGTCACTCTGAACAATCGTCAAATGCGCAGCCCCACCTTGGGATGACTGCGCAACCATTTGCACCAACTGTCCGGCCTGAGGATGAAAGGGATAATAAATCCGAACCTCAGAACCCAGAACGCGGGCATTGTGTCGTAGGCTTGACGGGTACAGGAAAGACCTGGATTGCCTGCGCCTTCGCACGACAGGCGGCCCGCCTCGACTACTCAGTCCTCTACGTTCGTATGCCGCGGTTGTTCGAGGACCTTGCACTTGCAAGGCTGGATGGACGCTTTCCGCGCCTCGTCGACAAGCTGGCGCGCGTTCAGTTGCTGGTACTGGATGACTGGGGAACCCATACCTTGAATGATCGACAGCGCCTCGATCTGCTGGAAATCTTCGAGGAACGATATCGGCGTAAATCGACCCTGATCACGGCCCAGCTTCCCGTGGCCGCCTGGCACGAAATGATCGGCGAGGCCACTTTGGCCGATGCGATTCTGGACCGCATTGTCCACAATGCACACCGCATAACCCTCGAAGGAGACAGCATGAGAAAGCGAAAGACGCCGCCGCTCTTGACGGGAGGCGAATTAACCGAAATCAATCAACTGTAACGGCAACAAGGCAACCGGAACTCGATCGCATCCGTTGTCCGCGACTTAGCGAAACGCTTGTCCGCGACTTGCTGAAATCGCTGTCCCAACCTAGTGAAATCCGCAATCCAGCATCGAAAGTGAGGAGTTCAGAATCGCCTTCAGTGGGTTCTTGAATCGCGTTTTCGGGATCGGTGAACCAAATTTCCTGAAGGCTGAATCGGCAATTGCCCGTTTGGAATCGGTTTGGAGCTCGAAGAAATTGCCGTTTCAGCGATGGCTCTAGCTCTCCTCGGTTCCTGTTCCCTCGCCATCGATGCCCATCAAGTGCCGCAGCACCTCCCCTGACATGACACCCGTTTCGGCAAGACGCGTGGCAATCTGCATCAGCTTCGTTTCATGCTTTTCCAGCAATTCGCGAACGATGGTCTCGGCCGCGATCAGTCGGCCGTTGACCCTTTCTGAGAGATCGCGATCAAGCGTCAGAACATCGAACCCCCGCATGCTGGCTCGGTACAGCAGCGGCTGATGGACTGAGAAACCCAAGCTGGTCTCTGCGTCCAGGGCAACAAGAGTTGCCTTGGCGAGGTCGCTTTCGTCACCACCGCCCGACCCTGCCATGACCTCGCCGATGACACGCTGTTCGGCCACCCGTCCCGCCAGGATTGCAGCCATGATTCTGGTCAGCCAAATCTCGGTTTGCGCGAGATGGCGATATTTTTCGACCGTCACTTGGCCCATCTCCCGCAGACCGAGCGTCACGGATTCGACCTTGCCAATGCCGAGCAGCGTCCATGCCATCGCATGACCTGCCTCATGGACCGCCACACGCCAGCGAAGATCATCCGACATCGTCATGTGTTGTGCACCAAGCGCCCTTTCGATGTCAGTCCATGTAAGGTCACGCCTGTCCCGGCGGGCCTGTTGCCGCACTTCACGAACGAGGCGCTCGATATCGGCCCCGGTTCGTCCGATCGCCAACAGCGCGAGGGATTGAAGGGCCGTTGCAGGTGAAGTGGATGAGTGAGTGTCAGACATGGGCAGGTCCTTTTCGGGTGGCTCCAATTTCGGCCGAAGATTTCGGATGAACGGGGCTGCATGTCGGCGTGTCTACCGTCGCCCGCTTATCTCGGGGTAGTTCGGCAGGCTCGGGAGCGGACGCCAGCACGGCGGCAAGATCGGAACCCAGATGGTGAGCGAGAATCCCCGCCAGGGCGTCAGGATCGGGTGGCGGGATGACGACATGTTTCTCCAGCCTGCCCGAGCGAAGCAGCGCCGGATCGATCCGGTCCGGCAGGTTTGTGGCCGCAACCACAATGACGCCTTCGGTCCTCAGCGCCCCGTCAAGCAGTTCCAGCAATCTCGTGATCACAGTTGTCCAATAATGCTCGTGACGGTCATCTCCACCACGTCCGCTGCCGCGGCTGCCTATGGCGTCGAGCTCATCGATGAAGACAATGCAGGGGGCATTTTCCTTGGCGGTTTCGAAGACATGAGACATTCGCTGAAGGACGTCACCAAGAAAGCCCGGCTCAAGCCAGGACGCGACCGAACTCACAATTAGGGGCACCCGCAACGTGTTGCAGAGCGCTCTGGCGAAGCTGGTCTTACCCGTTCCCGGCGGTCCAGAGAGAAGCAACTTGGAACTCATCTCCTCCCAGCCAAGGGCGCCTTCGCGCCAGAGGGCAAGGTCGTCCTTCAGATCAAGCGCCCATGGTCGTGCTTCGCCGTAGCCAGAGAGGTGTTCGACGCGCAGAGGCCGGACATGATCGGACGTCGAGGCTGCGGCTTCACCTGCCGTAGCCGCCGGGATCGTGCTCTTGCCTTTGTCGGCGGCAGCATCGGTCGACGGCTCGACGTCGGGCAGGATCATGTCGATCGGAGTGGGTTTCAGCTTGTTCCGCGATGCCGAAAGCGGATTCGATGAGCGCACATTGCGCCCCTTCTTGTCATCATCCGCGGTTTCGCCAGCACCCGCCGGGTCCGCGAGGCTTGCAAGCAAGCTCAGCACCGATCTAGCCGTGCGCCCGGGCCGCACCGCCAGCGCCAGATCGTCAACGCCGAGGCAGCTGGGATCGAACACCATCCCTTCCATAACCGCGAGGGATTCATTGACGGGAATACCAAGACATACATGGAGCAGCTCCGCGATCAGCTCTGCGTCGATACAAGCGCCCTCCAGCACGATGTCGGCGGCGGCGATGATCTCGGGTCTGGCAGGCGCTGACGTCTCATCAGCGATGACAACCGGCGCCGGGTCGCCAAGAATTGCCTTGGCCAGCTTTGTTGTCAGTGTTTGTCGTGTCAGTTCAGTGACATTGCGGCCCGACGCTGTGACTATTTTCCGCTGTCGCATCTCAGGTCGAACTTCACCAAAACGCTCCGAGAGCGGACGGTCGCCCCTGATATCGGTCAGTTCCGCATAGAAAGGAGCGATCAAGGCATCTTCCAGCATCACGCCGCATTGTCTCTCGAAACCTGCGACCGGGATCTTGAGCAGAAGCACGGGGTTCCGCCGCATCAGGACGTCGCGCAAATGACCGAGGTCGTCGATGCTCTCGCCCACCGCCCGAGAAATCAGCAAAGCGACGGCGACCTCCACTGGATTTGGTGAAGTCAGGAATTCCCGCAGCAGCGCGAGCATGGTTGGGGTGTCCAGCTCCCTGGGCCTGTTGGCACGGATGGCAGGTGTTCGCACCTTCGTCAACGGTGACGACTTCACGCTAAGGTCAACGTGTCTCCGTTTGGCCTTGGACACAGCCTTACTACCAGACGCCCCAATCGTGATCCGGCCGTTGGGCTCGCCACCATCATGATAGACAACACCATCGTGGATCGTTGTCGGTGCCCCCTTTAGCGCTCGCCCAACGAGGCGGCGAGCACGGTCCGGGTGGCCGGCAAGCCCGGATGCCGCAGACCCAGACACTTGCCATGCGATGCCTTGCGCTTTCTCACCGAAGGGAAAGCTGATGTCGAGCAGTCCGGCGTCCGATGCGCGCTGGTAGAGGTCAAGCACAGCACGTCTGCGGATGCGCTTGAGAACATGGTGAGCGATACGTCCATTGATCGTATTCATGACGCATCTCCCCATCTGCCGCTTGTCCATCTGGTGGCTGCGTCCTCTAGGTCTTTTGGCAAATGTTTGCGGTTTCCCTGGAGCCAGTCGCGGACAACGATGCAGGTCGGGTCGCCCTGGTCACACAGATCGAGGAGCCATCCGCGCGGAATGGAAAGCACGCTTTCAAGCCTGACGCCACGGCGTTTGGCTGAACGGATGGCAATGCGCACCACCTTGGCAACGTGATCGGCATGTTCCTCGTCGGTCAGCGGCTGCGGGTCCGGCCTTGCAGCAAGCCGTTTGGGCAAGTCTCGCGTCGACGCTCCATTCTTGAGTGCAGGCGACTTCGGGGATTGCGCCGGACACTGATGGAGAGACTGACGTCGTGGATTTGCGTCAGTCGATCGGTGGACTTCGGGGAAGGCAATGATTTCAGCGGTCTCGGTGTTCATGGCACGGGTCTCCGTTCACCGAACCTGAGGCTCGGCGCTATTGGATTTCAATCAGTGAGTAGGGTTGGCGAGCGGCAGAGCCTTAGCGCTAGTGCGGACCGGCGGCCGGAACCTGGGCAAAACCGACGATGACGGGAGGCAGGTCTTTGGGAACAGCTGCGCTCTCGTCGCCTGCATCGGGCCGCCGTGCAGCCGGGTCTCCTTCATCACCAGCATCGTAGGACGGGTCGTCGAGGTTTTTCGAAGATGAACCTTTGGGGACCGTTGCGGCACCAAGGCCGCGGGCAGCCTCCCAGTTGGCATCGATCCGCTCGCGGAACAGTTTGCGCAGCGACAAGAGGACTTCGCCGGCCCCAGTCACCTCGAGCACATGATCAAGATGCGTCAGCGGCCAGATGCCACCCTTGATATCGGTACGTCCCCCCTGGGCGTTGAGGATGACCACGCGGACTTCTTTGACCACGAGCCGGTGGTGCCCTTTGTAGACATGATCCGGCACGACGAGGGCGGACGCCAGCATCCGATTCTTTAGCTCAGCTATGCGGGAAGCTTCGTAAGATGTCAGGCTGCGTTTGACGTCGACCATGTGCGCAATTCCGGTCCGGCGATTGATGATCAGGTGGTCGGGCGTGTAGGATCTTCGTCCGCCGGTATCCGCATCCAGGGTGAGACCCCGATACAGATGCGCTTCATTGTGCTCGACCAGTTGCATCGCCGTCGGCGTCAGCGGCAGCCTGATATTTTCTGACAAGACCACGAGGTCTGGATTGCAGGCGGCTAACAGGTCAATGCCGCGCTCAAGCAGGCGGCCCTCGTGAACCGGCACGGAGCGCAGGACCGAGGCAGCCTCCTCCAGACTGCCTTCGAGGGAATTTCGCATCGCCTCGACGGACAAGGCGGAGTCGGCGATCTCGGTGACGAGGGCCTTGAGTTGTGGCTCAAGCAGCTTGAAATCGGCGGAATGCTGGTAGGGGGTGGCCCGAGCAGATGTGGCGAGAAGAGTGGTCATGGGGAAGTCTCCTGGAAAATCGAAAAGATGCGGGGCAGCACACTGGCGACCGCACGAATGCGCTCACGCGGAAATTATTTCCGCGTCGGACGGATCGGCGAGATCGATCAGAATGACTATGGCCTGGGTGGCCGACGGGCTTGGTCAGTCAGCGCGAGGCCGACACGAAACCAGACGGTCGCGGTGTCCCAAATGGGTCACCGATGGCAATCCAAGGACATGGCGGCGTGGCTGCCGCAACATTTTCAACAGGAGAACTGGGAGAGAGTGCTTCCACACATGGGAAGACGGCGTTAAGGGTCAACATAGCCCTATTCCTTTCGACGAAGGTTGTGGGTCAGGCCTTCGTCGATGTTGCAAGCATCGGCGGGGGCCGTTAAGTGACTGCAGACATTGAGCTTCTGCCGACAACCCAGACATAGTCCGGGTTTCCGTCTCCGGCAAGTCGAAAAGAACGCATCCGGAACAAGAGCCCAGGCATGGTTAACATGTGACGCGGGCTGTTGAAGCATCCGGGCAAAATAAAGCCCGCCGAAGCGGGCCATGATGGCGAATAGCGGAGCAATTCTTCAGGTGACTGCCGCAAGCACCCACTCATCGGGGATGGTGATCGTGATGCTATATTTGTCTTCGTCGCTCAGGTCTTCCGACCACCAAAGCATGCCTTGCACCACCGGTTCTTCCGCATAGCCCAATCGTCTGTTCTCCGCCAAGACAAGTCGTCTGGTCTCGCGCAGCAGCGTGGCCTTGTCCTTTGCTACATCGTGACCGTCGAGCATCAGGGGATACCTGGGGCCGCCCAAAGTCGGGTCCCAGGCATCCATCTCGCCAGTATACAACGCAGAGCCGACCCAGTCCGGGTTGACCATGCGGCGGAGGTAGATGACGAGAGTGCCCGGCGCGTCACCGAAAAAGTCGACCCAACGTCCCACCAACGCAAGCGTGTCTTCCGTGCTGGTCGCGAGCGATTCATAGAGACTCTGAAGCACCTCGCGGCGCTGATCGACAAAGTGGCACAGCGGATGATCAACAGGCGCCATCTCGCAATCGATCCAGCATAGTATGTCTTTGCCCCAAATCGATAGCGATACATCCTCACCCGACAGAATGAAGCGACCGAAAAGGGAAAGTCGGCCATTGCTGAGTTGACGCACCAAATCGGCTTCGCTCGTCCGACCAGGCATGCGATGGACGGCCTCGAAAATCTTGGTGCACACCGCATCTACTTCCTCCTTTGTCGTAACAGTCGCTGAAGTCGCCATTTCTTCACCTGACGCAGAGATTACCTCAAGCATGGCGATCTCCTCCCATGTCAGCGACAGGCCCCAGGCCAATGGGCAGCGGGATGACATTCTCTTCGGCGATGTCCATATCTTCAGCCTTTGCCATTCCTGGCGTCAGCGCTGGCTCAGGCGTCGCCACCGTTTCGATGGACGCCGAGGCGGCCAGCCTGGATACGGTCTTCTTGATGCCCGATGGCCTGTATGATCTTTTGTGCATGTAACCTCCTGTTGTATGATCGACGAAATGCCGATATATCAATGATCCGCCAAAAGCCTCTTCGAGGCAAACCGGCGAATTTGTCAACATATTGATTTTAAAGTTTTTTCTATGATTTCGCTACTGAATATCAGTCGAAATGTGTTCTGTGTATTGTAATTGCGACATAATGACGCATATGTATATTAACAAATGCGAATACACACATAAAGTGTTGTCAAAATTTTCGTTCCTGTCTTTCGGATGGCGATATTTCTTTGTCGACACCCCCTCAACACATGGATCCGTTGGCCGCCGCATTTAGGCGCGAGGATCGCCAGATGCTCCGTCGATCGCAGCGTCCCATAGTGGCAAATGCCATTGGACATGAATTTGCCTCGTGCCTCCAAGGTGGGGTGATGGCGACGTCTTCCGGACAACTCACCGCGTCGCACTGCCCGCTGCCGGTACCGTTGGCCTATCGGCAATGCCTGCTCTGCCCCGGTCGCAACAGTACCCCGATAGAATGCGAGCGAGATGCGGAAATAATTCCCGCATCGGCTTTTTGGGACCGGCAGTCGGATGACGTCCGCATTTGGCTGTCCTCCCCAATCGACAAGCTCCACTCATTGACCGCAGGTCTCGCCTGGCTGGACGTATGGTCCAAATTGTTATTTGATAAAAACCTCAAGTTGGCAGAATTGGATCGTGCAATCTATGGATATCGGAGCTCATGAAGACCCACCCATGGATGAGATCGAAGCCGCTCCGTCCGTTGCGATAAATCCCGCCATTGCCAGCGCCATCAATTATGCTTCCTGGCAAAATGCTGTCCCCATTCTGAGGTCAGTTGAAATCAACAACGGCACGGCGACGACGCTCAGCAATCTGCGGCTCGAACTCAGCGTCACGCCAGCGTTCTGCCGGTCGAAACACTGGACCATCGACCGCATGGCGCCCGGCGACACTCTGAGGATTTCGGACCGGGCGATAGAACTCGATCCGGAGTTCCTTGCCTGCCTGGATGAAGCGGAACGGGGACAGGTCCGGTTTCAACTATTTTCAGCGGATCAGCCGATCTGCGAGCATGTCGAGGACATCCGTCTCCTGGCAAGAGACGAATGGGGCGGGTTCGGCGCCATGGCGCCTCTGCTTGCCGCCTTCGTCATGCCCAATGATCCCGGCGTTGCCAAGATCATCAAGGATGCCGGAAACGTGCTTGCACAGCACGGGCATTCCTCGGCGCTCGATGGCTACCAGTCGCAGGATCCGCGGCGAGCCTACATGCTGGGCGCAGCCATCTGGTCGGCGATTGCGGCGCGCAGGCTGACCTATGCCGAGCCGCCACGCAGTTTCGAGAAGTATGGGCAGAAGGTCAGGCGGCCGACGACCATTATCGATGACGGCTTGGCGACCTGCCTCGACACAAGCCTGTTGTTCGCCGCAGCGCTGGAGGCCGTGGGGCTCAATCCAATGGTCCTGCTCCTCGACGATCATGCGTTTACCGGTTTCTGGCTGACGCGAAAGACCTTTCCCAACCTGATCGAGACCGATCCGGGCGAAGTGCGCAAGGCCTTGGCCGGCCGCGAAATCGTCATCTTCGAAACGACGGCCATCACTCATGCGCCTGCATCCACATTCGAGGATGCGATCCGCATCGCCCGCGGCCGGATGTCGGAGCAGGAGGAGGATCGTTTCGTCGCCACGATCGACATCGCGCGGGCGCGCCAGGCGCAGATCAGACCGATGGCGTCGCATCAACGCGCAGTTGACCACAAGGCCGATGGCGGAGCAGAAGCAGCACCCTTGCCGCTGCCATCATTGCCAGACTTTGCTGCGATGCCGACCGACAGCGCCGTGGAGAAGCCGACGACGGCATCTGGTCGAATCGACCGCTGGCAGCGCAAGCTTCTCGATCTTTCTCTTCGGAATCGGCTGCTGAATTTCAGGGACAGCAAACAGGTGATCCCATTTATCTGCCCCGACATATCCTTCCTGGAAGACCGGCTAGCCGATCAGGCTCGGATTCGCATCATCTCGTTGCCGGAGCAGAACCCGATCGGCGACCGCGATGAAAAGCTGCACTTCCAAACAACCGGGAAGGACCTGAACACCGAGTTCGCCCTGGCGGCGCTGCAGCGCGACGAGCTGTCGTCGCCGCTCGCCGTCAAGGATCTGGATGCCCGACTGATCGAACTCTACCGGCGGGCGCAGAACGATCTGTCCGAAGGCGGTTCCAACACGCTCTTTCTTGCGGTTGGATTCCTGCGCTGGAAGCCATCGGCTGATGACGCTAAATCCTATCGAGCGCCGTTGTTGCTTGTGCCGGTGAAGCTGGAGCGCAAGAGCGCGTCATCTCGGTTTTACATTCTTCACCACGAGGATGAGGTCCGATTCAACTCCACACTGCTGGAGTTGCTGAAGAAGGATTTCGACCTGTCGCTGCCGCAGTTTGAAGGGCCGTTGCCCACCGATGACAGCGGCACCGATGTTCCGCTGGTTCTCGAAATGGTACGCCGCGCGGTGCGCGAGGTTCCAGGATTCGAAGTGGTCAATGAATCGGCATTGTCGACCTTCTCCTTCGCAAAATATCTGATGTGGAAGGATCTGGTCGACCGGACGGACCAGCTTCGCCAGAGCAGGGTTGTGCGCCATCTGATCGATAACCCCGAGACCGCCTTCGAGCCAGGTGTCGCGACCGCCTTCCCGGGTGAGCGCGACATCGATGTCAGATATGAACCGAAACATCTGGTCATGCCGCTTGCAGCGGACTCGTCGCAACTCGCCGCGACCATGGCAGCCGCCGAAGGGCATGATTTCGTCCTGATCGGCCCGCCCGGCACCGGCAAGAGCCAGACCATCGCTAATATGATCGCCCAGTGCCTGTCGGAGAAGAAGAGCGTTCTGTTCGTTGCCGAGAAAACCGCTGCTCTTGGAGTGGTGCATCGGCGGCTGCAACAGCACGGACTGGGCGCCTATTGCCTGGAGATCCACTCCAACAAGGCCGAGCGGAAGAAGTTCGTAGCGCAATTGAAGGAGTCCTGGGAGGCGAACACATCCGGCTCCGGCGAACAGTGGATCAGGATCAACGATCGTCTGCGGGTGCGCCGGGATGAGCTGAACGGCTACGTCCAATCCCTGCACAGACAGGCGCCGAACGGCTGGTCCATCTTCAGGGCCATGGGGGTCTTCGTCCGGGGCATGGATGCCTATGCACCCGATCTGGAATGGCCTGCACCCATCCAGCACGATGAACGCAGTTACCAGAGGCTGGTCGAGCTCGTGGCCGAACTGGCGTTGGTCTTCCGCTCAGTCACGCCGGTCAAATCGTTGCGCTTCGTTGACGTGACAGAGTGGTCAGCGAGCTGGGAGAAAAGCTTCCTGGCGCAATCCGAGCGTCTGTCCGGATCAGTTGCCAATTTGCAGAGGGCCCTCCAAGCCTTCACGCACGCGCTTGGAATGCCCGCGAAATCGGATTGCTCGGTGGGCGAACTGAATGAACTGGCCGTCATGGCAACGTCATTGCAAGCAGCCGCCGGGAAGAATTTCAGGGTCATCTTCGATCGCAATTTTGCCGATCTCAGAAACTCCATCGCGGATGTCGAGAACGCCATCAGTCAGTTCAAGACGGCCGGCTCGAAACTGGGCGCCGACTTTGCACAAGAGGATCTGGTCCGGATACCTGTCGACCAGCTCGACATCGATTGGAGGCAAGCCAGCGCAAGCGCATGGCCGAAATCCCTGTTGGGCAAAAGACGGGTCCGCAAGCTGCTCCAATCCTATGTGAGATCCGGGAAAGCGGATCCGGAGCGCGACTTGCCCCACTTGCGGATCATGAAGGCGAGCGCTGAAGCAGTGGGGGCGAGTTCGCTGGGGTCGCACGCGCCCGGCTGGTGCGGGGTCGAGTCCGACACCGCTGCGATCTCGACCTACTTCGATGAGGCGGCGGCACTCAGATCAGCACTTATGCGGCTTGGGCAGGCGGCCGGTTCCGTCAAGTCGGTGGCGCAAGCGGTGGCGCCTTACCTGATGGGCGCCAATGCTGATCATCCGCTGCAGCCACGGGCGGTTGCCTATCTCGAGGCACGGCAGGCGTTCACCCTGGAACTGAAGGCCTACCGGGATCTGGCCGGGACTATTCCGGTTGCGGCGGGCGCCACGTCCATGCTGGCCGATATTCTGACAACAATCGCAGGCATTCGGGCCAATCAGACTGCTCTTCAGACATGGACCTCGTGGTGCGATATTCGCAAGAAGGCGATTGCGCATGGCCTCCAACCCTTCGTCTCTGCTCTCGAGCAGAAGAGCTTGGAACCCGACGAGGCCGGACCGGCCTTCGAACTCGCCTATGCGCGTTGGTGGTTGCCAGGCGCAATAGATGCCGATCCGATCATCCGCCAGTTCAAGCGGTTCCAGCATGAGGATGCACTCGCCGATTTCAAGAGACTGGATGAACTGGCGCAGCAGGGCGCACCATCCGAGATCCAGCGAAAGCTGGCACGGAATCTGCCCGCCCCGAACGAGGTGCCGCGACGATCGGAACTCGGACTGCTGCGCCATCAGATGGAACTGCAAAGGCCGAGCAAATCCATTCGCGACATGATTGCCGGCATGCCCCAAACCTTCGGCACACTCGCGCCCTGTCTTCTGATGTCGCCGCTTTCGGTTGCCCAGTATCTGCCGGCGGATCAGGCGCTTTTTGATGTGGTGATCTTCGACGAAGCCTCGCAGATCACCACCTGGGACGCCGTGGGGGCCTTGGCGCGGGGCAGGCAGGCTGTGATCGTTGGCGACCCGCGGCAATTGCCGCCTACCAACTTCTTCGGCAAGGCAGACAATGACGACGCCGACCCCGAGATCCAGGAGCATGACAAGGATCTGGAGAGCATCCTGGATGAGGCCAAGGTGTCGGGGATTCCGGTTCTTGAACTCAATTGGCACTACCGCAGCCGCCATGAATCCCTGATCGCATTCTCCAACTGGCACTATTACCACAACCGCCTCATCACCTTCCCGTCGCCGGTGACCGAGGACCGGGCGGTGTCGCTCCATTACCTCTCCGAGGGGATCTATGATCGCGGCAAGAGCCGCACCAACAAGGCCGAGGCTACGGCGATCGCCAATGACGCCGTGTCCCGTATGCGGGCCTGGCTGAAACTGCCGGAGCCGGAACGGCCAACGCTTGGCGTGATCACCTTCAACAGCCAGCAGCAATCGCTGATCGAGGACCTGCTCGATCAGAAGCGCAGGGAATTTCCTGACCTTGAATGGTTCTTCGCCCGCGACCGGATCGAGCCGACGGCGGTCAAGAACCTGGAAAACGTGCAAGGCGACGAGCGCGACGTCATGCTGTTCTCGATCACATTCGGCCCTGATTACGCAGGCAAGCTGACGATGGATTTCGGCGCATTGAACCGTGATGGCGGCGAGAGGCGGCTGAATGTGGCGGTCACCCGGGCGCGCCAGGAATTGATGGTCTATTCCTCCATCACCTCGGACAAGATCGACACCGGGCGCACTAAGGCCGAAGGCGTCAATCACCTCAAGACCTTTCTCGATTATGCCGAGCGCGGCGCGATCGCCCTGCCGGCGGTCGACAAGGGGTCGGTCGGCTCGTTCGACTCCCCGTTCGAACTGGCAGTGTCGGCGGCGCTTGACGCCAAGGGGTGGACGATCGTTCCGCAAATCGGCGTGTCGGGATTCCGCATCGATCTCGGCGTGGTTCAACCTCACAAGCCCGGCGCGTTTCTGGCCGGCATCGAATGCGATGGCGCCACCTATCACCGTTCGGCGACCGCGCGAGACCGGGACAAGATCAGGGAGGAGGTGCTCAGGGGCCTCGGCTGGGAAATCCTGCGCATCTGGTCGCCGGACTGGTGGCATGACAAGGCGGGCGCCACCGAGCGTCTGCACATGGCGCTCAAAGCCCTGGTTGTGGCGAGCCAGGCAAGAGACGTGGAACGGGCGGCGCAGCACCAGGCCGAAAGCCGGACCGCGGAAATAGGCGCATCTGACGAAATGTCCCAGGAGAGCTACGACATGACAGAGACCGAGGGCGTAACACCTGACGACGACCCGGATGCGCCATCCTCGGACGACCCCGCCACGCAACCCGAGGCGGGTAGCCCTTCCGTCCAGAAGGTCATTCCTTCAGACGCCGAAGCCGTCGAGCGATTTAGCAAGACCGATCTCTCGGAATTCAAGGCCGATCCGGAGACCTTTTACGAATTCAGCTATCGCTCCACCATCGACGGCATGGTCGCCAGGATCGTCGAGACGGAAGCCCCGGTGCGCGACGATGTGGTGGCGCAACGCATCGCCCGGGCGCATGGCTGGCTGCGGACCGGCAGCCGCATCCGCGACAAGATCGACCGACACCTGCGCCCTTTTGATTTCACCCATGACAGCGCCGGCCGCTTCCTCTGGCCCAAGGGCGGGATCGTGGAGACCGTCGACTATCGGCCGCCCGCGACCGAGGATGACCGTCGGCCGGTGACCGACATCGCGCTGCAGGAGCTTGTCGGATTGGTGCAGGCCTATCCCCAGGCGTTGGATGAACCGGACCCGGCGCTGGTACTGGCAAGGCTGATGGGCCTCGAGCGCCTGGCCGTCAGCAGCCGGGCGCGGATCGACGAAGCGATCGCAATGCTTACGCAAGCCGATGGGAGCGCTTAAACGTGCAATGAAACCGGCCAGATTTTGTGAGTGGCTGTTTATCGGCGCTCTGAAACGGCATGCCTCTGATTATAAGGCTTCTATGTTGTTGAGTTTTAGTCTGGAAAGCGCCCCAATATCGGTCGTTGCCGTGACAATGGAAGCTGCCCAGAAGCGGACATGTGCATCGCTAGAAAGAACGGCCCTTCGCGCCCCCAACTCGGCCATTTAACATCTGCGATGCCGGCTCCCTCTCGGCTCCATAGACTCCTTTCTTCAGCGCATAATTCCGACGGCCAATGACGGCCGAAGGAGAACTTAAATGGGTATTGCACAATATGATCCTGCTGCACTGGGGCGACCGGCATGGAAAGCCGGCCGGAAGGTCGGTGTTAAGAAGCCACTGAAGCAGCGCCAGATATGGGCGATCCGCTTCTTCCTCGATAGGGAGGAGCGCATGAGAGACCGCGCGTTGTTCGACCTCGCGATAGATAGCAAGCTTAGAGGTTGCGATCTCGTGAAAATCAAGATCGGAACCCTTGTGACCGGGCCCGAGATTCGATCGCGCGCGATGGTGATCCAGCAGAAAACCGGTCGTCCTGTTCAGTTCGAGATCACGGCCGACGTGAGGGCCAGCCTGCTTGCCTGGCTTGAGCGATGAGGCGGAACGGTTGACGACTACGCCTTTCCCAGCCGGGTCGATCCTGCCGATCACCTGAGCACCCGCCAGTACGCAAGATTGGTCGATGAGTGGGTGGTCGCGATCGGCCTGCGATGCGAGGACTACGGCACACACTCGCTTCGCCGAACCAAGGCGGCGATGATCTACAAGGCGACAAGCAATCTTCGCGCGATCCAAATTCTCTTGGGCCACACCAAGATCGAGAATACCGTCAGGTATCTTGGGGTAGACATCAAGGATGCCCTGGAGCTGGCGGAGCACACTGAGATTTGACAGAGCGGCCCCGTGCTTAACGGGGCCGTCGGTCTTGGCGCAGAGGCCATGCAAAAGAAGTTGCTTTGAGCCCCGATGCGGAAAATTGTTTCCACATTCGCCCCCATGCCGGCCATACAGAACAGCAATGGGGGCGACTGGCAGCAGATGTCGATCAAAGGCGGCCCGCAATCAAGCGGCCTGTTTCTCCCCGATTCTACCGGCCTCGACCAGGGCGGAGACGATGACGCCCGCCACCAGGGCCCAGAAGGGGGCGCTGATGCCCAAGAGCGAGACGTTCGACATGGCGACGGCGAGCGCCACGAAGGCGCCGGTCTGGTTGCCGAGCGACTTGCCAAAAGCGTTCTGGAAGGCCGACAGCAGCACGCCGATCATGGCGAGGCCCGCGACGGTGCCGATGAGGGCGGACGGCAGGCTGAGCACGATCGGAACCGCAGCGCCGGCGAGAAGGCCGAAGGCAGCGAAGAGCACCCCGTTGACGACGGTCGCCGCATAACGCCCCTCCTTGTTCTCGCCCGCCTGCTCGGACGAGCAGATGGCGGTCATCGGGCCGGCGATATTGGCATTGTGGCCGCCGAGGAAACCGGCTGCGACACCGCCGATGCCGGAAATGATCGTCATCGCGTTGACCGGTGGCCGATAGTCCTCGGCCATCAGCACGCCGGTCGCCTGCGCGTTCTCGGCGCCGATCACCAGAAGGGCGAGCGGGATGGCGATTGCGAAGAAGGCATCAATGGTGAACACCGGCATCGTGAATTCCGGTGCCGCGAAGGCGATGTTGGCCGCGCCGCCGCCGACCGCACCGGTCGCAAGCGCGACGATCAGGCCTGCGACAAGGGCCGCCAGAACCGGCGGAATGGATTTTGTCAGCCGCATCGAGACAAAGAAGGCGAGGATTGCCGTGCCGGCAATCAGCGGCGCCGAGCCGAGCGCCGTCACCGTGCCGATGGCGAACCGGATCAGCGCACCGGCAATCATCGCCATTACGATCGGCATCGGCAGCCAGCGCATCACCTTGCCGATGAGCCCGCTCACACCGAGCAGCAGAACCAAGAGGCCTGCCAGGATGAAGCCGCCGACGGCCTCGTTGAACGGAATGGTGGCAAGCGAGCCGGCGACAAGGGCCGCCCCAGGGATCGAATACGCGCCGTTGATCGGCTGCTTGTAGTAGAGCGCGAGAGCCAGGCTGATGAGCCCTCCGAGCACGTAGATCGCAAACAGCCAGGCGACGGTCTGCCCGTTGCTGAGATGGCCCGCCTCGGCGGCGCCGATGACGATCAGCGCCGGGCCGGAGCAGCCGAAGATGGCGGCGACGAGCCCTGCGCTCATTGTCTTGATGCCGAGATGTTTAGGCAGGTCCCTGAGACCCGACGCAAAGCCGGGTCCCCGTTCGATCAGGCGTCTTTCCTGCATTGTCTGGTCGATTGTTTCCATGTTCGTTCCTCCCGAAGCGGATCCGAGGCCGCTCCCTCCTCGTGGAAAATGAAGCCGGGCCCGGCCCGGCCGGTGGTTCAGCGCCCGACGAAGGACGGCGCGCGCTTTTCGTGGAAGGCGTGCACGCCTTCGCGGAAATCCTCCGATGTCCGAAGCCGGCTGTAGCAGTGGCCCTCGAGCTCGATGGCCGTCGACAGCAGCGCGTCGTCGGTGTCGTTCAGGAGCTTCTTCGCCGTGCGCTGGGCCAGCGGAGAGAAGCCGATCAGTTCCTCGACAAGCGCGTCGACGACCTTTTCCAGATCGGCATCCGCAACGATCTCCGACGCGATGCCCCAGTCGTAGGCTTCCTGGCCCGTGATCCGCTTCGAGCGCATCACGATGTTCTTGGTGCGGGTGACGCCGACCATCTTCTGCAGGCGGGCCGAGCCGCCGGAGCCTGGGATCTGGCCGAGCTTCTGCTCCGGCAGCGCGTAGCGCGTGGTGTCTGTCGCGATACGGAAGTCGCAGGCAAGCGACAGTTCGAAGCCGACGCCGAAGCAATAGCCGCGGTTGGCGGCGATCACCGGCTTGGAGCAGCGGGCCGGTGCAGCGATGTTCCAGGCAAGCTGCGAGACATGCTCCGGGCTCGCTTCGAGGAAGCCCTTGATGTTGCCGCCGGACGAGAAGTGTTCGCCCTTGCCCGCAACGACGATGATGCGGACGCGCTCGTCCTCGTCGAGCGCCTCGAAAACGAGGCGCAACTGGTCGCGGGCCAGCATCGAGACCACGTTGTAAGGCGGATAGTCGAGCGTGATGTCGGCGCGCTGACGGGCTGCATCGATGGTGACGGTGAAGCCGTCGAGTTCAGCCAGGCGCGGGTCCTGGAATGTGGCGTGTTCGGCCATGGAATGTCCTTTCGTTTGTCTGGCGGCGGAGTGCCGTTCACTGATTTTCGGGAATGCGTTCCTCGGCGTATTCGCCGGCCACCAGAAGGCGGCGCAGCAGCTTGCCGACGGGGGATTTCGGGATTTCATCGACGAAGACGATACGGCGCGGGCGGCGGAAATTGGCGAGACCGGATTCGCGGCAATGGCGGTCGAGATCCTCGGCCGTGACATCGCCGCGCCGTTTGATGAAGGCGACAACGATCTTGCCCCAGCGCACGTCCGGCAGGCCGACGACCGCGACCTCGGCGACGCCGTCGTGCAGCGACAGGCAGCTTTCCACCTCGACCGGCGACACGTTCTCGCCGCCGGTGATGATCATGTCGTCGGCGCGGCCGGTGACGAAGAGATCGCCGTCCTGATCGACGAAGCCGGTGTCGCCCGTGAAGTACCAGCCGCCGTGGAGCGCCTTGGCATCCGCGTCGGGCCGGTTCCAGTAGCCCTCGAAGGCCTCGTCGCTCTTCATCAGCGCGATGATTTCGCCTTCCTCGCCGACGGCTGCCCGTTCGTCCGGGTTGCGGCTGCCGAGCTTCACGACCCGGATCGTCTGGTTGATGCCGGCGCGGCCGGCGGAGCCGGGTTTCGCGGCCGCCGTCTGCTCGATCGTGAAGGTGTAGATTTCAGACGAGCCATAGTGGTTGACGAAGAGCTCGGGCCGGAAGATCTGGTCCAGCCGCTTCAAGAGCCCGTCGGTCATCGAGGCACCGGCATAGCCGAGCTTGCTGACGGAGGCGACGCGCCCCGGCGAAAACGCCTCGTGATGCACGAGGTCGTGGTAAAGCGTCGGCACCAGATAAAGATTGGTGATCTTCTCCTGTTCGATCAGGTCGAGCGCCTTGGCCGCGTCGAAGCGCGGCAGGCAGACGAAAGTGCCGCCGATCAGCGAGGATGCGATCAGGGAGCGCACGCCCATCGTGTGATAGAGCGGCATGACGCCGAGTGTACGCTCGCCATGCCGGTAGAGGTTCTGGGCGACATGGGCGACGGCGCCGGCGCGTTCGGCCAGGTGGCGGCGCGGAACACCCTTCGGCTTCGACGTCGTGCCGGACGTGTACAGCATCAGCGACCAGTCCGCGGCGCCCGCGAGTGGCACCGCATCTGAAGCTCTGCTGTCCATGATGGAGGCCAGCGCCTCGGCCGAGAACTGCGGCAGGTGCTGCGCGCGGCGCGACAGGCGCAGGGCCTCTTCCGTCGACACGTCGTAGAACACGGCCTTCGCGCCGGAATCCTCGATGCCGAAGTCGATTTCGTCTGCCTTTGCCCGCCAGTTGAGCGGCGTGACGATCAGGCCGAGAAACTGACAGGCCCAGTGCAGCGACGCGTTCTCCCAGCGGTTCTGCATGGCGGTCAGCACATGGTCTCCGCGCTTCAGTCCGGTCTCGCTGAGTGCTGCGGCAAGCGCCGAAACCTTGTTGTACCACTGGCGATAGCTCAGGCGCATCTCTCCGTCGACGATCGCCAGCGCGCCCGGGTCGCGCTCGACGCTCGCGAGGAAGCTCGTTCCAAGATCAAGCATGGGTTGTCTCCTCCTTCCGTTGTTCCTCCGCGGCGGCGAGTGCCGCCTCGACGATGGTCGCGTAGCCCGTGCACCGGCAGAGATGGCCGGAGAGGTGCTCGCGGATGTCTTCCCGGCCCGCGTCCGGCCGCTCGCGCAAAAGGGCGTCGAGCGACATCAGGATGCCGGGCGTGCAGAAGCCGCATTGCAGGCCGTGATGGCGGCGAAAGGCCGCCTGAAGCGGGGAGAGCTCGGCCGGATCGGGAGCCAGCGCTTCCACGGTCCGCACATCACTGCCGCGCACCTGCTGGGCGAGCGTCAGGCAGGCGCGAGCCGGCTTTCCGTCGATCTGCACGGTGCATGCGCCGCAAACTCCGTGCTCGCAGCCGACATGGGTGCCGGTCAGCCCGATCTCGTGGCGCAGCAGATCCGAGAGCAGCATTCGGTTTTCGGCCTCTGCGCGGACCTTCCGGCCGTTCAGCGTGAAATCGACCACATGCCTCTGGGCAGCGTTCATGCGCGGCATCGGCTTGCCTCCTTGAGGGTCTCGCGGCCAAGATTGCGGACCAGTTCGCGCCGGTAGCGGGCGCTTGCGTGAATGTCTTCCCGGGCATTCAGCGACCAGGCGATGTCGTTGAGGGCATCGTCGAACTGGTCGTCGTCGAGCACCGGCAACGCGAAGACACGCGGCCGGTCATCGACCCCGGCAATGCCGAGCCGCAATCCCTTGTCGTCGGCAACAGCAGCGCAGGCGACGATGGCGAAATCGCCATGCCGGCGGCCGATCTCGCGGAAGGCATAGCCGCTGCCCGGCAGGGCCTTCGGGAAATGCACGGCTTCAATCATCTCGCCCTCGGCGAGGTCGGTCGCCATCATGCCGATGAAGAAGTCGTCCGCCGTGACCTTGCGCTTCTGCTTGCGGCTGCGCAGGCTGACGGCGCCGCCAAGCGTCACCAGAGACAGCGGCAGCTCGGCGCTCGGGTCTGCATGGGCGACCGAGCCACAGACCGTGCCCCGCGCCCGCGTCTGCACATGGCCGATCCAGGGGAAGGCGGCGGCCAGCAGAGGCAGGTCGCGCAAGAGGTTCGGCCAGGCTTCCAGTTCCGCCTGGCGCACGCCGGCGCCAACGGTGATCCCTTCGCCGGACGTCTCGATGCGGCGCAGCGCTTCAAGCCGCCTGATGTCGATGAGCACGCCGGGGCGGGCAAGGCGCATGTTGAGCATGGGCACCAGCGACTGCCCTCCGGCGATGATGCGCCCGTCCCCGCCCGCTTCGGTGAGTGCCGAGAGCGCTTCGTCCAGCGTGTCCGGACAGACGAAATCGAAGGATGCGGGCTTCATCTGCGCCTCCCGAAAAGGTTCGAAAGACGCTGGATGAAGCCGGCGGCGGCGCTGGGAGGCCCTCCGCCGCCGGCATGACGGGCGAGCGCCTGGAAGAACTGTCCGATCACCACGCGCGCCGCGCCGTCGAGAAGTCGGCCGCCGACCGAGGCGACTTTTCCGCCTATCGCTGCCTCGTAGCGATAGTCGATGCGGGTGCCGGTCGCCGTTTCGGTCAGCGTCACGCGGCCCGTGCCGCGGCCGGAACCGAGCGCACCCTCCGTGCCACCCGAGAGCGTGACAGCTTCCGGCGCGATCATGTCGGACAGGCGGATGTCGGCGCGGTATCGGCCCTTGACCGGACCGATGCCGAGCGTGACCTCGGCGCGGAAATGCGTGTCGGAGACCTTTCGGACCTCGTGCGCGCCGGGAATGATGGCCTTCAGCGTGTTCGGGTCGAGCAGCATCGTCCAGACGGACTCGCGGGTGGCGACGACATCGGCCGAGCCCGCGCCCGTCAGCAACCGTTCGCCGGAGGCGCCGGTGGCGACCGGGGCCACGTCCTGCGGCTTCGACGACGGTCGCTCCTCGGCATAGAGCCATTCGCTGACCCGGCTCGGCGACAGCGGCAGCCGGATGTCGTCGACGCCCAGCGCATCGGCGACGGCGTTGGCGATGCAGACCGGCGTCGACATGCAATTGCCCTCGCCGACGCCCTTTGCGCCGAGCGGCGTGAAGGGCGATGGGGTTTCGTGATGGAGGATCAGCGGCTCCGGTGTCTCCATCACGGTCGGGATCAGGTAGTCGGCGAGCGTGCCGGTCAGGAAACTGCCGTCGTTGCCATAGGCATATTCCTCGTAGAGTGCGGCGCCGACGGCCTGGGCGAAGCCGCCGCGGACCTGGCCGTCGACCATGCCGGGGTGCAGGATGCGACCGCAGTCGTGCATCGTCACGTAGCGGTCGATACGCACCTGGCCGGTCGCCCGGTGGATTTCCACGCCGCAGATGTCGAAGATGAAGCCATGGCAGAGCGACGAGTTGATCCCGTCCGCGGCCGTCGGCGCCTCGAGTTGCTCCGGCGTCCAGAAGACTGTCTCGCGGATCGTCTGATCTGTTCCATCTGGCAGGGTGCCGGGCGCCCAGTGGCTTGCCGCAGCGACACGTCCGAAGGAAATTGCATTGTCCGGGTTGTCGCGATCGAAGAGCTTTCCGGCCCTGAAGTCTATCCGATCCGCCGTGACATTGAGCTGGCTCGCAGCGATCGCTGCAAGGCGGTCCCGGATACGGTCGGCGGCAAGGGAAGCGGCGCCAGCGACGGCAGCGGCAAACCGGCTTGCATAATTGCCCGAGGCAATCGACCAGGCGTCGCGCGCGGTGTCGAGTTCGGTGTTGACGCGCACGGCCTCCAGCGGAAGTCCGAGGCGCTCGGCAACCACCTGCGCCAGGACGGTGCGGTGGCCCTGCCCCTGCGGCACCGAGGCGACCTTGACGGTGACGGAGCCGAGCGGATCGATGGCAACCGTGGCGACGGACTGGGCACCGTTCTTCGGACCCGCCTTCGCCCGTTCCTCAGGCGTCAGGACTGTCGTGATGTAGCCCATATTGGAGACGCTCGGCTCGACCACCGTCGCATAGCCGATGCCGTAGAGGCGCCCTTCGGCACGCGCACTGTCCCTTCGCAGCTTCAGAGCCTCAAGGCCGCCTTCCGCACAGGCGCGATCGATTGCGGTCTGGTAGTCGCCCGAATCCAGGAGCCCGCCGGTCGCCGTGCGATAGGGAAAGGCGCCAGCCGGCACGAGGTTGCGGCGGATGACCGCAAGCCTGTCGAGGCCAAGCTCATCGGCGATCTTATGGACGAGCCGCTCGAGCGCGAAGTAGACCTGCGGTCCGCCGAAGCCGCGGTTAAGCCCGGTCGGCGTCTTATTCGTAAGCACGACGCGGTTGCGGATGGCGACGTTTTCGATCGCATAGGCGCCCGTCATGTTGCCGTGCATGCGGTAGAGCGTCGCCGGCTCCGGCGCGCGCAGATGAGCGCCGCAATCCTCCAGTTGATCCCAGCTAAGCGCGGTGATGCGGCCGTCGGCGGCGACCGCCGCCTCCAGCGTCGTCACGCGGTTGGTTGCCGAGACGGAGGCTGTGAGGTGTTCGAGCCGGTCCTCGATCCATTTGACTGGCCGTCCGGCGACGCGGGCAGCGACGGCGGCGAGGATGACATAGGGAAACACGCCCTGCTTGATGCCGAACGAGCCGCCGGAATCGGGCGGCGTGCGCAGCCGCATGCGGTTGCCGGGCACGTTCAGCGCGCGGGAAATCACGGCATGGATCGAGAACGGTCCCTGAAAATTCGCCGTGACGTCATAGGCGTCCTCACCGGGATCGTAGTCGGCGATGACCCCGTAAGTTTCGATCGGCGTGCAGGAATTGCGCGGATAGGCGATGCGGATGGAAATGCGGTGGTCCGCAGTCGCGAGCGCTGCTTCGGGGTCGCCGTAGCGAAAGCTGCGCTCGTTGATGAGGTTGGTGCCGAGCGAGGGATGCAAGACCGGTGCGTCTGCGGCGAGCGCCTTCTCGGGATCGACAATGGCGATAAGTCGCTCGTACTCGACCTCGATCAGGTCGAGCGCATCCTCGGCGACATAGCGGTTTTCGGCAACGACGAGGGCCACGGGTTCGCCGACATAGCGCACCCGGTCGCGGGCGATCGGCCAGCATTCGACATTGGCCTTGACCCCGACGGTCATGCTGCGGCTGAGCCTTGCAACATCTTCGCCGGTGAGCACGGCGAAGACGCCGGGCAGCGCACGGGCGGCTGTCGTATCGATCGAGCGGATCTCGGCATGGCCGTGCGGCGAGCGCAGGATCGCCAGATGCGCGGTGTCGCGCCGAACCGGCAGGTCGTCGATGTAGCGGCCGCGGCCGGTTAGTAGTCCGGCGTCCTCGACCCGTTGGACGGTCCGGCCAATCAGGCCACCCGCCGTTTCCAATCTGGTCATTCGCTCCTCCCGCACCCGCTGGTGAAGGGGTGCCGTAGGGGAAGAGTGACGAAGGGGGGGCGGTCGGGCGATACCGCCCTGTCTCAGACCTTACCGAGGAGTCTCAAAATCGTGGGCCGACAGGCGGCTCACATTGCGGAAGATGCTCGGCGAGGACCCGGCATGATCGTGAAAGAAGCGCGAGAAATGCGCCGGCACGGAAAAGCCGAGCTGGTCGCCGATCGCCGCGAAGCTCTGGGTTCCGTCGGCGACGGCCGCAACCGCCTGTTCGAGCCGCTGCACGTTGAGGAAGACCCGCGGCGTCACCCCGATAGAGGTCTCGAACAGCCTAAAGAAATGCGCCCGCGACAGGCCCACGTCGGTCGCCAGAAGATCGAGATCGGCGATCTCGCCCGGCGCCGCCTTCATGCGCTCGACGGCCTTGCGGATGCGGAAATCAACCCGTTGGCGCGAGGCGAGGTCACGGATCGAATGCGGCACCGCCCGCCAGTCGGCGAAGCGTTCGATGACGGCGACCATCAGTTCGCCGAGAAGCACCTCGTGCATGTCGGCGCTGTTGGGCTCCTGCACCATGGCCTCGGCAAGCGTGCGGGTGCGCGAGCGGATGTCGGGGGTGATTGTACCGACATTGGAGGCGAAGAAGTCGGGCGCGTGGCTCGCCGCCCAGTTCGGCCGGAAATGACCCAGCCACTGCGGTTCGATATAGAGCGCAAGGATGACTGTCTTCGGCCGCGTCGGGTCGTGCGCATAGGCATGCGGTTCCCAGGCGTTGATGAGTACGGCGCTTTCGTCGGTGAGCGGAACCAGCGTGTCGCGCACCGAAAACTGCGTGTCGGCCCCCTCGACCTTCAACAGAACATGGCAATGCGGGTGCGCGTGCCGCACCAGGGGCCGATCCATATCCAGCAGCGCCACTCTCCCGAAACGGCCGCGTGCGATGCGCAGAGCATTCGACATTGCTCACATATTAATCAATTTTCAGAAATTACAAGCCCGTGACGGATCGACCCTCAAGACCTGTGCCATGCAGCAGCCCGTCCTGGACGACGATCCAGAACGGTCGTTACACACTCTCGGATACACCGCTCCCCAGTTGGACCGTGATCATTTGACTTTGACGATCTGGTGGCGCTGAGTGACCGTCTCCGCACCAGACGGGCGTCGGCGCACAGCCTCGTCGAGAGCTCTGAGGTCTTGTGTGCGGTGGGAGATATCCTTATGCGGATCGTGATCTTCGTGCCTCCGGACGTGCATTCCCTGGAACTTGCCGGGCTGATGGACGTGTTTGCCGAAGCGAACGCGCGGACCGGCAGGATGTTTTACGAGGTCGCCATCGTCGCGGAAGACGATCGCATGATCCGCTGCGCATCAGGACTGAGAGTCCTGCCCGACTGCGCCTTCGATGCGTACCCGGGTGACCCCGACACCGTGCTCGTGGCAGGGAGCGTCGGCGTTCCGCAACGTCCCGGCGGTCAGATGATTGACTGGCTGGTGGCTATTGCAGCGCGGGCGCGGCGCTACGGTTCCGTCTGCACCGGGGCGTTCGTGCTCGGCGAGGCAGGCCTGCTCAAGGGCCGGCACGTCACCACCCACTGGCAGTACGCATCCCTGCTTGCCGAGCGCTTCCCCGAAGGCCTGGTGGAAGGCGACCGCGTCTTCATCCGTGACGGCGAGATGATCACGTCGGCCGGATCCAGCGCGGCGATCGATCTCGGCCTTTCCCTCGTCGAGGAGGACCTCGGCCGGGAGGTGGCGCTCTACGTCGCTCGCCGGCTCGTCGTCTTCCTGAAGCGGCCCGGCGACCAGTCACAGTTCAGCGTGCATCTGGCGGTCCAGGCGATCGACCGCAGCCGTCTGCACAGCGTCCAGCAATTTGTGCTCAACCATCCCGCGGCCGACCTCTCGGTCACCGCCTTGGCGAAGATCGCGGCGATGAGCCCGCGTAACTTCACGCGTGTCTTTTCCCAGGAGATTGGCATCTCGCCATCCGAATATGTCGACCTTACGCGGATCGACGTTGCCCGCTTCCTTCTGGAAGGCAGCCGGTTGCCGATCGAATCGATCGCAGTGAGAAGTGGGTTTGGATCGGCGCGCGCGATGCGCCGCGCCTTCGTCGCGCATGTGGGCGTGACGCCGTCCGATTACCGCGATCGCTTCCGGACCTCCGGCACCGGCGCAAGGAGCAGTTTGTCCGAAAACGGCTGACGGTTGTCCTGAAACCGCCCCGGCTGTGGGTTGCCCGGTTTTGGGCGGCCATCCATGCTCCCTGTCATGGAAAAAATCAGAAACCTCCTGCCGTTGGACTTCATCAAGCGCGATGACGTAGTCGCCCGGCTTCACGTCATCGAACGGGCACAGAATGTCGAACTGGCGGGAAATGCCGGGGAACATGACGGAGGCAATTCTCATCGTACCACCTGCCGAAGGGATCGCGAGCGTTACGACGCCGACACGCCAGGGACCAAGTCAGATGACATTTCACAAGAGCATGTCTTCTCGTAGGAACTACTTGACGAAACTGGCCTTTGAGCAGGAATCCCGCAACTGGGTGCGGCGCAGCTGCAATGTTCTCGTCCATGTGCTCTTCACGCTCAAGGGAGTGCGGCAGGTGAGCCAGGCCCAGTTGCGCGTCCTCAACATCTCGGAGAACGGCTTGATGGCCACCAGCCATCGCCATGACATTCCGGACCATTTCTTCATCTCGATCGGCGACCGCCAGTATCATATCGGCTGCGCGGTCGTGCACCGCGAGAACGGCGTGCTGCATGTCCGCTTCATCCGCGAGCAGCCCACCGTGTTCATCAATGTCTTCGCCTCGCTGGCCGATCCCTTCGCTCTGCTCGAGGAGATCCGCCCCGCCCTCTACGGCCTCGAAGGCCTCGCCTGAGGCGGGAGGGCGCCTGGCCCGGCAGCGGCCGCAGCCCCGGAGCAATCGCCCCAAACCGGCACGCGCAATGCGCCGCGCCTTCGTTTTGCATGTGGGAGTGACGCCGTCCGATTATCGCGACCGCTTTCGGACATCCGGCGACGGAGCAAGGCGCAGTTTGTCCGAAAACGGCTGACGGTTGTCCTGGAACCGCCCCGGCTTTGGGTTGCCCGGTTTCGGGCCGCCGTCCATGCTCCCTGTCATGGAAGAAATCAGAAATCTCATGCCGGCGGACATCATCAAGCGCGTGCCGAGCATCGCCGGCGACGGGCTGGCCGATGCCGATTCAATCCGGTCCATTCTTCCCACGCTGGTCGAGGAACTCAGCGACGGGATCGCCATCGGGCAGCGCTCGGGGGCCAATTCGCCGTTGCTTTACGTCAACAAGTCCTTCGAGCGCCTGACGGGCTACACGCGCCATGAGGTCATAGGCAAGGACTGCCGCTACCTGCAGGGAAACGAACGCGACCAGCCGGAGATCGCGCGCATTCGCGCCGCGATCGAGGCGGCGGAGCCCGTGGACGCGACGCTGCGCAACTACCGCAAGGACGGATCGGAATTCTGGAACAGTCTCAGTCTGAGGCCGGCCTGGGTCGGCGACGCGTTGCTCTATGTCGCCATCCTGCGCGACGTCTCGGCGATCCGCCAGACCCACATCGCGCTGGATCGGGTCGCAAACCTGGACGGGCTCACCGGCTGCCTGAACCGTCAATCGTTTCTCCTGACCGCCGACGAGCGCTTCGCAACGCAGGCCGAGGCGCTGCTTCTGGTGGTGAAGCTGGATGTGATCGACTTTCACGATCTCAACACTGGTTACGGGTTCGAAGTCGGCGATGCCCTGCTTTGCGAAACCGGGCGGCGTCTCAGGGACCTGGGCGCCGCGCTGGTGGCGCGGATGGGCGCGAACGAGTTCGCCCTGGCCTTCCAGCTCCCGGATGAACAGAGCGCCGACGCCATCGTCTCGATGGTCACCGCCCTGCTTGCCGCGGACTTCGTCGTGGCCGGCGCCAATGTCTCGCTGCGCTTTGCCATCGGATACGCGATCGGCAAGCCTGTGGGCGGCACCCTGTCCCTGATCCGGAATGCCGGCACCGCCCTCTGGGCAGCCAAGTCCGATCCGCTTGGCGGGCCGCGCCGGTTTCGCGACTCAGACGACGAGCAGGCCCGTCGTCGCTTGCGCATGACGCGCGAATTGAAGTCCGCGGTCGCCAACAATGAATTCGTGTATCATTTCCAGCCCCAGGTGGACCTTGTCACCGGCGAGTGGCTGGGCGCTGAAGCGCTGATCCGCTGGAACCATCCCCTGTTCGGAAGCCAGCTTCCCGGCAGGTTCATCGAGACAGCCGAGCGATCGGGGTTGCTGCTCGAACTGACCGAACGAAGCCTGACTACGGTCGCGACGTTCGCCAGGCGCATCAACGCCCACCGCCACAAGCCGCTCCGCTTTTCGGTCAACGTGTCCGCAGGCGAATTTCTGCGCCACGACATGGCCGAACTGCTGGACCGCATCCTGCGTCAGACCGGCGCGGACCCTGCATGGCTCACTCTCGAGATCACCGAAAGCATGTTCCTCAGCGACACGCCCGGCGTCATGGACGCATTCGAGCGGCTGCGACAGATCGGCGTCGGGCTTTCGGTGGACGATTTCGGCACGGGCTATTCGAACCTGCGATCGCTCGAACGGTTTCCGGTGACCGAGATCAAGATAGACCGCACCTTTGTCAGCGAACTCGTCACGGCGCCCTCCAAAACGGTGATCGTCCGCGCTATCATCGAACTCGGGCGCGCCCTGGGCCTGACGGTGGTCGCAGAGGGAGTGGAGACGGAAGCCCAGCGGGCAATGCTTTCCGAAATGGGCTGCCCGGTAGGCCAGGGCTACCTGTTCGGAGTCCCGACCGATGAAGAAAGCTTCGCCGCAAGCCTGGCGCGGCAAGCGACAGGTCGAACCGACGCAGCGTGAGGGCAGCTTCGGTTAACCTCCATCCACAAGCGGACAGACAGCAATCGGCCCCGAAGCGGAAATTATTTCCGCTTCGCGCCCTCATGCACGAACCCGCTTCGCGGGAGGGTGGTCGCGGTGAGGTTGGTGTGATTATCTGAGGTTCTAGGCACGCCGCTGGTGTTGCCGGACCATGGAGTTCCTTTCAACAGGAGGAACTTTCCATGACCAGCTTCTCACACGATGCCCCGACCACACCGCTTCGCCAGCGCATGCAGGAAGACATGGTGATGCGGGGTTTGGGATCGCATACGCAACAGGACTACATTCGTCATGTCCGGCGCTTCGCCAATTTTCTCGGGCGCACGCCTGACACCGCAACGGCCGAAGACATACGGCGCTTCCAGTTGTCTCAGCATGAGAACGGCGTGGGTCCGGCGACGATCAACAGCACGGTTTCGGCGCTGCGCTTTCTGTTCACTGTAACCCTGAAGCGGCGGGATATGGCGCAAGCGCTGGTGATAACCCGCAATCCGCGCAAGCTGCCAGATGTGCTGAGCGTGGAGGAAGCTGCACGGTTGCTCGGAGCGGCACCTGGCATCAAGTACAAAGCGGCGCTCGGCGTGGCCTATGGCGCGGGCTTGCGCGTCTCCGAGGTTGCACATCTCAAGGTCGACGATATCGACTCGACACGCATGCTGATCCGCGTTGAACAGGGCAAAGGGCGCAAGGACCGCAACGCCATGCTCTCTCCGCAACTCCTTGAACTGCTGCGGCTGTGGTGGCGCGAAGGAAAACGGCGCGGCGTGATGCTGCCCCATGGCTGGCTGTTTCCAGGGCGCAGTTGCACCGATCCGATCTCGTCGCGGCAACTGCATCGCGCGGTGCAGGAAGCCGCCGAGGTCGCCGGCATCCACAAGCGCGTCAGCCCGCACACGCTACGCCACAGCTTTGCCACCCACCTTCTGGAGGATGGCACCGATATCCGGGTTATCCAGGTTCTGCTCGGACACAGCAAGCTTGAGACGACGGCGCTCTATGCCAAGGTCTCTACCCGGACGATCCACGCGGTCGCGGGGCCGCTCGACCGGCTGATGGCGCTGATGGAAGGCAAGACACCCGACGGCTGAAGTCGTGCGCACCTCGATCGAGGTCGCGGATATCTTCCGGGCCGCCGGACCCGCCTACCGGCAAGTTCATGGAGGACACCTCAGCCTCATCCAGCTCAAGGTGATGTCCGCGATCGAGCACTGCCGCACCGCTACCTTGGGCGGACATGTCGAGGCCTGTGAGGATTGCGGAGAGTGGCGGATCGCCTACAATTCCTGCCTTATGGGCAGATCCAGTAATGGGGAGCTGGCGGCGGCCTGATTGCTGTTTCACGCGTTTTGCCGCCAGCCCGGCTCACCATTACGAAGTGCTCTTTAGCAGTGCCATTAGTTTGTCGGTCGGCTGGAAGGTGCCGCGCCGCAGATGCGGTGGCACGATCGCTTCCATGGCTTCGAGTTTTTCGGTTGGATCGCCGCGTGTGTAGACCTCTGTGGTCGTCAACGTGGCATGTCCCAGCCATAGCGATACCTTCCGGATGTCTTGCGTCGCCTGCAGGATGATCATCGCGCAGGTGTGCCTGAGCACGTGAGGCGAGACTCGCTTCGTGGCGAGGCTTTGCTGCTGGCGAGCCGCAACCGCGGCGTGCTGCTTGAGCAAATAGGCGAAGCCCCATCGACTCAAAGCTTCACCACGCCCGCTGACGAACACTTCGGGTGTCGCGATCTTTCCGCGAATAGCGAGCCAGGCGCGCAGTGCCGTGGCTGCCGGCTTCCACAGCGGCAGCACTCGTTCCCGCCGGCCCTTACCGATAACGCGCATGCTCATAGACGACATTTCGATATCGTCGATCTTCAGGCCTGTCAGTTCCGAGACGCGCAAGCCAGCACACACGGCCACATGCAGCATGGCTCGGTCGCGGATGCCGTCACGCGTTGTCGGGTCCGGAGCATCGAGCAACGCTTGCAACTCTTCGCGCAGCAGATAGGGAACGAGACGCGTGTCCGTCTTCTTGAACGGAATAGCCAGCACGCGGCGGACTTGATCGAGGGCTGCCGGTTGCCGGTATTCGAGGAAGCGGAAGAACGACTTGATGGCTGCCAGACGAACGTTTCGCGTCACGGCGGCATTCTTGCGCTTATCCTCGAGATGCTCGAGGAAGGCGCTGACTAAACCGGAGTCGATCTGCTCCAACATCAGCTTCGATGGTGTACTCTTGAGCCTTGCAGCGGCGAACTCGAACAGGAGTTGGAAGCTCTGGGCATAGGAATCGCACGTGTGTCTGCTTGCGCCCCGTTGATGGACGAGTGTTTCGCGCAGGAACGCTTCTATGAGAGGAGCGATCGGTGTCATGCTCGCCTCCCTTCCAACATGAACGCTTCTCCCGCCACGGCGATGTCGCGCACGAGGTCGGCGGTTGCCTCCAGATACCAGTAGGTGGTGTAGATATTGACGTGACCCATGTACGTCGCAAGCGAAACCATATGCGCACCGCATCGGTTTCGGCCCGTCGGACTGCCTTGTAGCGCCCGCACTGCGAACGTGTGCCGCAGATCATGCAGCCGAGGGCGTCGCGCCGACGTTGGCCGGATGCCAGCTTTGCAGACCAGCCTGTCGAAGGTCTCTTTGACTGCGATGTAGCGCAGCGGCCGGCCATGCGTGTCAGCGAACACGGGATCATCGCCCGAGCCAGGTCCGCGCCGGGTCAGGTAGCGTTGCAAGCCTGCCGCCGTCGTATCGTGCAACGGCACGAGACGGGTCTTGCGGAACTTGGTCTCGCGGATCAGCAGACCGTCGCTCGTTATGTCAGCGAACGTGAGCTTGAGGGCTTCGGAGATGCGCAGCCCCGTGGCCGCCAGTAGGGCGATCAAGGTCGCATACGTCAGCGAGCGCAGGCCTCCTTGAGGTCGAAGTCGGTCGGCCGCTTCGATCAGGCGACCAATCTCCGTGCCCGAGTAGATGTGCGGCGGTCGACGCCGTTTGCGGGCGCCGAAGTGATTGGCCGGGGGCAACTCGTGCCGCACATCTTCGATGCGGATATGGCGAGCGACGCGGCATACGGCCTTCAGTCGAGCATCGCGTTGCGCAACGGACGGTCCGAGCGCGGCCCAATCGATGGCTGTTTGCGCATGGATATACACCTGCCCGCGCTCAGCCGCGAAGACGGCGAAGCTCTTGAGCAAGTATTCGGCATTCGACATCGCAAAGCCCGTGACACGGCGCAGTGTGAGATAGGTCTCGATGGTGTTCAACATCAGAGCACCTCCGGCCACGGCTGCGCCACTTGCTTCAGAAGAGTGACATCGGCTTTGGCGTAGAGGGCGGTCGTGTCGATACCACTATGCCGGAGGACCAGGCCGATCTTGTCGAGCGGGACCCCATGGCGTAGCATCTCGGTCGCTGCGGTATGCCGCAGGGTGTGTGCACCCTTGACGGGCGTCACGACGCCAGCCCGCTTCATGACGCGCCTGACAACCGACGAGACGCCGTCGCCGTTCCGGAACGGGCCGCTGGGCGCGATCGTACTCAGGAACACGCGATCGCTTCGACAGCACGGAGGTCGGCATTCGAGATAGGCTGCGATCGCGTCCCCAACGTCCTGGGGCAATGGCAAGCGAACCTCATAGCGCGACTTGCCCATGACCCGCAGCGAACCCGCCTGCCACTCGATATCGATGAGACGAAGCTCTGCCACGTCGCCGGCCCGTAGGCCGAGGCGAACCAACAGAAGTACGATGGCGCGATCCCGCCGGCGCGAGACGGCGTCACCATCGCAGGCAGCAACCAACCGGCTGACCTGTTCGCCGGACAGATATCGCGGCATCTCGGCGAGCTGCCAATGGGCGTAGGCCGGAACGGCATTGTCGAGACCGGCCCGGCAGTGCCCTTGAACGGCGAGGTAGCGCAAATATGCCCGTAGGCTCGTGGTCATCTTCTCGATGGTGCCGCGCCCGCATGTGCTCGCGCGCTTCATGAAGTAGCAGCGGATATCGGTGGGACGCCAGCGCGTCGGGTCCGTTTCAAGTGTTGCCATGATACTGACCGCATCGCGGGCGTAGAGCCTTATGGTCGCATCTGATGCGCCGCGATGCTTGCTGAGCCATGCTCCAAAACCGACAACCAACTGCGGTTCGGCAGGCCGAATCGCCGCGACTGCGGGCTTGCACACGCCTATTTCTTCGAGGTGCCGACGGAAGAGCCGCGCGCCGTAGATGGTGTGATGGTTGCGGCGGCCTCCCTTGGCGCGCGGGCATCGGCACGTTCGCAGATGCTGTTCGAACGCCGCCAAATCGATGTCGCTAACGCTTGCACCACGCTCTACCATGACATGGCCGACATGAGCTGCCGCCCGCAGATAGCGCACGGCCGTCTCGGGACCATAGCCCTGCCGTTTGAGCGCTGCGGCGAAGCCATCTAGATATGGCCCGCATGGCCCGCTGCGCAGATGCCCCAGCATCTTCGGCGCAGAGAAGTAGGTCTCCAACATGATCGTCTCCGTTTTTGATCGGCCATCAATGGCCGCGTCGACGGAAGCACGGGGCTGCACTGTTATGGAGACAAAATGCACGGTAATTTACGGTAAAATGCCCATGCTGGGACGCCAGCTCCCCATTACTGGATCTGCCCATAAGGCAGGTAATGGGCGTTTCCCATTACCTGCCGCAACCGGCACTGCCCGAAGTGCCAGGGTGCTGCCGCTCGCACCTGGCTTACCGAGCGCGAGGCCGATCTGCTGCCGGTGGGATACTTCCACGTCGTCTTCACATTGCCAGCCGAGGTCGCTGCCATTGCATTCTACAACAAGGCGCTGGTCTACGATCTGTTGTTCAAGGCGGCCTCCGAGGCGATGCTGACGGTCGCCGCCGATCCGAAGCATCTCGGGGCGCGCATCGGCATGACCGCCGTGCTCCACACCTGGGGCTCGGCCATGACCCACCATCCGCACATACACATGATCGTGCCAGGTGGTGGCATTGCCATTGATGGGGCACGCTGGATATCGTCACGTCCAGCATTCCTCCTGCCGGTGCGTGTGCTCGGCAAGCTGTTTCGCCGCCTGTTCCTCACAAAACTGCTCCAGCTCCACGACGCCGGACGGCTCGCCTTCTTCGGATCGGCAGCGCATCTCACTGATCGCCGGGCATTCGTGCGGCATCTGTCACCGGTCCGTAAGAAGCGCTGGGTCGTCTACGCCAAGCCGCCCTTCGCAGGGCCGGAAGCAGTGCTTGCCTATCTGTCGCGCTACACCCACCGGGTGGCCATCTCGAACAGTCGCCTGATCGCGTTCGACGAAACCGGCATCACCTTCCGCTACAAGAACTACCGCCGCGACGGCTGCGACCGGCAAAAGATCATGACGCTTGCCACCGACGAGTTCATTCGACGCTTCCTGCTCCATGTCCTGCCGCGCGGGTTCCACCGCATCCGGCATTACGGCCTGCTCGCCGGCTGCTCCCGAAAGACCAGCATCACCCGCGCCCGCGAACTCCTGAACGCTGCCCCGCCGCCTGCTGACGACGCAGTCGACGAGCCGATCGACATCCGCCCGCCATGTCCTTGCTGCGGCGGACGCATGATCGTCATCGAAGTGTTCAAACGCTGGCGGCAGCCGCGCGGGCCGCCGGACAAGGCGGCAACGACCCGGGAGAGTGCGTCATGACCCGGCATGGCCTGCTCATTTTTGCGGCTGTCTCACATCTGCGTCGGCCAACGGGAGTGCTTGCCCCAGACAAGGGGCAAACGGCTTTGACACGAACAAGCGTGACCTCAATCACCGGCGGAATCTCCAGGATCGAGCCGGCAACCACCTTCTACAACGCAACTGGTTCTACGGACGCCGCTGCGATCGATGGAGCCTCGGAAGCCTCAAAACACAAAACCCCATAGGTCTCTGAATGTGCCGACCGCGGGTTCCTGCATGAGAGGCTTTCGTACGCCTGACGGCACCCGAAACCCTTCACCGTTTCGGCCGTCGAGTAATCTTTTCTGTTGTCCGATAGCAGACGCTGCCGGCGACCACTCCGACATCGTACTTGCGCCACAGGAGCCGACCTTCCCGGCGCTTTTGGTTCGCCAACTCTCAGGCAAAGCCCGACGCCGTTCCAAAACCGTGTTCGGAACAAGCCTTCTTCTCGTACTCAGTGATCAGATCTTGGTGGTTTTCCGCGCTCCCGCGCGCGTCAGGCACAGTGGCGCTTTCTGCTATGTTGCGGTAGATTTATCCTCCTGAGGAAAGAGGGGCATGGAAATGAGCTTTTCAATTCTTCGAACGACTTTGTTTGCAAGTGCAATTGGGTGGGCCAGCACTGCTATCGCAGAACAGTGCAATTTAGAAAGCTACGATATCGGTGCGCCACCGAAGGTAATCGACAGAACACCAGCGACGGGGGAAACGGAATTTGAATGGGCATCGGATCTCGATCCGTTCGATGACACCGGAAGAGGCTGGCACTACATCCGCAATCTTCATGATCGCGATCTCTCGCTCCACTGGAAGAAGGCGAACTTCGTTATCTCGTTCGAACACCCGCTCCCCAAAGACGGAATTTCTTGTAAGCGGGATTACGGGGCAATTGACAGCTATCGAAAGGACGCCGACGCGCCAATCTACGTCTCGGGTGAAGGCGAAAAGTCGGCGGTCGCCTACGTGCAGTCCGGTGGCCGGTCGAGGCAGGCTGGAGCATCGATCGAGACGAATTACCGAGAGGCAGGCGGTGGAGTGGCATATGGCCTTGTTAGGCTGGTGGTGCGCTACTTCGCGGCGGATCGGTTTCTTGAGCTCGACATTAACGCCTCGCCGGAGGGAACGCGGGTCGCCTTCGATCCGAGTATACTCGGCGTAGATCCCGATGTCCTGTTGGGTGCGCTCAAAGAAGCTGGGGCAGAATTTTCGGTCTATTCCTCACTGCCGGCGTTCACGTCGGTTGATTCCCTGATCGCGCAGGCTCTTATGGCAGATGTGGACGCTGGTTTCCTTGTCGTGTCAGCCACCCCTGGCGATACTCTCCGACTTTCACGTATTGATCAAGCACCTTCTGGGCAGACGCCGCTTCTCCTAATCTCCCCCGAGGGAACAGTCGTTGCTGCAACAGATGTTGATCTAAGCAGCCTGGGCGGACAGTGATGAAGAAGGTCGGTTTTCTGGCTCTTGCCGGTGGGATTGGCTACATCATTGCCCTGTTCCTGCCAGAGCTGCCTGGTTTGATGGGAACGGTGACTTTCACCGGAACGGTTGCCGCAATGGCTGGCGCCGCCGTGGGTATCCCGATCAGCGAAAAGAAGAGCACACGGCTCTATTTCGGCGTCGCTGTTCTATGCGTTGTAGTGTTCATTCTCGGGCTTGCGCTTTATCGCGGTGTGGCGCAGGGGGAACCGGGTGCCGGCGCGGCGTTGTTAGCGTATCTTTCGGCGGCCTTGATGTTTTTTCCGATCGGTCTGCTCGTGGAGGTGACGAGTATTCGGATCTGGGGCGACTGATGTTACTCTATAGGCGTGGCTAATAGCGCTTGAACGTCGGTAGAATTGCGAGACTCCACCTAACCCGCTCCTTCATGTTTGGCTTGGATACCGTCTCGTGCGTGATAACGCGTGCTAAAAGTAGACGTTCTGGAACAGTACTTCCCAGCCGGATCGGTGCGATTACCTCCGCGACTGCTGAGCTATCGAGTCGTTCTCCACTCGGCGTCACAAGCGCCGCTGATCCGGCCTCGACCTTTGGTTGATTTTCGATTACATCACATCCCGAGGGCAAGAACTCGGCGGGCACTCCAGCAATCGCAAAGGGAATTCAATGACAAGCGGAATTCTGGGGCTGGCACAGAGCAACCAGCGTGCAGTGAAGCGGAAGGTATTCGTGAGTTACCATCACCGTGGCGATCAGGCCTATTACGATGCCTTCTCCCAAGCGTTCCACGACACCTACGAAGTAATTACCGACAATTCGCTCGAGCGAGAGGTCGACAGCGATAATGTCGACTATGTCATGCGGCGCATCCGCGAGAACCACATCACGGGTAGTTCCTGCACGATCGTGCTGGTCGGGGCGAACACCTGGGGGCGCAAGTATGCCGACTGGGAGATAAAGGGGACACTCGATAAGCAGCACGGGCTCATCGGCGTTCAACTGCCAACCCTGCGCGCTGGCCCGAACGGCCTCGTCACGGTCCCCGACCGTCTGAACGACAACATCCACTCGGGTTATGCTCTTTGGATCACCTGGGCGGCTATCACGGCGAGCGCTCAAGCGTGTTCCAACTACATCGAGCAAGCGAACGCCCGCGAAAAGCGCCTCATTGTCAACAATCGCGACCGCCGTCTGCGGAACGCCTGAGTCACCGTTTTGACCTCCACCCGTCCTTTCCTAGTCGTCTATATTGCTTGGCATCCGTCGTTTGCTGGCGGCCCGGCGATCGCGAAGAGTCTCTACGACCATTATCGGCGCGAGCTATACGAGAACGTGGCTGGCGGCACCGGTCTGAGCGTTCTTTATCGCTCTGAACCCGATCCAGACTCGGGTGCCCCGATGGTCATCGACATCGACGAGGGCGAAACCGCCGCCATCGTCATGATTTTTGATGAGGGCTTCGCGGCCGATGACGCCTATATGGCGTGGGCTCAAGACCTGATGAATTGTACTGACGTTGCCGGGCTGCGGGCGCGGGTTTTTCCCGTCGCCATCGACGGTGCTCTCACCAGGGTCGGCGTCGCCCAACAGGCGGTGCGGTGGGACAAGTGGCAGAACATCGAGGAAGGTGACCGAATTCGCCGCTTGACCTCCGACCTGACCTATCAGTTCAGCCGAATGCTCCGCTCTTACCTCGAGCGGCTCCGCCGGCCCGACGAGGAGGACGCGGCGCTTGAGCAATATCTCCGAAAGGTCCAAGTCTTCCTCAGCCACTCCAAGCGTGACCAGGACGGCGAGCGCATCGCTAAGCTGATCCGGGACAAGCTCGTTAAGGGCGACGGCCTGGCAACCTTCTTTGACGTTTACGACATCCCGACGGGCGTGCGTTTTGATCGCGCCATTGTGCAGCAGGTGCGCGTGAGTGCCGTCGTCGCCGTTCACACTGATAGCTACTCTTCGCGTGAATGGTGCCGTCGCGAGATTATCGAAGCCAAGCGCTGGAGCGTTCCCCTGGTGATCGCAGACTGCATCGCCGACGCCGATGAGCGAGGATTTCCTTACATGGGCAACGTTCCTGTCGTGCGCATGGACCCGCAGGTTGCCGATCGCATTGATCAGATCGTGGCGCGCCTGCTTGACGAGGTGCTAAAGGACTTTCTCTGGCGCTGCCGCATCGAGATCGCCAAAGCGCGTGAGCGTAAGGACGTTGTGTTTCTGCCGCGGCCGCCTGAGCTAATTTCGCTCGCTGGTCTCGAAGGCCGCGCTGACGCTGACGTAACGCTCGTTTACCCCGATCCTCCGCTGGGATCGGAAGAACAGCGTCTGTTCGAGGTGATCGCACCGAAAGTACGGCTGAGAAGCCTCACCGAGTGGTTGGCGGACGCGGAGGAGACAAGGTGAGCTACGAAGAGCCGCTCAGCCGCAAGGCGGTCGCGATCTCCATTTCCGAGAGCGCCGATATGGCCGTCCTCGGCCTTGGCAAAGAGCACCTTCGCGATGCGATGGCCGAGGTGGCGCGGCATCTTCTCGCGATGGGCGCCCGCCTGATTTACGGCGGCGATCTTCGCGCCTATGGTTTCACTGAGCTGCTGTTCGAGCTGGTCGCCCGGCATCGCCGCGACGCCGACGTCGGGGATGAGCGCCCAGGGGTGGTGAGCTACCTACCGTGGCCGGTACACCGCAGCAAGCCCGCCAGCGAAGTGCGGAAGTTGGCAACGGACCTCGCAGGCATAGCCGAGTTGCACTGCCTCGACCGGCAGGGCCGCGACATTCCGCTCGATGCGCTCGCGCCTCAACCCGCCACTCTCACGGACGAGGAGTGGGCGGACGGGCTGACGGCCATGCGCGCGGTCCTGACCGAAACGGCAGACGCGCGCGTGGTGCTCGGCGGGCGAGTGAGCGGCTACAAGGGGCTCATGCCGGGTATCGCCGAGGAGACGCTCGATGCGCTCAAGGCGGGACAGCCAGTTTTCCTCCTCGGAGGCTTTGGCGGATGTGCGCGCGACATTGCGGAAGAATTGAAGCTGGTTGCGCCGAAAGCCGCGCCGCTGGGCTGGCCCGGTCGAGACGCTTTTGTCGGGTTCGATCCTTCCAGCTTGAACAATGGTCTAACGGAGGTCGAGAATCGTACATTGGTACGGACAGCTCACGTTGACGAAGCGATCACCTTGATCCTGCGTGGTCTGCTGAGGCTGGCCGACCGCTCGGCTGGGACTGCCTGACATGGCGCTGCTAATTGAAGCGTAGGCGACGCAGAAGGCGGCCACCGCTACGGTGCCGAATAAGAGGGCTGCGAGCCACATATTGGCGGAGACCGCCTCACTCGACGCGACCTTTGAAGCATTTCTTAGCTATTTACCCCGGGAGTTGAGGCAAACGTCGACAGCCCGGGGGCAAAGTGAGTTGATCAAAGTCGGCTCAAGGTCAGTTCACGTTAAAGCATAGCCCGCCTGACGGTCTGCTTCTGACATCCCAAGCCCCTAAGCCGCAAGTCCGCTCTCGTGAAGAGTTTCGGGCGCCGTCAGGCGTACGAAAGTCCATCGGCCCCAAAGCAGAAATCATTTCCGCTTTGGAGCCCCCTTCCCTCCGTTAGTTCCTATTAGGGATTTCCAAAAGTTCGTCCTCGCTGCACCCCTTCAATGAAGCAAGGCTAAGCAGAACCGCATGGTAGCCGAGCGCGCGAGCGGTCCTCGCTTCCGACAGGCCTGTCCGTTCCTGCCCGCAACACCTGCGATAATTATCAGGCGGCGGCACACCGATGTCATTCATCGGGGAAATAGTTCCCGCTTTGGCGGAACCTGACCGCGACTTCGTATTTCTATCGGCGTGCGCTTAATCCGATGATTTGATCTATAGCTGCTCGGGTCTCGGGCCTTTCGACCATGCGTAATACGGCATCCCGCTCAAGGGAGTGGAGTTCCGCCGCATCAAAGAGGTGAGGTATGTCTCCGTTCCGCCCCCCGCTGAGCACGTCGGCGAGGTCATGGGCTACACGGAGTTGCCACTCGCTTAGCCTTCCGGCCGCAAACATCGAATATGCTTCGGCCCTCATGCCCCTTGCACCAGAACGCCCCGTAACCATAATCTTCGATACTTCGGGCGGAACGTAGTCATGGGCCATTGCACGGGCCATTCCGCATGCAGCGGTCAACACATCATCACGGTGCATGACGATGCCGGCGCGTCGATTGATATAGCCAAGTCGCTGAGCATCCCGCGCATTGTCCGCGATTGCGCCCGTATGCAACAGGGCGAAGGCGCGCGCGGCGGCGGCAGCGGGTCCGGCGGGGAGCTCTCCAGAAGCGCTGGCGCGATCGAGGATCCGGGTGCAGCCGCCCCAGCCTGGCAGTATACCAAGTGTGGCCTCGGGCAGCCCTATGCGGGACTCGACATGAACAGCGACCGCATCGCAATGCAGCGCCAACTCGCACCCCCCGCCTAGCGCAAGACCTTGTATTGCCGCGACAACCGGAACGGGCGCACAACGTAGCTGGGAGAAAATCCTTTGACCCCGGCTGAGAAATGCATTGAGTTCCTTGGGCCTGTCCAACAAAGTGGAAAAATGACGCAGATTGACACCGGCAGAAAAAACGCGGTTGGAGCATCCGGCAATGACCAGCGCCCTCATGCTTCCGCCTATCCGGTCAAGCGTGCCTTCCAGCAGATCGAAAGTTTCCGGTTCGATGACTCCCATTTTGGAGGTGAGTCGAAAAATCACCAAGCCGTCGCCGCCATCCTCAAGACGCGCCGACGCATTTTCGGCAAGAGGCTCGCCATTGCCGCAAGATCCGGCGATGGGAGACTTCACCGAGCCAGGGCACGAGGGACCGGCCGGTCCGTAAAACCCGCCCTTGCCGGCGGCTTCGCGTAAGAGCTCCGGAACGGGCCGACCCTCGGCTTCCATCCGTCTGAGGATCTCCGCGGAGCCAAACTCATCAGCGATCTCGAAAGGACCGCGCATCCAGCCGTAACCGAGCGCCATTGCCGTATCAATCGCCGCAATATCCGGCGCAATGTCTCCCGCAACCTCGGCTGCGTAGGCCACAAGATGGCTGAGAACCGCCCAGGCATAGTCCCCGAGCAGACCGCCAGAGCCTATCAATGTGGAGAGATCGCGACCTTCGCCGCCCTCCGACGCGAGCGGCAGAACCGGTCCGTAATCGCCCGTCTGGAGATCCACGACCTCCATTCGTTCGTCGCGACCTTTGCGGAAGTAACCTCCTCCTGATTTGCGTCCAAGGCGCCCCAGGCGCAATTGACTGTGGACGCGCGAGTGGTTGGCGAGATCATGCCTGTGAATGGCATCATCGGCCGGCAAGCTGTTGGCAAGGGCGCCCCATACCGGTGGAACAAGATCGAGACCGACGAGATCAAGCAATCCAAATACTCCGGTCTTCGGCACACCGAAGGCGACCAGCGCAGCATCGGCTTCTTCCACCCGCAAGCCTCGTTGCTCGGCCTCGATCGCCGCCACCGCCATCCAGTAGCACCCGATGCGGTTTGCGATGAAACCGGGGGTGTCGAAACAATCTATCACGGTCTTGCCAAGAATTGTCCGAGCCGCAAGCTGCACTCTCTCCACAATCTCGGGTGAATTTTCAGGGTGAGCAACGATCTCCAGCAATGCCATGTGCCGGGGCGGGTTGAAAAAATGCGTAATGACGAAATCCTTGGCAAAACCGCCTGGCAGCCCCTCGACCAGGGTCCGCCGCAAGAGCGTCGACGTGTTCGACGAAACAATTGAGCCGGGTTTGCGGACAGCGTCGATCTTGGCATAAAGCTCCCGCTTGAGAGCGACGTCCTCAAGGATCGCCTCGATGATCCAGTCAACGTGCGCCAATCGATCAAGATGATCCTCGGTATTTCCGGGTCGGACCAGACGCGCGGCCTCCTTCACCATGAAACCACCGATCTTCAGCTGACGGGCGACTGCAGCCTCTGCCGCCGCGCATCGCGCCGCTGCCGCCTCACCGGGTAGATCGATCAGTTCCACCGGGATGCCTGCATTGGCAAATTGCGCGGCGATGCCCGAGCCCATCGAACCCGCTCCGATGACGGCCACTCGCCGAATACCCGTTTGGGCGGCTCCGTGAACTTGGCATGAAGTGACATTTCTCATGGCGCCACCAGGATCATTGCGATCCCCATTCCGCCCCCGATGCACTGGGTCGCAAGCGCACTCCTTTTGCCTTCGCGACGCAGCAATTGAGCGGCTTTGCCGACCAGCCGCCCTCCGGTCGCACCCAGCGGGTGCCCGAGTGCGATCGCGCCGCCATCGATATTCAATCGCGCCGGATCGATGCCGAGCTCGCGCCGGCAGGCTTCGGCCTGCGCGGCGAATGCCTCGTTCATTTCCACGATATCGATGTCATCGATGGTCATTGATGCCCGCGCCAGGGCTTTGCGGGTCGCTTCCACCGGTCCCATGCCCATCAGACCTGGCGCGCAACCCGACACCGCGAAGCTCTCAATACGTGCAAGCGGTTCCAGGTCATGTCGCCTCAGGAATTCGTCTCCGCATACCAGCAGAGCACTCGCCCCATCACTCATCGGGGAAGAGTTTCCGGCGGTCACGCTGCCTTTTTCGAGGAATGCCGGTGACAAATTGCTAAGCTTCTGAAGGGAGGTGTCCCGCGGGCAACCATCTGAACGGATTTCCATGTCGTCGACACGGATGGGGACAATTTCGTCGTCAAATCGGTGTGCTGCACCGCCAGCCTTGGCTTTCTGGTGACTGACGAGAGAGAATTCGTCCTGGTCGATGCGACCGATGCCGTATTCGCGGGCGACCCGTTCAGCCGTAAGGCCAACCTTGATGAAATCCGACACTGCCTCATCCGTCCAGTTCGGCGGCGGCAGGATGTTAAAGCCCATCATCGGCACCCTGGACATGGACTCCACTCCGCCCGCTATGAAGGCGTCGCCAGATCCCATGACAAGCATGCCGGCAGCCATCTGGATTGCCTGGATCGACGACCCGCACCACCGATTGACCGTTGCCCCTGACACCGTCTCCGGCAGACCTGCCAGAAGCCCGGTGACACGCCCTATGTTGAGGCCCTGCTCGCCCTCTGGAAAGGCGCATCCCCACACGACATCCTCGATTTCGTCGCCCGGAAGCGAGAGGCTGTCGATGAGGCCGGCGACAACCTGCGCCCCCAAATCATCGGGGCGCACACCGGCCAGCGCACCCTTGCGCGCGAATGTGAAGGGTGAGCGACGGTAGCCGGCCACGTAAGCTTTCTGGGTCATCGACCTTGTGCTCCTGTATCAAGCGTTCTGGCTGGGGACGGTTTTGCCCCGATTGAAAAATGTCTCGACGGCAAGATTGAAATCCTCGGTCACGGCGCACTCCGAAAAGGCGGTCGCTTCCGCGTCAAGCTGGTCGGCAAAGCTGCGCTGCAATGCCTGTCGCATGAGACGCTTGGTCGCCGATTGCGCCGTGGGTGACCCTCTCATCAGCCGTTCGGCCAAGCTTCGTATCTCCGATGGGAGGTCTTCATCGGCGACAACGCGCCCGACAAGACCCAGAGCCAGGGCTTCTTCCGCCGAAATGCTGTTGGCGAGAAGCGCGATCTGCATGGCGCGGCGCAGCCCCACCAGCCGCGGCAATCCCCATGAGCCTCCACAGTCCGGTGAGGCGCCAACCTCCGAGTACGCGAAGTGCATTACCGTGCTGCTTGCGGCAATCGCCAGATCAAGGTTTAGGGCGATCGACATCCCCGCGCCCGCGACCGGGCCGTGCAATGCGCCGATACTGATCTGCGGCGCGTCTGCCAATCGCTTGAGCGCCGCATGCATCGGTGCGATCAACTCGTCGGCTGCCCGCGAACGATCCCTGGCATCGTGGAAATGTTTAAGGTCGCCACCCGCCATGAATGCTCGTCCTTCGCCGGAAAGCACGATCACGCGCACGGACGGATCCGAAATCGCACGCTCCGTGGCGTCGCTAAACGCCCGGACGACCTCGAGGCTGAGTGCGTTGAGCCTCTCGGGGCGGTTGAAACGGATGGCGGCTATTCCATCCTCGACGTCCAGCAGAACCGCATCATTCATGTCTTATCCTCTGTCGTGGTCAGGCCAAACAAAAGGCGGCCATCATGCAGTGCATCATCTATCAGGTATATTATTTACTACTCAGTAAAACGGGACAAAACGACCCATGCTTGTCCTTCGCAGTTCAGCCGGATCGGTCGGCCACGGTTTCGTCCAGCAGATTGACGCTGCCGAGACTCATCCCGCCATCGACCTGCAGCAACTGGCCGGTAATCATCGCCCCGGCCGGACTAACAAGATAGGCGACCAATTCTGCGACTTCCGCAGGTTTGGTACACCGATGCAGGGGAATTGCTGTCTCGATGCGGCCGCGTGCCTGTTCCGAATAGTTCCGCTCGTAGGCATCGGTCGCAACCACCCCCGGTCCGATACAATTGAGCCGGATCTTGTTCGGCGCCCATTCGACGGCAAGCGTACGCGTCAGCCCCAGGACACCTGAACGTGCCGCAATCGAATGGGCAAGGCCGGGCGCGCCGCGCTCAACCGGGGTCAGCGTCATATTGACAATGCTGCCGCCCCGCCGTGACAGATAGGGAAAGGCGGCCTGAGCAAGCGCAAAAGGTGCGGACAAATTGAGGTCGATGACGGAATCCCAACCCCCACGAGTGATCAGTTCCGCAGGCGCCGCAAACTGACCGCCCGCATTGTTGACGAGGACATCGACCCCCCGCTCCTCTCCCACAGAACGGATCAGGTCTCCCGCAGCCTCTCTGTCCCGAACATCGCAGACGGACGCTGTAAACAGATCTCCGGCCGCTTCGCCGACCTCTGCCAGCGGTTCCGATCGGCGCCCGATGCCGAGGACCAGCGCTCCCAAGCCGCAAAGACGCAAGGCAACGGCTCTGCCAATCCCCGTTCCGGCGCCCGTCACCACGCAAGAGAGCCCAAGAAGCGTGTCGGGTCGAAGCACATTTGACGTTTGCGAGACCATGCTAACCGTTCCCTGCAATTTCATGGATGCCGGGCATCACGCGACGAACGTGTGCGAGGTCACCGCTTCATCGCGAAGAAGCGTCTTGCGAATCTTGTTGGTCGGGGTCTTCGGCATTTCCTCAATGATCCGCAGATATTTCGGCACCATGAAGCGCGGAAGCCGTTCGACCAGATGGCGATGCAGGGCAGACAAATCGACGGAATGGTCCGGTTTGCAAACCAACGCGACCATGATCTCCTCTTCACCAAACTCCGATGGCACTCCATATGCCGCGCACTCGAGCACGCCCTGGTACGAAACGACCTCGGCCTCCACTTCCACGGACGAGACATTCTCGCCTCGTCGCCGGATCATGTCCTTCTTGCGGTCCACATAGTAAAAATTTCCCTCGGCATCGCGACGGAATATGTCACCGGTGTGGAGCCACAGGTTGCGCGTCGCCTCGACAGTCTTCTCGGGTTTGCCCAGATACCCGGACATGAGCGCCCAGGGTTCCTCGCTCCTGACGAGCAGTTCGCCGGGTTCCCCTGCTGGCACCTCGAAGTCCTGATCATCCACCAGTCGGCAGATCATGCCCGGGCGTTGACGGCCACAGGAACTGTTGTCATGGAGATCGTATCCTGGAGAAACGATGGGGCTGCTCGTTTCGGTCATGTTCCAGCACGTGCATACCTGAAGATCAAATCTCCGCTTGAACTTCTCGACATCGGCGATCAACGGCACCATCAGCACTTTTCGAAGCGTGTTTTCCCCATCCGACGGACTTTCCGGCTGCCGATAGAGGAAATTGGCCACGGCCCCGAGAAGAATCGCGACGGTACACCCGTAGCGATTCACGTCTTTCCAGAACTCCGTCGTGCTGAACCGCTCGCGAAGCACAGCCCGTCCGCCCACCATCGCCATTGTGTAGATCGACAGTTTTCCGGCAATATGGAAGAGCGGGTAGGGATTGTAATAGGAATCGTTGTGATCGAGACTCTCAAGCGGGATCGACCAAGTCGATGAAGCCGAAACATGGCCCCACGACACCTGGACGCCCTTGGACGGACCGGTGGTGCCGGACGTATACATAATGGTCGCCAAATCGGACAGGGTTGGCACAACCTCGTTGTGCGGCTCGGGTCCGGCAAGCAGAAACGTGCTCAGCGCGATTGGCGTGGCGTTGCCCAGGCCTCCCGGGTCCTGAGTTTCACAGCCACCCACCAGGACAATCGTTTCGATCGACTCAAGGCCCTCAACTGCGGTGCGTATCTGATCGATATACTGCGCATGGACAACCAGCACTCGCGCACCCGAGTCCCGGATGACGTAGTTGAGCATTGACCCCTTGTACTCGTAGTTGATTGGGGTTTCGACGGCGCCGATCCAGCCCAGGCCCAGCCACGCAAAAACAGACTCGACCGATACCGGCAACATCACCAGTACCCGATCGTTCTTTGCCACTCCAAGCGCCTCGAAGGCGCGGGCCCACTTTCGTCCTTCCGCGTGGGCATCGGAGTAGGTGTAGCTGCGCTCGGCATTCTGCAAATACACCGCGTCGCCCCGGATTTTGCTCTGCGCCTCCACGATCATTGGCAGAATTGTTTTCCTTGGATCTTTGGAAACCATGCTTTTCTCCCAGATTGGCCCGTTGTCAGAGGGCCGATACGCCCAGCGCCTTACGGCCGATGATTAGTTTCATGATCTGGCTTGTGCCCTCGGCGATTGAGAGGAACCGAGCGTCGCGGAAATGGCGCTCCGTGAGGTAGCCCTCGTCGGTCGTCAGCCCTCGCCCGCCGAGAATCTGAACCGCGTTTGAAGTGACCCGCTGCACGGCCTCGCAGGCATGGAGTTTTGCCAGGCATTGCTCATAGTCGCAGCGCTCGCCGCGATCCATCAGCGATGCTGCCCTGTAGGTAAGCAAACGGCTGGTTTCCAGATCCACCAGCATTTTCGCCACCATGTCCTGGATCATCTGATGCCCGGCAATGCTCTTGCCGAAGGTAACGCGCGACTTTGCGAACATCGTGGCTTCTTCGATTGCGGCCTCCATAATGCCGATCGACCAGGCCGCGAGCAATATCCGGGCCCAGCCTCGCACGATGAGATTCTCCCGATACCCCTGGCCTGCGTCATGGAACAGGAACTTGTCGGGCACCCGGCAGTCCGAGAACGTGATCTCGCCCGTGGTGCCCGCCTTGATGCCGATAATCGGCAGATCGCGCACATCCCAGTCGACCTCGGACTTGTCCATGAGAAGGTGGACGACGCCCTCCGAAGGCTTTTGCCTGTAAGCTGGTTCATCAACCACAGCCGTCAGAATGGCGACATGGGCCCAGACCCCATTGGTTGTCCACATCTTCGTCCCGTTAACGAGGAACTCGCCGTTCTGAAGGACTGCCGTTGTCTTGAGGTTGCGCGTGTCCGAACCTGCCTCGGGCTCGCTCATCATGTCGCCCATGATGAGCGCGCCGCTGATCCCGCCAGGCACATAGCGGTCGACCATCCATTGCTTGCCTTGACGGGCGATGATTTCCACCACGATGTTGTGACTATCCACCGTCACCGCGAGCGAGGGCCACGCGCGGGCGAATTCCTGGGCAAGCACCACCCGCTCCAGATAGCTGCGATTTGTCCCGCCGACCGATTCGGGCAGACTGGCGCGCATGATGTCGGTCGGCTGAAGCAGCGTATAAAAATGCTGCAGCTCTTCCAGGCTCAGCGGCCCCTTTGGATCGCGCTCGATTCCCGGCTGGCGAATCTCGGCTTCAAGCACCTCCCGAAACTCCAGGCGCCGCCGGTCGATCTCGGCTGGAATTTCAAATCTGCTTGCTGAACTACCGGCAGAATCAGTGTGCGTCCGCGTATTCATTGTGGCTCTCCTCAGGATGTCTCGACGGGTGGCACTACGGTCCATCCGCCACCTTCCAGTCAGATTGGTATTGCGAAATTACCGGTGAGTCAATATATATACTCACCGGTAGGTATGTCTGCCGCACTTCTGATCAGTTCAGGATTCCGGGAAGAAAGAGCACCAGATCAGGGACCGCGATCAGCAGGCCCAGGATGAAGAGATCGACGACGACAAACCAGAAAACACCCCGGAAAATCATCGTCGTCGTGGCGAGTTTGCCGACGACGCTTTTGATGACGTAGACGTTCATGCCGACCGGCGGCGTGATCATGCCCACCTCCAACACCTTGGCGAGCAGGACACCGAACCACAACAGGCTGTATCCCGCCTCGTCAACAATCGGCATGACGATGGGCAAAGTCAGCATCATCGCGCCAATCGGCTCGAGGATCATGCCGAGCAGCAGGTAGACCACCACGATGCCGACCATGATCGCCGCCGGCGGCAGACCCAAGGACATGACTGCATCAAGCAGCAAGTCGCCGAGACCCGAAAGCGCGAGGAACCGCGTCAGCAGGCTTGCCCCGATGGCTATGATCAGCAGCGAACTGGTGGTGATCAATGTCTCACGCGCCGAGAGACGCAGGACCGACAGGGTCAGCGTGCCTTTGAACCAGCTCACCAGGCAGGACAGGAAGGCCCCGATCGCGCCGGCCTCTGTTGGCGTGAATACCCCTGAAAACAGACCGCCGAAGACCCCAAGCACAATCAGAATCACCGGCCATGTGTTGTAAAGCGCCCGCCAGCGTTCGCCCGGTTGAATGCTGTCATGCACCGAAGGCGCGAGTGCAGGGTTCAGTTTGACACGGATAATGATGACCATCACGTAGGCGAACGCTGTCAACAGTCCTGCGACAATTCCACCGAGGAATAGCCCGTTGATCGAAACCTGGGCTATGATCCCGTATATAATCAGAAGAATTGATGGAGGGATCAGCGCCCCGATCGTGCCAGCGGCCGCCACTGTGCCCGTGGCAAGCTCGATATCATAGTTGTTCTTGGTCATCTCGGGCACCGCGACCTTGCCCATCGCCGCCGAACAGGCCAATGAAGATCCCGTGACCGCCGCAAATCCAGCGCATCCGAAGACGGATGCGACCGCCAGCCCGCCCGGCAATGCGGACAGCCATACACGTCCCGCTTCGAACAGACCCTGCGTCAGGCGCCCATGATAGCAGATGAACCCCATGAACAGGAAAGTCGGAACCGAGCTGAGTACCCAGCTTGCGGCAAACTGATACGGCACGGTTCCAAGCGTCCCCCACGCCACGCGCCAGCCCAGCACCTCCCAGATCCCCACAAAAGCGATTCCAATCAGGCTGACCCCGATCGGCATGCGCAGGAGGACGAAGATCAGAAGCAGCCCGAACAGCAGCAGAATTGTTTGATTGTCGCCCATGCTATTCGCCCCCCCTGAGCAGCTTTTCAGCGACCTTGGCTTCAACGCTTGTTGCCTCGACGGGCTGCGACAGGCCGACGGGGCGACCGAGCAACAGGCAGGCAATCTTGTAGGTTAGCGTCAGAATGATGAGGCCGAACCCGATAGGCAGCACGAAGTAGGTGGGCCAGGTTGGCAGCCAGAGTCCGGCCTCTATCGTGAAGGAACCGATTTCGTATTTGCTGACCGCTTCCTGCCAGGTTCGGACCGCCAGCGCGCCAAAAACGATTATGGAGAATCCAAGCGACAGAAACTGCAGTATCTGACGCAGCCGATTGGAGAGCATGTCATATATCAACTCGACGGAGATATGACCGTCATCTTGCTCCACCGCAGAAACCGGCATGAAGACAATGATAATCATGTAGAAGACGGAAACGAACAATATCGTTCCCGGAATAGGCGAATTGAGCAGGAAGCGAAGGCTCACATCCAAGGTTATATGCAGTATCATCATGAACACGGCGATCATGCCCAACCCGATCGCAAGAGCATTCAACCCGGATAAGAATCGACCCAAAATTTTCAAAACGGCCTCCCAACCTCTAGTCATGAATTGATAGCCGCCCCTGCGCATGGCGCAGAGGCGTATTTCTTATCCAAGCAAGTGATGTCGTGCGGCGTATTAATTTACACCATACGTTTCTGGATCGACCTTCGAATATATTTCGTTCCAGTATATTTCCGCGAGGCCCTCGATGGAATCGACGTTTTCGACAAGCTTGCTCCATCGCTCGAGCGTTTTCGCAAACTCGGAAGAAATCTCTTCGCCGCGCGTCACTTTGTAATTGTCAGCGTATAATTTGTTGACGACATTCAGATCGTCACGGATATACGAACGAACGGCTTCAATCATTTCATTGTCAGGCTCAATGATTTTTATACCCTTGTCTTTCGCCATCTTCAGATTTTCGGCTTCTCCCGTGTAATACGACCAGGTCATGTGCGCCGACAGATAGGCTGTTCCGCGCAACAGAGTTTCGCGCTGCGGCACCGTAAGTCGAGCCCAGGTGTCGCGGTTGATATTTCCGGCCACGGTACCGCCGAACACGTTGCCGGGAAACCGCGTGGTAATGGAATTCACGATTTCTATAAGGCGCACATTGGTCAGATCGCTCGCCGCAAGCCAAACACAGTCGAGCACACCCTGGTTGAGCGCTTCATAGGCGTCGCTCGCAGGCATCTGGACGGCAACGCCGCCGAAGTTTTCGGCCAGTCTTTGATAGCTGGAACTGCCGGTGCGAAAACGTTTGCCCTTGACGTCGGCCAGCGTGGCGATCTCCGGCTTGCACAAGGAAATGTATGGCGAAGTGGAGATATGGCCCATGTAGACATGATTCTGCGCCTTGTATTCCGTCTGGCATTCCGGGCAGTTGGTGATGATATACTCCGATATCGCACCCGCAAACGCTGCGCCCTCTTGTCCCGTGGGCTCGGCGAGCACCTGCAGCAGGCTGTTCTCCGCAAGGAAATTGGTGTGCGCGAATTCGGCGGGATAGTAGGGTGCGGCCATGAAGCCGATATCGGTCAGCCCGTCTCGAATGCCAGGCCCCATCTCCGGCAGGCTGACCAGCGAAAGCGGAAAAACCCGGATAGTCAAGTCACCGCCCGACTGCTTGGCGACATACTCCGAATACGCCTCCGCGGACTTCGCGAAGAGCGAATTGGGCCCGAAACCGACCGAATAATTCAACTCTTCCGCTTCTGCACTGCCTGCTGCGATGGTCATCATTGCGGCAAAGGTCATCGTAATCTGACCCAAAAGCCGTGTTGTGGTAAATCTAGCCATGTGAATCCTCCCAGTTGAATGTGATTTGAATTGCCGCCGGAGATGTCCTGCCGGCGCCTGTGCAGGCGATCCTGATGTTCCCTCCTCCAGTTCCTCCGGTAACCGGACCTAACCAGTCCGGCTCATCCTTACCGACGTGAACATTATATACTGATCAGTAACTGAACGCCCGACGGTTTGTCAACCGGGCGGAACGCGGGGTGGGTAAAATGCGGCGTCATCGCGCATTCCGCCAAGTTGAATGATCTCGCGTTCCTCGATCATCCGCCGAGTATCGCTGCCGCGACCGCTTCACAGTCTTGGAACCTGGAATGCAGGCAGTTGCATCTGAAGGCCGCTCAGCTCGAGCGCGGCGCCAGGCCATTGACGAGAAACTCCACATAGCTGTGGGCGACTTCCTCGGCCGTCAGCTTCCCGTCTTCCTCGAACCAACGCGCGACCCAGTTGAGCGCTCCGCTGATACAGAAAGTAACAAGCCGCGGGTCTGCAACTGCGACCGACCCATCCTGCAAGCCAGCCATCACCACCCGGCGGACGGCGGCATCGATTTCGCGCTTTAGCGCTCGAAACTGAATGCGGCTTTCACCGGATAGTTCATGGTCAGCTGTTCGGGTGACGCATTTCCCAAAATCACGCGTCATGATTATCACATAATCATGCATGAGCGCCTTGAGACGCTCCAACCCATTTCCGCCCCGCTTCTCCACGGCATCGGCGGCATCGAGGATGCCCTGCAGGCCAAGCTGAACGCATTCGAAAAGAATCTCGTCTTTGCTGGAGAAATAGTGATAAATCGTGGGCTTGGTTACATTCAGAGCGTCGGCAACCTCGTCAAGCGTGGTCGAATGAAAACCCTTCTCGTTGAACATCTCGACGGCCGTATGCAACACGGCCTCACGCTTGAGGTTGCGCTCACGTTTGCGTTCGTCGTGTTTGGGCCATGGGGAGACCCGTACCTTTTTAGGGGAATTTGTCATGCTGTTCAGGATACCCTTAGAAGTTTGGGTGGCGCCGTAATACATACTCACGGATCGTTATCCTACTCATTGGTATCGGTCCACCGCAATCGGATCAAGATGGATGGTGTTATCTGTAGGGAACCGTATGTCGCCTTGTCAGAAGTTTGTTTGCTTTAAGCTTGTGAGCCGCATCCGGCACGGACAGGCTGTTTCGCACTGCTTTTGCAGGGTCGCTCGGCTTGGCATATACTTAGACTCCATGGAACACTCCATCTCCCGGTCAGGGGAACGAAGCCCTCTTTGTGGCTGAGAGAGTCCGTGTAGGCGTCGAAGCTTGGGGGACTAGGATCGTGGGTTCTCATCGCCACCGAACAGCTCGATCAAACCCCGGACGTCGCGATAATGACTTCGGCCAGGAAGATCGCCGGCGTTCTCTACGATTGATGCTCGGCCTTGCCGCAATTTATTGCGATCATCTTAGGGCGGAATATCCACGTTTTTTACGAAGCTCCGAGCGTCTGCTATCCATCATAGGGCTCCATAAGCCGTCCGTCCGTTCCCGGAAGCGGAAATTGTTTCCGCTTTGCGCCCCGATATCGGACGTCGAGGCCTCCTCTGATCTTTCCCGGAAGCGGATCGTGTCCCGCAGCGTGGTGTAGCTGACAGGGTGGTCACCAGTGTTTTCCGGT